>JAESFN010000051.1_pt1 | contig 389656 bp, 348 predicted proteins | sample 9269411 | NCBI WGS metagenome assembly JAESFN01 (sample SAMN14505399, study PRJNA617100) | algae metagenome | isolation source: Iphinoe sp. HA4291-MV1 and co-occurring heterotrophs from trail next to... | place: USA: Maunawili Falls, Hawaii | collected 2009-07-25
TCGAGGAGCTGGAGACCACCAAGTCGGAGCTGAAGCCCAAGAAGATCATCAAGCGGCTGAAGGTCGTCGAGAGCTTCCTGGAATCGGGCAACCGCCCGGAATGGATGATCCTCGACGTCGTTCCGGTCATCCCGCCCGAACTGCGCCCGCTGGTGCCGCTGGACGGCGGCCGCTTCGCGACGTCGGATCTCAACGACCTCTATCGCCGCGTGATCAACCGCAACAACCGTCTCAAGCGGCTGATGGAGCTACGTGCGCCGGACATCATCGTCCGCAACGAAAAGCGCATGCTGCAGGAAGCCGTCGACGCCCTGTTCGACAACGGCCGCCGCGGCCGCACCATCACCGGTGCGAACAAGCGTCCGCTCAAGTCGCTCAGCGACATGCTCAAGGGCAAGCAGGGCCGCTTCCGCCAGAACCTGCTCGGCAAGCGCGTCGACTATTCGGGCCGTTCGGTCATCGTGACCGGTCCGGAACTCAAGCTGCACCAGTGCGGCCTGCCCAAGAAGATGGCCCTGGAGCTCTTCAAGCCGTTCATCTATTCGCGCCTCGACGCCAAGGGTCTCTCGATGACCCTGAAGCAGGCGAAGAAGTGGGTCGAAAAGGAGCGCAAGGAAGTCTGGGACATCCTGGACGAAGTGATCCGCGAGCACCCGGTTCTGCTGAACCGCGCGCCGACGCTCCACCGTCTGGGCATCCAGGCGTTCGAGCCGGTTCTCATTGAAGGCAAGGCGATCCAGCTTCACCCGCTGGTCTGCGCCGCCTTCAACGCTGACTTCGACGGCGACCAGATGGCCGTGCACGTTCCGCTGAGCCTTGAGGCGCAGCTGGAAGCGCGCGTGCTGATGATGTCGACCAACAACATCCTGTCGCCCGCGAACGGCAAGCCGATCATCGTGCCGTCGCAGGACATGGTGCTCGGTCTCTATTATCTGTCGATGGAGCGCGAGGGCGAGCCGGGCGAAGGCTCGATCCTGGCCGACATGCAGGAGGTCCACCAGGCCCTCTTCGCCGGCTCGGTGACCCTGCACACCAGGATCATCAGCCGCGTCCCGCAGACGGACGAGGCCGGCAAGCAATATATGAAGCGCGTCGAGACGACCCCGGGCCGCATGCTGCTCGGCGAGACGCTGCCGAAGTCCCACAAGGTGCCGTTCGAGACGGTCAACCGCCTGCTGACCAAGAAGGAGATCGGCGACGTCATCGACATCGTCTATCGCCACACCGGGCAGAAGGAGACGGTACTGTTCGCCGACGCGATCATGGCGCTGGGCTTCCGCCACGCGTTCCGCGCCGGCATCTCGTTCGGCAAGGACGACATGATCATCCCGCACGAGAAGGAGGGCATGGTCGACGAGACCCGCGCGCTCGTGAAGGATTACGAGCAGCAATATCAGGACGGCCTGATCACCCAGCAGGAAAAGTACAACAAGGTGATCGACGCCTGGAGCCGCTGCGGCGACCAGGTCGCGAACGCCATGATGGACAAGATCAAGGCGCAGCCCAAGGACGCCGACGGCCGCATGGCCCCGATCAACTCCATCTACATGATGGCGCACTCGGGTGCCCGCGGTTCGCAGGCCCAGATGAAGCAGCTCGCCGGCATGCGTGGTCTTATGGCGAAGCCTTCCGGTGAAATCATCGAGACGCCGATCATCTCGAACTTCAAGGAAGGCCTGACCGTCCTTGAGTATTTCAACTCGACCCACGGCGCCCGCAAGGGCCTCGCGGATACGGCGCTCAAGACGGCGAACTCGGGCTATCTGACCCGCCGTCTCGTCGACGTCAGCCAGGACTGCGTCATCGTCGAGGACGATTGCGGCACCGACAACAGCCTCGACATGCGGGCGATCGTGCAGGGCGGCGCGACCATCGCCTCGCTCGGCGAGCGCATCCTCGGCCGGACCCCGGCCGAAGACATCGTCGATGCCAAGACGGGCGACGTGATCGTCAAGGAAGGCGAGCTGATCGACGAGGCTGCGGCATTGCGGATCGACGAGATCGGCATCCAGTCCGTCAACATCCGCAGCCCGCTGGTCTGCGAGAGCGAGATGGGCGTGTGCGGCAAGTGCTACGGGCGCGATCTGGCCCGCGGCACGCCGGTCAATATCGGCGAGGCGGTCGGCGTCATCGCCGCCCAGTCGATCGGCGAGCCGGGCACGCAGCTGACGATGCGGACCTTCCACATCGGCGGCGCCGCCCAGCTCAACGAGACATCGAGCCTGGAAGCGGCGGTCGACGGCACGATCGAGCTGCGCGACCTGCCGACGATCATCGACCCGCGCGGCCGGCGCATCGCCATGGCCCGCAACGGCGAGCTGGCGATCGTCGACATGGACGGCCGCGAGCGGGCGTCGCACCGTATTCCCTACGGCGCGCACCTGATGGTCGACCATGGCCACATCGTGTCGAAGGGCGACCGGATCGCCGAATGGGATCCGTTCATGATGCCGGTGATCACCGAAAAGGGCGGCACCGTGAAGTTCCAGGATCTGGTCGAGGGCAAGACGCTCACCGAACAGACCGACGAAGCGACCGGCATCGCCCAGCGCGTCGTCACGGAGTTCCGCGCCACCACCCGTTCGAAGGAGGATCTGCGTCCGCGCATCACCCTGCTCGACGACAAGAGCGGCGAGGCCGCGCGCTACATGCTGGCGCCGGGCGCAATGCTCTCGGTCGAGGACGGCCAGACGGTCGAGGCCGGCGAGGTGCTCGCCCGCGTCAGCCGCGAGGCCGCCAAGACCCGCGACATCACCGGCGGTCTGCCGCGCGTCGCCGAGCTCTTCGAGGCGCGCAAGCCCAAGGAGAATGCGATTATCGCCAAGGTCTCCGGCCGGATCGCGTTCGGCAAGGACTACAAGGCCAAGCGCAAGATCGCGATCATCCCCGAGGAGGGCGGCGATCCGGTCGAGTATCTGGTGCCGAAGTCCAAGGTGATCGACGTGCAGGAAGGCGACTTCGTGAAGCGCGGCGACAACCTGATCGGCGGCAGCCCCGATCCGCACGACATCCTCGAGGTGCTCGGCGTCAAGGCGCTGGCGGAATATCTCGTGTCGGAGATCCAGGAGGTCTATCGACTTCAGGGCGTGAAGATCAACGACAAGCACATCGAGACGATCGTCCGTCAGATGCTGCAGAAGGTCGAGATCATCGAGAGCGGCGACACCACCCTCCTGGTCGGCGAACAGGTCGACCGGCAGGAGATGAACGAGATCAACGCGAAGCTGAAGGAACAGCCGGGCAAGAAGAAGCCGGCCGAAGGCAAGCCGGTGCTGCTCGGCATCACCAAGGCCAGCCTGCAGACCCGCTCCTTCATCTCGGCCGCCTCGTTCCAGGAGACGACCCGTGTGCTCACCGAAGCTTCGGTGCAGGGCAAGGTCGACAGCCTGGAGGGCCTCAAGGAGAACGTCATCGTCGGCCGGCTCATCCCGGCGGGCACCGGCGCGGGCATGAAGCGGATGCGGATCGCGGCCTCGTCGCGCGACGCGGCGCTGCGCGCCCAGCAGCGTTCGATCCAGGCCTCGCTCATCGCGCCCGCCTCGGCGGCCGAGGAGCATGCGGCGGAGCTCGCCCAGGGCCTCGAGGCCGCGACGCACTCGGAGCCGCTCGCCGCGGTCACGCCGAGCGGCCACGGCACCGATGCCGATGCCGGCGAATATCTGCAGACCGAGGGCACCGAGGAGTAATCCTCGGGGCGTTCAGACATGCGAAAGCGCCCCGCCGTCTAGAACGGCGGGGCGCTTTTGTATTTCCAGGATACGGCCATGAAAGAAGCCTTTACCCTGTTCCTGCTGGCGCTGCTGATCGTACCGCCGCTGTGGGGCATACGCCGTGTCCGGCGGGTGCTGCGGATGCAGGCGGCCGAACGCGAGCAGCAGGAGTCCGGCGAATGAACGCGCCCCATCGCGGCCTTTCCCATCTCGACGCGCTCGCCTCCACAGGCGGGGATGGTTTCCTGCGCGCGGGCCTTTTGCCTTCGGCCGACGAGTTCCCTATCGAAGAACGGATGGACATGACCGATCTTCGCGTGGCCATTTTCAGCGGCAACTACAATTACGTCCGCGACGGGGCGAACCAGGCGCTCAACCGCCTTGCCGACTACCTGCTGCGTCAGGGCGCGGCGGTCAGGGTCTATTCGCCGACGACGAAGACACCGGCCTTCGAGCCCAAGGGCGACCTCGTCTCGGTACCGGCGCTGCCGATCCCGGGACGTTCCGAATACAAGATCGGAATCGCGCTGACGCCGGGGATCAAGCGCGACATCAAGGCCTTCCGCCCGAACATCCTCCACGTCGCCAGCCCGGAGTTCACCGGCCACAGCGCCGTGGCGCTGGCCCGCCGATGGGATCTGCCCGTCGTCGCTTCGGTCCATACCCGCTTCGAAACCTATCCGCGCTACTACGGCATGGCCTTCATGGAGCCGGTGGTGCTGGCCATCCTGCGGCGTTTCTACCGGCGCTGTGACGCGATCTTCGCGCCGTCGGACTCGATGGCGCAGCTGCTGCGCGACCAGCGGATGAACTACGACGTCGGCATCTGGACGCGCGGCATCGACCGGGAGATCTTCAATCCGGGGCGGCGCGACCTGGACTGGCGCCGGGGCCTGGGCATCGCCGACGAAGATGCGGTGATCGGCTTCACGGGCCGGCTGGTGATGGAGAAGGGCCTCGACGTCTTCTCCGACACGATCGACCGGCTGCGCCGCCGCGAGGTGCCGCACAAGGTCCTGATCGTCGGCGAGGGGCCGGCGCGCGAATGGTTCGAGCAGCGGCTGCCGGACGCGATCTTCACCGGCTTCCAGTCGGGAACGGACCTCGGCCGCGCCGTGGCCTCGATGGACATGCTGTTCAATCCATCAGTGACCGAGACGTTCGGCAACGTGACTCTGGAGGCCATGGCTGCGGGCCTGCCGGTGGTCGCTGCCCGCGCCACGGGCAGCGAGAGCCTGGTCGAGGATGGCGTCACCGGCCGCCTCGTCCGACCCGGCGCGATCCATATGTTCTGCGAGGCGCTCGGCCGTTATTGCGGTGACGCGGCTGCGCGCCGCGCAGCCGGCACCGCCGGCGAGGCGGCGAGCCGCCGCTACGGCTGGGACGAGGTCAATCAGGAGCTGGTCGACTCCTATCTCCGCGTCATCCGTCAGCACAGCCAGGGCGGGCGACAGAAGCCGAGCCCGGTTCCCTGAATCCCCCTCCCGACAAGGGAGTGGAGTCAGGCGTCCTTCCAGTCATAGGCGAGCGGCGCTTCGCGAAAGGCGAAGCGGTCGAGGTGGCGCTCGACAGCACCCTTGAGGGCCTGGAGCTGACCTGGCGCGGACGCCTCGATCCGGCAGTCGAGCGTGCCAGGTCCGGCAGCCATCGTGAAGACGGCGTCGCCGGGCCAGTCGGCGCCGCGCGCGTCGCGGGGGAAGATCACCGTCCCCCGCTCCGCGTCGAACTCGACCGCCATATTGTGCGCCCAGTGCTTGCACAGCTGCTGGAGATAGCGGCTGGCGCTCTTCGTCGGCACACTGGCCGCGCTCGCGACAGCTGCCATTACAGCCGCTCGATCTTCTGGGCGGCCTCATCGAGGATCGACGCGATCTCGTGCAGGGTCGCCTCGTCGACATCGTCGCGCGTCGCGCGGTGCCAGAGCGCCGAGAGCAGATTGGCGACCGAGCGCTTGATCGGCGCGCCGCCGGCCTTGCGCTGGTCGCTGCCCAGGCCTTCGAGGCGCTGGAACAGCCCCTCGACCTCATCCGACTTCTCGTCGAGATGGGTCGCGCCGTCCATCGTGACCGCGAACGCCTTGCGCGACCCCTCGGTCTGCTGCTCCTCGATCAGGCCCATGTCCTGCAGCATGGTGAGCGTCGGATAGACGACGCCCGGGCTCGGCGCATAGGCGCCATGGGTCAACTCCTCGACCGCGCGGATGAGATCATAGCCGTGGCGGGGCTGATCGGCGATCAGCTTCAGGAGGACGAGCCTGAGCTCGCCCGAGTCGAACACCCGCCGGCGCCCGCGGCCGCCGCCATGCTGGCGCCCGCCCCAGTCGCCCCAGTCGCCGCCCCAGCCACGCCCCCAGCCGCGACCGCCGCCGAAGCCCATCGCGAACAATCCGGCCGGAATATCGAAACCGCGCGGCCCGCAATCGCCACCACGCATATGCATTCTGAATCTGCCCATCAGGGTTCTCCTGTCCAAGATAGGCTGAGATATATCTTTTGATTTGATGCAGTCAAGATATATCTTGGAAGTTCTCATACGCTCGAGCGACAAGCCCCCTGTCGCCCCGGCACAGCCGGAGGCGATCAGGACAAAGGATATTCGAAATCCCCCTCCCTGCACGCAGGGAGGGGCGCAAATTGGGCCGAACGCGATCCGTTCTAGCGCTGCGCCGCCCCCCGCGCCGGAGCGTCGCGGACGGTGCGATTGAGGAAGTTCTCGAATGTCCGCCACAGATGAAGCTGGCGGGCCTCGCCGCTGACGCCATGGGTGGCGCCGGGATAGACCATCATCTCGAACGGGAAGCTGCGGCTCTGCAGCGCACCCATCAGCACGGTCGAATTCTCGAACACGACATTGTCGTCCGCCATGCCGTGAACGAGGAGCAGCGGATCGGCGATCCGGGTCGAGTTGGGGATCGCGCTGGCCTGCGTGTAGGGCGCCGGATCGGTCGCGGGATTGCCGAGATAGCGCTCCGTATAATGGGTGTCGTAAAGCTCCCAGCGCGTCACCGGGGCGCCCGAGATGCCGGCACGGAAGGTGCCCGGCGCCGCCTCCAGCAAGCGGAGCGTCATGTAACCGCCATAGGACCAGCCGTTGACCGCAATGCGATCGCCGTCGACGAAGTCCTGGCTGCGCAGCCATTGGACGCCGGCGAGCTGGTCCTCGACCTCGACCCTGCCCATGGCGTGGTAGATCGCGTCCTCGAACGCCTTGCCGCGATCGGGCGAGCCGCGGCCGTCGATCGAGAAGACGATCCAGCCCTGCTGCACCAGATATTCGTGCAGCGGATTGACCCAGGCGCGTGTCACCTGCCGTCCGCCGCTCGGCCCGCCATAGACCTGGACGAAGACCGGATAGCGCCGCCCCGGCTCGCGCGCCGGCATCAACAGGCGGTAGTGCAGCTCGGACCCGTCGCTGGCGCGGATCGTACCGAAGGTCGGCGCGACATGCCCGGCGAGGAACGGACCGTAAGGGTGCGACGCATCCAGCCGGTTCTCCTCGATCCAGGCGACGCGCCGGCCGTCGGCACTGGCGAGATAGACCTGGTTCGGCTGGGTCGGGCTGGAGCGGGTGACGAGCGCCCGCGTGCCGGCTTCGTCCATGTCCACCGCATTCCACCAACCGGCCTCGGTCAGCCGCCGGGGCGTGCCCGGGCGGTTCATGTCGATCGCATAGAGATGACGCTCCAGCGGCGTATCGAGATTGCCGGTGAAGTAGATCCGCCCGCTCCGTTCATCGACGCCCTCGACCTTGCTCACCTCCCAATTGCCGCTGGTGAGCTGGGTCCACTCGCCGCCCCGGAAGCGGTAGAGGTGGGCATAGCCGGATCGCTCCGACGTCCAGATCAGGCTGCCGTCGCCGAGGGCGCGGAAATTGTCGTGCAGGTTGATCCAGGTGCGCGAGGTCTCGCTGAACAGCACCTCCGAGCGCCCCGTCGCCGGATCGACGCGGAGCATGTCGAGCCGCTTCTGGTCGCGACTCTCGCGCTGGACATAGAGCGCGCTGCCGTCTGCCGCCCAGTCGACCCGGGCGAGGTAGATGTCGGGATCGCTGCCGAGATCGACCTTGACCCGCCCCGATCCGTCCGGCGCCATCACGTGGAGCTCGACAAGGACATTGGGCGTGCCGGCAGCGGGATAGCGCTGCTCGTAGACGCGCGTCCCTTCCGCGCCGATCGCGGTGCGGGTGACGGTGCGCACCGGCGCCTCGTCGATCCGGGCGATGGCGATGCGGCGATCGTCCGGCGACCACCAGTGGCCGGTGTGCCGGTTCATCTCCTCCTGCGCGACGAATTCGGCCGAGCCCCAGCTCACCGTGCCGGCGCCGTCCTGGGTCAGCCGCCGCTCGTTCTGGCCGGTTGCGTCGACGACATGGAGATTCTGGTCGCGCACGAACGAGAGATAGCGGCCGGTGTGTGAGACCTGCGCGTCCAGCTCGGTCTGCGGCGTCTCGGTGACGCGGCGGACATTGCCGTCGAGGCCGGCGAGATAGAGGTCGCCATCGAGTGGCACCAGGATCGCCTGCCCGTCCGGCGCCCATTCGTAACTGACGATGCCGCGCACGCCGGCGAGCCGCGCCCGCTCGCGACGCATCATCTCTTCCTCGGAGAGCGCCGCGCCGGTGCCGAGCCGCGCGCTGTCGACCAGCATCCGTGCCTGGCCCGTGGTCGTGTCGACCGCCCAGAGATCGTAGCGGTCGCGGTCGTCGGCGCGGTTGCGCAGGAGGGTGGCGAGCCGCCCGTCCGGCGAGAGCTTCAGCAGGCGCGGCTTGGTCCCCGACAGGTCCGGGCTGGCAAAGATGCGTTCCAGCGTCAGCTGCCCGGCATGGGCGGGGACGATCTGGGCGGCGGCCGCAACCAGTGCGGCAAGAGGAAGGAGCTTGCGCATGGCGCGCACCCTAACCGGGCGCGCGACAAAGGAAAGAGCGCCACTGCGATTCCGGCTTTGCGCTCACCATCCACGAAAAAGGGGAGAGCCGAAGCCCTCCCCTTTCCTGTTTCGCTGGCCCCTGCCGAAAGCCTCAGCCCCCGGTGGCCTCCGTGTGGCGCACATCGCGGCGCTCGGCGATGCGGGCCGACTTGCCGGTGCGGCCGCGCAGGTAATAGAGCTTGGCGCGGCGGACGGCGCCGCGGCGCACGACCTCGATCGAATCGACGTTCGGCGAATAGAGCGGGAAGACGCGCTCGACGCCCTCGCCGAAGCTGATCTTGCGGACGGTGAAGGAGCTGCCGAGGCCCTTGTTGGCCCGCGCGATGCAGACGCCTTCGAAATTCTGGATGCGGGTGCGGTCGCCTTCGACCACCTTGACACCGACCTTCAGCGTGTCACCGGGGCGGAATTCCGGGATCGACTTGGTCGACTTGAACTGCTCGATGGCCTCGGCCTCGAGCGTCTGGATGAGGTTCATTTCTCTGTACCTTCGTCTTCGCGCCGCGCGCCAGAGGGCGATGGCCTTCGTGCGCCCCCGTGGCGCGCGATCAGGTCCGGCCGCCTTAGCCGTGTCTCTTCCTCCGCCCGGCGCTGGCGCCATGCGGAGATTTTCGCATGATCCCCCGACCGCAGCACCTCGGGGATCGTGCGCCCTTCCCATTCGACAGGTCGGGTGTAATGCGGATATTCGAGCAGGCCGCTTTCGAAGCTCTCCTCGTCACCACTTGAAGCCGCGCCCATTACCCCGGGAAGCAGCCGAACGCAAGCGTCGAGCAGGGTGAGCGCGGCCATCTCGCCCCCTGAGAGGACATAGTCGCCGATCGAGACCTCGACCAGCGGCCGGGCCTCGAACAGGCGCTCGTCGATCCCCTCGAACCGGCCGCACAGGATCGAGACGCCCGGCCCGGCGGCAAGCTCGTGGACGAAGCCCTGGTCAAGCGGCCTGCCTCGCGGCGTCATCACCAGCATCGGCGCGCCCGGGCGACGGGCGAGGACGCTGTCCACGGCGGCCGCCAGCACATCGGCCCGCATCACCATCCCCGCCCCGCCCCCCGCCGGCGTGTCGTCCACGGAGCGATGCCTGTCGGTGGCGAAATCGCGGATCTGGACGCTCTCCAGCGACCAGATTCCCTCCGCCAGCGCCCGCCCCGCCAGGCTGACGCCGAGCGGACCGGGGAACATCTCCGGATAGAGGGTGAGGATGGTCGCGGGCCAGGTCATCAGGGCGTGGGAACGCGCAAGCGCAAAGCCTGGATGGTCGGGGGATTGGTCGGCGCGAGGAGGAGCTGGCCCTGAAGGGTGCCGCGCTCGCAGGTCCAGCTGAAGGTGCCGCTGAGCGCGCCGGTCGGAGTGAGCGGGCCGTTGGTCTGGCAAGCGCCCGTCTGACTCTTCATGCGCGCGAGCTCGGTCGCCCAGTTCTGGACGGAACGGTCCATCAGGAAGTTCATCGCCAGCATGTCACGGCCCGGCTCGACACTGCCCTCCGCCCACATGACGCCCGCCATAGCGTAGGCACGCGCCAGCGCGGGGCTCACCGGAATGATCCGAGACGTCAGAAGCCCGGCCTGATGGAGCTGGACCGCCACCTCGTAGATCGGCGCGATCGGCGCAGTGTAGGTGCGGCTCGAAAAAGCAAAGATGCCGATCCCGTATTCGGGCAGGAACAGCATGTGCGCGCCATAGCCGGGATAGCCGCCGCTGTGGGACAATGTGACGCCAAGCTCGCAATCGCGCGCCGAGATCAGGCCCATCGCATAGGCGCTGGCGATGGGGCATGGCTCGGCGCCTGGGCGCTGACGGCTGCGAACGGCGACGAAATTGAGGCCCTGTGCCATTTCCCGGACGGTCGCGCGGCGCACCGGCCCCGCCTCGGCTCCGTCGCGCGGCGGCCAGGCGGAGAGCAGGAAGGCGATCCAGCGTGCATAGTCGTTGGCGCTGGTCTGTACACCGCCCATCGATCCGAATACGCCGTCGCGCATGTCGGGCTCGCGCACATGGGCGTCATTCTCCCAGCGATAGCCGATCGCGCGGCGCTCGCGCGGTGAAGCGGCGATGTCGTAACCGGTCGAGGTCATGCCGAGGGGACGCATGACCTCCTCGCGAATATAGTCCTGATAGGGGCGGCCCGAGACGTTGGTGATGATCCGCCCCAGCAGGGCATAGCCGAAGTTCGAATATTCCATCGCCGTCTGCGGCGTACGCGAATAGGGCACGCCTTCGCGAAGCATCTGCGTGAATTCCGCCTCGGTCAGGACCTGCTGGCGGTCTCCCCAAGGATCGTCGGTCACGAAGCCGCCGACATGGTGGAGAAGATCGTTGACCCGGATACGCGGGGAGTCGGCCGTCGGATAGCGCCAGCTCCGGAGCTCCGGAACATAGTCCTCCGCCAGCGCGTCGAGCCTCAGCTTGCCTTCATCGCGCAGCCTCAGGATGGCGAGTGCGGTAAACGCCTTGGACATGGATGCGATGCGGAACAGGCTGTCGGCATTGACCGGCCGGTCCGATTCCAGATCGTGCCGCCCGACCGCGCCGAAATGGGCCAGCCGCCCGTCGCGGACGATGCCCCAGACGAGACCGGGGACATGCTGCTCCTGCTGATAGCGCCGGAAGGTCTCGTCCATGCGCGCCACGACCTCCTCGAAGGTCGCGGGCACGGGCGCGGACGCGGAGGGCGCCGGCATCGCTTGCGACCGGGCGGGCGTCACCCATCCGAGCAGCAGTGCGGCGATCAGTGCGTAACGCATCCTTGTTCCTCCATTTGACCCGTTGCGCCCTTCCTCTGCCCCGCCCGTCGTTCCAGCGAAAGCGGGAATCTCTCGCCCTTGCAGGCAAAGGGATTCCAGCTTTCGCTGGAATGAGGGAGATCGAGGTGGCCTAGGCGAGAAAGGCGGGGTCGGCGACGATCCGGCCATCGATCAGATCGGCGATGCCGGGGCGGAACGGGATGAGAGTACGCTTGCCGTCCGGTTTCTCGACCTCGAGCAGGTCACCGGCGCCGAAATTCTCAACCGCAATGACCGCGCCGAGGGGTGCGCCGGCCGCGTCGACGCAGGCCAGGCCGATCAGGTCGGCGTGATAATATTCGCCCTCGTCGAGCGGCAGCAGCGCATCGCGCGGAACGGAGAGGGTCTGGCCGCGCAACGCCTCGGCGGCGGCGCGGTCGGCGATCTCGGCGAAGCGGGCGATGGCGCCGTTGCTGCCCGGCTTCACCGACTTGAGGGTGAGCGGCCGCTCGCCCGCGAACAGCCTCTTGTGCGCCTTCAGGCTTTCGAGGCTGTCCGCGAAAACTTTCAGGCGCACCTCGCCGCCGACGCCGTGCGCGCCGGCGACGGCGGCGAGGATGACCTGATCCGGCAAGGCTTATTCGGCCTTCTCTGCGCCTTCCTCGGCGACGGCCTCTTCGGCCGGAGCTTCAGCTTCAGCAGCCGGAGCTGCGGCTTCGGCGGCGGGCGCCTCTTCGGCCGGAGCTTCCTCCGCCGCCGGGGCCTCCTCGGCCAGCGCCTCGACGACCGGCGATTCCCCGGTCTCGGCGGTCGCGGCTTCGATCGCCTCGGCGGCGACTTCCACGGTCTCGGCCTCGGCTTCGGTCACGGCCTCCTCGACAGGCGCCGGGGCAGCGGCGGCCTCGGCGGCGGCTTCAGCCGCGGCGGCCTCCTTGCCGGCCCGCTCCTCGGCGCGCTCCTTGGCCTTCTCGCCCGGCTCGCCCTTCTTCGGGTTGTTTCTGGCGCTGCGCTCCAGGATGCCGGCGGCATCGAGGAAGCGGTGGACGCGGTCCGACGGCTGGGCGCCGACCGAGAGCCAGTGCTTCGCGCGATCGGTGTCGATCTTCACGCGCTCGGGATTGTCCTTGGCGAGCAGCGGATTGTAGCTGCCGATCCGCTCGATGAACTTGCCGTCGCGCGCGTTGCGGGCATCGGCGACGACGATCTTGTAATAAGGCCGCTTCTTCGCGCCACCGCGCGCCAGCCGGATTGCAACTGCCATTTTACCTTTTCCTTTCTGAGACTTGATTACTTCTTGAACTTGCCGGGAAGATTGAACGGTGCCCCGCCGCCGCCGGGAAGGCCGGGCAGACCGCCGGGGGGAAGCGCAGGGCCACCGGGGCCACCGAGACCACCCAGGCCGCCCCCGCCGCCGAACATCGCGCCCAGCTTGGCGAGGCCGCCCATCTTGCGGATCTTCTTCATCGCGGTGGACATTTCCTGATGCATCTTGAGCAGGCGATTGACCTCCTGCACCGTCGTGCCCGAGCCCTTGGCGACGCGGATCTTGCGCTTCGCGTTCATCAGGTCGGGCTTCGCCCGCTCCTTCGGCGTCATCGAGGTGATGATCGCGTCGAGGCGGCCGAGCACATTGCCCTCGAGCACGCCGCTCGCATTCATCTGGTTCTTGATCTTGCCCATGCCGGGCATCATCGAGGCGAGCGCGCCGAGTCCGCCCATGCGCTGCATCTGCTGGAGCTGAGCACGCAGGTCGTTCAAATCGAACTGGCCCTTCGCCATTTTCCTGGCGAGCGCCTCGGCCTCCTCGACCTGGATCGTCTCCTGCGCCCGCTCGACGAGGGAGACGACGTCGCCCATGCCGAGGATGCGGCCGGCGACGCGCTCCGGATGGAAGGCCTCCAGCTTGTCGATAGCCTCGCCGACGCCGGCGAACTTGATCGGCTTGCCGGTGACGGCGCGCATCGACAGCGCCGCGCCGCCGCGGGCATCGCCGTCCATGCGGGTGAGGATGACGCCGGTGAGATCGATCTGGTCGACGAAGCTCTTCGCGACATTGACCGCGTCCTGGCCGGTCATCGCGTCGGCGACGAGCAGGACTTCCTGCGGCTGAGACACTTCCGCGACGGCCTTCATCTCGTCCATGAGGGCCTGGTCGACGTGGAGGCGACCCGCCGTGTCGAGCATCAGGACGTCATAGCCCTGCAGCTTCGCGGCATTGAGCGCGCGGCGTGCGATCTCGACCGGCGGCTGGCCCGGGACGACCGGCAGGGTCGCGACCTCGGTCTGACGGCCGAGCACGGCGAGTTGCTCCTGCGCCGCCGGACGATTGACGTCGAGCGACGCCATCAGGACCTTCTTGCGGTCCTTCTCGGTGAGACGCTTCGCAAGCTTGGCGGTCGACGTGGTCTTGCCGGAGCCCTGCAGGCCGACCATCATCACCACGGCGGGCGGGGTGACGGCGAGGTTCAGGCCTTCTTCCTCGCTGCCGAGCATCTCGACCAGCGCGTCGTGGACGATCTTGACCACCTGCTGGCCCGGCGTGACCGAGCGCAACACCTGCTGGCCCACCGCCTGCTCGGTGGCGCGATCGACGAACTCACGCACGACGGGGAGAGCGACATCGGCCTCGAGCAGCGCGATCCGCACCTCGCGCATCGCGCCGCGCACATCGTCTTCATTGAGCGCGCCGCGGCCGCGCAGCCGGTCGAACACGCCGGACAGGCGATCTCCCAGACTTTCGAACATGCGCGCGCTCCTTGTTTCATTCACCGAGGCGCAGAACGGAAAAACGCCGGCGGGCGAAACCTCGCCGGCCAGCGTGCGTCCGTGACGCTTCAGCTTTCACCCTTGCGGGACGTTGGGGCCCATAGCGGCAAGGGCAAGGGAAGGCAAGGCTCGCCTAGGCCTAGGCCTCCGCCTCTTCCTCTACCGTTGTTTCATCCAGCACTTGCCGGACCTTCCGCGCCAACTGCTCGATCGTGAACGGCTTGGGGAGATAGGCGACGTCGGAATCCAGCAGGCCATTGTGGACGATGGCGTTGCGGGTATAGCCCGTCGTGTAGAGCACCTTGAGACCGGGGTTCGCCTCCAGCGCCTTGCGCGCAAGCTGACGGCCGTTCATGTCGGGCATCACGACATCGGTGAACAGCAGGCCCACCAGCGGCTGCACCGCCAGCACGGCCAGCGCCTGATTGCCGTCGGAGGCCTGCACCACCGTATAGCCGAGCTCGCGCAGGGCATCGACCGAGACGTGGCGGACCCGGTCGTCATCCTCGACCACCAGGATGATCTCATGCTCGCGGGCCCGCGGCAGATCCGGCACCTCGGCCACCTCCGGCGGCAGGTCCTCGTCGCCGCGGTAGCGCGGCAGGTAGAGCTTCACCGTCGTGCCATGCCCGGGCTCCGAATAGATCTTGAGATGGCCCTGCGACTGCCGGACGAAGCCGTAGACCTGGCTGAGCCCGAGCCCGGTGCCGCGCCCGGGCCCCTTGGTGGTGTAGAAGGGATCGAAGGCGCGCTCGACCACCTCGGGCGGCATGCCGGCCCCGGTGTCGGTCACAGAGACGAGGACGAACTGCCCGGCCTCGACGCCCGGATGATCGGCGACATACTGCTCATCCAGGTGGGCATTGGCGGTCTCGATCGTGAGCTTGCCGCCCTCGGGCGTCGCATCGCGCGCGTTGAGGCAGAGATTGACGATCGCGCTTTCGAGCTGGTTGGGATCGATGAACGTCCGCCACAGGCCGCCCGCCAGCACGGTTTCCATCTGGAGCTGCTCACCGATCGTCCGGCGGAGCAGCTCCGACATACCGCCGACCAGCTTGTTGGCATCGAGCGGCTGGGGTGCCAGCGGCTGCTGGCGCGAGAAGGCGAGCAGGCGGGCGGTCAGCTGCGCGGCATGCTGGGCGCCTTCCATCGCATTGCCCATGCACTTGTCGACCCGGGCCAGCTCGCCCTTCTCCAGCTTGCGCCGGCCAAGGTCGAGCGAGCCGATGACGAGTGTGAGCATATTGTTGAAATCATGCGCGATCCCGCCGGTCAGCTGACCCACGGCCTCGATCTTCTGCATCTGGCGGACCTTGCTCTCGGCCACCTCGCGATTCTCCGCTTCGGCGGTCAGCCGCACATTGGCCTCGGCCAGCGCGTCGCGCGCGGCAACCGCCTCCGCCAGCCGTCGCCGGTTGCTGCGCAAGGCGAGCAGGCCGAAAGCCAGCACCAGCACCACGCTTGCCGCGAGCGAGAGCGCGAGCAGGGCGGCGCGGCGGCCGGCAGTCTCCGTCCGCGCCTCGAGCAGTCGCGCCTCCTCGTCCTTCATCACGGCGATGGCATCGCGCGCCTCGTCCATGATCGCCTTGCCGCGCAGGAAATGTTCGGGCCTGGTCGGCGTCCCGCGCCAGTAATTGTCGACCGAAATCCGGATGTGGCGCAGCCGCTGCCCGGCGCGGCTTTCCAGCTGCGCCATCGCCGCCAGCTGTCGGGGATTGTCGCCGATCCGCTGCCGGAGCCGGGCGAGTTCGCGCGGCAGCACGGCGACGGCCTCGTCGTAAGGCTGCAGGAAATCGCTCCGCCCCGTGAGCAGGAAACCACGGCCGCTGGTTTCCGCGTCCTGTAGCCGCGAGAGGGCGAGCGACAGATCGTTCTCGACCTGCAGCGTGTGGGTGACCAGCTCCGACGCCTGCTGCATGCGGATGGTGAGCCAGATCGTCGCCAGCACAGCCGCGACGAGCAGCAGGAAGCAGGCGGACAGGCCCACCAGCGACCAGTCTCGTGCCGGCCGGGTTTGCGATCCATCAGATCCGTTTTCGTCCGCGGCCATGCCTCCCTCTGCGCGCCGACCCTAGGAGGACCGGAACGACCGCGCAACAAACCCGATCAATCGGGGCCGGCAAGGTGGACTTGGACCGATGCAACTCCTAGATCGCGCAGCGATCATGGCGCTGCGGTTTCACAAGATGCACGGGCTGGGCAACGACTTCGTCGTCATCGACGCGCGTGCCAATGACGATCGGGGCGATGCGACGGTCGACGCGGCGCGGGCGCAGGCCATTGCCGACCGCCGCACCGGCGTCGGCTGCGATCAGGTGATCGTACTGGAAGCCTCCGAAATAGCCGACGTCCGGATGCGCATCTGGAATGCCGACGGCGGCGAGGTCGAATCCTGCGGCAATGCGACGCGCTGCGTGGTCCTGCTCGAAGGGCGCGATGTCACCATCGAGACAAAGGGCGGTTTGCTGGAAGGCAGGCTCGACGGCGAAGGGGCGAGCGTCGACATGGGCGCGCCGCGCTTCGGCTGGGACACCATCCCCCTCGCCTATCCGATGGACACCGGCGAGATGCCGGTCGCCTGGGAAGAGCTGGATGCGCCGTTCGCGGTCAATGTCGGCAACCCGCATGTCGTGTTCTTCGTCGAGGACGCGAATGTGGTCGACCTCGAAAGGATCGGGCCGATCATCGAACATGATCCGCTCTTCCCGGAACGGGTGAACGTCAACGTGGCCAGCGTCGCGGACGGCGCGATCCGTCTTCGCGTCTGGGAACGCGGCGCGGGGCTGACCCGCGCCTGCGGCACCGGTGCCTGCGCGACGGGGGTGGCGGCCATCAGGCGCGGGCTGGTGCAAAGCCCGGTCGAGATACACCTTCCGGGCGGAACGCTCCGCATCGCCTGGACGCCCGGCGGGACGATCCGCATGACCGGGCCTGCCACTCACGTCTTCAGTGGCGAGATGACAGCATGAGCGGGCCGGACGTCATCACCCTGGGCTGCCGCCTCAACATCGCGGAGAGCGACACGATGCGCTCACTGGCCGCCGGGCAGGACGATCTCGTCATCGTCAACAGCTGCGCGGTCACGCATGAGGCGGTCCGCCGGACCCGCCAGGCGATCCGCAAGGCGAAGCGGGCGCGGCCCGATGCGCGCATCTTCGTGACCGGTTGCGCGGCCCAGGTGGAGCCGGAGACCTTCGCCGCGATGCCCGAGGTGAGCCGGGTCCTGGGAAACAGGGAGAAACTCCTCCCCATCTCGTTCGCCCCGAACGGATCTGTTCGCATCGACCATGCAGAAATCCGCGTCTCCGACATCATGGCGGTCACGGAAACCGCCCCGCATCTCCTGTCCGGCTTCGCCGAGCGGTCGCGCGCGTTCGTCGAGGTGCAGAACGGGTGCAACCATCGCTGCACCTTCTGCATCATCCCCTATGGCCGCGGGAACAGCCGTTCAGTGCCGGCGGGGATCGTCGTCGAGCGGATCAAGGCGCTCGTCGGCGAAGGTTTTCGGGAGGTGGTGCTGACCGGCGTCGATGTGACCAGCTACGGCCCCGACCTGCCCGGCGCACCGACGCTCGGGCAGCTCATCGCGCGCATTCTGCGCCACGTGCCCGATCTGCCGCGCCTGCGGCTCTCCTCGCTCGACTGCATCGAGATGGACGAACGGCTGTTCGACCTGGCCACGCACGCACCCCGGTTCATGCCGCACCTTCATATGAGTTTCCAGGCCGGTGACGACATGGTCCTGAAGCGCATGAAGCGCCGCCACACCAGTCTGCAGGCGGTGGAGATGGTGGCGCGGCTCAAGGCGGCGCGGCCGGACATCGCGATCGGCGCCGATCTGATCGCCGGTTTCCCCACCGAAACCGACGAGATGCACGAGAATTCGCTGCGGCTGATCGACGAATGCGATATCGTCATGGGGCACATCTTCTCCTTTTCGCCCAGGGCGGGCACGCCGGCAGCACGGATGCCGCAGGTCGCCCCCGCGGTAGTCAGGGCGCGTGCCGCCAGGCTGCGCGAGGCCAGCGCACGGCGCCGGTCAGGATGGCTGGAAAGCCTGGTCGGAACGCGTCAGAAGGTGCTGGTCGAACGGAGCGGCAGCGTCGGCCATGCCGAGAATTTCGCGCCGGTGCGGATTGCCGGTGCGGCGGGAGAGATCGTGGAGGCGAAGATCGTGGGCCGGGACAATGACATTCTCATCGGAGTGCCTGCGTGACCGAACCCTCATGGTACGAGCGGATGCGGCTCGGTTTTCGAAAGACCTCGGAACGGCTCGGCGACAATCTCTCCGGCCTCGTCACAAGGGCTGCGCTTGACGATGCGACGCTCGACGAAATCGAGGAAGCGCTGATCGCCTCGGACCTCGGCCCTTCGACCGCCGCCAAGGTCCGTGCGCGCCTGGCCTCCGAACGGTTCGAGAAGGGCCTGACCGATCAGGCTGTGCGTGAGGTCGTGGCGGAGGAACTGGAGAAGATCCTCGCGCCCGTCACCGAGCCGCTCGAGATCGATGCCTTTCCGCGCCCGCAGGTGATCCTCGTCGTCGGTGTCAACGGATCGGGCAAGACGACGACGATCGCCAAGCTCGCCCATCTCTTCATGGAGCAGGATTATTCCGTTCTTCTGGCGGCGGGCGATACCTTCCGCGCCGCGGCGATCGAGCAGCTCCAGATCTGGGCCGACCGCGCCGGCGTCCCGATCATCAAGGGACCGGAGGGTTCCGACAGTTCGGCCATCGTGTTCGACGGGGTGAAGAAGGCCACGGCCGAAGGGATCGACGTGCTGATCGTCGACACCGCCGGCCGGCTGCACAACAAGAAAGACCTGATGGACGAGCTCGCCAAGATCCGCCGCGTGCTGGGGCGCCTCAATCCGGCGGCACCGCATGATGTCGTGCTCGTGCTCGACGCGACGACTGGCCAGAACGCACTCTCGCAGATCGAGGTGTTCCGTGAGGTGGCGGGCGTCACCGGCCTGGTGATGACCAAGCTGGACGGCACCGCGCGCGGCGGCGTGATGGTCGCGGCGGCGGACAAATACGGCCTCCCCATCCATGCGATCGGAATCGGCGAGGGCATGGGCGACCTGCGCCCGTTCGATGCCGCAGAAGCAGCGCGGGCAATCGCGGGAGTTGCGGCATGAGCGACCCGACCGAAGCGAAGACCCCGAATGCGCCCGGCGCCGGCGCGCGCCTGCTGATCGACCTCGGGCCGCTGGCCGTGTTCTTCCTGGCCAATTTCTTCGCGCCGGTGCCCGACACGCTGAAGATCTTCGTCGCGACCGGCGCCTTCATGGTCGCGATGATGGTCGCCATGCTGATCTCGCAGATCAGATACCGGCACATCTCGCCGCTTCTCTGGTTCTCCGGGCTGATGGTGGTGGTGCTCGGCGGGCTCACCATCTGGCTGCACAACGAGACCTTCATCAAGATCAAGCCGACCATCTACTACACGATCGTCGCGGCGCTGCTGACCTTCGGCATATTCACCGGCCGCAATCTCCTGAAGATGGTGCTGGGCACCGCCTATCCGGGCCTTACCGACCGCGGCTGGCAGCTACTCACCCGCAACTGGGCCGCGTTCTTCGCGATCATGGCGGTGCTCAACGAAGCGGTCTGGCGCACCCAGACGACCGACTTCTGGGTCGGCTTCAAGCTCTGGTTCTTCCTGCCCGCCACCTTCCTGTTCGCCGCCGCCAATGTGCCAATGCTGATGCGGCACGGACTGGCGCTCGACGAGGCCAGCGAAGAGCCGCCGGTGCCGCCCACCCAATGACGGAAGAGAGGATCATGGACCCGGTCATATCGATCAAGGGCCTCGCCAAGACCTATGCGTCGGGGCTGCAGGCGTTGAAGCCGCTCGATCTCGACATCGCCCGCGGCGAGATCTTCGCTTTGCTGGGGCCGAACGGCGCCGGCAAGACGACGATGATCTCGATCGTCTGCGGCATCGTCACGCCGACCGCGGGCACGGTCCTCGTCGACGGCCATGACCACCAGACGCATTATCGCGCCGCGCGGCGCAGGATCGGGCTGGTGCCGCAGGAATTGCACACCGACGCCTTCGAAAGCGTCTGGGGCACGGTGAGCTTCAGCCGGGGCCTGTTCGGCCTCGCGCCGAACCCGGCCCATATCGAGAAGGTGCTGAAGGACCTGTCGCTCTGGGACAAGCGCAAGTCCAAAATCATGGAGCTGTCGGGCGGCATGAAGCGCCGCGTGATGATCGCCAAGGCGCTCTCCCACGAGCCAGAGATCCTCTTCCTCGACGAGCCCACGGCCGGCGTCGACGTCGAGCTCAGGCGCGACATGTGGAACCTTGTCCGCGAGCTGCGCGAGAAGGGCGTCACCATCATCCTCACCACCCACTATATCGAGGAGGCGGAGGAGATGGCCGACCGGGTCGGCGTCATCAACAAGGGCGAGCTTGTCGTCGTCGAGGAAAAATCGGCGCTGATGAAGAAGCTCGGCAAGAAGGAGCTGACGCTCAACCTCTCCGAGGTGATGGAGGCGATCCCCGCCGAGCTGGCGGAGTGGAACCTGACCCTCCAGGCCGAGGGCCACGAGTTGCTCTACGCTTTCGACGCCAATGCCGAACGGACCGGCGTCCCCTCCCTGCTGCGACGGATGAGCGATCTCGGCATCGGCTTCAAGGACCTCAACACCAGTCAGAGCTCGCTCGAGGACATCTTCGTGAGCCTCGTCCACGAGGAGAAGGCGGCATGAACATCTACGGCATCTGGGCGATCTACAAGTTCGAGATGGCCCGCGCGCTGCGCACGCTCTGGCAGAGCCTGGTGACGCCGGTCATCACGACCTCGCTCTATTTCGTCGTGTTCGGCGCGGCAATCGGCGGCTCGATCCGCCCCGGCGCCACCGGCGGCGTCGAATATGGCGCCTTCATCGTGCCCGGCCTCATCATGCTCTCGCTGTTCACGCAGAGCATCTTCAACGCGAGCTTCGGCATCTTCTTCCCGAAATTCATCGGCACGATCTACGAACTGCTCTCGGCGCCGATCTCGGCCTTCGAGACGGTGGTCGGCTATGTCGGCGCCGCGGCGACCAAGTCGATCGTGCTCGGCCTCGTGATCCTCGCCACCGCCGCCTTCTTCGTGCCGATCCGGATCGAGCATCCGGTCTGGATGATCGCCTTCCTGGTGCTGATTTCGGTGACCTTCTGCCTCTTCGGCTTCATCATCGGCATCTGGGGCAAGAATTTCGAGCAGATCCAGTTCATCCCGATGCTGATCGTGACGCCGCTCACCTTCCTCGGCGGTGCCTTTTACTCACTCGACATGCTGGGCGAGCCGTGGCGGACGATCACCCACTTCAATCCGGTCGTGTACCTGATCAGCGGCTTCCGCTGGAGCTTCTACGGCACGGCGGACGTGGGTGTGGAGCTGAGCCTCGCGGCGACGCTCGGCTTCTTCTTCATCTGCCTCGCGATCGTCACCTGGATGTTCAAGACCGGCTACCGGCTGAAGACCTGATCCGGCGCCCGGAACCACCGGGCGCCGGACCTTGCCCTCATTGCTTGATCGTCACCTCGACGCGGCGGGCGCCCGCATAGTCGGTGGTCGATCCGGTCGTGTCGGCAGGACGATCGAGATCGATCGACGCCTCCGGAACGCCGGCCGCGGCCAGCGCCGCCGCCACATTCTGCGCCCGGCTGCGGGACAGCGCCGCATTCTGCGCCGCATTGCCGGTCGGGTCGTTGAAGCCCGAAACGGAGAGACGCGCGCCGGGATTGGCCGCGAGATACTCCCGGATCGCGCCCGACGCGGTGGCAAGATCGTTGCTGACCTCGGACCTGGCGGTCTCGAAATAGACGGTCAGCATCGGCCGCGCATCGCGCGTTCCGGCAACGACGCCCGCGCCTTCCGGAATGGCCGGCACCGCGGCGACGGCATTCGCGTTCACGCTGTTCGCATCCACACTGTTCGCATCCACACTGGCATTGATATCGGTCGCCGGCACCGAGGCGTTCATGTCGACCGACAGATTGTCGGTGCCCGCCACCGGTTGCTGGCCGCAATAGCGCAAGCCGAAGAACAGCAAGGCCGCGGCCAGAAGCGCCAGCAGCAGCCACGGCAACCAGCCCAGCCCCCCTCCGCCGCCATCGTCACCGGAATAGCCGCCGCCGGCCGCGCCGCCGCGATCCCCGGACGCGCCTGTCGTCTCCGAAAGACGCGTGGGTGTGGCACCCGCGGCCGCAGGCGTGGCACTCGCAGCCGAGGGTGCGGCGCTCGCGGCGCCGCTGGCCGCCGCGGCCACTGTGCCCGCGGCGAGCGCCGCGCCGGCGTCGACGGGCGAAGCAGCAGGAGCCGGAGGTGACGAAGCGGCGGAAGCTGGCGGCGATGCGACAGGCGCCACCGCTGGGGCCGAAGCGCTTCCACCGAACAGGCCCAGCTTCCCGAAATGCTCGGCGAGCAGATAATAGACCGTGACCCGGTTCTTCGTCCGGTCGGCCTTCATCCGTTCACCGACCGCGGCGATGGCGGAATCGAGCACCGAGTCGGAATCGGCGAGGCCCAGCTTCTTCTTCAGGTAATTTTCGCGGACGCGATCGGTTTCCTTGCTGTCCGAGAAGGCGACAAGCGACGAATCCTTGTTGCGCAATGCGATACCGAGGTAACGGACGATCGCGGCGACGACAGCCTCTTCGGCATCTACCGTATATTTACGGACATCTTCCAGCCAATCCTCAGCCATATATCCTACTCCCAGTTCCCCCCGGGAAGGATCAGGCTAGGCCGGCGAAAGACAGGCGGCAAGATCGCCCGGTTTCGTCTTCATTCTCGTTGCGATCGTCACCTGGATGTTCGGGGCCGGGACCGGCCAGGGACCCCCAGGGAATACCCCCTCCCGCCGGACGGGAGGGGGCGGGAGACTTATTGCTCCTGATCGGCGCGGCTGACGCCCTCGCCGTCCAGATTCCGGGCGACGAAGTCCCAGTTGATCACGTTCCCGAGCACCCTCTCGGCAAAGACCGGACGGGCATTGCGATAGTCGATGTAGTAGGCGTGCTCCCACACATCGAGCGTGAGCAGCGGCTTCATGCCGTCATGGACGACCGGTGTGTCGGCGTCGTGGAGCGAGGTGATCTCCAGCGCGTCGCCGTTCAGCACCAGCCAGGCCCAGCCGCTGGCGAAATGGCCAACCGCCTCGTCCTTCAGCCTGGCGAGCAACCCGTCGGTGCCGCCGAACGACTCGTTGATGAGTTCGGCCAGCCGGCCCTCCGGTCGCTGGCCATTTGCCGGCGCGAGGCACTGCCAGAAGAAGCTGTGGTTCCAGATCTGGGCGGCATTGTTGAACAGGCCCTTGTCGCCCCGCTCCCTGGCGACGTGAATGACCTGGGACAGCGACGCGCCGCCCAGCTCCTTCTCGTCGATCCAGCCATTGACCTTGTCGACATAGGCCTTGTGATGCTTGCCGTGGTGATAGTCGAAGGTCTCGGCCGACATGAATTCGCCGAGCGCATCTTTGGGATAGGGCAGGTCGGGCAGCCTGAACGCCATGGGGACAATCCTTCTGGTTGCGGACCGCCGGGGGTGGCGGTCCGTCGGGGAGGAGTGCCCATTAGCCAAGCGTCACGAGCCGTTGCAACGGCTCGTTTGGCCCGATGAGATGGTCGGCCGCCTAGCGCTGCTGGACGACCCGGAAGCGCCGCAGTTCGACGAGCGGGTCCTGCCAGTCGGGACGCAGCTCGCTGGCGCGGCGATAGTCATTGTAGGCCGCCCGCGCGTTGCCCAGCGTCTCATAGGCGATGGCGCGCCCGTAATGGGCGACCTCGGGCCGCACCGTGTTGCGCTCGAGCGATGCGGTGAACAGCGGCAGCGCCTCCTGCGCATTGTCCTGCCGCATCAGCGCCGCGCCCTTGTTGAGATAGGCTTCCGGTTGCCCCGGATCCATCCCGATCGCCGTGTCGAAATCGGCGATTGCCTGTTCCACCTGGCCCCGGCGCAGACGCAGGATGCCGCGATTCACATAGGTGGCGACGATATCACCGCGGCTCAGCGCCTCTTCACGAAGCGCCATGTTGCAGCGATTCATGTCGTCGCTGTCCGGCGAGAGTGCTGAATCCGCGGCCTCGTAGCAAAGCCGCGCGCTGCTGTTGCCGATCACCATCACACTGGCGGAGGCGGGGACGCAAATGGCCGTCAACACGGCGGCCAGCACAAGCTTTCGAGTAGCCATGATCGACTCCCTCAAAATGTCAGCCCACGCATCGGTTATAGCACCCCGGGGGCGTGCACACCATCATTGCCGCCGAACGGCCGAAAGGATCAGCCGGCCGGTTACCGCGACTGCATGACCGGGGCGCTGTCGATCCAGGCGCGGCCGGCTTCGAGGCGCGCCGCCTCCCGCTTCGCCATGCCGCCGACCAGAAGGCTGCCGCCGCCGGCCGCTTTCTCGAACAGCGAGATGCGGTCGCCGATCGTCCGCGCGGCGCCGGCGCGGGCATGGAGCGCGCTCCAGCGCACCCGGTCGCTCGGATGGCTCCGTGCGAATTCCGCGAGCAGGTCGGCCCCTTCCTCACCGCCGAAATGCGCGGCCAGCGCCAGCATCGGCTCGAGCGAGGTGCGCGTCATGATGCCGTCGATCTGCCGCGTCTCGACATTGAAGCGATACTGGTCACGGAAGATGGCGGCGTGTGCGGTTTCGAGGATGTTGATCGAGACGGACATCTCGTCGGCGGGGAGCTGGTTGTGGACGTCGCGATGGGCGCGATAGAGCATGACCTTGCCGGGATCGAGCTTCGCGCGTTCGATGAATCTCAGATCCACGGCCTCCCCCGGCACGCCGACCACCGTTTCATAGTCATATTCGTAATAGTCGCTCCAGTAGCCCGGTCCGAGATAGCCGACGGTCAGGAACGAGAAATTGTGATCGTGCGGCACATGGTAGAAGAACGGATCGGTGCCGCTGTGGCGTACCACGCTGTCCTTCATCGCCGGCCAGAAATTGGCGCGGATGATGTAACGCTGCGAGCTCGCGTGGAGCATCACCACTTGGGAGCTGTACTGGTTCTCGCGGACCTGTCCCTGACAGCGCTGCTTCAGTTCCGCGATCATCAGATCGGCGAGGAACGTCCGGTTGTTGGCGAGCTTCTTGAGGTCGTGACCCCAGGACGCGAAGCCGTCCTCGTCGCGGGCGTCGAAGTCACTCGCCTCCAGCCGCTCGATCAGATCGCCGAGCATGCAGCTGTCCCCGGTGGGCGCGTCGATCAGGCGTGGCACAGGGTTTCTCCCGCCTGCGGAAGCTCCGCCGGGAAGAACAGATCGAGAGTCCGGTACGCGGCCGCGCGGACCTCCGGATGCGGGTCCGATCGCGCCATTCGCTTCAGGGCCGGCAACGCGGCCTCCGCGTCCATCGCCAGCATCTCCCGCATGATGTGCCAGCGCGTGTAGAATTGCGGAGACGCACCCAGCATCTCCTCGATCAGCACAAAGGCGTCGTCGCGCTCCATCGCACGCAACAGCGACACCATCATCTGGATGCGCGAACTGGCCTCGTCGGTGCTGCTCGCGCCGATCAGGGTGAGCGATTTGCTGTCATATTCGGTGGCGAGCGGGGCGCCGTCCGTGCGGATCAACGCCTGGAAATAGACCATGTCGCTTGAGGCATGCTCGATGACGAAGCTCTGAAACCGTCCGTCGATCACGATCTCCTCGCCATCCTCGATCCGGCGGCGGTCGACGAGCCGCGCGGCTCCGGCCCCGGAAGAAACGAACGCGGCGCCGATCGGCGGCGCCTCCCAGAACGAGAGCGTGGCGCCGCCCGCTTTCACATAACGGAACAGGGTGAGGAGACCGGAGAAACCGATCGACGTCGCGCCGCGCGGACCGGCCTTCTTGGCGGCCAGCATTTCGACCCCGGTCACCCCCACAGCGAGAGAGAGATCGTCATTGTGGAGCAGCAGCAGTCCGGCGTGAATCTCGCTCGACACCGGATGGAATGGCGGGCGGAAGAAGCGGTCGGCCCGGCTCGCCGCGACAAGGTCGGCGATCAGCGCATCGATATCGCCGGCCCTGTCCATGAAGCGCCGGGCGGCCGCGAGCACGTTCGCGGACGTGCGCTCCGGAAGCGCGGCCAGCTCGCGCTCGATCCCGGTCATCAGCGGATGACGGCTCCAGCGGCGAGCACAGGCTTCGACGCCGTCATGCGAACGATCCTGCACCGCGCGATCGGACAGCCATGTTTTCAGCGCCGGACCGGAAATCATCCTTCGTGTCCCGCCCCATGAAAAAGGGCGGAGGCGCGAAACGCCCCCGCCCAGGTCCCTAGCTCGATCAGAGTGCGATCATGAGCGCGACGGCCAGGCCGAGGCAGACAGGTCCACCGACCTCTTTCTGCTTCACCGAGCCATGCATCCCGACGCTGGTGACCAGCTCCGGAACGGCCGCGATGTCGATCTTCTTCTTCATCTCGAATTCCCTTCTGGAAGTCGATACCGACAGAAGGAAGGAGGAGAGCACCTGCAGCTCGGCCAAGAAACTGCCGGCGGCGCGCTCCAGCTTCGGGAACCATATGAAGCACTGGTTCCATCGACTGGTCCGCCGGGACGGTGCTCGACCCCTTCCCCATCCCTTTAGTCGCCGCCCGCACGCAAACCTGTCGCATGGTTACCAGGAAATTTACCATGTCCCGGATGGCACCGAAACGCACCCTTGCCATCGGTGGGCGCAGCGGCCGAAATAGCGCGGCGCGATCGGACGCGCGCGGAGGCGGACGAGAGAGATGGATCGCAGCGCCCAGAACAGCGGCACCGGCGCGGTCAGGGCCGCGCACCAGTTCGACACCGCCGCACTCGAGGCGTGGATGGCGACGGCGATCGACGATTTTGCCGGACCGCTCCGCGTCGAGCAGTTCAAGGGCGGACAGTCGAACCCGACCTACAAGCTGGTGACGCCGGAGCGGGCTTATGTTCTGAGGCGCAAGCCGCCGGGCAAGCTGCTTCCCGGCGCCCACGCCGTCGACCGCGAATACCGGGTCATTTCCGCGCTGGCCGCGCAGGGCTTCCCCGTCGCCCGGACCTGTGGCCTGTGCCTTGACGAAGGGGTGATCGGCACGCCCTTCTACATCATGGAGATGGTCGAGGGGCGGATCTTCTGGGAGCCGACCTTTCCCGATGTGGCTGCCGCCGATCGACCGGCCTATTTCGACGCCATGAATGCCACGCTGGCCGCGCTCCACCGGATCGACCCCGAAACGGCCGGTCTTGGCGACTACGGGAAACCCGGCAATTATTTCGCGCGGCAGATCGCACGCTGGTCGAAGCAGTACCTCGAGGATACCGACGCCGGTCGGGTCAGCGCGATGGACCGGCTGGTCGACTGGCTGCCTGCCAATGTGCCACCCGACGAGCCGCAGCCGCGCGTGATCCATGGCGACTTTCGCTGCGACAACATGATCTTTCATGCCACCGAGCCGCGCGTGCTGGCGGTGCTCGACTGGGAGTTGTCGACGCTGGGGCACCCGCTGGCCGACTTCAGCTATCATCTGATGATGTACCGGATGCCGCACGGCATGAGCGCAGGGCTCGACGGCCTCGATCTGTCCGCGCTCAATATTCCGGGCGAGGCGGACTATGTCGGCGCCTATTGTCGCCGCACCGGGCGGGACGGCATTCCGGATCTCGATTTCTACATGGCGTTCAACCTGTTCCGGCTGGCCGGCATCGTCCACGGCATCAAGGGCCGGATCGCGCGCGGCAATGCATCGTCTGCCCACGCGGCGACCATGGCGGCGGCGCTGGAACCGCTGGCGGACCTTGCCTGGACGCAGGCGAAGAAGGCTGGCGCGCGCTAGAAGGATTGCCTAGGCTCCCCGCAGGCGGAGGGGGAGCTCGTGCCAGAGGCGGGAAGCAGCAACGGCGGCTGGACGGAGAGACTCAGGCGCAACCTGAGGCAGATCGGTGTCGTGCGCCTGCTGCTCACCCTGCTGTTCGTCGTTGCGGGAATCTATATGGCCCGCTTCGGCTGGGAGGTGCCGCTCGCCAGCGACGCCGAGCGCGCGCTCTACGATCTGCGCTTCGACCGCGAGGCGGAACGGGTGCTGCAGCAGGACGACCGCATCGTCCTCGTCACCTACAATGACGACACGCTCGCCGAGCTCGGCAAGCGTTCGCCGCTCGATCGGGCGATGCTCGCCCGTGCGCTCACCGCGATCGACGGCATGGAACCCCGCGCAATCGGCATCGACATCCTGATCGACCAGGCCCAGCCCGAGGACAACGAGCTGATCGCAGCCATGCGCAGGATGCGCACGCCGACCTTCCTCGCCTTCGCCTCGGCCCGGCACAATCCCGACCAGATCCTGCCCTGGCAGGAAGAGTTCCTGACCAGCTTCCTTGGGCAGGTCGCGCCCGGGCCCGTGCGTCCGGCAAGCATCCGGCTCGAGACTGACCTTGCCGACGGCGTGATCCGGCGCTGGCCGGGCCAGCCCGATGGCCTGCCGCCGCTGCTCGCCCGGGCGATGGCGCCGGGCCACAATGCGTTCGACAGCTTTCGCGGCGCCATCGACTTCCGGCTGCCCGGCACCGCCGAGGCCGACGAGGTGCCGGTCTTCACCAACCTTCCCATCCAGTTCGTCGCGCAGTTCCCCGACGGCGTGCGCGAGATGATCGCCGGCCGCTATGTCCTGATCGGCGGCGATATCCAGGACCTCGACAATTACGAGACGCCGATGACCCGCGTCACCGGCAACTGGACCAAGGGCCTGGAGGTCCATGCCCAGATCCTGGCGCAGATGCTGGACGGGCGGATGCCGGCGCCGATCCGGCCCTGGGCGCTGTGGCTCGCCGCGATCGGCGTGGTCGCGGCCGGCGCGCTCACCAGCCTGATCGAGGCGCGCGGCTGGAAGCTCGCGCTCGCACTGGCCGTCCAGATCGCGTTCCTCGGCTATTTCCCCTTCTATCTCCAGCAGGGCGGCATCGACACGCTGACCCTGCCGGCCTTCGGCTGGGGTGCGGGCTGGCTGCTCGCCTTCATCGGTGTCGGTACCGCTGCGCGGGCGGTCGGCTCCGAGCAACGCCGCTTCGCCCAGTCGGCGCTCGGCAAATATCTCCCGGCCGACGTCGCCGCCGAGATCATGCGTGATCCGGGGCGGCTGGCGCTCACCGGCGAGAAGAAGCAAATATACGCCCTGTTCACCGATCTCGAAGGGTTCACCAAGCTCTCCCATGCGATCACGCCGGAACAGCTGTCGAGCCTGCTCAACACCTATCTCGACCGGATGAGCGACGTCGTGCTCAAGCATGGCGGGACGATCGACAAGTTCGTCGGCGACGCGGTGGTCGCCTTCTGGGGCGCGCCGATCGCCCGGCCCGGCGACGCCGACCGCGCCGTCCGCGCCGCGATCGAGATGTACGAACAGGGCAATCTCTTCTCCGAGGAAGGCGGCGAAGATCTGCCGCCGATCGGCATTACCCGCGTCGGCCTTCATTATGGCGAGGCCGTGGTGGGCAATTTCGGCGGCGAGGGGCGCATCCAGTACACCGCGCTCGGCGACGGCATGAACACGGCAGCGCGACTCGAATCGGCCAACAAGGCACTCAAAACGACGGCGCTGGTCAGCTCCGAATGCCGGAATCAGGCCTCGCTCGACGTCTTCCGGCCGATGGGCCGGATCGTGCTCAGCGGCCGGGCGACGCCGGTCGAGGTGTGGGAACCCGTTCCAAACATGGAAGAAAACCTCCGCACTCGGCTCGTCGCGCTGTGGCAACGGTTCGACGGGGGCGACACAGAGGCACTCGTTCAGCTTTCTGCAATCGCAGATGAACATAACCAGGATGCAGCACTACAGGAATTCATCTATAGGATCCGGGAAGCGGGTCCGGGAGGGCAGTATGTTCTGGGGTCAAAATAAGGTTCGCCTGAGCAGTCTTGCATTGACGGCTCTTCTGTTCACCGGCGCCGCTTCGGCCGGCGCCAATGTCCTCGTCGTCCGCGCATCGGGTCCGTCCGCGGCGACCTATCCGGCCGGGCGCTCGCTCCCCGACAATGCGCGGATCGCCTTGCGCGGCGGCGACACACTCGTCGTGCTCGACGCGCGCGGCACCCGTACCTTCCGCGGGCCGGGCAACTTCACCCCGGCCAGCGCGGCCCAGGCCGGCCAGCGCACCACCTCGGGCACAGGTGGCCGCATCGCCCGCATCGGAGCGGTGCGCAGCGCCGGTATCGTGCCGGCGTCCCCAAGCACGATCTGGCAGGTCGATGTGTCGCAGAGCGGCACCGTCTGCCTCGCCAATGCGAACGATGTGACGCTGTGGCGCGCCGAACCCGGCCGTGCCGCAAGCCTTTCGATCACCGGCCCAGGCGGCGCTCCGCGCACCGTCCAATGGGCAGCGGGCAGCGCCACGACGGCATGGCCACGTGACCTGCCGATCACGGCCGGCACGCCCTATCAGCTGCGCCAGTCCGGCGCCGCCACACCCTCCAGCATCACCTTCCGGCAGCTGAATTCGGCGCCCGGCGATATGCAGGGCGTGGCGCAGGCGCTGATCGCCAACGGCTGCCAGGAGCAGCTCGATCTGCTGGTGGACAGCGCCCCGGCGCAATAGCGCCGCACGAGACGGAAAGGCCGCAATATGCAAGCGCCCCTGCTCTTCCACATCGGAGCGGGGGCGATCGCCATCGTCGCTGGCGCGGGCGCCTCCTTCACACGCAAGGGCGGCAAGGCACATCGTTGGCTGGGCTCCGCCTTCTCGGTGTCAATGCTGCTGATGGCGACGTCCGGCGTCTATCTTGCGCTCTTCACGACACCGATCACCGCGACCGCCGCACCACCCGAAGCCTCGGCCACGATCGCGATCCTCACGCTCTATCTCGTGACCACGGCGTGGCTGACCGTCAAACGCAAACCGCGCAGTGCCGGTGCGCCCGAATTCGCGGCGCTGGGCGCCGCGCTCGCGATCGCGGCCGTTCTCCTCTTGCTGGGCACCCGTGCAGCGCTGGGCTGGGCCGATCCCCGGACGGCGACGCCCTATTTCGCTTTCGCCCTCTTTGCGACATTCGCCGCCATGCTGGATGTCAGGATGATTCGCCGCGGCGGCGTTGCCGGCCCGGACCGGATCGCGCGGCATCTCTGGCGGATGTGCATGGCGCTGTTCTTCGCCACCAGCTTCTTCTTCCTCGGCCAGCAGAAGGTGATGCCCGAATGGCTGCAGGGCTCGCTCGTGCTCGTCATTCTCGCACTGGCTCCGGCGGTCGCGATGGCGGGCTGGCTGATCCGTATCTGGGCCACGCGCACGATCCATGGCGCCGCCGGGGGCCGATCCGGCCTGCGCGCCGCGCTGGCGTTCAAGATCCGATCGGCGCCCTGCGCGCGCTAGCCATCACTCTCCGGTCGGGAACCCGCGTTTCCTGAGCAGCGCATTCACGTCCGGATCGCGCCCGCGGAAGGCGCGATAGGCCTCGGCGCGGTCGGTCTCGTTGCCGGTCGCGAGCAGGGTCTCGGCGAAGCGCCGCGCCGTCGCCGGATCCCACACATTGCCGGCCTCCTCGAACGCCGCCCAGGTGTCGGCATCCATCGTCTCCGACCAGAGATAGGAATAATAACCCGCCGAATAGGCATCCGACGAGAAGAGGTGACCGAACTGGGGCAGCCGGTGGCGCATGACGATTTCGCGCGGCATGCCGAGATTCTCGAGCGCTTGCCGCTCGAAGGCGTCGGGATCGACCTGCCCCTCCGGATCGATGTGCAGCGCCATGTCGACCAGCGCGGAGGAGAGATATTCCACCGTCTCGAACCCCTGGTTGAACTGGCGCGCCGCGACGATGCGATCGACCAGTGCCTGCGGCATCACCTCGCCGGTCTGGTAGTGCCGGGCGAAGCGGCTGAGGATTTCCGGCGTCAGCAGCCAGTTCTCGTGCACCTGGCTCGGATATTCGACGAAATCCTGGGGCGTGCGCGCGAGGTTCGGATAGCGCGTATTCGACAGGAAATAGTGGATGGCGTGGCCGAATTCGTGGAACAGGGTCGTCGCATCATCGACGCTGACCAGCACCGGCTCGCCCGGGCCGGGCTTGGCGAAATTGTTGTTGTTGGACCCGAGCACGAGCCGGTCGCCGAGCAGGCCGGAGCGACTGCGATAGGTCGTCGCCCAGGCGCCGGAGCGCTTGCCGGTGCGTGCGAACATATCGCCGTAGAAGACGCCGACGTCGTTACCCTGCCGGTCAGTCACCCGCCAAGTGCGGATGTCCGGGTGCCAGACCGGCACCTGCCCCGTATTCTCCTGGAAATTGAGGCCGTAGAGCTGGCCGGCCATGTAGAACATGCCCTCGATCATCCGGTCGAGCTGGAAATAGGGCTTAATCTCGTCCTGCGAGAGACTGTACCGCTGCTGGCGGACCTTCTCCATATAGTAGCGATAGTCCCAGGGCTCGATCGTGATGTTCTGGCCGGAGGCCCGTGCCACCTGCTGCTGCTCGGCGACCTCCTCGCGGACCCGCGCGACCGCCGCGGGCCAGACCCGCATCATCAGCTCCTGCCCGCGCTCGGGGGTTCGGGCCATCGTGTCCTGCGTCCGCCAGTGAGCGTGGCTCGCATAGCCGAGCAGCCGCGCCCGCTGGGCACGGACGCGCACGATCTCGCGGATCGTCTCGTTGGTGTCGTTGGCATTGCCGTTGTCGCCGCGATTGACGAACGCGCGCCAGACGCGCTCGCGCAGCGCGCGGTTGTCGGCGAAGGTCAGCACGGGATCGACCGCCGAGCGGGTGTTGACGATCGCGAACTGGCCGGCCGGCAGGTTGCGTTCGCGCGCCGCTGCGGCCGCGGCATTGCGGACATCGGCCGGCACGCCCGCCAATTCGGCCTCGGTTGCCGTGACGAAGGTCTGCTCGTCGGCGAGCAGCTTCTCGCTGAACCGGGCGAACAGGCGCGCCAGGTCCTGATTGTAGGCGGACAGCTGCTGCTTCTGTTCCGGCGAGAGATTCGCGCCGCGGCGGACGAACTGCTCGTAATAGCGGGTCACCACCCGCTGCTGCTGCGCGTCGAGGCCGGAGCGCTCGCGCGCCTCGTAGACGGCGCGGACGCGCTGGAAGAGCGCCGGATTGAGGATGATCGCATCCGATGCTGCGGCGAGCCGCGGCCCCCATTCGCGCTGCAGCGCCTGATAGTCCGGGCTGGACATGTTGCTGGTCATCACGCCGAACACGGCGCCGACCCGGCCAAGCCGCCGCCCGGCGCGCTCCATGGCCTCGATCGTGTTGGCAAAGGTCGGCGCGTCGCCACTGGCGGCGATCGCTTCGATCTCCCGGCGCTGCTCGTCGACGGCGAACTGGAAGGCCTCGGGAAAGAGGCCGGGCCGCACCCGATCGAACGGCGGCACGCCGTCGAATGGCCCGGCCCAGTCCGCGAGCAGGATATTGTCCGGCATAGCCGTCGCCGCACTGGGCGCGCCGGCGATACCGGCAGCGCCCTGCGCAAACGCCGCACTCGCGCCCATCGCCATCATCGCCGCACTCGCCAGAAGAACTGCCTTCACCTGTCTCTCTCCATCGTCGATTTGGGGCCGGCGGAATCGGTGTCGCGCCAGCTTCGGAAATGCTGTCATAGTGGGACAACACGCGGCACGATGCAACGGCCCGGCCACCCCTTTTCGCGCTGGCCGGTTTGGCGCATAGAACGCCAGCAAGGGAGGCCGAGGCGCCGGATGCTGTTACCTGAAACGCTGCTGCTCCACGCCAGCCTGGCGCTGATCGTCTTGGCCGTGCTTGCCCAGCGGCCATTCACGCTGCGCGTCCTGATCGGGCTCGCTGCGGCCGCCGGACTGGCGCGCGCGCTGCTGTGGACCCATGACATGGTCACCGCCGCATGGACAGGCATCCTGCTGGTAGTGGTCCTCTTCCTGCTGCTGCGTCATGCCCTCGCCGGCCGCAACATCCGCTTCTCCGCCGAGGAGAAAGCCCTGCTCGACAGCCTGGTCGAAGGCCTCTCGAACAGCCAGGCCCGCCACCTGATGGACCAGGGCCTCTGGCTGACCGGCAAGGAAGGCGACGTGCTGACCCGCGAGGGTGAGCCGGTCGAGCGGCTCTACTATCTCGCCGAGGGCGAGGCGCTGGTCACGAGCGGCGGCCGGCGCGTCGGCCTGTGCCGCGCCGGCGACCTGGTCGGCGAGCTCTCCGTCCTGTCGGGCGAAGCGGCGAGCGCGACCGTGACGCTGAGCGGCCCCGCCCGTTTCTGGTGCGCCCCGGCCACCGACCTTCGCCCCTATGTCGAGGCCAATGCCGACATCCGCCGCGCCGTCGAGCATGCCTTCGCCACTGCGCTCAAGGCCAAGCTCCGGGCCAGCAATCGCACGATCATCGAGGCGGGCGAGGCGGAACCCGGCGCCTGAGGATCAGGTCCGCCGGATCACGAGATTGCGGATTTCCGTCATGTCCTCCATCGCGAAGCGGACGCCCTCGCGGCCGAGGCCGCTGTCCTTGACCCCGCCATAGGGCATGTTGTCGACCCGGTAGGAGGGTACGTCGTTGATGACGACGCCGCCGACGTCGAGCCGGTCCCAGGCGTCGAACATCTGGAAGAGGTCGCGCGTGAAGATGCCGGCCTGGAGGCCGAACTTCGAATCGTTCACGATGTCGAGGGCCTCGTTGAAGTCCGAGAATTTGATCAGGAACGCGACCGGGCCGAACGCCTCCTCGATGTTGATCTTCGTCGCCGGATCGACGTTCTCGAGCAAGGTCGCCTCCAGCATCGCGCCCTCGCGCTTGCCGCCGCAGAGCAGCGTCGCGCCCTTCCCCACCGCCTCCTGGATCCACGAATCGAGGCGCTTCGCCTCGCCTTCCGAGATCATCGGGCCGATGAAGACGTTGCGGTCCTTGGGATCGCCTGCGACGAGCGTCTTCGTCCTTGCGACCAACATCTCTCGGAACCGGTCGTAGACGTCCGCGTGGATCAGGATCCGCTGGACGCCGATGCACGACTGGCCGGACTGGTAGAAGGCGCCGAAGATGGTCCGCTCCAGCGCGTCGGCGAGGTCGGCGTCCCGGTCGATGATCACCGCCGCATTGCCGCCGAGTTCCAGCACCACCTTCTTCTTGCCGGCCTTGGCCTTGAGGTCCCAGCCGACGCCCGGCGAGCCGGTGAAGCTGAGCAGCTTCAGCCGCTCGTCCTCGGTGAACAGGTCTGCGCCTTCGCGATGGGCGGGAAGGATCGAGAAGGCGCCCTTCGGCAGATCGGTCTCGGCCAGCACCTCGCCCATGATCAGCGCGCCGAGCGGCGTGCGGCTGGCCGGTTTCATAACGAAGGGGCAGCCGACCGCGATCGCCGGCGCGATCTTGTGCGCGGCGAGATTGAGCGGGAAGTTGAACGGCGAGATCAGCGAGCACGGCCCGATCGGCACCCGCTTCCAGATGCCCTGATAACCCTTGGCGCGGGGGCTGATGTCGAGCGGCTGCACCTCGCCGGTCATCCGCACGCTTTCCTCGGCGGCAATGCGGAACGTGTCGATGAGACGGGTGACCTCGCCTTCCGAATCCCTGATCGGCTTCCCGGCCTCGACGCAGAGCGCATAGGCGAGCTCGTCGAACCGCTCCCTGAAGCGGTCGACGCAATGCTGGAGCACGGCCTGGCGCTCGTAGCTCGCCATCCGCGCCATCGGTTCGGCCGCCTCGACTGCGCCCTGGATGCCGGCGTCGATCGTCTTCGCGTCCGCCTGCGCACAGCGGAACGCGACCTCGCCAGTGAACTTGTCGGTCACCTCCAGATCGGCGTTCGGCTGCTCCGCCTTGTTGTTGAGGTAGAGCGGATAGACGTCCCTGAGCTTCACCATCATTCGACTCCCGCAGCCTGACCCTTGGCCGCATAATCGTCTGCCCCCATGAAGTGGAGCGAGACATAGGGCTCTTCGCCCACCACCCAGCTGTCATGTCCCGGCGGACCCGGCGGAATATGGAAGAGATCGCCGGCGCGCATCTCGTGCACCGTCCCGTCCTCCATCGCCGCGGTCGCGCAGCCGGAGACAACCAGCCCGACATGTTCGACATTGCAGCGCGCCTGCCCCATCGCAGCGCCGACATCCTCGGACCATTTCCAGCCGGGCTGGTAGGTCGCCCGGCCGATCGTCATGCCGCCGATCCGGACCAGCTCGAACCGGCCCTTGGGAAAGACACGCACTTCGTCCGGCGCCTCGAAGCGGCGCAGGATCGCCGCCAGATCGCCGGTCATAGCTTCGCGCTCAGCTCCTTGATCTCGTTGTTCAGGATGCGATCATTGTCCGAATAGTCCACCGGACAATCGATCAGATGGACACCGGGCGTGTCGAGCGTGTGCCTCAGCAATGCCGGCAATTGATCGGTGCTTTCGACGCGGTGGCCGTGGGCGCCATAGGCCTCGGCATATTTCACGAAATCGGGATTGCCGAATTCCAGGCCCCAGTCCTTGAAGCCCATATTCGCCTGCTTCCAGCGGATCATGCCGTACGACGAATCGTTGAGGATCAGCACGGTAATATTGAGCTTCAGGCGGACCGCCGTCTCCATCTCCTGGCTGTTCATCATGAAGCCGCCATCGCCGCAGATCGCGATCACCTTGCGGTCCGGATAGACCATGGCGGAGGCCATCGCCGACGGCAGGCCCGCGCCCATCGTCGCCAGCGCATTGTCGAGCAGCACCGTGTTGGGCTGGCGCGCCGCATAGTTGCGGGCGAACCAGATCTTGTAGACGCCGTTGTCGAGGCAGATGATCCCGTCCGACGGCATCGCCTCGCGCACCTGCTTGACGAGGCAGGCGGGGAAGACCGGGAAGCGGGTGTCGCCGGACATCGAGGCGGTATGCTCGACCTCGGCCTTGCGCGCCTTCAGCATCCTGTCGAAACTCCAGCGGCCGGAGGGAACGATGTCCTCCTTCATCTGCCAGATGGCGTTGGCGATATCGCCGATCACCTCGATTTGCGGGAAATAGACCGGGTCGACTTCGGCGGTGCGGCTGGAAATGTGGATCACCTCGGTGCCGCCGTTTTTCATGAAGAAGGGCGGCTTCTCGATCACGTCGTGGCCGATGTTGACGATCAGGTCCGACGCCTCGATCGCCTTGTGGACGAAGTCGCCGGACGAGAGCGCCGCGCAGCCGAGGAAGAGCGGGTGATGCTCGTCGATCACGCCCTTGCCGAGCTGGGTGGTAAGGAAGGGAATGCCCGTCTTCTCGATGAACTGGAGCAGCATCCGGCCCGTCATCTTGCGGTTGGCACCCGCGCCGATCACCAGCACTGGCGCCCTGGCGTCCTCCAGCCGCTTCACCGCCGCACGGACCGCCTTGGGCTCGGCTGACGGGCGACGCGCAAGGCTCGGCTTGATCGGGGTCGAATCGGTCTGCTCGTCCGCCACGTCCTCGGGGAATTCGAGATGGGTGGCCCCGGGCTTCTCCTCCTCGGCGAGGCGGAAGGCCTCGCGAATCCGGCTCGGGATGTTGTCGGCCGAGGCGAGCTGGTGGGTGTATTTGGTGATCGGTCCCATCATCGCGACCACGTCGAGGATCTGGAAGCGGCCCTGTTTCGATTTCTTGATCGGCTTCTGGCCGGTCACCATCAGGATCGGCATCCCGCCCAGCTGAGCGTAGGCGGCCGCGGTGACGAAATTGGTCGCGCCCGGCCCAAGCGTCGCCATGCAGACGCCGGTCTTGCCGGTGTGGCGGCCATAGGTCGCCGCCATGAAGCCCGCACCCTGCTCGTGGCGGGTGAGGATCAGCTTGATCTGCCTGGACCGCGACAGCGAATCCAGCATGTCGAGATTCTCCTCGCCGGGCACGCCGAAAATATACTCGACGCCCTCTTCCTCGAGGCACTGGATGAACAGGTCAGAGGCTTTGGTCATGGCGGCGGCTCCGATCGCAAGGTGACGCGAGATGAACGCGAATGGTGACGATTGAAGGACGCATCCGACCCCGGCCGACGCCGACACCCATGCCCCCTACGCCGCACCAGCCTACCGGGGATTGTTTCGGCTGTCATCAGGGGCTTGCGTGAGGGCTTTGCGGGTTGCATGGAGGCGCGGTTTCGGTCCATAACCGGGTCGAGACGTCTTTGACCGCCCGAGCTGTATAGGGTGGCACGGAGGGCAAATGGGGGGCAGGCGGAAGATTGCCGTCGGGCTGGGTGTTGCGGGTTTTCTCGCAGCGCTCATTCTTGTGTTGTTGCGGCCGGACGGGGCCCAGGCGAACGCTCAGGGGCAGACCGGCGGGGCAACCTTCGTCGGCGTCGCAACCTGTGGCGGATCCACCTGCCATGGCCGCAGCGAAGCCGACGGTCCCGTTGTTCGCCAGGACGAGATCATGCTCTGGCAGGATCCGGCCAGCGCCGGCGGCGCGCATAGCCGCGCCTATGCCGTCCTGCAGGACCCGCGCAGCCAGGTCATCGCCCAGCGGCTCGGCATCGGCGAGGCGACCAGCGCGCCGATGTGCCTGGGCTGCCATGCCACCCCGGCCGGCGAGCAGCGCGGTGTCCGTTTCCAGACCTCGGACGGCGTCGGCTGCGAATCCTGCCACGGCGCCGCCTCCGGCTGGCTCTCCAGTCACTATGCGGTCGGCGGCACCCATGCGAACAATGTGTCGCGCGGCCTGATCCCGCTCGAAAATCCGCGGGTGCGTGCGGGCGTCTGCCTCGACTGCCATTTCGGCAGCGCCGACGAGGGCCAGTTCGTCACCCACCGGATCATGGCGGCGGGCCATCCGCGCATCTCGTTCGAGCTCGACCTGTTCACGACCTTGCAGGCACACCACCAGGAAGACGACGACTACCGGCAGCGCAAGGGCCGGTCCGAGGGCGTCCGCACCTGGGCGACGGGCCAGGCGATGGCGCTGGAGCGCTCGCTTGCCCTGTTCTCGAGCGAGCGCCGCGGCATGGAGGGGATGTTCCCCGAATTCTATTTCTTCGACTGCCACTCCTGCCACCGCCAGATTTCGGACGACGTCAACTATCGGCCAACCGCACTCGCCAATCCGGCCCGCCCGATCCCGTCGGGGATGCCGCCCTACAACGACGAGAACATGATCATGCTCTCGGCGGCCGCACGGGTGATCGCGCCGGCACTGGCGGAACGGTTCGAGCGCGACAGCCGCAACTTCCACCTCGCGATCGCCCGCGAACGCAGTTCGGCGGTGGTCGCGGCCGGGCGGCTGCGGGAGACCGCGCGGGCTCTGGCCGACGCCTTCGCCTCGGCGAGCGTCACCCGCCAGACGACCTTCGCGATCATCGATTCGATCACCGGCGAGGCGATCAGCCCGCGCTTCACCGACTATGCGGGCAGCGTTCAGGCGGTGATGGCGACCGACACCCTGCTCTCCTCCCTGGTCAGCCAGGGGGATGTTTCCGAAGGTACTGCCAATACGATCCGCGCCGACATCAACGGTGCCTATCGCGCCGTGCGCGATCCGAATGCCTATAGTCCGGGGGATTTTCGTGCCAGCCTCGGCCGCGCTGCAGCGGCCATCCGGAGACTCAGGTGAAGCGTAGCGTATCCAGTATTGCCATTGCCGCCCTTCTCGTCGCCTCCTGCGGAGGCGGCGGTGGCGGGTCTGATCCCACGCCGCAGCCGCAGGAGCCGCCGCCACCGACGGCGGTGTTCCAGACGCCGGCGCTCGAGCGGCTGACCGTCGCCGATATCCAGCGGATCATCGCCCAGGGTGTCGCCGAGGCGCAGGCGCAGAACCAGCCGTCCGGCTTCGTCGTCACCGACCGTGTCGGCAACGTGCTCGCGGTGTTCGCGATGAACGGCGCGAATCTGACGCTGCGCACGCCGCAGGCGCCGAACGGGCAGAACGACGCGCTGCAGGGACTCAACCTCCCCGCCCCGGCGGCGCTGGCCGGCGGCATTTCCAAGGCGCTGACCTCCTCCTATTTCTCGTCGGTCGGCGCAGCCTTCTCGACCCGTACCGCCAACGACATTCTTCAGGAGACGCTGCCGCCGTCGGCGGCCACGCGCGGCCTCGAGAGCGGCCCGCTGTTCAGCGTCCAGTTCAGCCAGCTGCCCTGCTCCGACGTCTCTTCGCGCTTTCCGAACCGCGCCGGCACCCACAGAGGGCCGCTCGGCGCGGGCGCCGATCCGGGCGCGTTCCCGCTCTACAAGAACGGCGCCGTGGTCGGCTCGATCGCGGTGGTTGGCGACGGCGTCTACGGCTTCGACACCGAATATCGCGACAACGACCGCAATGTCGAAGAGGTCATCGCGCTCGCCGCGACCACGGGGTTCGAGCCGAGGCCCGAAATCCGGGCCAACCGGGTAACCGTCGACGGTTTCCTGCTTCGCTATTCGGACGCGACGACGGCCGACTTCAAGAGCGTGCCGGCGAACGCCCCCGGCTTCGCCACGATCAACGGCACGGCCGGCAATCTGGTCACCGTGCGCGGCTATTACGACGCCGTCGGCGGCATCGTGCAGGGCACGATCTACGGCACCGAGGAATCGGGCGTGCGGCCTGCCGCCGCGGGCGAATATGCCATCCCCGAAGTCTGGGTCGTCAGCGACGGAGCTGGCAACAACCGCTATCCGGTCCGTGCGGGCACCGACGGCGCCAATGCGCTCAGCACGGCCGAAGTGCGCACGATGCTGGAGGAGGCCTTCCAGGTCCAGCGGGCCGCTCGCGCCCAGCTGCGCATCGAGGCGCCCGGCGAGGCCGAGGCCCGTGCCCAGAACACGATCGTGGTCGTCGACACCAATGGCGAGATTCTCGGCCTGGTGCGTGGCCCCGATGCGCTGCCGGACGCGATCGACGCGGTGCCGCAGAAGGCGCGGACCACCGTCTTCTTCTCCAGCCCCACCGCCGGAGCCTATCTGCTCGCCAATCCGGATCCGGAAGTGCAGGCCTATGTCGGCGCGGTCCGCACCTTCCTCGGCGATCCCAACGCACTGACCGGCCGCACCGCCTTCGCGCTGCGTTCGATCGGCAACCTCGCCCGGCCATGGTTCCCGGACGGCGAGATCGGCAACCCGCCGGGACCGCTCTCGGTCCCGATCGAGCGCTTCAACATCTTCTCGACCGGCCTGCAGTCGCAGCTGATCGAGCGGGATATCCTGGACCATGTCGGCTTCATCCTGGGGGCGAACCCCACCGACGTGCCGCAGACCTGCTCGCGCTCGCCCGCGATCCGGCCCGGCTTCAACCGCATCAACAACGGCATCACCCTGTTCGCGGGCGGCGTGCCGATCTATCGCAACGGGACATTGGTCGGCGCGATCGCTGCGTCGGGCGACGGCAATGACCAGAGCGACATGATCGCCTTCCTCGGCCTGCACAATGCCGGCCTGAAGCTGAACGGCGCGATCGGCAACGCGCCGGCCGCCATCCGCGCCGACAACATTGTGGTGCCCGCCGGTCCGAGCGGATCGTCGAACCTGCGTTACGTGCGCTGCCCCTTCAACCCGTTCGTCGGCACGAACGAGCAGAATGTGTGCCAGGGCAAATGACGCTCGCCACCGCCTTCCTCTCGTTGATGACGACGGTGGGCCCGGCGGCCCTCGCGGCCGAACCCGCGCCGGTGTCCGCGCCGTCGGGCGCGAGCACCCTCACCATGGCCTGGCTGGCCTCGGTGCTGCAGGACGCGCCGGCGGAGGGCGAAGTCGCGCCGCAGGCGGAGGGCGAAGTCGCGCCGCAGGCGGAGGCCGCGGCCGCGCCGGCCCAGGCGGAGCCGGCCGCACCGCCGCAGGCCAACGAGCGCGGCGCACCGCCGCCGACCCCGGTCGAGGAGGAGCTGATCGACGGCCGCCGCCGGCCGGACATCCAGCGGCCGCTGCCCGACGCGATCGAGCAGTTCAATCCCGGCGCGATCCGTTCGCCACCGCCCCAGGCCTTTCCGACCGACCATATCCCGATTCCGGACCGCTGGCGCCTGATCCAGTCGCTCGACCTCGTCCGCGAGCGCTGGTGGGATCCCTACAACCAGAACACCTACAAGGGCGATCGCCCGATCTGCATCCCGAGCGAGGAGGAGCAGGAGCGCCGGCGCGAGCTGCGCGAGGAGGCCGCGGCGCGCGGCGCGCCCGCGCCTTATGGCAGCGCCCCCTGCCGCACCCCGCGCATCCTCGGCCTCACCGGCCCGGACTGGTTCTTCGTCGGCAGTGCCGTCTCCGACACCGTGATCGAGCCGCGCACCTTCCCGCTGCCGGGCGGCGAGCAGAACACCGACCGGCCGGGCAGCGACGTGTTCGGCCGCAACAACAGCCTGGTCGCGGTGCAGACCTTCATCTTCAGCGCCGCGCTGATCAAGGGGTCGACCGCCTACAAGCCGCCAGATGTCGAATGGCGCCTCACGCTGGCCGCCCAGGCGAACTATGTGGACGTGCCCGACCGGCGCATCCTCGACGTGCGCCCGTCGGTCAGCTCCAACCGCTTCGATTATGCGCTGGGCGTCCAGGAGGCCTTCCTCGACTACCACCTCCTGAACACGTCCTACCGCTACGATTTCTATTCGTTGCGCGTCGGCATCCAGCCGTTCCAGCTCGATTTCCGGGGCTTCCTGTTCCAGGACAGCAACCTCGGCTTCCGCCTGTTCGGCAACCGCGACAACAACCGATGGCAGTTCAACCTGGCGGCGATCTGGCGGCTGGAGAAGGACACCAATTCCGGCCTCAACAACCTGTTCCAGACGCCGCGGCAGGACTGGATCCTGCACGCCAACGTCTACCGGCAGGATTTCCCGGTCGTCGGCCTCACCAGTGAGCTTTCCGTCACCTGGAACATCAACCGCGAGCGCGACGATATCGAGGTGGACGACAACGGCTTCCCGGTCCGGCCGGCGCTGATCGGCAATCTCCAGCCGCGCAATTACGACGCCTTCTATTTCGGCTACGGCGTCGATGGCCGCATCGGCCGCCTCAATCTGACCGCTTTCGGCTATGCCCTGTTCGGCGAGGACAGAAACAACAATTTCACGGGCGAGCCGGCGCGGATTGAAGCCTTCTTCGCGGCCGTCGAGCCCTCCTACGATTTCAACTGGGTGCGCGTGCGCGGCGCGGCGCTGTTCGCGAGCGGCGACGACAATCCGTTCGACAATGTCCAGCGCGGCTTCGATGCGATCTTCGAGAATCCGATCTTTGCCGGCGCCGACACCAGCTACTGGATTCGCCAGTCGATCCCCTTCGCCGGCGGTGCACGCGCCGTCACGCTCGAGGGCCGCAACGGCCTGCTCAACAATCTGCGCTCGTCGAAGGAGCAGGGGCAGTCGAACTTCGTCAACCCGGGCACGATGCTGCTCGGCGTCGGCGCCGATTTCGACATCACGCCGGCGGTCCGTCTGTCGCTCAACGCCAACCATCTCTGGTTCCACCGCACCGGCGTGCTGCAGGTGCTGCGCCAGCAGCAGACGATCCGCAGGGATATCGGCTGGGACCTGTCCGCCGCGGTGATCTGGCGGCCGACCTTTATCCAGAATGTCGTCTTCCGCCTCTCCGGCGCGGTGCTGCAGCCAGGGACGGGCTTCAACGACCTGTTCACGAGCGTCCAGCGTGACGACCGTTACTATTCGATCCTGTTCAATGCGATCCTGACGTACTGAGGTGATGGGGGTGATGCGCGTCAGCCAGCTTGTGAAGACTGCCCTTGTTGGGGCCGCGCTTGCGGCGTCCGCGTTCATGGGCGCCACGCAACTCGGCGCTGCGGCCAAGGAAAAGCCCGTGGTGCGCGACTACAGCCTGGTCCGCGCGGCCCCCGCCCCGCGCACCCAGGACTGGGGCGAGGCCGAGACGAAGAGCGCCGGCTGCCAGTCGTGCCACACGTCCAGCGACGCACACACCATGCACCGCTCGCCCGCGGTGGTCCTCGGCTGTACCGATTGCCATGGCGGCAATCCGCAAATCACCGCGCCAGCCGGCTCGACGCCGGAATCAGCCAGCGATCCCGCCTATGTCGCGGCACGCGACGCGGCCCACGTCCTGCCGCGCTATCCGGAAGCCTGGCACTGGCCGTCCTCGGCCAATCCGAGCCGGACCTACACCCTTCTCAACGTCGAAGCGCCGGAATATGTGCGCTTCGTCAATCCGTCCGACTACCGCGCGGTGCGCGACAGCTGCGGCGCGTGCCACATGGAAGTCATCGAGGCGGCCGAGCGCTCGTTGATGTCGACCGGCGCGATGCTGTGGGGCGGCGGTTCGTACAACAACGGCATCATCCCGTTCAAAAACTACCTGCTCGGCGAAGCCTATACCCGCGACGGCCAGCCGGCGCTGATCCAGTCGCCGATCGGCGGCAACATCACCGAAGAGCAGCGCGCCCGCGGCGTGATCGCGTCGATGTATCCGCTGCCGACCTGGCACGTCGTCCCGCCGGGCGACATCTTCCGCGTGTTCGAGCGCGGCGGCCGCAACATCAGCACCCAGTTCGCCGAAGTCGGCCTGCCCAACCCGACGGGCATCATCCAGCGCCTGGAAGAGCCGGGCCGCCCGGACATCCGCCAGTCGAACCGCGGCCCCGGCACCGGCCTGCGCGTTTCGATCCCGGTCCTCAACATCCACAAGACCCGCCTCAACGACCCGTTCATGTGGTTCATGGGCACCAACGACCAGCCGGGCGACTATCGCCATTCGGGCTGCGCCGGATGCCATGTCGTCTATGCCAACGACCGCGAACCGCGGCACAGCCTGACCTACGCGCCGGCCGGCCGCGACGGCCAGACCCAGACGGTCGATCCGGTCATCAACCGTCTGACGCCACGCGGCGAGCATGGCGGAGAAGCCCATAGCGAGGAAGCGGCCGACGAGCCGGTCGGCGGCGGTGACACCGCTGACGAGAACCGCCAGACCCAGCCGGGCTCGGAAGCGCCCGCCGACGCCAATCACGCCGCCGTGCGCGAACGCGGCCACCCGCTGCGCCACGTCTTCACCCGGGCGATCCCGACGTCGCAGTGCATGTCCTGCCACATGCACCAGCCGAACATCTTCCTGAACACCTATCTCGGCTACACGATGTGGGATTATGAATCCGACGCCGACCTGATGTGGCCGGGGCCGGAGAACCGGCTGCCCGCGCGCAATACCGAGGAAGAGCGGATCTTCCGCAACCAGCATTACCCGACCCAGGACCAGCGGCACGAGATCCTCGATCGCAACCCCGAGGCGGCGGCCGAGCGCGGTCTGTGGTCGGACCCTGAATTCCTCCGCGAAGTCTATGACCGGGTGAATCCGCTCGCCCGTGCCACCCAGTTCGCCGACTATCACGGTCACGGCTGGAACTTCCGCGCGATCTTCCGCCGCGACCGCGAGGGCAACATGGTCGACGCGGAAGGCCAGATCATTCCGCCGAACGATCCCGACACCTTCCGTCGCGAGGGCGAGGGCCTGTTCGTGCCCGTCGGCGTGAATCCGGGCCGCTCGGTCCATATGATGGACATCCACGCCGAGCGCGGCCTGCAATGCGCCGACTGCCACTTCAGCCGCGACGCGCACGGCAACGGCTTCCTCTACGGCGAGGTTGCCAACGCGATCGAGATCGGCTGCAAGGACTGTCACGGAACGGCACGCGAGTTCGCGACCCTGCGCACCTCCAACCTCGCCGCGCCGCCCAACGGCACCAATCTGGAGCTCATCCGCAACGAGGATGGCCGCCGCCGCTTCGAATGGACCGAGCGCGACGGACGCCGCGTGCTCATCCAGCGCTCGATCGTCGATCCGAACCTCGAATGGGAGGTGAGCCAGGTCCGCGACAGCACCGACGCCACCCTGCCGCCGTGCGAGGCGCGCGGTGACCAGGCGACGCCGGGGCCATGTTTCAACCAGCTTTCGGCGCGCGCCAAGCTGATGAGCCGCACCGGTGCGGAGACCGGCCAGTTCGTCTTCGGCCAGGGCGTGCCCGACAACGAGCTCGCCCACCCCGAGAGCGAGATGGCATGCTTCACCTGCCACCTCAGCTGGACGACAAGCTGCGCCGGCTGCCATCTGCCGATCGAGGCCAACAACCGCACCGTCGTCCACCATTACGACGCGGAAGAGACGCGCAATTTTGCGACCTACAACCCGCAGGTCGCACGCGACGAGATGTTCCAGCTCGGTCGGCACATGACCACCAAGGGCAACATCATCGCCCCGATCCGGTCGACCTCGGCGCTGATCCTGTCCTCGACCAACGTCAACCGCGAGCGGATCTACGTCCAGCAGGCGCCAATTTCGGCGCCGGGCTATTCGTCGCAAGCGTTTGCCCCGCACTTCCCGCACACCGTGCGCCGGACCGAGACCAAGCAGTGCAGCGACTGCCACATCAGCGAGAATAACGACAACAACGCGATCATGGCGCAGCTGCTGCTCCACGGCACCAATTTCGTGAACTTCGTCGGCATGCATTCCTGGGTCGGCCTGCAGGGCGGCTTCGAGGCGATCCGCGTGACGGAGTGGGATGAGCCGCAGGCCGTGCTCGGCTCCTACCTGCACCGCTACGCCTATCCGGATTTCTACCGGATGCATGTCGAGCGGAACAATCGCGAGCTGATCAACTGGACCCGCGGCCGCGCGTTCGACCGCAACCTCTCGGGCGAGCCCGGCGGCTTCGAGCAGTTCGCCAATATCGTCCAGGGCACGCGCGATCCGGTCCGCTGCCTGCAGATGCGCGGCGAGTATATGTTCGTCGCGGAGGGCCGCGGCGGCTTCATGGTCTATGACATCGCCTCGATCGGCAACAAGGGCGTCTCGGAGCGCATCCTGACCGCCCCGTTCTCGGGCGCCGGCCAGGACACCCGGGTGCGTTCGCGCAACGCCACCTGCGTCGCGCTGCCGACCAACCAGCCGATCCGCCCCGACCGCAACGATATGATGGCCGAAACCCAGCGGCCGCAGCCGAACGGATCGACGATCAGCCTGCTCGCGGAGAACCAGGAGCAGCGGATGCACGAGATCTACCGCTATGCGATGATCACCGATGCCGAAGAGGGCCTGATCCTCGTCAATGTGGATACGATGGCCAATGGCGAGCCGCGCGACAACTTCCTGCGCCGCGCCCAGCTCACCACCGGCGGCACGGCGTGGAACGAGAATGGCGTGCTCACCGGAGCCCGCCACATCACGCTCGCCGGCAATTACGCCTACATCATTGCCGATGCCGGCCTCGTCGTTGTCGATCTCAGCCAGCCGCTGACGCCGCGCCTGATCGCGACCCGGCCGCTCAACAACGGCCGCGCCTCCGCGATCCAGTTCCGCTATCTCTGGGTCACCGACGCCGACGGCCTCAAGCTGTTCGACGTGACGCAGATGGGCAACCCGGTGGCGGTGCCCGGCGCGACGGTGCCGCTGGAGAACGCCCAGCGCGTCTATCTCGCCCGCACCTACGCCTATGTCGCAGCGAAGCATCAGGGTCTGGCGATCATCAACATCACCAATCCGGAGCGGCCGCAGCCGCCGACCTTCGTCACCTTCGACGGTACGATGAACGACGTCGAGGACGTGGTCGTCGGCTCCACCAACGCCTCGCTCTTCGCCTATGTCGCGGATGGCCGGAACGGCCTCAAGGTGATCCAGCTCACGTCCTTCGCGACGACCAACCAGGTCTACGGCTTCAGCCCGAGGCCGGTGCCGGAGCTGATCTCCTGGGCGCGCACGCCGACCCCGGCCATCGCGCTCTCCAAGGGCCTCGACCGCGACCGCGCAGTGGACGAGACCGGCGGCCAGATCGCGGTGTTCGGCCGCCTCGGCTCCCGACCGTTCAACCGGCAGGAGATGGAGCGCCTGTTCCTCAACCGCAGCGGCCAGCCCTATCGGGTCAGCGATCGCGGCTCGATGAGCGACTGGGTCGGCCCGCGCCTGGCGGCGCGTTAATCCGCGGTCCATCTTCCCCAGCCCACAAAACCGGAGAGTACTACCGGTGGGGGGCTAGTAGATGAAGCGTTGTACCCAGTTCGCGTTCGCGTGCCTTTTGGCGACCAGCCTCCTCACGCCTTCGATCCTGATCGCACAGAAGCCGGGTGCGAGCGCCGCCGGATCCGAGCCGGTTCCTCCCGGCTTCGAGGAAGTCGCCCGGCTGAGAGACGCGGCGATGGAGGCGATCAACCGCGGCGATCGCGCGGAGGCAGAGCGCCTCATCAATCAGGCGCAGCGGGAGCTGGAACGACTCCAGGCCAGCGGCCCGCCTGCCGGCGTCTCCGCAGGGGATCTCCAGGATGCCGGACAGCTGGTGCAGCGCGGACAGGAGGCGCTGAATCGCGGGCAATTTGCCGAGGCCGAACGGTTCTTCCTGCAGGCGCGCCGGGCGGTCGAACCGACCAACGGGCGCTCCTCCCAGCCGAATGCCCTCGCCAACATGATCGATGCCGGGCTCGGCTACATCTACATCCGCCAGGGGCGCTATGCCGAGGCCGAGCCGCTCGTGACCCGCGCCTATGAGCGCGCGCAGCGCAGTTCGGAGCCGCTCGAAATCCTGACCGCCACCGAGGCGATGGCGATGCTGTACCGGGCCCAGGGCCGGTTCACCGAGGCGGAGCCGCTGACGCTGCGCGTGCTGGAGGAATATGAGCGCCGGGACGGACGCAATGGCGCCTCCACCATCTCGGCGGTGTCCGGCCTTGCCGTCCTCTATTTCCGCCAGGGCCGCTACGCCGACGCCGAGCCCCTGATGTCGCGCGCCTACGAGGGGCAGCGCCAGAGCAGCGGCGACAACGACCCCGTGACGTTGCAGACACTGGGAAATCTGGCGACGGTCCGCATGCTGCTCGGCCGCTACAACGAAGCCGAGCCCCTGTTCCGGCAGGCGCTTCAGGGCTTCGAGCGCCTGCAGGGGCCCAACGGCCCGGACGTGCTGCTGATCCTGAACAACATGTCGGGCATCTATTCCCGCACGGGTCGCTTCGCCGAGGCCGAGCCGCTGGCCGCGCGCGCCGTGGCGGGCAGCGAGCGCGCGTTCGGGCGCGACAGCGCCCTCAGGTCCGAATTCCTGTTCGGCCAGGGCGAATTGTATCGCCTCAGCGGACAGGCAGCCCGGGCCGAGGCGCCGCTGAGAAGCGCATTCGACATCGCGCAGCGGACGACCGGCCCCTCTTCACCGCAAACCATCGCTGCCGCCTTGTCCCTCACCCATGCCCGGCTCCAGACACGCGGCACCGGCGATGCGGTCCTCGCACCGGCGCGCGCGGCGGTGTCGGGCCTTCGGGCCCGCCGCATTGCCGGCGAGAATGATCGCAATTCCGAAGGCTATGCGCTGACGATCCAGGACGCCTATACCGACCTTGCCGACGCTGCCTGGGTGTCTTCGACGGCACGGACCCGCGCCCAGGTTACCAATGAAGCCTTCACCGCGCTCCAGGACGCGACCGGCGGTCCCGCCGATCGCGCGATCGTCCAGATGGCGGTCCGCCATGTCGCCGATGCGCAGGCGCCCGGCCTTGGCGCGCTGGTGCGCGAGCGCAGCCAGCTCGAGGAGCAGTGGCTCGCGACGGGGAGCCAGCAGAGCCGGCTGGAGGGCGCCACCCAGGGCGACGGATCAGCCGATCTCAGCCGGCTCCAGGCGGAGCGTCAGCGCATCGAATCCCGCCTCAATGCAGTCGATGCGCGACTGCGCGCCGAGTTCCCCGAATATTTCGCATTGATCCGGCCGGAGGCGCTGGACGTGAATGCCGTGCGCCAGCTGCTGGCACCGGACGAAGCGATCCTGATGGTCGTGCCCACCCAGTTCGGCACCCATGTCGTGGGCGTCACCAATGCCGGCGTCACCTGGGTCCGTTCGGACTGGACGGCCGAGCAGGTGAGCACCGCGGTGCGTCGCCTGCTCTGGGACGTGGGAGCCAACGTCAATGTCAGTCGCCAGCAGGCGGCCGAATGGGAAGCCGCGGCGGGGGGCGGCTATTCCTACGACCGGCAGACCGCCTTCGCCCTCTATCAGCAGGTCGTGGCGCCGGTTGCCGCAGCGCTGCAGGGCAAGCGCCACGTCTTCATCGCGGCGCAAGGCTCGCTCTCCTCCCTGCCCTTCGACATTCTGGTGACCGAGGCGCCGCAGGGCGACAATGGCGATCCGGCCGCGCTGCGTGCGACCCGGTGGTTCGCCGACGCCCATGCGCTGATCCAGATTCCCTCGATCCAGTCGCTCCAGTCGCTCCGCCGCTTTGGCGGCGAAGGGGCGGGTCGTGACGGAACCGGTTTCATCGGCTTCGGCGATCCGGTTCTGCAAGGCCAGTCGACCCAGCGCGGCGCGAGCCGCGGCGCCGTCCGCGCCGCGACGGTCCAGACCCGGCAGGCGGCCGCCGGCCTCCAGCTCGCCAATGTCGATCAGCTTCTGCGCCTCAGCCGCCTTCCGGGGACGGCGGTCGAGCTCGAAAGCATGCGCCAGGAGCTGAATGCACCCGCAAATGCCCTGTTCCTCGCCCAGCGGGCGACCGAGGCGCGGGTGCGCACGATGGATCTCAGCCGCGCCGATGTGCTGGTCTTCGCGACTCACGGCCTGATGGCGGGCGACCTCGGCAGCGGCGCCGAGCCGGGGCTGGTCTTCACCCCGCCGCGCACGCCGAGCGAAGCGGACGACGGCTATCTCACCAGCTCGGAGGTCTCGGCGCTCCGGCTCAACGCCGACTGGGTGATCCTCTCGGCCTGCAATACCGCCGCCGGCGATGGCAGCCAGGGCGCCACCGGCCTCTCCGGCCTCGCCCGTGCCTTCTTCTATGCCGGTGCGCGCAACCTGCTCGTCTCGCACTGGCCGGTGCGCGACTCTGTCGCCGCGCGGCTCACGGTGCGGACGATCGCGATCCTGCGGGAAAACCCCCAGCTCAGCCGCGCCGAGGCGCTCCAGCGCGCGATGCGTGAGATCCGCGACGATGCCTCGCACGACACGGAAACCGACAGCTGGGCCCACCCCAATGCCTGGGCCCCGTTCATGCTGGTCGGCGACGCGCGGCGCTGAGGTCGGCTGCGGGCACGAAGGCGCGCGCTACCAGTCCCGCCACTGGTGGATTTCCTCCGCCAGCACGGGGTGTCGGGCGACATAGGCGATCTCGCAGAGCGCGTCGCAGATGTCCTCGCGCTCGGTGGTCTCGATGACGCCTCCCGCCCGCTCATCGATGGCGTTGAACCGGAGCACGCAGCCCTTGAGGATTGTGCGGGCCCGCGCCCTGCCCGGCTTCGGACCGAGCGCCCGCAGCTTGCGACAGGTGTCATGCAGCGCCTCCCGGGCCGCGCGGATGAACTCGGCCGGCAGCTGCGCCGCCGCCGCCCAGCGCGGCAGTGGCGTTTCGGCGAGAAGCTGGTCGAAGGTCAGTTGGTCGAGACGGGTCCGGACATGCCCGGCCCTGGCCGCATCCCGCGCTTCCCGCGCCGCATCTTCCTGTGCCTCCTCCGCTTCGAGGCGCGCACGGTCGTGCTTCCACCGCCACTCTGCTTCGGCATCGTAGCTGACCGTTTCGAGGGCGCTGTAGGACTTTCTGCTGTCTGCAAGCGCCAGTTCGTCATCGCTCACCGGCGCGGTGCCGAGCAACGTCAGTTCCCGGAGCTTCTCGTCGGCACCGGCATGCGGCACCGAGATGATTGCGGGCGTCCCGTTCCACGCACCGCGCGCCTTGCGCAGGATCGGCAGGCGGCGCACGGCGCTCAAGGCGGGCCGACGGCCCCAGATCCCATCGAGCACCGCGACCGTCATCTGATCCTCGCCCTTGAGGCGCAGGACCTTGAAAGCGCCGTAGCGACCGGTCTCGGGTGCGCTGAATTCGGTCAGGGGAATGGTGCGGAAACTGTAGAGATTGCCATTCTCGAAGGGCGCTTCGCGCGCGGGGCGCGGCGCGGGCACTTCCGGCCCGCCGAAAAGGGAACGCAGGAACGACGCCACCCGTGGCTCCTTTGCTCGCCAGCAATCCCGGCACTTCAACGCGCCGATCGGCCGCCGGCTCCGGTACATCCGTTTCGAAACGTCGCATGGAGGATGTCGATCGCGCCGTGCGCGAGATCTAGCCGCGCTTCTGCTCGTCGGTGACGAGCCGGACAAGCGGCTGCAGCGCCGGCGTGTAGCGCGCCAGCACCTCATGGTCTTCTGCTGTGTCGATATGGCTGACAAGGGTGCGGCCGTTCCACCAGTGCAGCGAATAATAGGGATGATCGGCGATAATCATCGGCCGCTCGTCGGGCTGATCCGGATCGATCGGCATCAGGTCCAGCGCCACCTGCGGCGCGGTGGACGGGCAGACGACCAGCGGCTTGCCGGCCCAGGTCGTGACGATCGCCCGATGCACATGCCCGCCGATGACCCCGACGATATTGTCTCGCGGTGCGATCACCCGCCTGAGCCGCTGCGCCCAATCCGCATCAGGATCCTCGGTCAGCCACGGAATGCCGGTGTCGAACGGCGGGTGGTGAAGCGCGATCAGGGTCGGCCTGTCCGGCGCCTCCGCAAGTCGCGCTTCCAGCCACGCCGCCCGCACCTCGCAATAGGCGCCGCCATGACGGCCGATCTGCAGGGTGTCGAGGACGAGGACGCGCAAGGCATGATCCTCGATCGCATACTGGATGAAGCCGTCGCCGGAATGGGGGTGATCGGGAAAGGCGGCGAGGAAGGTCTCGCGGTCGTCATGATTGCCCATTGCCGAAAAGACCGGGAAGGGCAGCTGTGCGATTCCCTCCCGGTAGCGCGCATAGGATTGTGCGTCATTGCCGTCGTCGGCGACATCCCCGGTGACCAGCAGCAGATCCGGCCGGGGGCGCAACGCGCTCAGCACGCGCAATGCGGAATCGAAGCGCTGTCGGTTGAATTCGTCCGGATTGTTCGGATCGAACCCGAGATGCAGGTCGGTGATCTGCGCGATCAGCATCCGGTCATCGTGCCCCAGCGCCCGGCCGGCCGCAATGCGGGGACCGCAGAGACCGGCCCCGCATCTCGTGACTGACCAATGCCGCGCCTGCGACGGTCATGCGCCCGCACTCCCCTCCCCTTCCAGGCCCGCCCTACACGCGCCTCCTTGCCGAGCCGTTACCGGCTGCGCGGCACCGGGGCACGCTGCGGATCGTTGACCCGGATCACCGTCGTTTCCCAGCGCCGGCCACGCACCTGCTGGCGCAGCAGCATGGCAGGGACGCCTTCGTCCATATGGTAGTCGTGGCACATGGCGCAGCTCGATGCCACCGGCAGGCTGGTGGTCTCGCCGCCATGGCAGGTGCGGCAGCTCGCCAGGTCAGGCAGCAGCAGATCGGTCGCATTTTCCGACGTGTTCGCGGTGTGGCAGCTGAGGCAGGCCTGCGTGCCTTCCTGCCGCGGCTGGCCCGGCCGCTGCGTGAACTGGTGCGGCCGGTGATCGAACCAGCCGTGCAGCATGTAGCGGGTCGGGAAAGCGACTGGCTGGACGTTGAACGCCAGCGATCCAGCCGGCGGTGCCGTCACCTGGTGGCATTCGAAGCAGGCACCGCCCGGCGAGAAGACCTGGCGCACCGCCTGGTCCGCCCGCGTACCGTTCGCAGCACGTGCCCGCGCGGCCTGGACCGAGGCGCGGATCTGGTTGACATCGCCCGGTCGGCCACGCTCGTCCGTATTCAGGCCGGCCCGCTCACGCGGCGCAGTCCGGTAGAAGGACAGGATGTCCGCCACCACCTGGCGCGGATCGCCGTGCCGGAGCGTGCGGACGGTACCGCCGATCTGCTCGAAGGCGAGGCTGTGGCACATACCGCAATCGCCTTCCATGTCGACCGGCTGGAAGCGGGTCCCGTCGGGCGTCGGCACGTGGCAATCGGAGCATTCGAGCTGCTGGCCGAAGCCATATTGCTGCCCGAGCCGCCGTCCCATCTGCGCGACCCCGCCATTGGCGGCAAGGTGGAGCTCGTGCGGGAACTTGAGGTTGCTCTGCTCGCGTGCATTCTCCGTACCAAGGGTCACGCGCTGCATCCGCGGCGTCTGGTCATCCCAGCGGATGAGGACGGTCGGCTGGAATTCGGGGTGCGCATCCTCGAAATCGGATGCGTCGCCGAGCGGCGTATCGGCAAGCCGCGCACGCAGGTCGGTGTGGCAGTCGGCGCAGAATTGCTGCGGCGTCGGCACCATCTCCTGGGCGCCCTCATGCTCGGTGTGGCAATCGACGCAGCGGCCGGGATCCTGACCGAAGGCCCCCGCAACGGCGAGCTGGAATCGCGCCCAGCCGCCCGGAGTCGGCGTCGCCTGGGCAAGACGCCCCAGATCGGCATGGTCGTGAACCTGCGTGTGGCAGGCCTTGCAGGATTCGTCGCGCACCGGCTCGAACGGCCGGACATGGCAGGCGTTGCAATTCTGTTCGAGCGCGTGGTGGGCGCGCGACAGGGGGCCGCTGCTCCAAGTCTCGTCCGCATGGAAGCCCTGCGCAAGCACCGTCGAATCGCGCGAACCGGAGTAGAAGGACCAGATCGGCCAGGCCAGGAACAGGCCAAGGACGGCGACGGTCAGGGTCCACGCGATCGCGCGCTTTCCGGGCAGCACCGTCGACAGCGCGAAGCGGCGGGTGTCGAATTTCTCCTCGGCCTCCTCGGTGTCGCCCCGGGTGACGTCGATGGCGACGTCGTCCGATCCCATTTCCGCGGCAAGGATGCGCAGATGGAACGGGCCGACCTTGACCGTGCCGCCCGTGACGAGATCGATCTGGCCGAACTGGGTGGTCGAACCATCGATCTCGACGGTGAGCCCCGCCTCGGCCGAGACGCCGATCGTGCTGGAGGAAACCTGCTCCAGCGTCGCATGATGGAGCGCGACCGCAAGGTCGTTGAGCCGGATGTCGCAATCGGGATCCCGGCCGACCTTCAACAGGTCGTCGCGAATCCGCGAGGTACGGACGATCTCGCGTCCGTCAGCACTGAGGCTGATATTCCGCAGGAGGAAAGCCATCCCTACTACCCCCTACCAGTAGAAGAAGACGCTGATGATGTGCGCGACGAGCGCGGCGATCAGCACGAAAGTGAGCGGAATGTGGAAGAACAGCCAGATCTCCAGCAGAGCCCGCCGCTGGATATACCCCCTGAGCCGCGACAGAGCCGCCGCCTTCTTCTCGAGCAACTGGACGATCTGCTCAGCCGCGATCTGCTGTTTGCCCGACGTCTCGTCGACCCGCTGGCGCATATAGGCGAGCGCCGAACGGTTGCCGCACTTTGGATAGCTGCCGGACAGGCGCCGCCAGGCACCGCCGCCGAACGGATCCTCGCCGAGCGAGCCGAGTACCACCGCGCTGTCTTCGTCGGACAGGGGCTGAGCGGAAATCTGGATCTGCTTGTCGAGGCTGTTCACCGCCTCGATCATCTGCGGGCCGGTCATTTCGGACCGGCTGTCGGACAGACCCTGCGGCAACACGGCATAAACCGAGATGCCGTAGATGCCCGAGACGATCACCAGCATCATCAGCGCATAAGCGAGGGTGTGAACGTTCCAGCCGAACTGGAAGCCGGTGTGGAGCGTCCCGAAGATGATGAGCGCGAGGCCGAGATAGACATGGGCCGAGGTCCAGGCCTTCAGCGACCAGCGGCCACGGGTCATCGCGCGTTTGCGGATGCCAAGCAGCGACAGCCAGAAGATCAGCAATGCGCCGATCGTGCCCAGCGTATAGCCCAGCCAGCTGCCGCCATTGTGCCGCGGCTGCACGTCCACGAGCATGTAGACGACAACCGTGAGGAGCGAGAGAACCGCGCCGATCTTGAACCAGCGAAAGCGCCTGTACCTCAGGAAACTCTCGTGGGCCGTGCCGTCGCCGAACTCCGCCCTGTCTAACCCCCTGCTTGCCACCCCTGTCAGCCCCCCTGTCCCATTCTGGCCACGGTCAGGAATTCCTCCGGCGATACACGAATCGCCGCACCGGTCGGGCACGCACGCACGCACGCCGGTCCGCCCTCTATGCCAGAGCACATATCACATTTAATCGCTTTTTTTGGCGTTTCTGAACTGACCTTGCCCTCGGTCCACTTCTTGTCGGGCTCACCCGGCCCCGGACCCTTGCCGAAAAACAGCCAGGACAGGAGGCCCGGTTTCTTGGGCGGCGGCTTCGCCATGCGGATGACACCATAGGGGCAATTGCGCTGGCAATTGCCGCAACCGATGCACGTGTCGTTGATGTAAACCTCGCCATCTGGCCCGCGATTCAATGCGTTAGGCGGACAATCGGCCATGCAGTGCGGATGCTCGCAATGCCGGCACGAGGTCGGAACATGGAGGTGGGCGTAGGTCCGCCCCGCCTCGCGATCGAGGCGCGAGAGGCCCTCATGACTGTCGGCGCAGGCGCGTTCGCAATTGTCGCAGCCGATGCACAATTTCTCATCGATGAGTAGAACATCTGTCGCCTCGCCGATGCCGTTTTCGACCAGAAAGCCGGCAACCGAGGAATACATGTCGACGACGCCGCCAAAACTCTGCTTCTTCGCCTCGATGAATCCGGTCGTCTGCTGGCGCGCCGCCATGTCCTCCTTGAACTTGGCGAGCAGGGTCGGGCGGCTTTGCAGCAATCGCTTGAAGGCGTCGCCGTCGAGCTTGATCACCTCGGACTTGATCGCGGCGCGCACCGTCGCGGTGCGGCGCCCGCCATCGATCAGCGCCATCTCGCCGACATAGGAGCCGGCGGGAAGGTAGGAGAGGAACACCGGCTTGCCGCCGATCGCCTTCTCGACGACCATCGAGCCCTGGCGGATGACGAAGATGTCGTAGCTCTCGTCGCCCTCGTTGATGATGGTCTGACCGGCCCGGATTTCCTTGATCTCGGCGGTTTCCAGGACCTCCTTGAGATCATCGGGCGTCGTCCCGCCGAACAGCTGCAGAAGCTGACGCTCGGTGGCGATGCGGGTGATTTCCCGCTTGGCGGCCGTGTTCGTGGCGATCAGCTTCAGCGACGCGGTGCGCGGAATCTCGACGACGATCGCGCCTTCGGCGGTGCGCACCGTCGCGCCGCGCTTGCGGCCGGAGATCAGGCCGACCTCGCCGACGATCGAGCCGCGCGCGATCGGCACCGTCTTCGACGAATCACCGGGGTCGATCTCGACGAGCAGCGAGCCGTCGGCGATCGCGAAGAGCGACGCACCCGGTTCATTGCGTTCGAACACCACGTCGCCCGCGCGATAGGCGCGCGGCTCGGAATCGAGGATGAACTCGCGCATCTGCAGCATCGACAGATCGTTGAGGATGGTCACCCGGCGGCGCAGGAAGGCCAGCCATTCGGTAACGCTGCGTGCGCCCGGCAGCGCCGCGAATTTCTGCTCCAGAATCGGTTCGTCGGCAGGCTTGAGGTCGGTGTTGCCGTTGATGAACTCGATGACATCATAGCCCTGGTTCATGCAGTGCTTGATGAGCGGATAGCCGGCCAGCGCGCCGATCACATAGATGCCGGCGACGTTCGTCTCGAACTGCGGTGACAGGCCCGGATAGGCATCCTTGTCGTCGCTGGTGAAGGCGATGCCGCAATCCTCGACGAACTTGCGCGGCGGCGACGTGCCCATGCGCGCGATGATGCGATCGCACTTGATCTTCTGCTCGCCGTCGCGGGTCTCGAGGAACAGCCAGCCCGGGGCGACCTTCAGCGGCGTCGTCTCGCACATCACGTTGACGCGGCCCGTCCGCCCCGCCTCGAGGATCAGGTCAATATTGCCCTGTTTGGCACGGGAGAATTCCGGGCTGCGATTGAGGATCGTGACGGTGTTGTTCTGCTCCGGATCGGCAGCGAGGCCGACGGCATTCTCGATGCCGGCGTCGCCCGATCCGATAACGGTGATATGCTCGTCGACATATTCACCGGGGTCGTCGAGCGAATACTGGATGTGCGGCAGATCGCCGCCCTCACAGCGCATCTTGTTCGGATTGCCCTGGGTGCCGACGCCCAGAACGACATATTCCGCCTTGATTTCCTCGCCATTGGTAAGAGCAAGTGTGAAGTCGCCCTTGCTGCCGGTGATCTTCTTCACATCGGCATTGAGCCTGACGTTGACCTTCTGGGCGGCGACCTCCTCGTCCCAGATGCCGAGAATCTTCTCGCGCTTGCCGGCGTCGAAGTTCATGTCCGAGCGCAGCACGAGCTGGCTCGGCGTCGCCATGACATGCTTGCCTTTCTGATACTTGTAGATCGTATCGGAGAGGTGGTCTGTCTTTTCGAGAAGGATGTGGCTGAGGCCAAGCTGCGCCGCACGGCCCGCGGCGCTCATGCCCGCGGGACCCGATCCCACGATCGCAATCTTGAAAGCCGACGCCACCTAGATTTCCACTCCCCCGCCCGGCCAGTCCACAACACGGAACCTGCAACCCGACACGCACAAACAGACAGCCTCTTTCAGTCTAGCAGCTTCTCTGAGCGACGCCAGACTTGACGTTGGCTTTTTTGACGTAATGATCGCGCCGCAATGGCTGACAAAACTCCTTCCACGCGGCGCGTCTCGCCCGCCACAATCGCTCTCGCCGTCGCGGCTGTTCTCGCCGTTGCCGCGATCGGCATCGCCATCTTCCGATCGGGAGATACGTCCGAACCCGCCCCGGCCAACAACAGCGCCGCCGCCCAGGCACCGGGCAGTGTCGAGGACATGATCGCGGGCCTGCGTGAACGCCTGCGCCAGGATCCCGACAATCACGAGGGCTGGTTCCTGCTGGGCCTGGCCTATCGCGACACCGGCAATTTCGCCGAAGCGGAACGGGCCTTCCGCCGCGCGATGGAACTGGCGCCGCAGAACGCCGATTATGTCGCCTATCTCGGCGAGACACTGCTGCTGCGCGGCGGCAGCAATCCTCCACCGGAGGCCGAGCAACTGTTCCGGCGCAGCCTGGAGCTGCAGGCCGGGAACCCGCAGGCGCGCTACTATCTCGCCACGATGAAGGATGTGCGCGGCGATCATCAGGGCGCCGTGAACGACCTCATCACCCTGCTGCGCGACGCCCCGGCGAACGCTCCCTGGGAGGCGCAGGTGCGGCAGGCGGTGACCACCATCGCCCGGACCAACAACATCAACATCGAGGGCCGGCTTCCGCCGGCGCGCACGCCCCCAACCTCGACCGCGACGGCGGCCATTCCCGGGCCGACCCGCGAGCAGATGGATCAGGCGCGGACCATTCCACCGGGTCAGCAGGACGAGATGGTGAAGGGCATGGTCGACCGTCTCGCTGCACGCCTGCAGCAGAATCCGCGCGATGCCGAAGGCTGGATCCGGCTGATGCGCTCGCGGATGGTGCTGAATGACCGCCCAGGCGCGACCGACGCGCTGCGCCGCGGCCTCGCCGCCTTCCAGGGCGATGCGGCAACCCAGGCCCGCCTGCGCACGTCAGCAACGGAGCTTGGCGTTCCGAATCCGTCCTAGCTCATCCGCCACAGGGGTGAACAAAAATGGCCGCGCATCCCGGGATGCGCGGCCATTATTTTCTTGAACGAATATCGGGGATTACGAAATCCGAACCGCCTCGACGCGACGATTGGCCTGGTCGGACGCACGGCGACCGGGCAGCGGCCGATCCGGGCCGTAGCCCTGGACCTGCAGCCGGTTGCGCGCAACACCCTGGGCGACGAGATAGTCGGCGGCCGACTGGGCGCGGCGTTGCGAGAGCGAGACATTGGTCGCCCGGCTGCCCGAACTGTCGGTATGGCCTTCGATCGCCACCCGCATCGTGGCCAGCTGCGGCCGCTGCAGCGCCTGGGCGAAGGATCGCAACTGCGCCTGCGCGGCCGGCGTCAGCGAAGCCGAGCCGAGGTTGAAACTGAGGCTGAGATTCACCCTGCCGGGCTGGGTGGCAACCACGCGCGGCGTGCGTGCCACGTTGCGCACGGTATTGCGTGCGGGGTTGCGCGGGGTGGCCCGCGGCGGCTGCCGACGGGTCGTGTTGGTGTTGCCCGAGGTCGAGAGCGAGAAGCTGCGATCGGCCTCGCCGATGCGGCCGCCATTCGCATTGACCGCCGGGCCCTGCGGCGTGTCGTCGCTCGCCTGGGCCTCGGTGCATTCGTTGGTGAACGCGCAGACGAAATCGTCCGGCGTGGCGGTGTCCTGCGCGGCGGCCGGCACGGCCGCGATGCTGCAGAGTAAGAGGGTCAAACCGATCTTGCGCATATTGCCTCCTGGAAGAAGTCAACACCCCCCCATGGGTGCACTCCGGATTGTGAAATCAGTACTCCAAGTCCTGCCGGGCAGCAAGGCGACCCCGCCCCGCATCCGTGCTGCGCCCTCAATAGACCGGCCTGTCTGAACATTGTTTGACCAGAACGATCCGACAGATGTCCTATGTCATCTGTCGCGAATATGCGCTTTCCTTCTCGTCCATCCCGTGCTGCGGCAGCGTCAGGGCGTTGCGGGAATTGGGCACAGACCCTAGAACGACGCATCCAATTGGCGAGGGGCTTGACGGACGCATGATCTTGATCCTGACCATCCGCAATGCCGAGGCGATCGGCGACGTGGCCAATCCCCGGTTCGTTGTCGAGGGCGACGGCGCGGTCGTCGGCCGGTCGAAGAATTGCGACTGGAATCTCCCCGATTCCAACAATGTCATCTCGTCGCGCCATGCCGAGGTTCGCCGCGAGGGCCCGCTCTATCTCTTCAGGGATATCAGCACCAACGGCACCTTCCTCAACGATGCGTCCGAACGCATGCCGAAAGAGCATGAGATCGAGGACGGCGATCTCTTCCGGATCGGTCACTATGAAGTGATCGCCTCGTTCGAAACCGCTCCGGCCGCGGCGCCCGAACCGGAGCCCGCTCCGGTGGAGGCCACTGCGCCGCCGGCCCCGCCCCCGCCCGTTCCAGAGCCGTTGCCGGAACCGGCACCTCCCCCCGTATCCGCACCGGAGCCAGAGCCGGCGCCTCCACCTCCGCCTGCACCGGCTCCGCCGCCGCCTGCAGCAGAGGCCGCGCCACCCGTTCCCGAGGCGGCCGGCCCTGGCGAAGCCGGGGACAGGGTGCCCGAGAACGTGACGGTGATGTGGGACTCCCTCGCCGACATCAACAAGGTCGACTGGGCGCGCGGCGGTTTCGGTGTCGCGGAAACCGCGTCCGCAGCCGATGCGGATACCGGCACCGCCGCCGGCCTGATCGAATCCTTCGTCGCCGCGACCGCGCTCACCGATCGCGAGGTCCAGCGGTCGCCCGAGCTGATCCAGAAGGGCGGCTCGCTGCTGCGGCGGCTCGTCTCCGGCCTCATCGTCATGGTCGAGGCGCGCGCGCGCGCCAAGGCCCAGATGGGCGCCGAGGCGACCGCGCTCCAGCTCGACGGCAACAATCCGCTGAAGTTCGCCCGCTCACCGGAGCAGGCACTGGCCCAGTTGCTCAACCCGCCGGAATCGGGCTTCATGGACGCCGACAAGGCGGTCGAGGACGCCTATCTCGATCTCCAGTCGCACCAGATCGCAACCTTGTCGGCCATCCCCGGTGCGCTCCGCGCAACCCTGGAGCGGTTCTCGCCGGGGTCGATCCGCCGCCGCGCGACCAAGGCCGGCGTGCTGGCGCGGATCATGCCGTCCCTTCAGGACGCAGCCCTGTGGCGCAATTATGAACGCGAGTACGTCAAGGTGAAGAACGAATCCGACGAGGCCTTCATGGAAGTGTTCTCGAAGGAGTTCCGCAAGGCCTACGAGCGCCAGCTACGCGAAGGTTTCGGCGACCGGGAGCGCTGACGGCCGAAAGCGCCGGCGCCCCCAACTCTGCTGCCTCGACTTACGGTTCCTTGCCGCCGCTTGCAGGAGCCTGGCCGCCGGACGCGGGCTGGGCGCCGCCGCCCGCATCCCGGTTGACCGTTTCGAACCAGACCATCTCGACGCGCCAGCCGCGCTCCGCGGCGGCGGACAGGAACTGCTGCTGCCACGATGGACCTCTCGCGCCAATCGGCGGCGCGACGACGTCGCGGTCGAACGGGGTCCGTCCGGTGACAAGGATGATGCCCGACCAGCCCTGATGGTCGAGATCGATGCTCAGCCGGTAGCGGTCATTGCCCTCGTTCGCGATCGGCCGACCGCCGTTCGAGGAGGCCAGCGCCCCTTCGAACGCGGCACGATCCTGAATGATGGGCTGGATCATGCCCGACGGCTCAATACCCAGGATCGCGAAATCCAGACTGGGATCACCGAAATTGAAGTTGATGACGGCGGTCGCCGCTTCCTCGCCCGCATAGGCGGTTCCGGGCGGCTGCATGACCATCTCGTAGCGCGCCTGCGTCGCGGACAGCTTGTAATTGTCCGACGCGCGCACCTGCCGGTAGGTATCGAGCGCCGCACAGCCGGCCGGGGTGATCGGCGCGACATCGCCGAAGTCGACGGTGGCGTTTTCGAGACCGGCGCCAGCCAGGGCCTGGGTGATTTCGCGCTGGGCAGCCGTGCTGTCACCCGCGACGCCACGCATCGCGACGCGCACGCCGCTCTCGCCGCCTTCGACATTGGCGATATCGAGCCAGGTGCAGGTAACCGACGGAAGCACGGAGTTCACGGCGCTGCGCGCCGTCGCGACGGGATCGCCGGGCGTCGCGACCACAGTGTTCTGGGTAATCGGGCCGACGTCGTTGCCCGGTGTCGGGCCCACGCCATCCATCAGGTACCAGGCGCCGGCAGCCGCAGCGAGCGCCGCAACGAGAACCCCGCCGACAAGGAGGCCCTTGGATGCACCGCCGCCGCCCGGCGTCGAGGTGCTGACGGCCGGCGTCGGACCCGGCGGCGGAGGCGGAGGCGGTGGCGCCACCGCGGCACCGCCGAGCATCGCGGCCACGTCCTCCATGGAGCGCAGGCGCTCCTTGGGGTCCGGACGCAGCATCGCCTCGATGGTCGGCTTGATGTTCGCCGGGATGGCGGCAAGGTCCGGGCCCTTGCGGCGCTTGTCGATCGCATCGACCAGCGACCCGGACATGTTGACGTTCTTGCCCTGTGCGACCGCAAGGATGACCAGCGCGAGGCTGTAGACGTCGGTCCACGGACCGACCTCGCGGCCATAGTCGCCAAGCTGCTCGGGTGCGACATAGTTGAGCTTGCCGGCGAAGCCGTCGCCGACGATCGTCGCCGAGCTGGCGTCCAGATCCTTGGCGATGCCGAAATCGATGATCTTCGCCTGGTGAACGTCGCCACCGGGGAGCAGGACGTTGTCCGGCGACATGTCGCGGTGGATCGCGCCCAGCTTGTGGGCGGCGCCGAGACCGGAGGCAAGCCGCCGGAGCAGGCCCGCCAGTTCCTCCGGCGACCGCTCGACCTTGCCGAGCACGTCGGCGAGTTCGGTGCCCTCGATGAACTCGGTGACGATATAGAGGACACCGAGCTGCGGCTCCTGCGCCAGTACGCGATAGGAGACGAGTGCCTCGTGCTGCAGCTTCGTGAGGGTGCGCGCCTCCTTGCGGAACATCGCGACGACCTTCTCGTCCGCCGCCATCTGCGGCAGCATGACCTTGATCGCAACGCGCTCGTCGGTGTTGACGTTCACGCCTTCGAACACCTCGCCCATGCCGCCACGGGCGAGGAAGCGCTTCACCTCGAAGATATGGTTGAGGACGTCACCAACCTGGATCGCCTTGGTGTCGTCGCGCGGCGCGAAATTGGTCGGGCTCACGCCGGCGCTGGTCGCCGGCGGAGGGGCCGGCGTTTCCGGCGCGGCGGCGGGCTCGGCAGGCGCCTCGGCGGCTGGCGTCGCCACGGGCTCGGCGGTCGCCTCCGGAGCAGGCGAATCCGCGGACGGCGCAGGCTCGATCGGGGGCGTCGTGCCCGACGGCATGAAAACCGTCCGCTCTTCGCCGCTTTCCGGCGGCTGCTTGTCCTTGTCGTCGCTCATCAGTTCACCGAACCTGGAATGGAGAGGAGGGTGGGCTCGCTGGCCCATATCGCGACGACCGTGACATTGTCAGGCGCGCCATTGGCCAGCGTCAGCGCCACCAGCTCTTCGGTTGCCCTGTCGGGCGAGCCTCGGGCGAGCAGCCGCGTGATATCGGATTCCTCGACATAGCCGTGCAGGCCGTCGCTGCAGAGCAGGAACACGTCGCCGGGAACGATCTCCCCGGTCACCTTGTCGACATCCATCTCGTCGCGCACACCGACCGCGCGCGACAGGATATGGCCCATCGGGTGGCCGACCGCCTCTTCGGGCCGCATGATGCCGCGATCGACCATCTCCTGGACCTGGGTATGGTCGCGGCTCAGCTGCTTCAATTCGCCGTCGCGCAGCACATAGGCGCGGCTGTCGCCAACCCAGAGTACGGCGTAGCGGCCGTCCTGCACGAGCAGCGAGACCACCGTCGATCCCATCTGCCGGCGGCGCTGGCGCGCCTCGACCAGAATGGCGCGGTTGGCCTTGCGGATCGCCGCCTCGATCGCCTCGCTGGCACCATCGAAATCATGCGGCAACTCAACCTCGCCGAGCTTCTCGACGATCTTGGCCGAGGCCCATTCGCCGCCCTCATGTCCCCCCATGCCGTCGGCGACCGCCCAGAGACCCTTGGGCTCCTGGGCATAATAACTGTCTTCATTGTGGTCGCGGACGCGCCCCTCGTGGGTCCGCGCATCGCTCTCGATCCGGAACGGGACGAGCTGCATCGCGCCCACCTATGCGCCGGCCCGGGCCCGGCAGCACCGGCCCGCACGACGCACGCGGCTTTGGAGCGATGGCGACATTGAGATCCCCCGGCTGATGAAGCGCATATCTAAGCACACCTTCCGCCCCCGATAAAGCCGCATTGACGCGATGCGCGCGCGTGCTCTTCCTTCGCCAGTGGCACTGCGCTAAGTACGCCCACCTTATTCAACGGACGGGATCGACAATGAAGCTTCTGACCCTCGCTCTGGCCGGTTCGGCCGCCGTCGCGCTTGGCGCCTGCAACAGCAACCAGCCGTCGGCCAGCACCAACAGCGTCGAGAATCTGGCCGAGGCGACGCAGAATGTTGCCGAGGCGACCGAGAATGCGGCGAAGCCGGCCGACGGTGCTGTCGACGCGAACGCCGCTGCGGCGCCGGCCGGCGACAAACCCGCAGCAGATGCCGCTGCGCCGGCCGATGGCGCGGCGGCCGGCGATGCCGGCGGTGAAAAACCCACCCAATAGGGACCGATCTCCTGGACGCCGGCCTGCGCAGCCGGCGTCCAGGCTCATTTTTGGGCAGAGCTTCGCTTGACAGGGCGGCGCACCCGCTCATATGCGCGCTTTCCGCAAACGCGGCCGCGGCCCCTTCGTCTAGCGGTCTAGGACGTCGCCCTCTCACGGCGAAAACACGGGTTCGAGTCCCGTAGGGGTCACCAATAAAATCAGGCACTTAGCTCGATTTTTCCGTTTTGCTTTGCAACGGACTGCAAGAGAACTGCACGGATGTAACGGGACATCAGGGGATTCGTGTGTCCGTGACGTCGCGCGGCGGGTCGTCGACGCCTATATCACGCACTCGCGGATCTTTCAGAACGACTTCGATCCGCCCTATGCAGTGGGCCCGGTACTCATCGACAGTGCGAACGCCGAGCCCTTCTCGCGGGCGCTTCATTCTAGCTATTCCGGCCTCAATGACCTGGAACTGCGGTTCGCGCGTGCTCTCGACAGGACCCAGCGCGCCTGGGTGCGCAACCCCAAAGGAGGCGGGTTCCATATCCCGCTTCTGAGCTTGGGTGGGGCGACGACCTTCTGGCCTGACTTTCTCGTCTGGGTCGACAAGACCGTGGTCACCATCGACACCAAGGGCAATCATTTGCTGCACGAGGCCAGCTCAAGCAAATTGTTCGAGATTGATACGTTGGGAGAAGCGGCGAAAGTAACGCTTCGGCTGGTCTCAGAAGGAAAATCCGAGGCGCGAGGCAACGGCCAGATTGCCAAGGTCGCCAAGCACGGTTTCACGGTCTGGAATTGGAAGAACGGCAAGCTCAACGCCGCCCATGCGGAGGACGAGCGTGCGGCGGTCAAACTCGCGTTGCAGCCAGGCTGAAACGGCGAACGTTTGTCCGCTGCCTTGCCGCGCCGGACAGGCGAGCACGAAACGCGCGGCATCGGTCAGGTCGCCATGACCGTCACATGCCCGCTATAGTCGTCGATCACCCTCAATAAGGGCCCACTTGGACGCTGCTGGACGTATCCAGAGCCAGTATTGGTGCCCAGAAGAGGACTCGAACCTCCACGCCCTTGCGAGCGCCAGCACCTGAAGCTGGTGCGTCTACCAATTCCGCCATCTGGGCACGGGCAGGGCATGAAGCGTCCCTGCGAGGTAGGCGTGGGCCTTAGGCGACAGCCTTTGGCCTTGTCAACACGCGCTGCCGGGCCACCGGCTGTATTCGACCGCATTGCGATCGGCCCGACCATTTCCCTTCAGGCAGCCCCGTCGATCGCGGTCGTCGGGATCAGGGTTCGCAATCCGATCAGGCGGACTTCGAGCAGCCCTGAACTGCCCCCGGGACCGCGGCGATAGCGGAGCGCCCTGCCCTCAACCAGGATCATCCAGAACGGCTTGCGGCGCGCCGAAAGGCTGGCCCGCACGGTGGGGGTTTCGGGCTGCGGATCAGGCGGGCGATTGAGCTGCCCGACAGCCTGCATGAGGATTGCACGAATTTACCCGGGCCGGGGTAAGGCTGGCAGGGCGATCGTGCCTGGAAATGGCGAATTTCCAGGATTCCTGAGGCCCCGATGACCTCCAATAACCCTTCCGGGCCTTGCACTCACGGTGCCGGCGGTCGCGCCGCCAGTGCAAGAGACGGCCAGCCGGATTGCGCCGCCGACACAAGGCGGCCGCACGCCGTCGACGGTGATCCGGACGTCATCCACGCGACCCGAGGCCTTCCGCAACGGGATCGTGCGCAACCTGCTCGTCGATCGGTCGCGCCGCCTCGGGGACCGCATGCCCCATGTGCCGATCGACGGTCCGTCGGCACGGAAACGGCATTGACGTTGCCACTGCTTCTCCCGGTCCGGCAGCCCTGCCATTCGCTCCTGGCGCATTTTCCCTAAACACATTCGGAATCCCCCCGATCTGGCAATGAGGGCCGGCGGTGTGCGCGGCGGTCCGGGTTCTTGCCGGTTCAGGGGAATTGCGGATGGTATCGATCTTCACGGGCGCCGGTTCCGGTTTCGAGCGCGGGTCGGGTTCGGTGCTTGGCGGGACGGGCCTGCTGGGCGCCTCGTCGCTGGGGCGCGGCGGCGAGCAGGTGTTCCTCAACGCGGCGAACGGCAACCTCCTGATCAGCCGCCAGGACGAGTTCCTGGTGGGCCGCGGGCCCGACGTGGCGATCGCGCGGACCTACAACAGCCTCGCCGATGCCGGCGACGACAACAACGACAACTGGCGCCAGTCGACCGACCGGCGGGTGTCCGGCCTGACCGGCACGCTGAATGCGGCCGGCAGCACGGTGAAGCGCGTGTCGGGCGACGGCGCGGTGATCACCTATACGTGGGATGGCGCGAAGAGCGCCTATGTCGCGACCGACGGGTCGGGCGCGCACGACACGCTGACCCAGGCCACGGGCGTGTGGACCTGGACCGACGGCTCGAGCCGCATCACCGAAACCTACACCGCCCACGGCACCGACAACTGGCGGATCGCCACCCAGGCCGACACCGACGGCAACACCCTGACGTTCAGCTACACCGGCGCCAACCTTACCCGCATCACCACGGCGAACGGCGACTATGTCGACTACACATGGTCGGGCGCCAACATCACCGCCATCGTCACCCAGGCCGGCACCACCCTCACCCGCACCCGCTATGAATATGACGGCGCCAACCGCCTCATCACTGTCTTCACCGACCTCACACCCAATAACATCATCGACACCACGACCTACGCCACCTCCTACACCTATCACGGCGCAACCAAACTCGTCGCCTCCATCACCCAGACCGATGGGTCCCGGCTCGAGTTCACCTATGCCGCGATCGGCGGCATCGACCGGATCACTTCGGTCAAGCAGTGGGCCGACGAGGCCACCAGTCGCACCACCCTCATCGACTACAATCTCGTCCACCGGATCACCACCATCACCGATCCGGCCGGCGCGGCCACCAACCTCGTCTATGATGCGGCCGGCAACCTCATCCAGACCGTGCAGCCCGCCCCTGTCCCCGGCGCCAACCCGATCATCACCGCCTATGCCTATAACGCCGCCGGCGACGTCACCCAGGTGCGCCGCTATGACGGGTTCGCCAACCTCGCCGCCAACGTCACCGTCGCCGAGACCGGCTATACCCGCGACGCCAGCGGCAATGCCCTCACCGAGACCGACGGCAACGGCAACACGATCATCCGTACCTATGGCGCCAGGAACGAGTTGCTGACCGAGACCCGCACGGGCTCGAACACCTCATCGGCCGCCGCGCAGCATACGACGCGCTACGTCTATGACGATCGCAATCGCCTCAGGTTCGTGCTGACCGCCGAAGGGCGGGTCTCGCGCTACTGGTATGACGGCTATGGCCAGATGGTCTCCACGACCGAATATCGGGACCATTTCTACGACGTCAGCGGCCTTTCCGCCTCGACCGCGCCCTCCGAGAGCCAGATGCACAGCTGGCACAACGCGATTGCCGATCACAGCACCACGCGGATCGTCCAGAACACGCATTTCGACGCCCGCGGCCAGATGGTCCAGCAGGTCATCTGGGGCGGCGCGGACGCGGCGGGCAATCCGTCCGGCGCCGACGGCTACTCGCATCACTCCTTCAGCTATGATCAGGCCGGAAAACTGCTCGGCCGCATGGTCACCGGCCGCACCGCCGAGACGTTCGTCTATGACGGTCTGGGCCGGCTCATCGCGCAGACCGGCCTCGACGGCGCGACCACGCTCACCATCTACCGGGACGGCACCGGCAAGGTCGACACGGTCACCATCCCCTCGGGCGGCAATCTCCTGAACCCCGCCGCCTGGCCCTCGGCCGGCGACAATGCCCGTGGTCCCAATCTCATCGACAACACGAAATGGGCCGGCGAGAAACGCGGCGAGAATCTCGTCGATCTCGGCGGCTGGCGCACCGATCTTTCCGGCCTGCCGGAAGACTATGCCCAGCCGGATGCCTGGCTCAATCCGTGGGGACATACCGCGGAAACCCGCTGGGCCAGGGCGATTGGCCCCAATGGCCAGGAAGTCGCCGTCATCCAGGCAGGCCAGTCGGACAACGGGACGCCGGACGAACCGGGCGGCGGCAATTTCACCAACGCCTTCACGGTCGACACCTCCCGGGCATACGAGTTCGCGATCGATGTCCAATGGACCGGCGCCGACGCGCACTGGACCTTTTTCGGCCTTCAATCGGCCGCCTCGGACATGGTCAGGAACGCCGCCACCGGCGCCGTCGAAGGGAATCCCTATTTTACGATCACGTCTGCCGCCTCGTCCGGCCTCCAGGTCGGCAAATGGTACCGGATCGTCGGCTATGTCCTTCCTGAAGGCTTCGAGAATATTCCCGTCGGCGGACTGGGCGGCGTCTACGACGTCGAGACCGGCGGCAAGGTCCAGGACGTCACAAACTACCGCTGGAACGAAGCCAGTGCGGGCGACACGGCCTATGCGCGCTTCTTCAACTATTATGGCGAGGCCAATCAGGGTTTCCGGACCAATTTCTACAAGCCCGAGGTCCGCCAGATCAACGTCACCAACGGCTATGCCATACCGGACGGCTGGCTTGGCGAGACCACCACGGGAGACGAGACCCGCTGGGCGCGCGTGACCGGGCCTGACGGATCGAAGGTCTGGGCAATTCAGGCCGGTCAGACCGATACGAGCTATGAAGGCGGCGGAGGCTTTTCCAACGAGATCACCATCGATGGAAAGAAAACCTACGAGTTCACCTATTATTTCCGTAAATCGGACCTCACCAAGCACAGCATCTATTTCGGCTTGAGCGGAAACTCGGGAACCTGGGTCAACAATGCGGCCAGCGGCACGCCCGACTCCAATCCCTATTTCTTCGCGGCCAGCACAAGCTGGCAGGCAAGCATTTCGAGCGACCGCTGGTACAAGGTCGTCGGCTACGTCTTTGCCGAAGGCTCAAAGCCGGTGAGCGTAGGCACGACCGGCGGCGTGTTCGACACGGTGACTGGCCAAAAGGTTTATGACGTCAACAACTACATCTGGAGCGAAAGCCGCACAAGCAATCAAGTCTATTCTCGGTTCTTCGATTTTTACGACGAGACGCAGCCGGGCTACTCGACCTATTTCTACAAGCCCGAGATCCGCGAGTTCGATACCAGTGTCGCGACACCATCGGGTCCCGCGCACGTGCCCGGTTGGAACAATTACTATTATTCGCCCGAAACTCGCTGGGAGCGCATTGCCGGCCCCGACGGACGCCCGGTCATGGCGATGAAGGCGGGCCAAGACGATTCGATCGATGCAGGCGGCGGCAACCTCAGCAATCAGGTCACGATCGATCCCAACCAGACCTACGAATTCTCGCTCTATTTCCAGGTCACCGATCTCAACAAGCATCCGATCTATTTCGGGCTCAGCGACAGCAGTCCGCCCTACGTCCTCAACGCGCAGAGCGGTGCGGGCGACAGCAATCCCTATTTCATCGCGTTCACCCCGAGCACGTACCAGGTCGGACGCTGGTACAAGATCGTGGGCTATGTGCTGCCGCAGGGCAGCGGCAACATCGCGGCCGGCGCAATGGGCGGCGTCTACGACACCGTGACCGGCCAGAAGGTCCAGGAGGTCAACAACTTCCGCTGGAATCCGGGACGGCCCAGCAACGACGTCCTCCTGCGCTTCTTCAACCACTACAACCAGGTGAACCAGGGCCTGTTCACCTATTTCTACGGCGCCTCGATCCGGTCGGTCACCGACACCACCGGCTCGTCGATGAGCCATGAGGGCTATGTCGTCTCGAACAGCTACAATCGCGCCGGCGAGCTGCTGAGCAGCAGCGATTCCGGCCGGTTCGTCGCCGGCGGCACCACCCAGTATCTCTACGACCGGCGCGGCCGCCCGCGGATGATGACCGACGCCACCGGCAACAAGTTCTTCTACCTCTACGACGATCTCGGCCGGAAGATCGCCGACATCCAGTATAGCGGCCACAACGACAGCACGCGCGGCGAACTGGTCGAATACCGTTACGACGCCAATGGACGTGTGACCGCGACGGTGCGCTATGCCAATCGCCTCAGCGCGGAGCAGATGACCGCGCTGGCCGATGCCAGCGTCGATGTCGAGCTCGCCGCGATCCGGCCGGCCGCCTATATGTCGGACATCTGGACCTGGACGGTCTACGACAAGGACGGCCGGATCCTCGAGGCGATCAACGGCGACGGCGGGGTCACCGCCTACAATTACGATGCCTCGGGACGGCTCATCCGCACGACGGCCTATGTCAACAAGCTGAGCGCGGGCCAGCTCGACGCGTTCAAGGCGTCGTCACCGATGGCGGTGGTGCTGCCGACCGCCGATGCGGCCAGGGACAGCGTGGCGCGCACCTTTTACGACAAGGACGGAAACCTTGTCGGCGTCCTCGACGGCGAGGGCTATCTCACCCGCACCTTCTACGACAAGGCCGGCCAGAAGATCGAGGAATATGCCACCGCCAACGCGATTCCGGTCGCGGTGCGCGGCACCGGCACGCTCGAGGCACTGGTCAACAGCATCCTTGCCAGCGCCAACGACCAGTTCACGCGCTACGTCTATGACGGCCAGGGCCATTTGCGTTACGCGATCGACGGCCTCAACCGCGTCACCGAATATGGATATGCCTCGAACGGCGTGACCTGGGATTCCTACGGGCCGGTGCGCACGACGACGCGCTATGCCGGCACGTTGCCGGCGCCCGGCAGCTACACCTTCGCCGCCGTGAAGACCGCCATCGCCAATGCCGGGCTGGCAAGCAACCCGAACAACCGCACCAGCTACAACGTCTACGATCCCGCCGGACGGGTCGCCTATGCTGTCGACGCGCTGGGGAGCGTGGTCGGCTATACCTACGACGATCTCGGGCAGGTCCTGCGGACCACGCGCTATGCGACGCCGCTCGTCGTGCCCTCGCTGCCCTGGAAAGAGAGCATGGACGCCTGGGCCGCCACGGATGGGGCGAGCGCATATAACCGGGTCACGCGTACCTATTACAGCGACCGTGGCGAGCTCATCTTCACGGTCGATGCCGAAGGCTATGTCACCCGTTTCGAATATGATGCGGAGGGACGCAAGACCCGGGAGGTGCGCTGGAACAACGCGATCTCGGTGGGCGACAGCGCGACGATCGGTCAGGTCTACGACCTCATCTGGAACAACGGCACCTGGGTCGACACCCAATATGGCTACGATCCCAATGGCCGGCTCGCCTATGTGATCGACCCGGAGGGGGTTCGCACCAGCTACTATTATTTCGCCAACGGCACGCTCGGCTACGAATACCGCGCGAACGGAACGGCGGATCTCAGCATCACCACCCGCTTCTACGACAAGGCCGGCCGCGTCTCCGTGCGCTATGAGGGATATGGCACGCCCGAGCAGACCGGGTTCGTCTACACCTATGACGGCCTCGGCAATGTGATCTCGATCGGCGACCCGATCAGCGAAACGACCCGTTCCTACGACCGGGCCGGCCGGCTGCTGAGCGAGAGCCGGGGCGGATCGACCACTGCCTACGAATACAATGCGTTCGACGAGGTGGTGAAGACCACCGATGCGCGCGGGTTTGCGAGCTACAATTATTACGACCGGCTCGGCCGCCTGACGATGGCGCGCGACACCGAGGATCACCTGACCGAGACCAGCTACACCGCGTTCGGCGAGGTGCTGGGCGTCACGCGGCGCTACAACCGGACGACGGACGCGGTGAGCCTGATCACGCCACCGACCGCGGCGACGCATACCAAGGATGCCACGACCAGCTTCGAATATGACAAGCTCGGCCGGGTCACGAAGACGACCGACGCCGAGGGCTATTACGAGACCTACCAGTACAATGCGTTCGGCGACCGCATCCGGGTCGTCAACAAGCTCGGCGGCGCGACCGGCTACGACTATCATCCCAGCGGTCGGCTCTATTACGACTATGTCTATGCGCCGGTGCACGATTCCTCGGGCGCGGTCGCGGCGACGGCCTATTACGGGAGCGTTTATTATTACGATGCGCGCGGCAATGTCGTCCGGCGTGTCGAGGCCTATGGCCTGCCCGAGCAGCGAGAGACCCGCTATTTCTACGACAAGGCGGATCGCCTGATCCGCACCGAGCATCCGCAGGTCCTCAAATATGATCCGCCGTCGGGCGGCGACACGGCGGCGACGCCGGTCTCGACGGTCGCTTACGACAAGCGCGGCAATGCGATCGAGAAGGTCGATCCCAACGGTGCGCGAACGCTGTTCTGGTATGACGATCTCGACCGGGTGACGGTCGAGCTCGACGCACTCGGCACCTATCGCGCCTGGACCTATGACGCCCGCGGCAATGTCCTCACCAGCCGGGTCTATGACACTCAGGTCAGCCTGCCCGCCACCGGCGGCGCCGCCCCCACCGCGCCGGGCGGCACCTGGCGCGAGACCGTCAACAGCTATGACGCGCTCGATCGGCTGCTGACCCGGTCCATCATCGGGGTGGAAACCGGCTATTGGAACGACACGAACTGGGTGTCGTCCACCGCGGCGATCGTCACGGCCTATGACTATGACGCGGCCGGCAATGTCGTGAAGGTGACCGACGCCAATGGCGGGGCCATCTTCTCCTGGTACGACAAGCTCGGCCGCAAGGTGGCCGAGGTCGACCAGGAGAACCATCTCACCGCCTGGACCCGCGATGCCGACGGCAATGTGCTCAATGAACGGCGCTATACGACCAAGGTCGCCGGCACGCCGGTCATTGGAACCGCCCCCTCAGTGGCCACCCATGCCGACGACCGGGTCACCATGTTCACCTATGACCGGAACGGGCGCCGCCGTGCCGAGACCCGCGAGGGGGTCGTCGCCTGGACGGTCAATCCGGCGAACGGTCAGCTCGCCACCGCCTCTACCAACGCCACCATCTCCTATCTCTACAACGGCCTCGGCCAGGTCGTGTACAGGGCCGAGGCGACCGGCGAGTCCGTCGATTATGGCTATGACCTGACCGGGCGGCTCACCGCCGAAGTCCGCACCGCCTATACCGACCAGAACGGCAATACGGTCCGGCCGACCGTGCGCTATTACTACAACGCCAATGGCGATCTCGTGCGCACCAGCCAGGGCACCTACGGCTCGATCACGGGCGATCGCGTCACGACCTATACCTACGGTCTCGGCGGGCGACTGCGGCTCGTCACCAATCCCGACGGCACGACCCGCATGCTCCAGTACGATCTCGTCGGCAACCTGCAGCGCGACCAGACGGAGCACACCCGTTCCGACGGCACCACCTATCTGTCGAGCAACATCTCCTACAGCCACGATCTGCTCGGCCGGGTCGCGACCCAGCTCAACCATGACTATGTCGGCGGGGTCGGCTGGCTGTGGACCGATCCGCTCAAGTCGCTCACCTACAACGCGCACGGGGAGGTGACCGCGATCGCGGTCGGCGGCATGCTGCAGCAGCAGAACAAATATGACGCGGCCGGACGCATCTGGGCGACCGATGCGGGCGACGGCGTCTGGAAATATCTCGGCTACGACAGGAACGGCAACCAGACGATCGCGATCACGTCGGGAGGCGCGAGCCTGTCGAACAAGCTGTTCGGCCAAGCACTGGCGCTGGTCGGCCAGGCCGACGTCAACGCGACCTTCACGGTCTATGACAAGCGCGGGCTGGCGACGCGGACGATCGACGAGCAGCGCCAGCTCAGTGGGAGCGTGACACAGGCCCTGGTGACGCGCCGTTGGTACAACGGGTTCGGGGAGGTGATTCAGGAGACGGACGCGCTCGGCAGCACCACCAATTATGCCTACAACACGATGGGGCGCCTCATCCAGAAGCGGGCGCCCGAGGTCAACTGGCGGAGCGAGAGCGGCGGGGACGCCTATGCCCGTCCGACCGAGACATATTATTACGACCTTGGCGGCCGGATGATCGGCACACGCGATGCCAATCAGACGCGGGCAGCGGTGCAGTCGGGCTATGGTGCGCCGACAGACGCATTTGGCTTCCTCACCACCCGCCTGCTGCTCGCCGGCTCGGGCTATGGCGACGGCGAGGCGCTGGTCACCGCCGAATTCCACCCCGACGGCGGCGTCGCCCGCACCTTCTACGATCATTTCGGCGACGCCCGGACCCTGCGCAACGAGCTGGGCTCGACCAATAGCTTGCATCTGGTCGACATCGCGACCGATGAGACCCGCACCTATGACGCGATGGGCCGGGTGGCGAGCATCACCCGGCGCGGCGGCCTGCTGACCGACCATTACGTTTATGACGGCCTCGGCCGGCAGATCCGGCACTGGAACAGCCTGCTGGGCAGCGGCAATGCCGAGACCACCGACTATGACACGCAGGGGCGTGTCCTGTCGCAGCGCGCGTTCGGCGGCGAGGTGACCACCACCAGCTATGTGTGGTCGAGTTCACTGGTAACCTCGGGCCTCGGCACGTTCGGTGGCTGGACGGTGACCGTCAGCACGGATGCGGACCGTGCCTCGGGGAGCGACGGGATCCATGCGTCGGTGGAGAGTCAGGACCTGTTCGGGCGGGCGCTTTCGAAGGCCGACAAAGGCGGCCAGGTGTTCAGCTACACCTACGATCTGGCCGGACGGCTGGTGAGCGAGACCAGCCAGCTCAACTCGGTGGCGCAGCGCGCCATCGCCTACAGCTATTACAATGGCGGGCAGCTGCGGCAGATGGTGTCGGGCGATGTGCCGGTCGAGAACAGCAACTGGGCGCGCCGGGTGGCGGACTATGAATATGACGCGGCCGGCCGCCTGACCCGCGAGAAGCTGGTGAGCGAGCGCGGTGAGTATCAGCCGGAACAATATGTCTGGGTGCCAGACCCCAACTACCCCGAATCGCCGATCGGCGAGGGTCCGGGCGAATGGGTCTATATGCCGGACTACTATCATACCCCGTCGTTCCTGTTGCAGGACGGACGGGCGGACTATGACGCGGCAGGCCGGATCAGCCGCTACCGGGACGTGACGACGTCGAGCGGCGACAGGGTCGACAAATACTGGACCTACGACCTTGTCGGGAACGTCCGGTCGATCGCGACCACCTATCTCCCGATGCAGGCCGATGGCAGTCTCTCGGCGACCACGACCGGACAAACCTGGTGGTATCGCTATGACGCCATGAACCGGCTGGTGACGACCAAAGGCAGCTTTGTCGGCAGCCTCGGGTCGGGCAGCATCGTGCGCGGCGGCGCGGGCACGGACATCACCTATAACGGCGCCGGCCAGCGGGCGACCGCGCAGACCGGCTACGGGGCGCAGGAAGTCTATAGCTATACCGCGCAGGGCCTCGTCACCACGGTGACGATCGGCGGGGTGACGCGCGCGACGACGAGCTACGACGCGCTGGGCCGGGTCGACGGCTATGCCGAATATGACGGCTCGGGCGGGCTCGCCTACTATCGCTACAGCATCGCCCATGATGCGCGCGGGCTGGTCCTGTCGGAAAAGACGCAGGCGCGCCAGGGCAGCGACTGGGTCTATGCGCACACGGTCAACAATTACAGCGCGACCGGCACGGGCAGCGCGTCGGCGCCGATCTCCTGGTCGGGCCAGACCGGCACGTCCACGGGATCGCTGCTCCACCACAGCGAGACCAAATACTGGCTGAACGGCTCCAGTTCGCCGGTCTACGGCAGCCCGGGCAATTACTCCCCGGCCGACCTCGCTTATGCCGACGCCTATACCGCGCAGTCCTATATCTGGCGCGACGGCGCGCTGCAGAACCAGGTGAACCTGGTCAATCGCGACGGGGCGAGCGACTCCACCTACACCTATGACCGCGACGACCAGCTGACCCATGTCCACATCACCGGCGGCACGCGGCCGCGGACGATCTGGTACACCAACAGCATCCAGGGCCAGGTGCTCGGCCGCGGCGAACTCGACAACAACTGGAGCCAGAACGATCCGAGGAGCCTGACCTACCTGTTCGGCGGGCGGCAGATGGGCGTGGTCGGCAATGACGGCACCGGCAATGTCGACTATGCGACCGCCATCGCCGGCCGCACCGCGGCGCCGGGCACCGGCGCGTTCCGGAACGGCGCGACCACCGCCTCCATCCATGCCGACTTCGATGCCAACTTCCAGGCGCTGAACGGCGACAGCCCGCAGGGCATGTCGTCCTACACGGTCGGCGCGGGCGACAGCCTCGCCACCATCGCCGCGGCGCTCTGGGGCGATGCGAGCCTGTGGTACAAGCTCGCCGAGGCCAACGGGCTCGGCGGCGCCGACGCGCTCACGCCCGGCCGCAGCCTCGTCATCCCCGGCAATGTCGGCGGCATCCATCACAATGCCACCACGTTCAAGCCCTACGATCCCGCCGAGGCGATCGGCAACACCTCCCCCAACACCCCCAAGCCGCCCAGACAATCCAACAAATGTGGCGCGTTCGGGGCGATATTGCTCGCCGTCATCGCGGTGGCGGTGACGGCGGTGACCGCCGGCGCGGCGATCGCCGCACTGGTGCCGGGGATCAAGACTATCGGGGTCGGCATGGCCGCGCTGGCGGCCGGCAAGACGGGCCTCGGCGCCGCCGCGCTGGTCGGCATCGGTGCCGCCGCAGGCGCGGCAGGCTCGATCGCCAGCCAGGGGGTGGGCGTCGCGACCGGCCTGCAGGACAAGTTCAGCTGGAAGGGCGTCGCCTTGTCGGCGCTGTCGGGCGGCGTCAATGGCGGGCTCGGCACGGCAGGCCTTGGCGGCGGGTTCCTGGGCGGTGCCGCGCGCGGGCTCGCGAGCAGCGCGCTCACGCAAGGCGCCGCGGTCGCGACCGGGCTCAGCAACAAGTTCGACTGGGCCGGCGTGGCTGCGGCGGGCTTGGGCGGCGGCGTGTCGGGCTGGACCGGCGGCAAGCTCGGCGGCTCGTTCGGCGCCACCCTCGCCTCGGGCGGCGCGGGCGGCATCGCCAACGCCGCCACCCGCTCCCTCGCCAACGGCACCAGCTTCGGCGACAACCTCATCGCCGCACTGCCCGACGTCATCGGAAGCACCATCGGTAATGCACTCGCCGGAGCAGTCGCGCGAGGCGGCGGTGTCGGTGGGGGGAAAGGTACGAGCTCCAAGGCAGATGTCGCGGCAGCTAATAGCGGCGGCGCCATGGGTGGACCCTATGAGCCAATCCTGAAGGATATTGGCAGCGGCTCCAAGCAGCTGCGATACAATGCGCCGGGCCAGTCGTTTGATGGTGAAGCGGCAGAGTCGACCGATCCGAAAACACCAGAGGAGCTTCTGGCGTTGGTCGGAACGGACCTGTGGTTGCCTGTTAATGGGCAAGCACAACTCACCAAACTCACCTCAGAAATGGCAGAAAGGATGATCGCCGCCGCCGGCGGTGGCGAAGCGATCGTTACCACCAACTCGGAAGGCTGGCTTGGGCAGGCGTTCGGGTTCAGCACGTTTGGCGCCGCGTTGTCGGGCTTCCAGCCGGCTATGGACAATCTTTCCAGCACGCTCACCGGCGCCAGCGATTGGCTCTATGAGGGTTATCTCGGGCTGACGGCCGGCCGGGCGCCCTCGTCCGAACTGTTGATGACGGACTTCGCCATCTCGGGCGTCCACAGCGTGTTCAACGGCCTTGCCGCCATACCGGGCGCTTTCGCCAATCCCGGAAGGACCTTGGGTGGGATTGCGGGCGGAATTGATTCGTGGCTGCTCGACGATCGGTCCGTCGGCCAGGTGGCCAACCAGAACCTGACCGCACTCTACAACAGCACGCCTCGCGAAATAGCCCAAGGCACCGGAGCGTTCGCCGGCGACGCCGGCCTGATTGTCTCGCCCTTGAGGTTCGCGCCAACTACACGATTTGGACGAGTCGGATGGGTTGCAAGAAGCCCTATCAATGACCTTCATGTCGCTGAAATGATGGCAAATGGCGTGAAGTTTACTCCTGACGCATTGCTCGCTACGGGAAGGAGTTCTTCGACTGGTCAGGTAATTTTCCTTGAAACAGGAAACGCGCGAGCAGGATTGCAGCATATCGTTGACAGGCACGGCTCCGATTTCGCTAGGATCGGAGTTTCTGAAACCCAAATTCCGGAGGTCGTAATGAGGGCAGCGACCGAGGGTAAGCTCATAGGTTATCAGGGTGCGGATCAAGGGCGTGGGATTTATGAGATCTTATTGCACCAACAGAACCAGCGAGTAGCTGTGACCGTAAGCAGCAACGGATTTATCGTTGGAGCAAACCCCGCAGGAAGGGTCCCATGAGAGCGATCAAATTGATGCCGGACTATGGTTGCTTTCCCTTGTGGGAAGCTTCGCCGCAAGCCGTGGGTAATATCAATCCAGATACACTACCTATATCCGCCTCGCTCAAGTCCGCCCTTGCGGATTGGGCAGCAAGATATGACGCTACGTTGGATTCAAACGACCCCCTCCAGTCGGGATTTCCTGCGGAAGAAGACGAGATTTCTTTTGAACAAACAGGGCGAAACATACTCGCCATGCTTCAAGATGAACTCGGAAGTGAATTCCGAATATCTCTGAAGATATAGCTAGGAATTACGGTAACAGTTTAAACTACGGTGATAAATTACGGTAAATTACGGTGACAGAAATTACGGTGACAGTTTACTAAATTCCCAAGCGGGGGGAGTGCCAGTTTTGGATTACGGTGACAGTTTACTAAATCCACTGGGGATTATGGTGACAGGGGATTATGGTGACAGTGCACTAAACTGTCGCCACATCGCCCGCACCGGACAAGCCGATTGTTGGATACAAACAGGATTTCATCTGTCAGCCTGATCCGAATCGACCGGCCTCGCCTGTCGCCGGCTCCTTGAGAACAGAATTCCTCATCCTGTGCCCGCCCGGCGCCCTCCGGCGACCTTGACGAAGCTCCGCGAGAGCGTGAACTTCACCAGAGGCATGGCCCGCAACGGGTCCGAACATGCCGGCGCCACGGCATACGCCTGAAGGCCCCATGGCGAGTGCGACCATTGGGACCATTTGCCGCCCGATCCCGCCGCCGCGCCTGCACGGTCCGTCGCACGATGCGCCGCGCGTCCCGTTACCTTTGTCACCTTAAGGCGGCCCGCGGTCCACGACAGGCCGGCCTTCGCCGCTCGCCTGTGCCGGCCACATCCCGGGATCGATGCCGTTCCCGCGCCGCTGCCGGAGAGCCCACCGCCGACGCCGCGGACGCCGGATGTGACGGCGCCCGAGCGCGGCTAGCCCCGGCGCCGGTCCCGCAGGCAGGCGCCGGTCAGGCGGGCGAGGCGGCGCGGGTGGCCGTTCGCGCGTGCCTCGGCCTCGCGGCGGCAGCGGGCCTCGTCCGAGCTGGCGTCCCAGGCCGCCTGTGCCGCGCGCGCATCGAACCGCGCCGAGATGCGCGGCGCCGAGGCGCCCGGCATCTCGAACGGGACGGGATAGGCGATGCGCGCGACAAGTTCGCGGCCGGCCGGGATCGTCGCCCGCCTGGCCGCGAAGGCGCCATCGAACGGTCCGGCGCGCATCGTGCCGGCGTCCGCCGCCACGGTGGCGCCGTCGCCGTCCTGCCGGTAGCTGCCCTCGACCGGTATCCGCGTGCCTTCGAGCTCCAGATGGCGCAGGACGACGTACATCCTCTCGGATTCGTAGAGCGGGCCGAGGCCGGCGCGCCAGGCGATCTCGCCGACCGCCCGGGTGCCGCGCGGAATGAGGACGCGGCCGTCGATCCGGACGTCGGCGGCGACGGAGAGCGGGAACCTGTCGCCGACCCGGTTCCGGGCGCTGTCGATCATCGTGCTCATCGCCAGCGCGATCTCGGTGCCCGCCGGCAGGACGAGCTCGCCGGCCCCGGGTGTCGCGGACGAGGGCATCGCGGACGAGGGCATCGCGGACGAAGGCATCGCCAACAGGGCCGGCGCGTCCGCGGCCTGTCGCGCACCGGGCGCCTGCGCGAACGACGCCGGGGACAGGAGCATTGCAACGGCCGCGCCGGTCACCACGAATTTCATGACTTTGATCCCCCTGCCCCGCATCGCCAATGACGGCGCCGGGAACCTATCCCCGGAGATTCGAGTCGGCAATGCGGCGTCGGCCGCGGCGCGCATCGCATCGCGCATCCGATGGCGGCGGCGAGCCCGGGATGAGGGTGACGTGCGGTGTCGAGCTGCGGAATGACGATGCTCGAAACCCGCCCCGATCCCCGGGGGACGCAACCCCCGCCCTGGCCCTCCACAGCCGCATCTTCCTCCGCGCGCCGTTCGCGCCGTGTTCGACCCGGCTCCTTCCCATCGTCGATCGGCCGTCCGCGCCGTGACCCCCAGATCCTCCGTCGGACCCGGCGTCCGATCCCGCTGCCACGGGGAGCACCAGGGGTCGATTCGCCGGCACTGGCGGGCCGGACGATCCGTCGCGGCGGCGATCTGGCCCAGATGACATCCGATCCGGCCAGACCGCCCGCCGGGCTGATGACCAGTTATCTGATTTTATGAGATTTTGCCGGAAGGCCGGACGGACAAAGGCCGTCTCGCTACGAAGGCCCCGGTTCTCGGCCACGACGCGCCGGCCCGATCGACGTCTTGGCCTCCGGCCGAAAATCTTCGAACTGGAATTCCGCGATTTTCCGCCAGTTCGGACCAGTGTCAGCTTGACCCTCGAAAAAAACCTCGATTCCTCTTCTTGCCAACTTGTCCGAATCTGTTCCATTACGAGACACATAACGTCCTGAATCGGGACAAGTGGAACAGGGTGGGGGTATATGTCGGGACTCATCGAGTCTGCGACCGCGATCTTGAGCGCGTCGGAAAGACGACTTGAGACAGTCGCCAGTAATGTTACCAATATCTCCACTCCGGGGTTTAAACGCCAGTTGAGTTTCGCCGACCTGCTGCCTGGCACGACTGACGGGCGCGGCATCGTCATCTCTCCCCAGGCACGCTCCGATCTTGCGCAGGGCCGGCTGAGCGAGACCGGCAATCCGCTCGATCTTGCGATCAGTGGCCCCGGTTTCTTTCGCCTGAGGGCGGGCGATGCGATCGTCTATTCCCGCCAGGGCCAGTTCCGGGTTGCCGAGGACGGTCTTGTCGTGTCGCCGCAAGGACATGTGCTCCAGCTCGCCGGGGGGGGAGATCTCGTGCTCGGCGATCCGCATGCGGTCCGTATCCTGCCCGACGGCACGGTGCTCGACGGCGAGCGTCCGCTCGGCCGGATCGGCCTGTTCGCGCCGGCCGGAGAGGCGCAGTTCCAGCCCCTTGCGGGCTCGCTCTTCAGCCTCGCGGACGATGGTGCCGACGAAGTCGAGGGCTCGCAGATCCGCCAGCGCATGGTCGAGGCCTCCAACGTCACCCTGGGGGACGAAATGGTGACGATGATGGGAACGCTGCGGCAGGCCGAAAGCGGCGCACGTATCATCCAGCTCTATGACGAGCTCATGGGCCGGGCGATCACCACGTTCGGACAGGGTGGACGATGAGCGGCGCGTTCCACATCGCCGCGATCGGCCTCGACGCGCAGCAGCGCGCGCTCGATATGATCGCCAACAACATCTCCAACGTGAACACCCCCGGGTTCAAGCGCTCCGGCGTGCGCTTCTCCGAGATCCTCGCCGGCCAGGCGGATCCCGCTTTGCTGCGGGCTGACCTCGGGCAGAGCCTCATCGAAACGGCCGGGGTCAGGTCCGATGCCATGTTCATGCTCAACGAGCAGGGCCGGATCGAGTCCACCGGCCAGCCGATGGACATCGCCATTGATGGACAGGGGTTCATCGAGCTCATGGGTGCGGACGGCGAGACCCTGCTCTGGCGCGGCGGCACGCTCAAGGTCGGCGAGGACGGGTTGCTCGGGGCGAGCGGCGGCTTTCCGCTGAAAGCCGCGATCAGCGTTCCGGTCGACGCCAGCGCGCTCCAGGTGGGCGCGGACGGCATCGTGCGGGCGACGGTTTCGGGCTCCGGAACGCCGGTCGAGCTCGGCCAGATCGCACTGGTGCGCGTCGAGGATCCGGGCGCCGTGCAGCGACTCGACGGCGGCTTCTACCGCGTGACCGATCCCGCCCGGATGCGCGACGCGCAGCCGGGCGAGGATGGTGCGGGCCTGTTGGTCAGCGGCTCGGTCGAGCGCTCGACCGTCGAGCTCACCTCTGAAATGGTGCGGCTGATGCTGGTCCAGCGGGCCTATGCCGCCAATGCCCAGATCGTGCAGGCTGCCGACCAGTTGATGGCCCTGGCCAACGGGCTCCGGCGGTGATTCTCGCAGCCGCGATCGCGTTCATGGCGTCGGCTCCGACGGGGTTCGGCGCGGCGTTCGTCGCGGCCGACGAAATCGTCCTGGACGGACCGGAGCTGCGGGTCGCGGATCTCGTCCGGCTCGATCGGGCGGATCCCGAGATCGCGGGTCGGGTCATCGCGCGCATGCCGGCGGGACGGTCGATTCTCGTTCTCGAAGAGGAGGCTGTCGCCAATCTCCTCGAACGCGCGGTCCCCGGCCTCGGCATCGCCGACGTGCAGGCCGGCCGGACCATCCGGATCCGGATCGTGCCCCGCGCCCCGCGTTTGCGCGACGGCTGTCTGGTGACGAATGCGGCGGTGGCGCGAGGTGCTGCGATCACCGCCCGTTCGATCGCGCCGGCGACATGCGATCCAGCCCGCGACCCGGCTTCGGTTCGGTTCGATACACGTACCGGCAGCCTGCGGGCCGCGGCCCCGCTTGCTGCCGGAGCGTATCTCGGCCGGACGGCCGTTCCCGCGGACATTGCGATCGAGCCGGGCGCGCGCGTCACCCTTGTCTCGTCGGTCGGGCCGGTCAGGATCGAGCGCGCGGTCACCGCGCTTCAGCCGGGTCGGCCGGGGCGATCGCTGTTCGTCCGCGACGCCGATGGCGAGGTTTTCGCCGCACCGCTCGCAGCAGGTGAGGATGCGCGCCGGTGAGCCGCTTGTCCTTCGCCTTCGCCTTGCTGATCGGTGTTCCGGCCCATGCCGGCGCCGAGGACCTGTTTCGCGATTCCAACTGGTCGGCGCTTGGTGCGGACCGGCGTGCCTCGGAGGTCGGCGACGCCCTCACCGTGGTGATCTACCAGGCGGCGGAGGCGACCAACAGCGCCCAGAACAATTCGCGACGCGACACCCAGGTTGGCGGCAGCGTCAGCGCGGGTTCGCTCGACGAAGCCGCCGACCTTCGTTTTGGCGGTGGCTATAGCGGGCGCGGCGAGGTCCGGCGCAGCGAGCGGCTGGTCGCCCAGATTACGGTTGTCGTGGAATCGATCCTCCCCAACGGCGATTTCGTCGTGACCGGCGAGCAGACCATGCACGTCAATGGTGAGACCACACGGATCGGGGTGCGCGGCCGGGTCCGGCCGGAGGATATCGGCGCCGACAACCGGCTGCTCTCGAGCCGCGTCGCCGACGCCCGGATCAACTATGACGGTCGCGGATTCGTGTCGCGCAGCGCACGCCCCGGCATCATCAGCCAGATCTTCAGTTTTCTCGGCCTGAGCTAGTCATGCGCGCCCTGTCGATCATCGCCGCGTTCGGCGCCATGCTGCTCCTGTGCGTTCCTGCAGCACCGCTGGGTGCGCAACAGGTCCCCCTGTCGGCGCTCGGCCGGTTCGACGGCTGGCGCGAAAATGCGCTGATCGGCTACGGCCTCGTGACCGGCCTTGCCGGCTCAGGCGACACGAGACGCAGCGCCGTCACGCGCCAGACCCTGCGCAACGTGCTGAGCCGGCTTGGTATCACCGTCACCGAGGACCAGATCAGCAGCCGCAACGTTGCCGTTGTGATGGTGGTGGCGACCCTGCCCGCCTCGGCCAATGTCGGCGACCGCATCGATGCAGTGGTCTCGTCGGCCGGCGATGCGCGCAGCCTGGCCGGCGGCACCCTGCTGATGACGCCCTTGCTCGCACCCAACCAGCGCACCTATGCGCTGGCCCAGGGCCCGCTCGTCGTCGGGGGCCACAGCTTCGAGAGCAACGAAAACCTCCAGCAGCGCAACTATCCAACCACCGCGCTCCTGCAGGGCGGCGCCACCGTCGAGGCGCCGGTCGACGCCCAGATCCTGCGCGACGGGAGCGAACTGGCCTTCCTGCTCAACGATCCAAATTTTGCGACTGCCCAGCGCATCGCCGATGCGGTCAATGCGCGCTTCGGGCCGGACGCCGCGAGCGCGCGCAATGCCGACGAAGTGCGGATCCGCTTTGCAGGCGGCGTCGACCGGCTCGCGGGATTCGTGGCGGACCTCCAAAGCCTTGCCATCCAGCCCGAGCGATCTCCACGCGTCGTCATCAACGAGCGCACCGGCACAATCGTCGCTGGCGGCGATGTCATGATCTCGAGCGTGGTGATCTCGCAGGGCGACATCAGGGTGACGGTCACCGCCGAGAACTATGCATCGCAACCAGGCTTCATCTCGGGCTTCGCCAGCGATGTGCGCAGCCTCGTCATCACCAACACCCGGCTCGATGTGGAGGAGGCGCCGTCGGATGCGGTGCTGCGCTTTCCGAACACCACGGTCGCTGATCTCGTCGAAGGCCTGTCGCAGGCCCGGGTCGGCACGCGGCGCACCATCGGCATCCTTCAGGCCATCAAGACCGCGGGCGCGCTGCACGCGGACATCATCGTGCAATAAGGGAGCGAGGCAGAATGGACCCGATCTCCGCGCAATTGATCAGTCGGGCGCTCGACGGCCTGTCGATGCGCCAGCTTGCGACGGCCGAGAACATCGCCAATGCCGGCACCCACAGCTTCCGTCCCTTGCGGGTCAGCTTCGAGGCTGCCTTGCGAACGGCCGCGACCCAGGGGCCGGAGGCGATCGCGCAGGTCCGCCCCGAACTCACCCAGGCCCCGCTTCCCGACGGGGATCTGCGCATCGACCTCGAACTCGCCACCGCCTCGCAGACGGCGCTGCGCTATGCAGCGCTCATCGACCTGCTCGGCCGCCAGATACAGATCAGCCGCACCGCCATCCGGGGAGGGCAATGATGCAGGCCAGTGAAATCAGTCGGTCCGGCCTCGACGTCGAATGGCAGCGGCTTCAGGTCATTGCCCAGAATCTCGCCAACATGAACACGACCCGCACCGCTTCCGGCGCGCCGTTTCGTCCTGCGCGCCTGATCTCGGGGCCACGTGCCGAGTTTGCGCAGATCCTTGCGCGAGGCAGCGGGGCTGAGTCGCCTCGAGGCGTCGAGGTCCTCGGCCTCGAGGCGATGCCGGGCAACGTCCGGCGGGCCTACGAGCCCGGCCACCCGCACGCCGACCCGCAAGGATTCGTGACCTATCCCGACCTCGACCTGGCCGGTGAGATGACCCTGATGATCCGCACATCGCGCAGCTACGAGGCCAATCTGGTGGCGATGAGCGTCGCCCATCAGATGTATGCGCGAGCGCTCGACCTGGGGCGCCAGTCGTGAGCGGCATCGAGGCGATCGCGGCGGCGGGCCCTGGCACCAGCCCGCTTATCACCAGCCTTGGCGTGGCCGCGCCGACCGGGAGCGCGGCTGGAGCGAGCTTCGCATCGATTCTTGTCGACGGCATGCGCCAGGTCGATGCCAAGGTCGCCAATGCCAACAGCCTGGTGCAGCGTTTTGCGATCGACGACACGGTGCCGATCCATCAGGTCACCTACGCGCTCGAGGAGGCGCGGCTCGCCGTCGAGCTGGCAATGCAGGTGCGCACCCGGCTCGTCGAAAGCTACCGCGAACTCATGAACATGCAGCTCTAGCATCATGGAACAACTCTCTTCCTTGACGGGCAACCGCCAGCTGCGTCTGCTCGCCCTGGTTTTCGCGATACTGCTCGCTGTGTTGATCGCCGCTTACTACCTCTTCCTGCGGACGGAATACTCGGTGCTGTTCACGCAAGCGCGTCCTGACGACGTCGCGGCGGTTGTTGCAGAACTCGACCGCCAGAATATCGCGCACCAGCTGCGCGACGATGGCGCGACCATCCTGGTGCCGCAGGAGCAAGCGGCCGCGGCGCGTCTGGCCGTCGCTGCTTCGGACCTTTCGGCCCGAGGCATGGTCGGCTTCGAACTGTTCAACGAATCCGACATGGGGCTCACCGACTTTGCCCAGCGGGTCAACTATCAGCGTGCTCTCCAGGGCGAGCTTGCCCGGACGATCATGCAGATGGACGGGATCGAGCGCTCCCGAGTCCATTTGGCCCTGCCCGAACGATCGCTGTTCCGCGCCAATCGCAGCACGCCAAAGGCGGCGGTGACCGTAACGCCGCGCCGTGGCCGTGCCATCGACGAAGCCCGGGTTGCCGGTATCCAGCGGCTGGTCGCCGCCGCGGTTCCGGACCTTTCGCTCACCGATGTCGTCGTTCTCGACGATGTCGGACGGATGATCAGCGCGGCGGCGCCCCCGGAGCTGGCGCTCTCGCCGGCCATGGAAGAGCAGTCAGCCGTCCAGCAATATTACCGCGCCCGCGCCCGCGCCGCGGTTGAAACCGTGCTGCCCGGCCTGGCTTTCGAGCTGAGGGTCATCACCCTGCCGTCCGAGGCCGGATCGCAGGCCGGTGTGGAAGCGTCGGCCACGCCGGCGTCCGCGGGTGAGGGATCCGCGGCGGGTGCACAGCGCAATTTTCGATTGCGGATCGTGCTTCTCACCGCGGCTGCGCTCAGCCCTGGTGATCAGGAGCTCGCCCGCAGCGCGGTTTCAGAAGCCGTGGAGCTCAACCCGGACGGCGGCGACAGCTTGCTGCTGACCGTCGCGCCGATGGACACCAGCCGGCTGTCCGCCGATCCGGCGCGACGGGTGACGAGCGTGCCCGAGCTACCGCAGGCGTCGCAGGAGGCCGAGAATGCTTGGTCGAGCTGGTGGTCGGCCCTCGCGATCCCGATTGCCATCATTCTTATCGTCGCCTTGCTGCGCGCTCGCGCCCGGGTGATGTCCGACGAACAGCGTGATGCGTTCATCGGGCGCCTCCGCGAGCAGATTCGTGCGATCGACGAGGGTGGCGATGTCCGCGCGTGATCGGCTCGCTCTCCTGGCAGCAGAGCTCAACCGGTTTCCGGCACGCGATCGACGTGCGATCCTCGCGGCACTTACCCCGCTCGAGCGGGCGCATCTGGCGTCGCTGCTCGATGAGGAGGCTGACGAAGCGAGGCAGGATATCGATGCGATCGAGCGCGGCTTCAGCCCGCCGATTGCGATCCGGATCGGCCAAGCCCGTGATCCGGGCGGATCGGCCAGCCAGGGCGGGCGGATGACCCCGGCCGGCCGGCGACTGCTGCTTGAGGCAGCTCAACTGTTGGCCGCCCGGCCTCGCGCAACGTCAGCGCCGGCCGCGCGTTCGCGTTCGCTGACGAGCGCGCTCGTCAGCCTGGTGTCGGGAAGGCTTGGCTTATGAGCCTCGTCATCAAGGCGGTCGCCGCCCGGGATCTCGTGCGCCCGCTCGGCCAAACGCGATCGGCGTCGCATGTGCCCGCGCCCGAGCCCCCCGAGAAGGAGGATGAGGCGCTCCGGCGAGAGATCGAGGCGCTCAGGGCGGCGCTCGTCGGCGCGCGGACGGCGGCGGGCGAGGCCGAAACGCTCGCGCGGGAAGAGGGCCGGCGGGAGGGTGCCGAGGCCCGGCAGGACGCCGATGCCGAGCGTTTCGCTTTGCTCGATGCAGGGATCGGGGCGGCAACGAGCCAGTTCGAGGCGCGGCTGCTTGCAAGCGAGCAGCTTGCTCTCGCACTCGCTCGTGCCGCGCTCGCCAAACTCTTCGATCAATGGGAGGATGCCAGCGAGCTGGTCACCCGCACGCTGGCGCGTCAGCTCGCGAACCTCCGGCGCGAAAGCGTGCTGGCGGTGCGTGTCTCGGCCGCAGACTTCCCGGATGAATCGGCGCGGTCGGCGCTCGCCGCACGCGCCGCGACAGGCAGCATCTCGATCCTCGCCGATCCCGACCTGCAGAGCGGCGGATGTCGGCTCGACCTCCAGGTTGGGCATCTCGATCTCGGGCTCGAAACCCAGTGGCTGCAACTCTCGCGGCTGCTTGGCGAACTCGCAGGTGAAGGCGTGGACGCATGAGCGGCCATTCGCTCGTCGCGGCACTCGAAGGCGCCGAGTTCGCACGCGCTTACGGTCATGTCCGCAAGATCGCGCCCGGCCTCATCGAGGCGACCGGACCGGCAAGTGCGCTCGGCGAGCTTTGCGACGTGGAGACCCTGGCCGAATCCGGATCGTCCGGCGGTACGATGCTGGCGGAGATCGCCGCCGTCGATGCCCAGCGCGTGGTGCTCATTCCGCTCGAACAGCATCGCGCGGTCGCCCTCGATGCGCGTGTCACGGCGCGGCCGCTGCGCGACCGCGTGCCGGTCGGCGACGCCTTTGCCGGCCGCGCGGTCGACGCGCTTGGCCGGCCGATCGATGGCGACGGACCCATCCCCGCCGGGGATTATATGTCGATCTCCGGCCTGGTGCCGCCGCCGATGCAACGGGCCGACCCCTCGCGCATTGTCGAAACCGGGATCCGTGCGATCGATGCCTTGCTGACCCTCGGCGAGGGTCAGCGGATCGGAATCTTCGCGGCCAGTGGCGTGGGCAAGACCAGCCTTGTCGAGCAGCTCGCCGCGCAGCTTCCGGCAACACGCTGCATCCTCTGCCTCGTCGGCGAACGGGGCCGTGAGGTGGAAAGCCTGTGGCGGGGACTCGCAGGCGGGGAAAGCCGCGCGCGCTACACGCTGGTCGCCGCGACCTCTGACGAAAGTGCGGCGCTGCGCGCTCGCGCAGTCAATTATGCGCTCTGCCTTGCCGATTTCTGGCGTGCGCGGGGCGAGCATGTCGTCCTCCTGGTCGACTCGGTGACACGGCTGGCGATGGCGCTGCGCGAGATCGGCCTTGCCGCCGGCGCGCCCCCCACGGTGCGCGCCTACACGCCCAATGTCTTTGCCGCGCTGCCTCGGCTCGTCGAGCGCTGTGGTGCGACCCGCGACGGCGGCGCGATCACTGCGATCATGACCGTGCTGAGCGAAACCGACGACGTCGATGATCCAATCGTCGAGCTGATGAAGTCGCTGCTCGACGGTCATATCGTCCTGTCCCGCAGCCTCGCCGAGCAGGGGCATTTCCCGGCGATCGATGTGCCGCGCAGCATCAGTCGTGGCGCCGATCGCCTGACCGGTCCGCGCTCCGCGTCGCTTGCCCGTGACGCCGTGGCAATGCTCAGCGCCTATGAAGAGGCACGTATCATGATCGAAACCGGTGTCTACAAAGCCGGCACCAATGCGATCGTCGATCGTGCGATCGCCGCACGCGGCGCACTTGTCGCGTTCCTCCGTCAGGGTCGCGACGAAACGGTGCGGCGCACGGACGCAGTGACGGCGCTTACCGCCATTCTCGGCACGAGATCGGCGCATGACGGATAGGCGATTGCGCCGCACGGCGGCTCTTCTCGAGGTCCAGCGGGCGCGCCGCGCGGCGGCCGAAAGCGCGCTCATGTCTGCCCGTGCCGCCGAAGCCGAGGCGCGCGAGCGCGAAGCGGCCGCCATGGCGCGCGCTGCCGCGTCGGCCGAATCTTGGCAGCATTATCTCTCGAAGCCGGGCTTCGCGCCTGACTACGCCCGGCTTCTTTCCGCCGATCTGGTCGCTCGCGAGACCGATGCCGCGGCCGCGGGATCGGCGCGCAGGACGGCCGAGGCCTTGCATGAGGCGCGCATCGACGACTGGCGGCAGCGCGAGGCGCAACTGCGATCGGGCACGTCCGGGCTGGCCGATCTGCGGCGCGACGATCATCGCCGCCGGGAAGAGCGCGCCCTTGCCGCGATCGCCGATCGTGTGACCTATCGATGGAGCCGCCCGTGACGTTGATGCCGATCCCCGGCGCGATGACGCCCCGCGCGAGTGCACAACGTGCGCAAGGTGAACCGCGAACCACCGATACAGGCTCCAGGTTTCGTGATCTCCTGGCCGGCACGAACGGAGGCAGTCGGGAGCAGGCGAACAAGGGCGATCCGGACAGCCCCGCGAACCTCGCGGCTCCATCCGCGCAGATGTTCAACGAGCACGGCTTTTTCGCCCGTTCAGATGCGCCCTCACCGGACGACGGCTCGGCTGTGGCCACGGCCGTGGCCGCGCCAGATAGCGGCGCTCCGGTGGCGGAACGCGGGGCGGAAAGGCCGCAGCCCGCGGCGATGGCCGATGCGGGTGCCCGGCCTCGCGCTGAAGGATCGCAAGAGCCCGGCGATGCGCGCGAACCGCCGTCGCGCACGACCACCATCCGCGTCGAACGGGACCTGCCGCACAGCAGGCCGGCGCCGCGCGTCGTGGCCGGGACAGCGACCCCGAACGAGGCGGCCGCGCCCAATGAGGCGGAGCCGGAGGCGATGGGTGTCGCACGCGAAGGCGTCCGCCGCGTTCGTCTGCCAGATGCGAGTCGAGCCGCCAGCGTCAACGTCCAGGTCCGCCTCGAGCCGACCGGCGACGCGCTCAACCTGTCGGCCCGGACGGACAAGCTGACACGCGAGCAGCGCGAGCGGCTCCGCGCCGGCATTGCCCGGTTGCTGGCCGAACATGGTTTCGCGGCCGGCGAGATCCGGCTGAACGGCGAGCCTGCGCCGCCGCCGCGGCGCTGAACAGGAGAAGGACATGCAGGTCGGCCCCGTTCCCAATGTGCCACAGGCGCCCCGCCCCGGCGCCAATCCGTCCGCGCAGGATGCAGCGACGAATGCATTCGGCCTCAGCTTCGAATCACTGCTGCGCATCATCCTGACCCAATTGACCTATCAGGACCCGTTGAAGCCGATGGACAATTTCGAGTTTGTCTCGCAGCTTGCGCAATTCTCGCAGATCCAGCTCGGCCAGACCAGCAACGACCGGCTGCAATTGCTGGTGAGCGCCCAGGGCAATTCGCAGGCGACCGGCCTGCTCGGCCGGATCGTCGACATTCCTTCGGGCTCGGCGACGCTCAGCGGGCGGGTCGTCGCGATCGCCTTTGCCAATGGCGACCCGCGCATCACCATCAAGACGGCCGACAACCAGACGATCAGCGACATCGCGATCGGAACCATCTCGCAGATCCGGGAGGCGCAACCCTGATGTTTGGAGCCATCTATGTCGGGCTGAGCGGCCTCACTGCCTATTCGCGCGGCCTTCAGCAGGTCAGCAACAACGTCACCAACCTGAATTCCTCGGGCTTCAAGGCCACCACGGTCTCGTTCTCCGACCTCGTCGGCGTGAGTCGCGGCGGCGGGCTCGCTTATTCGGGTGACGAGAATGACGGGGGTTATGGCGTCAATCTCGGCGACACCCGGCGCGACTTCCGTCAGGGCGAACTGCGCCAGACTGAACGCGACCTCGACCTTGCGGTGGACGGCAACGGATTTCTCGTCCTGCTTGACGGCAGCGAGACCCTCTATACCCGCACCGGCAGTTTCGAAGTGGATTCCGGCGGTTATGTCGTTCTCGCCGGCACCCAGTATCGCCTGGCGACGCTTGATGCCGAAGGCCGCGCGGTCAGCTTGTCGATCGACAATTCGCGGACCAGTTCGCCGCGCAAGACGACGACGGTCAGGCTGGCCGACAATCTCTCCTCGGGTGCCACCAGCTACGGGCTCAGCGACATCAAGGTCTATGACAAGGATGGCGGCCTCCACGTCTGGCAGATCCAGTTCGCGAAGAAGACCGACGGCGCGGCGGGCGAATGGACGGTGACCGTCACTGACGACAAGGCCAAGACGATCGGTGCCCAGACCCTCAAGTTCAACCAGGGCTTTGTCGATCCCACCACCAACAAGCTCGTCTTCACCGACAGCGCCGCCGACCTTTCGGTCACTCTCGACCTGTCGCAGAACGTCACCAATTTCTCTGCCGGCACGGTCTCCACGCTCCGCACCGCATCGGTCGACGGCTATGGCGTCGGCACGATCACCACCATCACCGTCAATGCCGACGGCAAACTCGAGATCGGCTATTCGAACGAGCAGAAAAGCCGGCTCGGCTCGATCGCGATCGCCGACTTTCGCGATCCGCAGGCGCTGGAGCAGCGGAGCGGGGGCCTGTTCGTCGAAACGGGCCTGACCCAGCGCAATCTCCTGTCCTCGGAAGACGTCCGCGTCGGGCGTGTGCTGGCCCGCCGGCTCGAAGCCTCGAACGTCGATCTCGCGCGTCAGTTCGGCGAGCTTATCCTGATCCAGCGCGGCTTCCAGGCCTCCTCGCAGATCATCAGCGTCTCGAACGACATGATCCAGCAACTCTTTGGCATTCGCGGACAGGGCTGAGGCGAGAGATGGGCATGCAATATCGTGCATGGCTGCCCCCCGCAGCCCTCGACGACGGCACGACGGGCCGCCTGCTGGGCGAGGTCGTGCGCACCTGGTCGGGCAAATGGTTTGCCGCCGGCACGCTCCAGTTGCTCGGCGAGACGGCAGCGGTGCGGCCGGCTGACGCTGCGGCCCGCGCGGGCGAAGCCTGGGAGGATCTCGGGGGCGGCCTCGCGCTTGGGGTCTCGGCCGCCGCGACCCTCGGGATCGCCGGCATGCTGCTTGATGTCGACCTGGGTGGCGCGGCCCTTGATGAGGGCGACAATCTGCTCGTCGAACGACTGCTGGCAGAGGTCATCAAGGACCTGCGGACCACCCTCGCCGAGGTGCTGGACCTCAAGACTGGCGCGGTGCGAACCGGAACACACCCGCCGGCCTGGCCGGGCGCGAGGACCTTCTCGATCGGCCGTGCCGATCGCGGGTTCGTCCTCAATCTCGTCATCGCCGCCGACCGTCTCGTCGCGCTGCGCCGGTCCGTGCTGCGCCCGCCGCCGCCCGCGCCACACCTGTCCCCGGTGACCAGGGCGCTGGAGGCCCAATCGATCCGCCTGTCGGCGCGGATCGGGCGATGCGATCTGTCACTCGCAGAGCTCTCCGCTCTGTGCGAGGGCGATGTCCTCATCCTCGATCGCCCGTCGGTCGACCCGCTCGATCTTGTCATCGATGGCGATGTCAAGCCCGGCAATTGCAGTGTCGAGCAGGCCAACGAGCAGCTCTGCCTGCGCATGTCCAACCCCTTGTCCGGATGACCCTGACCGTGTCCAAATCCAATGACCCATCCAAACCTGCGGCCGAGACTGCGCGCGGCGTCAACCAGGCGCTGATCGACACTGTCAGCGTCAGCCTCGAAGCTTATCTGGGAGACGCGCAGATGACCGTCGCCGAACTCGGGCGGCTTGGTGCCGAGTCCGTGGTGGCGCTGGGTGCGCCGCTCAACCAGGCGGTGGAGCTGAGGCTCAACGGCGTCGCCGTCGCCAGGGGCGAACTCGTCGCGGTCGGCGACAATTTCGGCGTGCGGCTCACCGAAATCGCCAAATGATGCGGTCGATTCGGACGTTTGCCGTTCTTGCCGCCGCCGGTGGCGCGGCTTCGGCCGACGCCGCAGGCCGTCTTGGTGGCGGCGCGGCTCTCGACGTCTCGCCCTGGCGGATTCTCGCCGCGCTCATCTTGTGCGTCATCATTGCAGTGCTTGCCGCACTGATGATCCGCCAGCGCGGCGGGCGGATCGCGCTGGCCACGCTGCTGCCCAGGCTCGACCCGGGCCGTCGGGCGATCGAGGTGGTCGAGACCCGCCGGCTCAGCCCGCACGCCGATCTGTGCGTCGTACGCCATGACGGCCGCGAATATCTCCTCCTCCTGCTCGCCGGGGATGCGCGCGTGCTGAACGAAAGCGCGGTGTCGTCCGCATCGGACGCAAAGAGCACGCCATGTGGCTGATCCGCCGCGCCATCGTCGCCCTTGCCGCAGCGTTGTTCTGGGTCGAGCCGGCATTGGCAGCAGCCGCGCCGGCCGGGATGACCTCCGATGTCGCGCGGACGGTGTTGATCCTCACCTTGCTCGCCCTCGTCCCGGCGATCCTTGTCAGCATGACGAGCTTCATCCGGATCGTGATCGTGCTGGCGATGGTCCGCCACGCCTTCGGCATGCCCGAAACGCCGCCCAATGCGGTCCTGGTCAGCCTGGCGCTGTTTCTCACCGCGTTCACCATGTCGCCGACCCTTTCGGCGGTGAATGCCGAGGCGGTGCAGCCGCTGCTTGCCGGACGGATCGGCGTCGAACAGGCGCTTGAGGCCGGCAGCGCGCCGCTGCGCACTTTCATGCTGGCTCAGACCCGCGATTCGGACATCGAGTCGATCTATGCGATCGCCAACACACCGGTTCCCGAGCGACCCGAGCAGGTTGAGATCCTGAAGCTCGCGCCGGCCTTCATCCTGAACGAATTGCGCGTCGCCTTCACGATCGGGTTCGTCATCCTGCTGCCCTTCCTGGTGATCGACCTGGTTGTCTCGAGCGTGCTTCTGGCACTCGGCATGATGATGGTGCCGCCCGCCACGATCTCGCTACCGATCAAGCTCCTCATGTTCGTGCTGATCGACGGCTGGAAGCTGGTCCTCGAAGGGGTGCTCGGAAGTTTCGGATGACGAATGCGGGGTCCTCGGGCTTGGGCCTGCTTGCCCAGCCGGGCCGGGTCGAGGCCGCGCTCTGGCGGCGGCTGCGCTTCGAAGCCGATGAGACCTGCCGCGAGCGCCTCTTCGAGCTGTATGCGGATTTCGCGCGCGCGCTCGCAGCGCGTGACGCACGACGCCGCGCCATCTCCTATGCCGATCGCGGCGACATCGAGCAGTTCGCCTTCGAGGGCCTCCTCCAGGCGATCGATCGTTATGATCCCATGAACGGCGCACCCTTTACTGCCTATGCGCGCCGACGGATCGCCGGCAGCATCGCCGACGGCATCGCCACACTGAGCGAAGTGGGCGCCCACGCCCGGCACCAGCGCCGGGCCGAGCAGGAACGCCTGCGCTCGCTCGCCGAACCGCGGGAGGAGGCCGCGGACAGCGCTGTCGCGGCGCTGTCCGATGTCGCAGTCGGCCTGGCACTGGGCCTGATGCTCGAACGTGGCCTCGTCGCGCAGTCCAGCGAGCCCGATCCCGGGCCGACGGCCTATGAAAGCCTCGAATGGCGCGAGATCCAGATGCGGCTGCTGCATGAGGTCGGGCGGCTGCCCGAGCGCGAGGCAGCGATCATTCGCCATCACTACGAGAACGGTTTAAGCTTCGCCCGGATCGCGGACCTGCTCGGGCTGAGCCGTGGACGGGTCTCGCAGTTGCACCGCGCATCGCTCGACAAGCTGCGCAAGCGGATCGGTGCGTTCATATGAAGGAAGGTGGACATGACGGGCCTTTGCAGTGACGAGCAGTTGGAGCGCCTGATGGAAGCCATGCAGGCTGGCGAGGCGGACGAGATGAAACAGGCCGACCGGCTGATCGCCGAGTTTCCCGGGGATGCGCGGCTGCATTTTCTGAGAGGTTCGATCCTCGCCAGCATCGGGCGTCCGATCGAAGCGTTGCCCGCGCTTCGCAAGGCGATCGAGATCGCGCCCGATTTTGTCATCGCGCGCTTCCAGCTGGGCTTCTTCCAGCTCACCTCGGGCGAGCCCGCCCATGCGCTTTCCACTTGGGGTCCGCTGGCGCTGCTCCCGGACGGCCACTATCTCCGCAGCTTCGTCGCCGGGCTTACCCATCTGATCCGCGACGAGTTTGCCGCGGCGATCGATCACCTTCGTGCCGGCATTGCCGCCAATGAGGAAAACCCCCCGCTCAACCGCGACATGCAGCTGATCATCGAGCAGACGAGCGCTCTTCTCTCGCAACCGGCCACGACGGACGACGGCGACACCGCCGAATCCGCGGCGAGCTTCCTCCTCGGCCAGTTCGCCGAGCGTGGCCGGCCCAACTGACCGAAGCTGCGACGATGACCCGTGTCAGCAACGCCGATCATGTCCTCCTCATCCTGCGCGAGCAGCTGCAGCGCATGGGCCGCGGCCGGGCCGCGGCGACCCGTCGCTCTGGCGCCGCCGAGAGAAGCACCGAACGGCCGCTGGCGCGCCTTCAGCAGGTGGCGGCGCACGATCAATTGTCCGACGAGGAATTTCGGCGCACGCTGGTGCGTGCACTATTGACCGAGGAGCTGGGCGAGCGCCTCGCGAACGATTCGGCCTTCGAAGCGGTGGTCGACGACGTCTATCGCATTCTCGGCAACAGCGCCGAAGGCAGGGCGCTGCTTGACGGTGCCGCCCGGGAGCTGCGCACGGCAGGCTGACCGGCTCAGCTGCCGGTGAGGCCGAGCTTGGCGAGCGCTTGCGCGATCGTGCGACCGCTGCCGTCGATCGGCGCGTTGATCGCGATATCGTAGATCCGGCGGGCCTGCTCGGCATCGCCCGCCGCGCTGGCGAGAAGCACCTTGGCGAGAGCGCCCGAATAGCAATTGCGATCAAGCCTCAGCGCCACTTCGCTGCGCGCACGCCCCTCGTCGGTCCGGCCGTCGAGAATGTCGAGGACTGCGAGCGCGCCATGCGATTCGGCGAATTTGGGATCCAGCGCCAGCGCGTGTTCGAAGCGCGCCCGGCTGGTGACGAGGTCCTTGTTGACGAAGTAGGTCCATCCCGACGCGATCCAGGAGCCGAGATGATCGCCGAACATCTCGGCGCCGCGATCAATGTCGGCCGCGGCACTTTCGGGTTGGCCGGAAAGCAGCTTGGCAAGGCCCAGACCGACCCATGCGCGTGGTACATTGGCGTTGCGGGCAAGCGCGCGCTCGAAGATATCGAGCGCTTCGGTGGCGCGCTCCTCCCCCAGTGCAAGCGTGCCGAGCGTGGTCAAGGCATCGGGATGATCGCCAGCCTTGCCCGCGCAACGCGCGGCCAGTGCTTCGTCCTCGACATCGAGTGCCAGCACCGAGACGGCGGCCATCAGCCCCCGATGGTCCGGATGCCGTTCGATATAGTCGCGCGCGCACGAAGCCGCCTCGTCGAACGCGCCTTGCTCATGAAGGAGCTGGACCTTCAGCATGGCGGCTTGCGGCAGCTCCCGCGCCAGAGGCTCGTCGATGAGTGCCAGTGCGCCCGCATGATCCTTGAGCATCGCCCGGCTCCAGGCGAGATTGAAACGCACCGCCGGATCATCGACCCCTATTTCGGTCAGGGAGCCGAACTGCGCCGCCGCCGCCTCGAAGCGGCCGAGTTGCAATGCGGCGAGGCCGGCAAGGCCGGCCTCGCGCGGCGGCAGCGGCGCCGCTGCCGCGTAGCGTGCCATGAGTTCGGCCGCCTCGGCGGGGCGCCGCTCCGCCAGCGCCGCATCGGCGGCATCGGCGATCAAGGAGAGATTGTCGGGATCGGCAGCGAGCAATGTGAGCAGCCGGTCTGCACGGCTGTCGGTTTCGGCGCCATGGCCCGCGATACTGGTCATCTCTTGTCCTCAATGCTCAGCAGGTCGAGCCTGAACTAGGCTTCGACCCGAACGATATCAAACGAGCTCAGGCTGATGCGCATCGGAATCTCGTTGACCGAGAGCACCGACAGATTGGGAATGGCGCGCTGGGTAAACGCCTTCAGATGACGGCGCACCTCGGCGCCGCACAGCAGCACTGGCGAGCGGCCCTCGCGGTGCATCGTGTCGGCCTTGCGCGAGAGCTCGCGGATGAGTTGCTCCGCCAGACGCGGCTCGACGATGAGGGCACTCTGGGCGGCAGCCCCGAGATTGGCGCTGATCTGGTTCTCGACCCTGGGGTCGAGGCTCAGCACCGCAAGGTCATGGTGCTTGCCGCGCAATTGGTGGCAGATCGTGTAGCTCAGCCGCTGACGCAGCAGCTCGGTGAGTTCGCCCGGATCCTTCTGGGTGCGCGCCAGATCGGCCAGATGCTCGAGAATGAGATCGAGATTGGCGATCGAGACGCCTTCGGCGACCAGATTCTGAAGGACGCGCTGGATGTCCGAGACGGTGAGAATGTTGGGAACGAGCTCCTCGAGCAGGCCACTCTGCCGGTCACGGACCTCCTCCAGCATCTTCGCGACCACCGCGCGGGTCATCAGCGCGCCGAGTTCGCTGCGCACGATATCGCCGAAATGGGTGAGGAGCACGGTCATCGGATCGACCACCTTGAGGCCGGCGGCGCGCGCTTCCGCGGCGGTGGCCGGTTCGACCCAGACCGCCGGCAGACCGAAGGTCGGATCGAACGTGCCGATGCCATCGAGAGCGACCTCCTTGTCCTTGGCGCGGATCGCGAGATGTCGGTCGGGATGGATTTCGCCGACCGCGAAGCGCGAGCCGAACATGCGGATTTCATATTCGAGCGCCCCGAGCCCGGCGCCATCGGCCATCCGGACGGCGGGAAAGCCGATCCCGAAATCCTCCTCGTAGACCCGCCGCAATCCGGCGATCCGATCGGTCAGCACGGCCCCTTCCTCGCGCCAGGCCGCGCCGAGTTCGCTGCCCAGCCGGATCTCGAGCGCCGGCGACTGGCCGGCTGCAACCATTTCGGCCTTGTCCAAGCCTGCCAGCGGGTCGGCCTCGCCCGCTTCAAGGGTGCGCCGGACGCGCAGCCAGGCAAGGATCGCCAGGGCGATGATCACCAGGATCGGCCATTTCGGCATGCCCGGCAGCAGGAGGAGCGCCATCAGCACGGCCGCGACGATCAACGGGATGCGCGGCACCGAGGACAGCTGGCGGAACACCTCGGTGCTGAGCTCGCGATCGGCCGAGGAACGGGTGACGATGATGCCGGTCGCGATCGAGATGATGAGCGCGGGCAGCTGGGTCGCGATGCCATCGCCGATGGTCAGAAGCGTGAAGCGCTCGAGTGCGGCCGACCAGCTCATGTCCATCTGGACGACGCCGATGATCCATCCGGCGATGATGTTGATGAGGACGATGATGATGCCGGCAACGGCATCGCCTTTGACGAACTTGGACGCGCCGTCCATCGCGCCGTAGAAGGAGGCTTCCTTCTCGAGCTGCTCGCGCCGGCGGATCGCCTCCTTCTGGTCGATAAGCCCCATGTTGAGATCGGCGTCGATGCTCATCTGCTGGCCCGGCATCGAATCGAGCATGAAGCGCGCCGCCACTTCCGAAACGCGCTGGGCGCCCGAGGTCACCACGACATATTGGACGACGACCAGGATCGCGAACACGACGAGGCCGATCACGAAATTGCCCTGCACCGCGAAAGCGCCGATCGAATCGATCACGTGGCCGGCATGGGCGTCCGTAAGGATAAGCCGGGTCGCAGCGATGTTGAGCGACAGGCGGAACAGCGTCGCGACGAGCAACAGCGACGGGAAGGTCGAGAATTCGACCGGTTTGCTGACATAGAAGGTCAGGAGCAGGATGGTGAGGCCAAGCCCGAAATTGGCAATGATCGCAAGGTCGAGCATCGCCGGCGGGATCGGCGCGAACAGGATGACGAGGATCAGGATCACGCCGAGGACCAGCGCAAGGTCCCTATTCTTCTGGAAGATCTGTCTGAGCATCGGGCTGGCCATTGGCTGGAAGGGATGAGCGAAGCTTGAGATAGAGAGCGGCGACGGCGCGATAGTGATCGGCGCCGATCGGCGCGCCGGCGCTGCAGTCCTGGAACAATTGCCGGGCGAGCGGCCGGTTCTCGAAAATCGGAATGCCGAGCCTCGCTGCCTCGCGCTTCATGCGCAGCGCGAAATGGCCGCGGGCCCTGGCGGCGACCGTTGGCGCCGCCATCGTCTGCGGGTCATAGGCCAGCGCGACAGCGATATGCTGCGGGTTGACGACGAGAAGGTCGGAACCCGGCAGCTTGCCGATCCCTTCCGCCTGCTTCGCGAACTCGGCATGGAATTGTTTGCGCTTCTGCTTGAGGCGCGGCTCGCCTTCACGCTCCTTGACCTCGCGGGTGAGCTCGCGCCGGCTCATCCGCATCTGTTTGGCATATTCGCGCCGGACCAGCACCTGGTCGATGCCGGCGAAGAACAGGGCAAGGCCGATGAACAGGAACAGCAAACGCATGCCGTCCTCGTGAAGGGCGCTCGCCACACCCTGGGCATCGGTGGCGACCCGGCCGGGCTCGGCGATCGCGGCGCGGATGATCAGCGTGACGACCAGTGCGTAGGCGGCGAGCTTCACCACATTCTTGATCGCCTCCTTGAGCATCCGCAGCGAGAAGATGCGCTTGAGGCCCTTGGCCGGATTGAGCCGGCTGAAGTCCGGCTTGAGCGGCTGTGTGCTGAAAACGATGCCCCGCAGCTGCAGGATCTCGAGAAAGAGCACGATGATGACCAGCGTTACGCCGAGCAGCACCAGCGCCTCGAGGACAGGGCGATAGGTGCCCGCCACAAGGGCAAGCGCCTGCTGTGGCTCCCCTGCCCCTGCGATCCCCGCGCCGAGCATGGCGCGCATCATCTGGGCGAGCTGGCCCAGGAAAACGGGACCGGCGACAAGCAGGAAGAAGGCGAGGCCGGCCAGCGAGCCGAAGAAGCCGAGGTCGAGGCTGCGCGCCACCATGCCCCGTTCGCGCGCGCGCCTCAGCTTGAACGGCGTCGCGTCCTCGGTCTTGTTCTGCTCCTGGTCCTGCTCGGCCATCGGCTCAAGCGATCCCGGCCAGAAGCGGGGTGGATTCGAGGGCGAAACGGACCAGCCGCACGAACAGGGCCGATGCGAGCGCCAGCGCGATCGGCAGCGTCAGCAGCGTCGCCAGCGTCTTCACCTGGAAGCCCAGGATCAGCACGTTCATCTGCGGCAGCGTTCGCGACATGAAGGCGATCGCCAGGTCGATGAGGAAGAGGACCAGCATGATGAGGCCGGCGACACCGAACGCCATCACGAACACCGCCGACATATAGGCCGCAAGGGCGGCGACATCGCCGCCCGGCAGCCCGCCGCCGAGCGGCACCCGCTCGACCGAGGCCGACCATATCGCCAGCAGGTCGGCCGGGCCGTTCGTCGCAAAGAACAAGGCCGCCGCCGCATAGGCGAAGATCGTGCCGATCAAGGGGGTCTGGGTCCGCGTTGCCGGGTCGACCAGCAGGGCGAGGCCGAAGCCCGCCTGGATGTCGATCGCACGGCCCGCGGTGAGCAGGGCGGCAAAGGCCAGCTGGAGCGCGAGCGCCAGCGTGATGCCCATGAGCAGCTCGGCAGCGGCGGCAAGGAAGATCCCGCCCGACCAATAGTCGCTCTGCCAAGTCTGGGCGGGAAAGGCCGCGACCAGCCAGCCGGCAAGGCTGACCGCCAGCATGAGGCGCACCGATGCCGGGATGCGCAGCAAGGTGAAGGGGGGCGAGAACGCCAGTGTCGGCGCGATGCGCAGGCTGACGAGGAGCACGGCGACGGCCTGGCTGGTCAGGTCTTCCATGACGACGCTCTAGTCCGCAAGCGTCGGGATGGTGAGGTAGAGGGAGATGGCGAACTGGGTGAGGCGCCCGATCATCCACGGCCCGAGCGCAATCAAAAGGAAGGCCGTGGCGAGAATCTTCGGCACGTAGCTCAGCGTGATTTCCTGAAGCTGGGTCGTGACCTGGAAGATGCTGATCAAAAGGCCGAGGATCAGGGTGACGATAAGGATCGGCCCTGCAATGATCAGGCTGTTCCAAAGCATCTCGTTCAGAAATGTTAACGCGCGGCCCGGACCCACGACTTCCCCCGAATACCCCCATGTCGCTGATCAGTACGAATCCCCCAGCCGACAGAAATTAACCATAACTTCCGGCGCCGGACGGGCAATGAGGATTCGGTGATCAAGACGCAGATTCTGCCGGCATGGGCGTCGGCGAGTGCCTGCCGGCGGCGGCGGCGGGCAATGCGGCCTCAATGGCCGCCCGAAGGAAAGTTTTCCCTAAACACATTCGGAATTCCCCCGATCTGGCAATGAGGGCCGGCGGTGTGCGCGGCGGTCCGGGTTCTTGCCGGTTCAGGGGAATTGCGGATGGTATCGATCTTCACGGGCGCCGGTTCCGGTTTCGAGCGCGGGTCGGGTTCGGTGCTTGGCGGGACGGGCCTGCTGGGCGCCTCGTCGCTGGGGCGCGGCGGCGAGCAGGTGTTCCTCAACGCGGCGAACGGCAACCTCCTGATCAGCCGCCAGGACGAGTTCCTGGTGGGCCGCGGGCCCGACGTGGCGATCGCGCGGACCTACAACAGCCTCGCCGATGCCGGCGACGACAACAACGACAACTGGCGCCAGTCGACCGACCGGCGGGTGTCCGGCCTGACCGGCACGCTGAATGCGGCCGGCAGCACGGTGAAGCGCGTGTCGGGCGACGGCGCGGTGATCACCTATACGTGGGATGGCGCGAAGAGCGCCTATGTCGCGACCGACGGGTCGGGCGCGCACGACACGCTGACCCAGGCCACGGGCGTGTGGACCTGGACCGACGGCTCGAGCCGCATCACCGAAACCTACACCGCCCACGGCACCGACAACTGGCGGATCGCCACCCAGGCCGACACCGACGGCAACACCCTGACGTTCAGCTACACCGGCGCCAACCTTACCCGCATCACCACGGCGAACGGCGACTATGTCGACTACACATGGTCGGGCGCCAACATCACCGCCATCGTCACCCAGGCCGGCACCACCCTCACCCGCACCCGCTATGAATATGACGGCGCCAACCGCCTCATCACTGTCTTCACCGACCTCACACCCAATAACATCATCGACACCACGACCTACGCCACCTCCTACACCTATCACGGCGCAACCAAGCTCGTCGCCACGATCAGCCAGACCGACGGGTCGCACCTCGCCATCGCCTATGACGGCTCCAACCGCGTCGCCACCCTGACCCAGACCGTCGCTTCCGGCGTCACCCGCACCACCGCGCTCGCCTATGGCGCCAACTACACCACCATCACCGACCCGACCGGGCAGGTCACCAGGCTCGACTATGCCTCCGGCAATTTCGCCACCGAGGTCGAGACCTGGGGCACCAGCAATCTCACCAAGGAACCTGCCACCATTGATGGCGCACCCGCCACCAAATATACGATCCAGACGACAGACTGGGCGGCCGCCTCTCATGGCGGGGCCGCCGCAGCCGGCGATACGTTCACCTTTGGACTGACTCTCCAGGCGGTCGGCAGCGTCACCACGCAAAGCCTCGGGCTGCATGGCAATATCGACGGCTGGGGCACGAACGGCGCCTCCTCGGCCCGGATCGTCTCGGGGCCGGGCCAGCTCGTCCAGACGGCGGGCGGATTCTGGGCCGTGTCAGGGCTTTCGACCACCCAAGGCACCCGCATCGAGATCACCCGCACCTTCACCCAGGCCCAAGCCTATGGTGCCTATTTCTTTGTCGACAATCCGGGCGGCTACCGCGCCGGCACCTCACTGATCGTCGCCGACGCGAGTCTCGTCAAAAGCAGCCAAGCGGCCAGCCTTGCCCAGATGGACCTCGGCAATTGGAGCTATGGCGGTGTTGATCGCACGTCAGCCGGCACGATCGATGGCGGGCCCGCTTATCAGTATACGGTGCAAAGCGGCAGCACGTGGGCCGGAGTTCCGTGGGGCCTGACCGCAAAACGCGGCGATATGTTCAGCTACGCGGTGAGCCTCAAAGCCGTTGGTGATGGCACGAGCCAGTATCTCGGCCTCTATGGTGACAGCACAAGCTGGGGAGCGAATGACGGCGCCGTTGCCCGCATCGTCTCCGGGCCCGGCACGATCACCCAATATTCCGGCGGGCTGTTCCAGGTGAGCGGCCTTTCGACCACCGAGGTGACGCGCATCGAGATCGTGCGCACCTACACGCAGAACGAAAGCGGCGGCGCCTACATGTATGTCGATCACGCGATGGGCATTCGTGCCGGCGCGTCGCTGATCGCTTCGGCGCCGCATATCGTGCGGCAGATCGCCTCGGCGAGCGCCAACCAGCTGGTGAAGATCACCACCACCGCGCCGCAGACCGGCGCCGCGCCGCAGGTGGTCGAGTTCGGCTATAACGATGCCGGCGATCTCGTCACCGTCAAGGATGCGGCGGGGAACACCACCATCCACACCTACGACGCCAACGGCAACCCTCTCACCAGCACCGACCGGCTCGGTAACACCGTCACCCGTACTTACGGCGCGAAGAACGAACTGCTGACCGAGACCCGCATCGGCTCGGATACCACGACCTCGTCCTCAGCCGTGATCACCGACGGGTCGAATGCGACCTCGTCCCTCCAGACCGACGGGCTCTACCGGATCACCAAGGCCGGCGGCCTCGACAGCAATTATGACGCGAGCGCCCGCTCGACGCAGGCATTTTCCGGAGACTTCGTCCTCCGTCTGCGCCCGCTGCAATCGGACAAATATTTCATTGCAGGGGTCTCATCCGCGCCGGAGGCGTCGCACAGCTACACCAACATCGCGTTCGGGATCGAAACGGCCTACAACGGCTCCCTATATTTCGTCGAAGGCACCGGTTACGGATCGCTCGCGCCTTATCAGGCGGGCGACAATGTCTGGCTGACCCGCGAAGGGTCCACGATTAACTACTACAAGGGAACGACGCTGGAGGCAGCGAAGCGCGCCGGCCCGCTTCGGAGCGTCTCGGGTGTCAGCGGGACCTTCTATTTCGACACCGCGCTCTATTCCGTAGGCGCCGCGGCCGACGTTTCGATCACGCCGATCTCCTATCACACTACTCGCTACGTCTACGACGACAAGAATCACCTGGCCTATGCGGTCACCGCCGAAGGGCGGGTGACGCGGTACAAATATGACGGCTACGGACAGCGCTATTGGGCAGCCGAATATACCGACCACAATTATGCTGTGAGCGGCCTGTCAACGACGACCGCTCTCACGAAGGCCCAGCTCGACAGCTGGGCCCAGGACCTGCCCGGTTCGAGCCGCCTCCAGTTCATGCATACCGTTTTCCACGATCGCGGAACGGTGACGGGGGAAATGAGATATGGCGTCACCGCAGGCGGCGAATCCGAAAGCGGCACCAACTATTCTCACGTTTACTACACGCACGATCAGGCGGGGCAGCTGCTCAGCCGCTATGTCGCGACCCGGAACACGGAGACGTTCGTCTATGACGGCCTCGGGCGACTGACCGCCTCGACCGACCTCAACGGCGGCACGACCAACTTCGTATTCGACGATGCCCAGACCCGGACCCTGGTCACCCTCGCCAACGGGTTCCTGCAGACCTCGGTCTACAACAAGGCGGGCGAACTGATCAGCTTCACCGAGAGCGGCGACTTCGTCACCGGCGGCACGGCCGACTATCAGTACGATCAGAACGGGCGCCTGCGCGTCCAGACCGACGCGACCCCGGCGAAGAACAAGACATATTTCCTCTACGACAAGCTTGGCCGCAAGATCGCCGACATCAACTTCCTCGGCGAGGTCGTCGAATATCGCTACGACGCCACCGACCGGCTGGTGGCAACGGTGCGCTACGGGGCTCGGCTAGGCGCGCCGGAGCTCGCCACGCTGGCCGACCCCAATTCCAATGTCGAGATCGCGGCGATCCGGCCCGCGGGTCATGGCTCCGACATCTGGACCTGGCGCGTCCATGACGCGGAAGGCCGGCTTCTCCAGGCGATCGAGGGCGACGGCTCGGTCACCGCCTATGGCTATGACGCCTCGGGACGGCTGGTGCGGACCACCGCCTATCTCAACAAGCTCGGCGCCGGCCAGCTCGCGAGCTTCAAGGCCGCCTCACCGGCGACGGTGGTGCTGCCGACCGCGGACGCCAGGGACAGCATCGCCCGCAACTTTTACGACAAGGACGGCAATCTCGTCGGCGTGCTCGATGGTGAAGGCTTTTTCACGACCTACAGCTACGACAAGGCCGGGCAGAAGATCCTCGACTATGCCTATGCGACCCGGACCAACCCGACGCACCGGGCGACGGGCAGTTTCTGGGACCTGGTCACCGGCCTCAGCAATGCCAACGACCGGCGGACCTGGTATGTCTATGATGGCCAGGGGCATCTTCGCTACACCGTCGATCCGATCAATCGCGTCACAGAATATGGCTATGAATCGGCTGCTCCGTGGGGGGCGACCGGCCTTGTCCGCAGGACGACGCGCTATGCCGGCACGATCGCGATGCCGACCGAGCCGACCTATGCCCTGGTCAAGACCGCCGTCGCCAATGCTGGGCTGGCGGGCAATCCCGGCAACCGGTTGAGCTACAACGTCTACGACACGGCCGAACGCCTTGCTTACACGATCGACGCATCCGGCGCGGTCACCGGCCACATCTACGACGCCATGGGCCAGGTCGTGCGCACGGTCAGCTATGCCACGACCTATACACCCTCCTCGCTGCCCTCGCACGCTGACATGGACAACTGGAACGCCGTCCACGGCACCGACGCCGGCAACCGGATCACCCGCTATTATTATTCCGACCGCAAGGAGCTGATCTTCACCGTCGATGCCGAAGGCTATGTCACCCGCTTCGACTATGACGCCGAGGGCCGCAAGAGCGGCGAGGTGCGCTGGGACACGGCGATCAGCGTCAACGACGGCACCACCATCGCCCAGGTCAGCGCCCTGGCTGTCGGTGCCCGCGCCGACACGATCTACGGCTACCGTCCCGACGGCAAGCTTTCCTATGTGATCGACGGCGAGGGCGTACGCACCGGCTATCATTATTACGCCAACGGCCTCCAGGCCTGGGAATATCGGGCCCAGGGCTCGCTCGACCAGAGCGACACCTATTTCGAATATGACCTGGCTGGGCGGCTGAAGGAGCGGTGGGATGCCTCTGGCACCCCTGAGGTCGCGATCAGCTACTACAGTTATGACGGTTTGGGCAACCTCGTGGCCGTCCAGGATCCGAACGGCAATCAGACCCTTCGCACCTATGATCGTCTTGGCCGGCTGTTGAACGAGAGCCGGGGCGGATCGACGACGCACTACGAATACAATGCGTTCGACGAGGTGGTGAAGACCACCGACGCACGCGGCCATGCGAGCTACAATTATTACGACCGGCTTGGCCGCCTGACGGTGGTGCGCGATGCCGAGGATCATCTGACCGAGACCAGCTACACCGCGTTCGGCGAGGTCGCGAGCGTCAAGCGGCGCCACTTCCGCGCCGACAATGCAGCGAGCGTCGACGTGCTCCCAACGGTCACCGCGAGCGCCTTCGATGCCACGACCGGCTTCGAATATGACAAGCTCGGCCGGGTGACGAAGGCGACCGACGCCGAAGGCCATTACGAGCAATATGCCTACAACGCCTTCGGCAATCGCACCTGGCTCAGGAACAAGCTCGGCGGCGAGACCCAGTTCGACTACAACAAGCGCGGGCTCCTGTTCTTCGACACCGTCCATGCGCCCGTGCACGACGCGAGCGGCAATGTCATCGCCACCGCCTATCACGCCAATTCCTATCAATATGACGCGCGCGGCAACCTCATCCAGCATTCCGAGGCGGTCGGCCTCGCCGAGCGCCGGGACACCCACTATGTCTACGACAAGGCGGACCGGCTGATCGAGACGCGGCGGACCGCGGTGCAGGTGCTGAGCCAGTCCGACCACCTCACCCAGACCAGCGTCGTCCCGACCGAGCGGATCGCCTATGACAGGCGCGGCAATGTGATCGAGAAGGTCGACGCGAACGGCGCCCGGACCCTGTTCTGGCGTGACGAGCTCGACCGGGTGACGGTCGAGCTCGACGCGCTCGGCACCTATCGCGCGTACACCTATGACGACAACGGCAATGTCCTCACCAGCCGGGTCTATGACAATCAGGTCAGCCTGCCCGCCACCGCGGGCGGCGCCGTCCCGACCGTGCCGGGCGGCACCTGGCGCGAGACCGTCAACAGCTATGACGCGCTCGACCGCCTCAAGACCACCAGCATCGCCAGCGTCCGCACCGGCGCCTGGAACGGCTCGGCCTATGCGACGTCGGTCGGCACGATCGTCACGTCGTTCGACTATGACGCCAATGGCAATGTCGTCACCGCGACCGACGCCAACGGGGCCATCAACTACTCCTGGTACGACCGGCTCGGCCGCAAGATCGCCGAGGTCGACAAGGAGAACTATCTCACCACCTGGTACCATGACTCCAACGGCAATGTGCTGATCGAGCGGCGCCATGCGACCAGGGTTGCGGGCACGCCGTCCGTGGGAACGGTCCCGTCCGTCGCCAATCATGCCGACGACCGGGTCACCAATTTCGAATATGACAGGAACGGCCGCCGCACGCTCGAGCAGCGCACCGGTGTCGTCGCCTGGGTCGTCAACCCGTCCAACGGCCAGCTCAGCGCCGCCGTGACCAGCGCCAACGTCTGGTACCAGTATAACGGCCTCGGCGAGGTTGTCCGCAAGACCGAGGCGACGGGCGACCAGACCGCCTACGACTATGACGTGAGCGGCCGTCTCACCAAGGAGACCCGCGCCGCCTATGTCGATCTGGCAAGCGCGACGATCAGCCCGACGGTCCGCTATTATTATGACGGCCTCGGCAATCTGGTGCGCACCCGTCAGGGCGGTGCCACCGAAGCCGCCGGCGATCGCATCACCACCTATGCCTATGGCGCCGGCGGACGCCTCTCGAGCATGACCGATGCGACCGGCGCGACCTTCTATTATCATTACGACGCTGCCGGGAACAAACTCGCCGACAGCTATTATCGCTACAAGTCCGACGGCAGCTGGGTGATCGAAGGCGTCTTCTACACCCGCGATCTGCTCGGCCGCGTGATTTCCCAGTCGGTCGGTACGCGCAACGGCTCGACCCTGGTCCGCGGCGACATCCAGAACATGCAGTACAGCGCCCATGGCGAGGTGGTGCGGCGCGGCCTCAACGGCCTGTGGCAGGAGCAGTTCGCCTATGACGCAGCCGGCCAGCTCTGGGCGAGCAATACCGGCGACGGCGTCTGGCGTTACTTCGTCCACGACAGGAACGGCAACCGGACGCTGACGATCGAGAGCGAGGGCACGGACCTCGCGAACAAGTCGCTGGACGACGCGATCGCGCTGGCCCGGGGCGGCGGCGCGAGCATCGGCACGGTCTTCGTCGACGGAGTCAACGCGACGATCACCGTCTATGACCAGCGCGGCCTTGCGCTCCAGACCATCCTGCCGATCCGCCAGCGCACCGCGAGCAACAGCGACAACGAGACGCTGGTGACGACGCGGACGCTGAATGCGTTCGGCGAGGTGACGAGCGAGACGGACGCGCGCGGCAACACCACCAACTTCGCCTACAACACGATGGGCCGCCTGATCGAGAAGAAGGCGCCGCAGGTCGCCTGGACCTCGGAGAGCGGCGCGGTCGCCTATGCGCGTCCGACCGAGACCTTCTATTACGACCTCTCCGGCCGCATGATCGGCTCGCGTGATGCCAACGGCCATCTCACCTCGCGCCTGCTGCTCGCCGGCTCCGGCCATGGCGGCGCCGAGGCGCTGGTGGTGAAGGAATATCATCCGGACGGCGGCGTGCGCGAGAACCGCTACGACCAGTTCGGCGACCTGAGGGTCGCGATCAACGAGCTGAGCAATGGCGAGCATTACTGGTACGACGGCATGGGCCGGGTGACAACGGTCGTGCGCCGCGGCGGCCTGCTCACCGATTACTATGCCTACGACCTGCTCGGCCAGCGCGTGAGGCACACCAACTCGCTGCTGGGCGAGGGCAATGCCGAGACCACCGATTATGACGCGCAGGGGCGCATCGTCTCGAGCCGCGCGTTCGGCGGCGACGTCACGACGACCGGCTATGCGTGGAACAGCGGCATCACGACCTATGGCTGGGGCGGGTCCGGCGCATATGGATGGGCGACCAACGGTGGCTGGACGACCACAACCACCTACGCCAACGGCCGCACCCTGGTGGAGGTCTCGGACGCGTTCGACCGGGTGACCGGGAGAACCGACCTCGGCGGGCATGTCACCTGGCTCTATTACGACCGGGCCGGGCGGCTGGAATATCAGAGCAACCATGCCGGGCATGCGCTGCTCACCACCTATTACAATACGGGCCTGGTCGCGTCGGTGAGCGGGGCGGCGGGCGATCTGTCCTCCTACACCTATGATGCGGGCGGCAACCGGATCAGCGAATATACGACCAGGGGCTATGCGATCGTCCAGAATGCGGGTGCGAGCTACGACGCGCTGAACCGGATGGTGTCGTGGACGGAGGCCGGCAATGCGGCGTCGCCGACGGCGTCGATCACCTGGGAATATGACCTTTCGTCCAACATCCGGCGCTCGCGCTCGGAGTACCGGCCGCTCGACCAGTTCGGCGCGGCGAGTTCGACCGTGCAGGTGCTCGACCACTGGTACCGGTTCGACGAGATGAACCGGGTGACCACCGCCAAGGGCAGCCTGGTCTCGGGCGCGATCGTCGGCGGCACCCAATATAGCTACGACGCGGCCGGCCAGCGCCGGACCGCGACCAGCGCGGCGATCGTCGCGCAGTGGATCTGGCGGCTGTCGCCGGACTTCGGCTATTCCGGGCCGACCCGCTATTATCACGAGCGCGACCCCGAGCCGGTCCCCAACATGACGTGGAGCTATTACGACCACGATTATTGGGCGCAGCGGCGCGACACGTTCGCCTACAATGCCGACGGCACGCTGGCGAGCGTGTCGATCAACCATGATCCGCTGTCGTTCAACAACGGCGCGACCATCCTGTCGGTGGGCACGATGGTCGGCGACGGCGCGCTCAAGGCGAGCTATAGCTACGATGCGATGGGCCGCCTGACCCGCCAGCAGGACTGGCTGGGGAACGGCACCGATGCCGGCTACGACCGTCAGGTGGTCTACAATGCCAAGGGGCAGATCACGTCCGAGACGGTCGACACGAAGCAGGGCGCCGACACCTGGAAGAACGTCGTCACCAACACCTATGATTACGGCACCAGCGCGAGCTATGCGCTGGGCTCGGCGCTCGTGACGGAAACCGTCGATTCCAAGGCGGCGAGCGGCTCGTCCAGCTATGTCCATCAATATTCTACGACCACGACCAACACCTACGCCTGGTATGACGGCGCGGTGCAGGACTATCTGACCTATGCCAAGTCCGGCCAGTCGACCTACAGCACCGATTATGTGCTGACCGCGACCGGCCAGCTCTCCTCGGTCAGCATCAGCGACGGCCGGCCGCGGACGATCACGTTCACCAACGACATGAGCGGGCTCGCGATCCGGCGCGACGAGGCGGACTCCAACGGCTCGACCGGCGATCCGCACGAGGTCTGGTACCGCTATGGCGGCAAGCAGCTCGGGTTCACCGGCAACAACGGCACGCTCGACACCGACTATACCAGATCGATCACCAACCGCACCCGGGTCCAGCCGGCGACGCCGGGCCCGTTCCAGTTCGGCGCCGCGATCCCGACCGGCGTCGCCGACTTCGATCTCAGCCTCGCCAGCATCAACTCCTACAGCCAGGGCAGCGCCGGCGGCAGCTACACGGTCAGGGCCGGCGAGACGCTCAGCACGATCGCCGCCAACCTGTGGGGCGATGCGGCGCTCTGGTACAAGCTCGCCGAGGCCAACGGCCTCTCCGGCAACGCCGCGCTCATCGAGGGCCGGACCCTGCGCCTGCCCGCGGGCGTGATGAAGAACACCCACAATGCCGCGACGTTCAAGCCCTATGATCCCGGCGACGTCATCGGCGAGACCTCCCCCACCAATCCCAAGCCGAAGAAGAACAACAAGTGCGGCGTCTTCGGCGCCATCCTCCTCACCGTCATCGCCGTCGCCGTGACCGCCATCACCGCCGGCGCGGCGCTCTCGGCGGTGGGTGCGGTACAGGGCGGGCTCCTCAGCGGGATGGGGGCGTTCCTGGGTGGCGGAATGGCGGGCGCGGTCGGCACAGCCGGTGCGATCGGCATCGGCGCGGCCTCGGCGGCGGTCGGCTCGATCGTCTCCCAGGGCGTGGGCGTCGCCACCGGCCTGCAGGACAAGTTCTCGTGGAAGGGCGTGGCGCTCTCGGCGCTGTCGGGCGGCATCAACGGCGGGATGGGCGCGGCGTTCAGCGGCGACGGGCTCAACACCTTGAGCCGGATCGGCCGCGGCGCGTTCCTGGGGGTCTCCTCCAGCGTGCTCGGCCAGGGCGTCGCGGTCGCCACGGGCCTTAGCAGCCGGTTCGACTGGGCCGGCGTTGCCGCCGCCGGCATCGGCGGCGCGGTCTCCGCCGGGATCGGCGGCCGGCTCGGCACCGGGTTCGGCGCCAGCCTCGCCACCAACGCCGCCGGCGGCATCGCCAACGCCGCCACCCGCTCCCTCGCCAACGGCACCTCCTTCGGCGACAACCTCATCGCCGCCCTCCCCGACGTGATCGGAAGCACCATCGGCAATGCGCTCGCAGGCGCCATGGCGCGTGGCGGCGGTGCAGGCGGCGGCAAGGGAACGGCCAGCAATGCCGAACTCTCCGCCGAACTCGCGAACGCCCTCGACGGACCGATCGCGCCGCTGTCCAACCCCGGAGACCTTGCAAATCTCGGCCAGATCCCAAGCCTTGGCGGTCAGGAAATCGTCGTCAACGACAGCCGTCTTCGTGTGAGTATCGCGCTCGCGATATCCGGCGGTGACCCTATGGCGGCCCGTGAGACGCTGCTCCTCCACCGTGGCCGTAGCTACGACGAGGCTGTGAACGCCTCCTCCTCAGCGGCAACGACGACCAGCGGCAGGATCATCGATGGAGACGATGCGGGCAGCTACGATACCCTGCGTATCGGTGACGGCAGTTACTATTGGAATCAGGGGATGACGAGCTTCGGCCGATATCAAGGCCCGCTCGGCGGCCCCTTCCATTGGGCTGAAGACACCGCGACCATGGCGCTGGTCAATGCAGATCTCGCACAGTTCGATCGACAGGTTGGGCTTCTTGGCCTTGCGATGGTCGGCGGTGGCGCTGGCGGCGCGGCGGTCTCCATCCTTGCTCCCATGGCAGGCTTTGGCGCCTTTGGTACCGGGGCGCTGACGGTCGGCGGTGACGGATTGGTCGGGGGCCTCGCGGGCGTTCCCATGCGCAGCGCATTTGGTGCCGAGAACAGCTTCGGCACATTCCTCACCGATAGCGCGTATAGTGCAGGCGGCAGCCTCTTCCTCCGAGGGGCCGCTTGGGGTGTCCAAAGATGGCAAAGCGGACCCGCCATCGTTGCTGGACCAGTTCCTGCGAATCCTAGCGGCTATAGCGTCCTCTTCGAGATGCAGCTGAATCCCGCTGATTTCGGAAGGTCGAGGGCCGTCCATTTCAATCGTGCAAATACAGCTCTGGATGATGCATTAGGATCAGATATTGATATGCTCACCCTTTTCGAAGGAGAGGTTCCTGGAATCGGTGTTTCTATTGCCCGCACTGGAGGACGAGAAACTCCTTCAGGTTGGACTTGGGAGCACGCATCCACTTCAACAGCGGGCGGTCAGGCAGGGGTTATGAGGCTGGTTCCCTCTGAGCAGCATACGCCAGGGTCACCATGGTGGAGGGCGTTACATCCGGACCCCGGCGCACGAGGTGGTTACTCTGAATGGGCTATTCCTGCTGGCGCGCCAAGGAATCGTTAAAAGCTAGAGTTCTATTATCTACCCAACTGATTTTGCGAGACCGCTGATGTCACGATATGATGGAAAGCCATTCTTGAGACTATTGGACTGCTATGTTCTGCGGGCCATAGGTGCACTGGATCAGCAACAAGAGATCTCACTGCGTTCAATGGAGCCGAAGCTATCCAGCGTCTATGGAGTAGATGGTTCTTGGTTTGAAATTGTGGCGAAACAAATGGATTTTCCGGATAGCTTGCCAGTGCAAATTAATGAGATTTGGGTGTCAGGGAAGGCAAAAGCTGAGCATCAGGGCCTGTCGGTCGATCCGATTGAATTCACGAAGCAATTTGTGGATACAAACTTCCCGACATAGAATTACGGAATTACGGTGCCGAATTACGGTCGAATTACGGTGCCAGTTTGGTCGAATTACGGTGCCAGGAATTACGGTGCCAGTTTACTAAATTTCCGAGCGGAGGGATGCCAGCTTTCGACAAAGCGGCTCTGCGTCAAACAAGCCGATTGTTGGATACAAATAGGATTTCACCTGTCAGCCTGATCCGACTCGACCGGCCTCGCCTGTCGTCGGCTCTTTGAGAACAGAATCCCTCATCCTGTGCCCGCCCGGCGCCCTCCGGCGACCTTCACGAAGCTCCGCGAGAGCGTGAACTTCATGAACTTCACCAGAGGCATGGCCCGCAACGGGTCCGAACATGCCGGCGCCACGGCATACGCCTGAAGGCCCCATGGCGAGTGCGACCATTGGGACCATTCGCCGCCCGATCTCGCCGCCGCGCCCGCACGGTCCGTCGCACGATGCGCCGCGCGTTCCGTTACCTTTGTCACCTTAGAGCGGCGCGCGATCCACGGTACGCCGAACCTCGCCTCGTGATACCGGGCGTCGCCGCGGTCCGGCCGATCGAGTTGCTATGACCTGTTCTCGACCGCCACGGCCGGGCATCATGATGGCCGGAGCCCCCTCCTCCCTCCCGTGACAGCGACACCGGCGCGACCGGCGCGCGCGCCCCCCGATCCGGAAGGGGCGGCTGGGGCGATCGCGGGCGGTGGCGGCGGGCCTGTGCGGGCATCTCGCGGCGCCCGCTCAGAAATCGCCCCGCATCGCCGCGATCTCGTCGTCCCGGCCGGTCATCTCCCAGCGGATGAGCGAGATCGGAACGGCGCCGGCCGCACGGAACTGGTCGTGGAACGCGCGGATGTCGAAGCCGTCGCCGAGCTGCATCGAGCGCTCGGCAAGCAGCCGCTCCAGCTCCACCTTGCCGATATGATAGCCGATGCCGTAGCCCGGCTGGCGCAGATAGAGCTCGATATCGAACTGGGCGATCGCGTCGCCGGGATGCATCCAGCGCGGGGTGCGGCTGACGAGCGAGGCATCGGCCTCGGCCCAGGTCCAGTCGTTCGCCTGCATGCGCAGCTCCGGCAGCACCCGCGCGGCACGCTTGGCGCCGAGGATATAGTCGATCTCGCGGGTGCGCGGGCGATCATCGAGCAGGCCGGCCTGCAGGATCATCTCCTCGAGGTAGAAGGCCCAGCCTTCGTTGCGCAGGCCGTCGACGAAGAACAGGCGGCGCTGGCCGCGGATCGGCCGCGTGTCGCGTGCCGCCTGGAGCTGGTCGAAGCCGTGGCCGGGCAAATTGTGGGCGCGCAGCGGCAGGCCGTCGCGGAACTCGGTCTGGAAAAAGAAATGGACGCCCTCGGGATTCTCGAACAGGCCGGGCCGGCTCGGGTCGCGCTCGGCCGGAAGGATGTAGGGCCCCTCCTCCGGGTCGTGCCGGACGTAGTCGGGAATGGTGACCCATCCGCCGTCGCGCAGGAAGGCGAGGAGCCGGTTGTCCTCCTGCTCCCGCTTGGCGTCGAACGCGGCACGGGTGCGGACCATCGGCAGTTCGGGCAGGCCGCGGTTGCGGTGCTCCTCGATCCTGAGGAACGCGATCATGCGCTGATATTCGCGCTCGCCGATCGTCTCGATCTGCGCCGCGGTGTAGGGCAGGAGCAGCACATGGCGCAGGTACCAGTCGTAATTCTCGCGCCCGACGCCGCCATGGGCGGGCAGCGAGGCCTCGATGCCCTCCAGCCAGGCGAGGAAGCCGGCCGCCGCATCACGCGCCCGCGTCGCCGGCGCGACGAGCTCCGGATGGTGCGCCCGCGCATCCTCGGCGAGCCGGGTGAAGACGTTGACCTCGATCCGCTTCTGCTGGATCGCCAGCCGCGCCAGATCGCCGCGCGGATCGGTCAGGTTCGCGCGCGCCTGGCGAAGCGCCTCGGGCACTGCATCGAGCCGGGCCGCGAGCGTGGCGACCTGATCCGCCGGCATCGGCAGCGCCGGAACGCTGAACGCGCCGTGCATCTTGGGGCCGAAGCCGAGATCGGTGGTGCTGTAGAAGGCGGGATCGCGCCGCCACGGCTGGACGACACGATGCTGGAACTCCAGTCCGCGCATCTCGGCGAGGACCAGCATGTAATCGACCCGGAGCGGAATCGGCCAGGCGCCGTCGTCGATCGCCCGCAGGCGCGCCATGAAGCGCTGCAGCCCGGCATGTTGCGCGGTCATCGCTGCCGGCGAGTAATCAGGGACGCCGCCGGGCATCGCCGGCGGCACGAAGGCGCGGAACTCCCGGTAGAGGGAAACGAGGGCCTGATACCCCGCCGGCACGGCCTGCCCGGCGGGCGCGGGCGCAGTGGCCTGACCTGCGTGGGCCGGAACGCCGGCGAACGTCAGCAGCGACGCCAGCACCGCCGCGGGAAGCCGTATCTTGCCGGTCATATGCACCTCTTCGTCTCGATCGGCAGGCGCCGTCGTCCTTCGCTTCGTCAGAGCCGGTTGAAGAACCGGCCCAGCCTTTCCATCGCCTCGGTCACCCGCGCCTCGGACTCCGAGCCGAAGCAGATGCGCAGATGTCCCTCGCCCCCCGGCCCGTAGAAGGATCCGGATTCGGTGACGACATGGGCCTCGGTCAGGATTGCCGTGGCGAGATCGGCCGAACTCCGGCCGGTGCCGCTGATGTCGGGAAAGGCATAGATCGACCCTTCCGGCGCCCGGCAGGTGACGCCCGGCATCTGGTTGAGCGCACGCACGACGATGTCGCGCTTGCGCCGGTCCGCGTCGACCATCGCCTGCATCGGCTCCTGCGGCCCGGTGACCGCGGCCAGCGCGCCTTCCTGGACGAAGACGTTCACATGGGTGACGTCAGTCATGATGATGCGCAGGATCGCCGGAATGAGCTTCGCGTCGGCGGCGAGATAGCCGACCCGCCAGCCATCCATCGACCAGGCCTTGGTGAAGGCGAAGCAGGTGATCGTCCGCTCGCGCATGCCGGGCAGGCTGGCGATGCTGACATGCGCCGCCTTGTCGTAGGTGATATATTCGTAGACCTCGTCGGAGAGCACGAGCAGGTCGTGCGCGATGGCGAGGTCTGCGATGTGCTGGAGCTCCTCGCGCGCATAGACACGTCCGGTCGGGTTGGCCGGATTGACCAGCACGATCATCCGGGTCCTCGGCGTGATCTTCGCCGCGATCGCCTCCTTCGAGATCGCGAAATTGTCGGCGGCGTCGAGCGGGGCCGTGACGACGCGGCCGCCGGCCAGTTCGACCTTGCCGACATGCTGGGGGTAATAGGGATCGAGCAGGATCACCTCGTCGCCCGGATCGAGCGCCGCCATGAAGGCAGCGAAGGAAGCATGGGTGAGCCCGTTGGTGACGAGTATCTCATCCGTGCCGTAGTCGAGCTTGTTGAAATCGCGGAGCTTTCCGGCCAGCGCCTCACGGAAGGCGAGGGTGCCGCGGAAGTCGCCATAATGGACGATCCCGGCATCGAGCGCGGCCTTGGTGGCCGCCTTGACATGCTCGGGCGTGTCGGCGTGGGGGCGGCCGAACTCGAGATGGATGAGGTCGAGGCCCTGGGACTCCAGGGCCAGCGCCTGCTCGTACATGCCGAAGCTCTTCTTCGAGCTGTCCTTCAGCCGCTGGGCGGGCCACTTCATGCGTCAGTCTCCGGGATTGGCGGGCGGGGTCAGTTGCGGACGAGCTGCGACAGGGGCTGGTGCGCCCAGAACCGCTGGATTTCGTCGTCATGGCCGGTGAGGTCGTAGCGCAGCAACGAGACCGGCAGGCGGCCGGTGTTCATCAGATAGTCGTGGAAGTCCCTGAGCACGAAACGGTCGCCGAGCTGGCGGCGGCGGTCGACGAGCAGCTGCTGGAGCTGCATCATCCCGATCGTGTAGGTCATGCCGTAGCCGGGCGGGCGGCGCAGGTAGATGCCGGCGTCGACCCTGGCGACATTGTCGTCGAGCCAGGGCGTCCATTCCTTCCAGAAGTCCATCACCTGCTCGACGTTCATCTCGTTGCGCTGCATCCGGACGTCGCCGATCGTCCGCGCGGCGCGGAACAGGCCGAAAATGTAGATGAGCTCGCGCGTGCGCGGCCGCGCGTCGAACAGGCCGAGCTGGAGGGCGGTCTCCTCCAGATAGAAGCCCCAGCCCTCGGTACGGCCGCTGTCCGAGATGTTGGCGCGGATCGGATGCTGCACCCGCCGCCCGGCATGGCCGTCGAAGCGGTGGCCGGGGAAGGTGGCGTGAAGATGGTCGGGCGAAGCGTCGCGGAACTGGACCTGTTCCCAGAACATCGGCCCGTCGGGGCGGACGATCCAGGGCGCGTTGAAGCCCATCTCCTGATAAGTCCGCGGCATGTAGTCGGGGACGGTCAGGATCTCCTCGTCGACCAGCCAGCGGCGGATCATCGCGTCGGTGCCGGCAAGCTGCGCCTCATATTCCTCGCCGGAGCGCGCGATCTGGAGCTCGGGCAGGTTGCGGTTGCGGTGCCGTTCGGTCGTGTAGAAGGCCCAGAGCCGATCGAGCTCACGCCGGGCCAGCACGACGATCTCGTCGGATGTGTAGGGCATCAGCCGGACGTTGGTCAGGAACCAGTCGTAGGCCGCATGCCCGATACCCGCCTGCCCCGTCATCCGCGGGCGGTTTGACGTCAGCCACTGGCGGAATTCCTCGATGGCCCGCTCGGCGGCACGGATGTCCGCGGCCAGCTCCGGCTGCTGCCGCCCGGCCCGGCCGCGCAGGTCGGCGAACCAGCCGATCAGGCCCGCGGGCTCGACCGCGCGATAGGGCATGCCATGGCCGACGCCGTCACCGTTCGACAGGTTGTGAAGGGCAAGGTCGGCATAGTCGCCGGCGACCGCATCGAGATTGATCCGGGCCTGGGCGAGATAGGCGGGAATGCGCTGGAGGCGGGTCCGCAAGGTGGCGAGTTCGGCGCCCTGGAGCGGCAGCTCGGCATAGGCGAGGCGCTGCAGCTCGTCGACATACATACCGGGATCGCGCGCCCAGGGCTTGGTGACGTTGAGCGTGAAATCCTCGAGATCCATCTGGGCGCGGACGGCGAGATAGTCGACCTGGCGGTGGCGATCCCAGCCGGCGACGGCGAAATCGGGCAGGCGCGCCTGGAAGGCCCGGAGCCGGGCGCGGCGCTGCTCGACCGCGTTCGGGCTGTAATCGACGACGCCATCCGCGGGCCGGGCGGTCCGCCACGCATGGAATTCGGTGAACAAGGCGACGAAGTCGTCATAGCTTGCCGGCCCGTTCGGCGGACCGGCCGGCCGGGGCGACGCCTGCGCTGGCGAATCGGCCAGTGCGGCGGCTGGAGCAAGTGCGGCGCAGCCCAGCATCAGCACGACAAATAGCCCGGACCGCTTTCCCATCTCTGCTCTCCCCGTCATTTTCCGTGCCAGCTTCCAGCGCGCGTTGCACGCCGGGTCATCTTGCAGCATGATTCACATGATTTTGCACATTGTTTGAGTTTGCCCGGAAGGTCAATCCAATGATTCCAGCGCGGGGCAGGCCCTGCGAATCGACGGTCCGCCCCCATGGACGCTGCAGCCTTGTGATCCAATGACGGAAATCACGTGAAATCATCCGGAGACGGCTGGCCATCGCACGAGCAAGTGACCCCACAAACCACTGAGCAGCATCAATTTTTCACTTTTGTGTCGAAGGCGCTTGATCGGGCCATCTAATTATGCTCAAAATCACGCGTATCTTCACTTAAAAACAATTCGTCGCTGCGGCGGGAGGGAGCATGACCATGGGTTTGAAGCGGGTTTCGGCGCGGCGCAGGACCCTCCAGGGCGGCTCCGCCATTCTTCTCGCGGCCCTGGCCGTCAACCCGGCGTTCGCGCAATCGACAGAAGAATCGATCGCCAGCGAAACGGCCATTGCTTCCGGGGGCGAGGAGGAATCGATCGTCATCACCGGCTCGCGCATCCCGCGACCGGACGTGGTGTCCAACAGCCCGGTCAACGTGATCGGTGAAGAGGAGATCCGGCTGACGGCGGCGAACGAGACCGAGCAGATCCTGAACTCGATGCCGCAGTTCGTCGCCGGCTTCGGTTCGCAGTCGAACAATCCTGGCAACGGCACCGCCACGGTCAACCTGCGCAATCTCGGCACCGTGCGGACGCTGGTGCTGATGAACGGCCGCCGGATCGTGGGTTCGGGCGAGGACGGCGTCGTCGACATCAACATGATTCCGCCCGCCCTGATCAGCCGCGTCGATGTCGTGACCGGCGGCGCCTCGGCCGTCTACGGGTCGGACGCCATGGCCGGGGTCGTCAATTTCGTCATGAAGGACGATTTCGAGGGACTGGAGATCGGCGCACAGGCCGGCATTTCGAGCCAGGGCGATGCCGCCCGCTACAATTTCGACTTCACCGTCGGCGGCAACTTTGCCGACGGCCGCGGCAATATCGTCTTCTATGCCAATTATTTCGATCGCGCCCAGGTGTTCGGCGGCGCCCGCGACCATGCGACGGTCTTCCTGGTCGATGCCGTGCAGAACGGCGTCGGCGTGCTGGTCCCCGGCGGCAATGCGGTGACGCCGCAGGGCACGATCTTCTCGCCGTCGCTGGTCGGCCGCCGCGACCAGTTCGGCAACGTGATCGGCCCGCAGGGTATCTTCTTCGCGCCGGAGGGCTGGCGCGCCTACCGGACGAGCGACGGCTTCAACGACCGGCCCTACAACAACCTCCAGCTGCCGCTGGAACGTATCCAGGGCGCGATCCTCGGCCATTTCGACATCACCAACGACATCACCGTCTTCTGGGAAGGCAGCTATGCCCGCTCCCGGGTGAACTCGACCCTGGGCGCACTGCCGATGAGCAGCTCCGGCTTCATCCCCGGATTCCAGCTCGATCTGCGCAATCCCTATCTGCCGCCGTCGCTGCGCGACTTCCTCAGCACCAATCTCGATCCGGACGGCAACGGGCTGGTCCCGCTCAACATCAACCGGCGCGTGCTGGAATCCGGGCCGCGCACCAGCGATCAGACGCGCGACTTCTGGCGCGGTGTCGTCGGCCTTCGGGGCGGGCTCACCGACCGGCTGAACTGGGAGGTCTTCTTCAACCACGGCGAGAATGACCTGACCGACCGGCAGGGCGGCGGCGTGCTCATCGATCGCTTCGCGGCGATGTTCCTGACGGATCCGACCGATCCGACCCGCTGCGCGAACCGCGACCCGCAGTGCGTCGTCATCAACCCGTTCGGCCTCAATTCGCTGACGCCGCAGATGGTCGCCTACTACAATGTCGATCTCACCAACGTCACCCGCGTCCGCCAGACGCAGATCGGCGGCTCCGTCACCGGGTCGCTCTTCTCGCTGCCCGCGGGCGATGTCGGCATCTCGGTCGGCGCCGAGTATCGCCGCGAGTCCGCCAGCTTCCAGCCCGACCAGCTCTATGTGCTTGGCGACGCGATCTCCCGCTCGGCCGGCCTCCAGCCGACCGGCGGCAGCTACAACGTCAAGGAAGTGTTCGGCGAGCTCTACGTGCCGGTCCTCGCCGACCGGCCGGGCATCCAACTGCTCGCCTTCGAAGGCGGCGTCCGCTATTCGGACTATTCGACCGCCGGCTCCGTCGTCTCCTACAAGCTCGGCGGTGAATATTCGCCCTTCCGCGGCCTCAAGTTCCGCGGTCTCTACCAGCGGGCTGTGCGCGCCCCGAACATCATCGAGCTCTATTCGGGTGCGACCAACACGGCACCGCTCGCCACCGATTTCTGCAACGCGACCCCGTCCCGCACGGCCGCGGAGCGTGCCTTCTGCCTGCAGCTCGGCGTGCCGACGAGCATCATCGACGTGTTCCAGCAGGAGAACGTCCAGATCCGCGCGATTACCGGCGGCAATCCGGACCTGTTCGAGGAGACATCCGACACCTGGTCGGTCGGTGCAGTGATCCGTCCGGACTTCGTGCCGAACCTCCAGATCACGGTCGATTACTACAACATCAAGATCAGCGACGCGATCGCGGTGTTCGGTGGCGGCCTCCAGCCGACGATCAACGCCTGCCGGGCAAATCTCTCGCTCAGCAATCCGTTCTGCGCGCCGCTCCGGACCCGGACGCCAGACGGCCAGCTTCAGGACGTGCCGCTGCTCAACCAGAACATCGCCGAGATCACCGCGTCGGGCATCGATTTCCGCCTCGATTACCGGCACGGCATCGGCCGCTACGGCAACCTCTCCTACTTCCTCGCCGGCGCCTATCTCCTGGAGAATGAAACGACGAGCAGCCCGGTCCTTAACCCGATCGACTGTGCGGGCTTTATCGGCGGCGGCAGCTGCGGCAGCGCCAATCCGAAATGGCGGTTCACGCAGCGCCTGACCTGGGACTATGACGCGTTCCAGCTGTCGCTGCGCCACCGCTTCATCGGCTCGGCCAGGGACGGACGGATCGCCGCGGCGATCTCGACCGGATCGACGGCGCCGCTGCTTGCCGTGCCGTCGACGCCCGACGTGCATTATTTCGATCTCAGTGCCAGCGTCCGGGTCGGCGAGCGTTTCCGCTTCTACGGCACGGTCGACAACCTGTTCGATCGCGATCCGCCGTTCCAGCTGTTCGAACGGCAGACCTACGACGCGATCGGCCGCCGCTTCACCATCGGCTTCACGGCCAACTTCTAGGATGAACGCCGGTCGACAGCCGCACGGCGGTGCCACAAGATACTGAACGATGAAGATGCACCGCCCCTCCCTTCGCGCGCTCGCCGCCCTCCTCCTGTGCCTCGGCATGCACGTCCCTAGCCATGCCGGGGCACAGAGCGCCGGGGCGCAAAGCCACGCCCCGGCGCGCGGGACCGCGACCGTGCCGGGGACCAGCCTGTCGATCGACCAGCTCTATCAGCACCGCAGCCTCGTCGGCACAACGCCGGAGGGTTCGAGCTGGTCCGCCGATGGCCGGCGCGTGCTGTTCCTGTGGAACGACGAAGGTTACAGCTTCCGCGATATCTGGGTCCATTCGCTCGCCGACGGACGCAGGACGCGGTTGACCTTCAACGGCCGCGAAGCACGGCCGGACAGCGAGCAGCGCGGCATTTCGGAGGCCCTGTTCCTCGACCGGGACCGGATCGCGTTCGTGCTCGACGGCAAGCTCCATATTCGCGAGGCAAACGGCGACATCGCCCAGGTCGAAAGCGACAAGCGTGCGATCCGCCGGCTGGCGGTGTCGCCGGACGGTCGTACGCTAACCTTTCTCTCCGGTAACCCGGTCGATCCGCGCAACCGTGTGACGCTGGGCGGCATCCTGTGGGCGCGCGACATCACCGGGCGCGGCGACGCGGTCGCCCGCCGCATCGTCGGCGACGACGATCCCAAGGTCTATGTCTCGGGTTACCACTGGTCCGGCGACAGCCGCGCAATCATCTTCGAACAGTCCGACGACCGGGCGATGCCCGAGCGCGACATTCACTACTACGCCCGTGGCGAGGCGCAGAACAACCGCGTCATCCGCGCCTTCCCGGGCGACGAGACCACGCGCGCCCGGATCGGCGTCGTCGATCTCGCCTCGCTCCAGACCCGCTTCTTCGAACGGCCCGACGCCAAGCACCATATCTGGGGCTTCGGCCTGTCGCACGACGGGCGCCGGCTGTTCATCAACAGCTCGGACCTCGAGGTCAAGGAGCACACAGTCTACGTCTTCGACGTTGCCACCGGTGCGCGCGAGACCTTCTACCAGGAGCGCGACCCCCGCCACATCCGCCCGGACTGGCAGGTCGCCTGGGCGCCGGGCGACCGCGGCCTCGTCATCCTCACCGACCGCGACGGCTATCTCCATCTCTATCATCAGGAAACCGCCCGGAGCGCACCACGCCAGATCACGCGCGGCGAATGGGAGATCGAATCCTTCGAGGTCGATGCCCGCAACAACCGGCTCTATTTCGTCGCCAACGAATCCTACCTGCCCGAGCGACAACTTTACCGCGTGGCACTGGCGGGCGGCGCGATCGAGCGGGTGAGTCCGGAAACGCCCGGCACCCATGCGCCGACCTGGTCGCCGGATTTCCTCCATGTCGCCAGTTCCTTCACCAACGACACGACGCCGCCGGAGCTGTTCCTCATCGATCTCGACCGGCCGCGCCGGGCGACGCAGGTCACGCGTTCGCCGCAGCCGGACTTCTACCGCCAGACCTGGGCGAACATCGGCTATGTCGAATTCCCGAGCCATGTCGACGGCACCCGCCTGATCGGCCGCCTCAGCCTGCCGGCCAATTACGATCCGTCGCGGCGCTATCCGCTGATCGTCGGCTCGGTCTATTCGGACGCGGTCCGCAACCAGTGGGGCGGGCGCCGCGCCCACCCGACCTGGGGCCTCGACCAGTATTTCGTCGCCCAGGGCTATATCGTCCTCAACGTCAACATCCGCGGCAGCTGGGGCCAGGGGCGCGCCCACACCCAGGGCCAGCTCAACAGCTATGGCGAGACCGACATCAACGATCTCGAAAGCGGGGTGCGCTACCTCGTCTCGGAAGGCTATGTCGATCCGGCGCGGGTCGGCATCTGGGGGTCGAGCTATGGCGGCCTGATGACGATCATGTCGCTCGCCAAGAAGCCCGGCGTCTATGCCGCCGGCATCGCCGGTGCGCCTGCGACCAACGTCTGGCATGCCTATCCGTCGCAGATGTGGATCATGGGCCCGCCCGACGGCCCCGACATGCCAGGCCGCTACGAAGCGCAGTCGCCGCTCTACCAGGTGCAGGGCGTGCGCGATCCGCTGATGATCATCCACGGCACGCGCGATCCCGTCGTGCTCTATTCGGATACCGTTGCGCTGACCGAGCGGATGATCGCCAACGAGCAGATGTTCGAACTGGTGACCCTGCCCGGCGCCAATCACGCCTGGGCGAGCGACAATCTCGCCCAGACCCGGTTCGCGTTCGGCAAGATGGTCGAGTTCTTCAACCGTCATCTGAGGCCAGAGCGGTGATGCGGCTGCGGTCCCTGCGCCTCGCCCTTGCCGGCGGCCTGCTTGCGGCCGCCACGATGGCCACGGCACAGCCGGTGCCGGACCTCGGCGCCGAACTCTGGCAATGGCGGGCGCGAACCCAGCCCAATACCAGCGACGACATTCCCCGTATCGTGCGTCCGGACGGCTGGCTGCCGGACTGGTCGCCGGATGCGGTGCGGGCGCGCCAGGCTGCCCTCGCGGCCTTCGAGGCACGCTGGCAGGCGCTGGCCGATACGCCACAGGACGCCGCCGGGCAAACCGACTACCGCCTCGTCGGTTCGGCGCTGGCGCGGGTGCGCTGGGAGCTCGATCATGTCGCCGCCTGGCGCCGCCAGCCGCAATTCTATGTCGATCAGGCGCTGATCCCGATCTTCGAGGCGCTGCTGCCGCCGCCGCCTGTCGAAAGCGCGCGAGTTGAGACGGTGATCCGCCTGTTGGAGCGGGTTCCGGCGACGCTCGCAGCGGGCCAGTCCAGTCTCGACGACATGCGCGGCCCGTTCGTCGATGTCGCAGTAAGCGGTCTCGACCGAATCCCGGGCAGCCTCAACGGCATGGCCGCCGGCCTCCAGCCCTTCGCGACGTCCAGCCAGCAGCGACGCATGCGTGCGGCGATCGCCCGCGCGCTGGCGGCCTTCGACGGCTATCGGACCTTCCTCACCGGCCGCCGGCAGGGCCTGTCGCAGGAGACGGCGGTCGGCCGCGACGGCTATCGTTTCTTCCTCGAACGGGTCGCACTCTATCCCTATACACCCGAACAGCTGCTGATCATGGGCCGTCAGGAATGGGCGCGCACCGTCCAGTTCCAGGAGCTGGAAGGCAATCGCAACCGCGGCGCCCCCGAGCTGCCGATCGGCCCGTCGATCGAGGCCGTCGTCAGCCGCCTCGATGCAGACGAACTGCGGGTCCGCGCCTTTCTCGGCCAGCACGACCTGCTCACCGTGCCGGACTGGGCCGGCCACTACAATGCAATGGGCTTCCCGGCCTATCTCGCGCCGATCGGCTGGCTCGGGCGGACGTTCGATCTCACCAGTCAGGCGCGGGTCGGCCAGAACGCGACCGTCTACCTGCCGGAGCCGTCGCCGTCGCTCGGCTATTTCAACCTGTCGATCACCCGCGATCCGCGCCCGATCATCGTCCACGAGGGGGTGCCGGGCCATTTCCTGCAGCTGACGATGAGCTGGCGACACCCAAATCCGCTGCGCCGGCACTATTATGACAGCGCCGCCAACGAGGGCACCGGCTTCTATGCCGAGGAGATGATGCTCCAGGCCGGGCTGTTCGATGACAGCCCGCGCACCCGCGAGATCATCTACAGCTTCGCACGCCTCCGGGCGCTGCGCGTCGAGGTCGACGTCAAGCTGGCGCTCGGCGAGTTCACCATCGCCCAGGCCGCCGACTATCTCGAGGCCGCAGTACCGATGGACCGCGCCACGGCCGAGGAAGAGGCCGTCTTCTTCGCCGCCGCGCCGGGTCAGGCGATCAGCTACCAGATCGGCAAGCTCCAGACGCTGGACTTCCTCGCCGAGGCCCGCACCCGGCTCGGCAACCGCTTCAACCTGCGGCATTTCCACGACTATCTCTGGCAGAACGGCAACGTGCCGATCGCACTGCAGAGGGAAGAATATCTCGCCATGGCGACGGAGGCGAACCGATGACCCATATCCGCTTCGTCGAGCCCGTATCCGGTCTTTCCGCCCGCTGCCTGCTGCTCGAGGACCAGGCGCCGGCCTCCTGCGCCTTCCTGCGTGAGCTCGCGGCGCGGCGGGCGACGTTCGAGGCCATGCATGCGATGTGGACCGGCCCGGAAATCTCCGTGCCGATGCCCGCCGGCCTGCTCCCGGACGACATGCCGCATCCGCCGATCCCGGAGGAGAATGCGACCTCCTATCCGGGCGTCGGCGACATTGTCCTCGCCTATCTCCCGGCCGGCAGCGCGCAGGGCCTTCCGCCCGGCGACTTCTACGACATCGGCCTGTTCTACGGCCCGGGCGGCCGGCTGCTGATGCCGTTCGGCTGGATCAAGGCCAATGTCTGCGCGCGCATCGTCGCGGAAGACCTCGCCAGGGCGCAGGCCGACATGAAGACGATCCGCCGCAACGGCGCCTGCACCATAACGATCGAGGAAGCCTGACGCCGATGAGCTACGCCGACCTGATGGCGCTGATGGGCAACTGGCTGCTGCCGGGTTCGCTCGTCTGCGTGATGCTGTCGATGGGCCTGTCGCTCGTCGCCGACGACTTCCGGCAGGTCTTCCGCAACAAGCGCGCGCTGATCATCGGTCTGTGCTCGATGCTGATCGTGCCGCCCCTGCTCGGCCTCGTCATCGCCTTCACCGTCGCGCCGACGCCGGCGCTCGCTGTCGGTTTCATCCTGCTCGCGACGACGCCGAGCGGCATGCTCTCCAACCTCTTCACCGACATGGCGAAAGGCGATCTCGCGCTCTCCATGTCGATGACGCTGCTGCTCAGCATGATCTATGTTCTCGTCGTCCCCTTCTACGCCCATTTCGCGATCCTGCATTTCATGGGGCTGGAGGCGGATGTCGAGGTGCCGCTCGCTTCCTTCTTCTGGGACATCTTCTCGATCACCGTGCTGCCGGCCGGGACCGGCTTCCTGATCCGCGCGTTCCGGCCCGAATTCGCGCTCTGGATCAAGGGTCACCTCAAACGCGCAGCGACGATCGTGCTGTTCACCTCGTTCGGCTTCATCCTGTTCGACCAGATCCCGGTGTTGCGCCAGAATCTCGGTGCGCTGTTCTGGATCACGGTCGGCCTCAACGTCGCCATGGTCGCGATCGTGATGACCCTCATCCGCTTCGCCGGGCTCCGGCGGCGCGAGAATATCGCCATCGGCATCGAGCATCTCATGCGCCAGGAAGGGACGGCGATCTTCATCGCCGTCTCCATCGTCGGCAACAACGAGATGTCGCTGCCGATGATCATGAACACGCCGGTGGCGCTCGTCGTCGTCCTGGCTTTCGTCGCGATCGCGCGGCGAAGGCCGGAGGCGGCTGCAGCCCCGGCCTAGGTCGTAACGCGCCCGCCCCGGTCGGGCGGGCGCCAGGGGACAGTTGAGTTCGATGACATTGCAGTTTTTCCCGGCTCTCGGAGGGGCGCAGTCTCCCTCCGACACGGCATCCTCGCCCTCGAAACCCGCCATCCTGTGGCGGAGGGGCTGATGCTCTCGAGCACCGGCGCCCCGGATTCGCGCGATCCGTCGTCGACGCTGTGGCAGGTCACGGCGCCGGCCGCGCCCGCGCTGACCGGGCTCGATCAGAATGCCGAGACCGACGTGCTGGTCATCGGCGGCGGTGTCGCGGGCCTTTCGACCGCACTCCATCTCGCCGAGCGGGGCGTGGACGTGATGCTCGTCGAGGCAGCGCAGCCCGGCAGTGGCGCCACCGGCCAGAGCGGGGGCCTGATCGCCCCCGACTATATCCGGCACAATCCCGCCAGCATCGGCCATACGCTGGGCAGCAGTGACGCCGGGGAGCGGATGACCCGGCTGATCGGCCGGGCGGCCCAGCGCTGCTTCGATCTGATCGCGCGACATCGCATCGACTGCGATGCCCGGCAGGACGGCTTCTACACACCGGTCCACACCCATCGGCTCGCCGCGGCACAGCGCGACACGGCGCAGCAGTGGCAGGCGCGCGGCTTCGACGTCACCGTCCTTGACGGGGCCGAAACGCAGCGCCGGCTCGGTACCCGCGCCTATTGCGGGGCGCTACACTTCAGCCACGGCGGCTGGCTGAACCCTCTCGCCTATGCCCGCGGCCTGGCACGGGCCGCCGTCGCCGCCGGGGCGCGGCTTCATGTGGAGACACCGGTCGACGATCTCGTCCGCCTCGGCGATCGCTGGCGTGCCCGCACACCGGGCGGCATCATCAGTGCGCGCCGCGTCGTACTTGCGGCGAACGGCGGCAATGCCCGGCTCCACCCGGCCATGCGTCATGTTGCATTGCCGCTCCATGTCTTCGAGTTCGCGACTGCGCCGCTCGCGCCGGATCTGCGCGCACGGGTGCTGCCGGAAGGAGGCGCGTTCACCGACAAGTCCCCCTATATCTTCTCCGCGCGCTATGACGGTGCAGGCCGGCTGATCTCGGCCTTTCCGAAGACGTTCCTGGTGCGTGGCGAACAAGCCCGTCGCAACGAAGCGAAGCGGCGCCTCGCACGCTATTTCAAAGGGTTCGAGGCGGTCGGGATCGACAGCCTCTGGGAGGGCGTCGCCTGGATCAACGCCTCTTTCCTCCCGGAAATCTACGATCTTGGCGACGGCGCCCTCGCGGTCCAGGCCTGCAATGGCCGCGGCATCTCGCTCAACAGCGCGATCGGCATCGAACTCGCCGAGGCGCTCGCGGCCGACGACCTCGGGACGCTCTCGATCCGGCCGCGGCCGCCCAGGCCGTTCCCGTTCCATCGGGCCGCGGCGCGACTGCCGAAGGCGATGATGACCCTGGCCTATCTGTCGGACTGAGGGGCGCGATGATCCGAGCTGCCCTCTCGTCGGCCCTGCTCCTCCTCCTCGCCGCTCCGTTGTCGGCGCAGGGTCTGCCGGAGATGATCGCCGGCTATGAGCGCTTCACCGAGCAACATCCGATGGAAGCCGGTCGCTCCGATCCCTCCAGCGCCCGCGAGGGCTGGCCGCGCGAGAGCCCGGTGGCGATGGCGGAGCGGCGCGCCGGCCTGATCGCCCTGCGCAATCAGCTCGCCGCCGTCGCCGCCTCGGGCAACGGCGAGGACGCAATCAACCGCGATTATCTCGGCCAGCTGATCGGCTGGCGAATCGAAGGCATTGATTTCGACGAGCGCCGCTTCGCCTTCGTCGCTCACGAGGGCTTCTACAACACGCCTTATTACACCGCCCGCTCGGTCACGATCCGGAACGAAGATGATACCCGCGCCTGGATCGCGCGGCTCGCGACCCTGCCCGCCTATTTCACCGAGCAGCGCGCCAATCTGGAGCGCGGCATCGCCACCGGCTGGACCCAGCCGGAGGTCGTCGTCAACGTCGCTGCCGGCGTGCTGCGCAACCAGATCGCTCGCCCTGTCGCGGAAGACCCGCTCCTCGATCCGCTGAAGGCCCTCCCGGTCAGCGACACGCTGCTCGCCGAAGCGACCCGGACGATCGCGGAGGTTGTGCGCCCGGCCCAGCGCGAAGCGCTCACCTTCATCGACGGTCCCTATCGCGCCCGCGCCCGTCCGGAGATCGGCATCGCCTCGATCCCTGAGGGGCGCGCCTATTACGATTTCCTGCTGCGCTACTATACGACCACCGATCTCACCGCCGAACAGATCCACGCCATGGGCCTTGCCGAGGTGCGCCGCATTCGCGGCGAGATGGAGCGGGTGATCGCCGCCGCGGGCTTTCGCGGCAGCTTCGCCGAATGGCTCCGGTTCCTGCGCACCGATCCGCGCTTCTACGCGACCAGCCGGGAGCAGTTGCTGGAGCGGGCCAGCGCCGTCGCCAAGCGGATCGACGGGGTGCTGCCGCGCTATTTCGGCATGCTGCCCCGTCAGCCCTTCGCGGTCGAGCCGGTGCCGCGCGATGTCGAGGAAGGCTATACGACGGCGCGCTATGCCGGCGGCGATTTCGGCCGGGGCTTTCCCGGCCGCTTCCTCGTCAACACCTCGCATCTCGATCAGCGGCCGCTCTACGAGCTGCCCGCTCTGACCCTGCACGAGGCCGCGCCCGGCCATCACACCCATATGGCGCGCACCGCCGAGCTGACCGACCTTCCCGCCTTCCGCCGCGAAGGCGACATGCTCGCCTATCGCGAAGGCTGGGCGCTCTATGCCGAGCGTCTCGGCCATGAAATGGGCATCTACCGCGACCCTTACGAAGCCTTTGGCAGCCTTTCGACCGAGATGTGGCGGGCCTGCCGGATGGTCGTCGATACCGGCATCCATGTGATGGGCTGGAGCTACGCGCAGGCCCGCGCCTGCTTCACCGAGAACACGGCGCTTGCCGACATCAACATCGACACCGAGCTCGCCCGCTATATCGGTGCGCCGGGTGGGGCGGTCGCCTACAAGGTGGGCGAGCTGAAGATCGTCGAGCTGCGTCGCCGCGCCGAACAGCGGCTGGGCGAGCGGTTCGACATCCGCGCCTTCCACGACCTGATCCTTGCGCAGGGGCAGGTGCCGATGCGCGTCCTCGAAACCCTCGTCGACCGCTGGATCGCGGAGCGCTCAGCCCGCTAGGATCGGAACAGTCGCCATCGCAACACTACCGTTCGCCCTGAGCCTGTCGAAGGGCTGTCTTTCTTACGGCAAGAAAGAAGGGCAGGGCTTCGACAAGCTCAGCCCGAACGGAATTGGGCAGATTCCAGCTCTTGACCGAGCGCGTCGCCGTCCTCGTCCGCCAGCGCCGCCTCACGCAGGCGCCGCACGCCCGTCGCGTCGAGACCGCCGGCACGATAGCGCGCAACGATCCGGTCGTAATTGGCGAGCCCCCGGGCGAAGGTGTCGCCATAGCCCTTGATGAGCTGCTGGCATTTGGCGAGCTCCAGCGCGAGGCCCGGATCGCGCGGCGCCGCTTCCCGCACCAGCTCCAGCCACGCCTCGATCCGCCCCTGCTCCAGCGCATAGCGCAGGCTCCGCCGCCGCCAGCGCCGGAAACCGGCGAGCAGGTTCAGCATCAGGAACCAGCGCAGGCCCGTCGTTTGGACATGGCGGCCCTTGGCGAAGAATGGATGCAGCCAAGTCGAGAGCCGCTCGCTCGCCAGAATCCGGCGCCCCAGCCCGGCCGGCAGGGTCTCGCAAACCTCCTCGAGCCGCGGGTGCATATATTCGGTCACCCGAACGATCTGGTCCGGCGCCGCGCGCACCTCGTCCCGGACGCGCGCGAAGCGGCTGGCGCGGACCTTGAGGTCGGCGACGCGGATCGTATCCTCATAGGCCATCCACAACGCCAGATGCCGCGCGGCCTCGGCGATCAGCGCGCCGTCGCCGGACGCAATGCTCGCCAGCCGGTCGAGATAGAGCCGGGCGTAGGCCTCATCCTGATAATCCATCAGCCGCCGCACGCCCTCGACCGCGAACACCTGCGCGGCCTGCGGCAGCTCGGCGTGAATGCGGGCGACCAGTGAGCGGCCAACTGCGCTTGTCGGGGCAGGAACGGCAGCCTCCTCAGGCAGCACCGTCCCATCGCGTCCCTGAGCGGCCGCATAGCCTGCCTCGAAACCGGCAAGATTGGCCGCCACCGCCTTGCCGCCGGCGCGGATCGCGGCCTCGAACGCCGCGCGCGGGAAGGGCAGCGCGCCGCTCCCGGCGAGCGCGCCGAACAGGATCGCGCTGATCGGGCATCCGGTCCGCTCCGCCGCCGCCTCCATGTCGAAACCGACGAAGCGTTTCGCCCGCTCCTGTGCCGCCGCCAGGATGCGTTCGGCGCTGGCCCGGCCGTCGCCCATCGCCGACTTTTCCGAGATCGCGTAGACGCGATGCGTCGACCCGATCAGCGTGGTCCGATCCTTGGCAACGAAGCCGCGTAGGATCGCCCGGCCGGTTTCCATCAGCTCGGACGCAATGGCGATGTCGACGTCGCCGGGCACCGGCATCAGTGCCAGCACGGGCTCAACCGGCCCGCCCGCCGGCATCATCTCGACATAATAGACGGTCGAGCCAGTCCGTTGCGCCACGCCCGGCACGGACGTGCCCTGCGCGACATAGCCGTTCCGCTCGCCGAGCTGGACGATCCAGTCGGCAAGCACGCCACCGCCCTGGCCACCCAGCCCCAGTATCGCGATCGCGATCCGCTTGCGGTCCATCGTCAGAACGCCCGCGCCATGCGCTTGCGATCGGCGCGGCGCTGCAGTGCGCCGATCACCCAGCCACGGAGGCGCGCGCCGATCCGGTCGCGCCGGTCGGGATTGAAGACGATCTCGGCCTTGTAGAAGGAGGGGCAGAGCACGGCGGCGTGACTCACCTCGCCGCACACGCCGCAGCCGACGCAGCTGTTGTCGACATGGGCGACCGGATGCTCGCGCAAGGAATCGGGATTGGGCCGGATGGTCAGCGAGGGGCAGCCTGACAGGCGGATGCAGCTGTGATCGCCAGTGCAGGTGTCCGGATCGACGCCAAACCGCTCGCGCACCACCCGTTCGCCCGACTTGATCGCCTTCGCCATCAGCGGCTTCACCCGGCGCTGCCGGTTGAGCTGGCATTCGGACTGGGCGACGAGGACCTTCGGCCCCTTCTCCGGCGCGGTCACCGCCTCGCGGATCGCATCGCGCATCGCCGCGACGTCATAGGTCCGGGTCAGCGTCTTCGCCCAGCCGACGCCGACGCCGCGCACCGCCTTCTCGATCGGATTGTTGGTGACCCGGTTGGCATTCTCGGCCTTGGAGGACGGAATGTCCTGCCCACCGGTCGCAGCCGCATAGCCGTTGTCGACGACGATGGTGAGATTGTCGTCCTGATTGAAGACGGCGTTGCCGATTCCCGACGTGAGGCCGTTATGCCAGAAACCGCCGTCGCCCATGATCGCGATCGCGCGCTTGTCCCGCGGCTTGAACGCCGAAGCGCCGGCGGTGCCGAGGCCGTAGCCCATCGTGGTGTTGCCGATATGGAAGGGCGGCAGGATCGAGAAGAGATGGCAGCCGATGTCGGCCGAGACGTGGAATTCCCCCAGCTCCTTCTGCACCAGCTTCATCGCGGAGAAGATCGGCCGCTCCGGGCAGCCGGTGCAGAAGCCGGCGGGCCGCTGCGGCACCGCGCCGGGCGGCAAGGCCGGCGGGGCGGCGGGCGTCTCGGGCGGCGCGCGATCCGACGCCCAGGTGCGCAGGAATCTGGCGAGCCCGTCGCGGATTACGGTGCCGCTATATTCGCCGGCGCGCGGCAGCACCTCCTTGCCGATGATCCGGGTTTCGAGGCCCGCGCGGCGCACCAGCGTGTTCAGCTCATGCTCGATGAACTCGGGCTGGCCTTCCTCAACCACCAGGACGGCACGCTTGCCCGCGCAGAAATCGCGCACCTCGTCGGGCACCAGCGGATAGGCGACATTGAGCACGTAGACCGGAATTCGCGCGTCGCCATAGGCGTCGGACAGGTCGATCAGCTCCATCGCCCGGTTGAGCGAATTGAACAGGCCGCCCTGGACGATGATACCGATCTCGTCCTCGTCCGGTCCGAAACGCTCGTTGAGCCCGTTCGCCCGGATGAACTCCAGCGCCGCCGGCCAACGTTTCTCGATCTTCTCGACCTCGTGGAGGAAATTGGCGGGCGGCAGCACGATCCGCTCGACGTCGCGCTTCGGCGCCTCGGCCGCTTCGGCGACGGTCATCACGGGCGGCCGGTTGTCGCGCGCGGCGAAACTGCCCGTCATGTGGCAGGCGCGCACCCTGAGCTCCAGCATCACCGGGGTGTTGGAGGCTTCGGAAAGCTGAAATCCCTTCTCGACCATGTCGACGAGGAGCGAAAGGTTCGGCCGCGGATCGAGCAGCCACATCTGCGACTTCATCGCGAAGGCGTGGGTGCGCTCCTGCATGATCGAGGAGCCCTCGCCATAATCCTCACCGAGGATGACGAGCGCGCCGCCGGTTACGCCGCCCGAAGCGACATTCGACAAGGCATCCGAAGCGACGTTCGTCCCCACCACCGATTTCCAGGCGACCGCGCCGCGCAGCGGATAATTGACCGAGGCGGCAAGCATCGCCGCCGCCGCCGCCTCGCTCGCGCTCGATTCGAAATGGACGCCGAGCTCGGCCATCAGTTCGCTCGCATCGGCGAAGACGTCGATCAGGTGGCTGATCGGTGAGCCCTGATAGCCGCCAACATAGGCGACGCCCGACTGGAGCAGTGCCTTGGTGACAGCGAGGATGCCCTCGCCGTGGAAGGTCTCGCCCGCCCCGATCCGGAGCTGCTCGACCTCGGCCTTGAACGAGCGTTCGGCCATCCCCTCAGTCCGCGACGAGGGCGAGTACGCGTAGCGGACTGCCCGAGCCACCGCGGATCTTGAGCGGCGTCGCTACCACGACGCTGCCGGTTGGCGGCAGCTGATCGAGATTCTGGAGGCATTGCAGGCCGTAACGGCCCGCCGCATGGAACAGGGTGTGCGCCGGATAGGGCGGCTCGAGCAGGTGCGCCTGGCCGGCGTCAGTGCCGATCGTCTCCACCCCGAATCCGTGCGCATCGCGCTCGTCGACCAGGAAACGCACCGCCTCGGACGACGGCCCGGGCGTATGCGCGCCGTCCTCGCGCCGGTTGGTGTAGGTGTCGACATCGCGTTTCGACCAGTCGGTGCGCAGCAGCACCCAGCTGCGCGGCGCGATGCGGCCATGTTCCGCCTCGAAGGCGAGAATGTCGTCGACGGTCAGCAGGTAGTCCGGATCGGCGGCCGCCTTCTCCGAGACGTCGATCACCACGGCCGGGGCGATGAAGTCGGCCGGCGGAACCGTGTCGAGCGCGTTGTTGGGCAGGTCCTTGCCGGTCACCCAGTGGATCGGCGCGTCGAAATGGGTGCCGGTATGCTCGCCAACGGTGAAATTGTTCCAATACCAGGCGACGCCGCGTTCGTCGTAGCGGGAGATTTCCTGCTGGCTGAAGCCGGCGCACTGGCCGAACTCGGGAGGAAGAACCAGGGTTGGGGTGTCGGGCGACAGGGTCTGGGTCAGGTCGACCGTCCGGATCGCGCCCGCGGCCACGGCCTGGGCGAACTGCTGAAGCAGCTGGCTCGTCATATGTCTTGATCCTCTCCCGTGATGCTGAAATGGCCGGTGTCAGGGCACGGGCACGATGTCGAACGCGATCGTCGTGCGGAATGCGTCGTCCTCGAACGGCACCGTCCCGTGATAGAAATAGGACGGAAAGAGCACAAGCTTCCCGACCTCCGGCTGGACCAGCTTCGCGATCTCCTCGCGGACACCGAGATGCAGCGCCGTCTCGCCGAATTTCAGCCAGCCCTGACGATCGCCCCCCGCGGCCACCGAGGGCGGCAGGGCGACATAGTAGCAGGAGCTGATCCACCCCTCCGGATGGACATGGTTCATATGATGGCCGCCCTGCCGGAGCCGGATCGACCAGGACCCAGAGAAAGCGAAGGATTTCGCCTTGCGCGACAGGAAGGGGTGGCCGGAATCCTCGGGCAGCGCCGCAATGTAGCGCGCTACCTCGGCCTCGATCATCGCCCGGACGGTGCGGATTTCGGGAATTCGCCGGTCGAAAAGGTCGCCGACCGTCTGGGTGCCGCCGCGCAGCGTCTGTTCCAGCGGATGCTCCGCCATGGTGTGAAGGCCGGTCAGAGCCGCGGCCAACCGCGCATTGAAGGCGAGGATATCGCCCTCCGGCGGCTGCAGGATCGTACCGTGCGTGAGACCATCATAGTCGTTCAGCGCAGCAGCGCGCGTGTCGCCCAGGAAGCGCCAGCACAGGCCCCGATAGGCCAGGGCCTGCTGGTCGGAATCCGCCTCGCCGAGCACGGCAAGTGCCTCTTCGTATCGCGCGAGAATGATCAACGTCCGGGCTGTCTCGCGGCGCAGCGGGGCATGATCAGGATCGGCCTCGAGCCCCGCCGCGAACCGGGAGAGTGCGTCCGCGGTCCGGCCCTCGGACCATAGAGCCTGCCCCAGGCGATGCTGCAGGTCGGCGCTCGCCGGGCCACGATCGAGGACGGGCGTCAGCAGCGCCACCGCGTCTGCCGGGTGACCGGACAGGACGAGCTGGTGGGCGAGATCGCCGAGCAGGCCCGGATCATCCGGATGGAGGCGCAGCGCCTCACGATAGCTGGCGAGATAAGCGCCCCGGTCTCCGCTCTGCCAGCAAAGCCGGTTCAATGAGGCATGGGCGTCCCGATCGGTGGGGCGCAACGCGAGGGTTTCACGATAGGCTTCGGCGGCCCCTCCCGGATCCCCGAGATCCTGCAGGCAATGACCGAGATTGTAGCGGATCTCGGGCGAGCCGGCATCGGCGGCGGCGCATTGCCGCAACAATGCGAGCGCCTGATCGGGCCGCCCGGCAAGCCGCAGTGCAACAGCAAGATTGTGCTTCGTCGGTACATGGCCGGGGCGCAGCTCCAGAGCCGTCCTGAGTGCGGCAACCGCCTCGTCGAGCCGGCCTTCGGCCCGATAGGCCCGGCCCAGCAGCGCCCAGGCCTTGCCGTCCCGGGGCGCGCGGCGAATCACGGTCTTCAGCAAGAGGCACGCCTCGCCTGCCTCTCCCCGCGCCAGCAGGGCGTTGCCCAGATTGACCTCGGCGTCATGATAGCCGGGCTGCCGCTGCAATGCCTCGCGATAGGCAGCGACCGCCTCGTCCGGTCGCCCGAGATCGCTCAGCGCGTTGCCGAGATTGTTGAGCACATGCGGTTGGCCTGGATTGGCGCGCAGCGATCTCCGGAACAGGTCCGCAGCGGCCGCATGGTCGCCCCGGCCCCGTGCCAGCATGCCGAGGAGCTGCAGTGCGTCGCATTGTCCGGGATCGGCTGCGAGCACGGCCTGGAGCAATCCGGCAGCCGCGTCGCCCTGCCCTGCCCTGCCGAGGCGCATCGCATCGGCAAGCATCGCCTGCACCGGCATCGGCATGCTCAGGTCTGCCACGGCGCTCATGGCCGGGCCGGTTCCGCGGGCAAATCGGTCGTCCTTCCCTGGCCGCCTGTCCCGGAAAGAGCAGCCTTTCCGGCCGGCCAGCCCGCGAATGGAAGCAAAAACAGCTTGTGCCGTCAAGCGAATCACGTTTTAAATCATGTGTAAATTCACATAATATGGAGAGCGAGATGCGGCATGGAGCGACGCGGCCGGGGCGGTTCGGCAGAATGACACTCGTGCTGCTGGCAGCCGTCGTCGCGCCGTCCGCTTTGCTTCACGCCCAGCCGACCCCTTATGAGACGACCGACGACGTTCGTCGGCTTCCGATCCCGCCCGTCGACCGCAGCCGCCAACCGATCGTCGCCCTGCGGGGCGGCACCCTGATCGACGGCCGCGGCGGCGCGCCCGTCCCCGATGCGGTGGTGGTGATGCAGGGCGACCGCATTCTTGCTGCAGGCCCGGCCGGCTCGACTCCAGTACCGCAGGCAACGGCGCGGGTGATCGATGCGACCGGCCTCTACATCATGCCCGGCCTCATCGACCTCCACATTCATTTCACCCAGCAACGCGGCGACGACATGGGCCGCTATCTCGACAGCCCGGCGGCTGCCGCGATCCGGGGGACGGCGCTGGCCGGCCAGCTCATCGACGCCGGCATCACGGCGGTCCGCGATGTCGGCACGGTCGATGACGTCGCACTGCGCATCAAGGAGGGCGTCGACCGCCGCATCATCCGCGGCCCACGGGTCTTCTGGAGCGGGCGGCTGATCGCCAGCCCCGGCGGCCATGGCGACGAGGTAACCTCGACCGCGACGGGGCGGCAGCGCGCCGCCGGGTCGGGCGGGCGCCGCGTCGCCAACGGCCCGTGGGACTGGCGCGAGGCGGTACGCGAGCAGGTCCGCGCGCTGGCCGACTGGATCAAGATCAGCGCGCCGGCGACGCAGGAGGAGCTGGTGGCCGCGATCGACGAGGCCCATTCGCTCGGCGTGCCCGTCGCGATCGACAGCTTCGGTGCCTACACCGACACCGCGATCGCCGCCGGCGTCGACACGCTGGAACATCCGCTCGACATGAGCGACCGGGCCGTGGCGCTGATGCGCCAGCACCGCACCGCGTTCGTGCCGACCATCGGCGCGTTCGACAATCTCCTGACCGGCGGCTATCCGACCGCCGGCATCCCGTCCGGAGGCTTCTACTACACCCACTCGCGCCGCTTCCCGATCAACCAGCAGCAGCATCTGGCGCGGGTGCGCGAGGCGCACCGCGCCGGGGTCCCGATCGGTGTCGGCACCGACATCCCGTTCGAGAACGAGTCGCGCTATCCCGACGCCTATTTCCGCGAGCTCGCCTATTTGCGCGACGCCGGCCTGTCCAACGCCGAGGTGCTGGCCTCGGCCACGCGCGTCGGCGCCCAGGTCATGCGGATGGGGGACAAGCTCGGCACGATCGAGCCGGGCAAGATCGCGGACATTCTCGTCCTCGGCGCCGATCCGCTGGCCGACCTCGCGAACCTGCGCGCCGTCCGCTACGTGATCGCGGACGGCGAGGTCGCCGTGGAACGCGGGCCACGATAAGCCCGCCGGCTATTCGATCGGCAGCTTGCCGAGGTTGTTGCTGATCCGGTGAAGCGTGCGCAGCAGGTGGGCGATGTCGCGATCGCTCACCCCCGCCATGGCGCGGGCGAGCTGCCGGCCGACGATCGGGGTGAGCTTGCGCAGGGTCTGCTGACCAGCAGGGGTGAGCGTCACCTCCGTGATGCGGTTATCCTCCGGATTGGGCTCGGTCGTGACCAGGCCCTGTTCGATCATCCGGTCGATGATGCGGCTGACGGTCGAGCGCTTGGTCAGCGCGGCTTCGGCCAGGGCGCCGATACTGGCCGGCTGGCGTTCGCGCAGCACGGTCATGATCCGGTAGATCGGCTTGGACACGCCGTGCTTGTGCAGCACCTTGTCCATATCCTCGTGATATTTGAAATCGGCATGCGCCATCAAATAAAAGGGCGAATTGTCGAGCCGGAACTCCGCATTGCTCGGATCGTAAGCACTTCTTTCGGTCATTGATCGGGAAGCCTTCCATCACCCCTGTTCGGTATACTTCTGACGAGCGCTACGGTTACGCCTGATCGATGCTGGGCAGCTTTGCTTGACTTTCGCGTGGCAGGCTCCGTCCGGTCAGGGATCTATAATCCGTCAAAACACACATGTCATCTCACCTATTTCGGCCACAGGCGGGCACCGCCCGGGAGAGAGGCGCCTGTGCGGATTGAATGGGGGGACGCGCGCGCTCGAAGTGCGGCCGGATCGAGAACGCTCGCGAGCCGAGGCCCTCGCCCTGCCAATGTTCTCAAGGCAGTGTCAGCGGTGCCAGGGCCTGTGCCGTCAGATCGGGAGTGGCCCTGGCCGTTCCAGCAGAAGCGAAAGGCCGAGACCGTGAAGACCTAGTGGCTGCGAAGATAGTCGCGGGCGATGATCAGCTGCTGGATCTGGCTCGTCCCCTCGTAGATCCGGAACAGTCGCACGTCGCGATAGAATCTCTCGATCCCGTAGTCGGCGACATAGCCGGCGCCGCCGTGGACCTGCACGGCCCGGTCGGCCACCCGGCCGACCATCTCGGACGCGAAATATTTCGATGCGGAGATCGCGCCGGTCACTTTCTCCCCCGCATCCATCCGCCGCGCCGTGTCCAGAACAAGCGCCCGCGCGGCGCGCGCCTCGGTCACCGAATCCGCGATCATCGCCTGGACGAGCTGGAAGTCGGCGATGGGTCGGCCGAACTGGCGGCGCGATTTCGCATAGGCCGCACTGTCGGCAATCAACCGGTCGGCGGTGCCGCAGCACAGGGCAGCGATATGGAGCCTGCCCCGCTCGAGCACGCGCATCGCCATGGCAAAGCCCTCACCCTCCCCACCGAGCCGGTTGGCCGCCGGCACGCGGACATCGTCGAACGAGACGGTACTGACATGCGTGCCCTGCTGGCCCATCTTGCGTTCGGGCTTGCCGATCGAAAGACCCGGGCTGTCTCGCGGCACCAAAAAGGCGCTGATGTCGGCGCCGGATCCGCGCGAGCCGGTCCGCGCCATGACGGTGAACAGGCCGGCCTTGTCGGCGTTGGTGATGAAGATCTTCTGGCCGTTGAGGACATAGTCGTCGCTGTCGCGCCGCGCCGACGTCCGGATCGCGGCGGCATCGGACCCGGCCTCCGCCTCGGTCAGTGCGAAGCTGGTGATGATCTCGCCGCTCGCGATGCGCGGCAGCCACCGGTCCTTCTGCGCGTCCGTCCCGCACATCACCAGGCCCTGGCTGCCGATGCCGACATTCGTCCCGAACGTCGAGCGGAAAGCCGGGCTGGTGCGGCCGAGTTCGGCCACGACCAGGCATTCTTCCTCCATCGTCAGGCCGAGGCCGCCATGGTTGGACGGGATGGAGAGGCCGAACAGGCCGAGCTCGCGCATCTCCGCGACGATCTCGGCCGGCATGCGATCCTCTTCGGCCACCTGCTGCTCGAGCGGGCGCAGCCGTTCGGCGACGAAACGCCGGACGGCCTGGAGAAGGGCGTCGAGGAGGTCGGGATCAAGCGCCATTCATCATCTCCGGTTCGTCGCGGGTTCAAGCCGAAGCCGTTGCTCGGTCGCCGCCACCACCGCCTCTCTCGAATAGAGCAGCGGCACATAGTCGCCCACCGCCCACAGCGGATAGTGATCCCGGAAGTGCGGGCTCAGCGGGTCGCCGGACTGGCCCGGCGCGTTGATCGCCCGGCTTTCATCCCAGGCGCCGACATCGATGACGACGCGCAGCGACGCGCCGGCCGCGGACCGGAAGTCCTGCGGCCGCCAGCCCGACGCCAGCGGGCTGAGATAGCCGCCCGACAGCGGCAGGCGATCGAAGGCCAGGGCGGCGGCGTCCGCGCCTTGCGCCCCGGCAGCAAGAGGATGTTCCGGCAACGCGTGATGGAGGCGGCCCCAGGCCCATGTCCGCATGTCCGGTCCGAGCCGGCCGCCGAGATCGGCCAGCGCCGCACGCAGGCTCTCGATCAGGACGGCGTTGCGCGCCGCACCGGGATCCGGTCCGAACCGCGCATCGGGCTGCTCGATCAGGGACAGCATCGTCGCGAGGTTGCCCGATCCGAACAGGTCGCGCGACGATTCGGGAACGAGACGGGCGACGACGATACGGCCGAGATGGCGCAGGAGCCAGGTTTCGAAAATGGCGGCCGCCGGGCTGGCCGCCTCCATCCGCCCGTCCCAGCTTGCAAGCAGTCCGATCGCGGCGGCCAGATCGGGCGCCTGGTCCGCAAGTGGCGACAGGAGCGGGAGGAGCCGGCCTGCCGCCCCGCTGGTGCTGTCGGTCTGGAGCGCGATCATGTCGGCGAGCGAAACCCGCCCGGGGCGATCGAGCACCGAGCTGATCCGTGCCGACCGCGCCGCGTTCGGCCATTCGTAGCCGATGGGGGGACCGGCGGCGTCGGTGCCGGCGGGCAGGTTCATCTCGTTGGCGGACGCGACCCAGTCCCGCCCGTCGGGAAACGGATCGGGGAGTTGATCGGCCGCGAGATAGCCGCCCCATTCGTAGCGGCCGTCGCCCGGCACCGGCATCAGCCCGTCCCATCCGGACCGCACCGGAATCCGGCCGACCGCCCGTCCGCCGACCGTGCCGCGCCGGTCCGCGTAGATCTGGTTGACCGACGGCATGCCCCAGGACCCGAGCGCATCGGCGAAGCTGGCGCCGTCAAGCGCGGTCATCGCCCCGATCGCGCCGAAATAGGCGGACGCGCCGGGATCGCTCCACACAGTGCGAAGCGCGAAGGCCCGACCTGTTGCCGGCTCGGCATGCAGGACCGGGCCATGGCGGGTAAACAGCAGGTCGACGACGCGCGGCGCCTCGCCCCGCACCGCGATCGTCTCGCGCACCCGGCGCATCCGCTCCCAGCCGCCGCGATAGCGGTAGCGCCGGGGATCGGCAGGATCGAGCTCGTAGACGTAGAGATCCTCCTGATCGGCCGAGAAGATTGTGAGGCCGAAGGCGACCGCACCGTTATGGCCGATCGAGATGCCAGGCAGCGACGGCTCTCCCGCCCCGATGACCGACCAGGCAGGTGTTTCGAGATGGACGAGATAGCGCAGCGAGGGGACGCCATGCTGCCGGTGCGGGTCGCTGGCGAGGATCGGCCTGCCCGTCACCGTACGCGTCGCCGCGACCGCCCAGGCGTTCGAGCCCTGGGCCTCGGCGGCCTCCGTCTGCTCCAGCGCTATTGCGACCCCTGGCGACGGCGCGAAGTTCACGCCGCTGACGGCGAGGCGATAGACACCGAGCACGGCTGGCGGCACGGCGCAGGGATCAAGGCCGTCCGGCACGGCGGGGCGATGCGGCGGATCGATATCCTGGCGAAGCGTGTCGGCCTCGAGTCCGGCCCGGCACGCGACCTGGGCGCGCGCCACCTCCGACACCAGGTTGCGCGACAAGGCGTGGCTGCGGATACGCACGACGTCCTCGGCCCGCCACAATGCGGGCCGCGTCGCCCTCATCCGGAACTCGATCGGCAGCGGTCGACGGCCCTGATTGACCTCGTCGACATAGGCATTGATGCCGGCGACGAAGGCCGAGGCGATCCGGCGCGCATCGGTGCCATAGGCCGCCCATTCACGCGCCATCGACCCGCGATAGAGGACAAGCCGCGCGGCCCGGTCCTGCTCGACATAGGCCGGTCCGAAGTCCGCTGCGAGCAGCCCGAGCCCCCGCTTGCGCCACAGATCGATCTGCCACAGCCGGTCGCGCGCCGCATTGTAGCCTTGCAGGAAGAAGGCGTCATGCGTCCCGCCGGCATAGATATGTGCGATGCCCCACCGGTCGATCCGGATCTCGGCGGGCGCGCGAAGCCCGGCCACCTGGCGGACCTCGTCCGCCGGCTGCCCGCTCGCGAGAGTCGGGACAGCGGCGAGGAGGAGCGACAGCCCGGCGCGCAGGCCGGACTCAATCATCCGCAGGACCGGTGAAGCGCGGCTCCCGCTTCTCGCGCACCGCGGCGATCCCCTCGAGGGCATCGGGGCCGGAGAAGCCGAGGAATTCGGCCGCGAGCGACGCCTCGAACGCGGGGCCGGCAAGGCGCAGCCAGTGATTCAGGCTGTGCTTGGTCCAGCGGATCGCGGTCGGCGAGCCGGTCGCGAGCCGGGTCGCGATCGACCGCGCCCGATCGAGCAGCTCGGCGTCCTCGACGCAGAGCGCGACGAGGCCGATATCCGCCGCCGTCTGGCCATCCAGCCGATCGCACAGCAGCAGATGGTAGCGCGCCCGGGCGAGTCCGCAGAGGATCGGCCAGGCCAGCACTCCATGATCGCCGGCAGCGACGCCGATCCGGGTGTGGCCGTCCAGGAAACGGGCGGACTTGCCGGCCACCGATATGTCGGTCAGCAAGGCCAGAGCGAGCCCGGCCCCGACCGCAATCCCGTTAACCGCGGACACCGTCGGCTTGGCGCAATTGACGATGTTGTGGACGAGGTCGCGCGCCTCTCGAAAGCCCTTTGCACGCGCCTCGAAATCGGTCGCCAGCTGCTCCACCCAGGCGAGATCGCCGCCAGCCGAGAAGGCGCGCCCCTCGGCGCGCAGCAGGACGGACCGGACGCGCGGATCGGCATCGATCTCCCGCCACACGTCGGCGAGCGCCTTGTGCAGCTCGCCGTCGACGGCGTTGAGCTTGCCGGGATCGTTCAGCACCAGTTCGAGCACGCCATTCTCGTCGATGGAGGGGTGCAACCGGGAAAATCTTTCGCTCAGCAAATTTGCCTCCTTGTCATTCGATCGATCGATCGATAGTCATACACATATCAACGGCGGATGCGAGGGCTAAATGGCAACCAGCCTGTCAGGCGAAGCAAGGCATGGGGGATCGGCGCTGGTCGTCGCGACGCGCCCGCTGCCGCAGGTGGCAGTGCTCACGCTGAACCGCCCCCATGTCCACAACGCGCTGAACCAGCCGCTGCTCGACGCACTCGATCAGGCGATCGCCGCGGCGATCGCGGATCCGGCGGTGAGGGCGCTCGTCCTGACCGGCGCCGGCCGCTCCTTCTGCAGCGGCGACGATCTCAAGGCATTGCGCGACGAACCCGCGTCCAGCTTCGCCCAGGTGATCGCGCAGCTGCAGGCATTGACGGCCTCCCTGCTGGCGTCGCCCAAGCCGGTCATCGCCGCGCTCAACGGCCCCGCCTACGGCGCCGGCCTCGAGCTGGTCTTCGCCTGCGATGGCCGGATCGCCGCCGACACCTTCGTCGCCGCCACGCCGGAGGTCCGACTCGGCCTCCTGTCGACCAACGGCGCCTCCGTGCTGCTGCCCCTGCTGGTCGGCCAGGCGCGCGCCCGCGAGATGATCTTCGGCGCCGAGCCCAGGGATGCGGCCTGGTGTCTGGACGCCGGCCTGATCGACGAGATCGCGGCGCCCGATGCCCTGCTGCCGCGGGCGCTCGCCATCGCCGCGCAGATGGCAAAGGGCGCGCCGGGCGCAGTTGCCGCTGCGCGTCGGCTGCTGAACGCGCCGATGGAGGCCGCGCTCGGCAACGCGTTGCGGCTCGAGGCGGAGCTGTGCATCGCCGCACGCAGCACGCCGGAATGCGCCGAAGGCGTCGACGCCCATTTCGCCGGCCGCGAGCCAGATTGGGTCGCCGGGTGAATCTCCCCACCAATCTGCCGTCCCTGCTGGCGCTGCGCGCCAGCGCCGCGCCGGACAGGATCGCCTTGCGCTGCGAAGAGGAAGTTCTTTCTTACGCCGCCCTGCACGCGGCGGCCGGACGCCTTGCTGCCGGTCTCGCGGACATTGGCGTGCGACCCGGCGATCCGGTCTGCGTCCTGCTCGAAACGAGCTGCGACCATGCGGTGACCTGGCTCGCGCTCAACTGGATCGGTGCGATCGAGGTGCCGATCAACACCGGCTTTCGCGGCGACGCGCTTGCCGATGCGCTGGCGCTGACCGGCGCCGCGCTGCTGATCGTCGATGCGGGGTATCTCGATCTCCTGCCGGCGGCACGCTCCGGGATGGCCGACATCCGAAGCCTGGTCGTTCGCGGCGATCCGGACCCTGCCGGAGCTCCCGAAGATTGCCCCGTCACCCGGTTCGACACGCTTGCGTCCTTCGACGGCCGCGTTCCGCCGATCGTCTCCAACGCGCCCGGCGACACGGCAATGCTGTTGTTCACCTCCGGGAGCACCGGGCGGAGCAAGGGCTGCGAGATCCCGCACCATTATGTCCTGCGGCAGCCGGAGATCTTCTGCCATGAGCTCGGCATTGGCCCGGACGACGTGCTCTATGCGCCGTTCCCGCTCTTCCACGCCGATGGCGCGATCTTCACCCTGGCGGCGGCGATCTCCGCCGGCGCCACCGCTGCGCTGGCGCCGCGCTTCTCCGTCTCGGGCTTCTGGGACGATTGCCGGCGCCACGGCGCGACCGTGATCGACTATATGGGCGCGACCCTGGCACTGCTGTTTCGCCAGCCGGCGTCGCCGCGGGACCGCGACCATCAGGTCCGGCTCGGCTGGGGCGTGCCGGCGCCGCCCTTCGCCGACGCGTTCGAAGCCCGGTTCGGGTTCGAGCTGGTCGAGATCTATGGCCTGAGCGATGCCGGCATTCCGGTCTACAATCGCCCTGGGGAGGTACGCCGGCCGGGCAGCTGCGGCCGCGCGGTCGCGCCGTTCCAGGTACAGATCCACGGTCCCGACGGGCGCGAGTTGCCCGACGGGGAGATCGGCGAGATCGTCATCCGCGGCGACGAACCGTATCTCGTCACCACCGGCTATTTCGGCGATCCGGCGGCCGCAGAAGCCGCGTTTCGCGACGGCTGGCTGCGGACCGGTGACCTTGCGCGGCGCGACGCCGACGGCTTCTTCCATTTCGTCGGCCGGACCAGGGACATCATCCGCCGCCGCGGCGAGAACATCTCCGCCTTCGACCTCGAGCGCGTGCTGCTCTCCCATCCGGACGTCGCCGAGGCCGCGGCCTATGGCGTGCCGAGCGAGCTCACCGAGGACGACATCATGGTGACGGTCGTGCCGCGCGACGGCGCGACCCTCGATCCGCGGGCGCTGCGGGAATGGGCCGTCGGGCGGCTCGCGCGCCACATGGTCCCCCGCTATGTCCGGGTGGCCGCGAGCGTGCCGCGCACGCCGACCGAGAAGGTCGCGAAGCACATCCTCGTTGCCGAGGGGGTGACCGCCGACGCCGTCGACTTCGATCCGCCCCGACCGCCTTCCCGGGAGTCCCGACATGACTGAATATTCGGACGCGCGCGCGCTCCGCCCTCTCGCCGGCAAGGCCGCGGTCGTGACCGGCGGGGTCAAGGGCATTGGCGCCGCAGTCGTCGGCCGCCTTCTCGGCGAGGGCGCACGCATCGTCGTGCTCGACCGCGACGTGCCGAAACGGCCGCTCGACGGCGTCCACTATGTTCAGGCCGACATCGGCGACTATGCCGCCGTCTCCGCGGCGCTCGCCGAGGCGCGCGATCGTCTGGGCGCGCTCGATCTGGTGATCAACAATGCCGGCTGGGACAAGGTGCAGCCGTTCATCGACAACGATCCCGCACTCTGGGACGTGCTGGTCCGGATCAACCTCATCGGCCTGTTCAACATGACCCATGCTGCGCTGCTGATCATGCGCGACCGCGGCGGCGGCCGGATCATCAATATCGCGAGCGACGCCGGCCGGGTGGGTTCGTCCGGCGAGGCGGCCTATTCCGCCTGCAAGGGCGGCGCGATCGCCTTCACCAAGTCGATCGCGCGCGAGGCGGCCCGCTTCGGCGTGCTCGTCAACGCGGTCTGCCCCGGGCCGACCGACACGCCGCTGATGGACGAGATGCGTTCGGACGAATCGGTCGACCGGCTGATGGAGGCGATCGTCCGCGCGACGCCACTGCGCAAGCTCGCCACGCCCGACGATATCGCCGCCGCCGTCCTCTATTTCGCCAGCGAGCCCGGCCACGTCACCGGCCAGGCGCTCAGCGTGAGCGGCGGCCTCACCATGGCCGACTGAACGGAACCGCCCGATGACCCAGACAAAGACCGTGTCGCTCCAAGAGCGGATCGACGAAGGGCGGCTCGCCCGCACGTTGATCGACCTTATCGGCATTCCGAGCGTGAATCCGTTCGACGGCGTCGTGACCGGCGAACATCAGGGCGAACTCGCGGCCGCGCGTTACCTCGCAGAGCGCCTCGAACACCTCGGCTGGCGCTGCGAGATCAGCGAATATGCGGCCGGCCGGGCCAATGTCCTCTGCCGGGCGCCGACCGGCGCCGGAGATGGCCGCAAGGCGGTGATGCTCGCCGGTCATCTCGATACGGTCCAGGTCGACGGCTATCTGGCGCCGTTCCAGGGGCGGCTGGTCGATGGCAAGATCTACGGGCGCGGCGCCTGCGACATGAAGGCGGCGATCGCCTGCTACATCGAGATCGCGGAGGTGCTGGCGGAAGCGGGCACGACGCTCGCGGGGCCGCTTCTGATCGCCGGCGTCGGCGACGAGGAATATCGCCAGACCGGCGCCAAGGCGCTCCGCGAAGCGCTGCCGCCGATCGAGCTGGTGGTGATCGGCGAGCCGACCGAATTGCGCATCTGCACTGCGGCCAAGGGCCTTGCCGCCTATACGCTGACCGTCGAGGGCGAAGCGACACACGGCAGTGTTCCCGACGCCGGCCGGAATGCGATCCTCCGGACCGGCGAACTGCTCGGCGCCTTCACTGCGCATGCCGACGCGCTGAAGGGAAATGCACACCCCCTGCTCGGCCCCGGCGTGATCAACGTCGGAACGATCGAGGGTGGCCTCAAGCCCAACATCGTCCCCTCCTGCTGCCGGGTCGGCTTCAGCCGCCGGCTGCTGCCGAGCGAGACGCCCGATTCCGCGCGAACGCAGCTGCTCGGGGACATCGAGGCGGTGGCGGGTGGCAGGAGCGACTGGTCGCTGTCCCCGGACTGGTGGGCCGTTGCGCCCTATGAGAACAGCGACGCTCCAATCGTTTCGGCCTTCCAGCGCGCCGCCGGCGCGGCAGGACTCGCGGATGTCGCGCTTTCCGGGTTTCCGGCCAGTTCCGACGCGGCCTATTTCGGCGCGCCGGTCGTCATCTTGGGCCCCGGTTCGCTCGACCAGGCCCACAGCCTCGACGAATGGGTCGAGCTGGACGAGATGATGACCGCCGCGGCGGTCTATCTCCGGTTCGTGCTCGACCGACTGGCCGGACCGGACGCCGCGCGATGACCGGCAACGGCGCGGCAAAACAACTTGCCTGCGCCGCGCTGCTGTCGGCGCTCGTCTGCGCCTGCGGCCCGACCGGCGTCGCGCCGGCGGATGAGGGCACCTTTACCGTGTCGCTGACCGGCGATCCGGGCGCCCTCGATCCCTATCACGCGGCAACCTTTGCGCCCGCCTTCCTGCTTGCCCTTTCCTATGAGGGGCTCATTGCCCGCGATCCGTCCGGACGGCCGGTTCCCAATCTCGCGGAAAGCTTCGAACAGACGCCGCGGTCGGTGCGCTTCACGCTCCGGCAGGGTCTCACCTGCGCGAGCGGCGAGCCGCTCTCGATCGAGGATGTCGCCGACAATTACCGTTACGTGCTCGATCCGGCCAATCACTCGCCGCAACTGGGTCCAGGCGGAGTCCCGCGCGGCAGCCGTCTCGAGGTCGACGCGGCGACCCGCACCCTCACCATCACCACGCCGAGTCCGCACAGCTTCCTCCTCGATATGACCGGCGGTTTACCCATCGTCTGCCGCCGGGGCCTCGAGGACAGGTCGCGGCTGCGTCAGGCCACCGACGGAACCGGCCTCTTCCAGCTCGTCGAGACCGCGCCGAACAGCCACTACGTGCTCGAACGCCGTCGAAACTATACCTGGGGCCATGACGGGACGCGCTCCGACACGCAGGGGGTCCCACGGCGCGTGGTCGTCCGGATCATTCCGAACCAGACCACCGCCGCCAACCTGCTGCTCGCCGGCGATCTGACCGCAGCCACGGTCGGCGGCCCGGACCGGCGACGGGTCGAGGCGGCCGGCTTCCAGGCAGTGCGGACGCGCGCGCCCGCCATCCAGATGTGGTTCAATCAGGCGCCCGGGCGGATCGGCGCGGACGCGCGGGTCCGTCGCGCGCTGGCGCTCGCGATCGACGTGCCCCAGCTCGCCCGGATCGCTTCGGCCGGCCTTGGCCTGCCGCCGATGCGCCTCGCCGGGGCGGCACCGATGGCCTGTCCGGGCGATGTCGTGTCGCAGGCACCGACGCGTCAGGACATCGCCGCCGCCAACGCCCTGCTCGAATCGGCGGGATGGGTGCGCGGCGCCGACGGAATTCGCAGCAAGGCCGGGCGCCGGCTGTCGCTGAGCCTTTCCTGGGACCAGGACCTCAACGATCCGACCTCGAGCGCCTATGCCGCCGAATATGCCGTCAGCCTGTGGCGGGCGATCGGCGCCGAGGTCCGGTCGCGCTCCGTCAGCGGCGCAGCGGTCGGCGAACTGCTCTTCGGCACGGGCGACTATGACATCAGCTGGACGCCGATCGTGGTGTCGATGCCGAGCCGCTTCCTTCTGTTCGTCTCGGGCAGCCCTCCGCCCGGCGGCCTCAACTTTCCCCATGCCCGCATCGCCGGGGTGGAACGGCTGATCGACGAGGCCAACGCGCTGCCCGGCCGCACCTCCTGCCCCAAATGGGACGAAATAGAGCGCCTGTACCTGCGCGACGCAGCGGTGCTGCCCGTGTTCGACAGCGACAATGCGATGCTGACCCGCGGCGCGACGTTCCGCCTGAACGGGCTCACTTTGGTGCCCACCTCGATCCGGCTCGTCGGGTGAGCGGGGCCATCCGCCTCGGGCCGCGTGCCACCTTCGCGCTGCGCCAGCTCGCCCGTCTCGCCCTGTCGACCTGGGCGCTCGTCACGCTGGCATTCCTGCTCATCCACCTGATTCCGGGCGATCCGGTCCGCGCTTCGCTCGGCCTGACCGCGCCGGCGGAACTGGTCGAGGCCAGGCGACAGGCACTTGGCCTGGATGCGCCGCTCGCGACCCAATATGCCGCCTATCTCGGCCGTCTGGCGGGAGGTGATCTCGGCACCTCGTTCATGACCCAGCTGGCCGTTTCCGATGTCATCACCCAGCGCCTGCCCGGTACGCTCGCCCTTGCCGGCTTCGCGCTCGTCTGGGTGCTCGCTATCGGCGTCGGCTGGGGCCTGTGGTCCGCGGTCCGCAGCAATGCCGGCAGCCTCCAGGCCGACGGCCTGTTCAACCTGTCGAGCAGCGTGCTGACCGCCATGCCGGAGTTCATCAGCGCGGTCATGCTCACGGCCCTGTTCGCGGTCACGCTGGGCTGGCTCCCGGTCGCCGGCCGGTCCGGTGCCGCCTCCTACATCCTGCCGGTCGCCGCCCTGGCGATCGGCCCGGCGGCGGCCATGGCCCGCATCGTGCGGATCGAGGCGCTCAACGTGCTCGGCCAGGATTTCATGCGCACCGCCCGCGCCAAGCGGCTGGGATGGCGCCGGCTCTATCTCCGGCACGCCCTCCCCAACTGCCTCACCGCAACACTCGCGGTCAGCGGCCTGTTGTTCAGCAGCCTCGTCGCCGGCACCATCCTGATCGAGAATATGTTCGCATGGCCGGGGCTGGGGTCGACGATGGTGCTCTCGATCCTCCAGAAGGATTATCCCCTGACCCAGGGCCTCATCCTCGTCTTCGGACTCCTCATCCTGCTCATCAATCTCGCAGTCGACCTGCTCATCGTCTGGGTGGATCCGCGCTCGGCGCTCCGACATGGCTGAGCGGCTGGCGCGCGCCCGCGACCGGCTCGGCACGCCGCTGCTTGCCGGTGCGTTCGCCAGCCTTTCGGCACTGCTCGGGCTCGCCCTCCTCGCACCGCCTCTGCTGGGCGAGAGCGCCGCCGCCATCCGGCCGGCCGACGCGCTGCAGGCGGCCAGCCTGGCCCATCTGCTCGGCACCGACGAGCTCGGCCGCGACGTTCTGTTCCGGGTGCTGGTCGCCAGCCGTCTCTCGCTCGGAATCAGTCTCGCGGCGACGCTGATCGGCGCCGGCCTCGGCATCGTGATCGGCGGCCTGCCCGGCATCACCGGACCGCGGATCGGCCGCCTCATCGCCGCCGCAATCAATCTGGCTCTGGCCTTTCCAGCGCTCCTGCTCGCCCTGTTCGTCGCGGCGGTGGTCGGCGCGGGCGCGCACAGCGCCGTCCTCGCCATCGCGCTCGCCGTGGCCCCCGTCTTCGCCCGCCTCACCTACACGCTCACCGCATCGATCCGGGGCGCCGATCATATCGCCGCGGCGCGGCTGCTCGGCGTCAGCGCACTCCGTATCCTCGTCCGGCACATTCTCCCGGCGGTGGCCGGGCCGCTGCTCGTCACCATCGTCATCGGAATCAGCGGCGCATTGCTCGTCCTGTCCGGGCTCTCGTTTCTGGGGCTGGGCGTGCAGCCGCCCTCCTATGACTGGGGCGTGCTCCTCAGCCAGGGCCTGAACCGGATCTATGTCAGCCCGGTCACCTCGCTCGCCCCGGCCGCTGCAATCGTCGCAACAGGACTGATGCTGGCCATCATCGGTGAGGCGCTCGCGATCCTGACGGGCGCGCGCGCACCCCGTCGGTGCTCTTTTTCCTCGGAGGCCCGGTCGGGCGCCGCGGGAATCGTCGCCCCGGCTGACCGCCTCCTGTCGGTGAATGCCCTGTCGATCGGATTCGGCCGCGTCGATGTCGTGCGCGGCGTTTCCTTCGCGTTGCGGGAGGGCGAGCGGATCGGAATCGTCGGCGAGTCGGGATCGGGCAAGACCCTGACCGCGATGGCGAGCGCCGGACTCGCGATCGACAGCGCGCGCGTTCATGCGGCCGGCCTCTCGTTTCTGGGCCGCCAGCTTGCGCCGCCCGCGAGCGATGCGGAAACGCGACGCCTCCTCGGCACGCGCATGGCCTTCGTCTTCCAGGACCCGCTCGGCTCCTTCAATCCGCTGCTGCGGATCGGCGGGCAGCTCGCGGAGGTGGCGCAGGAGCATCTCGATATGTCGCATGCAAGGGCCCTGGCGCGTGCAGGCGACCGCCTCCGGATCGTCGGTCTGGACCGGCCCGACGAACGGCTCGACAACTACCCTCACGAGCTCAGTGGCGGAATGCTCCAGCGCTGCATGATCGGCCTCGGGCTGATGGGGGAACCCGAGCTGCTGATCGCGGACGAGCCGACGACGGCGCTCGACGTCACCGTCCAGAAACGCGTCCTGGACCTGATCGACGACGTCTGCCGTTCGACCGGCGCGGGCCTCCTCCTGATCTCGCACGACCTCGCCGTGGTCGCGCGAAGCTGCAGGCGCGTCCTGGTGATGTACGCCGGCACCATCGTCGAGGATGTGGATGTCGCGACGCTCGTGGCGGGCGCCGCGCATCCCTATACCCGCGCGCTCCGGGCCTCCGTCATCGAGATGGATGCGGATCCCCGGCAGCCGCTCGCGATGATTGCCGGGACGCCACCACCGCCCGACGCCATTCCCCCCGGATGCGCCTTTGCGCCGCGCTGCACCCGCGCCATCGCGCATTGCTCAGAAGAGGCGCCCGACCTCGTCGCGCTCGGGCCCGGCCACCGCATCGCATGCTGGAACCCCTGCACGATGAAAGAGGTCGCATGACGGGCCTGGCGATCGCGGACGTGTCGGTCCGTTACGGGTCGCGGCTGGTGGTCGAGGAGGTCGACCTCGCCGTGCCGGCCGGCAGCGCCGTCGGTCTCGTCGGCGAATCGGGAAGCGGCAAATCGACCCTCGCCCGCGCCATCTGCGGCCTGGTCCCGATCGCCGCCGGGCAGGTCCTGCTCGACGGCCGTCCGTTCATCCGCGGTCGAGGCGCAAGCCCGATCCAGATGATTTTCCAGAATCCGTCCGCATCTCTCAACCCACGGCTTTCCGTCGGCGCGGCGATCGGCGAGGCGCTCGACCCCCATGTCTCGGGCCGGAGCGCACGGGAGGCGGCGATCGCCTCGCACCTTGAGCTGGTGGGGCTATCCCCGTCTCTCGCCAATCGCTTGCCGGGCACGCTCTCGGGCGGGCAGAAGCAGCGCGTGGCGATCGCGCGCGCCGTCGCCGCCCGCCCGCAGGTGCTCGTCGCCGACGAGATCACCTCGGCGCTCGATCTGTCGGTGCAGGCGGCCATCCTCAACCTGATCGCGGACCTGCGCACCCGGCTGCGTCTCACCACCCTCTTCATCTCGCACAATCTCGCCGCCGTGCGCTATCTGTGTGAGACCGCCGCGGTCATGCGCGGCGGCCGGATCGTCGAGGCCGGACCGTCCGATGCCCTGATCCGGAATCCCCGGCATCCCTACACCCGCGCCCTCGTCGACGCGGTCCCGGCCATTGCGCCCCCATGCGAAAGGAACGCCGCACCATGACGAAGGCCCGTGACCTGCTCATCCCGCTCGCCGACGGCACCCACCTCGCGGCCAATCTGCTTCTGCCGGCGGGGGACGGCCCCTTCCCCGTCCTCGTCATATTCTACCCCTACCGGAAGGACGATTTCATCGGATCGAGCTGCGCCTATCCAAGTGCCTGGTTCGCGGAGGCCGGCTACGCCTCCCTGCTCGTCGACATCCGCGGCTATGGCAGTTCGGACGGCCCGGCCTACGAGGCCTGGGATCCGCGCGAAGCCCGGGACGGCGCGGAGGTCGTGCAATGGGCGGCCGGCGAATCCTGGTGCAACGGCAGGGTCGGCATCTGGGGCACCTCCTATGGCGGCCTCCAGGCCCTGGCGGTCGCCGCGGAACGACCGCCCGCGCTCCAGGCGATCGCCAGCGTCTACGGCGCCGCTGACATCTACGAGGACTTTGTCTATCCCGGCGGCTGCCCCAACGGCCTCGGCGGGGCCGCCTGGTCCGCGCTCATGCTGGCGCTGGAACTCGCACCACCGGGACTCCAGGATCCGGAGGGTCGCTGGCGCGACGTCTGGCGCGACCGCCTGAGCCGGCTGGAATCGGGCAGCCTCTCCTCGCTGATCTGGCCGGCGCACGAGGATTTCGACGATTATTGGCGCACGCGCGTCGTCGGCATCGAGAATATCGACGTGCCCGCCTTCTTCCTGTCGGGCTGGCGCGACCTGCTGTGCCGCGGGACGCTGGAGGCCTATCGCCGCTGCCAGGCCCCGAAGCGGCTGCTGGCAGGCCCCTGGACGCACAACGCACCCGATCTGGCGGCCGAGGCGCCCTATGACTGGCTGCTGGAGCTGCGCCAGTGGTTCGACCGCTGGCTGAAGGACGGAGTGGCCACACCGGAGCGTCCCGACGCGGTCTACTGGGTGCAGGGGCTGAACCAGTGGCGCAGCGCCGACCATTGGCCGCCGGCCGCCGTCGAAACACGTGCCTTCCATGCCGGACCGGACGGCACTGCTGTTGCGGCGCCGGCAAGCCTGCGCGCGCCGTACACTCCGTGCGGCCTGGTCGGAACCGAGGCAGGCCTGTGGTTTCCGATGGGGGTGACCTTTCCCGACGTGCTCGTCCAGGACACGGACGACGCCAGATCGCTGTGCTTCACCTCGCCCCCGCTCGACCACGACCTCGCCGTCCTCGGGACGCCCCGCGCGCACCTCCAGCTGGAGATTGACGGCGCACCCACCGCCCATATCTGCGTCAAGCTCTGCCATGTGACGCCCGATGACCGCTCGACCCTCGTCACGTCGGGCTGGCTGCGGGTCGACCCGGAGCCCGGAGCGAACATCGACGTCGAGATCGACCTCTACCCGACCGCCTACCTGATCCCTGCCGGCCACCGTGTGCGCTGGACGCTCGCCACCGCGGATTTTCCGCGCATCTGGCCAACCGCCGCCGAGCCGGATCTGGTGCTCGTTTCAGACCCAGAACGACCTTCGCGCATCACTCTTCCCGTCTCCACTGTGGATCTCGTCGCCCAGGCGGCGTTCGATCCACCCATGCCGGCGCCGGTGCCCGCCAAAGGTCGCGCGGGATGGGCCACCTCGGGGCGCCCGGTCTACAGGATCGAGCGTGACGTTGTCGGCAACTCGGTCTCGATCACCGCCGGCATGGAAACGGCGATGCAGCTTCCGCAGGGAGGCTCCTTCCACTTCTCGCACAGCGTGAATGCGCGCATGGCAGCCCTCAAGCCCGCCGCGGCGACGATTCGCACATGCGCCGAGATGGAGATCACGCTCGCGAGCGGCGAGCCGTTCACCATCCATACGACCGGCCTCTCGGCCCTTGGCCGACGCCATCTGCATGGTCGTATCCTGTTCGAAGGCGAGCCGATCTTCGAGCGGCGCTGGTCGACCTACAACGGTCGCGAAAGCACCCCCTAGGGCCTTATCGGAGATAGTGATCCGGCGCCGGCAGCTCGAGGTCGGCGCGGGTCGCCCCGGCGCGGAGGAAACCGAGCGCGCCGTCCGCATAGAGATGGCACAATTGCGCGAGCGACAGCGACCCCGACGGCGAGAACCAGTGAGAGACGCCGGTCGCCATCTGCAGCAGTGCGCGCGCCGCGGTCTCCGGGCTCGGCGCCTGGAAGCCGCCGGCCGCGACTCCAGCCGTGACCGCGCGGCGCCACAGGCCTTCATAGCCGTCGCGCAGTTCCAGCACACGGGCCAGCCGTTCGCCGGAAAGCGCCCTGACCTCGGTGTCGGTGACGATGCAGGCGAGGCGGTCGCTCGCATGGACCCACACATGATGCTCGACGATCGTGGCGAGCGCCGCCACCGGATCGGCCATCTCGTCGAGGATATCCCGCGCCGCCCGGTGGAGCGGGGTGATCGCCCCTTCCATGATCTCGACGAGAAGATCGTCCTTGTTGGCCATGTAATGATAGAGCGTCGAGGTCGTGAGGCCGGCGGCCCCCGCCAGATCGCGGATGCCCGTGCCGTTGAAGCCCTTCTCCGCGAACAGCTCCAGCGAGGCCCGCACGACGCGGTCGCGGGTGGTCTCGTCGGCCTTGGCTGATGGTTTCGGTCTCGGCAATCGAACTCCCCGTTCGCGGCGATGCTTAGCGAATGCGCCTGTCGCGAACAACGGCGCTAGTGGCTGTCTGTGGCCCGGCCGAAAATGCTGAGATGCTCGACGATGTCGAAGCCGAGCCGCTCATAGACGCCGAAGCCCTGCGGCGAGGAATGCAGGAAGACGACGGGCTGCCCGCGCGCGAACGAGTCGGCGATCGCGGCGCTGGTGAGCGTGGCCGCAAAGCCCTGCCGCGCGAAACGCGGATCGGTGACGATGGAAATGAGCCCGGTCCCCGCCGGGCCGTCGATCGACGAGCCGGTCACGGCCAGCTCTCCGTCCACCTCCCCGACATAGGTCGTCCAGGCCGGCGAGGAGAGGTTTTCAGGGGACATGAGATAGCCGAGTCCCTCGCGCGACATGCCCAGGCCCTGGGCGACCAGGTCGAGATGGAACGACGATGCGTCCGCCGGCAGGGTCTTGAGATCGAGAGTCGCGACCGGTGCGGCCGGCCGGAATGCGGCGGGCGTCACCGCCATCATCGGCAAATCGGTGAGATGGATCAGCCCGGCCTCGGACGCGATCGCCGCATAGCGATCCGCGAGACTGGCCCGGACATTGAGGTGGAACGGAACTTCGCGGCCGGTGAACGCCCGCAGCAGGCGCTCGAGCTCCCGCTCGGATGCCTCGCCGGTATGAACGTAGATGGTATTGCAGGTCGCGCAGTCGATGTCCGCGGTCGAGGCGATCAGACCGGGGCCCTTGTGCATCAGGCCCGTTCCGTTTCTCGGAAGCAGCACCTCCCTCAGAGCCACATGGGCCGCGATGATCTCATCCGGGTCATGCACCGTCCCGCCATCCGTCGTTTCGCTCATTGCCATTCTCCGATCGATCGATCGATTGACAATAGAGCGACCATCCCGCTAAGGCAACCGGATTGGCAGGAGACCAGGGCATGAATTTGGATGAGTCGGCGATCGGCGCGGTGCTGGACGAATTGTATGCGATCATCTCGGGCCCTGCGGGTCCGCGGGACTGGTCGCGTCAGCGAGTGATCTTCCATGACGAGAGCCGTCAGATGCGGACCTGGCTGGAGGCGGACGGGCAGCCGGCGATCCGGATCATGGGCCGCGACGCCTATGCCGCCGACACCACCCCCTTCTTCGCCGAGAACGACTTCTACGAGGTCGAGACCGCGCGCCGGATCAACATCTTCGGCAACATCGCCCATGTCTGGAGCATCTACGAGGCGCGCCGCTCGCCCGACGCCGCCGACCTCGACCGACGCGGGATCAACTCCATCCAGCTCTACAAGGACAAGGACGGATGGAAGGTCATCAGCATGATCTGGGACAATGAACGACCCGGAGTCACCGCAAGCCTGTGATCCCTGATACCGCGGATCACCCGGCGACATCGGCGGACTGACGGTGGCGGGCCGGATCAGCGGCTGGTGGGCCGTGGCCCTCCTCCTGCTGGTCTATGCACTCGCCTATGTCGACCGCCAGATCCTGAGCCTGCTGGTCGGGCCGATCCGCGAAGACCTCGCGATCAGCGACACGCAGTTCAGCCTGCTGCACGGGCTGTCATTCGCACTGTTCTATGCCGTGCTCGGGATTCCGATCGGCGCCCAGGTGGACCGGGGGCACCGGCCACGAATCCTCGCCGCCGGCATCGCGCTCTGGAGCCTGTTCACCTGCCTGTGCGGGCTGAGCGGCAAATACTGGCAGCTTTTCCTGTGCCGGACGGGCGTGGGCGTCGGGGAGGCGACGGTGGTGCCGGTGACCTATTCGCTCCTCGGCGACTATTTTACCCCGGACCGGCGCGGTCTCGCCATGGGCGTGTTCGGCTCCGGCGTCTATATCGGCATGGGCATCGCCCTGTTGCTCGGCAGCGCGCTGATCGGAGCCCTTGAGGCACGCGGGCCGACCACCCTGCCCTATCTGGGACCGATTCAGCCCTGGCAGCTGGCGCTCATCTATGTCGGCGCACCGGGCCTCCTGCTGGCGCTCGGCGCGCTCGCTTTGCTGGAGCCTCGCGCTGCTCCCGGGGCGGCCGTGCATCGGTCAACGCCGCCGCCGGGCGCCGCGCCGGTCAGGGGCCTGATGTCGGCTCACTATCGTCGCTTCGCCGCGGCGATCGCCTGTCATCATCTGACGGTCACGTTCATGGTGATGGCGCTCTACGCCGCTCTCGCCTGGGCGCCCGAGCATTTCCGCCGGAGCTATGACGTGGATGCCTCCACCTCCGGCCTGATGATCGGTCTCGTCACGATCGGCGCGGGGACCGCAGGCGTCATCGGCGGCGGCAGGCTCTCCGATCTTCTCGTCGGCCGCCACGTCAGATCGGCCCGGATACTCCTTCTGCCGCTGGCGGCGCTGCTGGCGATTCCGGCGGCCCTGCTCTTTGCGCTTGCCCCTTCGGAGCATGGGGCGCTGGCGGGATATGCTGGAACGATCCTGTGCCTGTCGTCACTCTCCTCGATCGGCCCGGCGGCCTTGCAGGACCTGTTCCCCCCGCACCTGCGCGGACGTGGCGCAGCGGTCTACCAGCTTGTCGCGAATCTCGTGGGGCTGGGCCTGGGGCCGACGCTTGTCGCCCTCGGCACCGACTATGTTTTCGGCGACGATCTTCAGCTCGCCCTGTCCCTGGCCACGATGCTGCCCGTCATGTTGCTCGCTGCGGCGCTGACCGGTTTGGCCGGCCTCACCCCATTTCAGCGCGCAACCCATCTTGCCGCGGCCGAACCGGACAGCTCGGAGCGCGACGGCAGGTGATGACGCGGCCACCTGGTCAGATATCGGCCATCGGCGCCGCGGCTGCGCGCTCCAGGGCCCCTCGATTCATCAGGTCGCACCCGGCAGGCGTATCCAGCCTCGCTCGGCCTCGGCGCGCCCGGCAAGAGCGGTGCTTGCAGATTGCGCCACGCGTGCGGCAAGTGCACGCTGGACCGGCACATAATCCTCCATGCTTGTCGCCTCGGCAAATTCCTCCGACCATAGCACCGTCCCGTCGCGCGCACTGACCAGCGTCAGGGTGACGGACGTGGCCCGCGGCGTCTGGCGGACCGAGGTTCGCACGCGAAAGTCGGCATCGCGGCCCGCTTCGACCAGTTCGAAATTCGGCGGCAACTGGCGCGCCGTCTCCGCGAGGAGGCTTTCCCTCAGACCCGCATTGAAGCGGGGAAACAGCACGTATTCGCAAAGACTGGATGCCGGTTCGATGGCGACGCTGTGGCGCGTTGGCTGGGCCAGGCTTGCGGCGGCGATCCCGCCCGAGGCAAGCAAGACGAGAAGTGCACCGGCGAGTACCGGGACGCGGCGAAGCCGCGATTGCGCCGGAAGCTCCACGTCGGCGGAGGCCAGGAACCTGTAGCCCTGGCGAGGCCTTGTCTGGAGGTAGCGCGGTGTGTCGGCGCTGTCTTCGAGCAGGAGACGGATTCTGCGGATGCAGGTGTTGAGCGCCGCATCGGCGCCCACGCCCCCGCGCGGCCAGAAGCGGTCGAGCAGCTCGTCGCGGCTGACGATCCGCTCGTGATTCCCGATCAGGTAGGCGAGCACATCGACAACCTGTGCGGGAGCCTCCAATCGGACGTCACCCCGAAAGATCCGCAGATTGTCGGGATCCAGCCGATATTCGTCGAACCGGAGCATGCCGCCTCCCTCACCGTCATTGATCGGACCTTCGCGGCAAGGCATCACATGTCAGCCGAAGTCAGAACAAGTCATTTTGCCGGGTCGCCCAAGCGATCTAACCGGATTCCCCGACGAAAAGGCGCGCGGCGCGCCTCAATCGGGGACATGTCGATGACTTGTTATGGCGGGATCGATCGGCGCAGCTGCCTTCTGTTCCTGGGCGGTGCGGTGGGCGCTTCCGCGATCGCCTCACATGGCGCCGCCCGGGATCGGCCGATGCCGGCACCAGACGGCCTCGACGGATATCTTGACGACACGGTGCGAAGCTATGGCACGATCGGTCATTCCGTCGCCGTGCTGCGACGCGGGCGGCTCGTCTATGCGCGACATGGAGGCCTCGCAGACCGTGAAGCCACGCGCCCAACCTCGGAGCGATCGGTCTACCCGATATTCTCGGTCTCCAAGCTGTTCCTTGCAGTCGAGCTTCTTGGATGCGCCGAGCGCGGCGAAATCGGCCTGGATATGCCGATCTCCCGGATACGCTCCGGCCTGCCGGTCTCGTGGCAACCTGTCACCTTGCGCCAGCTGCTGGCCCATGTTTCGGGCCTTCCCGATTATGTGCCGGATCATATCGAAGCTTCGGCAGACCAGGCGATCGGCGCGATCCGCAGCCTGCCGCTCCGCTTCCAGCCCGGGAGCCGGAACGACTACAACCAGACCAATTTCCTCCTCGCCCGCGAGGCACTGGAGCGCGCTACCGGACGAGCGCTGACCGAGCTCGCAGCGGATCAGTTCCGGCGCGCCGGCATGCAGCGGACGCGCTACGGCTCTGGCCAGGGCGCCGATCCCGATGCCGTGAGGAGCTATCGTCCTGCGCCCGATCGCACGCAACCGGCCGTCCCCTACTCCATCGCGCAATGGCCCGATTACACCTTCGGCTCATCCGGGGCCGTGACAACGCTGGACGACCTGGTCAGATGGAGCCAGACGCTGCTGAGCGGCGAACTGCTGGCACTGCCGGCACTTCGCCGGTCGTGGCGCCCCCATCATCTGACGTCGGGCGCCGTCGCCTGGCATACCCACGGCTGGAACCATGCATCGCATGACGGGCTGGTGGTGGTCGGTCATGCCGGCAGCGATCGGGTCGTCTGGCGACACACCTTCCGGGCGGCCGACCCTTCCGACAACGCCACCGCCATCTATCTGGACAATGGCGGTCGAACAGGGCTGGTTCCGGCGCGCATCGCCAGCGGCCTTGTCGAGCAGGTCATGCCCGGTACGATGCGCCCCGGAGAGGCGCTCGAGGAAATGCTGCTGCAACACCTGTCCGCCGGCGATTGGCCGCAGGCGGTGGCAGCCCTCGATCGGAACTGGGCCCGTCAGCTCGATGCGCAGACGATGGAACGCGCGATCAACCGCGTCGGCTATGATGCGCTTTCGACGCTTGACGCGAATGCTGCCCTGCAACCGTTCAGGCTGAACGTCGCCCGCTTCCCGGGTTCCTCAAACGCCCACGACAGCCTCGGCGAGGCCTGTCGTGCGGCCGGCGATCTCGACGCGGCCCGCGCCAGCTACCAGCGCGCCCTGGAGCTCGACCCGGGCAACGAGCGGATTGCCGCAACCCTCGCGGACATCGATGTGCAGAGAGCGGAACGATAGTCCGACGGGCGCCATGTCGGCGCGTCCCACCAGCTGGTTGAAGGCGTGCATCTGCGACGTCGGGGAGGTCCATGTTGACGACACTCGGGTTGTCATGGCAATCGCGGTGCGCACCGCGGCAAAACAGAACGCAAAACAAGCCGCGCAATGACCGCCAAGTCATTGAAATGCGGGTGTAGCTCAATGGCAGAGCAGAAGCTTCCCAAGCTTACGACGAGGGTTCGATTCCCTTCACCCGCTCCAACCTGGCTCCTGCCATATCGCTGACTCGTCGCCAACGGCCGCTGCCCGCGCCGAGTGCAGGCCGACCTGGGGGTTGCCGCCGCGCTGCGGTTCGGGAAGGGTGGGCCCATGCCCGACCGGCCCTCGCAATCTCCCGGCCCAGGCGGCCTCGCGCCGCTGCGCCATCCGGTCTTCCGGGCGGTGTGGATCGCCAGCATGGCCTCCAATTTCGGCGGCATGATCCAGTCGGTCGGTGCCTCCTGGACGATGGCCTCGATCGCGGACTCGGCCGAGATGGTCGCGCTGGTCCAGACCTCCGTGACGCTGCCGATCATGCTGTTGTCGCTGGTCGCGGGCGCGCTCGCCGACAATTTCGACCGGCGCAGCATGATGCTGGGCGCCCAGGTTTTCATGCTGGTCGTTTCGGCGGCCCTGTCCGCTTGCGCCTGGTTCGGGCTGATCACACCCTGGCTGCTGCTGGCCTTCACCTTTCTGATCGGCTGCGGCACCGCATTCAACGGCCCGGCCTGGCAGGCATCGGTCGGCGACATGGTACCGCGCGGCGATCTGCCCGGCGCGGTGGCGCTGAACAGCGCCGGCTTCAACATCGCCCGCAGCCTCGGCCCCGCACTTGGCGGCGCCATCGTGGCCGCCGCCGGCGCTGCCGCGGCCTTCGCGGCCAATGCCCTCAGCTATGTCGGGCTGGTCGCGGTCCTCTTCCGCTGGCGGCCGGAGCTCCCGCCCAGGCGCCTGCCGCCGGAGAGGCTCGGCGTCGCAATCGGGGCAGGCGTGCGCTATGCCGCCATGTCGCCGGCGATCCGGGCCGTGCTCGGGCGCGCCGCCCTGTTCGGCATCGGGGCGAGCGCGGTGCCGGCGCTGATGCCGCTCATTGCCCGCGACGTGATTGCCGGCGGCCCGCTGAGTTACGGTCTGCTGCTCGGGTCGTTCGGCGCGGGTGCGGTGGCAGGCGCCCTGGCCAGCGCCCGGCTGCGGCGCCACATGTCGTCAGAGGGGATCGTGCGGCTTGCCTGCGCGGGCTTCGGACTCGCGGCCGGATTGACCGCGATCAGCACCGTCCTGCCCGCGACGATGCTCCTGCTCGGCATCGCCGGGGCGTCCTGGGTCCTCGGGCTGTCGACGTTCAACGTGACCGTCCAGCTGCATTCCCCGCGCTGGGTCGTGGCGCGCGCGCTCTCGCTCTACCAGATGAGCGCGTTCGGCGGCATGGCGGTGGGAAGCTGGGTCTGGGGCCGAACCGTCGAATCCGGGTCGATCGAGATCGCCCTCACCGCCGCGGCTGCCGTCCACGCCGCCTGCGCCCTGCTCGGGCTGTTGAGGCCCTTGCCGGTCACCGGAGACCTCAATCTCGATCCACTGCGCGAATGGGCGCCGCCCGATACGGCGGTGCCGGTCGAACCGCGCAGCGGACCGGTGGTGATCACGGTCGAGTATCGCATCCGCCAGAGTGACATCAGTGCCTTCCTGACGGTGATGGCGGAGCGGCGGCGGGTGCGCATCCGCGACGGGGCACGGCACTGGACGTTGCTGCGGGACCTCGCCGATCCGGAACTGTGGACCGAACGGTTCCAGACGCCGACCTGGATCGACTATATCCGCCACAACAACCGCATCACCCAGGCCGACGCCGACATCACCCAGCGCCTGCATGCGCTTCACCAGGGACCCGAGCCGCTCAGGATCCGCCGCATGGTCGAGCGCCAGACCGGCTCGCTGCCGGGCGCGCGCGAACCGGGGGCCCGCGAGATGGCCGATCCCGTGACCGATCCCAATCTGAGCGCGTGAAAATGGGCTTGTTGCGCTGTCGTCACGATTGACGGGCGGGCGAGAAGCGTTGCACCTTCGCGCGCGGTGGTCGGCTCGCAGCTCTGGAAAGGAACGGGCGATGATCTACCTGCTCGCGGTCATGATCGGCGTGGTCGCCGGGCTTCGCGCAATGACGGCCCCGGCGGCGGTCAGCATCGGCGCGTGGCTCGGCCTCTTCTCGCTCGCGGGAACCCCGCTGGCACTCATGGGGTCGTGCTGGGCCGCGATCCTTTTCGCTCTGCTGGCCTTCGGGGAACTCGTCACCGACCAGTTCCCGAGGACGCCCAGCCGCAAGGTGCCGATGCAGTTCGGGGCGCGCCTGCTGACCGGTGGCCTGTCCGGCGCCTCGATCGGCGCGCTCGCCGGCGTCCTCGTTCCGGGCCTGATCGCGGGAATCGCCGGTGCCGTGCTGGGGACCTATGGCGGAGCCGCATTCCGTGCCTGGCTTGCCGGGCGGCTTGGCCGGGACCTTCCCGCGGGCCTCGCCGAGGATCTGGTCGCGATCGGCGGCGCGGCCGTGATCATCGGCGTACTGTCCCGGCCGTTGTGACCGCGCGGCCCTTCGACGCGATCATCGTCGGCGCCGGCCAGGCCGGGCCGGCGCTGGCCGGCCGGTTGACCGCCGCGGGAATGAACGTCGCGCTGGCCGAGCGCCACCTGATCGGCGGCACCTGCGTCAACACCGGCTGCATGCCGACCAAGGCGCTGGTCGCCAGCGCCTATGCCGCCCACCTCGCCCGCCGCGCGGCCGATTACGGCGTCGTCGTGCCAGAGGTCGGGATCGACTATGCGAAAGTTCATGCCCGCGCCCGCCAGGTGACACTGAACGCCCGCGCCAGCAACGAGGCATGGCTCGCCGGCATGGCGCGGCTCACGCTCTATCGGGAACATGCCCGCTTCGAAGGGCCGGGCACGGTCCGCGTCGGCGAGGCGCTGATCACCGCGCCGCGCATCTTCCTCAATGTCGGCGGCCGGGCCAACGTGCCCGACTTCCCCGGCGTTCGGGACGTCCCGTTCCTCGACAACAGCTCGATCCTCGCGCTGGAGGAACTGCCCAGGCATCTCGTCGTCGTCGGGGGGTCCTATATCGGCCTCGAGTTCGGCCAGATCTTCCGCCGCTTCGGCGCCGAGGTCACGATCGTCGAGAAGGGGGAGCGGCTGCTCGGCCGCGAGGATCCGGTCATCTCCGACAGCATCCGGCAGATTCTTGAGGACGAAGGCATCAATGTGCGCCTGAAGGCCGAGTGTATCAGCCTCGTCGCGCATCCGGACGGTCCGGCGATCGGTGTCGATTGCCGGGAAGGGCCGCCGGTCGCGGTCGGCAGCCACATCCTGCTCGCGGTCGGGCGCCGGCCCAATACCGACGATCTGGGTCTCGAGGCCGCCGGCGTCGAGACCGATGCGCGCGGCTTCATTCAGGTCGACGACAGGCTCGCGACCAATGTCCCCGGCATCTGGGCGATCGGCGACTGCAACGGCCGCGGCGCGTTCACCCACACCTCCTGGAACGACTATGAGATCGTCGCCGCCAACCTGCTCGACGGGAAGGACCGCGGAGTTCACCAGCGCCTCCCCGGCTACGCGCTCTACACCGATCCGCCGCTCGGCCGGGTCGGCATGACCGAAACGGAAGCGCGCAAGTCCGGGCGGCCGCTGCTCATCGCCTCCCGCCCGATGACCCGGGTGGGCCGCGCGATCGAGAAAGGCGAGACGAAGGGCCTGATGACCATGGTCGCCGACGCCGGGACCCGCCGCATCCTCGGCGCGGCGATCCTCGGCACGGGCGGCGACGAAGCGATCCACGGCATCCTCGACATGATGAACGCGGATCAGACGATCGACGCACTGCAATGGGCGGTGCCGATCCATCCGACGGTTTCCGAGCTGATCCCGACCCTGATCGGCGATCTCCAGCCCGCCTGATCCCGCTTGCGGGCCCGCCTGCCCCCTGCCTAGGATGCGGATGCGAAGGGGAATCACGCGGGGATGACAGCCAAGCCGCCGATCGGACCGGACAAGCCCGACCTGGCGGCCGGCCCCTCCGCGCCCGATCCCGCGGCATTCGCCGACGCCCACCGGCAGCTCCTCGCCGACACATCGATCCAGTTCCGGATGGAGCCGTTCACGCCGCCCGATCCGCCTGACATGCCCGACTGGTCCGGGCCGCTGGGCGGGTTCATTCGCGCGATCTGGCCGGTAATCGAGGTGCTGTTCTGGGCGGCCGTCGCCATGGTCGTGCTCTACATCCTCTACGCGCTGATCCGGCGTTTCTCCGGGGCGGACTGGCCGTGGCAACGTCCGAAGACGGAAGCAGCGGATGAGAGCTGGCGCCCCGACGAGACGCCTGCCCGGCAGCTGCTGAGTGAGGCCGACGCCCTCGCCGCGCGCGGCCTCTATTCCGAAGCCGCGCATCTCCTGCTGTTCCGCAGCATCGAGGATATCGACCAGCGTCGGCCCGACCTCGTCCGCCCGGCCCTGACAAGCCGCGACATCGCCGCGCTGCCGACACTCCCGGACCGGCCGCGCGGCGCCTTCGCCCGGATCGCGGCGATGGTCGAGCGCAGCTTCTTCGCACGCCGGCCGCTGGTCGAGACCGACTGGCGGGATTGCCGCGCCGCCTATGAGGATTTCGCGTTCGCCGAGGGGTGGCGCGGATGAGCCGCGCGGTCAGTCCGTTCAACCCGAAGCTGGTCTTCGGCCTGATCGCCGCCGGCATGGTCGGTTTCGCCGCGCTGCTCCTGCTGCTTGCCTATGGCGGCAATATGGGCACGCCGCGCGACGGCCGCGGCCATGCGCTCTCCGTCTCGGCGACCGGGTTCAAGGGGCTCGTCACCCTCGTCGGCACCTTCCGCGAGACCCGGATCGTGCGGGATCCATCCGATCTCGATTCGGAGAACCTGCTGGTCGTGGCGATCGAACCGACCACGACGGTCGAGCAGGTGCAGGAACTGATGCAGCGGCGGATGGGCCGCGCCACGCTCCTCATCCTGCCCAAATGGATCACCATGCCCGACCCCGCGCACCGGGGCTGGGTGCGGCGGATCGGCGCCGGCGCCCCGATCCCGGCACTCGCCGCGCTCGGCAAGGACAGCGAGGCGGGTCGCTACGCGGGAACGCCGCCGCGGACCGTCTCCGGGACGGACTTCCTCACCGGTCTCAGCGTTCCTGTCCCGGACGCTCCCCAGGTGATCAACGGCAGCGCGCTCATCCCGCTGGTGCGGGTGGCGGGGGGCGACGCGCTGGTGGCGCGGCTGAGCACCCAGCCGCTCTACATCGTCGCCGACCCCGATCTGCTCAACAATCAGGGCCTCTCCGATCCGGCCCGGGCGCGCGCCGCGCTGGCGCTGATCGACGGGCTCAATGCGACCGGGGCCACCGGCGTGGATTTCGACGTCACCACCAACGGCCTTGGCAGCGACAATTCGACCAACCTGCTGCGCCTCGCCTTCGAACCACCGTTCCTGGCGATGACGCTCGCGCTGGTGATCGCCGCTGTGCTCGCCGGCCTGCACGGTGCCTTCCGCTTCGGCCCGGCGCGCGAGGAGGCGCGGGCGATCGCGCTCGGCAAGGCCGCGCTGGTCGAGAACAGCGCGGGCCTTATCCGGCTTGCCGGCCGCGAGGCGAATCTCGGCGGTGCCTATGCCGATGTGCTGCGGCAGGAAACCGCGCGCGCCGCCAATGCGCCCTCCTGGCTGCAGGACGACGCGCTCGACGCCCATCTCGACCGGATGAACCGGACCAGCGGACCGTTCAGCGCGCTTGCCGAGCGCCTCGCACTCGCCCGCGACCGCCACAGCCTGATGCAGGCGGCCAGGGCGCTCTATCAATGGAAGAAGGACACCCTCCCGTGAATGTGACCGACGTGAAGAGCCTGGCGGACGAGATCCGTCATGAGGTGGCCAAGGCGATCGTCGGCCAGGACGAGGCGGTCGAGCTGATGCTGATCGCGCTCTTCGCCTCCGGGCACATCCTGCTCGAGGGGCCACCGGGCACCGCCAAGACGTTCCTCGCCCAATGCTTCGCACGGGTACTCGGCCTGGATTTCGGCCGGGTCCAGTTCACCCCGGACCTGATGCCCGGCGACATCCTCGGCTCCAACCTGTTCAATTTCCAGACCAGCCAGTTCACCCTGACCCGCGGACCGATCTTCTGCGACATCCTGCTCGCCGACGAGATCAACCGCACCCCGCCCAAGACCCAGGCGGCCCTGCTCGAAGCGATGCAGGAACGCGCCGTCACCATCGATGGCGAGACCCACCGGCTCGGCGAGCGCTTCATGGTGATCGCGACGCAGAACCCGATCGAGCAGCAGGGCGTCTATCCTTTGCCCGAGGCGCAGCTCGACCGGTTCCTGTTCAAGCACATCATGGGCTATCCCTCGGCCGAAGAAGAGAAGAAGATCGTCGCCAGTCACGGTGCCCGCTTCGGCGCGCCCAGAGCTGCCGACTGGGGCATCGGGCAGAAGGTCGGCGCGGGGCGGCTGGGCGAGGCAGTGGCAGCGGTTGCCGCCGTGCCGATGGTCGGCGAGGTGGTCGACTATATCGTCGCCCTCGTCCGCGCGACCCGCGAGGCACCAGACCTCGAAGGCGGCGCCTCCCCGCGCGCCGCGGCGATGCTGGCCGGCGCGGCCCGCGCCCGTGCCGCGCTCGGCGGCCGCGACTACGTCATTCCCGACGACGTCAAGGCGCTCGCGCCGGCCGTACTGCGCCACCGCGTCCTCCTTTCCGCCGCGGCCGAGATCGAGGGCCGGCCAGTCGAAAGCATCATCGCCCGGCTGATCGACGAGGTCGGGGCGCCGCGTTGATCTATCCCACCCGCCTTGCCGTCCTGCTCGCCGCCGCGGTCGCACCGCTGGCGCTGCTGGTCGGCATCTTCTTTCCGGGCTTCTGGACGGCCGGACTCGCCTTGCTCGTCCTTCTCCTGGCTGCCGGGATCGTGGACGCCTTCGCCGGCGCGTCGGCCCGGGTGGTCGAGGTCGCCTGCGAAGGGCCGGGCGCGGCCGGCGTGGGGGAAAGTTTCGCGATCGTGGTTCGCGCGGCGTTCCCGGGCGCTGTTCCGGCCGCAGTCGAGACGGCGCTGGGCGCGACGGGGCCGGTTTCGGCGCCGATGGGCTGGCGCGCCCAGGCCGAAATGGCAAAGGGTGGCGGCGCGGCGGCGATCGTGCTCAAGGCCGACCGACGCGGCACGGTGACGCTCGACGGCCTGTGGGTGCGCTGGAAAGGCCCGCTCGGTCTGGTCTGGAAGCAGCGCCAGCTCGGCCTCGACCAGGCGGTGCTGATCAGCCCCGACATCCGCCCGGTGCGCGAGCAGGCGCCGCGAATGATCAACCGCGACGCCCTTCACGGCCTCATCGCCCAGATGCAGATCGGCGAAGGCGCGGAGTTCGAGGCGCTCGCCGATTATCGCCAGGGCATGGATCGCCGCGCGATCGACTGGAAGACCTCGGCGCGCCACACCCATCTCGTCGCCAAGGAATACCGGACCGAGCGCAACAACAATATCGTGATGGCGCTCGATACTGGCCGGGCGATGTGCGAGCCGCATGGCGGCCTTCCGCGGATCGACCGCGCCGTCTCCGCCGCCCTGCTGACCGCCTTCGTCGCCTTGAAGGACGGCGACCGGGTCGGCCTGTTCGCCTTCGACTCGCGCCCGCGTGCGGCGAGCAAGCCGATCTCCGGCCCGCGCGCCTTCGCCATGCTGCAGCGGGTGGCGGCCGGCATCGACTATTCAGACCATGAGACCAACTACACGCTCGGCATCGCGACGCTCGCGGGCAGCCTCGCCCGCCGATCGCTGATCGTCATCTTTACCGAATTCGCCGATTCGATCAGCGCCGAGCTGATGCTGGAGGCGGTCGGCACCCTGCTCAAGCGCCATCTCGTCCTGTTCGTCGTGCTGCGCGACGAGGAGCTGGAGGCGTTTACCGCCGCCGAGCCGGCCGAGCCCGACGACATCAGCCGCGCTGTGACCGCCTCGATGCTGCTGCGCGAACGGCGGCTGGTGCTGACCAGGCTGCGCCATCTCGGCGTGCAAGTCGTCGAGGCGACCGGCGAGCAGGCCGGACCAGCTCTGGTCAACGCCTATCTCGATCTCAAGCGGAGGGCCCTGCTGTGAACAGCGTCGCGCCCGCCGACACCCGCCGCTTCCGCGCCGCGCGCGAAGCCGACTGGCGGCGGCTGGAAGACATCCTCGCCCGCGCCGAGGCGGGCTCGCTGCGCAAGCTTCCCGACGAGGATCTGCTCGCCCTTCCGCTCCTCTACCGCGGTGCCCTCTCCGCCTTGTCGGTGGCCCGCGAGACGTCACTCGATCTCGAGCTCGTCACCTATCTCGAAGGCCTGTGCGCCCGTGCCTATTTCTTCGTCTATGGGGTGCGCACCACGGCGACGGCGCGGATCGCCGCCTTTTTCGCACGCGACTGGCCGGCCGCCGTGCGATCGCTCTGGAAGGAAACCCTTGCCTCCGCGCTGCTGATGCTCATCGGCGCGCTCGCCGGCTATCTGCTCGTCTCGTCCGATCCCGCCTGGTACGACAGCTTCGTGCCGCGCGAACTGGCCGGCGGACGCGACTTCAGCGCCCCGGCCCAGACGCTGCGCGATACCCTCTATCATGACGAGGGCACCAACGGGCTCAGCATCTTCGCGACCTATCTCTTCACACACAACAGCCAGGTCTCGATCATGTGCTTCGCGCTCGGTTTCGCCTTCGGCGTACCGACCGCCCTGCTGATCGTCCACAACGGCACGATGCTGGGCGCGATCCTCGCGCTCTTCGCATCGCGCGACCTCGGCTTCGAGATGGGCGGCTGGCTGATCATCCATGGTTCGACCGAACTGTTCGCGATCGTGCTCGCCGGCGCGGCGGGCTTCCGGATCGGGTGGAGTGTCGTCTTTCCCGGAGAGAAGACCCGGCTCGCGGCCGCGGCCGAGGCCGGCCGTTCGGCGGCAGCGGTGATGGGCGGCGTCGTGATCATGCTGCTCGTCGCCGGCCTGCTCGAAGGCTTCGGCCGCCAGCTCGTCACCGACGACATGACCCGCTACGCGGTCGGCGGAGCGATGATGCTGGTCTGGCTCGGCTATTTCTACGTCCCGCGGGGACGCGCCAATGGCTGAGTTTGCCGCCGTCAACCGCCGCGCGCTCGGCGGCCGCCGCCGTACCCTGGTGACGCCGGAGGGCGTCGATCTCAGCCTCAGCCTCGGCGAGTTCGGTCAGCGTGCCGGCGCCTTCCTGATCGATCTGATCGCGATGGTGCTGATCCTGGTCGTCTTCTCGCTCCTCGTCCTCACCTTCATCTCCAGCATTGGTGCGCAGGGGTTCGAGATCGGCGCGGTGATCTGGCTGCTGGGATTCTTCCTGCTCCGGAATTTCTATTTCATCGTGATGGAGATGGGGCCGCGCGCCGCGACCTGGGGCAAGCGGGCGATCGGCCTGCGCGTCATCGCACGCAGCGGCGACCGTCTCACCGCCGACCGCGTCGTGGCGCGCAACCTGATGCGCGAGATCGAATTCTACCTCCCCCTCTCCTTCCTCGGCTACAACGCCGCCGAAGGCAGCGGCAGTGGCCTTACCGCGCTGGTCGGCCTCGCCTGGACGGCGCTCTTCATGTTTTTCCCCTTCTTCAACCAGGACCGGCTGCGCGTCGGCGACCTGCTCGCCGGGACCTGGGTGGTGAACGTGCCAAGGCGGAAATTGAGCGTGGACCGGCTGCAGGCCGAGCGGCCGCAGGAGAGCTTCACCTTCACCGACACCCAGCTCGACGTCTACGGCATCTACGAGCTGCAGACGCTGGAGCAGGTGCTGCGCGACGACAACGCCCAGACCATCGCCACCGTCGCCGCCACCATCCGCCACAAGATCGAGGCGACGATGCTGGGCGACGACCGCGACTTCCTGATCGCCTATTACGACGCCGCCCGCGCGAGGATGGAGCGCGGCCTGCTGTTCGGAAAGCGGCGCGAGGACAAGTTCGACCGCACCGCGCTCAGGCTGAAGGAGCCGGGGCAATAGCCCCGCGTCATGCCGGACTTGATCCGGCATCCACCTTTTCTTTCCACCAGCCCCAAAAAAGGAAGATGGCCGCGGATCAAGTCAGGGGTGACGGAAAGGTCAGTCCCCGGTGATGTGCGGCTTGCCGACGTCGCCCTTGCCGATCGTGTTGGCCGCCATCTCCAGCATCCGGTCGAGCGATTTCTTCGCGCCGAGCCGCAACTCCTCGCCGATCTCGATGCGCGGTTCCAGATCGCGCAGCGCGACGTAGAGCTTCTCCATCGTGTTCATCGCCATGTACGGGCACATGTTGCAGTTGCAGTTCCCGTCCGCACCCGGCGCGCCGATGAAGGTCTTGTGCGGCGCCGCCTTCTCCATCTGGTGGATGATGTGCGGCTCGGTCGCGATGATGATCAGATCGGACTCGCTCTCCAGCGCATATTTGAGGATGCCGGAGGTCGCGCCGACATAGTCGGCATGGTCGAGAATGTGCCCCGGGCATTCCGGGTGGGCGAGCACCGGCGCGCCGGGATGCTGCGCCTTGAGCTTCAGCAGCTCAGTTTCCGAAAAGGCCTCGTGGACGATGCACACGCCCGGCCAGAGCAGCATGTCGCGCCCGACCTTGCGCGAAAGCCAGCCGCCGAGATGCTTGTCGGGCCCGAAGATGATCTTCTGCTCCAGCGGGATCTGGGCGAGGATCGTCTCGGCGGACGATGAGGTGACGATGATGTCGCTGAGCGCCTTCACCTCGGCCGAGCTGTTGATGTAGGTGAGCGCGATATGGTCCGGATGGGCCTCGCGGAACGCCTTGAACTGATCAGGCGGGCATGAATCCTCAAGGCTGCAGCCGGCGTCCATGTCGGGCAGGATCACGATCTTGTCGGGCGACAGGATCTTCGCCGTTTCGGCCATGAACCTGACGCCGCAAAAGGCGATCACGTCGGCATCGGTCGCCTGCGCCTTTCGCGAAAGATCGAGGCTGTCGCCGACGAAATCGGCGAGGTCCTGGATGTCCGGCGTCTGGTAGTAATGGGCGAGGATGACGGCGTTGCGCTCCCTGCGCAGCCGGTCAATTTCGGCGCGGATGTCGACGCCCCTCAGGCTGCCGGCGGCGGCGATACGTGCGTCCATTTCACTCTCCCCAACTACGCAGGGCGGAGATGGCCTCGACCGCGCGCCGGATCAAGGGAAATGGGCGCGCCAATCGCGTGTCGCCCCGGGGGTTCCGGCGACGGCCGCCTCGGTCAGGGCACGGCCTGGCGGGCTGTAGGCAACAAGCTCGCTCGCCACGTGCGTCGCGACAATCGCCCCGACACCCCAGAACCAGGCAGGGTGGATGCGCCCCGTCCGGCGGCGGTCGTAGATCATGCCGATGAGCGGGAAGATCAGCGGGAAGACGACGGCCACGATCGTCCAGGACCAGGGGATGAACAGCGGCGTCGGCAGCAGCCGGCCGAAGCCGGGCCCGGTGAGTACCGCCATGCTGCTTAGCATCAGGCGGCGATGCCAGTCCGTGCGCCGCCTGAGCGAGATCGCCGCCGCCACCAGCCCGGCGAAGCAGAAGAGCTGAGCGAGATTGCCGACCAGGAATTCGTTCAACGCGAAGAAGGGCGGGCCGCCATGAGTGCGGATCGACGTGAGCATGGTCGCGAGCCCGAGCGCGACCATCGCAGGTACCCAGGCGAGCGCCAGCCAGCCAAGGCGCCGGTGGACGTGCAGGGCGCCGTTCGCCATCAGCGCATTTTGCGTCAGGTAAAGGGCCACCCAGCCGAAGAACACGAAGGCGTGGATATGGTAGATGAGCGGCAGCGAGAAGCTCGAGCGTCCGAGCAGCAGGTTGGTCGAGAAGCCGGCGACGATGACCAGGGCCATCGCTACCGCCATGGCCATGAAGAATCGCCGCTCTCCCCCCGCAACGGGTCCTGGATCCGCGATGGTTGCCATGACCTCCCCCTGTCCGGAAACCGTGCCGAGTCTTACCAGATTCGGCCTGTCGCCACCATCGGGGCGGGCAAATTTATTCCGTACCCGTCACGTTTTCCATTGGCCCCGCGCGACGGTCATCGATCGCATCTTCCGTCCGTCGTGGCCGATCGAGGAACACTGCCTCCTCGCTGCCGTCCGGGCGCACGAAGCGCACCGAGACGCTCGCATCGACCCCGGCTGCGCGCAGCGGCATGGCGAAGCTGCGCGCCACCGATCGCATCGCCGCGTCGCGGGCGAGGGTCATCGGCCGGGTTTCGCGCGCCTGACGCATCAGCTCGTCCTGGGCGCGGCGGCGATTGGCCTCGTCGATCGTCTCCTCGGCATCGGTCAGCGCCATCAGGATGCCGCCTTCGGCATATTCCTGCACCTGGTTGAGGTCGATCTGCGGACCCGCGATTTCAAGCGGCGGGAGCGTCACGCTGAGCGTCCGCGTCGATGGCTCCCAATCGAGATTCTGACGTCTGAGGCGCGACAGATCGACACCGTAGCGCACGTCACCCGGCATGATCAGCGTCTTGCGCGCAGTGAGGCCGAGCCGGGTTTCGGTCGAGGTCTCTACCGCCACGAAGCGGGCGGTGAACAGGGTCAGCCGCCCCTGCTCGCGCACCGACAGCAAAGTGGCGTCGGCAATCCGCGTTGGATCGGGCGCTGGCGCAACCGGCGCCGGCGCGACGGCATAGCCGAGCACCAGCCCGGTCAGCAGCGTGACGCCGCCGATCGCCGGCGGCAGGAAGCGCCTCAGGCCGCGAGCGTCCATCGCTCGCCTTCCCCGCGCACCAGGCCGCGCCGCTCCAGATCGACAAGATGGGCGAGCACCGATCGGCCCGCCGCGCCGTGCAGGCGCGGATCGATGTCGCGGTACATGGTCTCGACCATGGCCGGAATGTGGCGTTCACCCTGCTCCAGCCGAGCGAGGATCTGCTTCTCGCGCATCCGACGGTGGGTGATCAGCGCGCGAACATGGGAACGCGGTTTCTCGACTGCGGGGCCGTGCGCGGGAAAATAGACCTTGTCGTCGCGCTTCAGGAGCCGGTCGAGGCTGGCGAAATAGGCGGTCATGTCGCCGTCGGGCGGCGCGATCACCGTCGTCGACCAGCCCATGACATGGTCGCCGGTGAAGAGCACGCCCTCCCCCTCCAGTGCGAAGCAGAGGTGATTGGAGGTATGGCCCGGCGTCGCGACCGCAGTCAGCGCCCAGCCCTTCCCTTCGACCTGCTCGCCGTCGCCGAGCACGCGATCGGGCCGATAGCCGAAATCGAACGCCGCATCCGCGCGTGGGCCGTCATCGGGGATCGCGAGTGGGGCGCAACCGACGATCGGCGCCCCCGTCGCCTCCGCCAGCGGCCGGCTGGCCGGACTGTGATCGTGATGGGTGTGGGTGCACAGGATCGCCGTGATCCGCTCGTCCCTCGTCGCCTCGAGAATGGCGGCGACATGCTCGGCAAGATCGGGCCCCGGATCGATCACCGCGACCTCGCCCGTGCCGACGATGTAGGTCTGGGTGCCCGTATAAGTGAAGGGCGACGGGTTGCCCGCAAGGACCCGCCGCACCTTCGGATGCGCCTGCTCGACCTTGCCGGTGGGCCAGTCTTCCATGCCGGCCATGTGGCACCTGCCCGCCGGAAAATGAAGGGATGTCGGGGATTCTTACATCCGGGCCCTGGAGTTAATTCCGGTTCACCATGAAAAGCGCGGATTTCCGCCACTTGCCGGACCTGGCACGCAGCCTGTATCTGTTCAGGCGTCCACGGTTCCACTGCCGGGGCGGGCAAGCGCACTTTCCGGTCGCGCAGCCCGCCCTGAATTTTTCAGGCCGTGGCAGCCGCCGCAATCATCCGCATCTTCTCGGCCGTTTCCGCATTGGCGGGGAAGAAGGCTTCGATCGCGATCTCCGACAGCGTGACTTCGACCGGCGTGCCGAACACTGTGGTCGTCGAGAAGAAGGAGAGCGGGCCGATCGGCGAGTCCATCTCCATCGGCACGACGATCGCAGCGGATTCCTCCCAGGGTGCCTTGCTCGCCGGCGCCGGATAACCGCGCAGCTCGTCGCGCAACTCCTCCAGCACCGGATCGGCACTCGCGAAGATCTGCCCGTCAAGCCGCTCCAGCAAATGCCGCTTCCATTCGCCGAGATTGCGGATGCGCGACGCCAGCCCTTCGGGATGGAGGCTGAGGCGCAGCACGTTGGAAGGCCGGTCGATAAGATGCTGCGCCACACCTTCGAGCATCAACGGCACCATCGCGTTGTGGGAAATCAGGTTCCAGTGCCGGTCGACCGCCAGTGCCGGATAGGGACTGTGCCCGTCGAGAATGCGCTGCACGGCGATGCGCGCGGATTCGAGCTCCGGATCGTCGAGGCTGCGCTCGCGATAGGCGGGCGCGAAGCCGGCGGCGAGCAGCAGCGCATTGCGCCCGCGCAAGGGGAGCGACAGGCATTCGGCAAGCCGCATCACCATCTCGCGCGACGGGCGCGAGCGACCGGTCTCGATGAAGCTCAGGTGGCGGGCGGAAATCCCGGCTTCGAGGGCGAGATCGAGCTGGCTCAGGTGACGCCGCTGGCGCCACGTCCGGAGTTGGTCGCCGAAGCTCTGCTGGTCGATGGGTTTGGTCATGACACCCTCCTGCCGCATCCGGGCGGCGCGCGCCATTACCCGTCAGGTAATCGACGACCTTCCGTTCGAGGGAGCATGATTGCGTCATCCGGGGCATCGGGCCCCAGGCACAGGAGGACGACATGCAGATCACCCTTTTCCTGAAGCGCGTGCTTCTTCTCGACGCGGCGAGCTGCCTCGGCATGGGCGCGATGCTGATCTTCGGCGCAGACCTGCTGAGCGGCCCGCTCGGCCTGCCGTCGGCGTTGCTCGGGGGCGCCGGCCTCGCCCTCCTGCCGATCGGCCTCTACATGGGCTGGCTGGCATTGCGGCTGAGCGCCCCGGCGGCGTTCGTCTGGCTAGTGATCGCCGGCAATTTCGCCTGGGTCGGCGAAAGCCTCTATCTTGCGTTCAGCGATCCCCGGATCACCCAGCTCGGCGTCGCCTTCGTGACCTCGCAGGCCGCGATCGTGCTGGTGCTGGCGATCCTCGAATATAGCGGCGTCCGACGGGCGGCCGCGACGGCGTGAGCTTTCCTGGTCCCCTCCTGCCTGCGGAGGGGACTTCCCTACGAAGCCTGCTTCAGCCCGCCGACCAGCTCCTGCAATTCGCCGGCCTGGAACATTTCCATCATGATGTCCGATCCGCCGACGAACTCGCCCTTCACGTAGAGCTGCGGGATCGTCGGCCAGTCGGAATAGTCCTTGATCCCCTGGCGGATCTCCGCGTCCTGGAGCACATCGACCGTCTCGAACGCGACGCCGAGATGATCGAGGATCGCGATCGCGCGCGACGAGAAGCCGCATTGCGGGAACAGGGCCGTGCCCTTCATGAATAGAACCACGTCGTTCTTCTTCACGATGTCGTCGATACGGCTGTTGGCGTCGCTCATGGTCTCTTCCCTCATTCCGGCACGGCGGTGCTGAGCTTGAGCGCGTGCAGCTCGTTGCCCATGCGCCCGCCCAGCGCCTCGTAGACGCGCCGCTGCTGCTGGACGCGCGATTGCCCCCTGAAACTCTCCGAGACGACCCGCGCCTCGTAATGGTCGCCGTCACCGGCCAGATCCACGATCTCGATCTGCGCGTCCGGGATCCCCTCCCGGATCAGTGCCTCGATCGCATCGGCGGCCATCGGCACCGGCTCAGTCCATCGACTCGATGAAGTGACGCCGCGCCTCGACCGTCTTGTGCTCGAGCTGTTCGCGGATCGTCGAATCGTCGATGTCGACACCGGCGGAAGTCAGATCGCCGAGCAGCTTGCGCACGACGTCGTCGTCGCCCGCTTCCTCGAAATCAGCGCGGATCACGTCGCGGGCATAGGCGTCGGCCTCGGCCTCGGTCAGGCCCATCTTCTTGGCGGCCCACTGGCCGAGCAGCCGGTTGCGCCGCGCGACGACCTTGAACTGCAATTCCTGATCGCGGGCATATTTGGTCTCGAACGCGCGCTGGCGATCATCGAACGTGGTCATGGCGGCCCCTTGGCTGTCAAATGTCGGGTGTCAGATAGGGGCGCGCGCCTCGGGGCGCAACGGCTTCAGTCCCCCAGGCTTCGATCACTGAGCTTCAATCCATCGTGACGACGAGCTTTCCCACCGCCTGGCGCGCCGCCATGTGCGCGATCGCCCCGGCGCCGTCGGCCAGCGGCCAGGTGCGGCTGACATTGGGCGCGATCCTGCCTTCGTCCCAGAGCCTGAACAGGGTCTGGAGATGGGCCGCATTGGCCTTGGGATCACGCGCCGCGAACGCGCCCCAGAACACGCCCCGCACGTCGCAGCTCTTGAGGAGGGTGAGGTTGAGCGGCAGCTTGGGGATCCCCGCCGGGAATCCGACGACCAGCAGCCGCCCCTCCCAACCGACCGAGCGGAGTGCCGCCTCGGTATAGTCGCCGCCGACCGGATCATAGACGACGTCCGCGCCGTTCGGCCCGACCGCATCCTTGAACTGCTGCGCCAGCGCCTTGGCACCGTCCTTGTCGAACGGCCCGCGCGGATAGACGATCGCGACATCCGCGCCGGCGGCCTTCGCGGCGTCGGCCTTCTCTTCCGACGACACGGCCGCAACCACCCGCGCGCCGAATGCCTTGCCGAGCTCGATCGCGGCGAGGCCGACGCCGCCGGCCGCGCCGAGCACCAGCAAGGTCTCGCCCGCCTTCAGCTTGCCGCGATCGAGCAGGGCGTGGATGGTCGTGCCATAGGTCAGGATCAGCGCCGATCCGTCGACGAAGCTCCGGCCCTCGGGAAGGGGCAGCGCCTTTTTCGCGTCGACCAGCACCTTTTCGGCCAGCCCGCCATGGCCGATCATCGCGATCAGCCGGTCGCCGGGGGCCCAGCCCGGGACGCCCTCCCCCACCGCCTCGACCAGACCCGCCACCTCGCCGCCCGGTGCAAACGGTCGCTCGGGGCGAACCTGATACCTGTCCTCGATGATCAGCACGTCGGGATAGTTGATCGCGCAGGCCTTCACGCGGACGAGGAGCTGGCCCGGCCCGGCGACGGGATCGGGCAGCTCGGCGAGCTCCAGCGTGTCGGGGCCGCCCGGGGCGCGGGAGAGAAGGGCTTTCATCGAGGGGCTCCTGTGAATGGCGGAAGCACGATATCGAGATCGGCGGGATCATGCACCCGCCGCGGCCACTGGCGGTGCAACTGGGCGCGCCAGACCAGGAGATAGAGCGGCGCAAAGAGCAGGGCCGCAGCCCACCACCAGCCACCGCCCAAAGCCGCAAGCGCAATCAGGAACAGCATCAGCAGGGTGAGCGAACCGATCGTGAGCAGCATCATGACGATCGCGCTGCCGAGACCCGGGCCCCGGCGCATCACGCCGGCGCCGTTCGCTGCGACGACGGCCAGGGCGAACGCGCGCATCGTGGCGCCATAGGCATCATCGTCGCGATTGGCCGTCAACAGGATGGGCCCGCCGGCGCGTGCGATCCCGGCCTCGCAATGGCCGCGCGTCGACGCGGTGGCGGGATATTCTGCCAGGCGCAGCCGCGCCACCTCGGCCGCCGCGATCTCGACCCGTTCCGATGCGGCCCCGGTCAGCACCAGCCGATCTCCGTCGAGCGCGACGCGCGTGGTGATGCCGGTCAGGCCGGCGCGGGCCAGCGTGCCGTTCCGGCCGGTGAGAAAACCGGGCGCCCGCCTGCTCAGCGGGCGGAGGCCGGAAAGGCCGGCAGCTTGGCGACATCGTTCGCCTCGTGCTGGATGATCAGCTCGGCGTTGAGGCTGCGGGCGATCGCCAGCAGCCTGGCCGACGAGGCGAGCGTGTCCGCCCGGTTGGTGTTGAAGGCCGGCACGCCGTTGTTCGCAACCTGCTCGGTGAAGTGGAACTGATCGCCGCTCAGGATCACCGGCGCGCGGTCGCGCAGGCGCACCAGCAGGGCATGGTGCCCCGGGGTATGGCCCGGGAGATTGAGCATGACGACGCTGCCGTCGCCGAACACATCGCGATCGCCGGCAACCGGCTCGACGGTGCCGCCGCCATCGATCCAGCGGCGGAACGGCGTCGACAGGCCCTCCGGCCCCTGGTCGCTGCGCACCACGTCCCAATCCCCGGTGCCGATCAGCAGCGTCGCGCCCGGGAAGTCGGCGGCCTGACCGCTATGGTCGAAATGATAGTGGCTGATGCCGACGAAATTGATCTGCTCCGGACGCACGTTGATCCGGGCGAGCTGCGGCACGATCCGTTCGCGCAGCGACTGGCGAAACGGCCCCTGCTCCCGCGGCTGCCCGATGAGATCGCCGGAGAGCCCGGTGTCCCACAGCAGATAGCGGTCGCCATGTTTGATCAGGTAGCAGCTCGCGACGAGCCGCTTTTGCTGGCCCTCATAGAGATAGGCGTCGGAAAAGACGTTGAGATTGGTGACCTGAATCTCGCCGCAGTCGAGCCGCCAGAGTTCCGGTCCCGCTGCGGCGGACGGCGGAGTCTGCGCGGCCGCAGCCGATCCCGTTGCCGCCAGCGCCAGCGCCGCCAGCACTCCCAAAAGACGCTTCGACATCCCGTTCTCCCTGTTCTTGACGTCCGGGCGGCCCGATGATCCGCGGGGGCATATGGCGGTCATCGGGGTACGCACGGCCGCGCCGTTTCTTCCCGACCGTCCGTTCCACGTCAATGCCCCGCACGACACGGCTGCCGCTCCCGACCAGTCCGTGGCGGTCACATCATGCGAGATCGATTCATCGGCCCTGCGGAACAGCCTCGACAAGGAGCTGGAGCGCCCGATTCAGCGCCTCGCGGCCGGGGCGCTCGCCCGCATAACGGCCCAGCCGGACGACGACGAGATCATGGGAGGGGATGATGATCGTGAACTGCCCGCCGGCGCCCTGCATCGAATAGGCCTCCTCGGGAATCGGCATCTGGCGCATCCCGTTGATCCAGAAGAAGCCGCCATAGATGGGACGTCCGTCCGCCTGCCACGCCGGCGCCACGGTGCTGACGAACCGCGCGAAACCCCGCGGGAGGACCTGCTCGCCGTTCCACGATCCATCCTGAAGATAGAGATTGCCGAGCCGGGCCCAGTCGCGCGCGGACAGCAATTCGGCGCCCTGGGTCAGGAAATTGCCGCGCGCATCGACCTCGAGCACCGCGGACCGGATACCGATCCGGTCGAACAGGGCCCGCTGCGGAAAGGCGTGATAGTCGCCGTTTCGCGCCTCGACCGCAAGGCGGACGAGATAGCTGCCCAGCACCGGATCGGTGTTGCGGTAGCGCCCGATCGCGCCCGGCGCCCATTGCAGCGGCCGGCTGGCCGCATAGGCGAACGCGTCCGGCGCGGTGTAATAATACCAGTGGTCCGCCAGTCGCCCGTCGGGCACATGATCGGGGTCCTGCTGGGCGCGGATACGCAGCCCGCTCGACATCTGGAGGATCTCGCGGATGCGGATGGCGCTGCGCGGATCGCCTGGCCGTTGCCATTCGGGGATCGGCGCCGGTTGATCGAGCGTGTAGGCCCCTTGTTCGATCAGCACGCCGATCAGGGTGGCGACGATGCTTTTGCCCATAGACCAGCCTTCGAGCGGCGTGTGCATCGTTGCGCCCAGCCCGTAGCGCTCGCCGACGATCTGGCCGCGCCAGGTGACGACGACCGCCTGGGTCAAGGCATCGTCGGTGAAGGCCGCGTTCACCGCCGCCTCGACCCGCGCCCGATCGAGTCCGGCCGGATAAGCTGCCGGCAGGCGATCGCCCATCGGCCATGGCGTGGCCGCCGCGTCCGGCACGTCGGGTTCGACGCGGCTCGGCGTGAAACCCAGCTGCCCCTCCTCCGGCAGGATGACACAGCCCTGGCTGCCGAGCTGGCGTGCTGTCCGGCGCAGCCCGCCGGGCGCCTGTACACGAACCTCGCGCCGCGCGCGGTCGACCTCGGGCTCGCCGGCCCGGATCCGCTGCGCCACCGGTGCGAGCGCGTTATTGTCCCCCAGCGTCTGGCGGGCGACCGACAGGTCCATGCCGGCGATGAACACGGCCGAGCACAAGCGCTGTGCGTAGCCGGCCAGGTGATGACTGAGCGGATCGACCGGCGCCGGCGTCCAGGTGCCGGGCAATTCGGCACGGCGCGCGCGGTCGAGCATTGCCTGACGCGGATCCCCCGATCCGGCGGTTTGCGCGGTGGCGGCGCCAGCCACCCCCGCCACGGCAAGAAACGCCAGACCCCAGCCCAGACCGCGCATGTTCGCTCCTCCCATCCTCGCCCGAGACTGCCCGGCCCGACCTTGCGTCTTCGAGCGTGCCGCGCGCCTTGCCTCAAGGTCGAGCACTAGCTGCCTACCGATCGATCGATCGAACCACAAGGGCAAATACGCTTTGGACGAGCGCGGCGCTGGATCACCACGGCGGGTCAGATCTCGCTCGCCTCCTTGGGGGAAACATAGGAAGGGTCATGGGCGAAGGGCAATGTCGCCCCGGACGCAAGTGCATCCAGCACCGCGGCGAAATCGGTGCGGCACCGAAAACCCATCAGCCGCTCGGCCCTGGACGGATCGTAGATGCGGTCGAGATGGTCGGGCAGCCGCCAGCCGTGCCGGGCATAGAGCCCGGCCGCGTGCGGAAAGCGCCGCGCGATTGCCGCCGGCGCATCGCGGATCAGTTCCTCCGCCTCGGACGGGTCGAAGGGCGGCGGCGCGGACAGGATGAACGTCTCGCAGCCGAGCCGGGGGGCCTTCTCCAGCGCGACGACATGCGCCTCGGCCGCATCCTCCACCGTCAGCCGCCGGTGCAGGAACTCGTTGGCCTTGATGTTCTCGCCGGAGAGATGCCGATGCGTATCGTCCTCCTCGGGGAAGAAACGTCCGGTGCGCAGGATCGCAATGCCCAGGCCGTGCTCGCGGTGGAACAGCGCACAAAGTTGCTCCGCCGATCTCTTGGTGACGCCGTAGATGTTGCGCGGCTCCAGCGGCCCGAAATCCTCGGTGAGCCAGACCGCCTTCGATGCCCCGCCGGCCTTGCCGGCACGGATCACCTCGGAGATCATCAACGAGGTCGTCGAGGTGAAGACGAAACGGTCATGCCCGGCAGCGACCGCCGCCTCGAGCAGGTTCAACGTGCCGGTCACATTGACGTCGACGAACGCCCGCTTCGGATAGCGCGCGATGTCCGGCTTGTGCAGCGCGCCGCCATGGATCACCGCCTCGATCCCGCGCTCGGCGAAAGCCCGGTCGACCAGCGCACGATCGGCGACCGATCCGACAATGTCGGTATCCGCGCCCGGTGCGACATCCAGCCCGACCACCTCATGCCCCGCATCCCGCAGGCGCGGCGCGAGGAACCGCCCGAGCCAGCCGGAGGATCCGGTCAACAAGACGCGCAATTTTCAGGCCTCCGTTCGTCCCGAGCATAGTCGAGAGGCGTGTGTGATGACCCGGTGCCGGCGCCCCTCGACGCAGTTTATCCTGAGCGACGCCGCAGGCTTCGTCGAAGGGCTCGGGGCGAACGAAACTTGTACGCCTCCTGACTAGGCTTCGTACTGCGCCGTTGTCTTGGCCGCGACCTCGTCCGCCGTCACGTCCGGCGCCAGCTCGATCAGCCGGAACGGGCTCTGATGGTCCGGACGGTGGAAGACGCAGAGATCGGTCACGATCATGTCGACGACGTTCTTGCCGGTGAGCGGCAGCGTGCATTCGGGGATGAACTTGGGATCGCCGTTCTTGGACGTGTGCTCCATCACGACGATGATCTTCTTGACGCCCGCGACCAGATCCATCGCGCCGCCCATGCCCTTGATCATCTTGCCCGGGATCATCCAGTTGGCGATGTCGCCATTTTGCGCCACCTCCATCGCGCCGAGCACGGTCAAATCGATATGCCCGCCGCGGATCATCGCGAAGCTGTCGGACGACGAGAAATAGGACGACGACGGCAGCTGGCTGATCGTCTGCTTGCCCGCGTTGATCAGGTCGGGATCGACCTCGTCCTCATACGGGAACGGCCCGATGCCGAGCATTCCGTTCTCGCTCTGCAGCGTCACCTCCATCCCGTCGGGGATGTTGTTGGCGACCAAAGTCGGGATGCCGATGCCGAGATTGACATAATAGCCGTCGCGCAGCTCCTTGGCGGCACGCGCGGCCATCTGATTGCGGTCCCAGGGCATAGAGCGATCTCCGTCAGAGGGTATGCCAGGCGCGCCAGGTGCCGATCGCATGGACCAGCCCGATGGCGAGCACGATGGTTGAGGACCAGACGAGAAACGTCATGGTCAGATCGGGGCGTTGCAGCGCGGACGGCATGAACAGCACCAGTCCACGCAGCAGATAGACGGCGCTGATCACGACGAGCGCCGTTCGCAGGAACGGCAGGCGCGCGATCAGGCCGGCGCCGGAAAGGGCATAGGCCCCCGCCACGGCCAGCGCGGCGGCCACGCACAGGGTGATCAGGGCCGGCCGCCAGTCGCCCTGTTCGGCCATGCGTGCCATCCCCTCGCCCGCGCCGAAGAAGCGATACCAGTCGGGGCCGCCGACGATGCAGCCGAGGTGCAGCACGGCCGCAACGAGGCTGAGGCCGCCGCCGATGGCGAGCCAGTTGATGCCGTCGATCACGCCGCTCCGGTCACCCGCCACCATGATCAGTCACCCGCCTCGGGATCGGACCAGCGCCGGTCCGCCGGGAAGACATCGTCGAAGCTGCCGCGGATGCTCGGGCCGTAGACCGGGTTGGACAGCATGAACCAGCCATTGCCCCACATCTGCGCGAAGCGGCCGCCGGTGGCCGCGCGGCGGCGATCGGGGACGCTCAGATCGCGGGCGTTGAACAGGTCGGAGAAATCGCCGAGCTGGTCGCCGGCCATGGCGATCACGCAGTAGCGTTCGGAAATCGCCGCGCGCCGCGGGTCCTTCGCCGATCCCGCGCCGATATCGCCCTTCAGCCACAGCGTCTCGCGGTGGCGGGCCGGACCGAGCCCGGCGCCCTCGATCGCGGACCGGGTCTGGGCCGCATATTCGGTGACGCGGTTCGAATTGAAGACCACGGTGATACCGGCGTCGCGGATGGCACGCAGCGCGGTGACGGCGCCGGGCATCGGCAGCACCGCGCTGGCGCCGGTCTGCTCCCAGCGCGCCCAGATGCCCTCGTCATAGGCGCGGCCGCGCACGGCCTCGTCATATTCGTAGCCGAGATTCTGGATCGCCGTCTCGTCGACATCGAGCACCACCGCCAGCGGCCGGTTGCCGCACGGCACGAACGCCGGCGCGTCCAGCGTCGCGCCCGCCGCCAGCACCACACTCTCCGTCGGCCGGGCGCGGGCAGCGGCCAGCACATGGTCGCGAAAGGCGTGGTAGGCTTGGATGCTGGACGCCCCGCTCTCGCCCGATCCGTACATCCACTGCATCGTCGCCGGAACCTGCGGCGTGGCGGCGGGCGCGGCCGAAGGCGTCGTCGGTGCCGGCGTCGTGGCGCAGCCGGCAAGCGACGTCAGGGCAAGGAGTGCGAAGCGCCTCACGCTGCCCCGACCGACTCCGGGCGCGGCCGGGTCGTCACGAACTCGATCTTCTTGTCATAGGGCGCGCCGAGGATCAGGCGCTTCACGTAGATGCTGGGCAGGTGGACCGCGTCCGGATCGAGGCTGCCGACGGGCACGATCTCCTCGACCTCGGCGACGCAGACCTTGCCGGCCGTCGCCATCGGCTGGTTGAAGTTGCGCGCGGTCTTGCGGAACACGAGGTTGCCCGCCTCGTCCGCCTTCCAGCCCTTGATGATCGCGAGGTCGGCGCGGATGCCGCGCTCCAGGATATAGTCCTGCCCGTCGAAAGTCTTGACCTCCTTGCCCTCGGCCACCTGGGTGCCGACGCCCGTTTTGGTGTAGAAACCGGGAATGCCCGCCCCGCCCGCGCGGCAGCGCTCCGCCAGCGTCCCTTGCGGACAGAATTCCACCTCGAGCTCGCCAGCCAGATACTGCCGCTCGAACTCCTTGTTCTCGCCGACATAGGAGGAGATCATCTTCTTCACCTGGCGCGAGCGCAGCAGCTTGCCGAGCCCCTCGCCATCGATTCCGGCATTGTTGGAGGCGATGGTGAGGTCCTTGACCCCCGATGCCTGGATCGCGTCGATCAGCCGCTCCGGAATGCCGCACAGGCCGAAGCCGCCCGCACAGATCGTCATGCCATCGAACAGCAGCCCGTCCAGTGCCGCCGCCGCATCGGGATAGGTCTTCTTCATCGATCGCGCGCTCCCTTGGTCGGAACCCGCGATAGTCAAGCGGGCCGAGTCCGGTCAAGAGAACCTGAATCGTGTTTCAACTTTGCGGACGGCGCGACAGCAGCCCCGCCGCCGCGATGCCAGCCTCGGCGCAGGCCGCATCGTCCGCCGGCGCCTCGCCCGACACGCCGACCGCGCCGATCCGCTCGCGACCGTCGGCCGAGAAGACCGGGGCACCGCCGGCGACGGTGACGACATGCGGCGCGGCGGCGAAGCCCGGCGTACCGCGCACCGCCTCCGTCATCTGCGCGGTCGCAAAGCCCCAGGCCGACGCGGCCCGCGCCTTGGCGAGCGCGAACTCCATGATGCCATAACCATTGCCGTCCATGCGCAGCGTCGCGACGGGATGACCGCCCGCATCGACCACCGCGATGCCGTGGCTCTGATTGCGGGTCACGGCGTGGGCGGCACAGCCGGCGACGATCGCCTGCGCCGCCCGCGCGTCGAGGCGTGCCGGCGCCTGGGCCAAAGCCGGTGCGGTCAGGCCGGACAGGGCAAATGTCACAATGAGCGGACGGACGAGGTGCGCGAAAGCCATCGCATGTCTCCATGTCGTGGCCCACCGGCATCGACCCTGACGCGCGGGCTTTCGGGGGTCAAGCGAGCGGGGTTCGGCCGCAAGAAACGGATTTCGCCCGACCGGCGTCGCGACGATGCTCAACCCGACCCCAATCCGGAGCGAACGACATGAAATTGCTGGAAAACAAGGTCGCGATCATCACCGGCGCCAGTTCCGGGATCGGTCGTGCGGCCGCCCTCCTGTTCGCGCGGCACGGCGCCGCGCTGATCCTGACCGCACGCGGTGCGGACCGGCTCGACAGGGTGGTCGGGGAGATTCGGGCCGGGGGCGGACGTGCCGAGGCGGTCGTCGGCGATGCCGCCGAGCCGGCCTGTGCCGAAGCCGCGGTCGCCGCGGCGCTCGACGCCTATGGCCGGCTGGACGTCGGCTTCAACAATGTCGGCGCGGTGGGCGAACTGGCGCCCCTCGCCGATCTCTCGCTCGCCCGGTGGCGCGAGGTGATCGACGCCAACCTCACCTCCGCCTTTCTCGCCGCCAAATACCAGATCCCCGCCATGCTCGACGCCGGCGGCGGATCGATCCTGTTCACGTCGAGCTTCGTCGGCAGCGCGCTCGGCGTCTCGAACATGGGCGCCTATGGCGCGGCCAAGGCGGGGGTGATCGGTCTCGTGCGCGAGCTGGCGGCGGACTACAGCCCGCGCGGCATCCGCGCCAATGCGTTGCTCCCGGGCGGCACCGACACGCCGATGGCGACGTTCAGGACGCCGGAGGAACGGGCGTTCGTCGAGGGCTTCCATGCCCTGCGGCGCATCGCGGCGCCCGACGAGATCGCCCGCGCCGCCCTGTTCCTCGCCTCGGACATGGCGAGCTTCGTCACCGGCAGCGCGCTCTATGCCGACGGCGGCGTTTCGGCCGTGCGGGTCTGACCGGTCTCAGCCCTTGAGCTTGGCGAGCACGCCCTGCAGCTGCATCGCGTTGGACATGTCGCCCTCGACGGCGAGCTTGCCCTGCATGAAGGCGGTCATGCCGTCCAGCTTGCCGTCGGCCATGTCCTTCCAGTCGGCCCAGGCGACCTTGATCGTGGTGTCGGCGGTGCCGTCGTCCTCGGTCACGGTCTGGCCGACGCCGTCGAGCATCACCGAACCCTCGCTGCCGAAGTCGAGCTTCACCTTCTTGCCCGGAAGGAAGGCTCCGGCCTCCTTCAGCTTCGTCGCCATCTCGCTCTTGGTCGCCATGATCCGTCTCCCTTGGGTGTTGGACGCGAGCCTAGTCCGCTGGCTGGCGAGGTCAAGGATTTACATTGATGTCAGTAGTGAGGGCTCCGATCCCGCGGATGGCCGCTCACGACCCATTGCGGACATTCCGGCCAATGGTGATTCAATCTGCCTTTAGATCGAAGATACCAGAAAGAAGTATTCCGAACAGGCTCGCCGCAATCAACGGACCAAATATCAAAGGGATTGCCAGCAGCCCCATGGCGCCACCGCCGTCAATCTGTTCCCAATCGATCCAGATTGCGAGCGCCACGTAGAGAACGAAAACCGTTGGTAGCAGTCCAAAAGCGAACCAACTGGCCCACGTGTCGCTCCATCTGAACCTGCGCATCATAACCTGTCGCAAAAAAGCGACGAACATGATCGCGATCATCCAAGCGATGAAAGCCTCACCCCAGCCGTTCATGCTCTCAATTTAACCTTGAAAGCTGAGATCAACAACGCCGGCTTTCCGCCCATAGCGGACACTAACTCCCCTCCCAGAAAGGGAGGGGGGCATGCGCGCACGCGCCAAAATCCACTTGCGATCCAGCATCAGTCGAGCTAGCTCGCGACTGATTGCGGAATGCAATCAGAAGTCCCGCAACGCATCGTGCGAGAAAGGGAGGCAGGCATGGCCAGGCTCGTGTTCGGAATGAACCAGTCCCTCGACGGCTATGTCGATCACGACCGCTTCGCGCCGGACCCGGTGCTGTTCCGCCACTTCATCGAGGAGGCCGAGAGGCAGACGGGCAGCCTCTACGGCCGCAAGATGTACGAGATCATGCGCTACTGGGACGATGACGATCCCGAATGGAATGCGGATCTGCGCGCCTTCGCGGCCGCATGGCGCAGGCAACCGAAATGGGTCGCCTCGCGCGCGGCGCCGTCGGTCGGCCCCAATGCCACGCTGATCGAAGGCGATCTCGCGGCAGCGGTCCGCAAATTGAAGGCCGGGCATGACGGCGAGATCGAGATCGCCGGACCGGACCTGGCGCGCAGCCTCACCGGGCTCGGCCTGATCGACGAGTATCGGATCTACCTGCACCCCGTCGTGCTCGGTCACGGCACGCCCTATTTCGCCGGCCCCCGGCCGCCGCTCCGCCTGACGTCCACCGAACGGATCGGCGCGGATGTCATCAGGCTGACCTACGTCCCCGCCTGAGCGCTCGCCTGGTGCGAAACGACGGGCGCGGCCCAGCCTCATATGCGAGCCATATTGGTACAAAATACTTTCCTACAGAGCCCAGATATGTTCTAGTTCCGGAATGATCCGGAATCGATCGCCCGCCGCCCGCGATACGGCGCAGCCTGACCAGTGCGTGGTCGCATGGCCGCCCCATGACAGCCGGCATCCTGCCTTCGGCCCACACTCAACTCACCGCAATCTGCGACGAACGCCCCGTTACCTTTGTCACCTTTCCAAGGCCGGCGAACCGCTTTAGGCCGCACGCATGACCCAGACTCGCACCGGCGGCCGCATCCTCATCGACAACCTGCTCGCACAGGGGTGCGATCGCATCTTCACGGTGCCCGGCGAGAGCTTCCTTGCCGCGCTCGACGCGCTGCACGACACGCCCGCGATCGACCTCGTCGTCTGCCGACAGGAAGGCGGCGTCGCCTATATGGCCGAGGCGGACGGGAAAATGACCGGGCGGCCCGGAATCGCCTTCGTGACCCGCGGGCCGGGCGCGACCAACGCCGCGATCGGCGTCCACACCGCCTTCCAGGATTCGACGCCGATGATCCTGCTGATCGGCGACGTCGCGCGCGGCGACCGTGACCGCGAGGGCTTTCAGGAGGTGGATTTCGGCACGATGTTCGCGCCGCTCGCCAAATGGGTCGGCCGGATCGAAGATGCGCGGCGCATCCCCGAATATGTCGCCCGCGCCTGGGCGACGGCGACGGCCGGGCGGCCGGGGCCGGTGGTGCTGGTCCTGCCCGAGGACATGCTGCGCGACGAGGTCGAGGCCGTCGATCGGCCGAAGGCGCCGCGCATCGCCCAGGCGGCGGACCCGCTCGCGGTCAGCGCGCTGATGGACCTCCTGAAGGATGCCGCCGCGCCGATCGCGATCGTCGGCGGCGCCGGCTGGTGCTGCGGCACGGCGCACCATTTCATCCAGTTCGCCGAGCGGATCGGCCTCCCGATCGCGACCGCCTTCCGCCGGCAGGATTCGGTGCCGAACGACAGCCCGGTCTATGCCGGCAATCTCGGCTACGGCCCCAATCCGAAGCTGGTCGAACGGGTGAAGGCGGCGGACCTCATCATCGCGCTCGGCGCCCGGCTCGGCGAGGCGACGACCGACGGCTACACCCTGATCACGCCCGACCATCCCGGCCAGACGCTCGTCCATGTCCATCCCGACCCGGAGGAGCTGGGCCGCGTCTATCGCACTGACCTGCCGATCTGTGCGGACATGATGGAGTTCGCCGAGCTCTGCGCCGACTGGGAGGACGAGGTCATCCATTTCGATGCAGGCGCCGAGGCGCATGCCGAATGGGAAGCCTGGGCGACGCCGCAGCCCCGCGAAGGGGTCGAGATGGACCTCGGCCTGGTCGTCGAGGAATTGCGCCGCCGGCTCCCCGCCGACACGATCGTCTGCAACGGCGCCGGCAATTTCTCGGGCTGGTGGCATCGTTTCTGGCGCTACGGCCCGTGTCCCAGCCAGCTCGCGCCGACCAACGGCTCGATGGGCTATGGCCTGCCGGCGGGCGTCGCCGCGGCGCTGCGCGCGCCGGAGCGGCAGGTGCTGGTCGCGGCCGGCGACGGCGATTTCCTGATGAACGGGCAGGAGCTGGCGACCGCGGTGCTGCACGGGGCCGAGATGCTGGTCGTCGTCGTCGACAATTGCACCTACGGCACGATCCGCATGCATCAGGAGCGCGAATATCCCGAGCGGGTGACGGGCACGGTCCTGTTCAACCCCAATTTCGCCGTCTTCGCGCGCGCCTTCGGGGCATGGTCGGAGACGGTCGAGCGGACAGCGGACTTTCCCGCCGCGCTCGACCGGGCGATGGAACAGCCGGGCGTCAGGCTCCTCCACCTTCGGACCGACATCGAGCAGATCACGGCTGCGACCACGATCACGAAGCTGCGCGAGAAGGCGAAGGTTTAGCGCCATTCCGTCATGCCGGACGTGATTGTCAGGTGAACAGCGCCCACGCTGTGCAACCATGTCCGGGGGCATGGCGACCTGGTCAATGGCATCCACCTGCCTTTTGACGGCCGCAAAAGGACGAGGTGGACCCCGGATCTGGTCCGGGATGACGATAACACAAGAAAATGGCCGCCCCGGCATAGCGGGACGGCCTGGCTCTTTCTCAGGTCGAAGACTCAGATGTCGTCGCCAAGCGCGCCTTTCACCTTGCCGATGACCTGCTGGCCCTTGCCCCTGGCTTCCTGGGCCGCGCCCTCGTCGCGGGTCTTTGGATCGTTGCTCTGCTGCTTGAGCTTGCCGGCGGCCTCGTTGAGATTGCCTTTGATCTTGTCGGTCAGTTCGCCCATCGGAGGACTCCTGCTGGTGCGGCCCGGCACCGGACTGGCGCCGCCTAAGCCATTGAAGTCAGAACGAAGTTGATGGCGCGGTGTTCCGCTCAATCCGCTGCCCAACCGGCCGCGCCGATCAGCGGCACGAACCGGACGGGGCAAAGTGACTGCCGCTCGAACCCGTCGGCCGCGACCCGGGTCACGCGCACCAGATCCTGGACCTCATCGACACTCCCAATCGGCATCACCAGATGTCCGCCGACCCGGAGTTGCTCGAGCAGCACCTGTGGCACATGGCTGCCACTGGCGGCCGCCAGGATGGCATCGAACGGCGCTTCATCGGGCCATCCGCCCGAACCGTCGCCGTGGACGATCCCGACATTGCCGTAGCCGAGCCGCCGCATCCGCGCCGCGGCCAGGTCGGCGAGTTCGCGATGCCGCTCGATCGCGATGACGCGCGCCGCGATCCGGCCGATCACCGCCGCCGCATAGCCCGATCCGGCGCCGATCTCGAGCACGCGGCCGCCCGGTGCGACGGCGGCCGCCGCGATCATCAGCGCGACGATATAGGGCTGGGAGATGGTCTGGCCGGCCTCGATCGGAAGGGGGCGGTCCTCATAGGCGTGGTTCGCTTGCACGGCAGGCACGAACAGGTGGCGCGGCACCTCGCGCATGGACGCCAGCACGTACGGGTCGGATATGCCGCGGCCTTCGACCTGCCGGCGGACCATGTCCGAACGCGCTGCAGCGAAATCCCTCAAGGCGCTTCACGCAAAGGGGCCGCGGCCACAGGCGCGGCCACGGCCCCTCGCGACGTCAAGGCAGGGCGCGCGCGCCTACTGGCCTTTCTCCGGGTAGCCGCCCTTGTCGGGATAGCCCTGGTCGCCGCCCTGATCCTTGTCAGGCCAGCCGCCCTTCTCGGCAGCGCCGCCCTGATCGTCATAGCCCGGCTTTTCGGGATAGCCTTCGTCCGGCGCGCCGCCCTTGCCGCCGCCGAAGTCGCCCTTGTCGGGATAACCGCCCTTCTCGCCATAACCCTGGTCGCCGCCCTTGTCCGGATAGCCGTCACCCTTGTCGGGATAGCCCTGATCGCCGCCCTTGTCCGGATAGCCACCTTTCTCTCCGTCCTGAGCGGCGCCCTTGTCATAGCCCTGATCGGCGCCGGGCTTGCCTTGCCAGCCGCCCTTCTCCAGATTCTTCTCGTCGCTCATTCCCCGATCCTCCACCTTGGGCGGGCGCGGCACCATGCCGGCGGCCACACCCCTAAACCGCCGGGACGATCCTGCGTTCCGGCGGTCCAATGATCCTATCAGGCACCGGGCAGGCGCGACAGCCGGATGCGCACGATCTATGCAGCATCCATGCACGAGCGGATCATCGGCCTCTACGAAGACAATGCTGCCGAGTGGGACCGCGTGCGCGGCAAGGGCCTGATGGAGCGAGCATGGCTCGACCGCTTTCTCGCGCCCGTCCCGGCCGGCGGCGCGATCCTCGACATCGGCTGCGGTGCGGGCGAGCCGATCGCCGGTTACATGATCGGGGCCGGCCATGCCGTGACCGGGGTCGATTCGGCGCCTTCGCTGATCGCGATGGCTGGCGATCGCTTCCCGGATCACACCTGGCTCTCCACCGACATGCGCAGGCTCGATCTGGGCCGGCGCTTCGACGGCCTGATCGCCTGGCACAGCCTGTTCCACCTCTCGCCGGACGATCAGCGGCCGATGTTCGCGCGCTTCGCCGCCCATGCCGCGCCCGGTGCCATGCTGATGTTCACCAGCGGTTCCGAACCGGGTGAGACGATCGGCGAATGGATCGGAGCGCCGCTCTATCATGCCAGCCTCGGCACGGACGAATATCGTGCGCTGCTGGAAGGGAACGGCTTCGGGATCGTCGACCACAAGATTGACGACCCCGATTGCGGCGGCGCGACCATATGGCTGGCGCAGCGGAAGGGGACGGCCTAGCCCTGCTTCACTTGGCCCTTGTCGGCCGCGTGCGACGCCTCGACGCTGTCGGTCTTGATGTCCTTCTGGCCGCCTTCGCCCTTGTCGTCGCCGATCTCGTGATGGACGGCCTCGTCCGGCTTGCCGGGTTTCTTCGTGCTGTCCGTCACGATCCTGTTCCTCCTTGTCGGGGAACAACCAGGCTGGGTGGCGCCCGTTCCCTCAGATCAGCCCGGCAAGCGGGCTTGAGGGGTCGGCGTAGCGGCGCTGACCCATGCGGCCGGCGCGATAGGCGAGACGGCCGGATTCGACCGCCAGCTTCATCGCCCGCGCCATCAGGATCGGATCCTTCGCCTCGGCGATGGCGGTGTTCATGAGAACGCCGTCGCAGCCGAGCTCCATCGCCACGCCGGCATCGGATGCGGTGCCGACGCCGGCATCGACCAGCACCGGCACGCCGGCGCCCTCGACGATGAGGCGGATCGTAACCCGGTTCTGGATGCCGAGCCCGGAGCCGATCGGCGCACCCAGCGGCATGATCGCGACCGCGCCGGCCTCTTCGAGCTGTTTCGCGGCGATCGGATCGTCGACGCAATAGACCATCGGCTTGAACCCCTCCTTCACGAGGGTCTCGGTTGCCTTCAGCGTCTCACGCATGTCGGGATAGAGCGTCTTGGCCTCGCCCAGCACCTCGAGCTTGACGAGATCCCAGCCGCCCGCCTCGCGCGCCAGCCGGAGTGTGCGGACGGCATCGTCCGCGGTGAAGCAGCCGGCGGTGTTGGGGAGATAGGTGAAGCGCTTCGGATCGATATGATCGGTCAGCAATGGCTGGCCGGGATCGGAGATGTTCACCCGCCGCACCGCGACCGTGACGATCTCCGCCCCCGACGCCTCCAACGCCGCCGCATTCTGCTCGAAGCTCCTGTACTTGCCGGTGCCAACGATCAGCCGGGAGGTGAATGTCTGGCCGGCAACCGTCCAGCTGTCGTCCGTGCCACTCCGGGGCGCTGCGATTCGGCCTTCTGCACTCACGTTTTCATGTCCGCTCGATGGGATGGAAGACCGCGATATAGTCACGATCGCGGCGCGCGTAAGCCATGCTTTCGCGACGCCCCGGCAATCCCTAGGCTGCGCGCGGACATAGGGAGGTGGAAATGCGGTTCGCTCGGTTCGTCTGGCTGGCCCTTCTGGCACTCGCACCGCTGCCCGTGGCCGCGGCGCAGGAGAACGATGTCGTCGTTCGCGGCGATGCCGCCCGGATGGAGATCGAACGCATCCTTCAGGCCGACAATCTCGACACGTCCCAACTCGGCCCGCGCGAGGTCACCGACATCATGGCCAGCATCCCGCGCGGGGGCGCGCCGGAAGATTTCTGGCAGGCCTATCAGACGCATGTCCGCGCCTGGGAGCGGCTGACCGCCGCAGTGGAGACCGTGCAGCGCCAGCAAGGCGCCTCCACGTTCGTCGATGGCGCGGAGGAGCTGGCCGACGCCGAGGATGCGATCGGCAGCACCTTCGACGAGGTCGAGCAGATCGCCCGCCGCTACGGCGCGCGCCTGCCGGTTCCGCGCGCCAACATCCTGCCGACGATCTGAAGGGGGCTCAGCCTCCGCCGACGAAGGTCACGATCTCGAAATCGTCGCCGTCCTCGACCTTCACGTCGGCCAGCGTTGACCGCGGCACGATCTCCAGATTGCGTTCCACCGCCACCTTGGTCGGCTCCAGCCCGAGCTCCAGTGCCAGGGCGGCGATCGTCATGCCATCGCGCACCCGCCGGTGCTCGCCGTTGACGCGGATCGGGATCGTGCCGTCGTGAACCATGTGAAGCCTTGCCTTTGCAGCGGTGCGCGAGCGTCATATAGAGACCCGCCATGGCAACGCCACCTTTGATCTATGTCCTCAACGGGCCGAACCTCAACCTGCTCGGCACGCGCGAGCCGGACATCTACGGCTCCGACACGCTCGACGACATCGCCGGGCGGCTGGAGGACAAGGCGAAGGTGCTGGGGGTCAGGATCGACATCCGCCAGTCGAATCACGAGGGCCATCTCGTCGACTGGATCCAGGAGGCCCAGGCGAAGGGCGCCAGGGCGGTCATCCTGAATGCGGCCGCCTATACGCACACGTCCGTTGCCATCCATGATGCGATCAAGGCGGTGGCCGTGCCGGTGATCGAGGTGCACCTGTCCAACCCGCACCGGCGCGAGCCCTTCCGGCACCGGTCCTGGGTCGGGTCCGCCGCCACGGGAACCATCGCCGGCTTCGGCGCGTCCGGCTACGAACTGGCTCTGGACGCCGCGGCACGACTCTGACACAGGGGCGCCTTTTTCCGGGGGTGCCCCACAATCGGGGGTGAAGAGGTTTTGATGAGCGAGAAGAAGGGTTCCGAGGAGCCGATGCGGATCGACACCGATCTGATCCGCCAGCTGGCCGACCTGCTGACCGAAAACGACCTGAGCGAGATCGAGGTCGAGGACAGCGAACGCCGCATCGTCGTCAAGCGCAAGCTGAACGTCGCCGCCATGCCGGTCTATGCCGCACCGGTCGCACCATCGTCCAACACCGCGGCACCGGCGCCCGCCGCGCCGGCGTCCACGTCCGTCACCACCGACAATCCGGGCAGCCACCCGGGCGCCGTCAAGTCGCCGATGGTCGGCACCGCCTATCTCTCGGCCGAGCCGGGAGCGGCGCCTTTCGCGGCGTTGGGCGCGCAGGTCAATGCGGGCGACACGCTGCTGATCATCGAAGCGATGAAGGTGATGAATCCGATCACCGCGCCCAAGGCCGGCACGGTGAAGCGGATCCTGATCCAGGACGCCCAGCCGGTGGAGTTCGATCAGCCGCTGGTGATCGTCGAATAATGGCCATCCAGAAGGTCCTGATCGCGAATCGCGGCGAGATCGCGCTTCGCATCCACCGCGCCTGCCACGAGATGGGCATCAAGACGGTCGCCGTCCATTCGACCGCGGACGCCGACGCAATGCACGTCCGCCTCGCCGACGAGGCGATTTGCATCGGCCCGCCGCCGGCGGGCGAATCCTACCTCAACATTCCCAACATCATCTCGGCGGCCGAGATCAGCCAGGCCGATGCGATCCACCCCGGCTACGGCTTTCTGAGCGAGAACGCCCGCTTTGCCGAGATCGTCGAATCCCACGACATCATCTGGATCGGCCCGAAGCCCGAGCATATCCGCACGATGGGCGACAAGATCGAGGCCAAGCGCACCGCCGCGCGGCTCGGCCTGCCGCTGGTGCCGGGCTCGGACGGGCCGGTCGAGGACCTCGCGGAGGCGAAGCGCATCGCCGCCGAGGCCGGCTATCCGGTCATCATCAAGGCGGCGTCCGGCGGCGGCGGCCGCGGCATGAAGGTCTGCCAGTCCGAGGACCAGCTCGAGACGCTGATGCAGCAGGCCGGGTCCGAAGCGAAGGCCGCCTTCGGCGACGCCACCGTCTATATCGAGAAATATCTCGGCGACCCGCGTCACATCGAGTTCCAGATCTTCGGCGACGGCAACGGGAACGCCATCCACCTTGGCGAGCGCGACTGCTCGCTCCAGCGCCGCCACCAGAAGGTGCTGGAGGAAGCGCCCTCCCCCGTCATCACGCCCGAGCAGCGCGAGGAAATGGGCGGCCTCGTCGCCCATGCGATGGCCGAAATGGGCTATCGCGGCGCCGGCACGATCGAGTTCCTCTACGAGAATGGCGAATTCTATTTCATCGAGATGAACACCCGGCTCCAGGTCGAGCATCCGGTGACCGAGGCGATCACCGGCCTCGATCTGGTGCGCGAGCAGATCCGCATCGCCGAGGGGCATCCGCTGACGCTCAGGCAGCAGGACGTCGTCTTCCGCGGTCATGCGATCGAATGCCGGATCAATGCCGAGGATCCGGTGACCTTCGCGCCCTCACCCGGCCTCGTCAGCCATTTCCATGCCCCCGGCGGCATGAACGTGCGCGTCGATAGCGGCCTCTACTCGGGCTATCGGGTGCCGCCCTACTATGACTCGATGATCGCCAAGCTGATCGTCTACGGCACCACGCGCGCCGGCGCGATGCGGCGCCTCCGCCGCGCCCTCGAAGAGTTCGTGGTCGAGGGCGTCAAGACCACCATCCCCCTCCACCAGAAGCTGCTCGACGACCCGGAGTTCCAGGAGGGCAGCTACACCATCAAGTGGCTGGAGGAATGGCTGGCGAAGCAGCAGGACTAGGCAGGCACGGTCTTTTCGTCATGCCGGGCTCGATCCGGCATTCCCCTTTCCCTTGCTGTTGATCCGGAAAGAAAGATGGACTCCGGATCAGGACCGGGGCGACGATTGCGCGTTCTGCCGCGCGCCGTTCCCAGACCCCATCTTCACGAAATCCTTACGCGACCTGCCCTCCTTTCCTCTGGAAGCTTAACAGCTTGCGGGCCGATATCGGCCGCATGCCAGACCCCCGCACCCGACCTCACCTGACCGGCACTGCCCGGCTCTACCGACGCTGGGCGCGAGCGGCCGACTGGCTGGGCGCGCAGCGGCCGCTCGACCTCGCGCTCGGCGTGACCGCGCTCGTCGCCGGGGCGATGCTGCTCGGGCGCGCTTTGTAACCTGCGAAAGGCTGACCCATGTCTCTCGATCCTCTCATAACGCTCGCCCTGATGCTGCTGCTCTGGGGCGTTGGCATCGGTTACATCGCCCTCATGGCCGCCCGAGAAGCGCGTGCCGGAGGGAAGGTCGCCGGCTCCCGGCCGGTAGCGCACCGCAAGCCGTAGCAACACGCGTGCCCTCGCTTTCCGGAGACGAACCATGGCCACCCAGTTCCATCCCCTCCCATCTGCCCGGTCGGTGCTCGGGTTCGCCCCGCACCGCCTGATGACACCGCGACGCTCCCCTGTGCGCACGTCCGCATCCGCCGAGGCCTGCCTGCTCGAAGAGATCGACCGGGCGCTGCAGATCCTGCACATCCACGGCCGCCATTCGGTCTTCATCGTCGACATGGCCTGCGGGGACGGCCGCCTGCTCCTCCACGCCGCCCGTCGCGCCCGCGCGCTCGGCTTCGTCGCGATCGACGCCAAAGGCTTTGATGATGCGCCTGCGCAGATCGCCTTCGCCACCGCCGCGGCGCACGCGGTGCGCGATCCGGCGATCGGCTTCGCCTTCACGCTGCTGCCGCCGGGCGGTGCGCTGCCGATCGAGGATGGCGAGGTCGACATCGTTATCGGCGAGGCGCGGCAACTGCTCGGCGAACATGGCACGCTCATCCGCCAGCGTTGACCATCATGCCCGACCCGGCAAGCCTCCGCGCCCCGGCCGCACCGATCCTGCTCGTCGGACAGGATCGCAAAGGTCACTGGGTGGTCCGCCACAGCCTCGGCCTTATCGAAGGAATTTTCGTTTCTCGCGCCGCGGCACTTCATTTCGCCCATCAGGAGTGCCAGGCGATTCCCGGAACGCGTGTTGCGATGGCGGACGCAGCCCTGAGCTCGGCGCTCGCGCGCTGATCGCTCTGGTTTTGCCGGGCCGGTTTGAATAGGAGCAGGCACGTCGTCTCGATGTGAGGGGGACTGCCGTGCTTGCTTTCGCCGCCGCGCTGCTTCTGGGCCAGGCCGCCATCGAACCCGCCGCATTCGTCGGCAAGACCGTGCCGGAAACCCACAGCGTCGTGATCTGCCCCACCGGCGAGGCCGCGAGGCGGATGCTGGACGATTATTACCAGCCGGGCACCCATATTCTCGAGACCGCGCGATTTTTCGAGGGCCTGGCCGCGACCGGCTGCACCCAGGAAGGCGGCCCGGTCACGGTCGGTTCGATCCAGCAGGGCCGCACCTTCGATTTCGCCGGCGGCGCGCAGACCCACATCCGGTTCGAGGGCCGCAACGCCGCGGGCGCGGCCGTCCACGGCATCGTCGATACGGACGCCTTCCGCGTCCGAACTGCGCTCGAAAGCTTCCTGATCGAAAACGGCGCGGGCGACAGCGGCCAGGTCGAGTTGCAGGGTGGCTCCTATCGCTGCCCGAGCGCCGAGGCGGCACGTGCCGTGATCCGCGGCGTGCCGCGCGAGGGCGATGCAGCGCAGCGCGACGCACGCTTCAGCGCACTGGTCCAGGCCCAGAGCTGCGCCCCCGCCACCGGCCTGTTCCGGATTCGCGACGTCTTCGAGAGCGCCGATTTCGAAGGGCCGGACGGCGCCTACACCTATCAGGCCGTGGCGGGTGCCGACGACGGCGGCACGGAGGCCGGCCTGCTCTTCCTCACCGCCATCTAGGAGTTTCCCGCGCATGAAGGCGACGATCTGGCACAATCCGAAATGCTCGACCTCGCGCAAGACCCTCGATCTGCTGCGCGAGTTGGGCGCCGACGTTTCGGTGATCGAATATCTGAAGACGCCGCCGTCGCGCGCCGAGCTGCAGCGCCTCTATGCGCGCGCCGGGATGACGGCCCGTGACGGCCTCAGGACCAGGGAACCGCTCGCCAGGGAACTCGGTCTCGCCGACGCCGGCGAATCCGCGATCCTCGACGCGATGGTCGCCAACCCGATCCTCATCGAACGTCCACTGGTCGAAACCGAAAAGGGCGTCCGCGTCGCCCGCCCGATTGATAGGGTCCGCGAAATCCTTTGAGCCGGGTTTGTCCCGCGACTGTCATCTTTCTCTCATAATCCTGCCTTCGAGGCAGGTGACGGGGCGGATATGCAGTCGATCGCGGTCTACAGCCTGAAAGGCGGCGTCGGGAAGACCACGCTGGCGGTCAATCTCGCCTGGGCGGCCGCTGTCCGTTCCGCGCGCAAGACCCTGCTCTGGGATCTCGATCCACAGGCGGCCGCGAGCTTCATGCTCGGCGCGACGCTCAACGGCGGCAAGGACGCGCAGGCGGTGTTCGCCAAGGATGTCGATCCGGCCAGGCTCATCCGCACGACGCCCGTGCCACGCCTCGACCTGCTCCCCGCGGACGCGTCGCTGCGCGGCCTAGACCGGTTCCTGTTCGGGCTCGGCAAGAAGAAACGGCTCCAGAAACTCATCGAAGAGATCGGCGCGGACTACGACCGCATCCTCCTCGATGCCCCGCCGGGCCTCACCGAGACCAGCGAGCAGGTGCTGCGTGCCGCCGATCTGATCCTCGTGCCCGTCATCCCCTCGCCGCTGTCGCAGCGCGCGCTCGACGAGGTCGTCTCCTGGCTCGACCGTCACGCGCTGCGCCGCGGACCGATCCTCCCCGTATTCAACATGGTCGACCGTCGCCGCGCCCTCCACCGCGCCGCGCTGGAGGCGAAGCCCGACTGGCCCGTCATCCCGATGGCCAGCGCGTTCGAAGCGATGACGGCCACGCCCGGCGAGATCGGCAGGCTCCCCGCCGGCACGCCGGCCGGCGCGGCCCTGTTCGGCCTGTGGGGCGGAATCGAGAAACGGCTGGCGAAGCTCGCCAAATCCGGTTGACGCCCGCGCGCCGCGCGCCGATGCGAAGGACAATGGCGCTGGATCCGGACCTGCTGCTGCGCGCATACACGATCGGCGCTTTTCCCATGTCCGACAGCCGCGACGCGGCGGAGGTCTATTGGGTCCAGCCACGCCGCCGCGCGATCCTGCCGCTCGACGGTTTCCATCTCTCGAAATCGCTCCGCAAGACGCTGCGCGCGGGAACGTTCGAGGTCACGCGCGACCGGGCCTTCGCCGCCGTGGTCCGTGCCTGCGCCGACCGCGGCGACACGTGGATCAACGACGAGATCGAGGCCAGCTATGTCCTCCTCCACCGGCTCGGCCAGGCCCATTCGATCGAGATCTGGGAGGGCGAAGAACTGGTCGGCGGCCTCTACGGCGTCCGTCTCGCGCGCGCGTTCTTCGGTGAGAGCATGTTCTCGCGCCGGACCGACGCGTCGAAGGTTGCCCTCGCCTGGCTGGTCGCGCGGCTGAAGGTCGGCGGCTTCACCCTGCTCGATTGCCAGTTCATGACCGATCACCTGCGGAGCCTCGGCGCGATCGAGATCACGCAGGAGCACTATCTTCAGTTGCTGTCGTCAGCGCTCGGCGAGGGCGCGGGCGGAATTGGCTCCGCCGGGGGCGCCGGGGCATTTGCGGCCGGTGCCGCTTCTTCCGCAGGCGCGGCGGCATTCGACGCGCTCGATCGGCTGCTGTCGGGTCGATCCGGTCCCGCCGGTGCGCCGCCCTCGGGATGGGTCATCGCACAGCTCATCGGCCAGACGTCGTAGATCGGATGCTCGACGACGTTGAGCGACGGCGATTCCTTGTACAGCCAGCCCGAGAAGACACGCTGGAACTGACCCTGCGGATTGCGCACGTCGAGCTGGACGAAGGCGCCCGTCAGTTGCTGCACTTCCCAGGAGGCGGTCGTCTCGCAGGCGCGCAGGCGGACGATCACGTCGCCGGCACGCACGGCCTGACCCGGCCGGAGGCTGAACTCGCGCATCTGGCCGTTGCGCTTGTTGAGCAGTCGGACCACGGCCACCCGTTCCGCCATCGGCGTCGTGCCCGGCGGCAGGCGGTCCACGGTCTGCGGGACATCGACCGTCTCTGTGACGCCGTTGGCGTTCTGGCGGTTCTGGTCCGGCGCCTCCCCCTGCCCGCAGGCGGCAAGGGCGAGCAATCCCGCAAATGCAATGATCTTGCGGCGACCGGCCATGCCTCAGTCGGGAGTCCAGGCCTGATAGTCGCCCGTCGCTGCTGCACGCCGGCCGCCGCGCTCGAGTGCGCCCGGCGGGCGATAGGCGAGCGCCGTGCCCGTCAGGTTCGGCGCCGGCGCGCGAAGGAATTTGGGCGGCGGCGGCAACGCTTCGTCGGGGACGGCATCGATCTGCCTGGTCAGCCAGGCATACCATTCGGGCGGCACGCGGCTGACGTCGTTCGATCCCTGGTAGATCACCCAGCGGCGATCGCCCTTGCGCGATTCGAAATAGGCATTGCCGGCGTCATCGGCGCCAACCCTGGTGCCGTTGCGCCAGCTGTAGAGCGCGGTGCCGGTCGAGGCGCCCTCCCACCAAGTGAAGAGATTCTTGAAGAAACCCATGGGCGAAGCGCCTAGCCCCGATGCGAGGCCGCGCGCAAGACCTTGGTTGCCGGCCGGCGAGAGCATGCCGGGCCACTCAGGCCGGCTCGACCTCCACCGCGAGCGGCCCCTTCCGGCCCACGGCGATCCGCGCCCGCAACGCCTGATCGGGCATCAGATCGTTGAGGCCGCCGCGCCGGACCGTCTCCATATGGACAAAGATGTCCTGGGTCTCGTCCTCCTCGCGGACCAAAAAGCCGTAGCCGCGCAGCCGGTTGAACCATTTGACGCGCACCGACTCAAAGCCTCCGGCCTCGTTGAGCAACATCGACGGATCGATCCGGTCCATGTGCGACACGCTGGTTCGCCCGTTGTCGGGCGTCACCGCTTCGCTCAGGTCGATGCTCAGAACCTTGCGCGCCTGCAGACCCCGCTCCTGCTCGGCCACAAGGCATTCGACGATGGCGCCTTCGGGCAAGCTGCGACGGTCATGCTCCTTGAGCACGCTGAAATGGATGAGGACATCGCCACTGACCGCCTCGCTGACGAGAAAGCCGAAGCCGCGCGTGGCGTCGAACCACTTGATCGTGCCGCTCACGCGGAGCAGGCCTGCCTCGCCGGCAATCAACTGCACCCCGCTCTCCTCGAGCGCGGGCGAATGTCCGACTACCGTTTCCTCACGCGACATGCTGAGCGGATCCCTACGGGGCTGCTACCGTAAAACTACCATGGATTTTACATTTGTGAACCATCGGCGTTCAAACATTGTCCGGTTCCGGGACCTCGCCCGGCCGGGCCAATATCAATCGCCGTGCCAGGTTGAGAGGATGGCCTGCGCGGAGCATTGCTGCAAGCGCCTTTTCGCGCGCCGGCCGGTCCGCCTCCTGCGCGGCGAACGGGCCGATCCGGCGCCGTTCGGCGAAACGGAGGGCCGCCGCCCAGGCATCGTTGCGCGCCGCCGCCTGTGCCGCTTCGGCATCGTCGGCGTCGATGCCTGCCGCGCGCAGCGCCGCTCCGACCCGGACCGCGCCATAGCCGCGGCGCCCCAGCGAGGCCCCGCGCGCAGCGGCGAAGGCGCGATCGTCGACATAGCCGAGTGCCGTCATCCGTTCGACGAGCCTCTCCACCGCGGGCGCATCCGGACCGCCCCAGCCCCTTTCGCGCAACTTGCGACCAAGATAGGCACTCAACCGCGCGCGAGTCGTGGCATAGCGTCCGGCATAGGCCAGGGCGATCTGTTCGAGCCGCTCGGCGTCCAGCGGCGGGCGCTGTTTGCGTGGCTGGTTTCCTGACACGCCATGTTTGTGCCACAGTCGAGCCGGATTATGAACGCGCTCCGTCGTCTATGGGCGACGGTTGAATTGTATTTCGGGACCCTATTGCCCCAATGAACGACCTGCTCCAACCGACCCCCACGGACGATGGCCTTCCGCGTCGCCGCGCCGACTTCACGACGATGACGGCGGCGCTCGATTATGCGGCGCAAAGCCGGAAGGGCATGAACTTCCATGACGCGCGGGCCACGCTCGTGCGGGTCTATCCCTATGCCGAGCTGCGCGCGGATGCGCTGGCCAATGCCCGCCGCTTCCTCGCCCGCGGCATCGGCCCGGGTGCGCGCGTCGCACTGATCGCCGAAACGGCACCCGAATTCGTCGCACTGTTCTTCGGCGCCCTCTATGCAGGCGCCTGGCCGATTCCGCTGCCCCTTCCCACCTCCTTCGGCGGGCGCGAGGCCTATATCGACCAGCTCAAGGTCCAGCTCGACAGCGCCGATCCGATGCTGCTCCTCTATCCGGGCGAGCTCGCCATGGCGGGCGTCGCCGCCGAGACGGCCGGCGTTGAGGCGCTGGGCTGGGAGACCTTCGCGACCGGGGCGGCGCCGGACGCCGACCTGCCGGAGGCGGGTGCGGACGACATTGCCTATCTCCAATATTCGAGCGGTTCGACCCGCTTTCCGCATGGAGTCGTGATCACGCACCGGGCGCTGCTGAGCAATCTTGCGGCGCACGCCCATTCGATGAACATCGGCGACGGCGACCGGGGGATTTCCTGGCTGCCCTTCTATCACGACATGGGTCTGGTCGGCTGCATGCTGTCCATGGTCGCGAATCAGATGTCGGTCGACTATCTCAAGACCGAGGATTTCGCCCGGCGCCCGCTCGCCTGGCTCGATCTCATCACGCGCAACAAGCAACAGTCGATGAGCTACTCGCCGACCTTCGGTTACGACATCTGCGCGCGCCGCGTGTCGAGCCAGACCGATATCGTCAACCGCTTCGACCTGTCACGCTGGCGGGTGGCGGGCAACGGCGCCGACATGATCCGGCCCGATGTCATGCAGGCATTCGTCGACACCTTCGCCCCCGCGGGCTTCGATGCGAGGAGCTTCCTCCCCAGCTACGGCCTCGCCGAAGCGACGCTGGCCGTTACCGTGATGCCCCCCGGCGAAGGCATCGTCGTCGAGATGGTCGAGGAGACCCTGCTCGCCGGCGGCACGCCGGGCGAGCGCGACCGGCCGCAGCGCTATCGCGCGGTGGTGAACTGCGGCAAGCCGGTCCACGAAATGGAAGTCGCGATCCGCAGTGACCAGGGCGGCCTGCTCGGCGAGCGCGAGATCGGCAGGGTCTATTGCCGCGGCACGTCGGTGATGGTGGGCTATTTCCGCGATCCGGAGGCGACCGCAGCCTGTCTCGATGCCGACGCCTGGCTCGATACCGGCGACATGGGCTACATGTCGAACGGCTACCTCTACATCGTCGGCCGCGCCAAGGACATGATCATCATCAATGGCAAGAACCATTGGCCGCAGGACATCGAATGGGCGGTCGAGCAGCTGCCCGGCTTCAAGGCGGGCGACATCGCCGCCTTTTCCATCACAACTCCGGGCGGCGAGGAAACGCCGGCGGTGCTCGTCCAGTGCCGGACTTCGGACCTCGACGAGCGCGGACGCCTGCGCGACGCCATCCGCGAGCGGGTCCGCGCGATCACCGGCATCAACTGCGTGGTCGAACTGGTCCCCCCCCGGTCGCTGCCGCGCACCAGCTCCGGCAAGCTCTCGCGCGCCAAGGCGCGAAACCTCTATCTTTCGGGCGAGATCCAGACCTACGACATCGCAGCATGACGATGCCGGGCCGCCTGAACGGATTGGGATAACGCTTCGATAACGCTTTCGTGTCTATGGATTCCCGTCCCGGGAGTGCCATGACCGACAAGAACCTGCCCATGCTGGACTGGCGCGTGGTTCTGAACCGCGCGGTGCCTCCTGGTGCCAGGGGCTGGGGGCGGGTGCGCGCGGCCCAGTTCGAGGAAATGAGCAAGGCGCTCGTGATCGGCGGGTGGGGCCAGACCTTCAACGCCCTCCTGATCGTCTACATGCTGGTCGATCGCGCGCCGCCCTTGAAGATGGCGCTGTGGCTCGGCAGCCTCGCCTTGCTGATGGGCTATATCGTCAGCCATCGGCGCAAACTCGGCAACCGGCAACTCTACTCGCTGCCAAGGCGGACCTTGAACCGCGCTGCCTATCACAGCATCTTCTTCGGGCTGGTGTGGTGCGTGCCGGCGCGCTTCTTCTATGAATATGCCACGCATGGGCAGCAGCTTGCGCTCGGGGTGATGACGGCCACGATGATGGCGGGCGCCGCGTTCATCTTCTCGCCGGTACCGGCCGCCGCCTTCGCCTATGTCGCGATCATGGGCGTCGCCATCACCCGGATGATGGCGACGACCGAGTCCGTCGTGCTTACGGCGATCGGGCCGATCTACACGGTCGCGATGCTGGCAATCGTCATGTTGAACGGCCGCGCCTTCATGCAACGCAAATATCTCGACCTGAGGCTGGAGGAGCGGGAGGAAACGGTCAGCCTGCTGCTGCGCGAATATGAAAACAGCGATGCCGACTGGCTGTGGCACACCAATGCCAACCTGGGTTTCCGGAACGTCTCGGCCCGTTTCGCCCGCGCGATCGGCCGGAGCACCGCGGACATGGAGGGGATGACGCTCCCTGATCTGCTGAAGACGGCGCCGCGCTCCGACCAGTCCATGCGCCGCGCTCTCGCCGCCGCGGAAGCCAGCACCGCCCGCCGCGAGACGATCACCGAGCTCGTCGTCACGCTTCCGGTCGGCGACGGCATCAAATGTATCGAGCTCTCGGCCCGGCCGACCTTCAGCAAGCACGGCCGCTTCACCGGCTATCACGGCGTCGGCTCGGACGTCACGCTGGCACGCCAGACGGCGGACCGGATCGCGCATATGGCACGTCACGATGCCCTCACCGGCCTGCCCAACCGGCTCCAGCTCACCGACAGCCTCGCCGCCGCCCTGGCGACAGCGAAGAACGGCGACGGCGACTGTGCGATCCTGCTGGTCGATCTCGACCGGTTCAAGTCGATCAACGACAGCCTCGGCCATGTCGCCGGCGATCACGTCCTCCAGCAGGTCGCGCGCTGCTTCGATACGCTCATCTCCGACGAAATGACGGCCGCCCGACTCGGCGGGGACGAGTTCGCCGTCGTGGTCCCCCGGGTCGAGAGCCGCGGCGAACTCGAACAGCTCTGCCTCGCTTTGGTCGGCGCCCTCCAGGGCCCCTTCCTCTACCGCGACCAGCGCCTGTTCGTCGGCGCCAGCATCGGTGCCGCGATCGGCCCTCGCGACGGCGAAACGGTCGAGGATCTCATCCGCAGCGCGGATCTCGCGCTCTATCGGGCCAAGGACGGGAGCGGCAACGATATCCGTTTCTTCGAGCCCGCCCTCCACGCCCGTGCGGAGGCGCGCCGCAGGATCGAGATCGCGCTGCGCGGCGCGGTCGATGCCGGCGAGTTCACCCTCAACTATCAGCCCGTCGTCGACGCCGGCACAATGAAGATCCTCAGCCTCGAGGCACTGCTGCGCTGGCACAATCCGGACCTCGGCCAGGTCCCGCCGGCCAGGTTCATCCCGATCGCGGAAGAGACCGGCATGCTGGGCCGCATCGGCGAATGGGTCCTGCGCACCGCCTGCCGCGAGGCGACCAACTGGCCCGACGACATCTGCGTCGCCGTGAACGTCTCGCCGCGTCAGCTCCACGACCCCGGCTTCATCGTCACCCTCGTGTCCGCACTCACCCAGGCCGGCCTCGAGCCGCGGCGGCTCGAGCTGGAGGTCACCGAGACCGTGTTCCTCGAGCTCACCGCCGCCACGCAGAAGATCCTGCAACAGATCCAGAGCCTGGGCGTGCGCCTCGCCATGGATGATTTCGGCACCGGCTACTCGTCGCTGGGCTATTTGAGGAAGGCCGATTTCGACACGCTGAAGATCGATCGTTCGTTCGTCCAGTCGGTCGATGCCGAGGATTCCGAGAGCACTGCGATCATCCGCGCCGTCGTCGCGCTCGCCGGCAGCCTCGGCATGAAGACGGTCGCCGAGGGCGTCGCCAACGAGGAACAGCTGGAGATCGTCCGCAGGCTCGGCTGCGACCGCGTTCAGGGCTATGTTTTCTCCCGCCCGGTCTCCGGCACGACCGCCCGGACGATGCTGAGTGCGCAGAGCAAGGCGGTGGCGGCCTGACGATCCGGCCGCCGCCGTCCGGACGAGCCCCTTGCGCCCACCCCGGCCGCCCGCTAAGGCCGCGCATCTGGGTCTAGGAGTGTAGCTCAGCTGGTAGAGCATCGGTCTCCAAAACCGAGGGCCGTGGGTTCGAGTCCCTCCACTCCTGCCATCCCTTCCCCGACCTGATCCAACCCCGCACCCGCGCGTGATCGCCCGGGTCTGGCCGCACCGGGCTGCACGTGCCGCGATGCGCGGCTGGAAGTCGAAGGTTCGCGCGGGATGTGCGCGAAGGCCCCGAAGGGCATGCATAGCCCTCCCGCGCCGTGCCTGCCCCGCCTTCAGGAGCGCTCTGCTCACCCATCCCTTTTCCTTGCCGGGCGGCATGTATCGGCAAAAAGGGAGGGCGGCTGTCGCCGCCCTCCCAGGATGTCGGATGCTAGGGGATCCAACTCAGGCTTCTATGGCAAGCCCGGGCCAGGTTCGCTTTCGAGAACTTATGGCCGGGTGCCCGGTCTAGAACCTCACCCGCGCGCTCGCCACGAAACGGCGGCCCAGCGCGTCGTAGGTCGACGGATAGGTGTTGCCGCTGTTGAACGTGGTGGTGCCTGCCGTATTGCCGACGAGCGGGGGCTGCTTGTCGAACAGGTTCTGTACGCCCAGCGTCACCGTCAAATGCTCGTTGATCGCAAACCGGCCGGTCAGATCGAAATAGTCGTAGGTCGGAATGCGATTGAAATCGACTTCGCCGAACCCAGGGATAGTGCCGCGGAACAGCGGATTGGTATCGGCGAACTCATATTCCGACCCGTCGATGTGGCGCCACAGCAGCGACAGATCGATATCGCCGAAGGTGAATGTCGTGCGCATCGACCATTGCCATTCCGGCTGGATCGTGCCGCCATTCCCGGGCGATCCGCAGTTGGAGCTGTAGAGCCCGACGCAGTCGCGGTTGACCGACAGGCCTGCAATCGCCTGGAATTTCGACTCCGCGGTCCAGTTGAGCACGAAGTTGAGGTCGAGACCGGCAAAGCCGAGGTCGCGGCGATAATTGGCGGTGAAATCGACGCCGCTCGTCTCGAGGCGGCCCTGATTGGTCGTCGGCAGGAAGAGGCCTGGAACCGCCACGGGGTCGCCGCTCAGCTGGCCGGTCGAGGCACTGCGGCGGATCGAGGTGCAGGCTTGGGTGAGCGATGCACCCGCGGCTGGATTCAACGGATCCGGCCCGAAGCAGGCGCGGATCGCGTCGGCGGGGGCCGGGGCCGTGATCGCGTCGGTGACGACGATGTTGTAATAGTCGACGGACAGCGACAGGCCGGGCACGAAGTCCGGCTGGAAGACCGCACCGACGGTCCAGCTGGTCGACTTTTCCGGCCTGAGGCTTGTGCTGCCGCCGGCGACGGCGTTCGCCTGACCGGCGGTCGGGACACCGATCGTACCGATCGCACCGGCGGGCGCGCCCTGCGCGATGCAGATCGCGCGCAGCTCGCCCGTGGGAATCGGCCGTCCCGGGATCGGATTGCCATCGTCATCGATGCTGGCGCAGGGATCGTCGTCGAGGTTGGTGAGCCCGGTGCCGAACGGGGTGAACAGCTCACCGATATTCGGCGCACGCACCGAGCGGGCGTAATTGCCGCGGAACCTGAAGCCGTCGATCGGCGCCCAGGTGCCACCCAGCTTCCACGTCGTGGTGTTGAAGGAGGGGTTGCCGGGTGCGTCGATGGAGTAGCTCGAATAGCGCAGGCCGCCTTCGACGGTGAGTTCGTCGAAGAAGGGGCGATCCTCGGCGATCGGGATGATGAGCTCGCCGAACGCTTCGTAGACATTGAAGCCGCCGGCGATGTTGGGCGCCGCGCCGCCGGCGCCACCGAGGTCGCCCGACTGGGCGAGCGCATCCGAGGCCTGCGACGCGCGATACTCGCGGAACTCGCTGCCGACGGCAAAGCTGACGGCGTCGTTTGCCCATGGCAGGGTCCAGCCGAAATCGCCGGTGATCGTGGCGCGGGCCTGAGCCTGCGAGACCCCGACGCGGACGGTGCTGTTCTCGCTGAGAAAGTCGAAGGCCTCGGGTGAGATCGAGCCGCCCGGGCCGAACCAGTTGATGGGAATGCAGCCGCTGGACGTATTGCGGCAAGCCGTGCCGCCACGCCCGGTGAGAAGCGATTGCTGGATGCGCGAGTTGAGCGCGAAGCCGGTCTGATTGTTGATCCGGTCGCTCTCGCCATAGCTGCCGAACACGTCCCAGCTGATCGAGTCGGTGATCGCCCCGCGCAAGCCGAGGCGATAGTCGAAATAGGTGGTGGTCCGGAATGCGATGCGCGGGATGCCCTCCGTGACGCGCCGGGTGAGAACGGTTTCGACTTCCCGATAGGCTGCATCACCCGGCTGGAGATTCGGATTGGCGGCCGCGTCGCACTCGGCCTGGGTAAAGCGCGGCGTGTAGCCCAGACCTGTATTCGTATCGAACGCGCAGAAGGCGTTGCGCTGGGTTGCCGACAGGAACGGATTGTTGAGCGGCAGCACCACAGGCAGGAAGAACGCGCCGGAGGGGGCAGAGATCGTCGTTACCGTCTGCTTCGAGAAAAGGCCCCGGCTGTAGACCTCGATCGCGTCGGAGATTTCGTAGCGCGCCGCGCCATAGATGTTGAACCGCTCGAACGGCGTCTGGAAGATGTTGTAGGGGTTGAAGTTGAACGGAACGGTCGAGGAGTTGAATCCGCCCGCGCCGTTGACCTGCCGGGTCCCCTGGACATTGGTGCATCTCGGCCGGCCGGGTATCTGCTGGCCGCTGCCATCGGCCGCGTTGCAAGCCTCGCTGATCTGATCGGCCCGGTTCAGGTTCACCCCGCTCACGGACGACGGGACCGACCATCCCGAGCCGCTGAACGCGCCGGTCTGTGAGGAGATCTGCCGGAGCGAATAGCCCCGCGCACCCTGATAGACGGGGTCGGCTTCCTGGTAGCCGACGCTGAGCACGGCGTTGCCGCGGCCGTCGTCGAAATTCGCACCCATGGTCACGTCGACCCGGAAGACGTTGCCGTCGCCCTCTTCGGTGACCTGCTCGGAGAGGCTGATGTCGATGCCGGCGAAATCCTGGCGGGTGATGAAGTTGATGACGCCCGACACGGCGTCGGCGCCATAGGTGGTGGAGGCGCCGCCGGTCAGCACGTCGACGCGCTGGATCAGCGCGAGCGGAATGTTGTTGAGGTCGAACTGGCCGGCGAGAATGGCCGGTGTCAGCCGGACGCCATCGACCAGGACGATGTTGCGGTTGGGGCCGAGGCCACGCAGGTCGGCGAAGGACGAGCCGCCGTTGCCGTTGTTGACCGCGGAGCCGATGTTCGGGGTCGCACCCGGCAGCTCGCGCAGCAGTTCCTCGGCGACGTTCACCTGCTGCAGATCGATCTCGTTCTCGCCGACGACGTTGACCGGCGACGAGGACACGAGGTTCGGATTGCGGATCAGCGAGCCGGTGATCACGATCGTTTCCTCGCCGCCCGCGTCCTCGGTGGCTGTCGTCTGATCCGGGTCCTGCGCGTGCGCCGGCACGGCCATTATCATCGAAGACGTGATGACGGTCGATGCGAGAAGTCGCGCGCAAACGGCCCTGCTCTTGTACTTCATTCGAAACCCCTCCTTGAATAGATCTGCAAGCCCGTCGCGAGATGCGCCGAGCCCTTCGAAGCGCCGCTTTCGGTCGATGAACTTTCCCGATGAATGCGGATCGACGCATCGTGATCGCACGTTGGATTTGGAGACGGCTTTCAGATTATTGGCATCTGAAACCAATCGACGGAGATGTTGCCGATTTCACACATTCTCATCTTAAGATTGTGAAAGTTTGTCTCTCGAATCCGTCATTTCGATGGAGAATCGGCCCGCCAGTATTTTGGAAGCGGGCGCAGCAGCCCCGGCCTAGCCTGCCCGGATGAGAACGTGGATGTTCACAAACGACCCGGCGGGCCATATCCCGAAATGTCCCGAAGGGTGTGGACGGGCGCATCCCGCTGCGACATCGCCCGCTCCGTTGAGCGACTATGAAGGCAGCTTTCTGACCCTGTTGCTGCGCTGCCAGCCGGCGACGGCGTATCAACTTCTCAAAGTTTCCACACAATCGCCATTTGGACGGCTCAACCAGAGCAAGGGCAGCCTCTACCCGCTGACCCGCAGGCTGATCGCGCGCGGCCTGATCAAGGCGGACCGCATCTGCGGAGACGGCCGCAAGGCGCGCCTGCTGACCTGCACCGCGGCCGGCGGCGAAGCCGTCCGCATCTGGGCGCTCAGGATCGACGACCTGTGCGCGCTCCCGGACGACCTGCTGTTCGCGAAGGCGAGCGCCCTCGACCGGCTCGACGCCACCGAGCAGCGCGACTGGGTCGCGGCGGCCCGCGACATGATGACGCGCCGGATGGCGGAGCTCACGCTCGGTCACGAACGATTCGGGGCCTCCATCCCGGACATTGCCTATGCCGGGGCGATGCTCGGCCTTCGCGGACGCCTCGACTGGCTGGAGCTCCTGTCGCGCCGGATGAGCCTCTCCGGCGCGCCCCTTCCGCTGAGCCGGGCAGGATAGCCTCCGCCGCCCCCCATGCCCGGCGCGCCTTTCGTCGAAAAACGGCGAACGCTCGCCGAAAGCATCACCCGCTCCGGCGCCCCCTGCGCCACCTTCTGCGCGAACATCTTACTGAATTGCCTTAAGAATCAGAAAGCCACCTTGTCGAAACACGGGCAGTATCCCTGTATGGATTTCGCAGGCGAACTCAGGACCGAGACGAGTGCCCGGAGCGTCGGCGACGGGCGCGACGCGCCGCGCATCCGCCGCCGGCAGCTCTATGTCAGCCGCGTGCTGCTGGCCGAGGACTTCTCGATCCGGGACGAAGGCGTCGTGCGGGGCTACACGCCCGACTTCCAGCTCGCGCTCCCCTATCGCGGTCTCTTCAGCTGGGACGTGGGCAAGGGTCGCACACTGGTCGATGCCAACCAGCTGCTCTTCATCGGCGCCGCCCAGGAGTTCATCGAGCATCAGCCGATCCAGGCCGTCGGGCATTCCTCCATCATTCTCACGCCGACCCATGAGAGCCAGTCCGAGCTCATGGCCTGGGCCGAACGGGAGGGCGCGCCGATGCAGCTCGACAGGGCGACGCCCGTTTCGGAGCGCCTGCGCCTGCTGTTGCAACATTGGCTGACGCTGTCCCCGGGCGGCTGGACGAACGCCCTCTGGCTGGACGAGCTCGCCATCGCGACCTTTCGCGAAGCGATGCGCATCGTCCCGTGCAGCCGGCCCTTTCCGAGCCCGCTGATCGCGCGCGCCAAGGAGCTTCTGCATGAGCTTGCGAGCGAGCCGCTCTCGCTGCACCAGCTCGCCGACGCGCTCGACGTCTCGCCGGTCTACCTCACCCAGACGTTCAGCCGGTCGGAGGGGATGCCGCTCTATCGCTACCAGCTCCATTTGCGGCTCGCCCGCGCCATGGTCGAACTGCCCGGCTGCGACGACATCACCACCCTGGCGCTCGACCTCGGTTTCTCGAGCCACAGCCATTTCACCACCGCGTTCAAGGCCTTCGCCAGCCTGACGCCGTCCGCCTTCCGCGGCGCTTTTCGCAGCCCGTCCCATGGTCTGGGCCGGCGACCGCGATTGTCGCCGATCGGCGAGCACGGCCGGGCACTGGCGGGCGGATAACCGCCGCTCGCGCTGGGCGTCCGGCAGACAGTCCGCGCGACTTCGTCTGGATCGGCGGCGAAGCCAGCGCCCTCCTGCAGCGGGCGGCGCGCCTTGCCGGCCTGCGACCGCCGCGCCACCCCTCTTGCCCCCTCCCCGCGACCCCGCTACAAGCCGCTCTCAATCCGGCATGGGTAGAAGCGGCGCCAGTCTCACGGGACTGGGCAGCGGACCCTTGCCCGGACGTCGCTCCGCTCTGGCATTCGCCCGGGCAGCGACTATGTAGACGGCTTCATGATTTCTCGGATTTGAGAAGGCGAGACGAAAGTGGCGAGACTGAATCCCGGCCAGTTCCTGAACCAGGTCAAGACGGAAGCCGCCAAGATCGTGTGGCCGACGCGGCGCGAGACGATGATGACCGGGGTCATGGTCGTCATCATGACCAGCCTGCTCGCCCTGTTCTTCTTCGGGGTCGACAGCGCGTTCAGCGCGATCGTCCAGCAGCTGCTCGGGCTTTTGAGCTAACCCCTCTCTCCACCCTCTCCCGCAAGGGGAGAGGGAGCTACAGGAAACGACACATGTCCCGCTGGTACATCATCCACGCTTATTCGGGCTTCGAGAACAAGGTCCGCGATTCGATCATGGCCGAAGCCACCCGCATGGGGCTCGACCGGCTGGTCGAGAGCGTCGAGGTCCCGACCGAGAAGGTCACCGAGGTCCGCCGCGGCAAGAAGGTGACTTCCGACCGCAAGTTTTTCCCGGGCTACGTGCTGGCCAAGCTCAGCATGAACGACGACGTCTATCACCTCGTCAAGAACACGCCGAAGGTGACCGGCTTCCTCGGCTCGATGGGCAAGCCGCAGGCGATCAGCGACGCCGAGGCGGCGCGCATCCTCAACACCAAGGACGAGGCCGCCAAGGCCGAGCCCAAGACCCGGATCAGCGTCGATTACGAGATCGGCGATGCGGTCAAGGTGCTGGACGGGCCGTTCGCGAGCTTCAACGGCGTCGTCGAGGAGCTCGATTTCGAGAAGAGCCGCGTCAAGGTCTCGGTCTCGATCTTCGGCCGCGCGACGCCGGTCGAGCTCGAGTTCGAGCAGGTCGAACGCGTCAAGTAAGCGGGTTTCGTCCCGGACCAGGTCCGGAGCAAAGACGGGCCGGGGCGAAAGCCCCGGCCTTTTCTCTGGCCGGGATGCGCCTAGCCGGGCAGTTCGAAACGGATGCCCTGCGCCAGCGGCAGCTCGCCCGAGAAGTTCACCGTGGAGGTCGCGCGGCGCATATAGTTCTTCCAGCTGTCGGAGCCCGCGACGCGCCCGCCGCCGGTCGCCTTGTTGCCACCGAAGGCGCCGCCGATCTCGGCGCCGCTCGTGCCGATATTGACGTTGACGATGCCGCAATCGCTGCCCAGTGCCGACTGGAAATATTCGGCCTCGCAGACGTCCTGGGTGAAGATGCTCGAGGACAAGGCATAGGGGGTCGCGTTGTTGAGCAGGATCGCCTCGTCGATCTGCGCATAGGGCATGACGTAGAGGATGGGCGCGAACGTCTCCTCGCGGACGATCGCGGTCTGCGTCGGCATCTCGACGATGGCGGGCAGGACATAGACCCCGTCCCCGATCAGGCCCGCGAGCCGCTCGCCGCCATGGACGCGGCCGCCCTCCTGCCGCGCCCGATCGAGCGCCGCCTGCATCCTCTCGAACGCGCGTTCGTCGATCATCGGACCGATATGGACCGTGGGATCGAGCGGGTGGCCGACGCACATCTGCTGCATCGCGTCGATCAGGCGCTGCGTGAACGACGCCCGGATCGTGTCGTGGACGAACAGGCGGCGCAGCGTCGTGCAGCGCTGCCCGGCCGTACCGAAGGCCGAAAACAGGATGGCACGCAGCGCGAGCGGCAGGTTCGCGCTCGGCGCCAGGATCGCGCCATTGTTGCCGCCCAGCTCGCAGATCACCCGCGCGAACCGCGCACCGGCGCGCCCGACGACGTCGCGGCCCATGGCGGTGCTGCCGGTCACGCTGAGAATGGCGACATCGGGATGATCGGCCAGCGCGCGACCGACCGCCGCGTCGCCGATCACGATCTGCATCAGATCGGCCGGGGCGTGCGGATCTGCGGCAATGGCGCGATCGAGCAGGCCGCCAAGGGCCAGCGCGGTCAGCGGGGCCTTTTCCGACGGCTTCCAGATGCCGCTATTGCCGCAGACGAGCGACACCATCATCCCCCATGACCAGACCGCGGCGGGGAAGTTGAAGGCCGAGACCAGGCCGAACACGCCGACGGGATGCCAATGTTCGGACAGATGGTGGCCGGGCCGTTCCGAAGGCAGGGTATGGCCGCCGACCTGGCGGGACAGGCCGACGGCATAGTCGCAGATGTCGATCACCTCCTGGACCTCGCCGAGTGCCTCCTGCTCGATCTTGCCGTTCTCGAGCGAGATCAGCCGGGCGAGCGCCGGCTTGTGCGCGCGCACGCTTTCGCCGAAGCGGCGGACCAGGTCGCCCCGCGCCGGCGCGGGCACGCGGCGCCAGCGGTCGAACGCGGCGCCAGCCATCGCGACAATGCCGTCGAGTTCGTCGAGGCCGGTGGGCGCCAGGGCGGCGATCGGGCTGCCGTCGACCGGGGACCGTATCGTCAGCGCGCCGGTCGACGGCGGCGGGACAAGGCCGAGGCCGGAGAAGATGTCCGCCACGTCCTGCGCGGGCGTCGCGCCCGCGGACGGGGAACGGGGGTGTAAAGCTGTCACGTGGGTCTCCATGCGGCGGAGCGGTGCCAGTGCACCAATTCCGATAGTGAAATTATTGATGATAGGATAGAAGCTTGCTCACCTGCTGGCAATAGCGACCCCTGTCAGGGCGATGTCCCGCGAGGCCATTTCAGTCGCTGCGCCGCGGATTTCCGGAGCGGATGCCGTTGATGAGCCTCGCGATCCGCGCGGGTGCGGGGAGCGCCGGACGCGTCCGATATTTTTCTTTCGGGAAAATGCGTATAGACCGTCCCTGCAGCCGGGTTCAGCGTGCGCCATGGAAGATGTGCAGATGGTCAAAAGAATAACGAATGCCAATGAAGCGGTTCGCGAAGCTCAACAGGGGAACGGGCTGACCAGTGAACCAGTCCATCTCGGCCACAGGCTCCGCCGGGTACGGCACGACAAGGGCCTGACCCTCGAAGAAGCGGGGCGGCTGACCGGTCTCGCCGCCTCGACCCTTTCGAAGATCGAGAACAACATGATGTCGCCGACCTTCGACGTCGTACAGAAACTCGTCAGTGGTCTGAATATCGACATCACCTATTTGTTCGGCCAGTCGCGGGGCGCGGAAGCGTCCGGCCGCCGCAGCGTCACCACGTCCGGAAACGGCCGCCTGATGGAAACGCAGGTCTATCGGCACCGCCTGCTGGCCACCGAGCTCGTGCACAAGCGCATCCTGCCCTTCGTGACGCAAGTCAAGGCGCGCAGCCTGGCCGATTTCACCGAATGGTCTTGCCACGCGGGCGAGGAATTTTTCTATGTTCTGAGCGGCGAGGTCTGCTTCAACACCGAACATTACGAGCCCGTCATCCTCGGCCCCGGCGACAGCATCTATATCGACAGCGGCATGCGCCATGCCTGCTATTCGACCAGCAAGGCGGATGCCGAGGCGATCTGGATCAATACCGGCTAGCGGCCGATCCGGAATGTTCCTCTCTTGCAGAAATTTTCCGATAGGATAACCTGTCCGAAAATTTCGGGAGACGGATGATGAACCGGCGCGGCTTCATGCTGGGATGTGCGACGGCGCTGTCCCTGTCGGGAACGCTGGCGGCCCAGCCGGCGCGGCGGCGCGCGACCCCCTTGATCTTCGACGCGATGGGCGAGCTGCGCACCAGCTATGACCGCGCCCTGATCGGCGAGATGCAGGCGAGCGGGATCGACGCGATCACGCTCACGCTCTGCGATCCCAAGACGACCGGTCCGCGGGCCTTCGAGGAGGCGGTCGCGGCGATTCGCGAGCATGACCGCTTCATCGCGGCGAACGGCGAGCAGCTGCTGTTCGCGACCAGCGCACGTGACATCGACCGCGCCCGCGACAGCGGCCGTATCGCCGTCTTCTACTATTTCCAGAACACCGAGCCCTTCGGCGCCGACCTCGACAATGTCGCGCTGTTCCACCGGCTCGGTCTCCGCTCGTGCCAGCTCACCTACAATTTCCAGAACCGCGCCGGATCGGGCAGCCGCGAGCCCGCCGGCAACGGCATCAGCGTGTTCGGCCGCCAGCTCGTCGAGCGGATGAACCAGGAACGGATGCTGATCGATCTCTCGCACGCCAACATGAAGACGATGGCCGACGCGATCGCCGCATCGCGCGCGCCGGTGATCGTCTCCCATACCGGCTGCATGGCGCGCTACGACAATTACCGGAACACGACGGACGCGAATCTGCGCGCGCTCGCCGACAGGGGCGGCGTGGTCGGCATCTACCAGATCCGCCCCTTCCTGACGGCGCGGCCGAGCAATGCCGCGCTGCCGGACTATTTTGCCCATATCGATCATGCGGTGCGCACCTGCGGCGCCGATCATGTCGCGATCGGCAGCGACCGCGATCATCGCGTCATCGTGATGACCGAGGCCTATCTCGCCGAGATACGGCGCGAGGAAGGCAGCAATTTCCACGAGGCCGACTGGCCGCTGTTCATCGACGAATTGAACGGGCCGCGCCGCATGGAGGTGGTGTGGGACGGCCTCAGGCGCCTCGGCTATCCCGCCCGCGACGTCGAGAAGATCCTCGGCGGCAATCTGAGGCGGCTCTACGACACCGTCACCGGCTAGCCGCCGCATCCCTGCCGTTCCCGACCACACCGGAGCCCGCCGCATGAAGCGCCATGTCAGCACCCTCGCTTTGGCCGTCGCCGGTCTCTGGACGTCGGCCCCGGCCGCCGCACAGGGCGCCGACGTCCCCGTCCCGTACCGCGGCACGCATTGCACGACGACCCTGCTCGATCAGCCGGTGCGGACGCCCGCCTTCCCGGCCGCGCTCCAGGCCCGGCTCGACCAGGATCTGCGCATCGCCGAGGCGGCGCTCGCGATTGCGCCCGATCGCGAGGACCATCATATCTGGCTCGGCCGGCGCCTCTCCTATCTCGGGCGACTGTGCGCGGCGATCGACGCCTTCTCGCGCGGGATCGCGCGCTTCCCGGAGAGCTACAGGCTGCGCCGCTTTCGCGGGCAGACGCTGACCCGGGTGCGCGCCTTCGATCTCGCCGTCCGCGATTTCGAGCGGGCCGCGGCGCTGGACGCCGGCGCCACCGACAGCTTCGAGCCCGACGGCGCGCCCAATGCGCAGAATCTCGCGCTCGGCACCTACCGGTCGAACATCTTCTACTATCTCGCCCAGACCCGGTTCGCGACCGGCGACTATCGCGGCCTCGTCGCCGATATGGAGCGCTCGATCGCCGCCATGCCGGCGCATATCCTGCCCGAGCATCTGATCCCGACCACCTTCTGGCGCTATCTGGCGCTCCGCAAGGCAGGCGACAACGCCGCGGCCCAGCAGCTGCTGGCGGCCCTCCCCGACGACATCCGCCCGGTCGAGGCGGCGCAATATTACGAGGCGGTGCGGCTGCTGCGCGGCCAGGTGCGCGAGGAGGCGCTGACCATGCCGCGCGATTCGATCGTCCGCTTCGCGGTCGCGATGAAGCACCGTTTCGACGGCGACGAAGCCGGCGCCCGCCAGCGCCTCGCCGCCCTGATCGCCGACACGCCGAACGGCTACTGGCCCGCCGAGGTCGAGCTCGCCGCCCCCGACCGCGGTCGGGCACGCTAGCCTCGCTCCGGAGGGGCGGCACCTCGAGAACCTGAAAAAGAAAAGGCCGGACAAACGTCCGGCCCTTCCCGTTGAGGTGTCCCGGCCGACGGGTGTGGGGGCCCGGCCGGGACGCGCGATCAGAAGCGGTAGCGCAGCCCCGCATAATAATAGCCGCCGCTGAGGCCGTAGGGGCTGTGATTGTCGTGGATGATGCCAAGCGCGCGGATCGCCGGGCCGCGGTCCGGCGGCAGGATGTTGAACAGGTTGCGCGCGCCGACATTGACGTCGACATTCTCGAGCGCGTGCCAGGTCGCCTCGATGTCGACCAGCATCACCCCCTCGCGGGGCAGGAAGCTGACGCCCGCGCGGCGGCGCCAGGCGCCGTAATAGACGCCGCGGGCGGTAAGCTCGAAATCGCCGACCTGGTGGGTGGCGGTGAGGTTGGCGCGCCAGCGCGGCGTGCCGCGCTCGAACTCCTGCACCGTGCCGGCATCGAAGAAGCCGGTCGGGTCGCTGCGCAGGATCTGCTCGTTATAGTTGACCGCCGCGCTGAGCTCGGTCCGGTGGCTCTCGCTCCAGCGCAGCCGGTAGGTGCCGACCAGATCGAAGCCGCGCACGCGCGTGTCGAGCTTGTTCTGGAAGAAGCGGACCTGCTGGACCGAACCGCCGTTCGGGAAGCCGAGCGCCACCAGCGCGGCGCGCTGGGCGGCCGTGGTGGTGATCGGCGGAGTGAGCAGCAGCCGATCGTCGACGTCGATCTGGTAGAAGTCGAGCGTCGCGGTGAAATTCCCCGTGTTGACGACGATGCCCGCCGACATGTTGAACGAGGTTTCCGGCACGAGCGGGGTCGACCCGAAGACCTCAGCGGCCGGCGAACCGGGGATCAGCACGGCATCGAGGATGAAGTCGTTGGTGACCGGGCTGATCTGCGAGGTCTGGCTGGTGCCGAACAGCTGGCCCGCCGCCGGTGCGCGAAAGCCGGTGCTGATCGCGCCGCGGATCGCGACGGCGTCGGCCAGCTCGTAGCGGGTCGCCACCTTGTAGCTGAAATTGTTGCCGAACGCGGCATAGTCCTCGTAGCGGCCCGCGACCTGGATTTCCCACCGGTCGGTGATGTCGGCGTCGAGCTCGATGAAGGCCGCATAGCTGTCGGTCGAGAAGGAGCCGGCGATGTCGGGGGTGAAGCCCTGGAAGCCGTTCGAGCCGACCGGCAGGTCGCGCAACGGCCCGACCGCATAGGAGGCGGGATCGCCGACCCCGATCTCGTAGGTTTCGCGCCGGTAGCTGACGCCGCCGAAGAGCAGGATCGAATCGCTGATCTTATAGGAGAGCTCCGCGGTGCCCTCGACCTCGCGCTGGAGGAGCGAACCTGGCCGGAAGCTGGTCGGCGAATTGACGCCGAGCGAGGGGTTGATCGAATTGTCGAGCCGGTAGCGCACCTTGCTGACGCCGATCCGCCCGCCGAGATCGAAGGTGAACCGGTCATTGTCATATTTGACGCCGGCGACGGTGCTGAAATCGGTCAGCCGGCCGCTGAACTGGGGCACGTAGCCGCCCGGATAGGTGCGGGTCAGATCGAAGATCTGAGGGTGGACCGGCGTCCCGTCATAGATCGAATTGCCGAACGAGACGTGGGCGGGAAAGCCGCCCGCCGCACGCGACTGGCGATAGGAAAAGCCGACCGTGCTGTCCGACTGCAGATAGTTGCCGAACATGTAGGCATTGAGGTCCGAACCCAGCTCGATCCCCGAGTTCCAGACCAGCTTGTAGGCACGGTAGAAGGGCTCGCCGATCTCGGCGGGAAATTCGGGAACGCCCTGCACGCCCTGGGCGCGCAGCGCCTCGGCGCCGGCGACCGGGCCGCCGCGGAAGGTCTTGTCCTGGCGGGTGAACTGGCCGCTCAGGTTGAGGAAGCCGCTGCGCGTCAGCGGCAGGCCGATATTGCCCTGGACGTCGACCGTATAGCCGTCGCCCTCGTAATACTGGCCCATCTGGGCGGCGAGCGTACCACCCTCATTGTCGTCGCGCAGCGCCAGGTTGATGACGCCGGCGATCGCATCCGACCCGTATTGGGCGGCGGCGCCGTCGCGCAGCACCTCGACCCGTTCGAAGGCGATCGGAGGAATCGCGTTGAAGTCCTGGCCCTGCGAGCCCGACGTCGTGGCATGGCCGGTGCCGATCTGGACGATGGCGGAGCGATGGCGGCGCCGGCCGTTCATCAGCAGCAGGACATGGTCCGCCGGCGAACTGCGCAGCGTGACCGGGCGCACGAAGGACGAGCCGTCGTTGAGCGGCAGGCGCTGCGCGTTGAAGGAGGGCACGAGGCTGCGCAGCGAATCGTTGAGGTCGGTATAGCCCGACCGCTCGAGCGCCTCGGGCTGGAGCACGTCGATCGGCACGGTGCTTTCGAGCACGCTGCGATTGGCGCGCCGGCTGCCGATGACGACGATCTCGCCCGCGCCCGGCTCGCGCGCCGCAAGGTCGCCGGCGGCGCCCGCCTCGGCCGCGGCGTTTCCGGCCTGCGCCGGGGCCGTCTGGGCCCGCGCCTCGCCCGTGCCGGCCAGCGCGATCGTCATCAGCGACGGCACCAGCGCAACCTTCAGTCCAGCCATTGTAAGACCTCCCCTCTTCGCCGACCGCTCCCGGGCCGTGTTCCGGCGAGCGGGCCTCCGGCGCTGCCGGGCCCGCTCTTTCCGATATAGCGGTTGATACCAGAAATTTTCCGATAATAAAAGTCTTGCTCGCACTTTCCCGTACGGCATCGATGCCGGCCGGGATCGCCCGGGAATGACGCGCCGTGACGCCCCGCCCTGGCCCGGGCGCTACGGCCTGCCGGCGCGACGCGCGTTGTGGAACGCGAGGTCCGCTTCGGCGGCGATGTAGGCGAAATTCCCCCAGCCCGGTCCGTCGACGATCTCGTTCATGAGCGCGAAGGCGCGATCCCGATGTCCGTTGTAGAGGTGCCAGTTGGCGACGCCGTAACCCGAGGCGACGCCTTCGAAGCTGTGCAGGCTGTTGCGCAGCACCTCCTCCTCGCTGACCTCGCCCCTGGCGAAGCGCAGCGCGAGCAGGTACATGCCGGATTCGAGCAGATCGAGCGTCTCCGCTGCCGGCACCGTGCGCAGGAACGCCGCCGCTTCCTGATCGGCGCCCATCCGCCGCAGCGTCATGTAGTACCAGTGCGACACCGAAATCCGGCGATCGTCATTGCTGGCCTCGGCAAGCTCCTGCTCATAGGCGCGGCGGGCATTGGCCCAGTCGCGCTTCAGATAATAAGCGAGCCCGAGATGGTAGCGGATGTTGCTGTGCAGGGTCGAAATCGGAATCCCGCGCGGATTGGGCGCGCCGTCCGGCTCGATCTCGTCGGGCGTGCCCGCGATGAGCGCGTTCGCCCGTTCGAAATCGGCCACGGCGCGGTCGAACTGGCGGGTGGTGATGTAGCGATGACCGCGATGACGCAGGAACCGCGCATCGCGCGGGAACCTGTCCACGCCCAGGCTGAAGATCCGGATCGCTTCGTTGAAACGGCCCAGATAGGCCGCGCGCCGCCCGTACCAGACGAGCTTGTCGGCATTGCCCGGATCGGCCTCCGATGCCGCCTTCGCCGTCTCGTAGTTGGCCAGCGCCGCGGCAGACGGCGGCGGCGAACGCAGCGGGACGCCGAGCAGCGACATGGCCTCGGGCGCCTGCGCCGTCTGTTCGGCGGCGGGCGCCTGCTGCGCGACCGCACCGGAGGGCGCGAGCACCACCATCGAAATGCCATACCAAATCAGGGATCTGCGCACGATTGCCTCTCCTTCCGGACTCTCGGTCTGCCGGCGCGCTGGGTGTCTGCGACCGGCTCAAAAACATTCCTATAGGAAAATTATTGTCAATCAAGCACAGACGTCGAACCGCGTGAACCTCCCCGGTTTCCCATCCGCCGCATTTCCTGCTAGGGGCGCGGCCATGCGGCGCCTTGCGGCCTTGATCGGGACCCTGATGCTCGCGGTGATGCTCTGGACGGGCACCGCCGCGCGGGCCGCCGATCTCGCCGGCTGCATCGAGGTCAGCGCCGAGACGGCGGGCCATTTCGAAGGCGACGACGACCAGGTCCCGTCCGATCCGGACAAGGGAGCGCCGCACCATCATGGCGGCTGCCATGGCCATCATGTCGCCGTCCCGAACGACGGCGACGCCGTGCAGCCGGCCCTCGACCTCACCGATTCCGTCGGGCTGCGCCGCGCGACGATGACCGCGGGCTGCGACCCGGGAACCACGCTCCGCCCGCCGATCGCCTGAAGACGCCCTAGCCCCGCCGCGCCTGCGCGACGGGACGACCGTGTCTTCAGGAGTCTTGCATCATGAAAGTCTTGCCAGTCGCGGCGATGGCCGCGGCACTGGTTCCGATCCCCGGGTCGGCAGCGTTCGCGCAGGTCGCGACGCCCGCCAGCCCGCGTGTCGGGACGCCGCTCACGGAGGAACGATCGGGGCCGCCGGCCCCACCCCTCCGATCCGATCCGCCGCCGATCGCCCCGCGCGACGGTCCGTTGCCGGCCAATCTGACGCTGGAGCAGGCCCTGGCCGAAGCCGAAGCGCGTTCGCCAGCGCTTCTCGCCGCCCGTGCCGAGGTCGCTGCGGCCGAAAGCCGGCTGCAGCAGGCCGGCTACAGGATCAATCCCGAGCTCAGCGTCGAGCTCGCCAACTTCGCCGGCAGCGGCGAGTATCGCGGCGTCGATGGCGTCGAGGCCACCGTGTCGCTCAACCAGCGGCTCGATCTCGGCGGCCGACGCCCCGCCCGCATCGCTTTGGCGCGGGCGAGCCTGACGGTGCAGCAGCTCCGCCTCGCCATCGCCCGCGCCGATCTCGCCCGCGAGGTGCGCGAGCAGTTCGCCCGCGCCGTCTCGGCACGGGACCGGCTTCGGCTGGCCGAGGACAGCGATACCCGCGCCCGCGAGCTCGCCCGGATCGCCGGCCAGCTCGTCGAGGCCGGGCGCGAGCCGCCGCTCAGGGCGCTGCGCGCGCGCTCGGCGGCGGCGCAGGCGGCGGCGGCGCTGGAAAACGCCCGGGCCGAGGAGCAGGCGTCACGCGCCACCCTCGCCGTCCTGTTCGGCGCCACCGTGCCGCCCGATGCCGTTGCGGGCAGCCTCACCGACCTCGCACCGCGGCAGATCGACCCCGGACAGAGCCCGGACGTGCGGCTGGCGGAGGCCGAACGCCTCGCCGCCGAAGCCGCGCTCCGTCAGGAGCAGGCCGCCGGGCGGCTCGATCCGGCCGTCGGTCTGGGCGTCCGCCAGTTCCGCGGCACCGGCGACACCGCCCTGGTCGCCGGCCTGTCGATGCCGATCCCGGTGTTCGATCGCAACCGCGGCAATATCGACGCCGCCCGGTCAGGGATCGACGCCGCCGATGCGCGGCGGGCCGGGGTGCTGGCCGAGATCACGGTGCGCGCGCGCAACGCCGTCACCGCGGTCGAAGCGGCCGAGGCACGCATGCGCGCGCTGCAGGATGCCGCCTTGCCCGAGGCGCTCGAAGCGCTCCGGCTCACCCAGCAATCCTATCGCGAAGGCCGCTCGACCCTGCTCGAGCTGCTCGACGCACAGGACGCCTACACCAATGCCGAGACCGCGCTGATCGACGCGCGGCTCGCCTACGCCCTTGCGACCGCCGAGCTCGGCCGGGTCGCCGCGCAATGAGGAACCCGGATATGGACATCGACGCACGGCCGCAGGGCCGCACCATCTGGCTCGCCGTCGGCGGCGCCGCAATTCTCGCCGCCGGCCTTGGCGGCGTCTACATCGGCCGCACGACGAGCGCGGACGGCCCTCCGCCCGCCGGGGAGAAAGCCGGCGAAGCGGCCGAAGCCGGACATGGCCGGGAGGGCTTCGTCGAGATGACCCCGGCGCGGCTTCAGGCCGCCGGAATCCGCACCGAACGGCTCCAGGCCGGAACGCTTGATGGCGAGATTCTCGCCCAGGCGACGGTGGCCGCCCCGCCCGAGGGGCAGGCGCTGCTCACCGCACGGGCCGACGGCGCCGTCGTCCGGATCCTGAAGCGGCTCGGCGACGCGGTCGACGCCGGCGAGACGGTGGCGCTGCTCGAAAGCCGCGATGCCGCCGGCTTCGTCGCCGCCCGCAATGCCGCCGCCGCGCGCGAACGCGCCTCGCACGCCGCGTGGCTGCGCGAGCAGCGGCTGTTCGCCGCCCGCATCACCGCGCGCCAGGACATGGAAGCCGCCGAGGCCGCCCATGACGAGGCGGAGACGGAGCTGCGGCGCACCCAGGCCGCGGTCCAGGCTGCCGGCGTCACCGGCGACGGCCGCTACCTCGCGGTGCGCAGCCCGATCGCCGGGCGGATCACCGAGGTCGACACCCAGCTCGGCGCCTATGTCTCGGCCGGCGCCGAGCTGTTCAACGTCGCCGATCCGCGCCGCATCCAGATCGATGCCGCGGTGCCGTCGACCGATGCCCAGCGCATCCGGCCGGGCGACCGGGCGATCGTCGAGCTGCCCGGCGGCGGCACGGTCGATGCGGTGGTGCGCTCCGCCACCCCCGCGCTCAATCCGGAGAGCCGGGCGGCGACCGTGGTGCTGCAGCCCGCCGGCGTGCCGGCCGGGCTCACCCAGGGTCAGGCGGTGCGTGCGCGCATCCTGCCGCACGGCAGTGCGACGCAGGGGATCGTGGTTCCCGAGGAAGCGGTCCAACAGGTGGAAGGGCGGGACATGGTCTTCGTCCAGACCCGGGGCGGGTTCCAGGCGGTGCCGGTTTCGGTTGGCCAGCGCAGCGGCGGCCGGGCCGAGATCCTCCGGGGCCTGCGGCCCGGCCAGGTCGTCGTGACGCAGGGCGCTTTCGTCCTGAAGTCCGAGCTCGGCGCCAGCGAGGCCGAGCATTGAGCCGCGCGCGACCGCCCTCCCCCATCGTCTTCACGATCGCCCGACCGGGCGATGACAGGATCGTCAGACCATGATCGACCGTCTTCTCGACGCGGCCATCCGCTTTCGCTGGGCCGTGCTGTTCCTCACCCTCGCCGTCGCCGCCTATGGCGCGTTCCAGCTCTTCAGGCTGCCGATCGACGCCGTGCCCGACATCACCAACAAGCAGGTGCAGGTGAACGTCGCCGCGCCGCAATTCTCGCCGCTCGACATGGAGCGGCTCGTGACCTTCCCGGTCGAGACCTCGCTCGCCGGCATTCCGGGGCTCGACTACACCCGCTCGATCTCGCGCAACGGCTTCGCCCAGGTCACCGCCGTGTTCGACGAAAGTGTCGACATCTATTTCGCGCGCCAGCAGGTCGCCGAGCGGCTGGCGCAGGCGGGCGAGAGCCTGCCCGACGGCATCGAGCCGCAAATGGGGCCGGTCTCGACCGGCCTCGGCGAGGTGCTGATGTGGTCGGTCGACTATGATCCGCGCGCCCCGCGGGTTGCCGGCCGCCCCGGCTTCCAGCCCGACGGCGCCTATCTGACCCCGGAGGGCGAACGGCTGACCGACGAGGTCTCGCGCCTCGCCTATCTGCGCACCGTCCAGGACTGGGTGGTGCGGCCGCAGCTGCGCACCGTCGCGGGCGTCGCCGGGGTCGATTCGATCGGCGGCTATGAGAAGCAGTTCGTCGTGCAACCCGACCCGGGCCGGCTCGCCGCCTATGGCATCTCCTTCTCCGAACTGGCGCAGGCACTGGAGCGGGCCAACGTCTCGGTCGGCGCCAATTTCGTCCAGCGCGGCGGCGAGGCCTTCCTCGTCCGCGCCGATGCCCGCATCCGCCATGCCGACGAGATCAGCCGCGCCGCGATCGCCACCCGCAACGGCGTTGCTGTGACGGTCGGCAACGTCGCCACTGTCCGCGTCGGCGGCGAGCTGCGCACCGGCGCGGCCTCCACCAACGGCCGCGAGGTCGTGGTCGGCACCGCCCTGATGCTTGCCGGCGGCAACAGCCGCATCGTCGCCGAAGCGGTGTCGGAGCGGCTGACCGACGTGTCGCGCTCGCTGCCGCCGGGCATCAAGGTGACGCCGCTCTACAACCGCTCGACCCTCGTCGAAGCGACGATCTCGACGGTCCAGAAGAACCTGATCGAGGGCGCCCTCCTCGTCATCGCGGCCCTGTTCTGGCTGCTCGGCAACATCCGCGCCGCGATCATCGCCGCGCTCGTCATCCCCCTGTCCTTCCTGATGATGGCGATCGGGATGAACGAATATGGCGTGTCGGGGAATTTGATGAGCCTCGGCGCGCTCGACTTCGGCCTGATCGTCGACGGATCGATCATCATCATCGAGAATTGCCTGAGGCGCCTTGCCGAACGGCAGCATCATGAAGGCCGGTTGCTGAGTCTGAGCGAACGCCTGCACGAGGTCTATGAAGCGAGCCGCGAGATGGTCCGGCCGACCATCTACGGTCAGGCGATCATCCTGCTCGTCTTCGCGCCCCTGCTCACCTTCACCGGGGTCGAGGGCAAGATGTTCACGCCGATGGCGATCACCGTGATCCTCGCCCTCGTCGGCGCCTTCATCCTGTCGCTCACCTTCGTGCCGGCGATGGTCGCGCTCCTGATCCGCGGCAAGGTCGCGGAAAAGGAGGTGCGCGCGATCCGCTGGGTGAAGGAGCGGTACGAGCCGCTGCTCGGCCGGGTGATCGCGCGGCCCTGGCCGTGGATCGGCGCCGGCCTCGGCACCTTCGTCGCGGCCGGCCTGCTGTTCACCACGCTGGGGCAGGAGTTCATCCCGCAGCTCGACGAGGGCGATCTCTCCGTCCAGGCGCTGCGCATTCCCTCGACCTCGCTCGAACAGTCGCTCGACATGCAGCGGCGGATCGAGCGGGCGGTCTCGTCGCTGCCCGAGGTGGCGTTCGTCTATTCCAAGACCGGCACCGCCGAGGTCGCGACCGATCCGATGCCGCAGAACATCTCGGACGCCTTCATCATCCTGCGCCCGCAGAGCGAGTGGCCGGCCGGAGTGACCGGCAAGGATCAGGTGATCGAGCGGGTCGAGGAACGCATCCGCACCCTCGCCGGCAACGCCTATGAGGTCAGCCAGCCGATCGAGATGCGCTTCAACGAGCTGATCGCCGGCGTGCGGGGCGACGTCGCGATCAAGATCTTCGGCGACGATCTCGAGGTGCTTGAGCAGGTCGCCGCGCAGGTCTCCGGCGTGATGAACGCGGTCGCCGGGGTCGCCGACCTGCGCGTCGAGCAGACCGGCGGCTTCCCGACCCTCGACGTCCAGTTCAACCGCGATGCGATCTCGCGTTACGGGCTGGCGGTCGAAGAGGTCGCCGACACCGTCGCGGCGGCACTCGGCGGACGCGAGTCCGGCCTGGTGTTCGAAGGCGACCGTCGCTTCGACATCGTCGTCCGGCTCGACAACGCCACCCGCGACAATCTCGACGCGGTCGGCGCCCTGCCGGTGATGCTGCCGGAGCGCGGCACCGGTCCCCGCCTGTCAGTCCCGCTGCGTGAACTGGCCCGCTTCCAGGTCTCGGAGGGCGTCAACCAGGTCAGCCGCGAGAACGGCCAGCGCCGCGTCGTCGTCCAGGCGAACGTGCGCGGGCGCGATCTCGGCTCGTTCGTTCAGGAGGCGCAGGCGCAGGTGGCGCAACGGGTCCAGCTGCCGCCGGGCGTGTTTATCCAGTGGGGCGGCCAGTACGAGAATCTGCAGGCCGCCTCGGCGCGGCTGTCGATCGTCATCCCGGTCGTCTTCCTGCTGATCTTCGGCATCCTGTTCGTGGCGCTGAAGGGCGTCGCGCCGGCGGCGGCGGTCTATTCGGCCGTGCCCTTGGGCCTTGCCGGCGGCGTGTTCGGGCTGGCGCTCGGCGGGCTCAGCTTCTCGATCTCGGCCGCGGTCGGCTTCATCGTGCTGTCGGGCGTCACCGTGCTCAACGGGCTCGTCGTGATGACCGCGATCCGCCAGCGGATCGAGGACGGGCTGCCGGTCGACCAGGCGGTGCACGAGGGGATGATGGAGCGCGTCCGCGCGGTCATCATCACCGGGGTGGTGCCGGCGATCGGCTTCGTGCCGATGGCGATCGCCACCGGCCGCGGTGCCGAGGTGCAGAAGCCGCTGGCCGTGGTGGTCATCGCAGGCCTTGTCGTCGCGACCCTGCTCACCCTGTTCGTGCTGCCGGCGATCAGCCACCTCCTGCTGCGCATCCGGCGCAAGCCGCACGTTCCGGGCGACTATGAGGGCGAAAACGTGTTCGGACGGGAAGCGCCCGCCGGCGGGGCCGGGTGACCGGCGGCCGTCGATCGGACGGGGCGGCGGGGCATGAACCCGCCGCCATACCCCGGCTGCGTTGCCGAGAAAGGAGAGGCTGATGGGCATCGGTCACGATCATGCGAAGACCGGCGGAGGCGGTGAGATGTCGGCCGGACATGCGAAGCGGCTGGCGATCGCGCTGGCGATCACCACGACCTTCCTGGTCGCGGAAGTGGTCGGCGCGATCCTGTTCAACAGCCTCGCCTTGCTCTCCGACGCGGCACACATGTTCACGGACGCGGCGGCGCTCGCGATCGCCCTCGCCGCAATCCGGATCGGCCGACGACCGGCCGACGACCGGCGGACCTTCGGCTATCGCCGGTTCGAGATCCTGGCGGCCGCGTTCAATGCGCTGCTCCTGTTCGCCGTCGCCGGCTATATCCTGTGGGAAGGCCTCGGCCGCATCGCCACCCCGGCGCCGGTGGAATCGACCGGAATGCTGGTGGTGGCCTCGCTCGGGCTGGTCGTCAATCTCGTCTCGATGCGACTGCTCTCGTCCGGCAAGGACGAGAGCCTCAACGTGAAGGGCGCCTATCTCGAGGTCTGGGCCGACATGCTAGGCTCGATCGGCGTCATTGCGGCCGCGATCCTGATCGCGCTGACCGGCTGGCAATGGATCGATCCGGTCGTCGCGATCGCGATCGGCCTGTGGGTGCTGCCGCGGACCTGGAGCCTGCTCAGGGACACCACCCACGTCCTGCTAGAAGGCGTTCCGGACGGTATCGACCTGAACGAGGTACGGCGCGCGATCCGGTCGGTGCCGGGCGTCGCGGATGTCCACGACCTCCATCTCTGGTCGCTGTCGAGCGACGACATCAACCTCACCGCGCATGTCGTGCCGGAGCCGGGCGCCGATGCGGAGGCCGTGCGCGCCGGCCTGGTGGCCCTCGTTCGCGGGCGGTTCGGGATCGGGCACGCCACGATCCAGACGGAATCAACGCCATGTGCCGATGCCGGGACTCATCCCTGAGTCCACCACACGCCGCATGGGCGCCGATGATCAGCCCAGGCGGAAGCGCATCTCTTCGGTGGACGCGTCCTCGATCCGGCCCGGGACGTTCCATTCGATCCGGCCGGGCGACCGGTCGTCGACCCGGCCCTGCTGCGCGCGGGCAGCATCCTCGATCGCCTGCTCGGGCGACTCGCGCCACGGGCCGGTCAGGACAATGGTGCGGTAGCGATAGCGTCTCAAGCTCGGCCCTCCCTTGGCCCCCTAGTCTCCCGGCAACTGGTTTCCTTTCGCAACCCGCAACTTTTCTTCACCGCGAATCCGGTCGCGGATTTGACATGACCGCACGCCATGTCGAAACGGAAAGGGATAAAGAGAAAGAGAAAAGGAATCCGACTTGTCCGCCACCGTCGACGACATCCAGACGCTGATCGAACAGCTTTGCGCCATCTACGACGAGTCCGTCGCCAATCTGCGCAGCGCACTCGCCGCCTATTTGAGAGATGGCACCAGGCCAGACCCGTCCGCCCGGGCCGACGGGCTGTTCGCCTATCCTGAGCTGCGCATCGACTATGCGCAGGGTCAGCCGCTCGCCTTTCCGTCGCGCGCCTTCGGCCGGCTCAACCAGCCGGGTACTTATGCGACCAGCATCACCCGCCCGTACCTCTTCCGCAAATATCTCACCGAGCAGCTGCAATATCTCGTCCGCGACTATGACGTGGAGGTCAGGGTCGGCCGCTCGCCCAGCGAGATCCCCTACCCCTATGTGCTGGACGGCACCGACGATCTCCGGCTCGACGGCGCCCAGGCGGCGGACCTTGCGCTCTGGTTCCCGACCACGGAGCTCGCCCATATCGGCGACGAGGTTGCCGACGGCGAGCGGATCGTCCTCCCCGACGACGGCCGGCCGCTGTCGCTGTTCGATGGCCCGCGGGTCGATTTCAGCCTGGCGCGCCTCAGACATTATACCGGCACCCCGGCCGAACACACCCAGCGCTACCTGCTGTTCACCAACTATGTCCGCTATGTCGACGAGTTCGTCCGCTGGGCGGTCGACGAACTGAAGAAGCCGGACAGCCCCTATGAGGCCCTCTCGGCGGCGGGCGGCGTCTACGTGACCCGCGACACCCCCGACGCGGTGCTGCAGGTCACCGAGGGCGGCTGGCGGCGCCACCAGATGCCCGCCTATCACCTGATCGCGGCGAATGGCGAAGGGATCAGCCTGGTCAATATCGGTGTCGGCCCGTCCAACGCGAAGACGATCTGCGACCATCTCGCCGTAATGCGGCCGGAGGTCTGGCTGATGATCGGCCATTGCGGCGGCCTGAGGCCCAGCCAGACGATCGGCGACTATGTCCTCGCCCACGCCTATCTGCGCGACGATCATGTCATGGATGACGTGCTCCCGGTCGAGGTGCCGATTCCGGCGATCGCCGAAATCCAGCAGGCGCTGTTCAACGCCGCGGTGGCGACCACCGGCGAGTCGCCGCAGGAGATCAAGAAGCGGCTGAGGACGGGTACCGTCGTCACCACCGACGACCGCAACTGGGAGCTGCGCTTCACCCTGTCGGCGTTGCGCTTCAACCAGTCGCGCGCGGTCGCGATCGACATGGAATCGGCCACCGTCGCTGCCCAGGGCTACCGGTTCCGGGTGCCCTACGGCACCCTGCTCTGCGTCTCCGACAAGCCGCTCCACGGCGAGATCAAGCTGCCCGGCCAGGCCAATGCCTTCTACGAGCGGGCGATCAGCCAGCACCTCAGGATCGGCATCGAGACGCTGCGCATCCTGAAGCGCGAGGGCAGCACCCTCCATTCGCGCAAGCTGCGCGCCTTCGACGAGCCACCTTTCCGCTAGGGCAAGGCCGGTGTCAAAGCCGGGTAGGACCAGAAGGGCAAGCGCGGCCAAAAAGCCACACCTGCCAGATTCTTGCTGCACCGCGGCATGAGTCTTTGAACCGTAAAAAACCTGTTGTTAAAGGCGGTCCCAACGAGGCAATATTCCGCCTTGGGGGAATCGCATCATGAAAAAATTTGCTCTGCTTTGCGCGGCCACTGCCATCGTGGCGCCCGCCACCGCTTTCGCGCAGGAAACCACCTCTTCGGTCCGCGGCGACGTCCTGTCGGGCGGCGCACCGATCGCCGGCGCCAGCGTCACCATCACCCACGAGCCGTCGGGCACGACCGCGAACACCACATCGGACGCGTCGGGCAGCTTCAGCGCCTCGGGTCTGCGCGTCGGCGGCCCCTACACGGTCGCGGTCCGCGCCGACGGCTATGAGAGCCAGAACATCACCGGCGTGATGCTCCAGGCCGGCCAGGCCTTCCGCATCCCGGTCGAGCTCGGCCAGCAGCCGGCGGACGACATCGTCATCACCGCCGTGCGCGGTGCCCGCCAGACCTCCAACGGCCCGATCACCGGCCTCAACCGCGAGCAGATCGAAGGCGTCGCCTCGATCAACCGCGACATCCGCGACCTCGCCCGCCGCGATCCGTTCGCGACCATCGATCCGACCAACAGCCGCACGATCGAGATCGCCGGCCAGAACGGCCGCCTCAACCGCTTCTCGGTCGACGGCGTCCAGCTGTCCGACGATTTCGGCCTGAACAATGGCGGTCTGCCAACATCGCGCGGGCCCGTGCCTTATGACGCGATCGAGCAGTTCGCCGTCCGTGTTGCGCCGTTCGACATTTCCGAAGGCGACTTCCAGGGCGGTGCGATCAACGTCGTGCTGCGCTCGGGCACCAACCGGTTCAGCGGCTCGGGTTTCTACACGTTCTCCGATGACAGCCTGACCGGCAGCCGCACCCGCGGCACGGATATCGATCTCGACTTCCGTTCGGAGCAATATGGCGCCCTGGTCGCCGGCCCGATCATCCCGAACACCCTGTTTTTCATGTTCGCCTATGAAAAGACGGAAGAATCCGATCCGTTCGAGGACGGCGTTGGCCCCGGCTTCGCCAATCAGGTGCCGAATATCAGCCAGGCCCAGATCGATCAGGTCAGCAGCATTGCCCAGAGCGCCTATGGCTATGACACGCAGGGTCTGATCCAGAATGCGGTCGAGCAGGACGAGAAGATCATCGCCAAGATCGATCTCAACATCGGCGACGATCACCGCGCCTCCTTCACCTATATCCGCAACGTCGGCACGCAACAGTTCCAGCAGAATACCTTCCTGACGCCGGTCTACGCACTTGGCCTGCAATCCAATGGCTACGAGCTGGCGGAAGAGATCAACACCGGTGTCTTCCAGCTCAACTCGACCTGGAGTGATATCGTCTCCACCGAGTTGCGCATTTCGTACCGTGACTACAATCGCGACCAGGCGGCGTTCGGCGGTCTGGACTTTGCCCAGATGGAGGTCTGTCTCGACCCGACCTCGATCAATTCCGGTACCAATTCTGCGACCTCGTGCGGTTCCGCGCGCCTCTTTTTCGGCCCGGACGTCAACCGCCAGGCGAACGATCTCAACACGGAGAATCTGTCGGCCGATTTCACCGCCCGCTTTGCGCTGGGCGATCACACGATCAAGGCGACGGTCGGCTACACTGACATCCACACCTTCAACCTGTTCCTGCCACGCTCACTCGGCGACATCTATTTCGACTCGATCGCAGACTTCCAGAACCGCCGCGCCAATCGCCTCCGGCTCGGCGGCGCTGTCCCCAGCCTCGATCCCAACGACGCGGCTGCGGATTTCAGCACCCAGGTCGTCACCCTGGGCATTCAGGACGATTGGGAGGTGACCCCCACGCTCCAGCTGACCGCCGGCGTGCGCGTTGATATCTATGGCAGCGGCGACAGCCCGCCGCTCAACCAGAACTTTCTCGACCGCTACGGTTTCTCCAATCGCGAAACGTTCAGCGGCGTCTATGCCATCCAGCCGCGCTTCGGCTTCAACTGGCAGCCGATGGATCGGCTGGTGATCCGCGGCGGCGCCGGCATTTTCGCCGGCGGCACGCCCGACGTGTTCTTGTCGAACAGCTTCTCGAACACGGGTCAGCTCACCAATCAGATTGACCTCACGCGAGCCAATTGCGCGGCGTCTGGTGGCACCTGTGGCGCACTCGACGGCATCGACGGCCGGACTTATCCGGGTTCGGTCACCAATTTCCTGACGACCAATGTCGCATCGTTGAGGACGGCTCCGGTCAACGCGATCGACCCGAACATCGACGTCGCCTCGCAGTTCCGCGCGACGATCTCGGCAAACTACGAGGCCAATCTCGGCGCGCTGGGTGACGGCTGGCTGTTCGGCGTCGACTTCCTCTACGGCAACACGATCGACGCCTATACGTGGACCGACCTCCGTTCGGTGCCGATCGGCACCCTGCCGGACGGCCGTACCCGCTACGGTCCGATCGGCGGCGCGGCGACGACCAATCAGGATCTCCTGATGACCAACACGAGCCGCGGTCGCTCATTCATCGGCGTGGTCCGCTTCGAGAAATCGTGGGATTGGGGCCTGACCGTCGGCGCGAGCTATACCCGGTCGGACATCAACGACGTGAACGCGATCACCTCGGCCACCGCGGGATCGCTCTACGGCAACAACGCCTTCCTCGATCCCAACGAGGCCGCCTATGGCCGGTCGATCTACGAGATCACCGATCAGTGGAAGTTCCGGTTCGACTACAACCACGCCTTCTTCGGCGACTACAAGACCCGCTTCTCGCTGTTCGGCGAATATCGGACAGGTCGTCCCTACAGCGTGACGATGCTCGATCGCGCCACCGGGCGCCTTCCGGTGCTCGGCACCGTCGGCAACGGTGGCCGCGCATTGCTCTATATCCCGACGCTCAACGATCCGCTGGTGTCGTTCGACACGTTGCAGTCGGAGCAGGATTTCAACGCGCTCGTCGATACTCTCGGACTTGGCCAGTATCGGGGAAGCATCGCCCCGAAGAACAGCCAGAATTCGCCGGACTTCTTCAAGATCGACCTGCACATCTCGCAGGAACTCCCGGCTCCCGGCATCAACCGGATTCTGCCCCGGGCGCGCTTCCAGGTCTTCGCGGACGTCGAGAACGTCCTGAATCTGATCGACAGCGATTGGGGTGCGTTGCGGCAGGTCGCATTCCCGTACACGGCATCGCTCGTCGATGTTCAGTGCGTGGCCGCATCGGGCAATCCGTGCGCACGGTACATCTACTCGCGGGTCACTCCGCCGAACGAGGTCCTGAACGCGCGCCAGTCGCTCTATCAGATCCGCGTCGGCGTCCGCTTCGAGTTCTAGAGGCCGGACTTCGGACCGGAAAAGACCGGCGGTGCCTCGCGGCGCCGCCGGTTTCCTTTTGGGCGTCGTTCTTCTACGCCTTCGGCATGACGGACGACCTCATTGCCCGCGCCCGCCAGGCCGCGCTGGCGGCCTACGCCCCCTATTCCCGGTTCAGCGTCGGCTGCGCGATCGAGTCGGTCGACGGCGAGATCGTCGTCGGCTCGAACATGGAGAATGCCTGCTACCGGCTCGGCGTCTGCGCCGAGGTCGCCGCGCTCGCGGCGGCGAGCCAGGCGTTCGGGCTGGGCAGGATCGCCCGTATCGCCGTCGCCGGCGGCCATGTCGGCGCGGACGGGGCACTTGCCGGCACTTCGCTCGTCACCTCCTGCGGCGGCTGCCGCCAGTCGATCCTGGAGGCGGCCCAGGTCGCCGGCCGCGACATCGCAGTGATCTCGGCCAATGGCGACGGCACCGGGACCGCCATGCACCCGATCTCCGAGCTGATCCCCTACGGGTTCGGCCCGGCCAATCTCGCGGATGCCGGCCCCTGATCGTCATGCCAGACTTGATCCGGCATCCATCTTCCCTCGATCGGCATCCACGAAGAAAAAGACGGGCTCCGGATCACGTCCGAGGTGACGGTCGATGGCATTCAGGCCAGCTTGATCTCCCTAAGCCGCTCCATGAGATAGTCATGGGCCGTGATCGGCTCCGGGAAGCGGTCCGGATGCGCCGCGTCCACGCAGTTCGGCAGCGTCTCGATCAGGAAATCCGGCCGGAAGTGCAGGAAGAAGGGCATCGAGTAGCGCGAATGGCCGCGCCGTTCGGGCGGCGGATTGACGACCCGGTGCGTGGTCGATCGCATCCGCATGTTGGTCAGCCGCTGCAGCATGTCGCCGATATTGACGGCAAGCTCGCCGGGCTTCGGCGTGACCGGCAGCCAGTTGCCGTCGCGGTCGAGCAGCTGGAGACCCGCCTCCTCGGCGCCCAGGAGTAGGGTGATCGTGTTGATGTCCTCATGCGCCCCGGCGCGCACGTTCGGGCCGTCGCCCGGCGTCGGCGGATAGTGGAGCAGCCGCAACACCGAATTGCCGTCGCTGACCGTACCCTCGAAATAATCGGGCGCGAGGCCGAGATAGCGGGCGATCGCCTCCAGGATCCTGAGGCCGGCGATGTCGAACGCCGCGAACAGTTCGAGGAAGGTCTCCCGGAACCCCGGCACCTCGCCCGGCCAGATGTTGGCCGCCATTACCTCGGCATATCTGTGGCCGTCGGGCAGTTCGCGCCCGACATGCCAGAATTCCTTGAGGTCGAAGGCGGTCGCCCCCTTGGCGGTCTCGATCCCGAACGGCGTATAGCCGCGCGCGCCGCCGCCGCCGGGCATGTGATATTCGCCCTTGGCCTCCTCAGCGAGCGCGAAGAAGGCCTTCGCCATCTCCTCGGCGCGGGCGATCAGGTCGGCCGGGATGCCATGATCGGAAATGATCGCGAAGCCGTAGCGCTCGAACGAGCCGCCGAGACGCTGCGAGAAGCCTTCGGGATCGCGGCCGGCATCGAGCAACGAGACGGAGGCGACGGCGGATGCGGGAGCAAGATCGGTCATGAGAACCTACTTATCCCCTTCGTCACCCCCGCGAAAGCGGGGGCCCAGCTTGTTTCTTTCAACTCCTGGAAAGCTGGATCCCCGCGTTCGCGGGAACGATGAGGAAAAATCAGGCGGAAAGCAGCAGTCCCGCCAGCGCCGCGCTCATCAGGTTCGATAGTGAGCCGGCGAGCAGCGCCTTGAGACCCAGTTTCGCGATCATCGGCCGCTGGTTGGGCGCCAGCCCGCCGGTCACTGCCATCTGGATCGCGATCGAGCTGAAATTGGCGAAGCCGCACAGCGAGAAGGTGACGACCGCGACGGTGGCGGGCGAGAGCGTCCCTTGCTGGGCGCCGAGATCGATGAAGGCGACGAACTCGTTGAGCACCACCTTGGTGCCGAACAGGCCGCCGGCCTGCGCGGCCTCGTTCCACGGCACGTTCAGCATGAACATGACCGGCTGGAAGAGCTTGCCGAGCAGGAGCTGGAACGAGAGGCCGGAATAGCCGAACCAGCCGCCGATGCCGCCGAGGATGCCGTTGGCGAGCGCCACCAGTGCGACGAACGCCAGCACCATCGCGCCGACCGCGACGGCGAGCTTGACGCCGGTCTGCGCGCCCATCGCGGCCGCCATGATGATGTTGGCCGGCTTCTCCTCGCCATGTTCGCTCTCGTCGACCGGCTCGGGCTCGATGCCCTGTGCCGCCGGATCGTCGGGCATGATGATCTTGGCCATCAGGATACCGCCCGGCGCCGACATGAAGCTGGCGGCCAGCAGATAGGGCAGCAGATGCTGGCCGATCATGCTCGCATAGGCGCCGAGGATGGTGCCGGCGACACCCGCCATGCCGACGGTCATGATGCAGAAGAGCTGCGCGGGGGTGAGGTTGGCGAGATAAGGTTTGATGACCAGCGGGCTTTCCGACTGGCCGACGAAGATGTTCGCCGCCGAGCCCAGCGACTCCACCTTGGTGATGCCGGTCACGAGCTGGATGCCGCCGCCGATCCATTTGATCACCAGCTGCATGATGCCGAGATAGTAGAGGATCGAGATCAGCGACGCGAAGAAGATGATCACCGGCAGCGCCGCGATCGCGAAGCTGTTGGCGCCCATCTCTGGCGAGGCCAATGGCCCGAAGATGAAGTCCGTTCCCGCCTTGGCATAGCCGAGCAGGTTGGAGACACCGACCGACATCCCCTCGATCACGCGGCGCCCCCAGGGCGTGTAGAGCACCAGCACCGCGATCCCCGCCTGCAGCGCGAAGGCGGCGCCGACGACGCGCGGCCGGATCCAGCGCCGGTTCGACGAAAAGGCGATGGCGATGGCGAGAATCAGCAGGATGCCGCCGATTCCGATCAGGTATCTCATGATTGTCCCCCAAAATCCGGGCAGGGCTCACCCCACCCTATTCGCCCATCCCGTCATGCTGAACTTGTTTCAGCATCTATGAACACGGTCGCACGCGACTTCGAACCGAAATGTTCATGGGCCCTGAATCAAGTTCAGGGCGACGATGAGGCGCGTGAAGGCTCACCAGACCATCTTCGCTTCCGTCACACCCACCGCCGCGCCGAGCTTGTCGATCACCTCGCCGATCCCGTCGGCCACCAGCAATTGAGCGCGCCGCGCCGGCGACATGAAGCCGTTGTCGCGGACCTGGTCGAGGAAGGTGATCATCCCGTCCCAGAAGCCGTGCACGTTGAGCAGGGCGAACGGCTTGGCGTGATAGCCGAGCGCATTCCAGCTCCACGCCTCGAACAGCTCGTCCAGCGTCCCGATCCCGCCCGGAATCGCGACGAAGGCATCGGTGAGATCGGTCATCAGCGCCTTGCGCTCGTGCATCGTGTTGACGAGGTGAAGCTCGGTCAGCCCACGATGCGCGACCTCCAGATTGACCAGCGCCTGCGGGATCACGCCATGGACCTCGCCGCCCGCCTCCAGCACCGCATCGGCGACGACGCCCATCAGCCCCAGCCGCCCGCCGCCATAGACGAGCCCGATGCCGCGCGCCGCCATCTCCTGCCCCAGCGCCCGCGCCGTCTCGGCGAAGGCCGGGTCGGTGCCCATGGAGGACCCGCAGTAAACAGCGAGCCGCTTCATTGAGACATACGGCCTGAGCACAGGATCGTCCGGGGGACGATCCGTCCGCGAGCTGTTGCGAGCCGCTTCATGCCTCGGCGGCCACCAGCGCGCTGAGATCGCCCTCGGGCCGCGAGCCGAAATGGGAGATCACCTCGGCCGCCGCGATCGATCCGATGCGCAGCGACTCTTCCAGGCCCTTGCCCCGCGCCTGCCCGACCAGGAAGCCGGCGGCGAAGATATCGCCCGCCCCCGTCGTATCGACCACGCCCATGCCGATCCGCGCGATCGGGACGCTCACCCGCCGCCCGTTCTCGATCGCCAGCGCGCCCGCCTCGCCCATCGTCACCACGATCAGCGGCACCTGCGCCGCGATCCGGTCGATCGCCGCATCCCGGTCGGCGACATTGGCGAGCGCGCGGATCTCGTTCTCGTTGCCGAACAGCATGTCGATCGCGCCGCTTTCGACCATCGCCATCATCTCGGCCCGGTGGGCGTCAATGCAGACGATGTCGGAGAGGGTGAAGGCGACTTTCCGTCCCGCCTCATGGGCGATCGCCATCGCCCGCTCCATCGCCGCGCGCGGCCCGGCCGAGCGCCACAGATAGGCCTCGAGATAGAGGATCGCCGCGCCCCGGATCTGCTCCGGGTCGAGCGCGTCGGCGTCAAGCTCGTGAGACGCGCCGCGATAGGTGCTCATCGTGCGCTGGGCATCGGGCGTGATCAGGATCAGACAGCGTCCGGTCGGCAGCCCGTCGGCGCGCGCCGGAGTGAGGAACTCGACCCCGAGCGCGCGGATGTCGTGGGTGAAGATCTCGCCCAGCTGGTCGTCGGCGACCTGCCCGACGAAGCCGGCGCGGCCGCCCAGCGCGGCGATCCCCGCCACGGTGTTCGCCGCGGAGCCGCCGCTCGTCTCGCGCGCCTGACCCATCCGGGCGTAGAGACGGGTCGCGCCCTCGGTGTCGAGCACCTGCATCGAGCCCTTGACGAGCCCCTCCTCGCTCAGGAACGCGTCCTCCGCGGTGGCCTTCACGTCCACCAGCGCGTCCCCGATCGCCAATACGTCCAAGCGTGTCTCCGTCACCCGATGGTGATGGCGGGAAAGCCCGGGGACGGAAAGCCCTTTTTACGTGAGAGCAAAGCGGTTACGCCTCCCCAATGACGACACAGCCCGCGCCCGCCATTTCCCGCTCGCTCTTCTGCTTCGCGATCTTCTACGGCGGCATGGTCTGCATCGCCGGCGTGCTCGGCAACAAGCAGGTTGCGCTGGGCCCGCTGGCGGTCGAGGCCGGCATCTTCGCCTTCCTGATGCTGGTGGTGACGTCGAGCGCGGTCGCCGAATTGTTCGACCGCGAGACCGCCAACCGGCTCGTCCTGATCGGCTTCGTTCCGCTCATCTTCTCGATGCTGCTCACCTACCTCGTGCTCGCCATTCCGGCGGCGCACGAAATGCCGCCCGAGCGGCTCTCGGCGTTCGAGACGATCATGGGCTCGACCCCGCGCATCTGGCTCGGCGGCATCATCGCCTATGGCACGTCGCAGATCCTCAACGTGCTCATCTTCAGCCGCCTGAAGAGGGATGGCGGCAAATTGCTGTGGCTACGCGCGGGCGTCGCCTCGATCCTTTCGCAGATCGTCGACACGCTGCTGTTCATCACCATCGCCTTCTACGGCATCTTCCCGATCGGCGAGCTGCTGCTCGGCCAGATGCTGGCGAAAGTGGTGCTCTCGGCAGTGCTGGTGCCGCCGCTCATCTACCTGTTCGTGGCGGTGGGGAAGAAGCTGGACAGCGCGGACTGAGCTACCGCCGACCCTTCCGATTCTGGATGCAAGGCGCAGCCTGAGAGCAGGTCGCGTCCAGGGACGCTCTGGTTCTTCCCGCTTGCAATGTTGGATTTCGCTTGTTCCATGTTTGTTCCCAAATGGGTACACATGGAGACCTGAAATGTCCATTTCTGTCACAAGCTTCGGCGCCGACCCGTCCGGCGTCGCCGACAGCGGAGCCGCAATCCTGGCCGCCAAGGCAGCTGCCGAAGCGGCCGGAGACGCGCTGCTTTTCCCGGAAGGGTCTTACAAATCCAGCGTCCAGCTCACCCTCGGTTACTTCGAAGGCGAGATCATCTGCGAAGGGCGGGTCGCCCTCATCAACGACAACCCGGCCAACAGTCCGTTCGTGACGTTCGACGGCACGGGCATCGCTGCGCTCAGGATGCGTGCCGATGGACTCAACGTCTATGCCGGCGGGGCTGGCGTCGGGGTCCTGTTCAAGAATTCGTCATGTTCGATGTGGAGCAACATGACCGTGCGGGACGTGGCGGGCACCGCGTTTCGGATCGAGGGCGACGTGCTGTCGACCTATGACAATGTCGATGTCGTCGAACGCGGCCATCCCTTTGGCATCATGCCCGATTTCGGCTTCGTGCTGGCCGAAACGGCCAGCGTGTCCTCCACGACGGCCTGCACCTTCATCAATTGCAAGGTGGAGGTCGCCAAGGTTCGCGGCTGGTATCTTTACAAGGCCAACAACAATGTCTGGGTCGGCGGCACAGCTGAAGGGCTTGGCCATCAGGCCGGGGGGCCGACTCCGGCACTTGGGGTGCTTGTCGACGCCGGCTGCGATCACAACCATTTCGACGGCTTCTTCATGGAAATGAACGCTGGCGGCGATCTGGTCGATTACGGTCAGTTCAACCGGTACACGACATGTATGTTCTCGAGCCGGCCGAACGATCCCGGTCCGTATCTGGCGCCCCCTGCTGTCCTCATCAAGAGCGGTGCGGTCGGCGCGACCTTCGCCAGCTGCAGCGCCTTCTCGGTCAACATCGAGGAAGGGGCGAGGGCCGTCCATTTCGCTCCACTGGAGCTCATGTACGACGATCCCGGCGCGTTCGTGGACAATGGCGAGGGAACAACCTGGCAGACGAGGGCAGTGAAGAATCCCGTCGGTAGCCTGGTCGCGCTCGGCCAAGGCACCAGGTTCCCGAATCTCGAGAACCCGGACCCTAACGAGTTCGATTGGTACCGGGAGGAAAACAACGGCACAGTCGCGCTCGGCGGCGATGTGAGCAATGGGTCGATGACCCAGACCGCCAGATTCCGCTATCGCCGCTGCGGAAATCGCGTGGATTACGACGCGTCCATAACGGTGACGGCGATCAGCAGCCTGTTCTCGGGGATCCCGGTGGTGCGCATGACACTCCCGTGGATCGCGGCGGTCGAAAGCGGCGCGACAATTTCGTACCTGCGCGGCTTCACCCTGCCCGGCGGCTGCTGCCAGTTCGTTCTGTACCAGCCCGACGGCACTGCCTATGCGCGGCTCGGAGCGTTGAAATCGGATGGCACTGGTACGGTGTGGCTCGACCACACCAATTACCTGGGGTCGGGAGAGATATCGATCGTTTGCCACGGCTCCTTCCAGCCTTCGACCAGCGACTAGCCCGGGAGCGCCGGCCCATGCAGCAAGCCCCGCCGGAGCGCAGCCGGCGGGGCAAGGCCAGGCGGCCTTCTTGCCCATGGGTTCAGCGCCAACCGACGACCATGCCAGACACGCGCCTCGGGCTGACCTGGCGGCGGCAGGCTTCTAGTTCCGCCACACCCGCGCCGCGAGTCGGGACGGCGGCAGGCGGGCGTCGACCAGCGCCTCCTCGCGGAACTCGGAGTCGAGCACGCCGACCCGCACGTCGAGCGCGAACCAGCTTGTCTTCATCTTCACCTGGGCCTGCGCGTCGACGGGGACGTTCAGCTCGCTCAGCGCCTCGGTCCGCCAGAAATCGACCGCATTGTCCCAGCCCGCCGCCGGCCGTGCGGCGATGACGCGCCGGGCGCGGTCGAGGGTAAGCTGGCCCGGCGCCAGCATCGCCAGCAAGGGCGCCTGACGCGGCAGCAGGGTGTTGGGGTTGATCGGCGAGAGCTCGGCGGCCGGCAGCGCGCACAGCCAGGGGCGCAGGCGCGCGAAGATCTCCGCGGTCATGCCGGGCAGTGCCTGCGCCTCGCCGACGTCGGCGAAGAGGGTGTTGGCGGCGCGATACGGCGCATCGCCCGATCCGTAGGCGCCGTCCTCCGCCCCGCCGCGGACCGCTTCGCTGTTGCTGTCCGCCCGGTCGGCGGCGGCATCGGCGATCCGCTGCGCCTCGCCCTGCGGCACCTGCAGCGCCATCATCAGCCCGGTGAACTGCATCACGCCGGTTTCGCGCCGGGCGAGGCTGGTGCGCGGATCGCCCTCGACGACGCTGTTGAGGTTGAAGCAATTGCCGCCGTCGCGCACCTCGACCGCCGCGACACTGCCGTCCGGGAAAGGGATGCGGCGGACGCTGCCGTTCCAGTTGCCGGCGAGCGTGGTCTTGTCGCCGCCGCGGGCCAGCAAGTCGTCGATGGTGAGCAGGCCCAGTTGCTCGACCCCGCTCGCATAGGCGCGCGCCTGATCGAGCGCGACGACGTTGGCGGCAAGCGCCCGCGACAGCCGCAATTTCTCCATCGCCGCTGCCGCGATCGCGCCCGTGATCGCGACCAGCAGCAGGACCGCGAGCAAGGCGGCGCCGGTTTCCTGACGGGAGGGCCGCACCAACCCGCTCCCCTGCCCAGCCTCCCGACAGCATGCGACCATGTCGGGAGGCTGGGCGGGTGAGCAGGCTGGTCCCGGGCGCTTCATAAAAGGCCTCGTCATCGCCCGATCCCCACGACGAACACCTGCCGGATCAGGCCGTGGCGTTCGGTGTCGGTGACCAGCTCGACCGCCGCCGGCAGCCGCGTTCCGTCGCTCGGCTGCCAGTCGTCGCTCCACGCGCCATTGCGGTCGCGGTAGCGCAGCCGGATCGTCCGCACTCCGTCGAGCAGGGGCACCGCCACCGCCGCGCCGCCGCCGTCGACCTGGTCGAAGGCGAGGCGGCGCAATTGCCCTGCCTCGACGCGATAGCCCACTCGCTGCAGGGTCGGCAGACCCTCGCCGATGTCCCGGCCGCGCCGGACGAAGGACAGGAGCGCGTCGCCACCCGCAAGCCCGGTGAAAGCGCGCTGCGTCCGCCCGTCGCCGTCCCGCCACAGCCGCGGCGCGGCCTGCGCCATGTCGGCGGTCAGGAGCGCGCTCACCCGCCTGAGTTCGCCCAGCTCGGCGAGCAGCCGGTCCGACGTCTCCTGCGTCCGCGCGCTGACCGACAGCAGCGCCACGCCGGCCGCGGTCAGCATGCCGAAGATCGCCAGCGCGATCAGCATCTCGACCAGCGTGAAGCCCGCCGCCCTTCCGTCATGCCGGACCTGATCCGGCCTCCACCTTTCCCTTCGACCTATGCCGGAAAAACGGGTGGGCCCCGGATCAAGTCCGGGGTGACGGTTACGGCGGTGAAATGGGCCCCTCATTGCGCGTTCCGGAAGACGGTGAGCCGCGCGCGGCCCGGGCCGCCGGCCATATCGATGACCGAAATCTCGATCTGCTGGATACGCGCCTCGGGCGAACGGGCGACGGTGCGCGTCCACGCCCAGCGGCGGTTGCCGTTCACCGCCTCGCCGGTCAGCGATCCGAAGGCCGGCGGACCGGGGTCGGTCAGCACCTCGGCCGCCAGATTGCTGGCGACGATCTGGGCGATCGCCTGCTCGTTGATCCGCGCGCTGTTCGTCGCCGTCGCCCCGCTCAGCCGCAGCAGCGCCAGCGCCGCCAGGCTGAAGATGGCAAGCGCCACCAGCATCTCGATGAGGGTGAAGCCATTCCGGCGGATCGTGCCGGTGCGAGGCGCCCCGCGCCTCGCAGCCATGCCGGGGGCATGGCGTGCCGGTTCGATGCGCCGGAATTCGGCGGAACGCCGCAAGGACGTGAAGCCGGTTTCGGAACGCCTAGCGCCGGACATGGATCGTCCCGTCCGTGCGGATTTCCACCGCCACCCGGCGCCCGCCCCGGCGCAGCGTCACATGGAGCGGCTCGGCGAGCCCGGTCGTATCGAACCGCGTCCGCCCGCCTTCGACCGCCGTCCCCTCGACCCAGTCATAGTGGCCGGCCGGCTGCCACTCCCCGTCCACGCGCCGCGAGACGTCATAGCCGCCCGCGCCCACCTCCAGCGCCGCCGCCCGCGATTCGACGATCGCGCCGTCGCGCGCCGCCTTGGCCCGGGCCGCGAACCGCTCCGCCTCGGACTGCAGGCTGCCGCCCGTCTCCGGCATGGCCAGCACCACCGTCGCCGTTGCCAGCGCGATGATCACGATCACCACCATCAGCTCCACGAGGGTGAACCCCCGCTCGGTATCGGGTGCGAATCCGGCATTTGAGGAGCGGAACACGGCCATGGCCCTATTCCAGTCCCGTTTCAGCCTGGTTGCAACCGTGTTGCGGCACGGGCCCGATAGAATTGGGCGAGGAGGCGCCCCGCCAGCGTCTCGGCCTCGCCGGCATCCAGATCGACGATCGCCTGATTGTGCATCGCCGGAGCGCCCGGCGTGTCGACCAGCAGGCTGGCGAGCCGCAGGCCGCGCTGCACCGGCCCGCGCGACAGGCGGATGGTCTGCGTCTTCCCGAACGGCAGAATCCACAGCCGCCGCCTGAAGAAGCCATGGCTGACGAACAGGGCGCGGCCGTCCAGCGCGTGGGCGTGGCGCCGCCAGCGCAGCACCGCGAAGAGAAAGACGACGAGCAGCGCCGCAGCAGCGATCCCCGCCCAGGGCTCGATCCACATCGCGATCCCGCCGGCGAGCAGCACGAGCAGCAGCCACGGCGCCGCCTGCCGCAGCAGCGCCCGGCGCGGCGGCCCGTGGAAGTCCGCCCGCGCCGGCGGCACCGGAAACCCCGCCTCGGCGAGGATCGGCAGCAGTTCCCCCATCCGCGCGAACGGTGCCGCCGCCTGGACGCCCCCGTCCTTGCGGTCGGCGCCCAGGGTCTGGAACGAGAGCGCGTACCAGCCGAACAGACGCCCGACCGGCCCGCTCTCGATCAGCGCCACCTGCGTGCGCCGCAGCGGGATCACCACGTCGGTGAGCGTGAGCAGACCACGCCGCCGCCGCAATCCGGCCTCCGCCCGCGTCAGGCGATAGCCGAAATTGGTCATCACCATCCGCACCACGCCGGCAACCATCCCGAGCACCAGCACGATGAAGAGAAATGCAGCGACGGTGCGGATCGTCACCAGATGCGCCGCCTGGTCGGCGCGCCTGGACGTGATCCAGTCGCTCCAGTCGATGAGGCCCCACTGGTCGAGATACTGGATGACCGCACCGATCGCAGCGAGGAAGACGAGCGAGAAGTTGAACAGGCCGGCAACCAGCACCCGCGGCAATTCCATCGCGAACAACACCGGCTCCCCGGCCGGCGCAGCGGCCGCCGCATCCTCGCCGGCGCACGGCGCAGCCGCCCTGCCCCGCCGGATGCGGTCGCGCAACGCCTCGGCCTCGTCCAGCGCGATCATGTCGAGATTGCCTTCGTCCGCCGCCGATCCGCCGGTCTCGAGCCGGACCTTGGCGGTGCCGAACAGCCGCGCCAGCAGCCGCTGTTCGATCGCGATGTCCTGGATGCGGTCGAACGGGATGACCCGGCGCTGCCGCTGGACGATCCCCTTCTCGATCACGACCTCCCCGTCCCCGACGGTGAAGGTGAAGCGCCACCAGGCGAGAACGACGAACAGCGCGCCGATCCCCATCGCCACGCCGGCGAAGAGCATGAAGCGGTCAAGGCCCCGCTCGGCCGCCGACGCGGCGATGCCGACCCCGCCGATCACCATCTGCGGCACGATCCGGAGCCACCGCGCGATCAGGGTGGCGGGATGCAGCCGCTGCGGCTCGCCCGCCGGGTCGCTCACGCCAGGTCCTCGCGGATCTGCGCGCGGATCCGGTCGCGCATCCGCTCGGCCCCGGCGCGCGCCAGGCCCGGCAACGACACTTCGGCGCCGCGCGTGCCTGCGGTATGCAGGCTGAGCGTCGCGACGCCGCAGCCCCGCTCCACCGGCCCCTGCGAGATATCGATATGCTGGACCCGGCCGAACGGAACCACGGTCGTGACACGCTGGAACAGGCCGTGGCGGACGAAGAGTTCGTCCTCCCCCTCGCAATAACCCCAGGCGCGATAGCGCCGCCCGGGCAGCAGCACGACTCCCGCGATTGCGAGCAGCGCCATCAGCGCCGGCGCCAGGCCCTGCGGCACCGGCGTGTCGCGGATCGGCCCGATGTCGAGCACCGCCACTGCGATGACCGGAATCAGCAGCGCGATCGCGAAGCGGACGCGCAGCACTCTCTTCTGGCGGGGGTCGAGCGGCGTCCATTGCGCCTCGGGACGGAACCCGCCCGCTTCGTCCGATGTTTCGTCCGTCTGCACGCGTCACCTTTCGCTGGTCGGCGCGCCTGTCGTGACATTCCTTGCCGGACAGGGAAAGAGGGGCATTGGTGTCGTTGGGGAGTCGTTGATGGGTTCGAAGGGTTTCCTGCGCGCCGTGCTGGTGGGCGCGGGCGTCACGTTGGCCATCCTGGCGGCCATCATCCTGGTCCGCCAGCTCACCGCCCCCGTGCCGGCGCCGGAGGCCGCGAACGATTTCAACCCCGCCCGCTTCGTCGAAAAGGGCCGGCCGCTCGACGCGCCCTATGTGGTCACCGACTATGAGGTGGTCGATGCGATGCTGGCGCTGGCGCAGGTGCGACCCGACGATGTCGTCATCGATCTCGGCTCGGGCGACGGTCGTATCCTGATCGCCGCGGCGCGCAGTCATGGCGCCCGCGGCCTCGGCGTCGACATCGATCCGGCGCGCATCACCGAGTCGAATGCCAATGCCCGCGCCGCCGGCGTCGCCGGCCGTGTCGCCTTCCGGCGCGAGGATCTGTTCCAGACCCCGCTCGCCGATGCCGATGTGCTCACCCTCTATCTCGCGCCGGAGATCAACCTGCGCCTGCGCCCGCGCATCCTCGCCGAGATGCGGCCCGGCACGCGCGTCGTCAGCCACGATTTCGACATGGGCGACTGGCGGGCGGACGAGCGCCGGATGGTCGGCACCGCCAGCATCTACATGTGGATCGTCCCCGCCCGGATCGAAGGCCGCTGGACGCTGACCCGGGGCGACCGCACCGCCACCCTCGCTCTCGACCAGCGTTTCCAGGATTTCAGCGGCACGATCGCGTCGGCAGATGGCGGCAACCCGATCGAGCGCGGCGAGGTCACCGGCGACCGGATCCGCTTCACCGCGGATTTCGGCAACGGCCACACGACCTTCGAAGGCCGGATCGAAGGCGAGCGCCTCGTCTCGACCGATCCCGACCGCCCGTGGCAAGCGGTCCGCGCGCCCTGATGCCCGTCGCGCTGCTCGCCCTCGCCCTCGCCTGGGCCTCCGCCCTGCTGTTCGGCGGCATGGAGCTCGACCGCGGCCTGCTCGTGCTCGGCTATGCCGGCGGCACGCCGTGGCTGGCCGGAATCGCCCGGGTCGTCACCCGCCTCGGCGACGGCCCCGTGCTCATCGCGCTCACCCTCGCCGTGGCCGTCTGGCTCGGCTGGCGCCGCAACGGGCGCGCCGCCATCCTGCTGGTCGCGGTCACCCTGTCCGGCCGCCTCCTCGTCGAGCTGCAGAAGGGCTGGACCGCCCGCCTTCGCCCCGACGCGAATCCGCATCTTGTCGAGACCAGCAACCTGTCCTTCCCGAGCGGCCACGCCGCCAATACGACGATGGTGCTGCTCAGCCTCGCCCTCCTCCTCCCTCTCGGCGATCGCGTCCGTGCTGTCGCCATCTGGGCGGCCGTCGTCCTGGCGCTGCTGGTCGGGGCGAGCCGGGTTCTGCTCGGCGTCCACTGGCCGAGCGACGTGATCGGCGGCTGGAGCTTCGGCCTGTTCTGGACGCTGCTGCTGCTCGGCCTTGCCGGTCACAGGATCGACGACGGCGCCCCGCCGTCGTCCGGCCTCCCGCCTCGCTGAGTTCAGCCCTTGCGCAGGATGACGGAGAGGTTGTTCGCCGGCATCGGCACCACCGCCTCAAGCCCGAAACCCTGGGCCTCCGCCTCAGCCACCACCTGTTCGAGGTCGCGCAGGCCCCAATCCGGATCGCGCGCCTTGAGGCTTTCGTCGAACGCCGCGTTGCTCGGCGCCATCTCCACCCCGGCCTGGCGATAGGCGCCGTACAGACAGAGCGGCGCGCCGGCCGCCAGCAGCCGGCCGGCGGCGCGCATCAGCCCCAAAGTCGCCGTCCACGGGCTGATATGGACCATGTTGATGCAGATGATCGCGTCCGCCGTCTCGACCGGCCAGTCCCGCGCCCGCGCGTCGAGCGCGATGGCGGGCAGCAGGTTGAACAGCCCCGCCTCCGCCCGCCACGCCTCGATCGATCGCACCGCCGCCGGCTCCGGATCGCTCGGCTGCCAGAGCAGGTTCGGGAATTCCCGCGCAAAATGCAGCGCATGCTCCCCCGTCCCGCTCGCCACCTCCAGCACCAGCCCGCGCGCCGGCAACACATTGCGCAGCACCTCGGCGATCGGCACGGCATTGCGTGCGACATGCGGGGCCGAACGTCGGTCGTCATCCATGGGGCCCTCCTAGGCCGCACCGCCTGCAAGGCCAATGGAGAACGCCCGCGCGATTGACATATCCGGCAAGGCGTATTATTCATATAATACAGTAAGCGTGCCCCGTCACCCTGGCTGGAGGCCGTCATGACCCGGATATTGCGGCGCTGGCCGGCCTCGTCGCTCGTCATCCTCGCCTTTCTGGTCACCTACGGGATCGGCCTGCCACTCGCCTTCCTGCTGCGGCCGGTGGAGGTCGCGCTCGGCCTGCGCGACGAGCTGCTCAGCCTCTGGACGATGCGCTGGGGCCCGACGATCGCGGGCTTCATCGTGCTGGCCGCGGTCGCGGGACGGCGGAGCTTCCGGGTCTGGCTGACCCAGCTGCTGCGCTGGCGGGTCGCCCCGGGCTATTATCTCTTCATCTACGCGGGGGCGCTCGCCCTCTTCGCCGCCTCGATCGCACTCGCCTTCGGGCTGTATCCACCGCCGGCGTCGGCGTTCGCGGCCAGCACGTCCCCGGCAGCACTCATGGCGTCCTGGGCCGGCGAGATCGCCTACATCACGCTCACCAATGGCGAGGAGACGGGCTGGCGGTTCGTGCTGCTCGGCCTGCTTCTCACCCGGATGCGGCTGTTCGAGGCGTCGCTTCTGGTCGGCGCCGCCTGGGTGATCTGGCACCTGCCCATGTATCTCTTCCTGGGCGGCGGCGGGTGGCCAATGTTCGCACCGTTCATCGCGGTCGGGCTCGGGCTCGGCCTGCTCCTCGCCTGGCTCTACAGGGCGACCGACTCGTTGCTCCTGCCGGTCCTGTTCCATGGCGCGGTCAACGCGACGACCTACACGTTCGAGCGCCATTTCCCCGGCCCTGCGGGCGCGATCGAGGCGCTCGGGCCCACGGGCGACTGGATGTACGCGGCCGCGCTCGCGCCGGTGGTGCTGGTCTTGCTGTGGATGCGGCGCGGCCTTTTCTTCGGCCCGGTGTCGTTCCGGGCCGGCGAGAACTGGGCACAGGCGACCCGTCCGCCCGCGCCGTGATCAGATCACGCCGGTGAGCAGCAGCCAGCAATAATAGCCTATGCCCAGCATGACGATGGCGATCGCCGCCGCCGTCACACCCCGGCCTCCGGCCTCGCTCCCCGCTTTCCGGGCCATCCAGATCGCGCCCAGGACGCCGCCGGCGAAGGCCAGCAGCATGGCGAGGCCCATGAAGGTCGCGAAGCCCGACATCCCGTCGCCGCCATGATCGCCGATACCGAGCACGTCGAACCAGAGGATCACGAAGATCAGCGCGAGGCCGACCCCCAGACAGGCGCCGACCACCAGTCCCGTCAGGCCCAGCAACAGCCTTGCCATGGGTCCCCTCCCCGTTTCGGCGGGCGGTCAACTCCCCCGGCGCGCGAAGGCCAGCCCGACCAGTCCGCAGATCAGCGCCAGTGCGGGACCATAGACGAAAGCGATGCCCATGCCGAGCGCGCCTTCGCGGTCGACGCCGCCCAGGCTGGTCCAGCCGATATAACCGAAGAGCGGGAGGACGTAGCCGGCCACGGCTCCGATCAGGAAGAAGCCGCAGCCGCGCCCCATCGGGCTATTCCGCCGCCTGCACCTGACTCGGCGGCCGCCAGGACAAAACGGGCTTGCGCGCCGCCGCCGTTTCGTCGAGCCGCCGCCGCGGCGCATGAACCGGCGCCGCCTTCAGGCTCTCGTCGCCCGCCTTCGCCCGCTCGGCGACGCTCCTGAGCGCGCCGATGAACTGGTCGAGCGTCACCTTGCTCTCGGTCTCGGTCGGCTCGACCAGCATAGCGCCGTGGACGACCAGCGGGAAATACATGGTCATCGGATGGAAGCCCTCGTCGATCAGCCCCTTGGCGAGATCGAGCGTCGAAAGGCCGCCGGCGAAGCCCTTGTCGCTGAACAGCGCCTCATGCATGCACGGCCCCGACGCCCCGAACGGCGCGTCGAGCACGCCGTCGAGCCGGCGCAGGATGTAGTTGGCATTGAGCACCGCATCCTCGGCGACCTGCCTGAGGCCGTCGGCACCATGGCTCAGGATGTAGGTGAGCGCCCGGGTGAACATGCCCATCTGGCCGCTGAACGCCGCCATCCGGCCGAAGCTGGACGCGTGATGCTCACCCGCCGTCTCCTCCTCGACGAGGACGTAGGCCTTGTCCTGAAGCTCGACGAACGGCAGCGGCGCGAACGGCGTCAGCGCTTCCGAGAACACCACCGGCCCGGCGCCCGGCCCGCCGCCGCCATGCGGGGTCGAGAAGGTCTTGTGCAGGTTGATGTGCATCGCATCGATGCCGAGGTCGCCCGGCCGCACCCGCCCGACGATCGCGTTGAAGTTGGCGCCGTCGCAATAGACGAGGCCCCCGGCGGCGTGGACCGCTTCGGAGATCGCCTTCATGTCCGGCTCGAACAGGCCGCAGGTGTTGGGGTTGGTGATCATCACGCCCGCGACGTCCGGCCCCAGCCGCGCCTTCAGCGCGTCGAGATCGACGCGGCCGGCGGCATTGGCCGGAATGTTCTCGACCCTATAGCCGGCGAAGGCGGCGGTCGCCGGGTTGGTCCCGTGGGCGCTCTCCGGCACGAGGATCACTTCGCGGGCATCGCCGCGCGCTTCCAATGCCGAGCGGATCGCGAGCAGGCCGCAGAGTTCCCCGTGGGCGCCTGCCTTCGGGCTCATTGCCACGCTGTGCATGCCGGTCAGCTTGATCAGCCACTCGCCGAGCTCGGCGATCACGCCGAGCGCGCCCTGCACGGTATCGACCGGCTGGAGCGGATGGATATCGGCGAAGCCCGGCAGCCGGGCGACCTTCTCGTTGAGGCGCGGATTGTGCTTCATCGTGCACGACCCGAGCGGGAAGAGCCCGAGGTCGATCGCGTAATTCTGGCGGCTGAGGCGCGTATAGTGCCGCACTGCCTGCGGCTCGGTGAGCCCGGCGAGGCCGATCTCCTTGTTCCGCTCCAGCCCGCCGAGCCGAGACTGGCCATCCGCAACGTCGTCGAAATCCACGCCGGTCGTCTGCGTGTCGCCGATCTCGAACAGCAACGCCTCTTCGAGCATCAGCGCCTTGTTGCCGGTGAAGGTCGCGCTGGCCTCGTCGTTCGAGGCCGCACCCATTTCGGGCCGCCAGCCACTCTGGTTGATCGTCATGCCAGCACTCCTTCCAGCGCCTTGGCAAAGGCGCCGATATCCTCGTCGGTAACGGTCTCGGTGACCGCCACGATCAGCCCGTTGGCGAGGCCCTCCTCGCCCGGATAGAGCCGCCCGAGCGACACGCCGCCGAGCACGCCCGCATCGGCGAGCGCGCGCACCGCCGGCCGCGCTTCCTTCGGCAGCTTCAGCGTGAACTCGTTGAAGAAGCTGTCGTTCACCAGGCTTACGCCCGGCACCTGCGTCAGCCGCTCCGCCGCCGCGACTGCGCGGGCGTGATTGACCGCCGCGAGCTGCCGCAGCCCCTTCTCGCCGAGCAGGGTCATGTGGATGGTGAAGGCGAGCGCGCACAGGCCCGCATTGGTGCAGATGTTGCTGGTCGCCTTCTCGCGCCGGATATGCTGCTCGCGGGTCGACAGGGTCAGCACGAAACCGCGCTTGCCGGCCGCATCGACCGTCTCGCCGCACAGCCGCCCCGGCATCTGCCGCACATATTTCTCGCGCGTCGCGAACAGGCCGACATAGGGCCCGCCGAAATTGAGGCCGACGCCGATCGACTGGCCCTCGCCCACGACGATGTCCGCGCCCATTTCGCCCGGCGCCTTGATCGCGCCCAGCGCCACCGGCTCGGTCACCACCGCGATCAACAGCGCGCCAGCCTCGTGGCAGCGTGCCGCCAGCGCCGAAAGGTCGCCGATCCGGCCGAGAATGTCGGGATATTGCACCACGACCGCACTGACCTCGCCGTCGATCCTGTCGATCAGCCCCGCCGTGTCCGGCGCCGCGTCGAGCGACGGGACGGAGGTCTCCAGCACGTCGCCGGTGAATTTCGCCATCGTCTTCGCGGTCGAGACATAGTGCGGGTGGAGGCCGCCCGACAGGATTGTCTTCTTGCGCCGCGTCACCCGCCCGGCCATCGCGATCGCCTCCCAGCAGGCCGTCGAGCCGTCGTACATCGAGGCGTTGGCAACCTCGCAGCCGTAGAGCCGCGCGACCTGGGTCTGGAATTCGAAGAGCGCCTGCAGCGTCCCTTGTGCGATCTCCGGCTGGTAGGGCGTGTAGCTGGTCAGGAATTCGCCGCGCTGGATCAGGTGGTCGACGCTCGCCGGGATATGGTGACGATAGGCGCCGGCGCCGAGGAAGAACGGCACCTCGCCTGCGACCATGTTCTCGCGCGCCAGCGCACGCATATGCCGCTCGACCGCCAGTTCGCTGGCATGATCGGCCAACCCTGCGATGGCCCCGGAAAGCCGCGCCGCTTCGGGCACGTCGACGAACAGATCATCGATCGATTTGACGCCGACCGCCGCCAGCATGTCGCGCCGGTCATGGTCGGAAAGGGGTAGATAACGCATATTGGACTCCAGTCTTCAGAGCGGCTTGCGCATCGAAAAGCGCAGCCGGACATAATCGGCGAACCAGCTTCCATCGGGCTTCTGCAATGTATCGGCGAGCCGCTTCTCCACGCCCGCCGCCACCTCTTCGCGCGCCCATTCGGGCACCATCGCGACCTCGAGCCAGCCGGCGCGGAAGGTCGTCACCCAGCCGGCGACCCCCGCCGGCAGCGGCGTCGGCCGCTCGAACAGCTCGGCGCGCACCTCCGCGAACCCGGCGGTGCGGTAGAGGCGGGTGAACGCCTCGACCGTCGGATACCATTGCGGGTCCTCGTCCGGAACCGGATAGCCCCGCGCCGTCAGTTCGGCGCGGATGCCGGCGCGCAGCGCGGCGATATTGCCCGCCCCGCCCATCTCGCCCACGAACCGCCCGCCGGCCTTCAGCGCGGCGTGCACCCCGCTCGCCACCGCGTCGGGATCGAGCATCCAGTGCAGCGCCGCGTTCGAGAAGACCGCGTCGAACGCGCCGAACTGCGCCGCCTGGCCCTCGAGATACAGCGCCTCGGCATCGCCCACGAAGGCCTCGATTCCCCGTGCCCGCGCCGCCTCGACCATCTCGGGCGAGGAATCGATGCCGATCACCTGCGCCCCCGCCGCGACGATCCTTTCGGTCAGCACCCCGTCGCCGCAGCCGAGATCGAGAATCAGTTCGCCCGGCTTCGGATCGAGCAACGCCACCACCGCCTCGCCAAGCGCCGGCACGAATGCACCGCACCGCGCATAATCGGCCGGCGACCATTGGGAGGAGGTGTTGACCACGTGGGCGCGTCCTACTGGCTGTCGCAGAACGCCTTGTACTGACCCGCGTCCATCAGCTCGCTGAGCTCATGGTTGTCACTGAGCGTCAGCCGGAAGAACCAGCCCTCGCCTTCGGGGTCGGTGTTGACCAGGTCCGGCTGGTCGACCAGCGCCTGGTTGCCGGTGACGATCGTGCCGCTGACCGGCGCATAGACGTCGCTCGCCGCCTTCACCGATTCGACGACCGCCGCCTCGCCGCCCTTGCTCACCGCGCGGCCCGCCTCGGGCACCTCGACGAACACGACGTCGCCCAATTGCCCCTGCGCGAAATCGGTGATGCCGACCGTCGCCTCGTCGCCCTCGACGCGGACCCATTCATGTTCCCTGGTGTAGTAGACGGTCATTTCGGCGCTCCCTTCCGATGGTAACGATGGGGGACGAAGGGCATCGGAACGACCTTCGCCGGATAAAGCTTGCCGCGCTGGGCGAGGGTGACATGTGCCCCCTCGACGGCCGACCCGGCGGGCACATAGGCCATGGCGATCGGCGCCTCGGTGGAAGGCGAAAAGCCGCCGCTCGTCACCTTGCCGACCTCGTTACCCTCGCCATCGACGACCAGCGCGCCCTCGCGTACCGGCTGGCGCCCTTCGACCGCGAGGCCGACGCGCTTGCGGATCGGCCCGTCGGCGAGCTCGCGTGCGATCCGCGCCCAGCCCGGAAAACCGCCCTCCTCGCGCCGCCGCTTGGACAGCGCGAAGACCAGATCGGCCTCGACCGGCGTGGTCGAGAAATCGAGATCGTGGCCGTAGAGCGGCAACCCCGCCTCCAGCCGCAGCGAATCGCGCGCGCCGAGCCCGATCGGCTTCACCTCTGGCTGCTCGGCAATCAGGGTCGCGATCGCTTCTACGGCATTCGCCGGCACCGAAATCTCGACGCCGTCCTCGCCGGTATAGCCCGACCTGCTGATCCATGCCGGCACGCCGGCGATCGTGAACGCCCCCGCGGTCATGAAGGTCAGCTCCTCGACGCCCGGCACGAGCCGCGCCATCACCTCGACCGCCTTCGGGCCCTGCAGCGCCAGCAGCGCCTGCTCCTTCATATGGTCGAGCACTGCACCGCGCGGCAGCCGCGATTCCATATGGGCGATGTCGCCGTCCTTGGTCGCGCCGTTGACGACCAGATAGAAGTGGTCGCCGCGCCGCGTCACCATCAGGTCGTCGATGATGCCGCCCTCCTCGGTCAGCAGCAGCGAATATTTGGGCTTCGAATCCTTGAGGATGGCGAGGTCGGCGGGGAGCAGCGCTTCCAGCCCCTTCTCGGCCTCGGCGCCGGCAACGATCACCTGGCCCATATGGCTGACGTCGAACAGGCCGGCCTGCTCGCGCGTCCATTTGTGCTCGGCCATGATCCCTTCATACTGGATCGGCATGGCATAGCCGGCGAATTCGACCATGCGCGCGCCGCGGGCGCGGTGCCACTGGTCCAGGGGGAGGGTCTTCTCGGGCTCGCTCATGCTCGGCTCCTGAAAGGCACATTGGTGACGTCCGCGCCGACATGGCGCCAACCTCCAATGCCCCCTCTGTCACCGGGACCTGAGAGCTTTCACCAACCCTGCGACAGGCCGGCTTACCCCTTCGGTGGGATGCTTGGGCGCGTGCCCCCGCATCCGCTTTCCAGAGCGTCCTCGATCGCGCGGTCCTTTTGCCTGAGAGATTCCGGGGCGGTTGCTCCTTCGGCGGCAGCCGACCGAAGCCTGCTGCCCTCTCCCGCGCGTCCACGGCGGCGTACCGCCAAGACCCCTCCGCTCTGGCCAGTCGGCGGCCGCGAGTCAACGCGATTATCGGGTCGCGTTGTACCTCAGTTGCTCCGGGGTCAGCTCGAAGCCGACGAACAGCTCGAACTTCGCACGGTCGACCGCCGCGCGCACGGCGGGATCGGCGAGCGGGTCGAGCGCCGCCTGCGGATCGTTCGGGCGGCGTTCGCGGGTGATCTGGCGGCGGATGTCCTCCGGCAGCGTCGCCGCCGAGCGCAGCACCTGGCCGGTCGCCTGCGCAGTGGTCGACGCCCGGTACTGGCCATCCTCGAAGCGCACCGCGACGCGGCTCACGCGCTTGGCGACGATGTTGTTGTTCCCCTGCACGACGGTCGCGAAATAGGGCAGGGTCACCTCGCGCGCGCCGCCCGGATTGCTGCGCCGCGCCTGCACCTCGAACGTCGCGGTGGTGATGATGTTCTCGCCGGTCTCGTCGCAGGTGCTGCGGATGTTGGTGATGTTGGCGACCACGTCGATCGCGCTGGCATCGGTGCTGCCGGCCGGATCGAACAGGGTGACGTCGCCGGTCGGCGCCGGAATCGCGACCGGCGGGCAGGCCGTGTAGCTGGTGAGGATGCCGGTCTGGAAGATGTCGCCCTCGCGGGCGCAGCCCGTCAGGCCGAGGGTGGCGAGCACGGCGGCAGCCGCTTTGAGATGGTACAGGCGCAAGGGATCCCTCGAACTTCCAGTGGCGAATGCTCATATGCCCTAGGGCAGGCGCGGGATCATAGGAAGCAGGTTTCGTGCAGGCAAGCGGCTGTCCCGCTCAGGTGGACGCGATGGCCGGTTCATCGTAGAGGCCCCGACATGACATCGCCAAAGCCCGATCTGACCCTCCTCATCGCCGCGCCGCGCGGCTTCTGCGCGGGCGTCGACCGGGCGATCCGCATCGTCGAGCTGGCGCTCGAGCGTTACGGCGCGCCGGTCTATGTCCGCCACGAGATCGTCCACAACAAATATGTCGTCGAAAGCCTGAAGGCGAAGGGCGCGATCTTCGTGCGCGAACTCGACGAGGTGCCGGACGATGTGCCGGTGGTCTTCTCCGCGCACGGCGTCCCCAAGGCGGTGCCGGCCAAGGCCGAGGAACGCGGCCTCAACTATCTCGACGCGACCTGCCCGCTCGTCTCCAAGGTCCATCGGCAGGCCGAGCGGCTGATCGGCAATGGCCGTCACATATTGTTCGTCGGCCATGCCGGCCATCCCGAGGTGATCGGCACGTTCGGCCAGGTGCCGGAGGGGCGGATGACGCTGATCGAATCGGCCGAGGACGCGGAGACGGTCGCGGTCGCCGATGCGGAGAATCTCGCCTTCCTGACCCAGACGACCCTGTCGGTCGACGACACCGCCGAGATCGTCGAAATCCTGCGCCGCCGCTTCCCCGCCATCCAGGTGCCGCGCAGCGAGGACATCTGCTACGCGACCTCGAACCGTCAGGCGGCGGTCAAGGAGATCGCTCACCGCTGCGATGCGGTGCTGGTGATCGGCGCGTCGAACAGCTCCAACTCGCTTCGTCTGGTCGAGGTCGCCGAGCGCGAGGGCGCGCGGGCACGGCTCGTCGCGCGTGGCGCGGACGTCGATTTCGACTGGCTCGCCGGCGTCGGCACGCTCGGCATCACGGCCGGCGCCTCCGCGCCGGAGGTGCTGGTCCGCGAGGTGGTCGATCGTCTCGCCGAACGCTTCGCTGTCCACGAGGAGTCGATCGACGGGGTCGAGGAGCGGATGGTGTTCAAGCTGCCGGCCGGCCTCGAAGCCGCCTGAGCCCGCCCTTCCCGTGACCGCTGACATGACCGAGGTCGATATCTTCACCGACGGCGCCTGCAAGGGCAATCCGGGACCGGGCGGCTGGGGTGTCGTGATCCGCGCCGGCGCGAACGAGAAAGAGCTGTCCGGCGGCGAGCCGATGACCACCAACAACCGGATGGAGTTGCTGGCCGCGATCCGCGGGCTGGAGGCGCTGACCCGCCCCTGCCGGGTCCGGCTCTACACCGACAGCCTCTACGTGCGCGACGGCATCACCAAGTGGATTCACGGCTGGCGCCGCAACGGCTGGCGCACCTCCGACCGCAAGCCGGTCAAGAATGCCGATCTGTGGCAGGAGCTGGTCGAAGCGACCGTGCCGCACCGGATCGACTGGCACTGGGTGAAGGGCCATGCCGGCCATCCCGAAAACGAACGCGCGGACGGCCTCGCCTGTGCCGCCGCGGAGGCTCAGGCAAAGCGCCCGGCCGCATAGGGGGCCGGGTCGATCCCGGCGACCATCGGATCCGGAGTGCCGCCGAGCAGGAGGGCGGCCGCCAGCTTCGCGGCCGCCGGCGCCGTCTGGATGCCGAACCCGCCCTGGCCGGCGAACCAGAAGAAACCGGCCTGGCCGGGGTCGAACCCGTAGACGGGCAGCCGGTCGGGCGCGAAGCTCCTGAGGCCCGCCCAGCTGCGCTCGACCCGCTCGACCCGCCAGTCGACGATCGCCTGCAACCGGTCGACCGCGATCGCGATGTCGATCTCTTCCGGCGCACAGTCTCCGGCTGCGCACGGCGTCTCGTCATGCGGGCTGACCCACAGCCGTCCACCCGCTTCGGGCTTGAAATAGAAGCGGCCGAGCGCGTCGATCACCAGCGGAAGCCCGGACGGGACGCCCGGATCGGTCCGGAGCTGCACCATGGTCCGCCGGTAGGGCTGGACACCGATCGGACGCGCGCCCGCGGCCGCCGCGAGCCCGTCCGCCCAGGCCCCGGCCGCGTTCACCAGCAGGCCGGCGTGGAACGTGCCGGCGGTCGTCTCGATCCGCCAGCCGTCATCGTGGCTGGCGCCCACCACGCGCGCGTCCATGACCAGTCGTGCGCCTCCCGCCCGCGCCCGCCCGAGATAGGCGGCATGCAGACGGGCAACGTCGATGTCGGTGCAGGTCGGCTCCGACAGGCCGAAGTCCCAGCCCGGGCGCAGGCCGGGAATCGTCGCCGCCAGCCGGTTCCGGTCGATCGTGAAAAGCGGCACCTGCGATCCCGCAAAGTCACGCGCCAGCCTGTCGACCGCGCCGCGCCCTTCCGCCTCCGCCACATGAACCGCACCGCGCGGACCGAGGAACGGCGCATCCGCGAAATCCGCCGGTGGCTGCGCAAGGAAGCTGCCGGACGCCGCGGTCAGCGGCTGGATCAATGGTCCGCCATAGGTTTCGGACCAGAAGGCGGCGGAGCGGCCGGTGCTGTGATAGCCCGGCTGCGCCTCCGCTTCGAGGAGAAGCACGGAGGCGTCGCCGGCGATCTCCGCCGCGAGGCTTGCCCCGGCCATGCCGGCGCCCACGATCGCAACGTCGCAACCTGTCATCCGGCATGCCCGGCGAGGAAGTCATCGATCCGCGCCAGCGCGTCGAGCCGGATCGGGTCGCCTTCGCGCAGGATTTCATGGGCGGCGTCGGGATAGACCTTGAGCTCGGCCCGCGGCAGCAGCGCCGCCGCCCGACGGATCGCGTCGATGCTGACCAGGCGGTCGATCTGCGACGCCAGGATCAGGAGCGGAAGATCGACCTTGCCGAGCCTGGCCGGCGTGAATGTCGCTCCGGCGGAACGATAGGCTGCCCGCAGCCAGCCCCAGCTGGGCGTGCCGATGTTGAACCCCGGCTCCTGCTGCCACCACCAGGTCTCGTCCTCGTAGCGCTCCGGCGAGCCGCCGGTCAGTGCGCGCTGGCGCCGCGGGCCGTGGGTGGGTGCCCGCGCGAGCCGCCGGTCACGATGGCCGATCCGGCTCATCAGACCGGCGATCCACGGCGCCAGCGCGGCGGGAATGGGCTTGCTGTTGGCGAGCAGCATCGGCGCGACGAGCACAGCGGCATCGAGCGCGGGGCTTTTGTCGACGAGGGTGCGCAGCAGCAGATGCCCGCCCATCGAATGCCCCACGGCCACATGAGGCCCGGGGTTGCCGGCCCGCCAATCGGCAAGCAGCGCGCTGAAATCGTCCACCAGAACGGAGAAATCGGTCAGGTTGCCGCCGACGATGTCGCCGCGCGAACGGCCCTGCCCGCGCCAGTCGAACGTGGTCACGTTCCAGCCGGCGGCGTGCCACCAGCGGTAGATCTCCAGATATTTCTCGATGAAATCGCCACGCCCGCCCGCGAAGATCAGGCTCCCGCGCGCCGCTTTTCCGGCCGGTTGAGGCCAGTCCATGCGCCTGAGCGGCCAGCCGTCAGGGGTCCGCCATTCGCGAAAATTCGCGTCCGGAGGACGGGTTCGTCTGGGCTCGCGGGCGTCGTTCATGGCCAACATGGTTACGGTTTGGAAAGCATGACCGTCTAGAGCCTTGCCGTCATGTCAACCATATTGCCCTGGATATTGCTGGCCCTGCTCGCAGCGCTCTTGCTGGCCGCGATCTGGACCGATCTGCGCTCGCGCACCATCCCCAACGGGCTCAATCTCGCCATCGCCCTGCTGGCCGTCCCGTTCTGGTGGGCGAGCGGGCTTCCGGTCTGGCCGGATCTGGTGCTGCAGATCGGCGTCGCCCTCCTGGTGTTCGCGCTCTTTGCCGGGGCCTTCGCCCTCGGCGCCATGGGTGGCGGCGACGTCAAGATGATCGGCGCGCTCGCCCTGTGGCTCCCATGGCCCGCGGTGCTGGTCATGCTGGTCGTGATGTCGCTGGCCGGCGGCGTGCTCACCGCGGCCATGCTGGTCCGCCGCCGGCTCGCCCGAACCGACGCGGCGATCGAGGTTCCGTATGGCGTGGCGATCGCATTCGGCGGCCTCTGGGTCATCGCGCCGGTCATTAGCGAACGGATTCTTTACCAATTTGGATGAAAGGGTGGACCTGAGTTGAAATTCTCTCAGGCCCAGTGGGGGAGGCGACAGACGCCATGGACGTCAAGAAAATCGCGCTGCTGATCGGCGCGCTCATCATCGCTGGCGTCACCGCCGTGATGGCGAAGAACATGTTCTCGGGCGCATCCGCGCCGCAGGCCGTGGCCAGCCCGATGGCTCCGGCGGTCCAGGAGGGCCCGCAGGTGCTCGTCGCGACCCGTTCGCTTCCGGTCGGCACGATCATCGATGCCGAGGCCTTTCGCTATCAGCCCTGGCCCGAAGGCCTGGTGCAGGATGCCTATTTCATTCGTGGCGGCGAGGGCGCCGCCGATCCGGCCAGCCTGATCGGCACCGTGGTCCGCACCGAGATCACCGCCGGCCAGCCTGTCACCCAAGGTTCGCTGATCCGCCCGGGCGAGCGCGGCTTCCTCGCCGCAGCGCTTGGGCCGGGCATGCGCGCCGTCACCGTCGCGGTGTCGCAGACCAGTGGCGTCGCCGGCTTCGTCTTTCCGGGCGACCGGGTCGATATCGTCCTGGCCCAGGAGGTCGAGGGCGGCGGCGACGGTCCGCCGCTCCGCGTCTCCGAGACGATCATCCGCAACATCCGCGTTCTCGCCGTCGACCAGCGCCTCGACGCGCGCGACGAGGAGGGCAACCAGGTTGCGCAGAACAATTCGACAGTGACCTTCGAGGCCACGCCGAAAATCGCCGAGAAGATCGCCGTCGCCCAGACGATGGGCCAGCTGTCGCTGTCGCTCCGGTCCCTCGCCGACAACAATGCCGAGCTCGAGCGCGCCATCGCCTCCGGCGAGGTCCAGGTGCCCGAGAATGACGATCCGCGCGCCGAGCGCCGCATGCTGCTCGCCGTCGCCAACCGTCCGATCGATACCAATCCGACCTACACCGTCGGATCCGACGTCTCCCGCTTCCAGCGCGGCACCGTGCCGGCGCGGACGCGTGAGGGCAGCAATGGCAACGGGCAGGGCTCGGGTGACGCAGGCGCGGTCGACCAATCGGGCCCGGTCGTCCGAGTCGCCCGCGGCAACACTGTCACGGTCGTTCCGGTGGGAGCACGATAAGATGATGACGATCAAAGCGATCAGGCGGGCGTCGCTTGGCGCCGCCTTGGCCGCCGCGCTGGCGACGACTGCGGCGATGCCGAGCCCAGCCTTGGGCCAGCGCGCCAACGTTGTGGCGCCGTCCAATGACGTGACCTTGTCCGTGGGCGCGGGCCAGATGGTGCGCCTCGGCGGAACCATGTCGGACCTGTTCGTTGCAAACGATACGGTCGCCGACGTCCAGGTCCGGTCGCCGACGCAAATCTACATCTTCGGCAAGGCCGCCGGCAACACCACGGTCTATGCCACGGATCGTGCCGGCCGGGTCATCTATTCGGCCAATGTCCGGGTCGGTCAGAATCTGGCCTCGGTCGACCAGATGCTCGCAATGGCGATGCCGGAAGCCGAAATCCAAGCGACACCGATGAATGGTGTTGTCCTGCTGACCGGCACCGTCGCCCAGCCGGACGATGCCGCCGAGGCCGAGCGCCTGGCGCAGGCGTTCGTCGGCGAAGGTACCCAGATCGTCAGCCGACTGCGCACGGCGACACCGCAGCAGGTGATGTTGAAGGTCACCATCGCGGAGGTGAACCGCACGCTGCTGCGGAATGTCGGCGTCAACATCCAGGCGCTCAATCCCGGCGCCAATGGCTTCTTCTTCGGGCAGGGCCGCGACTTCATCAACAATACGGGCCAGATCCTGTTCGGTGAAGCCGGCGCAACGGGCGGAATGCGATTTTCCGACCTTTTCGGCCTCAGCGGAGCCGTCTCGACCGATCTGGAAGAGAATAACGGCCTCGTGACCATCCTTGCCGAGCCGTCGCTGACCGCCCTGTCGGGTGAGACCGCCAGCTTCCTGGCCGGTGGCGAGTTCCCGATTCCGATCTCGCAGTCGCTGGGCAATACCACGGTCGAATATCGCCAATATGGCGTCGGCCTCGCCTTCACGCCTTATGTCCTGCAGAACGGCCGGATCTCGATGCGGGTCCGCCCCGAGGTGTCCGAACTCTCGTCCGCCGGCGCGATCGAATTCAACGGCTTCGAGGTTCCCTCGCTGACCATCCGCCGGACCGAAACGACGGTCGAGCTCGGTTCGGGCCAGAGCCTCGTGATCGGTGGACTGATGCGCAACAATGCCAACAACTCGGTGACGCGGACGCCGTTTCTCGGCAGCCTGCCGATTATCGGCGCCCTGTTCCGGTCGAACAACTTCCGCCGGGATGAAACCGAACTTGTCGTGATGGTGACGCCCTATCTGGTTCAGCCGGTCTCGGCCAGCCAGATCGCGCTGCCCACGGATGGCTACCGCACCGCCAACGACGCGCAACGCCTGCTTGGCGATCAGAGCCATGACGGCCGGAGCGGCGAACGGCGCCCGGTTCCGACGACCGCACAGCCGCAGACTGTCGGCCCCGGCATCGGGACCGGCGCAGGCACGCAGCCTTCGGCCGCAGCCCAGCCGGCCGACCGCGGGCAGCAGCTCGCTTCTGCGCCGGCGCCGGCGGCCCAGCCTGGTTTCGACTTCTGATGGCCGCCCGCGCCGGAAAGGACATGACAGCCATGATCCGCTCAAAATCTCTTCTCATCGCTACGCTGCTCGGGATCGGCGCGGCTGGCTGCGCGCCGGTCGTCGATCAGATCAGCGCTGCCAGCAACCCGAGCCTCTATTCGGTCCACCAGCCCGTGGTTCAGCGCACCGACTACGTCTTCGATGTGTCAGCCGGCGGTGGCGAGATTTCGTCGTCCGAGCAGGCACGGCTCGACGCGTGGTTCGCCTCGATCGGTCTGCGATACGGGGACACGGTCACGGTCGATGAGCCGGCGGGCTACGAGAATGCGCGTGCCCGTGCGGACGTCGCCAATGTCGCGGCCCGCTATGGCCTTCTCCTTGCGGACGGGCCTCCGGTGACCGCCGGTGCCGTTCAACCGGGAGCATTGCGGGTGATTGCGAGTCGCGCCACGGCCAGCGTGCCCGGCTGCCCCGTCTGGAACAATCTGGATATCACGCCCGTCAACGCGACCTCGTCGAACTTCGGTTGTGCGACCAATTCGAATCTCGCCGCCATGGTGGCCAATCCGAACGACCTCGTCGTCGGGCAGGATGGCTCCGGCGCCGACAGCGCCCGCACCGCCTCGCGCGCCATTCGCGTCTACCGCGAACGCCAGCCGAGCGGCAGCCAGGGGCTGCAGCAAACCTCCACAAGACAGCAGGGTGGGAACCAGTAATGAACGCGCTCAGCACCGGCCGGGCAGGCTCCCTTCGCGATCCGTTCAGCGCTTTCGTGTGTGACGAGGCGACGGCCGATCTCCTCCGTCCGGTCGCCGTCGAACACGGCTGGTCGCCCGAGAAGGTCAACAAGGGCGGGCTTCGGAACGCCGTTCAGACCCTCTCCGTTTCGGCGAGCCCGAGCATCCTCTTCGTCGACCTCTCGGAGAGCGGCGATCCGTTGAGCGACATCAATGCGCTGGCGGAAGTGTGCGAGCCGGGCACGGTGGTGATCGCCGCCGGCCAGGTCAATGACGTGCGCCTCTATCGCGATCTCGTCGCGAGCGGCATCCAGGACTATCTGCTGAAGCCGTTCAGTGCGGATCAGCTGCGCGACGCCTTCGCGAACGCCCAGCTCACCATTTCCGGCCCCCGGATGAACGAGGCGGCGACCGAGAAGCCCAACGTCATGGCGGCGGTGATCGGCGCGCGCGGCGGCGTGGGTTCCTCCACGATCGCTTCCTCGCTCGCCTGGCTGATGGGCGACAAGGCCGGCCGCTCGACCGCGCTGCTCGACCTCGACCTCCATTTCGGCACAGGTGCACTGGGCCTCGATCTCGAGCCTGGCCGCGGCCTCACCGATGCGATCGAGAATCCGAGCCGCATCGACGGCCTCTTCATCGAACGCGCCATGGTCCGCGCCAACGACAAGCTGTGCGTGCTGTCGGCCGAGGCGCCGATCAGCCAGGCGATGCTCAACGACGGCTCGGCGTTCTTCCAGCTCCAGGAGGAGATCCGCCACGCCTTCGAAGGCACGGTGATCGATCTGCCGCGTGCGATGCTGGTGCAGTTCCCGCATCTCCTGAACGAAGTCCAGGCGGTCGTCCTGGTGGTCGAGTTCACCCTTGCCGCGACCCGGGACGCGATCCGCATCCTGTCCTGGCTCAAGGCCAATGCGCCGCAGGCGAAGGTGATCGTCATCGCCAACAAGGCGCTGGCGGCCGGCCAGGAAGTCAGCCGGAAGGATTTCGAGCATTCGATCGAGCGCAAGGTGGACGTCGTTCTGCCCTTCGATCCAAAGGCCGCCATGCAGGCCGCCAAGCTCGGCCAGCCGCTCGCCAAGTCGACCAAGGCCTCGAAGCTGTCGCAGCCGCTCAACCAGCTGCTGGCGATGACCCTCGAACAGGGCGGCGATGACGGGGCGGACGCGGGCTCGAACGGCGGCTCCCTGCTGGGCAAGCTCGGCAATTTCAAGGCGCTCGTCTCGAAGAAATCCGGCAGTCAGGCCGAGGCCGCCTGACGGCGGCGCGTTTGACGGGGAGGCACGATGCCCGGCTTTTCGATGTTGATCCTGATCGGCGGGGCCCTGGTCACGCTGCTCCTCGTCGCGGCCGCTTTCTCGGGGCCCTCGGTCGCGCGCGCCCAGGCAAAACGCCTGGAGAGCGTGCGCGAGCGCCACAGCCGGTCCTCCGAGGTCGCAGCGCAGGCGCAGATGAAGCGCATCTTTGCGGCGCGCCAGACCAGGGCGGACGGTTTCGCGCAGCGATTCATCCCCAATCCGGCGTTGCTACGCCTGCGGCTCGAACAAACCGGACGCACATGGACGCTCGCGCACTATGCCGCCGCCTGCGCCGGGATCGCCATTTTCGTCTTCGCCGGGCTCGCCTTCCAGGGGTTGCCGATCCTGATCGCCCTGCCGCTCGCCTTGTTCGCGGGCATCGGCTTGCCGCATTTCGTCGTCGGGTCGCTCATCAAGCGCCGCATCGCCCGGTTCACGGCCCGTTTTCCCGACGCGATCGAACTGATGGTGCGCGGCCTGCGCTCCGGTCTGCCGATCTCCGAAACGATCGGAATTGTCGCCAACGAGCTCCCCGATCCGGTCGGCACGGAGTTCCGGACGGTCTCCGACAAGATGAAGATCGGCCGGACCATGGAGGCTGCGCTGCAGGACGTCGCCGACCGCCTTGGCACGCCCGAATTCCAGTTCTTCGTCATCTCCCTGCAGATCCAGCGTGAGACCGGCGGCAATCTTGCCGAGACGCTTTCAAATCTCGCCGACGTGCTGAGAAAGCGCGCCGCGATGAAGCTCAAGATCCGGGCCATGTCGTCGGAATCGAAGGCATCGGCCTACATCATCGGCGCGTTGCCGTTCATCGTGTTCGGGCTGATCTGGATGATCAACGCGTCGTACATGCAGAATTTCTTCGTCGATCAGCGGCTGATGATCACCGGCGCGGGCGGCGTGGTCTGGATGGGCATCGGCGCCTTCATCATGGCCAAGATGATCAACTTCGAGATCTGAGAAGGACACGAGGCGACGATGGCACCCTCTACCGGCCCCACCATCATGGGCATCGACGTCGTCATGGTGGCGAGCGCGCTCTCCGCCGTGGCCACCTTCGCCGTGCTGGTCGCCATCTACACCGCCACCACGGTCCGTGACCCGATGGCCAAGCGCGTGCGCGCGCTGAACGAGCGCCGCGAGCAGTTGAAGGCCGGCATCGTCGCCTCGACCTCGAAACGGCGCAAGAACATCACCAACCGCAACGAGGTCGCGGACAAGGTGCGCGGCGTCCTGTCGTCGCTCAAGATGCTGCAGGACGAACAGGTCGTCAAAGCACAGAAATCGCTGATGCAGGCCGGCATCCGCTCCAAGGATCTTGCCTTCGTCGTCATCTTCGCGCGCTTCGTCCTGCCGGCGGTGTTCGGCACCGTCGCGATCGTCGGCGTCTATCTGCTCGACTGGTTCCCCGACTGGAGCTCGCTCAAGCGATACGGCCTGGTCGCGGGCACCCTGCTCCTGTCCTACAAGGCGCCGGACATCTGGCTCAAGAACAAGATCCAGAAGCGCACCCATGCGATCCGCAAGGGCCTGCCCGACGCGCTCGACCTGCTGGTCATCTGCGCCGAGGCCGGCCTCACCGTGGACGCCGCCTTCGGCCGCGTCGCGCGCGAGCTCGGCAAGGCCTATCCCGAACTTGGTGACGAATTCGCGCTGACCTCGATCGAACTGGGCTTCCTGACCGACCGGCGGCTCGCGTTCGAGAATCTCGCCAACCGCATCGACCTCGAATCGGTCCGCGGCGTGGTGACGACGATGATCCAGACCGAGAAATACGGCACCCCGCTCGCTTCGGCGCTGCGCGTCCTTTCGGCCGAATTCCGCAACGAGCGGATGATGCGCGCCGAGGAAAAGGCGGCGCGGCTGCCGGCGATCATGACCGTACCGCTCATCCTGTTCATCCTGCCGGTGCTGTTCATCGTCATCCTCGGCCCGGCCGCCTGCTCGATCAACGATCAGCTTCTCAACTGATCCGGAACCATCGCGCGGCACGCGCGGTTGAACCTCCGTAACGATCGACGGAGGAGGCCGTCATGCCCGCTTTCACCACCGACCAGTGGCTGGTGCTGCTGCTCGTCTTCCTGCTGGGCCTGTTTCTCGGCATGGCGTTCCTCGCCAGCCCGAAATGGAAGCGGCGCTATCGCGAGGAGGTCGCCCGGCGCGAGGCGGCCGAGGCGGAAAACACCCAGCTGCGCCGCGACGCGGCGGAAATGGACTCACTGCGCGGCGCCGCCGCCCGCGATGCCGACCGTCGCCGCACTGACGCAGTGGGCGAGGAGCGGCGCGTCGGCGAACGGCGGGTCGCAGACCGCCGTGCTGCGGACGATGGCGTCGTGCCAGGTCGCGTCCAGGACGGCGAGCGCCCGCTCTAGCCCTTGCGCAAGGCCGCCTGCGCCGCCGCCAGCCGCGCGATCGGCACGCGGTAGGGCGAGGCGCTGACATAATCGAGCCCGGTCGCCTCGCAGAAGGCGATGCTGGCCGGATCGCCGCCATGCTCGCCGCAGATGCCGAGCTTGATCCCGGCGCGCGTCCTGCGACCGCGTTCGGCGGCAAGGGCGATGAGTTCGCCGACACCGTCCACGTCGATACTGACGAACGGATCGCGGGCGAAGATGCCCTTCTCGACATAGGTGGCAAGGAACCGCCCGGCATCGTCGCGGCTGACGCCCAGCGTGGTCTGGGTGAGATCGTTGGTCCCGAAGCTGAAGAATTCGGCCTCTTCAGCGATCTCACCGGCGCGAAGCGCCGCGCGCGGCAGCTCGATCATCGTCCCGACCAGATAGTCGACCCGGACGCCGGTCCCGGTGAACACCGCCTCGGCGGTCCTGTCGATCAATGTCTTGATGATCGACAGCTCTGCACGCGTGGCGACGAGCGGCACCATCACCTCGGGGATCGGCGCCTCCCCCGTCTCCTTCACCACGGCCACGGCCGCCTCGAAGATGGCGCGTGCCTGCATCTCGTAGATTTCCGGATAGGTAATGCCGAGCCGGCAACCGCGATGGCCGAGCATCGGATTGCTCTCGGAGAGCTCGCCGGCGCGACGCCGCAGCGTCTCGACGTCCAGCCCTGACGCGCGGGCGACCTCGGCGAACTCCTCCTCCTCGTGCGGCAGGAATTCGTGCAGCGGCGGATCGAGCAGGCGGATGGTGACCGGGAGGCCCGCCATGATCCGGAAGATCTCGGTGAAGTCCGCGCGCTGCTCAGGGAGCAGCTTCTCCAGCGCGGCGCGGCGGCCGGTCTCGCTGTCGGCGAGGATCATCTGGCGGACGTTGGCGATCCGCTCGGCGTCGAAGAACATGTGCTCGGTGCGGCACAGGCCAATGCCCTCCGCGCCGAATTCGCGCGCGGTGCGGCAGTCGGTCGGGGTTTCGGCATTGGTGCGCACCCTGAGGCGCCGCCTGGTATCGGCCCAGCCCATCAGGATGCCGAAATCACCCACCAGCTCGGGCTGCATGGTGGGCACCTCGCCCAACATCACTTCGCCGGTCGAGCCGTCGAGTGTCAGGATGTCACCTTCCTTCACCTCGCGCCGGGTCTCTCCGGCACCGACACGCATCAGCTTCGCCTTGTAGTCGATCGCGATGCCGCCGGAGCCGCTGACGCAGGGCCGGCCCATGCCGCGTGCGACAACGGCGGCATGGCTGGTCATGCCGCCACGCGCAGTCAGGATGCCCTCCGCAGCGTGCATGCCGTGAATATCCTCCGGGCTGGTCTCGACGCGGACGAGGATCACCTTCTCGCCATTGCCCGCCCATCTTTCGGCAGTGTCGGCATCGAACACCGCGCGCCCGCAGGCCGCGCCGGGCGAGGCGGGCAGGCCTTTGGCGATCACCTCGCGCGGCGCATCGGGATCAAGCGTCGGGTGGAGCAACTGGTCGAGTGCCGCCGGGTCGACGCGCAGCACCGCCTCCTCCTCCGAGATCAGCCCCTCGCCCGCCATCTCGACCGCGATCCGGAGCGCCGCCTTGGCGGTGCGCTTGCCGCTGCGGGTCTGCAGCATCCAGAGCTTGCCGCGCTCGACGGTGAACTCGATGTCCTGCATGTCGCGATAGTGACGCTCGAGCGTGTCGAACACGCCCGCGAGCTGGCCGTAGACCTCCGGCAGCGCCTCCTCCATCGAGAGCGGCTTCGCCCCGGCCCGCTCGCGCGCGGCTAGCGTCAGATATTGCGGCGTACGGATGCCGGCGACGACGTCTTCGCCTTGGGCATTAATCAGATATTCGCCGTAATAGGCCCGTTCGCCGGTCGAAGGGTCGCGGGTGAAAGCCACCCCCGTCGCGGACGTGTCGCCGAGATTGCCGAACACCATCGCCTGGACGTTGACCGCGGTGCCCCAGTCGCCGGGGATGTGATGCAGCCGGCGATAAGTTTTGGCGCGTTCGGACTGCCAGGAACCGAAGACGGCGCCGACCGCGCCCCAGAGCTGGTCGTGCGGATCGGTCGGGAAGTCGCGGCCCAGTTCCTCGGCGACGATCTCCTTGTAGCGCGCGACCAGCCGCTGCCAGTCACCGGCGTCGAGATCGGTGTCGAGGTGAACGCCCTTGTCCTCCTTGGCGATCTCCAGCGCGTCCTCGAACAGGCCGTGGTCGACGCCGAGCACGACGTCGCCGTACATCTGGATGAAGCGGCGATAGCTGTCCCAGGCGAAGCGCGGATCGCCCGACGCTTTCGCGAGCCCCTGCACCGTCTCGTCGTTGAGGCCGAGATTGAGGACCGTGTCCATCATCCCGGGCATCGAGACGCGCGCGCCCGAGCGGACCGAGACGAGCAGCGGATCGGCGGGATCGCCGAAGACCTTGCCGGTGACCCCCTCGATATGGGTGATGCCGTCGGTGATCTCGGCGCAGACATCGTCGGGAATGCGCTCGCCTTCCGCATAGTAGCGATCGCACATCTCGGTGGAGATGGTGAAGCCGGGCGGCACCGGCAGGCCGATCGAGGCCATCTCGGCCAGGTTCGCGCCCTTGCCGCCGAGGAGATTCTTGTCGCCCGCCTTGCCGTCGGAGGCCCCGCCACCGAAGCGATAGACATATTGGCTCATTCAGTTCCGCCTTCTATTGCCAAATCGGTACAAGAATTCTCTGGAGACCCGCGGGTTCACCCCTCGATCCGCGAGAAATCGGCGACCGCGTCCACCGCGTAGCGCAGGCGCGACAGCAGGATCAGGCGCGTCTCGCGCTTGTGCGGATCGGCGTCGTTCACGGTCACATTGTCGAAGAACGCGTCGACCGGCGCGCGCAGGCCCGCGAGCACCTTCATCGCGCCCTGATAATCCTCACGCTTCAGCGCATCGGCCGCAGCCGGCTCGGCGACGTCCAGCGCGCTGTCGAGCGCCTCCTCGTCTTTCTCGGGCGTGTAGGAGAAGAAGGTCTGGCGCCGCCCCCCGTTCCAGTTCTCCTTCTTGAGGATGTTGGCGGCGCGCTTGTACCCGGCCAGCAGGTTCGCCCCGTCCGGCGTCTCGACGAAGGCCTGGAGCGCGCGCACCCGCTCCAGCAGCCGGACGATGTCTTGCTCGCGACCGGCGGCGAACACCGCGTCGATCAGATCGTGGCGAACACCCGCCTCGCGCTGCTGGACCTTCAGGCGCTCGGCGAGGAAGGCGAAGAGCTCGTCGGTGAGGTCGTTGGCCTCCTCGACGAACTTGCCCCGCTCCAGCTTCGGCGTCGCCGCCGCGTCCCAGCGCACCACCACCTTGCCGCAGCAGCGATAGGTGAAGGAGCCGACCTCAGCGGTGATCTCGTGGTCGCCGTCGTCGTCGACCCAGAGGTTCGGGAAATTCGCGGACGCCAGCGCCCCCATCGCCGACAGTTTGGCGAGCACGGCCGCCTGGACCAGCACCGCCCGCATCGGCATCCGCATGCCGCGCGCCGTGACGATCTGGAGGATGCCGAGCGCGGCGCGGCGCAACGCGAACGGGTCGCGCGATCCGGTCGGCTTCTCGCCGATCGAGAAGAAGGCGACGAGCGTGTCGAGCTTGTCGGCGAGCGCGACCGCGACGGCCACCGGGTCGGCCGGGACCTCGTCGCCCTGCCCTGCCGGCTTGTAATGGTCGCGGATCGCGTCGGCGATGACGTCCGGCTGGCCCTGGGCGCGGGCGAGATAGCCGCCGATCACGCCCTGGAGTTCAGGAAACTCGCCGACCATCTGGGTGACGAGATCGGCCTTGGCGAGCCGCGCCGCGGTCTGCACCTGCTCGACCAGCGCCGCGCGGTCGCCGTTCGGCGTGTCGAGCAGCCGCTTGGCGATCAGCCAGACCGCGAGCTTCTCGATGCGCAGCGCCTTGTCGGCGATCGTGCCGAGCTTCTCGTGGAACACGATCTGCGAGAGCTTCTGCCCCTGCTCCGCCAGCGGCACCTTGACGTCCTGCTCCCAGAAGAAGCGGGCATCGGAGAGGCGGGCGGCGAGCACCTTGCGATTGCCCTCGATGATACCGGCCCCGCCGTCCGACGCATCGATATTGGCGACGCACAGGAAATTGGGCGCCAACGCGCCATCCGGACCCGTCAGGACGAAATATTTCTGGTTGGTGCGCAAGGTGAGCTGGATGACCTCACGCGGCACTTCGAGGAAGGCCGGATCGAACGCGCCGGGCAGCGGCATCGGCCATTCCGTCAGGCCGGCATTCTCGGCGAGCAGGCCGTCATCCTCGACCAGCGTCAGGCCCGCGTCGGCTGCGGCCTTATGCGCGCCGTCGGCGATGATCTGGCGGCGCTCGGCCGGATCGACGATCACATGGCAGGCGCGCAGCTTCTCGACATAATCGTGTGCGCCGCCGAGCGTGATGCAGCCCGGATGGTGGAAGCGGTGGCCGATCGTCGCGGCACCGGATCTGATGCCGGCGATCTCAAACGCGACGATCTCCTCGCCGAGCATCGCCACGATGCCCTGCAGCGGTCGCACCCAGCGCAGGCTCTCGGTGGAGAGCGAATCCGCGCCCCAGCGCATCGACTTCGGCCACGGGAAGGCGCGGATGATCGCGGGGATCGCCTCGGCGAGCACCGACGCGGTGGCACGACCAGGCTTCTCGATCACGGCGAAGAAGACGCCGTCGCGCTCGGTCAGCTGCTCCTGCGTCAGGCCCGTCTTGCGCAGGAAGCCCTCCAGCGCCTGCGGCGGCGCCGAGGAGCGCGGGCCTTTCAGCTCCTCGCTGACCGCCTCGGTCTCGGAGGGCAGCCCGCGGGCGATCAGCGCCAGGCGGCGGGGCGTCGCATGGGTTTCGAGCGCCTCCGCCCTGAGACCTGCCTTCGTCAGCTCGGCTTCGAATAAGGACTGCAAATCCTTGCACGCCTTCGCCTGCATGCGGGCAGGGATTTCCTCTGAAAGGAGTTCGAGAAGGAAATCGCTCATAAATCCTCCCCGCTTGCGGGGAGGGGGACCGTGCCGGAGGCACGGTGGAGGGGGTTGTTCGCCCGTTCGGCGATATGCTGAACAACCGCGGCGAGGTCGCGTAGTACTTCTGCGGCCGGGATGCGTAAGAGCTGATAGCCTCTATCCAGCAGATACTCATCGCGGCTGGCGTCGCGCTGCGGCCGGTTGCCGCGATCATGCGCTTCGCCGTCGACTTCGACGATCAGGCGCGCGCCGGCATAGTAGAAGTCGACGGTATAGGGGCCGATTGGATGCTGCTTGCGGAACTTCGCGCCGGTCTTCTGGCCGCGCAGTTCCTGCCAGAGAAGGACCTCCGGCAGGCTCATTTCGCGGCGGAGTTTGCGGGCGATATAGGTTTCCGGGCGACGGAGCATCGGCACGCCCCCTCCACCGCGCTTCGCGCGGTCCCCCTCCCCGTACCGGGGAGGATTTGCGCGAACCCCCGTCACGCCGCCCACCCGTTATGCTCCATCCACGCCTGGCAGCTGCCCTTTGCGAGGTCGCGGACGCGGCCGATATAGGCCTGGCGCTCGGCGACCGAGATCACGCCGCGGGCGTTGAGCAGGTTGAAGACGTGGCTCGCCTTGATCGCCTGCTCATAGGCCGGGATCGGCAGCTTCCTTTCCAGGCAGAGCTCGCATTCGGCAGTCGCCTTCCTGAAGGCGTCGAACAGCCGTTCGGTGTCCGCCACCTCGAAATTCCAGGCGGACATCTGCCTCTCGTTCTCCAGGAACACGTCGCCATAGGTGACGCCCGCCCCGTTGAAATCGAGATCGAACACATTGTCCCTGTCCTGGACATACATGGCCAGCCGCTCGAGCCCGTAGGTGAGCTCGCCCGCGACCGGCTTGCAGTCGAAGCCGCCCATCTGCTGGAAATAGGTGAACTGGGTCACCTCCATGCCGTCGCACCAGACCTCCCAGCCGAGGCCCCAGGCGCCGAGCGTCGGGCTCTCCCAGTCGTCCTCGACGAAGCGGATGTCGTGCTTCGTGAAATCGATGCCGATCGCGGCGAGCGAGCCCAGATAGAGGTCCTGCAGGTCCGGCGGGCTCGGCTTCAGCACCACCTGATACTGGTAATAGTGCTGGAGCCGGTTCGGATTCTCGCCGTAGCGGCCGTCCGTGGGCCGGCGGCAGGGCTGGACGAAGGCGGCGTTCCACGGATCGGGGCCAAGCGCGCGCAACGTCGTCGCCGGGTGGAAGGTGCCCGCGCCCATCTCCATGTCATAGGGCTGGAGGATGACGCAGCCGCGCTCGCTCCAATAGTCATGGAGCGTCAATATGAGCTTCTGGAAAGAGAGCGGAGTGGAGCCCAAGGATTCGCCTTCGCACCTGCAACAAACGTGGCGCCGCTTTGGCGCATGGGGCAGGATGGGTCAAGGAAGCGGAGCAAGAGAGTGAGCGTGTCGCGATTTCGACTCTGGACGGTTATGCTGGCCGGGCTTGCCACCGCCGGCCTGTGGACCGCCCCCGCGCTGGCGCAGATCGGTCCCGCGGCGCCGGCCGCCGTCGCCGAAACGGCGGCGACACCGCCCCGCCCCGCCCTGTGGCTGCTCGCCGACGCGGACACCCGTATCTACCTGTTCGGCACGGTCCACATCCTGCCGCCCGACCTCGTCTGGCGCTCCGCCGCGCTCGACCGCGCAGTGCGGGAATCGGACGAGCTGGTGCTCGAGGTGGATGACGAGCAAATGGCCAGTTTCGATGCCGGCGTGCTGGAGGGAACGATGCTCGGCAAGAGCGTGCCGGTCACCTCGCGCGTCTCGCCCGACCGGCGCGACCGGCTGGTCGAGATGATCGTGGCGAGCGGCGTGCCGGCGGAGACGCTCGACGGTCTGCAGACCTGGGCGGTGGCGATGTCGCTCTCGGTCGCCCAGATCGCGGAAGGCTATGGCGCCGACATGCAGGCGCTGAGCGGCGTCGAGGAGGTGCTGACCGAGGATTTCCGGGGTCGCGGCCGGCCGGTCTCCGGCGTCGAGACCGCGGCGCAGCAGATCGGCTTCTTCAGCGGCCTGCCGCTCTCGGTGCAGCGCGAGTTGCTGGAGCAGACGATCGACGCCTGGGCCGAAGGCACCGGCGATTTCGATCCCGGCGACGCGGACTGGCTGCGCGGCGATCTCGACAGGATGGCGGCGGAGCTGGAGGAGATGCCGCCCGAATTGTTCGATGCGCTCCTCACCCGGCGCAACACGGCCTGGACCGGCTGGCTGATCGACCGGCTGGAACGTCCGGGCACCGTCCTGTTCGCGGTCGGCGCCGGCCATCTCGCCGGCCGGGTCTCGGTCCAGTCGATGCTCGCCGCGCGCGGCTACCGCATCACCCGGGTCGACTAGACGGCGGTTCCGCACCCGTTCATCAGGCGCCGGGCATCGGCGCCGCAAGGAGATTTCATTGACGATGAAGACCGGATTTCTGGCCGCCCTGCTGGCCCTCTGCCCGGCGCTCGCGACCGCCCAGACGGCGGCCCCGCCAGCACCTGCGCCCGCGCCGGCCGCCGCGCCGCAGCCGGACGCCGATCCGGCGCTCTGGGTCGTGCGCGACGACGATACCACCATCTACCTGTTCGGCACCATCCACCTGCTCGACGCGCGGCCCTGGTTCAACGACGAGGTCCGCACCGCGTTCGACACCGCCGACGAGCTGGTGCTGGAGGCGATCCTGCCCGACGACCTCAGGAGCCTTGGCCCGCTCGTCACGCGCTACGCCCGCTATCCGCAAGGGCAGACGCTGTCGCAGCGGCTGAACGCGGAGCAGCGGGCGCTGCTCGACCGGATCATCGCGGGAACGCATGCCCTTCCGGCCGGGGCCTACGACCGGATGAAGCCCTGGTTCGTCGCGATGACCCTGTCGACACTCGCCGGGCAGCAGATCGGCATTGGCGGCGCCAACGGTCCGGAGGGCGTCCTGACCCGCGCGGCGCGCGAGCGGAGCATTCCGGTCGCCGAGCTGGAAGGCGTCGAGACGCAGCTGCGGCTGCTCGATTCGATGCCCGAGGACCAGCAGGTCGCAATGCTCGTCGAGACGCTGGAGCGCTTCGGCGAGGCGCCGCAGGAGCTGGCGCCGATGCTCGAGGCCTGGTCGACCGGCGACGTCGACCGGCTCGCCGGAATCCTCGACGCGCAGGGCGAGGACGATCCGGCGCTCCATCGCCTGCTCTTCACCGAGCGCAACCGGGCCTGGGCGGACTGGATCCGCACCCGCATGGAGCGCCCGGGCACGGTGTTCCTCGCCGTCGGCGCCGGCCATCTCGCCGGCAATGACAGCGTCCAGGCGGTGCTCCAGGCGGAGGGCGTTGCCGCCGAGCGCGTCCCCCATGCCGGGGCGCGCTGACGACAACCTTGCGTCCTCCCCTCTCCTCGCCTATAGGCCGCCGCTTCCCGCGCATGGTCATCCCTGGAGGCGTGTGCGGGCATTTGTGAAACCCGCAATCTGGAGACATGCAATGAGCGAGCAGCTTACGCTGTCGGCCGAGACGCGCGAACGGGCTGGCAAGGGAGCCTCCCGAGTCCTGCGTCGCGAAGGCCGCGTCCCCGCCGTCGTCTACGGCAACAATGAAGCCCCCCTCTCGATCCACGTCGAGGAGAAGGTGCTGATGAAGGCCCTGCACACGGGCCACTTCATGAATTCGGTGGTGATGATCGACGCGGGCGGCAAGCCGGTGCGCACCCTGCCGAAGGACGTCCAGTTCCACCCGGTCACGGACCGGCCGCTGCATGTCGACTTCCTGCGCATCTCCGAGCACGCGACCGTCACCGTCGCCGTGCCGATCCGCTTCATCAACGACGAGCTGTCGAAGGGCATCAAGCGCGGCGGCGTGCTGAACGCCGTGCGCCACGAGCTCGATCTGGTCTGCGACGCGGCCGAGATTCCCGAGGACGTGATCGTCGACCTCGCCGGCACCGACATCGGCGATTCGATCCACATCAGCCAGGTCACCCTGCCCAAGGGCACGACCAGCGCGATCACCGACCGCGACTTCACCATCGCGACGATCGTCGCCCCGTCCGGCGTCAAGTCGGAAGCAGCGGAAGCGGCTGCGGCCGAGGCCGGCGAAGCGCCGGCTGCGGACGAAGTCCCGACCGTCGGCGACGAAGCGGCCTCCGAGGGCGGCGAGGCCTGATTGTCTGCGTTTTCCTGGCTCGGCTCCCTCTTCGGTCCCCGGACCGTCGAGGTGCCGGGCCAGCCCGCCTCGGCACCCGAGGCGCCAAGAACCCTTGAGGATTGGGGGGAGTTCGCACCCGTGCAGATCTGGGTCGGCCTCGGCAATCCAGGCGCGCAATATGCGATGCACCGGCACAATGTCGGCTTCATGGCGGTCGATGCGATCGCCGAAATCCACAATTTCGATCCGGCGAAGAAGGCCTTTTCGGGCTGGACCCGGCAGGGCCGGATCGGCACGAACCGCGTCCTGTTGCTGAAGCCCGCCACCTTCATGAACGACAGCGGCCGGGCGGCCCGCGCGGCGATGGACTTCTTCAAGCTCGACGCCGGCGCCGTCACCGCCTTCCACGACGAGCTCGACCTCGCCCCCTTCAAGGTCAAGGTGAAGACGGGCGGCGGTACCGCCGGCCATAACGGCCTGAGGTCACTGGACGCCCATATCGGCCCCGATTTCCGCCGGGTGCGGATCGGTATCGGCCACCCTGGCCACAAGGACAGGGTGACCAAGCACGTCCTCGGCAACTACGCCAAGGCGGAGACGGATGAGCTGAGCGACCTCCTCGCCGCCATCGCCGCCGAGGCGGAGTGGCTCGCCAAAGGTGACGACGCCCGCTTCATGAGCGATATCGCGATGCGGATGCAGCAACCGGAGTAAAACGATGGCGAAACGGCCGATCCATGCCATGCCCGACGACGTCCGCGCGGCATTGAAGACCGGCGGCGTCGCGGCGGATTACGATGCCCGCCCCCACTACCAGCGCAACGACTATCTCGGCTGGATCGCCCGCGCCCGGCAGGGCGACACACGGCGGAAGCGGATCGACCAGATGGTCGCGGAATTGAGGGCGGGCGGCGTCTACATGGGCATGGAGCACGGGCCAAGCGCCAAATGATCGCACGAACGCCGGTAACTTAGTGCCCTGTCACCGAAATCCCCGTCTTCCTGCTTGCTCGAATTGACAGCGGTCCGGGTCAGCGCTGCCAAGCCATCCAGCCCGCAACGACGAGCACGGGCAGCCCGATCATATCAGCCACGGCAATGCTGCGGATCGCGGGCGGCGCGCCCGCCAGCCACCAGATTGCGATGAACGAAACCATGCTGATCGCCACCGCGACCGTTGCAAGCTGCCGGGTCTCCGCACGGAAGATCGCCCACACGCATATCGCCACGATTGCCAGAAACAGCGCAGCGCGATGATGCAGCAGCGTGAAACTGTCCGATCCCGGCTCGACACCGTAAAGTGTCGAGATCAGCGCCGGCCTGAAAAGCGCCAAAGCTGGAATGGCATGGATCGCGCCCAACAGTGCCCAGCAGATCTTGGCGATCATCCGCCTCTCCTGAGTGCCTCGGTCCAATCGACCGCGTCTGCACGCCGCTACAATTATGGCGGCAGTTACGGTGACGCAATGACGTGGCAGGTCATCGAATCGCCCCGGTTTCGACCCTCGCTCCTGCAATACGAGCCGGCCCACATGGCGGGTTCGGTAGCCCTGCGGTGTGCCGCAGATACAAAAGAGCCGGCGACACGCGCCGGCTCCATATTCAGGAAACTGCCGCCCGGACCCTCCTCCTGCCGATCGTCAGCGCGCCGGCCACGCACATGCCGAACAATCCCCCTTCGATCGTCGCGGTCAGAGCCTCGCTCATGCGGCCGAAACCGGTTTCGCCGAGCAAGGCGCCGATCGCGTCGAGCCGGAAGCGCGCATCCGGAAATTCACGCGCCAGCAGGTTGAGGCTGCCGCCCAGGAGATGCCCGCCGAGCAGCGGCACGAGCAGCCCCGCGGCGCCGCCGGCCAGTCCGCCAGTCATAACGCAGCGGCCCGGCCCGTACTGCCGGCTGAGAGCAATCCACGCCGCGAGGCCGATGGCCGCGCCGAGCAGGGCCCCTTCCGCCGAGCCGGTCATTCCCGAGGGTGATCGGCCGAACAGCAGCGCGAACGCGTCGAGCCCGAGCAGCTTGGCGATCGCGCCGGTCACGAAGCCACCGGCCATCCCTCCCGCGGTGCTCCATTGCCATCTGTCGCCCGGCACCAGCCGCGCGACGGCGATCCCGCCGCCGACCCCCAGGCCGGCGGCGAGCCCGATCAGCACGTTGATCGCGAGCAGCACCAGCAGCGCGGACGCCGCACCGATGCCCTGCGCGGGCGACGATGACGAGACCGCAAAGCCGTAGAGCAGCCCGCCGCCGACTCCGGCCAGCGCGCCGCCGAGACCGGCGGTCCCGGCCGTTCGCAGCACAAACGGCAGGTCAAGACGCCACGGCCTCTCCGGTGCGGCCTCTTCAACGCCGGCCGATTGCGTCTCGGCAATGAAACGATAGCCGTACTTCGGCACGGTTTCGATGAAGCGCGGTCGCGCGGCATCGTCGCCGAGTTCGCGGCGCAACGCGCGGATGCACTGGGTCAGCGCCTCGTCGGTCACCGGCACGCCGCGCCAGACCTCATCCATGAAACGGGTCTTGGTGACGAGCTTGCCCTGCTCGCGGAGCAGCAGCCCGAGCGCATCGAGATAGCGGCCGCTGAGGTCGAGCCGCTCGGCGCCGCGCGTCAGCGAGCGTTCGCCGGGATCGAACGTGAAATCGCCGAAGTGAAAGCGACCGGACGTCATTCCTCAGCCTTTTCTCACATCCTGCTCATGCCGCTCATCGGGATCCGCGACAGGATAAGACCGCAATTTCCACAGGAGGCAAGTCCATGACGGGATCGGGCGAACAGACCGGCGCGAAGGCCTGGAACCATTGGCGGATCGCGCGCTGGACCGCGGCACTGGCCCTGCTGCTCACGCCGGCGGTGATGATGCAGGTCAGCGACGAATGGCACTGGAACATCGGCAGCTTCCTGTTCGCCGGTACGATGATCGGCGGGGTGGGCCTTCTCTACGAACTGGCCGAACGGACGAGCGCAAGCCGGGCCTATCGCGCCGGAGCGGCGGTTACGCTCGTGGCCTCGGTCCTGATGGTGTGGAGCACGCTGGTTCGCGACGACGGCGATGCCATCGGCTTCTTCCTCGTGATCATGGCGATAGCGGTCGGTGGCTTTTCCGCCGGGTTCCGGCCCGCCGGCATCGCACGGACCATGTTCGGGATCGCGATCATGCAGGCATTGCTCGGCCTCGCCGTCGCGACCGCCCCGTCGACCGCGAACCTCCCGGACGGCCCGTTCAACGCGTTGTCGTACAGCGGTGTCTTCACAATGCTGTGGCTGATCGCGGCCGCCCTGTTCCGCGCGGCCGCGAAAGAGGATTGATGATGGCGCCCGAATGGGCGGCGCGCGTATCGGAACTCCGCCGCCATTCGGAAGGGACGACATCCGGAGCAGTATCGCTGCGGGGCTTTGTATCCTCGCAAACCCTTGCGCCTGTCCGGCGCGCCGTGGGATCGACACGACGGGCTGATCGAATTATCCGGCGCGCGTCATCGACCTGCCGATTCAAGGCGACGCGTGAAGCTGGGAGGGCCTGTGCTGGAACTGGGTCCCGGACTGGTCGAAGGTATCAGGATTCGCCCGCGCTGGCCCTCCTCGAGGGTCCGGATAGATGGCCGCGCCTTCGATCGGCTGCTTGAGGTTCAGGCGCGGCTTCCGGCCGAAATCCGGCTGATCCTGACGCGGGGCTATGAACCGCCGAAGACGAGCCTCGGCACCCTCAGATCGCTGTCGCGGCAACTCGGGATCATGCTCTTCCGGATGGTCCATTTCCGGCGCCGCGGCGAGATCGCCGACATCTTCGGCCCGAATGGTCACGATGTGGATGGAACCCATATCGACGTTTCCATCGAGGCGAACGGCCGTCGACTGCGCTTCCTGCGCCTTGGCGTCTTCACACCCAGACGTTGGCAGGAGCGCGCGGTGAGGCCGCATGAGCCTCATGTCACCATGGTGAAAGAGGCGTTGCAGGCCTGCGGCTTTCAACTCCACCGCAATGCCACAGAGGCCCTGCAAATCCATTGCGATTTTGTCGAACATCCGGGATTGCGGTGACTGGGGATTGCAGGGCCAGCTTACCAATTCGGCCGGTCTGACGATGCGGCTTCCGGCGGGTTTCCTACAGTATATGTTTCTGTTATGTTCCGAATCGGCTCTTTCCTATCGTCGATCCACCATGGGCATCGCCCTGTGCTCAAGGACCCGTTTCCGAAGCCCCCATGGCCAGTGCGAACATTGGGAACATTCGCGCCAGCCCCGGTTCTTCTGACCGCGGGAATCGCGATCGAGCCCCAATCCTCTTTTGCAAATCCTGTCCGCGGACGGCAGGAACGGGCGATGACCAGCCGCGACCTCTTCGCCACCCGCTTCTACGAGGGCGACCTCGCCGATCCCGGCCTGCTCGCCGAACTGGAGGACTCGTGCCTCGCCCTCACCAACGAGGACATGGCCGGGCGGCGTTGGAGCCGCGACCACGGCTATCGCGGCTACACCTCCTATGCCTCGCTCAATGACCTGCCGGACCGCGATCCGCGCTTCGCCGATCTGGTGCGGCATCTGGGTCGCCATGTCGCCGCCTTCGCGAAGGACTGCGCGTTCGATCTGGGCGGGCGGCGGCTGAAGCTCGACAGCCTGTGGGTCAACGTCCTGAAACCCGGCGGCACGCACAGCGGCCATATCCACCCGCACAGCGTCGTCTCCGGCACCGTCTATGTCGCCGTGCCGCCGGGCGCGGGGGCACTGAAGCTGGAGGATCCGCGTCTGCCGCTGATGATGGCGGCCCCGCCGCGCACCCCGGACGCGCCGGAAACGCTCAGGACCTTCGTCTATGCCGCGCCGAAACCGGGCACCGTCTTCCTCTGGGAAAGCTGGCTGCGCCATGAAGTCGTGGCCGGCACCCAGAAGGGCGACCGGATCAGCATCAGCTTCAACTACCGGCTGTGACACGACGACAGCCGGCAGATGGAAACGGCGCCGCAACCATGGAGTCCCCGGCGCGTGTGGCCCGGACGGGTCAGGCCAGCGCCCCTCGCCCGCCGCAAAAGGGCCGCATTGCGAATCCATGACGTCGGGCCATATGGACAGATGAAAGCGCTCCCCCAAAGGCCGCGAGCGCGTTAAGGACAGCAACGTGAAGACCGCCCAAAGCCCCGAACTGAAGCTCCTGCGCACTGCCTTCTGGCAACGCGAGCATCATCTCGACAAGATGACGCTCAGGGAGCTGGTCGTCGCCTATTTCCAGTATCCGGCGATCATCGCCTATCTGCTGCTCTCGGTGGTCGCGCTCGGCGTGTTCGCCTGGCAACCGGCGCCCGTCATCCCCACCCTGCTGACGATCGCCACGGCGAGCGTCGCCTATCCGCTGATCTGGTACGTCCTGCACCGCTGGGTGCTGCACAGCCGCTGGATGTTCAAGAGCCCGCTGTTCGCCTCCACCTGGAAGCGGATCCACTATGATCACCATCAGGACCCCAATCATCTCGAGGTCCTGTTCGGCGCGCTGCACACGACGCTGCCGACGATCGCGATCGGCGTGATCCCCCTGGGCTGGGCGATCGGCAGCTTCTGGGATGCGGGCTTCGGCGGCGCGATGATCGCGTTCGCAACCGGCCTCATCACGACCTGCATCTACGAGTTCGTGCACTGTATCCAGCACCTTGCCTACAAGCCGCGCCACAAGCTGCTCGTCGAGATGAAGAAGCGCCACATGGCGCACCATTTCCACGACGAGGACGGCAATTACGGCATCACCACCTTCTTCTGGGACAAGCTGTTCGGGACGTTCTACGACCGCTCGGAGCGCCCGGAGAAGAGCCCGACCGTCTTCAACCTCGGTTATGACGAGGAAGCCGCCAGCCGCTGGCCCTGGGTCGCAGAGCTTTCGGGCGGCGTGACGACCGGCCATCCGCGTCAGCGGGACAAGGCGGCCGAAGGCGTCCCGGCGACTGTCGCGCGCAACTAGTCCTCGTTGCCGGGATCCAGATCGCGCAGCGCCGCCGCGGTGGCTTCGTCGGCGATGCGATCGATGGCGGCGATGATCTCGGGGCGGGCCATCACCGTCTCGACCCGCCGCGAGATGCGCGGTCCGGCCTGGCGAAACACGCGGCGGACCGCCGGATCGTCGACGTCGCGGCCGTTCTCGCAGCGGAGCACACCGCTGTTCATCCGGAACGCATAGCCGTCCCACTCGCCCGGCGCATAACCGCAGGCACGGTTGATCACCGCCTGCTCGGCGCCGGTGAAATAGGGTCCGCCGGCACGGAGCGCGCGTTCGATCGACTGGCCGAGCGCCTCTTCTCCCTCCTCGGCGCCAGCCGTTCCGCCGAACGCCGCGAGGCCGGTCACGGCGACGACAAAGATCACGCAAACCCGTACGATCATGGCACATCTCCCTGTATCTATGTGCTACATTTGTCGCACGCACCCCTGAACGGCAGCTGAACTGCCGGAAATAGAGTCAACGCTATTGAAAAGCGTTCGCAATACGGATAGCGCCCGGTCCGTTCCCAATCGCAACTGAAGGGTGAGTAATGGTCCGGGGTCTGTCGTTGTGCGTGAGTGCCGTTGCGTTGCTGTCCGTTTCCAGCGCCGGGCGCGCGGCCACAAACGCTGGCGAAACCATGGAAACACCGGCGCGCAGCCCCGCCGCCGTTGCCCCCGAAGACCGCGAGATCGTCGTCACCGGCAGCGCGATCACCGCGACCAAGACCGAGACCCCGCTGATCGAGACGCCGCAGTCGATCAGCGTCGTCTCCAGCGATCTCTTCACCGACCGCGGCGCCCGCAATTTCCAGGAGACCTTGCGTTATTCGGCGGGTGTCACCGCCGAGGCGTTCGGGCTCGATTCGCGCAGCGACGGCAGCCTCGTGCGCGGGCTCAACCCGGTCGAATATCTCGACGGGATGCGGCGCATCTTCAACTATGCGTTGCTGCCGCGCATCGCGGTCGAAACGCTCGACCGGGTCGAGGTGCTGCGCGGTCCCTCCTCGGTGCTCTACGGCCAGGGCGCCAATGGCGGCATCCTCAACATGGTCAGCAAGCGCCCGCAATTCGGCGCGCCCGGCGGCGAAGTCGCGGTCCAGTATGGCAGCTTCGACCGCTTTCAGGGCCAGGTCGACCTCACCGGGAGCCTGAACGGCGCCGGCACGCTCGCCGGGCGGTTCGTCGCGCTGGTCCGCGAGGCAGGGACCCAGACCGATTTCGTCGACGACAACCGGATCGTCCTCGTCCCGTCGCTGACCTGGCGGCCCGGACCGGACACCTCGATCACACTGATCGGCACCTACCAGCGCGACCGCGGCGCCTCGACCCAGCAATTCCTGCCGGTCGTCGCCACCCTGCTCGCGCCGGAGGGCCGGCGGATCGACAAATCCACCTTCCTCGGCGATCCCGAGCAGGACCGGCTGCGCGCGACGCAATATACCGGCACGCTGATCGGCGAGCACCGCTTCTCGGACGCGGTCAGCGTCCGCACCAACCTGCGCTATCTCGACGGCGACGTCTTCTTCCAGGAAATCTATCCGGACGTCTATTCGAACCCGCGCGACCCCTTCCTCGACGCCGACAACCGGGTCGTCGGTCGCTTCATCTACGGCACGCGGCAGCATATCCGCACGCTCAACTCCGACACCAATCTGGAGTTGCGCTTCTCGACCGGACCGTTCGAGCATGTGCTGCTCGCCGGGCTAGACTATACCGACTATCGCCAGCGCGCCTCCAGCGGCAGCGGCACCACCACCCCGATCGACATCTTCAATCCCGTCTCGACCGGGGTCACGCCGGTGGCGCTGGCGGACCTGCCCGATCAGCGCAACAGCCAGCTCGGCCTCTACGTGCAGGACCAGATTCGCTATGCCGACCGCGTGACGCTTGTGGTCGGCGCGCGGCGCGACCGGGCGCGCTCGTTCACCTCCGCGCTGGGCGCCAACCCCTCGGTCGAACGGATCGACGAGGCGACGACGTTCCGCGCCGGCCTGATCGGCGACATCGGCTGGGGCCTTTCGCCCTATGCCAGCTATTCCGAGGCGTTCCTGCCGCTCGCCGGGCTCGATTTCGGCGGCCAGGATTTCGTGCCGCAGCGCGGCCGGCAATATGAGCTCGGCCTCAAATGGCAGCCGCGCCGCGGCGTGCTCGTGACCGCCAGCGTCTACGACATCGAGGAGACGAACCGGCCGATCAACGATCCGGAGAATGTCGTCAACGTCATCCAGACCGGCCGGATCAAGTCGCGCGGCTTCGAGCTCGAAGGCAGCTTCGCCCTGCCCGGCAACTTCACCCTCACCGCCGCCTACAGCTACAACGAGGCGATCGTGAAGGAGAGCAGCTACCCCGAGGAGGTCGACGAGCAGCTCAACGACACGCCGCGCCATCTCGCCTCGGCCTGGGCCGCGCGGACCTTCCCGCTGTCGGCCGACGCGACGCTCAGGCTGGGTGGCGGCATGCGCTATGTCGGGCCGACCACGTCGATCGGACTGTTCGGCGCGCCGACAGTACGCGCGCCGGGCTACACCTTGTTCGATGCGCTGGTCGAACTCGAATATCGCCAGCACTGGCGGCTGTCGGTCAACGCGACCAACCTGTTCGACAACGATTATTATGCCCCCTGCCGTTCGTTCGGCGACTGCTTCACCGGCAACGGCCGGTCGGTGATCGCGACACTCGGCTACCGGTTCTGAGGACGGCGCGTGACGCCTGGCCCCTCTCGTCATGCCGGACTCGATCCGGCATCCACCTTCCTTTTTGGGAAAGTCCGCCAGGAAGATGGACCCCGGATCAAGTCCGGGGTGACGAAATCGGGATTGCGGAAGTGAAGATGGGAAGAGCGACATGACGCGCAGCAAGGTCAAGGCCTGGTATCTCGTCCACAAATGGACGAGCCTTGTCTGCACCCTGTTCCTGCTGATCCTGTGCGTCACCGGCCTGCCCTTGATCTTCTGGGAGGAGATCGACCACGCCACCCGCGACATGCGCGAGCCCGCGCCGGTCGTCGCCGGCGCCACGCCCGCGAGCCTCGACGGAATCATGGCGCGGGCGCTCGCCCGCAACCCGGGCGACGTTCCGCTCTTCCTCGGCTGGGATGACCATGAGCCCGTCGTCTATGTGAACACCGGCGCCCGGCCCGACGTGCCGGTCGAGGAAATGAAGGCGGTGCTGTTCGACGCCTATACGGGCGAGGAGCTCGGGCGGCAGTCGCTCGATGCCGGCGTGATGATGTTCATCTTCCGGCTGCACACCGATCTGTTCCTCGGGCTCGGCATGACCCTGTTCCTCGGCGCCATGACGCTGCTCTTCGCGGCGGCGCTGATTTCGGGGATCGTCCTCTACGGCCCGTTCATGCGCAAGCTCGATTTCGGCACGGTGCGACGGCACGGCAGCACGCGGCTGAAATGGCTGGACATGCACAATCTGATCGGCGCGGTGACGCTCGCCTGGGCGCTGGTCGTCGGCATCACCGGGGCGGTCAACACCCTCGCCCGCCCCCTCCAATATGCCTGGCAGTCGGAGGCCGTGGCCGAATTCGCGGCCCGTTATGCCGGAACGCAGCGGCCCGAGCGCTTCGCCTCGCTCGACGCGGCGGTGGCGGCGGCACGCGCGCAGGCGCCGGGCATGACGCCGGCTTTCGTCAGCTATCCCGGCACCGGCTATAGCGGCGACCATCATTTCGGCGTGTTTCTGCGCGGCGCCACCCCGCTGACAGAACGCCAGTTCGAGCCTGTCCTGATCGACGCGGCGGACGGCATCGTCACCGCGCGGCCGGATGTGCCCTGGTACATCACGGCGCTCCTGCTCTCGCAGCCGCTCCATTTCGGCGACTATGGCGGGCTGCCGCTCAAGATCATCTGGGCGTTGCTCGATCTCGCGACGATCGTCGTGCTGGGCAGCGGTCTCTATCTGTGGCTTCGCCGGGCGCGCGGCTCCACCGATCAGCGCGTCAGCGAGATCCTGGAAGCCGGCGAACGCGCCCGGACGGCGGCCGCGGCATGAACAAGACGCGGGCCAGCCTGTGGCGCGCCTATCGCGTGCCGGCCTTGCTGGGCGTCATCAGCCTCATCGGCCTGATCAGCGCCTTGCTCGAGGACGGGCTGTTCGACGTCATCTCCTGGCTGCTGCTCGGCGCGATCGTCATGGCGATGTGGCCGGCGCTGAAGCGCTGAGCCGGGTTTCCGAACCACCGTTCCGCACGCTACCAAGGCGGCGATGAAGTCGCTTGCAGACCCGACCGGCGCGCTGACGCGCGGTCTCGCCGCGATCCGCACCCAGTTCAAGGTGCCGGACTCCTTCCCGCCCGACGTGCTTGCCGCCGCCGAGACCGCGGCGAAGCGCGCCCCATCAGAACATGCCGACCGGACCGACCGGCCCTTCGTCACACTCGATCCCGCGACCTCCACCGATCTCGATCAGGCCTTCGCGATCGAACGTAGCGGCGGCGATCTGCTGCTCCACTATGCGATCGCCGACGTCGCCTGGTTCGTCGCGGACGGCGACCCGATCGACGCCGAGGCCTGGCGGCGCGGCGCGACGCTCTACCTGCCCGACGGCAAGGCCGGCCTCTATCCTCCGGTGCTGAGCGAAGGTGCGGCCAGCCTGCTGCCGGACGGACCGCGGCCGGCGGTGGTGTTCACCGTGCGGGTGCTGCCCGACGGCGCGGTCCGCCTCGACGGTGCCGAGCGCGCGCTCATCCGCAGCCGCGCCAAGCTTGCCTATGACAGGGTCACCGAGTCCGATCTGCCGCCCGGCTTCGCCGAGCTGGCCGACCGTATCCAGGCGGCCGAGCGGGGGCGCGGTGCGGCGCGGGTCGATCCGCCCGAGCAGGAGGTCGCCTCGGACGGCAATGGTGGCTTCGCGCTCGCCTTCCGGCCCCGCTTGCTGTCGGAGGCGCGCAACGCCGCTTTGTCGCTCGCATCGAACCTTGCCATCGCCGATGCGCTCCAGGCGCATCGCACCGGCCTCTTTCGGACAATGGACGCGCCGGACGAGCGGGCGATCGGGCGGCTCCGGCAGACGGCGCGCGCTTTCGGCCTCGACTGGCCAAGGGACATGAAGCTCGACGCCTTCGAGGGCAGGCTCGATCCCCGCGATCCGAAGCAGGCCGCCTTCATGCTGGCGATCCGCCGGGCCAGCCCCGGCGCGCTCTACGTGCCGTATCGCGAGGGCGTCACGCCCTGGCACGCGGCGATGGCCGCGACCTATGCCCATGCCACCGCGCCGCTCCGCCGCCTCGCCGACCGCTATGTCGTGCGCGCGACGCTGGCGATCGCGAACGGTCATCCGGTGCCCGACAGGGTAAGCGAGGCCTTTCAGAAGCTGCCCGCGGTGATGGCGCGCGCGGACGCTGTTGCCGGCCAGACCGAACGCGCGGTGATCGACCTCGCCGAAACGGTGATGCTGGGCGGCCGCGAGGGGGAGATCTTCCCCGCTGTGGTCACGGACATCGACGGCCGCGGCGCACGCATCCAGCTCAGCGACCTGCCGGTCGTCGCCCGGGTGGAGGCGCACCGGGTCGTACCCGGCGACGATGTCCGCGTCCGCCTGACCGCCACCGATCCGGTCCGGCGCATGCTGACCTTCCAGCGCGTCAGCTGAGAGGCTGGCGCGCATCGCAGTGCGGCTCTAGGAAGCGACATGACCAGCGCCATCGCCGTCCGCCCCGTCACCTCCAAGGCCGACAAGAAGGCCTTCATCGACCTCGCCTATCGCCTCAATGCGGACGACCCCAACTGGGTGCCGCCGCTGAAGGACGAGGTGAACGGCCTGATCACGCCGGGCAAGAATCCGTGGTTCGAGCATGGCGAGGCTGCCTTCTTCCTCGCCGAGCGCGACGGCAGGATCGCCGGCCGCATCTCCGCGCAGGTCGACCAGCTCGTGCTCGAGCATATGGGTGCCGGGATCGGCCAGTGGGGGATGTTCGAGGGCGAGGACGAAGCGGTGTTCCGCGCGCTGATCGCCGTGGCGGAAGACTGGCTGCGCACGAAGGGGATGACGCGGTCGATGGGCCCCTTTTCGCTCGGCATCTGGGACGAGCCGGGGCTGCTCGTCCAGGGTCACGATCACCCGCCGATGGTGATGATGGGGCATAACAAGGCGGCCTATGAGGCCTGGGTCGAGGGCGTGGGCTATGCCAAGGTCAAGGACCTCGTCACTTACGACCTTGCGATAGACAAGCCGTTCCCGCCGCTGATCGACCGGATCGTGAAGTCGGGGGAGAAGAATCCCCGCATCAACATCCGCAAGATCGACAAAAGCCGGTTCGACGAAGAGGCGGCGATCATCCTCGCCATCCTCAACGATGCCTGGTCGGACAATTGGGGCTTCATCCCGCTGACCGACAGCGAGATCGCCTTCGCCGGCAAGAAGCTGAAGCCGATTGTGTTCGACGAGATCATCCGCGTCGCCGAGCTGGATGGTGAGCCGGTCGCGTTCATGCTGACGCTCCCTGATCTCAATGTCCTGCTGCGCGGTCTCAATGGAAACCTGTTCCCGTTCGGCTGGGCGAAGCTGCTCTGGTGGCTCCGCAAAAAGCATTTCGTCGGCGGACGCGTGGCGCTGATGGGTGTCGTCAAGCGGCTCCAGACGAGCCGGCTGGCGAGTCAGCTCGCCTTCATGCTGATCGAATATTCCCGTCGGGGCGGCGTGCAACGCTACGGCATGAAGCGCGGCGAGATCGGCTGGATCCTGGAAGACAATCAGGGAATGGTCTCGATCGCCGATGCGATCGAGTCCAGGGTCAACAAGGTCTACCGGATCTACGAAAAAGCGCTCTGAGACCAGCCCATGCCACATGACAGCGGAGCGGAGGCGAAGGCGCGGCTGCGCAACGATCTGGTTGCGGCGATGAAGCTCGGGCAGAAGCGCGAGGCCGGCGTGATCCGGGGCCTGATCGCCGCCATCGACAATGCCGAGGCCGCCCCCGCGCGCACGGAGCCGGCATCGGAGTTCCACGATTTCCGCACTGGATCGGCGGAGGTCGCGCGTCTCGCCCTGGGTCGGGACCAGGTGCGCGACGTCATCCTGCGCGAGATCGACGAACGCGAACGGGCGGCTGCGGACTTTGCCGGGCTCGGCAAGGCGGAGCGCGCCGAAGCGTTGCAGGCGGAGGTGGTCGTCGCGATGCGCTATCTCGACGTGTGACGGGAAGGCGCGCCTAGAACCGGTAGAGCGCCGCCAGCCGGAACACGTTGACATTCTGGTCGATCGTCCAGGTGTCGCCGCCGAACCGGTACTCGTTCGATCCGAAGTTCATGTAATTGTACTCGCCGCGCAGCGAGAATCCGCCATCCATCAGATATTCGAAGCCGGCGCCGAGCACGAGGCCCTGGCGCGTGTCGGAGACGCTGCCGGTCAGGTCCGGGGCAACGCCGTCGGCGTCGGCGACGCTGTATTCACTGCCGGTGAAGCCGAGGCCGGCCTCAAGATAGCCGTGGACACGGCCTGTCTGCACGCCGAACTGGGCGGTGACGGTGCCGATCCAGTCGATATCGGTCCGGTTGGTCCGGCCGGCAAAGGCGGTGTTCGGCGCCGAATCCTTGAGATTGGCCCAGCTGGCCTCGCCTTCGATACCGAGCACGATATAGCCGGTCTGCCAGCGACCACCGACCGTGCCGCCCAACAGGAAGCCATCAGCATTGAGGTCGGCAATGTTGGAGGTGGAGAAGCCCGGCGCCGGATTGCCGTTCGGCGTGCCCGCCCAGATCGAGGAATCGGTGCCATAGCCGCCATGGACACCGAGATAGAAGCCGCCGATCCCGTCGCCCTCGGCCGCCTGTGCTGCCGTCGGTGCTGCGAGCAGCGCGGCCGGAAATGCCAAGGCTGCGACAAGCTGTCCCGCTTTCATCGTCTGGTCCCCCCTGATGGTCTCGCCGGCACCCAAAACATGCTTTGCAAAAGGGTGCAAGCCGGGCGCCCTGTGCTTTGCGATCAACGGCAGGCGGGCTATGATCGGCGGAAGGTGACAATGAGGCACAGGCATGAAGAAGGCGGCTCTGATACTGGCGGTCCTCGCACTTGGCGGCTGCGACGCGGTCAAGCTGGGCTTCGGCAATGACAGCGCGGCGGCCAATCAGACGGAGGTGGCGGCGAACCAGGCGGCGAACGCCGGCAGCAAGCCCGGCGGGCAAACGCCCACCCGGGTCGCCGACGCCGGCGTCACCACCAGCCGGACCCTTCAGCAGCTCGCCGGCAATGGCGGCAATGGCGGCAAGGACCCCTCAGCTGGCCCGGGCGGCAGCGCGGTCGATCCGGCCATGCTGATCGGCAGCTGGACCGACAACGGCAATTGCGACATGGCCGTCGAGTTCCTGAACGACGGCACGTTTCGGTCGTACAACGGGGGCGGCGGCGACTGGCGGCTCGACGGCGGCACGCTGACCCTGTCGGGCGACAATGGCACGCTCGCGCTGCGCCTGCAGGCGGCCGACGGACAAACCATCCTCGCCACCAACCCGGATGGATCGGTCGGCCGCTCGACGCGCTGCTGAGCGTCGGAGCGGCAAAGGGGGAAGAGGCATGATCATCAGATTTCGCGGGGCCCTGATCGGTGCGCTGGTCGCGTTCCCGGCGATGGCGGCGCTGGCCTTTCCTCCCGAGACAAAGCCGACGGCAGTGCCGACCCGCCCCGTGACGGCGGCCGCGCTCGTCGGGCGGTGGGGCGACAATGGCGATTGCAGCAAGGATGTGGTGTTTCGCGGAGACGGCACCTTCCGCTCCCATACCGGCGGCGAGGGGCGCTGGTCGCTTCGCGGCGACCGTCTCGTCCTGTCAGGCGGGAATGGCGAGTTTGTGATGCGGGTACGATGGGGCGGCCCGAACCAGCTGATCATCACCAATCCGGACGACTCGGTCGGCACCTCCCAGCGCTGCTGACCCCGACGAAACGCGCCGAACCGGCGTCCGGCCGCGCGCGATCGGCGGTTCGCGACTCGGGCGGATCATGCTATGCAGTCTCCCGGCGCGCGTGACACGGTGAATCTTGCTGCCGTAGCACGGGTCCGGCCCCCAGGCCGACCGAACGCATTGTGGGGAACGCAAGTCCCACCGCGCGCCACTTTCCCTGCTGGCCGCGCATCCGGAAATGACGTCGAAACGGAGATGTGCCGCACCGTCGATGCGGCGGGGTCAGCACGAACCGCCGATGATCTCCTGCCCGTCATTGTCCGCCCTGAAGCGCTGACATGAGTCGAGGGCGCTGACGAAAGACTGGGCGGATCTGCGCTCGTCTTCGGCCAGGCGTTCCCATCCCGCCCTCGTCATGCAGATACGGCGGCGTGCGGCGAGCTTGCCGGTCACCTCCATGCTCCGGCAGATGCGGCGCTCCTCATTCTCCCGCGGGGCCGGCTGATTGACCTGCGCAACGCCGGGAGTCGACAGCGCGAAGAGGGAAGCGGGAAAGACCAGCATGGCGTGTGCGAATTTTGGCATGAGCCTCAATCCTGTCCAGACGATCAAAACGATGTCCTGACATCGCGCGGCGCTTCTCAATCGCCATGTCGCTCAGCGACCGACGGGTGCCGTCCGACGCACGGATCAGGCCTCCAGAGCGACCCAGGCCGGCGTGTGGTCGCTCGGCCGTTCACGGCCGCGATAGTCCCTGTCGACGCCGGCATCGAACAGCCGGTCGGCAGCCTGGGGCGAGAGCAGGAGGTGATCGATGCGGAAGCCCGCGTCGCGCTCCCAGCCGTTCGTCTTCATATCCCAGAAGGTGTACATCACGCCCTCCGGATGGCGGGCGCGGATCGCGTCGGTGTAGCCGAGGTTGAGGATGCGGCGGAACGCCTGCCGGCTTTCGGGCTGGGCGAGCGCGTCCGATGCCATCGCCGTGGCCGAAAACACATCGTCGGGATCGTCGGTCGGAATGACGTTCCAGTCGCCGGCAAGTACGACCGGGCGCTCCTCTGCAAGCAACCCGGCGGCATGGACGCGCAAGCGCTCCATCCAGGCGAGCTTGTAGGCGAACTTCTCGGTGCCGACCGGATTGCCGTTGGGGAGGTAGATAGAGGCGACGACGACACCGTTCACCTCGGCCTCGATGTAGCGGCTCTGCGCGTCATCGGGATCGCCGGGAAGGCCGATGCGACGCAGGGTCGGGGCGCCGCCCGGGGTCAGGATGGCGACGCCGTTGAAACCCTTCTGCCCGTGCCAGACGCCGTCATAGCCCGCCGCCTGGATCTCGCCGACCGGCAGCGTGTCGTCGGCGCATTTGAGCTCCTGCAGGCAGAGCACGTCCGGCTTCTGCTCCGCGAGATACTCGACAAGGCGGGGCATCCGCGCACGGATGCCGTTGATGTTGTAGGAGGCGATCTTCATGGCGGCTTTGATAGCCGCCGCAAGCTAGATCGAAAAGCTGGTCCCGCAGCCGCAGCCCGAGGCGGCGTTGGGGTTGGTGACCTGGAAGGCCGCGCCGCCGAGGCTTTCGACGAAATCGACCATGCTGCCGCGCACCAGATCGAGTGAAATCTGGTCAACCGCGAGTGTGACTCCGTCCGTCGCGGCGGTCACGTCGTCCGCCTCGACCGCGTCGGCAAGGCCGAAGCGGTACTGGAAGCCGGCGCAGCCGCCACCCTCGACCGAAAGCCTGAGGATCGCCGGCTTGTTCTGCTTCGCCGCGATCGCCGCGACCCGCGCCGCCGCGCTCGGGGAGAGGGAAATGTCGGCTGTTTCGCTCATGCCGCCCAGATAAGACCTCCGATCCGACAAAACCAGCCCTGGCGCGCCCGCGAGCGCTTGTGCCCGGCGCGAGATCGGACCATAGGACCGCCAACCCGCGACCAGCCGGAGCAATCATGAAAACCCGTGTCTATGTGACGCTCAAGAACGGGGTCCTCGACCCGCAGGGCAAGGCCATCCACCATGCGCTGGAGGGCCTCGGCTTTTCCGGCGTCAACGACGTGCGCGCCGGCAAGCTGATCGAGCTCGATCTCGATCCCGGGGTCAGCGAGGCCGAGATCGAGGAGATGTGCCGCAAGCTCCTCGCCAACACCGTCATCGAGAATTTCAGGATCGAACGCGCGGGAGCTGCGGCATGAAAAGCGCCGTCATCGTCTTCCCTGGATCGAACTGCGACCGCGACATGGCCGAAGGCCTGCGCATCGTCACCGGACGGGCGCCGACGATGGTCTGGCACCGCGAGACCGAGCTGCCCGACGGGCTCGACCTGATCGCGATCCCGGGCGGCTTTTCCTACGGCGACTATCTGCGCTCCGGCGCAATGGCGGCGCAGTCGCCGGTGATGCGCGCGGTGAAGGATGCCGCGGAGCGCGGCGTGTTCGTGCTCGGCGTGTGCAACGGCTTCCAGGTGCTGACCGAGACGCACCTCCTGCCCGGCGCGCTGATGCGCAATGCCGGCCTCTCCTTCATCTGCCGCGACGTGCCGCTGACCGTCGAGAACAGCCAGTCGGCCTTCACCGCGCGCTACGGCGCTGGCGAGGCGATCGCCATTCCGGTCGCCCATCATGACGGCAACTACCAGGCCGACGCGGCGACGCTCGACCGTCTCGAAGGCGAAGGCCGCGTCGCCTTCCGCTACGCGGCCGAGGTCAACGGATCGGCGCGCGGCATTGCCGGCATCCTCAACGAGGCCGGCAACGTGCTCGGCATGATGCCGCACCCGGAACGGGCGATCGAGAACGCCCACGGCCGCACCGACGGACGCCGCCTGTTCGAAGGCCTGCTCGAAGCGGTCAGCCAGCCCGCCTGAACGCGCCGGCACCTCGCCGGACCCCGCTCAGCTCGACATTGATCCGGATCTGCTCGGCCGTTTCGCTCGCGCGGGCGCCAGCCGTCGGGCGCGGCGGCTTCCTATGGATTGCAAGTTGCAATTAATAAGTAAGCTTATTATATTCCGGCTTATGGAACGATTCGCGATCGAAGTGGTCGAGACTGCGCACCTGCTGCGTCGCGCGTTCGACCGGCGCGTGGCTGTCCTGGGCTCGACCCGGGCGCAATGGCGGGTGCTGGCCAAACTGTCGCGGCGCGACGGACAGAAGCAGGTGGAGCTGGCCGAAGCGCTGGAGGTCGAACCGATCACCTTGTGCCGGATGGTCGACCGGCTCGAGGAAGCGGGTTTCGTGGAGCGTCGTCGCGACGAGGCGGATCGCCGGGCCTGGCGCATCCATCTGACTCCCAAAGCCGGGCCGATCCTCGCGCAGATCGAGGAGCTGGCCGATGCCGCCCATGCCGATTTCCTCGCCGGCATCCCCGCCGGGGACCGCGATGTCGCCCTGCGCGTGCTGGCGCAGGTGCGCGAGAACGTGAACGCAATGAGCGCCGCTGACGCAAGGGTGGATGCGTGATGAGTGAAGCCGATCCCAAAGTGCGCGCCGGAACCGGCGCGCCCGCCATGGCCGCCGATGCCGCGGTCTCCTCCGCCCCCCCGGAGACCGCCGGCAAGCGGCGGCCATGGCGCACCCTCCTGATGGTTTCGGTGCCGCTCCTCCTGGCGCTGATCGGCGGCTATATGTGGCTGACCTCCGGTCGCTACGTCTCGACCGACAATGCCTATGTCCAGCAGGACATGGTCGCGGTCGCGCCGGAGATTTCCGGGACGGTGAGCCAGGTCTTCGTGCGCGAGAACCAGCGGGTGCGCCGCGGCGATCTCCTGTTCCGCATCGACCAGCGGCCCTACCGGATCGCGCTCGCCAATGCCGAGGCGCAGATCCGCGCGGCCGAGGTCCAGGTCGCGCAGGCCTCGGCGCAGGTGGCAGGGACCGGTGCCGATATCAGGGGCGCCGAAGCGAACCTCGAATATGCCGAGCGGGATTTCGCCCGCTACCAGTCGCTGATCGATCGCGGCTTCACGACGCGCACGGCCTATGACGAGGCGTTGCACAATGTCGAGGAGGCACGCGAACGGCTCGCCAATGCGCGCGCGGCGGCGACCACCGCCCGCTCGGCGCTGACCGGCGGCGGTATTGCCGGACAGCCATCCGTCCAGGCGGCCCGGGTCGCCCGTGATCAGGCCTTGCTCAATCTCGCCCGCACCGAGGTGCGCGCGCCCGCCGACGGCATCGTCACGCAGACCGACCGGCTGCAGGCGGGCAATGCGGCGGTGGGCGGCGTTCCGGCGGTGACGATCGTGCGCAGCGCGACGACCTTCGTCGAGGCGAACTACAAGGAAACCGACCTCACCAACATGTATGTCGGCCAGCCGGCCGAGATCGAGCTCGACGCCTATCCGGGCGTCACCGTCCGCGGCCATGTCCAGAGCATCGGCGCCGGCACCGGATCGCAATTCTCGATCCTCCCTGCCCAGAACGCGACCGGCAACTGGGTGAAGGTGACGCAGCGCGTGCCGGTGCGGATCGCTGTCGACGGCGATCCCGGCCGGCCGCTGATCGCCGGCCTCTCGGCCGACGTCACGGTCGACACGAACGATCGCCCGCGCCAGCAGGTCGCGGTCCGGCGCTAGGCGCCATGGCGGAGGTCGCCCCCACCCACCTCTACGACATGAGCCCGGGCAAGCGGGCGGCGATCACGGTCGCCGTCATTCTCGCCATGCTGATGCAGGTGCTCGACACGACGATCGCCAATGTCGCGCTGCCGCACATGCAGACCAGCCTCGGCGCGACCCGCGACACCGTGAACTGGGTGTTGACCTCCTATATCGTCGCCTCCGCCATCGCCATTCCGATCACCGGCTGGCTCGCCGACCGGGTCGGGCGCAAGCCGCTCTTCGTCTGGTCAGTGATCGTCTTCACCATCGCCTCGATGCTCTGCGCCGCCGCGACCAGCCTCGAGGAGATGGTGCTGTTCCGCATCCTCCAGGGCATCGCCGGCGCCTTCCTCGTGCCGCTCGCCCAGGCTGTGATGTTCGACATCAACCGGCCGGAGAATCATGGCCGCGCCATGGCCTTGTTCGGCGCCGGCGTGATGGTCGGGCCGATCCTCGGCCCTGTGCTCGGCGGCTGGCTCACCGACAATTTCAACTGGCGCTGGGTGTTCCTCGTCAACCTGCCCATCGGCATCCTCGCGACCCTGATGCTGCTGCGTTTCCTGCCCGTGACGAAGATCGTCAGGCGGCGGTTCGACCTGTTCGGCTTCGCATTGCTCGCGCTCGCGCTCGGCGGCCTGCAGATGATGCTCGACCGCGGCGAGCAGGTCGACTGGTTCGACAGCTGGGAGATCTGGATCGAGACCGGCCTGTTCCTGGCCGGCGCCTGGATGTTCGTCATCCACATGCTGACCAGCAGGGCGCCCCTGTTCGATTCGACGATGTTCAGGGACCGCAATTTCGTCACCGGCATGCTGTTCATGGCCATCACCGGCGTGATGCTGCTCGCCGGCCTCGCGCTGCTGCCGCCGATGCTGCAGGGCCTGTTCGGCTATTCCGTGCTTCAGTCCGGCTTCCTCACCGCCCCGCGCGGCGTCGGCACCCTGATCTCGATGATCGTCGTCGGCCGGCTGGTCGGGCGGGTCGACGCGCGCGTGCTGATCTTCGTCGGTCTCGCGCTGATGGCGGTCTCGCTCTGGCAGATGTCGGGTTTCTCGCTCGAGATGGACCGGCGGCCGATCATCGTGAGCGGCGTCATCCAGGGCTTTTCGCTGGGCTTCCTGTTCGTGCCGCTGAACGCCCTCGCCTTCGGCACGCTCGATGCGCGCTTCCGCACCACTGCGGCGAGCCTCCTCAATCTCGCGCGCAACGTCGGCGGCTCGATCGGCATCTCGGTGGTGAGCGTGCTGCTCGCCCGCAACCTCCAGATCAGCCATGCCGACCTTGCGGCGCATGTCACGCCCGCCAGCCTGCCGCCGGTCGATCCGGCGATCGGCGCGGCCCAGCCGCTGACTGCTGCGGCGGCGGCGATGCTCGATGCGGAGGTGAACCGGCAGGCGCTGATGATCGCCTATATCGACGACTTCCACCTGATGATGATCGTCACCCTCGCCGCGATCCCGCTGCTTTTGCTGCTCCGGAAGGCGCGGGCCGGCGGCGGCACGCCCGTCATGGCCGACTAAAACACCCGCTTGCATCCGGGGGCCCGACGGTGGCAGCACATGCCATCCCCACGACTCACCCCGGAGTTGCATCCATGGACAGACGGACCTTCATCGCCTCATTGGGCGCGACCTCGGCGCTCGCCTTGCTTCCCTCGGCCGCACTCGGACAGGCGGCGACGGGAAGCCCCGATGCGGCTCTGACCGGCCTGCTCGACCGGATGTTCCTCTACTTCATGGAGACCAATCCGGAATATTCGACCATGCTCGGCCTCGATACCGGCGAGCATGCGGCGTGGAAGTCGCAGCTCACCGATTATTCCCCGGAGGCGCAGACGCGCGGTCTTGCCGACAACCGGCGCTTCAAGACCGAGATGGAGGGGATCGACCGGGCGCAACTCTCGGAAACCCGCAAGCTGCACTACGACACCGTCCGCTTCCTCGGCGACAGCCTGATCGAAGGGTTCGCCGTCCCCTACGGCAACAATGGCGTGGGCTACTCGCCCTATGTGATCAGTCAGCAGGACGGCGCCTATCAGTCGATCCCCGACTTTCTCGACCAGCATCATGCCGTGCGCACCGCCGCCGACGCCGACGCCTATCTGGCGCGGCTCGAAGCATTCGGCACGGCGCTCGACCAGAACAGCGAGAAGCAGCGCCAGGATGCGGCGCAGAACGTGTTCGCCCCCGGCTTCGCGCTCGATACCACGCTCGCCCAGCTCAACGCGCTGCGCAGCGTGCCGGCGGCCCAGACGGTGCTGGTCACCTCGATCGCCCGCAAGGCGCGCGAAGCCAGTCTCGGCGGCGACCATGCGACCCGGGCGGAAGCGATCGTGACCTCCAGGGTCTTCCCGGCACTCGACCGGCAGATCGCGCTGATCCGCGAACTGCGCGGCCGCGCGACGCAGGAGGCCGGCGTGTGGCGGCTGCCCGATGGCGGCGACTATTATGCCTCGGCCGTGCGCGGGGCGACCACCACCACCATGACGCCGGCGGAGGTCCACCAGCTCGGCCTGACGCAGGTGGCCGAGATCAGCGCGCGGATCGGCGAGTTGCTCGACGCACAGGGCATGGCGGGCGGCGAGGTCGGCGCACGGCTGACCGCGCTCAACGCCGATCCGGCCCAGCTCTATCCGAACACCGATGCCGGACGCGAGCAGCTCCTCGCGGATCTCAACCGCCAGATCGCGGGAGTCGACACGCTGCTGCCCCGCGCCTTCGCGACGCAGATCCGGGCGCAGGTCCGGGTGGTGCGCGTGCCCGAGTTCATCCAGGACGGTGCGCCCAACGGCTACTACAATCCGGCGCCGTTCGATAATTCGCGCCCCGCGCTCTACTATATCAATCTCAAGGACACCCACGACTGGCCGAAATACGGCCTGCCCTCGCTGACCTATCATGAGGCGATGCCGGGCCATCACCTGCAGATCAGCCTCGCGCAGGAAAGCCGCGACACGCCGATGCTGCTGAAGCTGTCCCCGTTCGGCGCCTATACCGAAGGCTGGGCGCTCTATGCGGAATCGCTGGCCGACGAGCTCGGCGTCTATGCGAACGATCCCCTTGGCCGGGTCGGCATGCTCCAGTCGCTGCTGTTCCGCGCCGTCCGCCTCGTCGTCGACACCGGCATCCATCACATGCGCTGGGACCGCGCCCGCGCGACCGACTATATGGTCGGCACCACCGGCTTCCCGCGCCCGCGCACCCAGCGCGAGATCGACCGCTACTGCGTCGCGCCGGGCCAGGCGTGCAGCTACAAGGTCGGCCACACCGTCTGGATGCGGCTGCGCGGCGAGGCGCAAACGGCGCTCGGCAACCGCTTCGACCTCAGGCAGTTCCACCAGATCCTGCTCAAGGGCGCGCTGCCGCTCACCATCCTGGAGCAGGAGGTGAATCGCTGGGTCGCATCGCAGCGGGCCTAGTGCGCCGCAGCCGGCTCCTCGACGGGCCTGGCCATCCGGATGAAGACCCAGCCGAGCAAGGCGGCCACCACCGCGAAGACGGCGCCGACGGCGAAGGCCGCCTGGTAGCCGCCGTTTAGCGCGACCAGCTCCGATGTGTTGACCGCGCGAAGAGACTCCGTGCGCGCGGCGGCGAGGCTCGCCAGCACCGCGAGGCCGAGCGCGCCACCCATCATGAAGCTGGTGTTGACGAGGCCGGAGGCGACGCCGGATTCGCTCGGGCTCACATCGCTCATCGCCGCGAGAAGGACCGGATTGAACGCCATGCCGGCACCGAGGCCGAGCAGCAGCATGCCCGGCAGGATGTCGATCACGAACGTGCCGTCGACCGGCGCGCGCGCGAACAAGGCGAGGCCGACCGCGCCGAGCCCCAAGCCGCAGACGATCGGCGCCCGTATGCCGAAGCGCATCACGACCTTCGCCGACAGGCCGAGCGAGAAGGCGGCCATGATCAGGTTCGCCGGCAGGAAGGCGAGGCCCACCTGCAGCGGATCGTAGTGCAGCACCTGCTGCATGTAGAGCGCGGAGAGGAAGAACCAGGCAAACATCGCCGCCGCCCAGAGCACGCCGATCACATTGGCGGTCGAGACGTTGCGCAGGCGGAACATGGAGAGCGGCACCAGCGGATGGGCGACGCGCGATTCGATGACGAGGAAGGTCGCGAGCAACACCGCCGCCGCGCCGAACAGGCCGAGCGTCTGCGGCGAGGTCCAGCCGGTGATATTGCCGTTGATGACCGCATAGACTGCGAGCAGCATGCCGGCCGTGACCGTCAGGGCGCCGGAGATGTCGAGGCGCGGATCGGCCTCCTCATTGTGGGTGTCCGGGAGCAGTTTCAGCGAGAAGGCGATCACGGCCGCGCCGATCGGCAGGTTGACGAGAAAGATCCAGTGCCAGTTGAAGGCATGGGTGATGACGCCGCCGAGCATGGTCCCGATGCTGCCACCGGCGGAGGCGACGAAGGCGTAGACGCCCATCGCCCTGGCACGCTCGGCCGGTTCGGGAAACAGGTCCATGATCAGCGACAGCGCCACGGCGGCGATCACCGCGCCGAAAATGCCCTGCGCCGCGCGCGCCGCGATCAGCACCTCCTGCGACTGGGCAAGACCGCAGGCGAGCGAGGTCAGTGCGAAGCCGGCAATGCCGATCAGGAACCATCTGCGGTGGCCGTAAAGATCGCCGAGGCGACCGCCGAGCAGCAGGAAGCCGCCAAAGGTCAGCACATAGGCGTTGAGCACCCAGGCGAGCGACGTGTCGTTGAAGCCGAGATCGGCCTTGATCGACGGCAGGGCGACGGTGACGATGGTCGTGTCGAGCACGTCGATCAGCACACCGAGGCAGAGCACGGTGAGCGCGAGCCAGCGGCGGTCGATGGTCCCGGTCGCACCCCGGCTGCCCTGGTCGTCCGTCATGCCGTTCTCCCTTGCCCCTCCCTACGACGAACGACGATGGGGAAACCCGCATGCCACGTCATCGAGGACAGGTCGCCGGGAGATCGCGCACGCGCCCCGGCCGTATCAGGCCGCCCCGGCGTCAGCCGTTATGCCTGGCGATCCAGTCCTCGAGCACGGGGGCGATGCGGCCGCGCCACTTGCTGCCATTGAAGATGCCGTAGTGGCCGACATTCTCGGCGAGATGGTATTTCTTGAGACGGGCGGGAAGCCTGGTCGAGATGTCGAGCGCCGCTTTGGTCTGGCCGATGCCGGAAATGTCGTCGCGCTCGCCTTCGATCGCCAGCACCGCGACATCGGTGAGCGCCGCAGGATCGACCGGCCGGCCGCGATGGGTCATCTTGCCCCGCGGCAGCGCGTGGCGCTGGAAGACGACGTCGATCGTCTGCAGATAGAATTCCTGGGTCATATCGCAGACCGCACGATATTCGTCGTAGAAATCCTTGGTCGAATCCGCACTCTCGCCATCGCCCTCGACGAGGTGCTTGAACATGCCCCAGTGGCTGACGAGGTGGTTGCCGAAGTTCATCGCCATGAAGCCGGCGAGCTGGAGGAAGCCCGGATAGACCTTCCGGCCCGCGCCCGGATAGAGATAGGGCACCGTCACGATCACGTTGCGCTGGAACCATTCGAACGGGCGCTGGGTCGCGACGGTATTGACCTCGGTCGGCGCCTTGCGGGTGTCGATCGGACCGCCCATCATGGTCAGCGTCTTCGGCCGCGCAGGATTGCCGTCGGCGCTCATCAGGCAGGCGGCGGCATAGGCCGGCACCGACGGCTGACAGACCGCGAGCAGATGCGCGCCGGGGCCGATATGCTCCAGGAACGCGATCAGATAGTCGATATAGTCGTCGAGGTCGAAGCTGCCGTCCTCGAGCGGCACCAGCTTCGCGTCGCGCCAGTCGGTGATATAGACGTCGTGCCCTGGCAGCATCCGCTCGACCGTGCCCCGCAGCAACGTCGCGAAGTGGCCCGACATCGGCGCAACGATGAGCAACCGGGGCGAGCCTTCGATCGTCTTTCCGCCGGCGCCGACGCGGACGAAGCGCTTCAGCTGGCCGAACGGCTTGCGCAGAACCACCTCTTCCCGGACCGCGACGGCCTCGCCGTCGATCGTCGTGCTGGTCAGCCCGAATTCCGGCTTGCCGCGCGGCGCGGCGGCATGGGCGAACACGTCGAGCGCCGAGGCGGCGATCGGCCCCATCTGCGAATAGGCCAGCGGATTGATCGGATTCTGCATCCACGCCGCGCCCATATTGGCGAGCGTGCTGGCTCCGGCGAGGAGCGAGCGTTGCATCTCGTAGGCGTCGTATAGCATCCGAGTCTCCCCACCCCTTGCCGCAGTGCAGCACCTTATGGTCGGTCGGAATGGTCAGGTCTACACAGGAATGATGCAGCGCATCAAAAGACCCGTCGCCGGACAGCGCCATTGAGCGCTCCGCAAGGCGCTGCTAGGTCGCCTGTCATGGCTGGGGAGACCAAGGACGCGCCGCGGGGCAAGATCGGCAATTTGATCGTCATCTGGCGCCATGCCCTGCGCTACAAGGGACTGCTGTCCGGCGCCGGCATCGCGTTGCTGCTCGCGGCCGGCGCGACGCTGGCGATTCCGGACGGGTTCCGCCGGTTGATCGACCGCGGATTCGCCAGCGGCGGCGCAACCGAGATCGGGCACCTGTTCAACTATCTGCTGATCATGGTCCTGCTCCTCGCGACGGCGACGGCATTCCGGTTCTATTTCGTGTCGATGCTGGGCGAGCGCGTGGTCGCCGACATCCGGACCGCGCTCCACGACAATATGCTCCGCCTCGAACCGCGCTTCTTCGAGGAGAACCGCCCCTCGGAGATCGCTTCCCGCATCACCGCCGACACCGCGGTGATCGAGATGGTGGTCGGATCGACCGTCTCCCAGGCGCTGCGCAACCTGGTGATGGGCGTGGGCGGGATCATCTACCTGTTCGCACTCGCGCCGATGATGACGGCGGGGCTGCTGCTCGGGATTCCGTTCGTGATCATCCCGGTCGTCCTGCTGGGCCGCCGCGTCCGCAACATCTCGCGGGCGAGCCAGGACCGGATTGCCGACCTCGGCTCGATCGTCGCGGAAACACTGGGGGCGATGAAGATCGTCCAGGCGTTCGGCCAGGAGCAGCGCGAGAGCGGCCGGTTCCGCGAGGCGGTCGCGCGCACGCTGGAGACCGCACGCCGCCGCGTGAGGTTGCGCGCCATCCTGACGGCGATCGTCATCACCATGGTCTTCGGCGGCATCACCTTGCTGATGCGTCAGGCCGCGATCGACGTGTCCCAAGGGTCGATCAGCGGGGGCACGGTGGCCGCATTCGTCGTCACCGGGGCGATCGTCGCCGGCGCTTTCGGGGCGCTGACCGAAGTCTATGGCGAGTTGCTCCGCGGCGCCGGCGCGGCCGGGCGGATCACCGAGCTGATGGCCGAGGTCCCGCAGATCCGCGCGCCCGCCGCACCCGTCGCGCTGCCCGAGCCCGTCGAGGGCAGGCTCACCTTCGAGAAGGTGACCTTCCAGTATCCCACCCGGCCGGAGGTCAGCGCGCTCCATGCGTTCGATCTCACGGTGGCCCCCGCGGAGACGGTGGCCGTGGTCGGCCCGTCGGGGGCCGGCAAATCGACATTGTTCCAGCTCGCCCAGCGTTTCTACGATCCGCAGGAAGGTGCGGTGCGGATCGACGGCGTCGATCTGCGCGAGGCGGATCCGGCCGATCTGCGCGCGCGGATCGCCTATGTGCCGCAGGAGACGGTGATCTTCGCCGCGTCGGCGCGCGACAACCTGCGCTACGGTCAATGGGACGCGAGCGACGAACAGCTCTGGGCGACGGCCGAAGCCGCCAATGCGGCGGAGTTCCTGCACAAGCTTCCCGACGGGCTTGACACCTATCTCGGCGAGGGCGGCGCGCGCCTGTCCGGTGGCCAGCGGCAGCGGGTCGCCATCGCCCGCGCCCTGCTCCGCGACGCACCGCTGCTCCTGCTCGACGAGGCGACCTCGTCGCTCGATGCCGAGAGCGAGCGGCTGGTTCAGGTTTCGCTTGAGCGGCTGTTCGAGGGGCGGACCACGATCGTCATAGCGCACCGCCTTGCCACCATCCGCGCCGCCGACCGGATCATCGTCATGGAGCATGGCCAGATCGTTGAGGAAGGCAATCACGACGCCCTGAGCGCCCGCGGCGGTCTCTATGCCCGCCTCGCCCGCCTCCAGTTCGAAGGGCTGGCCGCCTAGCCGGAGTTTCCGGCGCCGAAAGCGGCGGCAACCCGGCTCGCGGGCCCAGGCGACAGGCCCGGGACCACCGGTCGGCGACCCCCCCCCTGCGGGACGGCTGATAATGACACTCCCCCACAGGCTCGCATACCGGCCGGCAACGACGCATATGGAACGGAACGATGTGCGGACCCGATTGCCCGGATCGGCTCCCCGGATGACGCGGATCGCCTCCCGCCGGTTGCGGCCTGATCCACCGACGAGAGCTGGCGGGAGGACTTCGAACCGCTGAAGCGCGGGCAGCAATGCAATGCCTGCCGAAATTCGGGCACTCCGGGCGCGACGATGAGCGCTCCTGTCGCCTGGCCGCACAGGCGCGCCTGACGATCTGCGTGGCAACGAACATCGCAACGAAAAAGGGCGGCCCCGAAGGACCGCCCTGTCTCGTGCCGCGCCGGCTGCATCCTAGTTGAAGTTCGCGTAGGCCTCGTTGCCGACGAACCCCATTGACTGGACGTTGGCGCGCTTGGTGACGGCGAGCACCTCGTCCACCGTCTCGTAACGCGCTTCCGGGTGCGGCTGCAGGTGCAGCTCCGGCACCGGCCGCATCGTGGTCGTGATGTCCAGATACTGACGCAGCGTCACCAGGTTCACCGGCGCACCGTTCCACGTCACCGTATTGTCCGGCATGATCACGATCTTGTTCTTGACCGGATCGATCGGCGGCGGCGTGTTGGTGTTGTTGTCGACCGGCAGGTCGAGCTTCACCGCGTGGGTCTGGATCGGGATGGTGATGATGAACATGATCAGGAGCACCAGCATGACGTCGATGAGCGGCGTCGTGTTGATGTCCATCATCGGTTCGCCGGCGTCGGAAGATACCGCGGCACCCATAATCGTAGCTCCTAACTAAAACCGATCAGAACCGGATGCCGCCGCGGGGCGGTGGTTCGGAGATGAATCCGACTCGCGAGAAGCCGGCGCGTTGCATCGTGAAGATCGCGCCGCCGAGGCAGCGCCACGGCGTGTTGATGTCGCCCCGGATATGCGCCTCGGGAAGCTCGGTCACGTTGGCCGGACCGCCCTGCTTCTCGATCTCCTGCTCAAGCTTCGCGACCGCGCGGGTGAGAAGATCCTCGGAGTTCACGCGGCTCAGGCCCCAGTAGACCTCGCACTGACCGTTCACGGCCCGAACGGAGAGGTTCACGTTCTCGGGCTTGGTCTGGGTCGGCTGGAAGTCCACCTTCGGCAACTCGAGCGGAACCGACTGCAACACGACGGGGACCGCGATGAGGAAGATGATCAGCAGCACCAGCATGACGTCGACGAGCGGCGTCGTGTTGATGTCGGACATCGGTGTGTCTTCGTCACCGGATTCGCCGACCTGCATGGACATAGTATCAGTTCCTATCCTGGCTCACCGCCGCCACGCGGGCGACGGTTCAACGTGTGACGGCGGGGCCCGCACCAACCGGCCCCGCCGCCATCATCTCATTAGGCCTTGGGCGCGGTCGTCGCAGCGCCGGCGGCCGGACGGGCCGGTGCGGCAGCGGCCGGACGGGCCGGCGCGGCAGCGCGGACGGTCGGCTTGAGCGCACCGCCCGAGACCAGGTAGCCGTGGACGTCGTTGGCGAAGCGGGCGAGCTCCTCGCTGATCGCCTTGTTGCGACGCTGCAGCCAGTTGTACTGCATCACGGCCGGAACCGCGACGACGAGGCCGAGCGCGGTCATGATCAGCGCCTCGCCGACCGGACCGGCGACCGCGTCGATCGACGCCTGACCGGACGCGCCGATCTTGATGAGCGCGCGATAGATGCCGACGACGGTGCCGAACAGACCGACGAACGGCGCGGTCGAACCGACGGTGGCGAGCAGCGCGAGGCCGGTCGCGAGCTTGGCGTTGATCGCGCCCTGGCTGCGCTGGAGCGAGTTCTGCATCCAGTCATGCTGGTCGACGGGGTCGGTCAGCTTGGTGTGCTGCTCTTCGGCAAGCAGACCGTCATCGACGATCTGGCGATAGGCGCCATTCTTGGCGAGCTTGTTCGCCCCGTCACGCAGGTTCGGCGATTGCCAGAAGGCCGTGCGCGCGCGCTTGCCCTCGTTGATGATTTTCTGCTGCTCGATGAACTTCACGAAGAAGACGTACCACGAGCCCACCGACATCGCGACGAGGATGCCAAAGGTGAGGTAGGCGATGAGACCGCCCTGCTCGAGCGCGGCCATCAGGCCATAGGGGTTTTCGCCGGCCGCGGCGGGTGCTGGTGCTGCCATTTTAGTAGTCCCTCTCAGTTAATTCGGTTGAAGTTGGAAATCGGGTGTTGGACGGCGATCAATTGTCCTGAATCTGCCATCGAATGGGAGGCGCGTTGTACGTGTCCGTGGTGACCGCCCCGGTATTGTCCCGCGCAGGGGTAAAGCGCGCCCGGCTGGTGAGCAGCCGGCAGGTCGTCGAGTCGAGCGACGACGAGCCGCTGGACCCGGTAACCGAGCAGGCTGTCACGCGGCCGTTGGCGCCAACGGTCAGACGTACCCGTACCGTTCCCGCTTCGCCGTTGCGCAGCGCCGATGACGGATAGTCATCCGCGCTGATCAGACCCTGCAGGTTGGCGCGCGGCGCCACCGGCTGGACGACGCGCGGCGGCGGCGGAGGCGCGGGGGGCGCCGGCGGTGCCGGGGGCGCGGTCGGGGTGATGACCACCGGCGGCGCGACCCGCACGGTCGTGACCGGCGGCGGGGGCGTATTGGTACGGACCAGCGGCGGCGGCGACACGACTGGAGGCGGCGGTGCCTCCTTCGGCGGCGGGGGCGGCGGCTCCTCGGGGGGCGGCGGCTCCTCGGTCACGTCGAACGTCTTCAGGTCTTCCTGTACGTTCTTGACGAACTTGTAGGCCAGACCGGTCACGAAGGCATACCCAAGCAGGGCGTGCAGCAGCGCCACCATGACGATGGCCCACATCCGGCCCCGGGTCATTCCCTGATCAACGTATGACATTAATCAGCCGCGCTCCCTCTCTAGTCGTGCTAACGGACCGTCCTGTCGAAACGCAGCGGCCGCATTCTGGTTTACTCCATGCATGGGGACATGGACGCGGTCGGTGTCTCTATAGTGACAGTTTCCGCGACGCAATCCTTCATGTCCCTGTGAGCATGGCCGATTTCCGCCGCAATGCAAGGTTAATGCGGCTGCCCGTACGAAAATCGTATACGATGGCATAGAGGTGAATGATGCGACCCAAACAGTGGTTTTTTGCCGTGTCGGCGACCCTCCTTTTTTGCCAACCCGTTGACTCTCAAAACCTTCCCCCGCCCCAGCCCTGGACGGCCAGCTATGCGGACCTCGCCGATCTCGCGATTCCGGCGGCGGTCACCGCGCATGTCCGGGTCGAACGCGGGCGCGCGCTTTCCGAACGCGATGCTCCGAATGTCCCGCCTGGATACAGGCGATTCCTTGTCGAGGCGGGAATCGTTGCCCTGATTCGCGGCCCTGCCGAGCTGCCTCAGCAGGTGCGGTACCTGGTCGACCTGCCGAACGAGAATGGCCGCGCCGCCCGCATCCGCCGCGGCACCGAATATCTCGTCCTGGCCGCGCCCGCGACCAACCGTCCCGGCGAAATCCGCCTGGTCGCGCCCGACGCCCAGCTTCCCTACGACGTGGCGACCGCCGGCCGGCTGCGCGACATCCTGCGCGAAGCGACCCAGGCCAACCCCGCCCCGCGAATCACCGGCATCGGCCGGGCATTCCACGTACCGGGTTCTTTGCCCGGTGAAAGCGAGACCCAGTTCTTCCTCCAGACCGCAGATGGCCGGCCGATCTCGCTGACCGTGCTGCGGCGACCGGGCGAGACACCGACCTGGGCTGTGGCGCTCTCCGAGATCGTCGACAATGCGGCAGAACCGCCGGCGGCCGATACGCTGCTCTGGTACCGTCTCGCCTGCACGCTGCCGCCGGCGCTGCCCCGGCAGAGCCTGGCGGAGGCCGGCCCCGACGAGGCCCGCGCGATCGAATCGGACTATCGCGTGATCAGGCAGGGGCTCGGCGCGTGCGTGCGCAACCGCCGCCCGCGATAGCCGCCTAGAACGACGACAGCTCGACGCCGACGCCGGCGCAGTCGGGATAGATGTCCGGCTTGCTGGTCGAGACCCGGATCGCGGTGACACCGCGCCGGGCGGCGATCAGGTCATAGATCTCGCGCGCCACCGTCTCCTGCAGGTTGAACCGCCGCCCCGCGACAAGCGCGCCGATCCCGGTGCGCAGGAAATCGTAGTTCCACGCGCTCGCCGCCGCGTCGCTGGTCGGAAAGGAGCGCTCGTCGACCCACACCTCGACGTTGACGATCAGGCGCTGCGGATTGCCCACCTCGAAATCATGGAAGCCGATGTCGACGTCGAGCGCATAGCCATCCAGCACGATCTTGCGCGTGCGCGGCTGGAGCCGGTCGGGAACGAGGCCGTCGAGGCGGGCGATGGTATCGGTCATTTCAGCTCCAGGAATTGCACATCGCGCGGCAGCGAGAGAAAGCGCTGGCCACCATCCAGCAGGATCGTCTGTCCCGTGTAGCTGGGCGTCGCGATGATGAAGCGCAAGGCCGCGACGATCTCGGCGACGTCGACCCCGCGTCCCAGCGCGTTGAGGCTGTGGACCTTCTCGAAATTGTCGCGGGTCTGGGGGCCGGAGACCATCGTCACCGACGGCGCGATCCCGCACACCCGGATCGCCGGCGCGAAGGCGCGGGCGGTGAGCTCGGTGAGGCCAGCGAGGCCGAGCTTCGAGACCGTGTAGGTAAAGAAGTCGGGATTGGGGGCGGCCAGCTTGGCGTCGAGCAGGTTGACGACCAGCGCCGGTCCGGCCTCGACGTGTGCGGCGAAGGCCTGCGACAGCAGGGCCGGCGCGCGCAGGTTGATGTCGAGATGGGCGTTCCAGCCCTCGACGGTGAAGTCGCCCGCCGAATCGAGCGCGAATCGCGAGGCGTTGTTGACCAGCAGCCGCGCCGGCGGGAGACCATCCAGTGCGGCCATGATCGTGGCGGCGGACGCGGGATCGGCAAGCTCGGCCTGGACGGTCGATCCGCCAACCTCGGCGGCGAGCGCTTCCGCCTCGGTCTTTGAACGGTTGTGGTGAATGAGGACGTGCCAGCCGTCCGCGGCGAGCGCGCGGACGATCTCGGCGCCGATCCGTTTCGCGCCGCCGGTGACGATCGCCGTGCGAGGCCCTTCCAGTTCCGACATGCCCCGCGCTTAGCGGGGTGCCTGGCGCAAGGCCAGCGCGCGGTGCGGGCCGGCATCCGATCGCGGCCGTTGCCGGACGGAGGTGCCGGCCCTAGATGCCGGTTATGCCGGAAACCGCGCCTCCGCCTGCCGATCTCGCCGGTCTCGGCCTCGCCGAGATCGCACGGCTGGCCGAAGAGCGCCGACTGCCGCCGGTGGAGAAATGGAATCCCGCGCATTGCGGCCACAGCGAGATGCGGATCGCGCGCGACGGCACCTGGTTTCACCAGAACAGCCCGATCGGACGGCCGGCGATGGTCCGGCTGTTCTCGACGATCCTGAGGCGCGAGCCGGACGGGCGGTTCGTGCTGGTGACCCCGGTCGAGAAGCTCGACATCGACGTCGAGGACGCGCCCTTCGTCGCTGTCGAGGTCAAAAGCGAGGGGGAAGGCCGCAGCCGCCGCCTCGCCTTTCGCCTCAACACCGGCGACCTGGTCGTCGCCGGACCCGAGCGCCCGCTCCGGTTGGGCGAGCGGCCCTATCTCCTCGTCCGCGCCGGGCTCGAGGCGCTGGTCGCCCGCCCGGTCTATTACGAACTCGTCGACGCCGCCCTGACCGAAGGCAGCGACCCGTCCGGGCTGTGGAGCAACGGCGCCTTCTTTCCGCTGGAGGCGGCGGCATGAGTCTCGCCGACACCCTGCGCGACGCGCTGGAACGCGGCCGGCACCGCAGCCCGGTGCTGATCCCCGGCGACGTGCTGGAGAGCGAGGAGGCCGGGATCACACCGGCGGCCGTGCTGGTGGCGGTGGTCGACCGGCCCGAGCCGACCGTCATCCTCACCATGCGGCCCGAGACGATGCGCCGCCATGCCGGGCAGATCAGCTTCCCGGGCGGGCGGATCGATCCCGACGATGACGGCCCCGTCGCCGCCGCGCTGCGCGAGGCGGAGGAGGAGATCGGCCTGCCGCCTTCCAGGGTCGAGGTGATCGGCCTCGCCGACATCTACCGGACGGTGACCGGCTTCGAGGTGACGCCGGTGGTCGGCATCGTGCCGCCGGGCCTCGAGCTCACGCCCCATCCGGGCGAGGTCGCGGCGATGTTCGAGGCGCCGCTCGCCTATCTGCTCGATCCCGCCCACCAGCACGAGCGCACCGCGATCTGGCGCGGGCACGAGCGGACCTATTTCGAGATCGAGTGGGAGGGCCAGCGCATCTGGGGCGCGACCGCCGCGATGATCGTCAACCTGTCGCGCCGGCTGGAGCTCACGGCATGATCCTGCCCGACGCTGCCTGGCGGAGCCGATCCGGCCTGACGAAGCTGCTCGATGTGCTCGGAGCGGGCGAGGGCGAGACACGATTCGTCGGCGGCTGCGTGCGCGACACATTGCTCGGGCTCGAGGTCAGCGATGTCGATCTTGCCACCCGTCTCGCGCCGAAAGAGGTGCTGGCCCGGCTGGAGGCGGCGCGGATCAAGGCGGTGCCGACCGGCCTCGCCCACGGCACGGTCACGGCCGTTATCCACGGCTGGCCAGTCGAGGTGACCACGCTGCGGCGCGACGTCGCGACCGACGGGCGGCGCGCCACCATCGCCTATACCGGCGACTGGCGGGAGGACGCGGCGCGGCGCGACTTCACCATCAATGCGCTGTCCGCCGATCCCGGCAGCGGCGAGGTCTTCGACGATTTCGGCGGCCTCGCCGACCTCGAGACGCGCACCGTCCGCTTCATCGGCGATCCGCTGACCCGCATTGCGGAGGATCATCTGCGCATCCTGCGCTTCTTCCGCTTCCATGCCCGGTTCGGCGCGGGGGCGCCCGATGCGGCGGGACTCGAGGCCTGTGCGCAGCGGGCCAACGACCTGATGGCCCTGTCGCGCGAGCGGATCGCCGACGAGCTCCTGAAGCTGCTCGCCCTGCCGGATCCGGGGCCGACCGTCGCGCTGATGATTGAACGTGGCATCCTGCTGCCCGTCCTGCCGGAGATCGCGAGCGCCGGACGGCTGGCGACGTTGGTCGAGACCGAGCAGCGCGCGGGAATTGCGCCGCATCCGATCCGCCGCCTCGCCGCCCTCCTGCCGCGGGACCGGGATATCGCCGCAGCCGTCGGCGCACGCCTGCGATTGTCGAAGCGGGCGGCGGCGCGCCTCATTTCGGCCGCCGACCCGGGTCTCGAAGCGCCAGGCATCCTGGCGTACGAAATCGGCGGCGAGGAAGCGGTCGACCGGCTGCTGCTGGCCGGGGAGACGGAGATGGATCTTTCCGGGCTTCAGAACCGGCAGCGTCCGCGAATCGGGATCAGCGGCGGCGACCTGATCGCGATGGGCCTCGCGCCGGGGCCACTGGTCGCGAAGACGTTCCAGGCGGTCGAGCGCGAATGGGCGCGTTCAGGCTTTCCGGAGGACAGGGAGGCCGTCCGCGCGCTGGCGCGCCGGCATGTCGATCAGGCGCTGCGATCGAGCCAGTAGGCCAGCGCCTCCTCGGCCGGCATCGCCTTGGCGTACAGATAACCCTGCCCGTAGGTGCAGCCGAGTTCACCCAGCGCCGTCGCCAGTGCTTCGGTCTCGATGCCTTCGGCGGTGGTCTGCATGCCGAGCGCAGCGGCGAGCGAGAGGATGGCGCGGACGATGGCGCGCGAATCGTGATCCTCGAGCATGCCGGTGACGAAGCTCTGATCGATCTTCAGGAGATCGATCGGCAGCGTCTGCAGCGATTCCATAGAGGTATAGCCGGTGCCGAAATCGTCCATCGCGATCCGGACATCGAGCCGCTTCAACGCGGCGAGCGTCCGCGCGACCCGGTCGGGATCGTGCGCGATCGCGCTTTCGGTCAGTTCCAGCGTCAGACGATCGCCCGAGATTCCCGCTGCGGCGAGCGCGCCGGCAACAGCGCCGACGACATCGTCGCGGCTGATCTGGATGAAGGAGAGGTTGACGCTGATGTTGAGCGGCAGGCGGGTGCCCGTCCGCCGGTCCCAGTCGGCGAGGGTCTGGGTCGCATGGTCGAGCGCCCAGCGGCCGAGCTGGACGATCAGCCCCGATTCCTCGGCGACCGGAATGAATTCGGCCGGCGAGATGATCTGGCCCTCATGCTCCCAGCGGGCCAGCGCCTCGAAGCCGGAGATCCGGTCGCTCGACAGTTCGATCAGGGGCTGGAACGCCAGGGTCAGCGCCTCACTCTCGATCGCCACGCGAAGTTCTGTTTCCAGGCTGAACTGGCGGCGCACTGCCTGTGCCTCGACCGGCTCATAAACCTGCGTCGCACCGGCGCGCTTGGCGCGCTTCAGCGCGAACTGGGCGTTGCGCAGCACCTCGTCGGCACTCGCGACGCTGCTGGTGAGCGCGGCGCAGCCGATCGCGCAATCGACCCGGATCTCGAGGTCGGAGAGACGGAACGGCAGGGTCAGCACGGCCTTGATCCGCTCGGCGGCGCGCATCGCGTCGGCCATGCCGCGGTTGAGGCGCATCAGGATGCCGAACTCGTCGCCCGACGTGCGGGCGAGCGTGTCGGTCGGGCGCAAGGCGGAGACGAGGCGGCGCGCGAAGGTGATGAGCAGCTCGTCGCCGGCCATCGCGCCCATGCATTCGTTGACCCGGCTGAAACGGGTCATGTCGACCGCGAGCACGGCGTACTGCCCGTCCCGGAAGTTCGGGTCGGCAAGGACGGCGTCGACCTTCTCGTTGAAGGACAGGCGATTGGGAAGGCCGGTCAGCGTGTCGCGGAGCATTTCCGAGCGCAGGCTCTTCTCGGTCTCGACCTGCGCGGTCTTGTCGATGAGCGACAACAGCATCCGTCCCGGCTGGCCGGCGACCTTCTTCAACCGGGCGAAACGGACGGTGAAGTGGCGGCCGGCGACCGGCCGGCCGTCGGTCGTGTCGAACTGATGCGCCGATTCCGCGCCCTTGATGAAGGCGGCGAGCCGCGACCCGATCGGCCCGGCGCGCAGGATCGGCACGCGGGCAACCGAGCGATCGCCCAGTCGCTCATCCCACTCCGCGATGAATCGGAACAGGTCGTTGGCGCAGTCGATATGGGATTCGTCTTCCTCGAGCGTGATCATCGCAGCCGCGATCGGCAGCGCGTCGAGATAGGCCTGCCGGACCGTCTCGAGTATGGCCCCTACCTGGGACGCGGCGGCGAGGGCGACGCCCGCCTCCCCGGCACCGGCCGGGGCCGATTTCTCCTCCGCGCGCTTTGCTGCAGTCTGCATGGTCCGGCCGTTAGACGAATAGGGTTAACGTATCATTGAGGCGGCGGAGCGGTCGCAACGGTAACCGCCTGTCCCCGCTACGAAAAGCGGAATTCAGAAGCGGTTGTCGCGAGGAAAGCCCATCGGCGGCATCCGCCCTGCCGCCCCGCGCGCGGTCCGCCACGGATTGAGGTCGCTTTCGGTGCGGGTCCGGCCGCCCTCCCCGCCCATCGGCCAGGAGAGGCCCTCGGCGAACAGGAACGTGGTCGCGTCGGCGAGCCCGCCGTCGCGGTAGCGCTGCAACTGGACGCCCTGGCCACGACCCATTTCGGGCAGTTCGGCGATGGGATAGACCACCATCTTCCGGTTCTCGCCGATCACCGCGACATAATCGTGCCCGGCGCCGACCGGACGGATGACGCGGAGCTTCGCACCGGTGCGCAGGTTCGCCACCTGCTTGCCCTTGCGTGTCTCGGCGACCGCGCCGGCCGCCGGCGTGACGAAGCCGCGCCCGTCGGACGAGGCGAGGAGAAGCTTCTCGGCGCGGCTGGCGGGGAACAGGGCGACGATGTTCCCCTCCCCCTCGATGTCGACCATCAGCTTGACCGGTTCGCCGAAGCCGCGCCCGCCGGGCAGCTTGTCGGCCGCCAGCGTATAGAAGCGTCCGTCCGAGGCGGCGAGCAGCAGCTTGTCGGTGGTCTGGGCGTGAAACAGGAAGGCCAGGCTGTCGCCCTCCTTGAACTTCAGCGCCTCCGGATTGGTGAGCTCGACATGGCCCTTCATCGCGCGGATCCAGCCGCGCTTCGAGAGGATCACGGTGATCGGCTCGCGCTCGATCATCGCCTCGAGCGGGATTTCCCGTGCGGGCGCGGCTTCCTCGATGAGGGTGCGGCGGCGCCCGAGTTCGGTTTCGGGCCCGTAGCGCTCGCGCAGCGCCGCGAGGTCCTTCTTGAGCCGGCTGCGCTGGCGCGCCGGCGAATCGACCAGTTTCTGCAGGTCCTCCCGCTCGGCGATCAGGTCGTCGCGCTCCTTGCGAAGCTGCATCTCCTCCAGCTTGCGCAGGGACCGGAGACGCATGTTGAGGATCGCCTCGGCCTGACGGTCGGTGAGCGCGAACTCGGCGATCATCACCGGCTTGGGCTCGTCCTCAGTGCGGATGATCTCGATCACCCGGTCGAGATTGAGGAAGGCGACGATATAGCCTTCGACCAGCTCCAGCCGGTCGTCGATCTTGCCGATCCGGTGCCGGGCCCGGTTGACCAGCACCTCGATCTGGAACGCGACCCATTCGCCCAACACCTCGCGCAGGCCCATGACGCGCGGCGTGCGGCTCGCGTCGAGCACGTTGAGATTGAGGGAAATGCGGACCTCGAGGTCGGTCAGCCGGAACAGGCTGTCCATCAGCACGTCCGGCTCGACCGTCCGGGCGCGCGGTTCCAGCACGATGCGGATCTGCGTGTCGGATTCGTCGCGCACGTCGGCGAGGATCGGGAGCTTCTTCTCGGAGATGAGCGCGGCGACCTGCTCGATCAGCTTGCCCTTCTGGACCTGATAGGGAATTTCGCTGACCACGGCCGACCAGCTCCCCTGCGGCCCCTTCTCGATCGACCAAGTGGCGCGGACGCGGAAAGCGCCGCGTCCGGTCGCATAGGCGGCCGCGATGATCTCGGGCGCGTCGACGATCCTGCCGCCGGTCGGAAAGTCCGGCCCCTTCACGAAGCCCATCAGCGCCGCGTCATCCGCCTTCGGATCGTCGATCAGGTGGGTGGCAGCGTCGATCAGTTCCGCGACATTGTGCGGCGGGATGCTGGTCGCCATGCCCACCGCGATCCCGCTCGCCCCGTTGGCGAGCAGGTTCGGGAACAGGCCCGGAAAGACTTCCGGCTCTTCCTCCTCGCCATTGTAGGTGGGGCGGAAGGCGACCGTGCCCTCGTCGAGCCCGGCCATCAATTCGCCCGCCGCCGCGGTCAGCCGCGCCTCGGTGTAGCGCATCGCCGCAGCGTTATCGCCATCGACATTGCCGAAATTGCCTTGTCCGTCGACGAGCGGATAGCGCAGCGAGAAATCCTGGGCGAGGCGGACCATCGCGTCATAGACCGACTGGTCGCCATGCGGATGGTATTTGCCGATCACGTCGCCGACGACGCGCGCGCATTTCTTGTAGCCCGCCGCCGGATCGAGCCGGAGCAGCCGCATCGCCCACAGGAGGCGTCGGTGCACCGGCTTCAGGCCGTCGCGCAGGTCCGGCAGCGACCGGGCGGTGATCGTCGAGAGGGCATAGACGAGGTAGCGCCGGGAAAGAGCGTCGTCGAACGGAGCCTCGACGACGGTGTCGAATTCGTCACTCATACAATGGCGTTAGCAGGGCGGAATCGCCGACGCGAGCCTGCTCTTGCATCGATTGTTGTTATGTAATAACATTACTGTCGAGCCGGCTCTTCTGAATAGCAGACCAACAGAGGAGGCCAAGACATGCGCCGATCATTTCCCCTGGTCGCCATCCTGCTCGCATCCTGCGGCCCGACCCAGAACAGAAGTTCGCTTCCAGCTCAGGTCGACATGGAGCCCATGACCTACCATGACGTCGCGGACGCGCCGACGCTCGCCCTCGAAGTCCCTCGCGCCGCTCCCCAACCGCCCAATGTGTCGCCGACCTCGGCGCCGGGCGTGGCCTTCAACTATCGCTATGCCTTCCGGCTGCCGGTCGCGCGGATCGCCGCGGTACAGGAGCAACATGCCCAGGCCTGCGAACGGCTGGGCGTGGCGCGCTGCCGGATCACCGGCATGCTCTACCGGCTTGTCGACGACCGCAACATCGAGGCGTCGCTGCAGCTCAAGCTGGACCCGCGCCTCGCCCGCCAGTTCGGACGGGCCAGCGTCGATGCGGTGACCCGGTCCGACGGGCGACTGACCGAGAGCGAGATCAGCGGCGTCGACGCGGTCGGATCGATCCGCTCGGCCGGCCGCGGCATCGCCGATCTGACCGGCGATCTGGAGCGGGTCGACGCGCGGCTGGCACGCAGCGGCCTTCCCGCCGGGGAACGCACGCGGCTGGAGCAGGAGGCGAGCCAGCTTCGCCAGCAGATCCGCGGCCTGCGCGACAGCCGCGACGAGCAGCAGGACTCGCTCGCCACGACGCCGATGATCTTCCGCTATGCGGCCGCCGACACGCCACCGCCAGCGCCAGCGGGGCCGACCTTCGCCGGCACCTTCGCCCGGGCGGTCGACAATTTCAGCGTCATCGCGCTCGTCCTGCTGACCGTGCTGTTGACGCTGCTGCCATGGGCCCTGGTCGCGGGGGCGATCTGGTGGCTGATCCGTCGCTACTGGCCGCGGACGCCCGCACTCGACGAACCGACGGCCTGAGGCGCGGCACCAATCCAGTCGGGCCTCCAGCGCTGCCGGAGGCCCGATCTCATTGAGCAGGCATCACATTTCTACATTCTCAACTCGTACAGTTGAAAATCTGTTGCTTTCTCTACTGATTTGATAGACTATTTTCCTCACAAGAGATCAACAAGGAGAGGAAAGTGCCATGAGACGTGCGATTCCCTTTTTCGCCTTGCTTCTCGCCACCACCGCCTGCGGATCGGCCGACAGCGGCGGCGGCTCCGGCAACGGACCTTCGGGTCCGGTGTCCGGGACGACGACCGACGCCACGAGCGAAGGCACCGCCACCCGCGACGAGGGCCCCGATATCGGCACCACCGCGGCGCCCGATGTCGCCTTCAACTATCGCTACGGCTTCCGTCTCGCGCCGGACCGGATCGCCGAGGTGCAGGACCAGCACCAGCAGGTCTGCGAGCGTCTCACCCTCGCCCGCTGCCGGATCACCGGCATGTCCTACCGCGCCGTCAATGACGAGGATGTCGAGGCGATGCTGTCGTTCGCCGTCGACCCGGCCCTCGCCCGCCAGTTCGGCCGCGAGGCCGTGCAACGCGTGACCGCCGCCGATGGCGCCGTCACCGAAAGCGAGATCGAGGGGACCGATGTCGGCACCTCGCTGCGCGCCGTCGGCCGCACCCGCGCCGATCTCGAGGCCGAGCTCGCCCGGATCGAGACGCGGCTGCGCGGCATCGATCCGGTTTCCGCCGCCAAGACCGACCTGGAGCAACAGGCAGCACGGCTGCGCGAGCAGATCCGTTCGCTCCGCGAAACCGGCGAAGCGCAGCAGCAGTCGCTCGCAACCACCCCGATCCTGCTGCGCTACGGCTCCGGCCGGTTCGCGCCCGGGCCGGCACCCGAACCAACGCTCGGCCAGACCGCCCGTGAGGCCGGCGAGGATGCGCTCGACATGCTGGTCATGATGCTGCGCATCCTGATCGTCCTGTCGCCCTGGCTGGCGGCCGGCCTGATCGGCTGGTGGGGTATTGCGCGGCTGCGCCGCCGCTTCGGCGCCGCGCCTGTCGATTCCACGGGTGCGTAGCTGGTTCGCCTCTTCCCTGCAGGGGAGAGGCAGGGGACGGGCGCCCGTGTCGACGGCGCGATCCTCGCCGCGCCGTCCGGCACGGCGCCCGTCCCGGTCTTCGGATTTCAGCCCTTGTCGCGCTTGAGAATGAGGGCGGTGCGCGCCCGGACGACACCGGGCAGGCTCGACAGACGATCGCGCGCGGCGTTGAGCGCGTCGCCGCTCGCCGCGGCGATTTCGACCAGCAGGTCGATCTCGCCGGCAAGCGAATAGCAGCGCACCACGGCGGGATCGCCGACGACCCGCGCCACGGTGTCCGGCAGCGGCGTGCGGGCAAGCTCGAGGCTGACCATCGCTGCCGCGCCGCCAGACCGCTCGGCGGCGATCTCGGCACGGTAGCCGGTGATGATTCCGGCCGCTTCCAGTCGCCCGATCCGGGCTGCGACCGAGCTGCGCGCCAGCCCGACCGCACCGGCGATCGTCTTGAGCGGCAACCGCGCATCGCTGCGCAGAAGCTCCAGGATGTGGCGGTCGATCGAATCCATGCCGGTCAGGCGGCCGGCAAAAGGACGGCGAATCCGTCAATCGGGCGGCGGACGCGCGAAGCCTCGACACGGTAGGCAGGCGCCATGATCGACCGGCGCCTCTTCCTTTCGACAGTCGCGGGCGCCGCGATTCCGCTCACTCCCGCAACTGGATCCGTTTCCGTGAGAACAAGACCCATCGACCCCACATCCGCGTCCTATGCGCAGGCGATGGAGGTGACCGATGCCCGCCGCCTGCTGTTCATCAGCGGCCAGGTGCCGGCCGACGAGAACGATCATGTCCCTGAAGATTTCGCCGATCAAGCGCGGCTGGCATGGCACAACGTCTTCGCCCGGCTGGCCCAGGCCGGAATGACCCCGGCCCACATCGTCAAGGTCACGATCTTCCTGTCCGACCGTCGCTATCGCACGGAGAATGCCGCGGTGCGCCGGGAGATGCTCGGCGCCCTGACGCCGGCGCTGACGATCATCATCGCCGGCATCTACAGCGAGGAATGGCTGCTCGAGATCGAAGCGGTGGCGGCGGCATGAGAAGCCTCGCTCCTCTCCTCGCGGCCGTGCTGGCGAGCTGTGCCGCCGATCCGCAGTCCGCGGACCCCGCGCCCCGGCTCTGGACGCCGGCCGCCATCGCCAGCGCCGACTATGAAACCACGCCCACCTTCTCGCCCGACGGTCGCGAGATGTACTTCTTCCGCGGCGACCCGACATTCAGCACCTACCGGCTGTTCTCGTCGCGTTGCGAGGGTGGCCGGTGGCGCGCGCCGCAGCCGGTGCCGTTCGCCGCGACCGCCCCGGCGGTCGACTCCGACCCGGCCCTGACGCCGGACGGACGGCGGCTCTACTTCATCTCGACCCGCCACGCGCCGGGCGGCGAGGATTTCGACATCTGGTATGTCGACCGAGATGGGGGCGGCTGGGGTCCGCCGCAGCGCCTGCCGGCACCGGTCAATTCGCCGCAATCCGAGCTGCTGCCGCGCGTCGACGGTGAGGGGCGCCTCTATTTCGGTTCGTCGCGCCCCGGCGGGCACGGCGGCGGCGACATCTATGTCGCCGTCGAGCGCGACGGACGCTGGCAGGTCAGCAATGTCGGCCCGCCGGTCAGCACTGCCGCCTTCGAATATGAGGCGGAGATCTCGCGCGACGGACGGACGATGATCGTCGTCGCCGATCGCGGCGACCGCTCCCATCTCTACCGCTTCGGGCATGACGGCACGGAATGGACGGAGCGGGGCCGGATCGCCGCGCGCGACGACGTCTTCCAGGTCGGCCCCTTGCTGTCGCCGGACGCCCGGCGCCTGCTGTTCGGGCAGGCCCATGCGGACCGGTCCGGCGAGATGTTCCTCACCGACCTCGCCCCCGATCCCGACGAGAGCTGGCCGCCCGATTGCCGGTAGCGAAAGGCTCATCCCGATCCGCGCCCCGGTCCCTCGCCTCCTCGCCGCCGCTTTCCTACAGCTCATGTTCCTGCTATGTTCACCCTCGGCGAGTTGCTCACCGCTCAGGGCTCTGTCTCATCGTCCGCCCCTCACGCCGGTGCGCGCCCAACCCCGCAGCCGCACGCCGCCGGCGGGGCCCGTGGCCAGTGCGAACATTGGGAACATTCGCGCCTTTCGGCCAGGTTCGGGACATGCTTCGCGGACCGCCGCCAGGTCCGTTGCCCGCCTGATCCTTGCCACGCCGATCCGGCACGGCTAGATCCGCCTCCAGTCACTTGGGGAGTAGCCGCCGTCCCGTTGGACGGAGCCCCGCGTCAACATGCTTGGCCGAGAGGTCATGGCGCGAGGGATCGGGACACCGATCGGGCGAGACCAATGATGTCGCACTCCGTCTTGCCGGGCGGGGGTTTGCGATGTCGTTGGATCACGCCGCCCGGCCGGAGTTCGTCCCTTGGAAGCCTTTCTCACCTCTACCGCGATCGTCGCGCTCGCCGAGATGGGCGACAAGACGCAGTTGCTCGCGATCGTGCTCGCCGCGCGCTTCCGCAAGCCCGTGCCGATCATCCTCGGCATCCTCGTCGCCACCCTCGCCAACCATGCGATCGCCGCCTTCGCCGGCGCGCAGGTCGCCGCTTGGCTGGAGGGCGCCTGGTTCCAGTATCTGGTCGCCCTCTCCTTCATCGTCATGGGCCTGTGGACGCTGATCCCCGACAAGCTGGACGAGGGCGAGCCCAAGCCCGCCCGCTTCGGCGCCTTCCTCACCACCCTCGTCTGCTTCTTTCTCGTCGAGATCGGCGACAAGACCCAGGTCGCGACCATCGCGCTCGGCGCGCGCTACCAGGACGTGGTCGCGGTCACCGCCGGCACCACCCTCGGCATGATGCTCGCCAACGTGCCCGCAGTCTTCCTGGGCGAGGCCCTGCTGCGCCGCATCCCGCTGCGGATCGTCCATGCGGTGGCGGCATTGCTGTTCATCGCGATCGGCCTCACCATGCTGGTGCGGCTTGCGGGCTAGACCTTCTTGTCGAGGAGAAATCGCTTGTCGACCGCGGCCGTCTCCGCCGCCAGATCGGCGAGGTCGCGTTTCACCTCGGCAAGCAGCCATTCGCGGAAGCGCTTGATCTTGGGCACCATCCGCCGATGCTCGGCACAGACCAGCCAATAGCCCCAGCCACGGGTCGAAAGCTGGGCGAACGGGCGGACCAGCCGACCCTGGGCGAGGTCATTGCGCCAGAAGAAGGGAGTGAGGATCGCTATCCCTTGCCCGACCATCGCGGCGACGCCCTCGTTCGCCTGGAAGCCGAGGCGGATGCCGCGGCGCGACAGCTGATCGGGCACCTCGACCCCGGCCTCGCGCAGCCAGACGCTCCACCAGGAATCGTCCGGGCCGATCCGGGGCAGATCGAGCAGGTCCGCGGGCTCCAGCGTGCCGCCATGGGCGGCGAGGAATTCGGGGCTGCACATCGGCGTGAAATTGACCCGGAACAGGAGGTCGGCCGACAGGCCCGGCCATTCGCCCATGCCGGTGCGCACGCCGACATCGACCTCCTCCGAGGCGAAATCGGCGAGGGCATCGTCCGTGTGGAGGCGCACCGCCATTTCCGGGTTGGCCATCTGGAACGCGCCGATTCGCCAGGCGAACCAGGTGTTGGCAAAGGTGTAGGAGGAGGTGACGCTCAGCGTTCCCTCGTCCTCCGCACGTAGCGAGGCGAAGGCGGCATCGAGCGTGTCGAAGGCGCGGCCAACGGCGCCGGCGACCCGGCGGCCGGGATCGGTCAGCGTCACACGCCGCTTCTCCCGCCGGAACAGGGCCAGGCCGAGCCGTTCCTCGAGCAGGCGGATCTGATAGCTGACCGCCGCCTGGGTCATTCCGAGCTCTCCCGCGGCCCGCGTGAAATTCTCGTGGCGGGCTGCCGCTTCGAAGACGCGGACGGCGGTGAGAGGGGGGATTCGGCGCATGTCGAGTTCATAAGCTATTTTTATCACCAACGTCGAGCCTTTCGTTGGCGCTCACCCGCCGGATTTGCCATTTCATGCCCATCAACGGCGCAACTCGAAACCTAAGGAAAGGAGAATGACGATGCGCGACGAACTCGACGGACGGATGTGGGTCGATAACCACAATCAATTCTCCGCATGGGTCGACGGTGCGATCGGCACTGTCGGTTCCGCCCTGCGGCTGGGCGCCTCGCGCCCCTCCGACTTCCCCCGCCAGCTGCTGTCGATCGCTGCCGCGATCGGCATCACGACCCTGGCTTTCGGCACGATGGCCTGACGGCCGTCCGCCACAGATACGAAAGGAATTCGACATGACCAGTCGGACCTATTCGCAGAGCGGCTTCCTGGCGTCCGCACGCCGGCTGCTCTCGACCATCGATACGGGCCTCACACGGCTCAACCAGATGCAGTTCGCCGCGCCCTGGCGCCCCGAACGGACGCGCGACTGCTGACACCGCAGCCCGTCGGCCGCCCCCTCCGGCCGACGGGCTGCCATTTTTGACAGACAAGACAGGCTACGCCCTCCCTGGGCGAGCACTGGGCCCCGCCATCCGGCGGGGTTCTTTTTATGTGCGTACAACGGGCAGGCACTGGCGAGCGATGGCAAAGTCGGTCATCACCGCAGCATGCGGCCAGCGAAAGCCCTTGCCCTCCCCCTCGTGGCGGCGCTAGCCGCCTTGTCCGTGAGCGCGGGCAGCGAGATCAGGGCGAGCGGCGAGGACGGGCTGATGGCTTGGCCCGATTTGCTCGAGCGCCAGCGGCCGCAACCCGATACGACCATTTCCTATGGCGAGAATGCCCTCCAGGTCGTCGATCTGTGGCTGCCGGGCGGTCCGGGACCGCACCCGACCGTGCTCATGGTCCATGGCGGCTGCTGGCAGACCGAGATTGCGGACCGGCGGATCATGAACTGGATCGCCGACGATCTGAGGCGACGCGGCATTGCGGTGTGGAACATCGATTATCGGGGCGTCGATCGCGGCGGCGGCTATCCCGGCACCTTCGAGGACGCGGCCGCGGCGGCAGATGCGCTGCGCGACCATGCGGCGCACTATCGGCTCGATATTTCGCGACTGGTTGCCACCGGCCACTCGGCAGGCGGCCACCTCGCGCTCTGGCTCGCGGCCCGGCCGCGTCTCCCGGAGGCCTCGCCGCTGCGGGCTGCCGATCCCCTTGCGATCCACAGCGTGGTCAGCCTCGGTGGCCTGCCCGATCTCGAGGAGGCGGCGCGGGCGCCGGGCAGCGGCTGCGGCGTCGAGGTCATCGCCCGGATCAGCGGCGGGCGCTATGCAGAGACCTCTGTCCCCCGGCTCGCCCCGATTGGTGTCCGTCAGGTGCTGGTCAACGGTCTGCAGGACAGGATCATCCCGACCGCCTATGCCGAAGGCTATGCGGCGCCGATGCGAAGCGCCGGTGACGAGGTCGCCGTCCACATGATCGACCGCACCGGTCATGTCGAACTGATCGCACCCGAGACCGCGGCGTGGGCCGCGGCTGCCGAAGAAATTGAAAGGGCGCTTGGCCGATGACCTTTACCCTCGCCGAAGCCAAAGCGGCCGACGCCGCCGATCCGCTCCGGGATTTGCGCGGGCGCTTCCACCTGCCGGACGGGATCATCTATCTCGACGGCAATTCGCTTGGCGCACTGCCGCGGGCGACGATGGCCCACCAGCAGAACGTGGTCGCGCACGAATGGGGTGAGGCGCTGATCCGCGGCTGGAACGTCCACGACTGGATCGGCGCACCGCAGCGCGTCGGCGCCAGGATCGCGCCGTTGATCGGCGCCAAGCCGCATGAGGTGATCGTTACCGATTCAACCTCGGTCAACCTGTTCAAGCTGCTCGTCGCCGCCGCACGCCTGTCCGACCGGCCGGTGCTGCTGTCCGAAAGCGGCAATTTCCACACCGATCTGCACATCGCGAGCGGCGCCGCGGACCTGACCGGCCTCACGCTCGACATCGTCCCGCGGGCGAAGGTGGAAAGCCGGATCGGAGCCGAGACCAACCTCGTCCTGCTGACCCATGTCCATTACAAGACCGCCGAGCGGTTCGACATGGCGGCGGTCACGGCGCGAACGCACAGGGCCGGCGCCCGCATCATCTGGGACCTCAGCCACAGCGCAGGCGCCGTCCCGCTCCATCTCAACGAGACCGGCGCAGAGCTCGCGATCGGATGCGGCTACAAATATCTGAACGGCGGCCCCGGCGCGCCGGCCTTCCTCTATGTTGCCGAGCACCTTCAGGAGCAGCTGCTGTCGCCCCTCCGCGGCTGGATGGGTCATGCCGAGCCGTTCGCCTTCACCGACGACTACCGGCCGGCACCGGGCATCGATCGCTTCCTCGCGGGAACGCCGCCGATCCTCGGCCTGGCCGCGCTGGAAAGCGGGCTCAGCGCGTTCGACGGCGTGACGATGGAACGGCTCTGGTCCAAGTCGCGGGTGCTGTTCGACGTCTTCCATGCGCTGATGGAGCAGCGCTGCCCCGAACTCGCCTGCATCACGCCGCGCGGCGAGGACCAGCGCGGCAGCCACATCTCCTACGCGCACGACCATGCTTTCGAGATTTGCCAGGCGCTGATCGCCGAGGGCGTGATCGGCGATTTTCGCGCGCCCGACGTGGTCCGCTTCGGCCTGACTCCGCTCTATCTCGGCTTCGAGGACATCTGGCATGCGGTCGACAGGCTCGCACGCATCCTCAGTGAAGAAAGCTGGCGCGACCCGAAATTCGCGGTGCGCGGGAAAGTCACATAACCCGGGGAACAGCGTCGGCCGGCACGACGTGGCGGATACTCCTCAACCGGGCAGGGCGGCTACGAGCGGCTAAGTTTCGGAAGCCGACGCAGGCCTGCGGCCGTCACCAGCACCACGGCTATCGCAGCCGCGTCGACGTACCAGTCTCCCAGCTGCGCATCGCGGTGCAAGGTCGGGATCAGCTGAAAGAACTCGATGCCCGCGCCGAAACCGAGGAGCGCGAGGCCGACCTTGATCGGCGGGATTCTCGGATAGGCGATCAGCGCCAGCACCGTCAGTGACATGAAGGCAGCGGCGTGCTGGATCTTGTCGGACGGATCGAACGGCAGATCCGGCGGCTGCGGCAACAACGCCATGACAAGCGCCAAAACGGCCGCAGCCCAGAACGCAACGCGGGCAAACAGGGTGACGCGGGACATTGCGGCGGCTGTGGCGCGGCGGGGCGGCGAAGGCAAGCGGATCGTTTGCTCTTGGATCATGCCTCCTCTATAGAGCCGCCTTCCCAAGCCCCGGCGCCCCGGGGCCCGTTCTTTCGAAGCCGGAGGCTTTGCTCCCATGACCCGCCGCCGACTCGTCTATGAAGGCAAGGCCAAGATTCTCTACGAAGGCCCGGAACCCGGCACGCTCATCCAGTATTTCAAGGATGACGCGACGGCGTTCAATGCGCAGAAGAAGGGCTCGATCGCCGGCAAGGGCGTGCTCAACAACCGTATCTCCGAGCATATCTACACCTTGCTCGGCACGATCGGCATTCCGACCCATTTCGTGCGCCGGCTCAACATGCGCGAGCAGCTGATCCGTCAGGTCGAGATCGTGCCGATCGAGGTGGTCGTGCGCAACGTCGCGGCGGGGTCTCTTTCCAAGCGGCTCGGCATCGAGGAAGGGACCCAGCTCCCCCGCACGATCATCGAATATTATTACAAGGACGATGCGCTCGGCGATCCGCTGGTCGCGGACGAGCATATCGCCTGCTTCGGCTGGGCCAGCCAGGAGGAGATGAACGACATCGCCGACATGGCGATCCGGGTGAACGACTTCCTGTGCGGGCTCTTCGCCGCCATCGGCATCCGGCTGGTCGACTTCAAGCTTGAGTTCGGCCGGCTCTGGGAAAACGACTATGCCCGCATCATCCTCGCCGACGAGATCAGCCCCGACGGCTGCCGGCTGTGGGACATGGCCTCGGGCGAGAAGCTCGACAAGGACCGTTTCCGCCGCGACCTGGGCGGCGAGGCCGAGGCCTATCAGGAAGTGGCGCGGCGGCTCGGCCTGTTGCCCGAGGGCGAGGCCAATGCGGTGCTCGACCTGGCGGAGCATCGGCAGAAGCGCGGGAAGTAGCGGGTCTGATCAGGAACGCGGCAGGTTGTCGCGCTTGACGCGCACCGCGCGCCGCCAGCGCCCGTTCCTCGGTTTCTCCATCGGCACGCCGCAATGCTGGCACCAGCTCTCATAGGTGGAGCCCGTCCATCGCGCATCGCTGCGCGAGCGTCTGTGCGCACCGAAGAAGCATAACAGCCGCATAATATCAGCATCGGTAACGCCTGGCCGGGCTCTGCCCATCCCGCGCTACAATCATTTACAAAGCGACGCCCAGTTACGAGACGAAAAAGGCCCCGCCTGGTTGGGCGGGGCCTTCCTTCGCAGGTCCCTCTCCTGGCCTGTCTCTTGAAAACCTAGCGCGAGCCGCCAGCCGGGCCGCCGACCGCGACCGGGGCGTCGAGGCGGCGCTGGAGCGCGGCCAGCGACTCGGTCGACTGCATGAAGGGGATCGGGTTGACGGCGCGGCCGTCGATGCGGACTTCGTAGTGGAGGTGGCTGCCGGTGGAGCGGCCGGTCGACCCCATCAGGCCGACGAGGTCGCCGCGGCGGACGCGCTGGCCGGGGCGGGCGATCAGCCGCGACAGGTGGCCGTAACGGGTCTGGATGCCCTGGCCGTGATTGATCTCGACCAGATTGCCGTAGCCGCCGCTGTTCCATTCGGAACGACCGACGATGCCGTCGGCGGTGGCGTAGATCGGCGTGCCGATCGGGCCGGCGAGATCGATGCCGCCATGCATCGCGGCGCGACCGCGGAAGGGGTCGGAGCGGACGCCGAAGCCGCTGGTGAAGGCGATCTCGGTGCGGATCGGGCGGGCGGACGGGATGGCGGCGACGCCCTGCTCGAGCTGCTCGAGCTGGCGCCAGGAGGCGAAGAGCTCGCGGAAGCGCGGATCGGCATTGTCGACCTCTTCGAGCGGGCCACCGACGCCGCCCTGGGCGCGGTGGAAGCGCGCCGGGTTGAGGCCGAGCTGGCGAACCGCCTGCGCGGTCTCGCGATAGCGGGCGACGGTCGCGGCCTTGGCCTGCTCGGCGAGCCGGCGCTGCATGCCATCGACCTCGGCATAAGGCTGGGTGGCCGCATTGTGACCGGACATGTCGGCCTGCGGCAGCATTGCGGCGAGCTCGTCGGCCTCCGCCTCACCCGAGAGCATCTCGGCGAGGAAGGCCTGACGGCGCTCCAGCAGGGCGGCATGCTGCTGGGTCTGGGCGCGCATCTGGGCGACGTCCGCCTGCATGCGGGCGACCTGGCGCTGCATGTCGACGACGTCGCTGTTCATCGCGGCCATCGCCTGGAAGGTCGCGAAGGCGGACCAGGCCAACAAAACAAAGGCGGCTGAAGCCGCCGCCATCTGTACCCTGGCACCGATCGTGAAGCGGCGCAGGCTCTTGCCGTCGTGAAGGAAAATGTCACGCGACTTGAACAGGCCACGGAACTTCGCGGTCACGCCAGCGTTGGCCGTGGCAGTCGAATTCATCATCATCTTCCCCGGTCGGCTCACCGGAATGAGCCGGCTCGGCCACGCTAGGCGACCGCGTTGATATGCTGGGCCAGAGCCCCTCTACAGACGCCGGAAGGTGCCCACCCCGTGCGTGTGGCCGGAGAATGTTAATGAAACCCGGGGGCGGCAAGCCCCGCATAATATTCGCGGGACAGACCGGCTTCGTCGCGCGCCGAGTCGTTGAACGGCGGCTTAACGATGCCGCGAAAATGCCGCCGAACGAGGCTGTGCCAGTGGGAAACCGGCTCGAATCCGAGGGATTCGCAGACGAATCCGAACCAGCGTGAGCCGGCGGCGACGTGACGGATCTCGTCGCGGTAGATGCGCATCAGGATCGCAGCTGATCGCGGGTCTCCGGCGCGCTCGAAGGCGCCGACCGTCGCGGGCGTCACGTCGAGTCCGCGGGCTTCCAGCACCATCGGCACGACGGCGAGGCGGGCGGCGACATCCCCGGCGGTTTCGGCCGCCGCCTCCCAGAGGCCATCATGGGCCGGCAGCGCGCCATAATGTGATCCCAATGCACGCAAGCGCCGATCGAGCAAGACGAAGTGCATCGCCTCATCGGCGCCGACACCGATCCAGTCGTCGATGAACGCCCGCGGCATCCCGGCGCCGAACCGTCCGGCCATGTCGAAAGCGAGGTCGATCGCGCCGAATTCGATATGGGCAAGCGCGTGGAGGAGCGCGATGCGGCTGCGCTCCGAGCCCGCCTTGCCGCGCTTGGGCATCCGGTTGGGCGGCAGCAGTTCGGGGGCCGGGGGCCGCGCCGGACGATCGGGCATCGTGACGTCGAACCGGTGCGCGAGGCGTGCGCTCCGCCACGTGCGGGCCGCGGCCCGCGCCGCCCGCACCTTGGCATAAGGTTCGGCGGCGAGCAGCACCGTGCGGCAGGTTCTGGCGATCGATGCCCCTTCCTTCTCCATGGCCGGCGCTGTACCGGCTGCGGCCATGACTTTCACCGCCAAAATCCTCCTCCTCGGCTCAGGCGAGCTGGGCAAGGAGTTCGTCATCTCCGCCAAACGGCTCGGCGCCCATGTCATCGCCTGCGATTCCTACGCGGGCGCGCCCGCCATGCAGGTGGCGGACGGGTTCGAGGTTTTCTCGATGCTCGACTCGGCCGCCCTTCGTGCCGCGGTCGAGGCGCACCGGCCCGATTTCATCGTCCCCGAAATCGAGGCGATCCGCACCGAGGAGCTCGTCGCGCTGGAAGGCGAAGGCTGGACAGTCGTTCCGTCGGCACGTGCCACCCAGATGACGATGAACCGCGACGCGATCCGTGTCCTCGCTGCCGAGGAACTGGGCCTGCGAACCTCGCGCTATCGCTTCGCCGAGAGCTTCGACGAGGTTCGCGCCGGCGCCACGCACACCGGCCTGCCCTGCGTGATCAAGCCGGTCATGTCCTCGTCGGGCAAGGGCCAGAGCCTCGTACGTACCGAGGGGGAGCTGGCCGGTGCCTGGGACTATGCGGTCGCCAACATGCGCGGCGACCGGCCGCGGGTGATCGTCGAGGAGTTTATCGCGTTCGACTACGAGATCACCCTGCTCACCGTGCGCACCCGGGCAGGTGTCCTGTTCTGCCCGCCGATCGGTCACCGGCAGGAGCGCGGCGACTATCAGGAGAGCTGGCAGCCGATGGCGATGTCTGACGGCGCGCTGGCCCAGGCGCAGGACATGGCGCGAAGGGTCGTCGACAATCTGGGCGGTCAAGGAATCTTCGGCGTGGAATTCTTCGTGGCCGGGGACGAAGCGATCTTCTCCGAACTCTCTCCGCGCCCGCACGACACCGGCATGGTGACCTTGATCTCGCAGAACCTCTCCGAGTTCGATCTCCACGCCCGCGCAATTCTCGGCCTGCCCATTCCGGCGATCCGTCTCGCCGGGCCATCGGCTTCGGCGGTGGTTCTCGCCGATCGCGACGCGGAGGCGTTTCGCTACGAAGGCGTCGCCGACGCGCTGGCCGTGGGCGGCGATGCAGAGGTGGACGTGCGTCTCTTCGGCAAACCGGTAACCCGGCCGAATCGCCGCATGGCCGTCGCACTGGCCCGGGCCGGGAATGTCGCCGATGCGCGCAGGATCGCCGCCGACGCCGCGGCGAAAGTCCGGATCGCCTATTCCTGAGAAAGGTTGATGGCGGCGCCGTCGTCGGCCGGACTGGGCGGCGCGACCTTCACGACCCCGGATAGCGGCCCGGCCTCGTCGGGCCTTTCACGACGCATGGCGTCGGCGGTTTCCTCGGCGAAGTCGCGATCGATGATGCGCATCGCGCGACGCTGGGTGGCCTCCAGCTCCTCGCGGCTGCCGAAATAGGGCACGCTGGCCGAATAGCTGCCGTCGCCGCTGCAGGCAGCGCCACAGTCCTGCAGATAGGCCGCCTGCCCTTCTTCCCAGCCATAGATCTCGGAATAACTGGGAAGCCGCCGCGACAGCGGCGCCGGCGGCGCCTCGTCGAGAACGGGCTCGCGCAGTCGCGGCGCAGCCGGTGGCTGGAAGTGAATCGGATTGATCCCTTCGACCGTCGCGTTGCCGAGATTGATCCCCAGCACGATGGCCAGGAGGAGGCCGGCAGCGAGGCCGATCAGCGCGTAGGGCCGCGCCAGTTGCCGCGAAACGAAGCCGCGAAGGCCGCGCCCCGCCATGCGGGTCACGGCAGGTCCTTCGCCGCTTCGAGCACCGCCTCGGCATGACCCGGCACCCTGACCCTGCGCCAGATGCGGGCGATCGTGCCGTCACGATGGATGAGGAATGTGGCGCGGTCGATACCCATATACTTGCGGCCATAGAGCGACTTCTCGACCCAGGTGCCGAAGGCCTCGCAGGCCGAGCCGTCCTCGTCGCTGGCGAGACGGACCTTGAGGGCATGTTTGTCGGTGAACTTGCGGTGCCTGGCCGGGCTGTCTTTGGACACACCGAGTATCCAGGTGCCGGCTTTCTCGAACGCGTCGGCGAGCGAGGTGAAGTCCTGCGCTTCGCGCGTACAGCCGGCGGTATCGTCCTTGGGGTAGAAATAGAGAACCAGCTTCTGGCCGCGGAAATCGGCCGGGCTCACCGCCTCGCCGTCCATGCCGGTCAGTTTCACGTCCGGCACCCGGTCGCCCTCGCGCAGCATGTCAGCCTCCCTGGGTCGCGGAAACCTCCGCCCACAACGCCCTTATGCTGTGCCGCGCCCGTTCATGCACGGCAAGCAGTTCCTGCCAGCTGTCGAGGCCGCAGGCGCGTGCAACCAAAGCTCGCGACGCCTCGGGAGGTTCCGTGGAATCCGGGGAGACCAGTCGCAATGTGACCAGCATCGCCGTGAGCAGGTGATAAGCATCGGCGATTTCAGGCGGCACGAGTCCGGCGGCGGCGAGCCCGCCGATCGCCTCCTCCGTACGCGGGCTGAGGCCCTGATGATGGATGAGCTGCAGCACCTGTACCGCGAACTCGAGATCGACGAGCCCGCCCGGCCCAAGCTTGATATCGAAGGGCCCCCTGGGTGGCTTGTGGCGAGCAATCTCAAGACGCATGCGGTCCGCATCGGCGCGGACCCGGGCCGGATCGCGGTCCATTCTCAACAGCTCCGTGACCCCAGTCTCGAGCGCCCGGCAATCCGCCGCCGGGCCATAGACAGGCCGCGCCCGGCTCAGTGCCATATGCTCGAACGTCCAGGCATGGGTGCGCTGATAATCGGCGAAGCTCTGTGCGGTGATCGCAAGCAAGCCGTCCGTGCCGGACGGGCGGAGCCGCGTATCGATTTCGTAGAGCGGGCCGGCCGCGGTGGCAACGCTGAGCGCGGCGGTGACGCGCGGGGCGAGCCGGTTGAAATAGTCGGTCGCACAGAGCGGCTTGGCGCCGTCGGACTCGGCCTCATGGGTGCCGCTGAACAAGTAGATAAGATCGAGATCGGAGGCGTGGGTGAGCGCGCCGCCGCCAAGCCGGCCGAGGCCGAGGATCATCAAATCCGATCCCGGCACCCGACCATGGACCGCCTCGAACTCGCCAACCGCCGCGTCCGCGAGCACCCGGATCGCGGCCTCGGCGACCCGCGCATAGCCGCGCGCCGCGGCGATCGGATCGCTGCGGGCGAGAACGACCTGCGCTCCGAGCGCGAAGCGCGCCTCGTTAACGTCGCGGCGCACGCGATCGAGATAACGTTCATACTCCTCATCGTTGCGGGCGAAGCGTTCAGCCAGCGCGTCGACCGCCTGCGCAGGCGCAAAGGCGCTGGCGTCGATCAGGCCGTCAAGCAGTTCCGGCCGCCGGGCGAGCTGGTCGGCCAGTGTCGGCGCGTGACTGAGGATCGCACCGAGATGCTGCGTCAATGCCGGCCGCGCCTCGAGCAGACGATAGAGATTGAGGCCGCTGGGCAGCCGCCCGACCATGTCGTCGAAGCGGTTCATCGCGCGCATCGGATCGGGCGCCGCCGCAAAGGCGTCGATCAGCGCCGGCAGCATCGCCTCGAACGCCTGCACCGCGGCGGCGGTGCGCAGCGAACGTGCCTTGCCGGACCGCCAGCCCTCGATCCGCGCCCGGGCACTGGTGGCGTCGGCGAATCCAGCCGCTTTCAACGCCGCTTCCAGCGCATCTGAATCGGCCGGGAGCCGCCGCGCCTCGCCGCCGCCGAGCTGGCCGTAAATCGCCTCCACCCGCTCGACGTGCGGGCGGACCAGCGCGAGCAGCGCTCCGCCGTCGGCAAGCCCGTGCAGACCGGCAACATTGTCCAGTGCCCGCAGGTCGCGCGGCAGGCTGTGGGTCTGGAGGTCGTCGACCATCTGCAGCCGGTGCTCGATCGTGCGCAGCAGTGCATAGGCGGCGGCAAGCGCTTCGGCGTCCGCACTGTCCACCCGTCCCGCGTCGGCCAGCGCGGCGAGCGCCTGCAATGTCCCGGGCACCCGCAGCGCCGGCTCCCGCCCGCCGTGGATGAGCTGATGGATCTGGACGAAGAACTCGACCTCGCGAATGCCGCCGCGCCCGCGCTTGAGATCATAGCCGGGCCCAAACGCCTGACCCTGCACATAGTGATCGCGAATCAGCCGGGTCATGGACTGGACCTCACCGACCGCACCGAAATCCAGGCTGCGCCGCCAGACGAACGGATGGACCGCCTCCAGAAAATACCGGCCGACGTCGCGGTCGCCGGCGGCCTGACGGACCCGGATGAAGGCCGCGCGCTCCCAGGGGAGGGCGGAAGATTCGTAGTAGCTGATGGCCGCTTCCACCGGCAGCGCGATCGGGGTGACCTCCGGCGACGGCCGAAGGCGCAGATCGACGCGGAAGGCATAGCTGTCCTCCGTGCGTTTCTGCAGCAATTCGGTGAGGCGCTGGCCGATCCGCACGGCCGCCTGATCCGGCTCCTCGCGCGGGCGTCGCGGGAGAGTTGCGGGATCGTAGAGGTAGATGAGGTCGACGTCAGAGGAATAATTGAGCTCGCGCCCCCCGAGCTTGCCGAGCGCGATCACCGCGAAGCCGCGCGGCGCCTCGCCCGGCGTCCGCTCCGCAATGGCGGCCGTCAAAGCTCGCTCGAGCGAGTCGTCGGCGAGGTCGGACAGGCCTTCGACGACCTCGCCCAGGTCCAGGGCGCCGGCCAGATCGCCGATCCCGAGCGCAAGCGCGAGGCCGCTGCGCCGGCGCCGGAGCGACGCCATGACGTCATCGCTCGCCTCGGCTTCGACCGTTGCAGCCGCGAGCGCCGCAGCGAGGTCCCCGGCATCCAGCGCGGCCGCGACCTGCTGCCGCTGTTCGAGCTGGAACCGCAGAAACGGGGCGTGCGCTCGGGCCCGCTCGATCGCCTCGCGCACGGCTTCGACTGTCACTTTCATGTCACAGAAACGGCCCGGTTCGACTCACCTGCGCAACCATTGCAACCGGAGAGGCCAACATACGTTAAGGCAGGCGTGGAAAAGATGAACCCCAACGACATGGCTTTGATCAAGACCTCCCCCCGGCACTATGTAAAGGTGCCTGCACCGACCGTGCACGCGGGCGTCGGGGATGCGTTGCGCCATGCGTTCCACATGAACGGCGAGGGCGCGTCGCTCAAGAAGTTCCAGGACCTGCTCGACCGCCTCGACTGAGGCGCGTCCTCATTCGGAGGGCGCGCCGCCGCCATAGGGATCGCGATCGCGGCTGAGTTCGTCCACTTCCCCCATGATCGTCTGCAATGCGGTCCTGTCGCTCGTCGGCTGCTCCCGCCGCGACGGCAGCTTGCCCTCAGTCAGCAGGGCTTCCAGCGCGACGCGCCCACGCGCCACCCGGCTCTTGATCGTCCCGACCGCGCAGCCGCAGATTTCCGCCGCCTCCTCATAGGCGAAACCGCCGGCGCCGACGAGGATCAGCGCCTCGCGCTGCGGCTGCGGCAGATGCAGCAGCGCGCGCTGCATGTCGCCGAGCTCGATATGCCGGTCCTGGCTGGCCGGTGCGGCGAGCAGCCTGGAGGCTGTGATCTCGTCCCACTCGCCCTTGAAGCGCGCGCGGCGCATCTGGCTGAGGAACAGATTGCGCAGGATGATGAAGGTCCAGGCGCGCATGTTGGTGCCGGCCTGGAAACGCTTGCGCGCCGCCCAGGCCTTGAGCAGCGTCTCCTGGACGAGATCGTCGGCAAGGTCGCGACTTCCCGACAGCGACCGGCCGAACGCGCGCAGGTGCGGGATGACCTGGGTCAGCTGATCCTTGAATTCGGGATCGCTGAGCGGCACCGTTTCGGCGCTGCCGCGCTCGTCGTCTTTGTCCAGCGCCGGCCTCATGCCCGCCATTCGGTCAGCCCTTCATGATACGCGACACGGGACTGAAAAACCGGTGCTCCAGGCACCGCCGCCCCGGGGCCAAGATAGGCCCTATCGCCAGACAAACAACAAGATCAGGAAAATCGCGATGACGAGCGTCAGGCCCCAGCCGAGCACGTAGCGCGTCACGTGCGGGGTCGATCCGGCCCGCGCCTCCGTCGCCGTCAGATGTTCGCCTTCCTGATCCATTCGGCTCGCTCACCGGGTTCCATTCGTTACAGGCAGGCAACGCCCGCCGCGCGGAACCGGTTCCCGACGCGAGGCAATCAGGCCGGAACCGTCGCCGTGTCGAAGAACAGCGCCTGGGCAATCGCCGCCTTCACCGTCGAACGCTGGAACGGTTTGGTGATCAGGAAAGTCGGCTCGGGCCGCTCGCCGGTGAGCAGGCGTTCCGGAAACGCGGTGATGAAGATCACCGGCACCTGGAATTCGCCGAGGATGTCCTTGACCGCATCGATGCCCGAACTGTCGTCGGCGAGCTGGATGTCGGCGAGAACGAGGCCGGGCCGCTTCGCCAGCGCCTGGGCGACCGCCTCATCGCGCGTCACCGCGACGCCGGTCACATTGTGGCCGAGGTCACGCACGATCGTCTCGATGTCCATCGCGATGATCGGCTCGTCCTCGATGATGAGCACGTCGGCGCGGGTCTGCCGCTCGATCTCGGCGAGGGCTTCGGCGACCAGGTCGTCGATTTCCGCCGCCGGGGCGCCGATCAGGTAGCCGGCATCCTCCGGGGTGAAGCCCTCCATTGCGGTGAGCAGCAGCGCCTGCCGCGACAGCGGAGTGATCCGGGCGAGCCGCGCCTGCGCAATGCCCTCGGGTGCGTCGGGATCGGCATGGCCGGGCGCCTCCTCGACATTGGCGGACGACCAGATGGCGTGAAAGGTCCGGTAGAGGCCGAGGCGGGGATCCACGTCGCGCGGAAAATCGCCGGGTGCCGCAACGATCGCCTCCAGCGTTGCGCGAACGAAGGCGTCGCCATGACCCTGGCTCCCCATCAGGGCGCGCGCATAGCGGCGGAGGAAGGGAAGATGTGGCGCGAGTTCCTGGCCAAGCGACATGCGTTTCTGCTCCTCTAAGGTCCAGAGCGGGCTATCGGATCGGGCCTGCTCCAGGCAACCCTTGGTACGGGTAGGGGTATAACTCGTACGGTTCCGAAACGATCCCCGGCCCCGCCTGTGTCGAGGTGGAACCATCGTGGGACTTTTTTGTTTCCAAGCCCACATGGCCTCTCTATTCGAGGTCGCCTTGTGACTGGCGTCTGTTCGGCGGGGACGGTTCGGCTGAAGCTGCACAGACAGGATTGGAGGCTGCGGGCGTGGCCTTTTCGTGGGCCGTGAGGGGTAAGGACGTTGAGCTTACAGGCCAATAAGGACAGCCCGCGCAGGCGCAAGCCCGATCCCGACAACGCCCAGGCCACCTCCGCCAGGCCGGCACGCACCAGGAACCCGACCGCGCCCGCCAATGTCGGTGACGCGCTCCGCTCGGTCTATCAGCGCACGGTCGATGAGGACATTCCTCCCGAGATGCTCGATCTGCTGGGCAAGCTCGGCTAGGCGGGCCGCCGCCATGCCGGCCGGAACGCCGTGAGCGAGGCGGAACCGGGCCGGCTCGCCGCGTTCTGGGCGCAGCTGTCGACCGGGCCCAAGATGCTCGCGATCCTCACGCTCGGCCTGCTGCCGCTGGGCATCATCGCGATCCTGACCTCGATCCACAGCGCGCGCGAGAACAATGCCGAGCGGGCGGCCCAGACCCTCGCACGCCTCGACGAGAAGGCGGAGCGGCTCAACGAGTTGCTCGCTCGCAGCGCCGGCACGATGCGCGCCGCCAATGCGGCCGTGGCCGCCGCGCCGCCCCGGTCGCGGGCGTGCGATGTCGCGCTCCGCCGGCTCACCACCCTGCAGGCGATACCGGGCCGTTATGCGCTCTATCGGTCCGATGGGGTGCCGCGCTGCGCCACGCCCGGCTTCACCCCGGCGGCGGCACGGGCCGGGGATCCCGGCATGGTCCTCGGCATCAGTCCGGACGGGCAGATGCTGCGGGTCAGCCTCTATGACGAGGTCGGCCGGATCGAGGGCTTTGCCGAGTTCAGCCGGGCTGCGCTGCGTGACCTCACCTTCATTCCGGGCACCAGCACGGACTTCAATCTCGAACTGATCGGCGGCGGACGGCGGATGGTGCTGCGCAACGACTATCGCCCCGTCCCCTTCGTCCGGGGAGTGGCGGACACGACCCGGGTCGGCGAGGACGGCTTCGAGCTGCGCATCCTGCTGGGCGAGGCCCCGGTCCGCCTCGCCGACGTGATCCTCATCCTGCTTCCGGTGATGATGTGGCTGGCCGCGGCACTGATCGGCTGGGTCATCGTCAACCGGCTGCTGCTCCAGCCGCTCGCCAGGATCCAGCGCGTCGTCTCGCTCTACAAGCCCGGTGACCGCCCCCTCGATCTGCCGACGCTGCGTTCGCCCGCCAGGGAGATCGGCGCGCTCGGCCAGGCGTTCAATCAGGTCACAAGGACCGTCGCCCGCCACGAGGCCGAGCTGGAGGCCGCCGTCGAGCGTCAGAAACGGCTCGTCCGCGAGGTCCATCACCGGGTCAAGAACAACCTCCAGGTCGTCGCCTCCCTGCTCAACCTGCACTCGCGCGGTTCACCCAACGAAGAGGTCGCGGCCGCCTACGCCTCGATCCAGCGTCGGGTCGACGCGCTCGCGGTCGTCCATCGCAACCATTATGCCGAGCTCGAGGAGAATCGCGGCGTCGCGCTGAAGCCGCTCGTTTCCGAGCTGGCCGCGAACCTGCGCGCGACCGCGCCGGCGCAGGCGGCGGGAATGCAGATCCGGCTCGATGTCGCCCCCCTCCACGCGACGCAGGATGCCGGGGTTTCGGTCGCCTTCCTGATCACCGAGATCGTCGAGTACAGCATGATGTGCGGCGCGGGAGACGTCTCGATCGTACTGGAGGCCGAGGAACCGGGGGCCGCGCGCCTGTCGATCCAGGCCGACAGCCTGGCCGGTTCCGCCGAGTGCGATCCGGCACTTGGCGAACGGTTCGAAAGGATCGTCGTCGGCCTCGCCCGCCAGTTGCGCTCCGCCCTCGACCGCGATCCCGACGAGGGCCGCTATGCGCTCAGGATAGCGGTGATCGAGCGCCAGGAGGATTGATCCGCATTTGCAGGCGCCCAGCACGTTCCGGCGAACCTGCAAAAATTCTTTCCCGCGATGGAACCGGCGGCGCCGTGCCTCGTTGTGCGGTTCGGATAGTGACCTTTTGCCCCCCCGCTCTCGCTATCCAGAACATGGACCCGGATGCGCAGACCTCCCCCCCGGTAGCGCGTCCGGGTCCGATTTGTTTCGAGGGCAAGGCGTCGTCTTCCCGTCTCCGGCGCGGCTTTCCACCGATTCATCACGGACGCGGAACCGAAGCGCGCGGGCGCGCATTGAGGGTGCACATGGCGGTGCTCGCCCCCTCTGCGGCGCCCCGGTTCAGGAGATGGTCGATGAAGAAGCTGATGTTGATGCTGGCGCTCTCGGGCGGTCTCGTCCTTTCGGCCTGCAACACGGTCGAAGGCGCAGGCCGCGACGTGCAGTCGGTCGGCAATGCGATCGAGGACACCGCCGACTAGAGCGTTTCCGACCCTGCGAGAGGAAGGCGCCATCCCCTCCCGGGGGCGGCGCCTTTCCTATGTCCCGGTCTTGGCCGCTTCCTTCGCGCGGCGACGTTCGGTGAACCAGATCGCGACCAGCGAGACTTCGTAGAGCAGCACGAGCGGGACCGCGAGCAGGAGCTGCGAGATCACGTCCGGCGGGGTCAAGATCGCTGCGATGACGAAGGCGACGACGATCGCATAGCGTCGCCCGCGCTTGAGTTGCTGGCGCGTCACCAGCCCGGCTTTTTCGAGCAGCAGCAGCAGCACCGGGAGCAGGAAGGCGACGCCGAATCCGAAGATGAAGCGCATCGCGAAATCGAGATAATTGCCGATGCCGGGCAAGGCCGTCGCCTGCACGCCGGCGATGTTCCCCTGATAACCCAGCAGGAAATGCAGCGCGAGCGGCATGGCCACATAGTAAGCCAGCGCCCCGCCCATAACGAACAGGAAGGGCGTCAGCGCCAGGAAGGGCAGGAAGGCGCGCTTCTCCCTGGCGTAGAGTCCCGGCGCGACGAACATCCAGAGCTGGGTGGCGATGATCGGAAACGCGATCATCAGGGCCGCAAAGAAGGCGACCTTGATCTCGACGAAGAAGGCCTCGAACACCGCAGTGTAGATGAGCTGGTCCTGTCCGGCCGCGAGCAATGGCTGCACCAGGAAGCCGAAGATCGGGCGGGCTTGCCAGAGACAGAGCCCGAACGCGATGCCCAGCGCGGCGAAGCTCCACAGCAAGCGGCGGCGCAGCTCGATCAGGTGGTCGAGCAGGGGCGCCTTGCTGGCGTCGAGCTCATCGTCGGAAAGCCGGTCGCTCATGACCGTTCGTCCGCAGGCGCGGCCGGGGGCGCGGCCGCCGGGATCGGCGGCGCGGACGAGGTCTTGCGCGACCGCGGGCTCCGGCGCGGCGGGGCCTTGGGCTTGGCTGTGGCCGGGGTCTCGACGGCCGGGGCTTCCGGCGCAGGCAGCGCCACCGGCGGCGCCCCTTCGTCGACGGGCTTACCCCAGTCGCTATCGACCGCCGGCGCCGTCGGACTTTCGCGCATGATCCGCTCGTTGTTCGCCTTCCACTGCTGCTCCATCTCCTCGAGCTCCGCCTCGCGGATCATCGTGTCGAGGCCGGAACGGAAATGGCGGGCCATGCCACGGGCGCGGCCGACCCACTGGCCGACCGTGCGCATCACGCGCGGCAGATCCTTGGGGCCGATCACCACGAGGGCGACGACCGCAATGATCAACAGTTCGCCGGAATCGATTCCGAACATCGCGCCCTTTCAGGCCTCAAGCGAGGCGAGCGAACTAGCGCCGGTCGGCGTCGGGGGCCGGCGCGGGTGTGGCGGCAGGATCGGCGGCCGGGCGCGGCTCGACGGTGCGCTCGTCGGCGATCCGGCGCGCGGGCGCCGGCGCGTCCTCGTCCTCGACCATACCCTTCTTGAAGCTCTTCAGGCCCTTCGCCACGTCACCCATCATGTCCGAGAAGCGACCCTTCCCGAACAGCAGCAGGACGACAAGGCCGACGATGAGCCAATGCCAAAGGCTGAAACCGCCCATTTCAAGATTCTCCCAATATCACGATGAATTTAGGCGTCTTCGCCGTCAGATTCCAGTTCGACGTCGTTTTCGCCCTCATTGTCTTCGGCCTCCAGGCCGTCCAGCCCCAGCCGCTCAAGCGCGGTATCGACCGGATCGAGCAGCCCTGCCGCCTTCAGATCGTCGATCCCCGGCAGGTCGCGACGGCTCTTAAGTCCGAAATGTGTCAGAAATTCTTGCGTGGTCGCGAACGTGAGCGGGCGGCCCGGTGCCTCGCGGCGGCCGGCGGGGCGGACCCAACCCGCCTCCATCAGTACGTCGAGCGTTCCCTTGCTGATCTGGACCCCGCGGATCGCCTCGATCTCGGCACGGCTGACCGGCTCGTGATAGGCGATGATCGCAAGCGTCTCGACCGCCGCCCGCGACAGCTTGCGGCTTTCCTCGCGCTCGCGGCGCAGGATGTGGGCGAGATCGGCCGCCGTCTGGAAATGCCAGCGCCTGCCGCGCTCCACCAGCTCGATCCCCCGTCCGGCATAGTGCGCCGCAATCTCGTCCAGTGCGGAGGGCACATCGACGCCCTCGCCGACATAGGCGGCGATGTCCTCAATGCCGAGCGGTTCGCCCGCGGCGAACAGTGTCGCCTCCACCGCGCGGACGGAATCGGGCAATTCCCTCATGCCGCCCTCACATAGAGGGGCGCGAACACGCCCTCCTGCTCGATCTCGATCCTGCCCAGCCGCGCCAGTTCCAGGGTTGCGACGAAGCTGGAGGCGAGCGCCGACCTGCGGAACTCGCGATCCCGGGTTTCGGGCAGGAAGGATTCGAGGGTCGTCCAGTCCATCCTGGCGCCAATCAGTTTCTCCAGCCGGTGGATCGCCTCGTCGAGCGTCATCACCGGCCGGCGCGACACGATATGGACCGCCGGTTCGGACCGGGCGCGGACGATCCCGTAGGCCGAGATGAGATCGTAGAGATCGGCCTGCCAGGCCGAGCGACGCACCACGGTCAGCCCCTCAGGCGCAGCGCGCAGGAAGACGTCACGGCCGATCCGGTCGCGGGCGATCAGCCGCGCGCCGGCCTCACGCATCGCGTGGAGCCGCTGCAGCCGCAGCTGCAGCCGCATCGCCAGCTCCTCAGGGCTGGGATCGACCGTCGGATCCTTGGGCAGCAGCAGGCAGGATTTGAGATAGGCGAGCCACGCCGCCATCACGAGATAGTCGGCCGCAATCTCCAGCTTCAGCTTCTTCGCGTCGGCAATGAAGTCGAGATACTGTTCGACCAGCGCGAGGATCGAGATCCTGGCCAGATCGACCTTCTGCGCGCGGGCCAGGGTCAGCAGCAGATCGAGCGGCCCTTCCCAGCCGTCGAGGTCGAGCGTCAGCCGATCCGCCTCAGCGGCGGGGCCGGCCAGCTCGAAATCGTCCGCGGATTCGCTCACCGGCAAAGCCTAAGACGGCGCAGACGGCGGCGCTAGCCCGGCGGCGGCCGGGAGGATAAAGCCGCCGGTGAAATCTGGGGATAAGCCGCGTGACCGGGGACGTGACAGGAGAAAGGATCGCGCGCCCGCATCTGGCGCTGGGGCTGGTGGTCGCGGCGACGGTGCTCGGCATCATGGGCACCGACCTCGTCCTGCCCGCGGTGCCGTCGCTGCCCGAGACGCTGGGCGGCGACGCAGCGGCGGCGCAACTGGTGCTCGCGGCCTATGCAGGCGGGACCGGAGTTGGCCTGCTCGCCTATGGCGCGCTCGGCGACCGCTTTGCGACGCGCACGCTCTTCATCATCTCGCTGGTGCTGACCGGATTCGCCTCCTTCGCTTGCGCCTGGGCGCCCTCGATCGGCGCGCTCATCGCGCTACGCGCTGTGCAGGGCGCTGTCGCGGCCGGGCCGGCGGTGTTCGCGCCCGCCATCGCACGGGCGATGTTCGACGAGGCCGGGGCAGTCCGCGCGATCGGCGCGCTCGGCAGCATAGAATCGCTCGCCCCCGCGCTGGCGCCGATTCTCGGCGTGTGGCTGCTGGCGATCGGGGGATGGGAGCTCTCGTTCGAGCTGATCGGCGTGATCGCCCTGGCGCTGGCCGCGCTCAATCTCGTGGCACCGCTCGTCCCGCAGACCAGCCGGCGTGCCAGCGGCAACTACGCCCGGCTGATCGGCGACCCCGTCTTCCTGCGCTATGCACTGAGCCAGGCCTTCGTGCTCGGCGGCCTCCTTGTCTTCGTGTTCGGCGCGCCGGCCGTGCTGGTCCGCGCGTTCGGCGGCACGCTCGCCGATTTCATCATCATCCAGCTGAGCGGCATCACCACCTTCATCCTCGCTGCCAATGTCGCGGGCGGTCTGGCGGCGCGCTTCGGTGCGGAGCGGATGATCTGGGTCGGCACGTCCGTCTCGGCCGCCGGCGCGGCGGCGATTCTCGCCTACGCAGTGGCCGGCGGAACCGATCCGGCCCTGATCGCGGCGCTCTTCGTTCCGATCAACACCGGCCTCGGCCTGCGCGGCCCGCCGGGATTCTACCGCGCAGTGATCGCGTCGCGCGGCGACGATGCGCGCGGCAGCGCGCTCGTCATCCTCGCGATCATGGCGGCGACCGGGATCGGCACCGCCGCGGTCGCGCCCTTCATCGAGCAGGGGCTGGTGCCGCTCGGCATCGGCGCGTTCGTGCTGGAGTTCGCCGCCCTCGCCTGCCTCGCTGTCTTGCCGACCCTGCCCGAGACGGAGTAACCTCGGCCGACAAGGAGGACGGCCATGCGATCTTTGCTGCTCATTCCGTTGTTCGCGAGCCTTGCGGCCTGCGCGTCGGCACCGACACCCGGCTCGGTGACGCTCACCGGCACTGCGACCTATCTGCAGCGGATCGCGCTGCCGCCCGATTCGCGGCTCGTCGTGACGATCAGCGACATCAGCCTCGCCGACGCGCCATCGACGACCATCGCCGAGACCGAGGTCGCGACCGCCGGCCGGCAGGTCCCCCTGCCCTTCTCGCTGTCCTATGATTCGGCGCGGATCGAACCCCGTCACACCTATGCCGTCTCGGCGCGGATTCTCGACGGTCAGGGCCAGCTGGCGTGGATCACGGACACCCGCAACACGCTGCCACCGCCCGGCCAGAGCATCGAACTCAGGCTCGTCCAGGTCCGGCGCTGACCCGAAAGGCAGCGGCGGATCGCGGCGGGCGATTCGTTCTGTAACAATCTCAAAGCATAAGCGACGCATCCGAAGCGGGAGCCCGGAGGCGCTGGATGGATGCCGAGAGTTTCGTCGACGTCGCCGGGATGGACGATGCGCCGACGTCGACGACCGACCAGATTCGCAAGAACATCTCGAAGTTCGACAAGAAGGTCGGGCCTTCGGGCGCGCCGCGGCGGCGCTACCGGACAATCTGGATTTCCGACATCCATCTCGGCACACGCGGCTGCAACGATCAGCTGCTGATCGACTTCCTCGACCATGTCGATTCCGACACGCTCTACCTGGTCGGCGACATCATCGACGGCTGGCGGCTCAAGAAGCGCTTCTACTGGCCGGAGCGGCACAATGCGATCGTCCGGCGGATGATGAAGCGGGCCAAGCACGGCACCCGTGTCGTCTACATCCCCGGCAACCATGACGAGATGTTCCGCCAGTTTGCCGGCATGAACTTCGGCGGCGTCGAGATCCGCAAGAAGGCGATCCATGTCACGGCCGACGGCCGACGGCTGCTCGTCCTCCACGGCGACGAGTTCGACGCGATCATGCTCGCCCACCGCTGGCTCGCCTTCCTCGGCGACTGGGCCTACGAAATGATGATGCGGCTCAACATCGTGGTGAACGTCGTGCGCCGCCGTCTCAATCTGCCCTATTGGTCCATTTCCAAGCACGCCAAGCACAAGGTCAAGAACGCGGTCGAGTTCATCTCCCGCTTCGAAGAGACGGTCGCGCACGAGGCGCAGCGGCTCAAGGTCGACGGCGTCGTCTGCGGCCACATCCACACCGCCGAAACCCGCCAGTTCGGCGACGTCACCTATTACAATGACGGCGACTGGGTCGAAGGCTGTACCGCCTTGGTCGAGCATTTCGACGGCCGCATGGAGATCCTCCACTGGGCGGACGAGATCGCCGCCCGCGCCATCCCCGTACCGGTCGAGGAGCGGCAGGACGAGGAGTCCGAGGACCATCACGCCGACGAGTTGGTCGCCGCTTGAGGAAAATCCTCATCGTTACCGACGCATGGTCGCCGCAGGTCAACGGCGTGGTGCGCACGCTGCAGACCGTCCGCGCCGAGCTTGAGCGGGAGGGATGCCAGGTCGAGGTGATCTCGCCCGATCTGTTCCGCTCCATCCCCTGTCCGACCTATTCCGAGATTCGCCTTGCGCTCACGACGCGACGGGCGGTCGGCGCACGGATAGAGGCGTTCGCGCCCGACGCGCTGCATATCGCCACCGAAGGACCGCTGGGCCTTGCCGCGCGCGGTTGGGCGCTGCAGCGCGGCTATCGCTTCACCACCGCCTATCACACCCAGTTCCCGGACTATGTCGCACAGCGCACGAAGCTGCCGGCCAGCCTGTTCTGGCGCTACATTCGCTGGTTCCATCGCCCGTCCCACGCGATCCTGGTCTCGACCCCGACCATGGCCGCCCTACTCGCCGACCGCCGCCTGCCGCACACCGCGCCGTGGGGGCGCGGTGTCGACCTGTCACTGTTCCGGCCCGACCTCCCCCGCCATCCGGCGTTCGAGGGCCTGGACGGGCCGGTCCAGCTCTATGTCGGCCGGGTCGCGGTCGAAAAGAATATCGAAGCGTTCCTCGAAAGCCCGCATCCCGGCGCCAAGGTCGTTGTCGGCGACGGGCCGGCGCTGGAGGGACTGAAACGCCGCTTCCCGGATGCGCATTTCCTCGGCAGCCTGCGCGGAGCACCGCTCGCCTCGGCCTATGCCTCGGCGGATGTCTTCGTCTTCCCGAGCCGTACCGATACGTTCGGACTGGTGATGATCGAGGCGCTCGCCTGCGGGACACCGGTCGCGGCGTATCCGGTGCCCGGCCCGCTCGACGTGCTCACCGGCGAGACCGGTGCGATGGACACGGACCTTACTCGCGCGACGGCAACAGCGCTCGACAAGGACCCGGCCCGCTGCGCCGCTTATGCGCAGGGGTTCACCTGGGCTGCGAGCGCGCGGCAATTCCGCGAGGCGCTGACCGCGATGAGGCCGGCGTCAGAACGCGGCGGTGCGCGCCTTCACATGGTCGCTGGCGGCCAGCACGAAGCACAAGGCGAGCTTGCCGAACAGCAGGGCTGCTCCGCCTAGCCCTTTGAAAAAGTTCGATACGGCCATCGAACATCTCCGCGATTCTGGAACGAATCGTCGTTAGCAGCCGAATGTGTCGCTTGTGCTTCAGCACCACGCCGCCCGCTGGCTCCAGGACAACGCGGATTCGCACCGGCTGGCCGCAGCCATATTGTCAACTCTATCAGTAGAGATAATGTGAGCGCGTGGCCGGACGCGAGTCGCGGCGGCACAAGACGGCATCGACCGGTCCACCGGAGGGCTCCCTGGAGAGGAACGGGAGGCGAGGGTGCATCTCATCGGACTGGACAGCCGTGCGTCCGCGGACCCGGAGCCTGGCATGATGGACGCCGACGTCCTCATCCTGCCCGGCCTCGACAATTCCGGGCCACGCCACTGGCAGAGCCACTGGGAGGAGCTGGCGCGCTGCCGGCGGGTCGATCTCGGCAATTGGGAGCGGCCGCGCCTGCACGAATGGGTGCCTGCGCTCGACCGTGCGGTCCGGGCGAGCGAACGTCCGCTCGTCTTCGCCGCCCACAGCCTCGGCTGCCTCGCGATCGCCTGGTGGGCCTCGCTGAGCTGGACCGGCGCCTTTGCGGACAAGGTCAAGGGCGCGCTGCTCGTCGCGCCGCCCGATGTCGACGCGCTCGACGCCAGTCCGCGGCTTCGCGATTTCCGGCCGCGGCCCCGCCTGCGACTGCCTTTCCCGACATTGCTCGTCGCCAGCCGCGACGATCCCTATGCCCGGTTCGAATGGTCGCGTTCGGCCGCCGAGGCTTGGGGCAGCGACTTCGTCGACGCCGGCGCGGCCGGCCACATCAACGCGGATTCGGGTCTCGCCGAATGGCCGAAGGGCCTGCGGCTGCTCGCCGGCCTCGCCGGCCACAATCCGAACCTGCTCGTCGCCGAGCTGGGCTTGAGACGCGCTTTGGCCTGAGTGTACGCCAGAGCGCCGCGCGGCGGACGGCGATTGCGAGGCGCCGTCCGCCGCGCCACATGTCACGCACAGGCGAGCAGCGTGTCGCGCTTGGCCGTCAGGGCGTCATGGTCACCGGAGGGGCTGCAGATGCGGGCCATCGCCCGCTCGAGCCGCTCGGATGCACCCGCGCCGATCGTGCTCAGCGCCCCGGCGACCTCCTTGCTTTCCGCGAGAATCCCGGAGCAATGCAGCACGACATCGCAGCCGGCGGCCATGGCGTCCGCGGCGTGCTCGGCCAGCGTGCCGCCGAGCGCCGCCATGGTGAGATCGTCGCTCATCAGCAGGCCATCGAAGCCGATGCTGCCGCGGATCACCTCTTCGATCACGATTGGCGACAGCGTCGCGCAGCGTTCGGCATCCCAGGCCGGATAGAGGACGTGGGCGGTCATCGCCATCGGCGCGGTCCTGAGCGCACGAAACGGAGCGAGGTCGACAGCAAGTTCCTCCGCGCCGACATCGACGACCGGCAGCTCCTTGTGGCTGTCCACCGCCGCCCGGCCATGGCCGGGCATATGCTTGACGACGCCGATGCAGCCGCCCGCCTCCAGCCCCTCCAGCACCGCCCGGCCGAGCGCCGCGACCCGCATCGGCTCGCCGCCGAGCGCGCGGTCGCCGATCACATCATGCGCGCCCGCCTGGCGTACATCGAGCAGCGGCATGCAATCGACGTTCACGCCGACCTCGCCAAGGATCAGCGCGACCGCCTGGGCATTGGCGCGCGCCGCCTCGATCGCGCTCATCGGCGCGACCTCGTAGAGCTCGGCAAAGCGCCACGCGGCGGGAAAGGCAGGCCATTCCGGCGGTACCAGCCGGGCGACCCGGCCGCCTTCCTGATCGATCAGGACCGGCAGGTCGGCGCGCCCCGAAATATCACGCAGGGAATCGGTCAGCGCCTTCACCTGGGCGCGAGTGCGGCAATTCCGGGCGAACAGGATGAAGCCGGCGGGATCGGCATCGCGGAAAAAGGCGCGCTCGTCGGCGTCGAGCGTTTCGCCGGAAAGGCCAAGGATCGCAGGCAGCATGGCCCGGGCCTATCAAAGCCGGCCGACGCAATAAAGGAGGGACGCCAACAGGGCGCCCCTCCTCCCCCCACAACAGGGCAGCGACTGGCCGCCCTACTGACTGTAAAGTTCGGAAATGTGGAGCTGGGCGGGCTGCAGGCTGTTGTTGCCGTAGGTGCCGACCCAGATCTCGTAGCGCCCCGACTGGGCGTTGTTGAACCGGACGGCCGGATTGAGCCCGTTCTCGCCCCCGTCGTCGTCGCAATACCATTGGCCGTCCGGTCCGTTGACGACCAGCGTCGTATCGGCGCCGGCGCTAGCCGAGATGATCAGCGGCAGCGAGCCGGCGGTGAAGTTGAGGCGCACGTCCGGCGCACTCGCGATGAAGCCGCGGCAGGCGCCGCCGATCGCCGAGGAGGCATCGATGTTGCCGCCCGAACGAAGGTTGACCACGCGCGGATCGGGGGTGAAGCCGGTGCGCAGGTTGACCGTGCCGTAGCTGGGATTGGCGTTGAAATTCTGGGCCGAGGCCGGGATCGCCGCAAGCGTGGCGGCCAGCGCCAGCGATGCGGCGATCTTCAATGGACGAAACAAGGACATGGCGAACTCCCTTCGGAAGGGTTGAAATCTCGTGTCGCTTCGGCATCCCCTGCCGCTCGACAGTCCGGAACATCGCCGAACCCGGACAGGAAGTAATTCCCGCAGATGTCCTGAGCGGCGCCCCGCAGGTGTCGGGGTCGCCGGACCCGACAAATGCCGGGATGGCGGCGCGCCCGCCGCGCACGCTAGAAGACAGGCTCGTTCCGGAACCCGCCAATGACAGATCAGCCGCTCACCATATTGCTCCTCGAGGACCAGGCGCTGGTCCGCGCCGGCATGCGCGCCCTGATCCAGATCAGCGAGCCGCACGCCCATCTGCTCGAGGCCGCCAGCTACGAGGAGGCCGTCGCGCAGGCGGAAGCGGCGTCGATCGACATCGCCTTCCTCGACATCGATCTCAAGGGTGCGCGCTCGGGCCTCGATTTCCTGCACTGGCTGCGCACGCGCGAACTCGACACCCGCGCCATAATGCTCTCCGGCCGTGCCGAGAAGGACATGGTGATGGCCTGCCTCAACGAGGGCGCCAGCGGTTATATCGTCAAGGACATGGAGAGCGACGGCCTGTTCCGGCGCGCGCTCGACACGGTGTTCCAGGGAAGCATCTTCCTGCCCGCCTCCGTGATCGGCCGCGGCGGCTTCTCGCCCGCCCAGCCGGCCACGCCGGCGCAGGTCTCGCCGGACACGCTCGGCATCACCGGCCGAGCGCTCGAGGTGCTCTATTATGTCTGCCAGGGCCTTCCGAACAAATCGATTGCCCGCAACATGGGGATCGAGGAAGGGACGGTCCGCAAGGACTATCTCCCCAAGCTGTTCCGTATCTTCAAGGTCGTGCGGCGGACAGAGCTGCTCATCGAGGTGTCGCGTCGCGGGATTGCGATCCCTCAGCCAGGGCTATTGCAAGACATAGCGCGCTGATTTCGGCGATCAGGCTTTCGGACGATACCGGCTTGCGCAGGACGCGGCCGGCGCCGAGCCAGTCGCCTTCATCGAACCTCTGCACCTCGCCGGTGATGACGATCAGCGGAAGCACGGTATCGAACGCCTCGGTCGTCAGCCGAACCACATCTTCGGCAGTGCGCCCGTCGGGGAGGCGGTAGTCGGTGATGAGCAGATCCGGAATGCGCTCCAGATCCGGCACCGCCGCCGAGGCCTCGTCATAGGAGCCATAGGCCTCGTAGCGCAGGTCGAGCGTGTCGAAGAGCGCAGTCGCCGATCGGCGCACCATCGCGTCGTCCTCGACATAGAGGAGGTAGAAGCCGGAGAGGTCCATCGGCCCGGGCGGCCTGGTGGGCTCGTGGCGCCGCACCGAGGTGGCGTCGGCACGGCTGTAGGGCAGCTCCAGCGAAAAGCGGGTCCCCATCCCCTCGCGCGAGCGCATGTCGAGCCGGTGCTCGGGCAGCAGCGGAATGATCGCGTTGACGATCGAGAGGCCGAGCCCGACGCCCTTCTCCCGGTCGCGCTCATGATTGCCGAGCTGGACGAACGGGCTGAACACGCGCGCCCAGTCCGGCTCGGCGATGCCGATCCCGTTGTCGACGATGTCGATCCGCACCCGGCCCGGGAGGCAGACCACGCCGACCAGCACCGCTGCGCGCGCGCCCTTGGCGGGATCGCAATATTTGATGCCGTTCGAAACGAGATTGCTGACCACGCGCCCGAGCAAATGCGGGTCGCTGTGGACCGCGATCCGCCGGTCCTGCTGCCAGCGGAAGCGCACGTCGACACCGCGCTCGGCGGCGACGGGGAGGAGCGGTGCGACGGCCTCCTCGATCAGTCCGGTCAGATCGAAATCATGGGGCTCGGCCCGCACGAAACCCGATTCCAGCCGCGAGATGTCGAGCACCGCGTTGAACGAATTGCGGGTAAGGCGCGAGGCGTCCTGGGCAAGCGACAGCACTTCGTCGCAACGCGCCGTATCGCCCTGGTCGAGCGCATGGCGGGCAGCGCCGAGCAGGTTGGTCAGCGCCTGCATCGGCTGCCGCAGATCATGGGCGGCATCGGCCAGGAACTTGGACTTGGCGACATTCTGCCGCTCGGCAAGCGCGCGCAGCTCGTCCTTGGCCTTGACCAGCGCGTCGGTCTTGGTCCGCGTCTCCTCCTGCGACGCCTCCAGCCGCTTGTTGCGGTCTGACAGCTGCCGCTCGCGCGCGAAGGCGTCGCGGGCGCTGCGCTCCAGCTCGACCGCGACCGCGCAGCCGACCAGCGAGAAGGTGACGAGGAAGATGAGCGCGGCGACATTGTAATAGGACAGGGTCTTGGAGAGGAACTCGACCAGGCTCTTGGGCGAGCCCGTATCGGTCGTCTGCGCGAAGACGAGGAAGGCGACGCTGGCGAGAAGGAAGAAGGCGGTGAGCCGGTAGACCAGCCGGCTGTCCAGCCTGAAGAGGCCGAACATGAACAGCATGATCATCGGCAGGCAGATGTAGTAGAACAGGTAGTTGTACGGAAACTGCGTAACCGCGATCATCGCCAGCGACAGCAGGTAGAGCACGGCCAGGCCCAGCGCCGACGCGATCGCGACCATCCGCGGGTCGCCGCCCCGGAAGATCACCGCCGCCGCTAGCGCCGCGATGCACAGGGCACCCGCGAGGCGGAGCGTCACGATGACATCGAAGGCCGCGCCGAACTCGGCATTGCGCTGGCTGTGGAACCAGTCCCAGCCGAAATAGGACACCCAGATTGCCGCCAGCAGCGCGACGGCGGCATTGCGCGCCATGGCCCAGCGCCGCGTCATCTCGGCCCGGTAGACCGTCTCCAGCAGGGGATCGAACCGCGGCGGCGGCGCGAACATATGGGCGAGGATCGCCGGCACGCCGAACGCGGCGCGCCGTCCTTTCCCGTCCCCAGTCGAGCCCATTGCCACCAGTGCTTCCCCTGTGGAGGCGATCCTAGACGCTCCTCCGGTCAAAATGAAACCTTTCGTCCCCCCGCGCCGGACGGATGATTGCGGCTCGCCGCAGGTTGAGGGTGCCGCCGGCGCCGGATATGCGCGACGGCGGGAGACTGTGCTGATGCCCTTCGTGCCGGTTCGCGTGATGATATTGCTGCTGGCGACCGCGGCCCCCGCAACCAAAGCAGCAGCGCAGGAGAAGCCGGTGGCCGCGGCCGCCCTTTCCCAGCGTGACCGCGACGTGGCGACGGTCCGGACCTTCATGACCGGGGATCCCGGCCGCCGTGGCCGGCTCGGGGACGCGGTTCAGGCCGAGGCGCGTATCGATCCCTGGCCGGACTCGCTGCCGGACCGCGAAACCGTGCGCGGCGTCCTCGACATGTATGCGCTCGACCAGCAATTCAACCAGGGCGTGTTCGCCGGCGGCAACCGCGTCGTCGAGATGGGCGTCCGGATGGTCGCCGCCTCCGACCGGGTCAATCGCACGCGCGAGCCGGCGGCATGGCGCGCGGCCCAGGCGCGGACCGCGGAGTTCATCGGCCAGTATTTCTGGCGGTTCCTGCGCGCGCGCCGCCAGCCCGGCCCGGGCGAGTACCGGCCTGACGTCGCAATCACCGCGGCCTGGCTCCGCGACCGGGTGGCGCCGCTGCTGAGCGACCCGGACGTCGCGCCCGAGGCGCGCGCGCGGCTGCTGGTCGCGGTTGCCCGCGGCTACACGGCGGAGGGCCGCGCGGCCTGGCTCACCGAGGAGCGGGACCTTCCGATCGGCTTCGATTTCTACCGGCGCGCGTGGCGGACGGCACTTGAAGACAACGAGGCCGACCTCGCCCGGCAGATCGTCTGGGAGGCGGCCGGCAAGACCTTCCTCGCCGATCCGGACGGGACGCAGGCGGAGGCGCTGCTCAACGAAGCCGCGCCGCAGGGGCCAGCGGGCTGGCTGGACTGGGGCGGAACCCATGAGGTCCGGATGCGGATCGCCGAAGCGCGGGGCGATCATGCCGGCTTCGAGCGCGCCGCCGAACGCTGGATCGCCGCGCTGCGGGAGGATCGCGCCTTCGGCAATGCCCCCTTGATCGCCGGCGGCCCCCTGCCGGCCGCCCAGCCGCGCGAGCTTTCCTATGCCGCAATGCCGCTGCGGCGCGGCGATGCCGGCGCCGCGATCGCGCGGCTGGAGCAGCTCGCGAGCCTGCGCGAGGCGCGGCTTTCTGGCGGTCCGCGCACTGCCTCGACTCCGGCAATGCCGGCGCCGGTCCAGCTCGGCGCGGAGCTCGGCGTCGACCATGTGATCATCGCACTCGGCGACGGCGGCGGCCGGATCGACCCCGAGGTCGCGGCCCGGGTGCAGCAGGGCGACACGACGCCGATGGCGCCGACCTCCTTCATCGACTGGGGCCATCTCGCCGTCGGCGCCGCTGCGGGGCGCGATGGCGCGGTCTCGGCCGCCGCCCGCTCGGGCCTCGATCCCATGCTCTGGTTCCTGGAGACCGGCCGCGGCTATGCCACCTACCTTCCCGAGGTCGACCGGCTTTCCGGGCTGCGCGGCCCGTGGGGCGACATTCCGGAATTCATCGCATCGATGACGCGCCGGCTGCCGCAATATGAATCCCGGTTCTTCGAAGCTTTCGGCAAGCCGATCGACGATCTCGCCGGCGGCCGCTGCGCCGCGGACCGTCCGCTCACCGGCCCGCCACCGCGCATCCTGCTGATCGCCTCGGAAGGCGTGAATTTCTACCCGGTCGAGATGGCGCGTGCGCCCAACGGCCGGCGGCTGATCGACTGCTATGAATTCCGCCGCGCCCCGACCCTCGCTGCCGCCCGTGTCTCGGCGGCGCGCTGGCGGGCCCAGCCGCAGCTCAGCGGCATTTCAGGCGTCTGGGATCCGCAGAACAACCTGCCCTTCGCCCGGGCCGAACGCGCCTTGATCGCGGCGGCGGTGCGGGGCCGGAGCGAGATCACCCCGCTCGACCCGACGAGCGACGAAACCGTGCTGCGCCCGGCCAGCGGCGCCGACATCCTCCATATCGCCGCGCACGGCACGTTCAGCGCAGTCGCCCCCCTGAACACCGGCATCGCGGTCGGCCCGGAGCGGGTACTGACCATCGCCGGGATCGGGTTCGCCCGCAATCCCGCCACCGTGTCGCTCGCCGTTCTCTCCGCCTGCGAGACCGGGCTCAGCGATGCGAACGGCACCGCCGCCACCGACAGCATCGCCGCCGCCCTGATGTCCAGCGGCGCGGCGGGCGTGGTCGGCGCGCTCTGGCAGGTCGACGACGCCGTCTCCGCGCTGATCATGGGCAAGTTCTACGAGCGGCTGCTGCGCCACCACCGGCCGCCGGCCGCGGCGCTACGCGAGGCGCAACTCTGGGTGCGCGATGCCAGCACGGCGGAGATCATGCGGTTCATCCAGGAGAGCGAGCGCCGGGTCGACCCCGAAAGCCGGACCTCGCTCGCCCATCTGCGCGAGACGATCGCCAGCGCGACCGCCGCAACACCCCCGGGCGAGGCACCGCTCGCCAACCCGATCCTGTGGGGCGGCTTCGGCTTCTTCGGAACCTATCCGGACCGCTGAGCGGATCAGCCGATGACCGTGCAGTCCTCGCCGGCGACGCGCAGGCGCCGGCAGATGTCCGCCGCGCCGGGACCGCTGGCGCGCAGGCGATAGAGGGTGCGCCCGCCCGACTGGACCGGAATCACCGAGCGGCTGAGCGGGGCGAGATAGCGGAACCGGCCGGACAGCGCCGTCCACGCGCTGTTCGCGCTGGCACCGCTGGAAAAGGCGCCGAGCTGAATCGTCGCGCCGCCGCCTGCGGCCGGAGCCAGCGTGGGCGGCTGAGGTGCCGGCGGCTGGGGCCGCTGCGCCTCGGCCTGTGGTTGCGGGGCGGGCTGCCGGGGCTGCGCCGCCGGACGCGCCACCGGCGCCTCGGCCACCGCATTGGTGTTGAGCCGACCCTGCGGCGTGTCCCCTTCGCTCGCGGCGTAGGCGGTGTCCCCCTCGCCGGCCACGTTCATGCCGCCGGGTTCGTCCGGCCGCACCTTGTAATCGCCTTCGGGCGCCGCGATGAGGTCGCCATTGTTGCCGCCCGCGCCGTCACGGTTGCCGAGCCAGAACAGGCCGCCGACGATGAGGCCGATCGCGGCCAGGCCGATCACCACCGCGCCGATCAGCCTGGCGATGCCCGGCCCGGCGCTGCCCTCATCTTCCTCGACCGCTTCGAGCCAGGGCAGCCGGTCCTCGTCCGGCGCCGACTCGCTGAAGTTGACGATCTCGTCTTCCTCATCCCCCCGGCGGTCCGACATCATTGCATCTCCTCGACGGCCTCCACCCCCATCAGGGCCAGCCCATTGCGGACAATCTGCCCGATCCCGTCGGCCAGTTCCAGCCGGGCGCGTGTCAAATCGGGATTCTGTGCCAGGAGGAAACGCTTTTGGGGATCGTCATTGCCCTTGTTCCACTGCGCGTGGAACGCGGCGGCGAGATCGCCGAGGTAGAAAGCGATGCGGTGCGGCTCGTGCGCCGTCGCGGCGCCTTCGACGGTACGCGGGAATTGCGCGGCGAGCTTGACCAGATCTAGTTCGTCCGCGTCGAGCAGCGACAGGTCGGCCGCGGCCGGCAGCGCCAGCCCTTCTTCCTTCGCACGGCGATGGAGCGAATGGATCCGGGCATGGGCATATTGCACGTAGAAGACCGGATTGTCCTTCGACGCTTCGACCACCCTGGCGAAGTCGAAATCCATCTGGGCGTCGGCCTTGCGGGTCAGCATGGTGAAGCGGACCACATCCTTGCCGACCTCGTTCACGACGTCGGCAAGCGTGACGAAATTGCCCGCCCGTTTCGACATCTTCACCGGCTCGCCGGCGCGCAGCAGGCGGACCATCTGGACCAGCTTCACGTCGAACGGCGTCCTGCCCTCGGTCAGCGCCGCGACCGCCGCCTTGATCCGCTTGACGGTCCCGGCATGATCGGCGCCCCAGATGTCGATCAGCTGATCGGCGCTCTGCGCCTTCTGGAAATGATAGGCGAGGTCGGCGCCGAAATAGGTCCAGCTCCCGTCCGATTTCCGGATCGGCCGGTCCTGGTCGTCGCCGAATTGCGTTGCGCGGAACAACGGCAGCTCGACCGGCTCCCAATCCTCCGGCGTCTCGCCCTTGGGTGCCTCCAGCATGCCGTCATAGACGAGGTCGCGTTGACGCAGCCAGGCTTCGGCGGCCTCGGGCTTGCCCGCCGCCTGCAGCTCCGCCTCGGAAGAGAACAGGTCGTGATGGATGCCGAGCAGGGCGAGATCGGCGCGGATCATCACCAGCATCGCCTCGACGGTGCGCTGGCGGAACAGCGCGAGCCATTCGCTTTCGGGTGCGTCGGCATAGGTCGGCCCGAATTCGGTCGCGAGCCGTTCGCCGACCGGGACCAGATAGTCGCCGGGATACAGTCCTTCCGGGATCTCGCCGACGTCCTCGCCGAGCGCCTCGCGATACCTGAGATGCGCCGAGCGGGCGAGCACATCGACCTGGCCGCCTGCATCGTTGACATAATACTCCCGCGTCACCCGATAGCCGGCATGCTCCAGCACCGCGGCGAGCGCATCACCCACCACCGCGCCCCGGCAATGGCCCATGTGCATCGGCCCGGTCGGATTGGCCGAGACATATTCGACATTGACCATTTGGCCGCCGCCCATCGCAGAACGACCATAGTCGCCGCCATCGGCGAGAATGGCCTCCAGCTCGGCTTCCCAGACGCCGCGTGCGAGCCGCATATTGATGAAGCCCGGCCCCGCCACCTCGACGCTCGTCACCTCGTCCAGCGCCCTGAGCTTCGCGGCGATGCCTTCCGCCAGCGCGCGCGGGTTCATGCCGGCGCGCTTCGCCAGCACCATCGCCGCGTTGGTGGCGAGATCGCCATGCGTGGAATCGCGCGGCGGCTCGACCGCCACGGCCCCGCGCTCGATCCCGCGCGTCAGCACCCCTTCGGCTTCGAGGGCGTCGAGCGCAGCGTTCACATGCGCGGCAAAGCGGGCGTAGAGGGTCACGTCGTTATCCGATGACTAGAGAAAACGCGCCGCTCTAAACGACCAATGCGCCGATGAACAAGCCCGCCGCGAGAAGGCAGGCGATGGTGCGCACATGGTTCCACTGCGTCCAGCGCACCAGATAGTGCCGCCACAGCGCCTCGTTGTCCGCCGCAGGGTCGGCGCGGTCGAGCGCGTTGTTGAGCGGCACGTTGTACGCCATCGTCAGCCAGATGTGACCGGCGAGATAGGCGAGCGCGCCGGACATCAACCAGCCGGACGCCTCGGTCCGCACGAACCCGCCGTAAAGCGCGAGGATCAGGCTCAGCACCGCCGTGCCCATGAACACCGGCATGAACAGCGAGCGCAGGATCACCCGGTCGATCGCCACCATCGCCGCCATGCCTTCGGCCGGCGGCCGCTCGCCCAATGCGCGCATGATGAACGTCGAGAAGGCGAAATAGACGCCACCCATGATTGCCGACCCCAAGGCGGCAGCGAGCGTCAACGCGAACAGGGCGATCGAAAGCGGCGCCATGATCCGTCCCTCCTGTTTTGCCCTTTCATACGGGTGGAGAGGCGGCCGCGAAACCGCAAAAGCCGTAACGTCGGGCGCGGATCAGAATCCCTCGGGCAGATGGGCCGGGCCGACCAGCTCTTCATAGCGCCGGATCGCATAGCGGTCGGTCATGCCGGCGATGAAGTCGCCGATCGCGCGAAGTGTCCCGGTCGGGCTCGCATCGCCAGGCCGCCATTCCGGCGGCAGCAGACGGGGATCGTCGCGATAGGCGGCGAACAGGCCGGCGAGCACCCGCTGTGCCTCCTTGCGGACCGCCTGGACCGGCGGGGAATTGTACATGCGGGCATAGAGAAAGCGCTTCAGCCGCCGCTCCTCGGCCGCGAAGGTCTCGGAGAAGCCGGCGAGCGCGCGGCCCGCCTGCCGAACCTCATCCGTGCTCGTCACCCCGCTCTCGGCGATCCGCCGCCGTGTCTCGGCCAGCACGTCATTGACCATCGCGCCGATCTGCTCGCGGATCAGCTCGGGCCGCAGCCGCGCCTGCGGCACATCGGGGAAGCGGGCCCGCACCGCCGCCCAATTCTCCTTCGCCAGCGGCACGGAGAGCACGTCGTCGAGCCGGAACAGGCCGGCCCGCAGGCCGTCGTCGACGTCGTGATTGTCATAGGCGATGTCGTCCGCGATCGCCGCGACCTGCGCCTCCAGGCTCGGCCAGGTGCCGAGCTCCAGCGGAAACTCCGCATCCGCTTCGGCCAGCGCCCAGGGTGCCTTCGCGACCGGCCCGTTATGCTTGGCGAGCCCCTCCAGCGTCTCCCAGGTGAGATTGAGCCCGTCGCAACGCGGATAGGGGCGCTCCAGTTTCGTCAGCAGCCGGATCGCATAGGCATTGTGATCGAATCCGCCGGCCCCGGCCATCGCCGCCTCGAGCACGTCCTCGCCGGCATGGCCGAAGGGCGGGTGGCCGATGTCATGCGCGAGGCACAGGGCTTCGGTCAGATCCTCGTTGAGGCCGAGCGCCCGGGCCATCGTCCGGCCGATCTGGGCGACCTCCAGGCTATGGGTGAGCCGTACCCGGAAATGGTCGCCATCGGGCGCGACGAACACCTGCGTCTTGTGCCGGAGTCGCCGGAACGGGATCGAATGGACGATCCGGTCGCGGTCGCGCTGGAAATCGTCGCGCGGACCGCGTGTCGCCCGCTCCTCGGCATAGCGCCGCCCCCGGCTGCGGGAGGGGTCGGAGGCATAGGGAGCAAGGGTCATCGGCGCGTCTGGACGCGCTCTATCTCCTGGCCCGCCTCACTTGTCCAGGCGAATGCCGAGACGTTCGACTGGCCGAGCCGGTTGACGAACTCCTGCGCCGCCCGCGGCGTGTCGAATGGCCCGACAAGCAGCCGGTTGGACGACCGCCCATAAGGCGCGGTGTAGATCGTCCGGCCATTGAGCGGCTCCGACGCCCGCCCGCGCAACCGCGCGAACTCGCCGGCCAGGCCCGCCTTGTCCGGCACCGTCGCGATCTGCACCCAGTGGCGGCTCGGATTGGCCGGCCGTGCCGCACGTGCCTGTGCCGGCGCGGCGGTGCGGGCCGCAGCCCGTGTCGGCGGGGCGGCTGCAGCCGTGCCACGCGCGGACGGCGGGGTGACGCGGCTCGCCCGTTCGCGCTCGCGGGCCAGCGCATCGGCGACCTGCCGGTCGGTCATTGCCGGCACGGCCGGATTGGCGGGCGGGCGCACCACCTCGTCCTCGCGCAGTTCGTTCACTACGGCCGCAATCTCGGAGAAGGGCCGGGCGGGGACCGGCACCACGGGCGGCAGGCTGGCCTCGCCGGACGGCGCCGGTTGGGCCTCGGGCCCCGGCTGCATCCCCGATGGCGTCAGGGAGAAGCCGGGCGCCGCGCCGATCGTCGAGGCCGGAATCGCGGTCGATGTGATCGCCGACGGACCGGGCCCGGGCATATTGGGCTGGAAACGCCCCACCGGCGGCTGCGTAGCGGCCGGCGCTGACGGGCCGGAGGGCGACGGCTCGGAGGCCTGACCCGGCGCCGGCGACGGACGAACGCGGGGATTGAGCTCGGCGATCTGCTGGCGGCCACGCCCGGGTATGGCGCTTTCCAGCGGCGAAACCGGCCATTGCCGCCGCGCCGCGACGCTTGTGCCCGGCGCATCCGGCCGCGAACGCATCGCGGGCGCTGATGTCTCGTCAGCCGCGGGCGCTGGCGGGATGGCGGCATCAGCGCGGCTCGCGACCTGGACGTTGCCGTTGCCCGGGAAATGGCCGAAATGGACCGCCATCGCCTTCTGGGCCGGGGTCAGGCCGGCGAGCCGCGCCAGGAAGGGCGACATCGCCTGCACCATGCCCGCCGGCATGACGCTCGCGGCGGCGCGGTTGGCACCCGCGGCGTCGCCGGTCATCGCGAGGATGAAGGCCTGGGTGCGCCAGGCGGCGCGGTCGTTGCGGCGAAGCTGCCCGTCGATCATGCGGCTCGCCGCCTCGCGCTGGCCGCTGATCGCCAGCGACAGCGCCATCCGGCGCCGGATCTCGGGGTCGTCGCGATTGCGGAGCGCCAGCGCGTAGTCGCGCTGCGCCCGCGCCGGATCGCCGACCGAGTCATAGGCAAGTCCGCGATCGCCGGCGATCTCCGCCTCCGGCGCCCCGAGCTGCACCGCCTCGGCGAACAGGGTGATGGCGGCGGGACCTTGTTCCAGCTGGGCCATGGCCGAGGCCATGCCGGCCTTCACCCGCGCATCGCGCGGCGACAGTTCGTCGGCCCGGGAGAAGAAGGTCAGCGCCGCCTCCGGATCGCGCAGATCGAGCGCCGCGCGACCGGCGCCGACCAGTGCCGAGACGCTGCGCGGATTCTCGTTGAGCGCCGACAGATGGCGGCGCAACTCCGCGTTCGCGCCTGTGTCCAGCGGCTGGACGACCGCGCCCGGCGGCAGATTGGCCGGGCGCGCCGGCGGGTCAGCCCGCTCCTGCGCCACCGCCCCGTGGGCCGAAAGAGCGCCCGACGCCAGCAGCACCAGGCCGAGACGGATATGCCGCGCCGTCAATGAGATCATGTCACATCTAGAGCGGCGCAGAGCTGTACCGGCAATGACCGGAACGCACGCGGTGCGTTGAGGCGGTGTTGCAAGGCGACGAAACCGGCCCTCCCTGCGAATTGTCGCGGGGAGGGGCAGGATTACTGGTTGTTCTGACGGTTGAGGAAGCGCGGGATGTCGAGCGGATCGCGGCCGGGCCGGACGCGCGGCGCATCGTCCTCGTCGACCTGGGCCTTGGCGGCGCCGCGGGCGATGCTCGACATACGCTCGAACAGGGTTCCCCCTTCGCGCGCGGCCGGTTCCGGCGCGGCTTCGGTCTCTTCCTCGTCGCCGCGGTGCAGCCAGGACCGGCGCTCGCTCTGGCTGATGTCCTCGTCGCCGCGCAGCGGCGGCAGCGCTTCCTGGCTCTCGAGATTGTCGAGCAGCAGCTCGTCACCCGCCTCGTCATCGGCCGGCTGGTCGAGCAGCATCTCGGCCGGCGCCTCGACGGTCTCATCGATGAAGCTGACCTTCTCCTCGCCTTGCGGAGCCATCCCGGCGACCGGCTCGGGCGGAGTCAGCGTGATCGACGGCGCGACCGGCGGTGCCGCCTCGGCCACGGGTGTGGCAGCGACCGGCGCCGGTTCGGTGGCCGGAGTGCCCGTGCGCGAACCCGGGAAGGTGAACACCTTCGCCTGGAGCGGCGTCGCCTGGGTCGCCTCCTCGACGTCGATGCCGGTCGCGACGACCGACACGCGGATCTTGCCGTCGAGATCGTTGTTGAACGCCGAGCCCCAGATGATGTTGGCGTCCTCGTCGACCAGCTCGCGGATATGATTGGCGGCCTCGTCGACCTCCATCAGGCGCATGTCCTCGCCGCCAGTGATCGAGATGATGACGCCCTTGGCGCCCTTCATCGAGACGCCGTCGAGCAGCGGGTTGGCGATCGCCTGCTCGGCCGCCTCGATCGCGCGGTTGTCGCCGCCCGCCTCGCCGGTGCCCATCATCGCCTTGCCCATCTCGCTCATCACCGAGCGGACGTCGGCGAAGTCGAGGTTGATGAGGCCGGGCATGACCATGAGGTCGGTGATGCCGCGCACGCCCTGCTGCAGCACCTCGTCCGCCATCATGAACGCTTCCTTGAAGGTCGTGTTCGGGTTGGCGATGCGGAACAGGTTCTGGTTGGGGATGACGATCAGCGTATCGACATGCTGCTGCAGCTCGTTGATGCCGGCCTCGGCCGAGCGGGCGCGCCGCGCGCCCTCGAACGCAAAGGGCTTGGTCACGACGCCGACGGTCAGGATGCCGCGGTCGCGCGCCGCCTTGGCGATGACCGGCGCCGCACCGGTGCCGGTGCCGCCGCCCATGCCCGCGGCGATGAAGCACATGTGCGCGCCGTCCAGGGCGGCTTCGATCTCGACGCTCACCTCTTCGGCCGCCGCCTTGCCGATCTCCGGACGCGATCCCGCGCCGAGACCCTGGGTGATCTTCGGCCCGAGCTGGATCTTGCGGTCGGCAGTCGAATAGTTGAGCGCCTGCGCGTCGGTGTTGGCGACGATGAAATCGACCCCCTGCACGTCCGACTGGATCATGTTGGCGATGGCGTTGCCGCCGGCGCCGCCGACCCCGATCACGGTGATCCTCGGACGGAGTTCCTCCACTTCCGGACGGATGAAATCGATGCTCATTCCTCGTCTCCCCTATCCCCGCGCACCGCGTGGCGGATACCCTCTAAGCCCTTCTGCACGATGCGATTCCGCGGTGCGAGCGAAAAGTTAACAGCAGCGTCACGTTTTCCCCAACTTTCCTCAATACTGAGTCCGAAAAGCCGCAATCAGCCGCTGGACCATGTTGCCGCTCCTCCCTTCCGTCACCGGCGCGGCGAAGCCGGCGCGCAGATCCGTGTCGTCCGATGCCGCGAACTGGGCGAGCCCAGCCAGCGTCGAGAAAGCCGGCCCGCTATGGGCTTCGGGAAGCCCCGGCATGATCGGGCGCCCGACCCTCACGGCGCGACCGAGCACCCCCTGGGCATAGTCGGCGATCCCCTTGAGTTCAGCCCCTCCACCGGTCAGTACAACCTGCCGGCCGAACGGTCCGGCGAAGCCGAGGCCCTTCAGGGCCGCTTCGATCTCGCCGGTGAGGTGCTCGAGCCGCTGACGAACGACAGTGACGAGCTGCGCGCGGGTGATCCGCGCGCTTTCGACGCCATCCTGGTGCCCGGCGATCGGCGCCAGCTCGATCATGTCGTGATTGTCGCGTGGGCTCATCATGGCAGAACCGTAGAAGCACTTGATCCGTTCCGCCTCCGTCCGGCGGGTGCCGAAGGCGGCGGCGATGTCGTCGGTGATGTCGCTGCCGCCGATCGCCAGCGACCGGAGGCCGACGAGCATGCCGCCGGCGAAGACCGAGACATTGGTGACGCCCGCGCCAAGCTCGACCAGCGCGACGCCGAGCTCGCGCTCCTCCTCGCTGAGGCAGGCCTTGCCGGCCGCCACCGGCGCGGCGACGATCGCTTCGACGCCGAGATGCGCGGAGCGCACGCACAGGTCCAGGTTCTTCACCGGCGCCGGATCGGCGGCGATGACATGGATGTCGACCGCGAGCTTGTCGGCATGCAGGCCGTGCGGCTTGCGGACGCCGTTCATGCCGTCGATCGTATAGAGTGCCGGCATGGCATGGAGCACCATCCGCCCGGCCGGATCGATCGATTCCTGGGCGGCGCGCAGCAGTGCATTGATGTCGGTCTCCGCGATCCGCTGGCCGCCGATCGCAACCTCGACGCTGGCGACGTCGCTGACCACGCCGCCGGCGGAATAGCCGACATGGACCTGATCGATGTTGGTGCCGGCGATCCGCTCGGCCTGCTCGACCGCCTCGCGGATCGCGGTCTCGCTCTTCTCCATGTCGGCAATGAAGCCGCGCTTGACGCCCCGGCTCTCGCGCTGGCCGGTGCCGAGGATCCGGAGGCGCCCGTCCTCACCCGGCTCGGCGATCATCGCCGAAACCTTGGACGATCCGACATCGAGCGCCGCGACGAGATTGCGCGACGGCGCCGGGGTCGGCCGCCTCATATCGTCCTCGACAGGTCTTCGGGCATCGCCCCCGGATCAGGGGGCACGAGCTGCGGAACCGATGAGCCCGGCTCGCGCGTCACCCGCACCACCATCCGGGCCGGATCGCGCATGTCGAAGCGCACGAACCCGCGGCCGAGCAGCTGGGTCTGCTGGTCCATCGCGGCGAAACGGCGGATCGCCCGCCCGGCAAGGCCGTCGCCTTCCGGCAGGGTCAGCGTCTCGCCGGTCTGGAACCGGAGGTCCCACCGGCGGCCGCCGATCCAGGTCGCGCCGGCGACCTGGGGGCGCAGATGCGGCGCGGCGCTCAGCAGGGTCGCGAGCGAGGCGAGGTGGCGATTGGCATCCGCGCCGATCACCAGCGGCAGTTCCGGCATCGCCTCGACCCTGACGGGCTCAAGGACCACGCCGTCGGAATCGATCAGGCTCAGCCGTCCGCCATTCTGCCAGATCGCAACCGGCCGCCGCTCGACGATGTCGACGACGAGGGTGTCGGGGAGGCGCCGCGACACCCGCGCTTCCCGGATCCAGCCGAATTCGAGCAGCCGGCGGCGGGTCTGGGCGAGATCGACCAGCGGCATCGCCATCGACGGCTGATCGAAGGCGACATTGTAGATGTCCAGCCGCGACACGCGGTTGGCGCCGTTGATCTCGACTCGCTGCATCTTGAACCCGGCCTCGCCGACCGCCTCACCCAGCGTCAGCCCGGCGAGCTGCGGCAGACGCAGCACCAATGCCGCCGCGACGACGACGCCGATCACCACCAGCGCCGTCAGCCAGCCGCCGATACGCTGGATCGTCTCCGGCCGCAGGCCTATCGCCTCGAGCATGCCCGGTGCCTTCGACCGGCGCGTATTGACCGAGCGCGGCGTCGCCCGCCCCTTCGGCCGCGCGCGCTGCGTTGATCCACGGGCAATGCGTGCCGTCATAGAGCCGCCTCCACCAGCCGCTCGACGAGCGTCGCATAATCGATGCCGCGCGCGCGCGCCTGCTCGGGTACGAGGCTGAGCGGCGTCATCCCCGGCTGGGTGTTCACTTCGAGCAGATAGAGGCCGTCCACGCCCTGTTCGTCGTCCCAGCGAAAGTCGGAGCGCGAGGCGCCCTTGCAGCCCAGCAGGATATGCGCCTTTCGCGCCATGTCCATCGCCGCCGCGCGGATATCGGCCGGGACATCCGCCGGACAGACATGTTCGGTGAGGCCGTCGGTATATTTGGCGTCGTAGTCGTAGAAGCCGGCCTTGGGCTTCAGCTCGGTCACCTCCAGCGCCTCCTCGCCAAGCACCGCGACGGTCAGCTCGCGCCCCTTGATGAACGGCTCGGCGAGCAGCCGGTCGAACGCCTGCCACGGGCCTTTCGCCTCGCGCGAGATCGGATCGCCGTAATTGCTCTCCTTGGTGACGATCGCGACACCGACCGACGAGCCTTCGTTGACCGGCTTCAACACATAGGGCCGCGGCAGCGGATCGGCGGCGTAGAGGCTTTCGCTCTCGACCATCGTCCCTGCCGGCATGCGGATGCCATGCGGCACCAGCACCATCTTGGTCAGCTCCTTGTCGATCGCGATGACCGAGGTTTCGAGGCCGCTATGGGTGTATTTGAGGCCCATCAGATCCATCAGGCCCTGGACCGTCCCGTCCTCGCCCGGCGTACCATGCAGCGCGTTGAACACGATGTCGGGACTCGCCGCGGCAAGCTGCTGCGCGACGTCGCGGCCCATGTCGATCCGGGTGACGCGATGGCCGCGGCTCTCAAGCGCATCCGCGCAGCCATTGCCGCTGGTCAGCGAGACCTCGCGCTCGGCCGACCAGCCGCCCATCAGCACCGCGACATGCAATTTGCGCACTAACCCTTCACCCCTACCCTTTGAATTTCCCATTCCAGCTCGATGCCCGATTGCACCTTCACCCGGCGGCGAACCTCCTCGCCCAGTTCCTCGATGTCGGCGCTCGTCGCATTGCCGAGGTTGAGCAGGAAATTGCAGTGCTTTTCGGACACCTGCGCGTCGCCGACCCGAAATCCGCGCAACCCAGCCGCATCGACCAGCTGCCAGGCCCTGGTCCCGGGCGGATTCTTGAAGGTCGATCCGCCCGTGCGGCTCCTGAGTGGCTGGCTCGCCTCGCGCTCGGCGGCGATCCGGTCCATCTCCGCCTGGATCGCCGCGGACTCGCCGGAATGACCCCGAAAGGTCGCCCCGACCACGATCGCGCCGCCGGGCAGGGCGCTGTGCCGGTAGGTGTAGCCGAGATCGGCAAGGGCGAGCGTCCTGCGCTGCCCCGAGCGCAGCACGACCTCGCAGTCGATGAGGATGTCCTTCACCTCGCGGCCATAGGCGCCGCCGTTCATCCGCACGAATCCGCCGACCGTGCCGGGAATGGAGCGCAGGAACTCCAGGCCGGCGATCCCGGCATCGCGCGCAGTGGAAGAGACAAGAATGCCGCTCGCGCCGCCGCCGCAGGCGAGCGTGGTCGCGTCCACCCGCCCGACCTTCGCAAAAGCCTTGCCGAGACGCACCACCACGCCCGGCACACCGCCATCGCGCACGATCAGGTTCGAACCGAGCCCGAGGCCCATGACCGGCACCGCCGGATCGAGCTCGGCGAGAAATGCGCTGAGGTCCTCGACGTCCTTCGGCTCGAACAGCCAGTCCGCCGACCCGCCCGACTTGAACCAGACGAGCGGCGCCAGCGGCGCCTGCGCCGTCAGCCGGCCGCGCACCGCGGGCATGTCGATCACCGCGCTCATGCCGCCCGTGCCTTGCGCAGGCTGTCGGCCAGGCCGGCCGCCCATTTCGTGATGTCGCCGGCGCCGAGGCAGATCACCATGTCCCCCGGCGCGGCGAGGTCCTTCAGCTGCCGGCAGACCTCGTCTGCGTCGGCGACGGCATAGGCACCGAGATGCCCCCGCTCCTTCAGTCCCTCGACCAGCGCGACGTGGTCCACGCCCTCGATCGGTGCTTCGCCCGCCGCATAGACCGGCGCGACGAGCACGATGTCGGCGTCGTTGAACGCACCGCGGAACTCCTCCATCAGCCCCTGCAGACGGGTGTAGCGGTGCGGCTGCACGACCGCGATCACCCGCCCCTGCGCACCCTCGCGCGCCGCCGAGAGCACGGCCCTGATCTCGACCGGGTGATGACCGTAATCGTCGATGATGGTCACCCCGTCGACCTCACCGACCTTGGTGAAGCGGCGCTTGACCCCGCCGAACTTCTCGAAGCCGCGCGCGATCACCTCGTCCGGTATGCCCATCTCGGCCGCGACACCGATGGCCGCCAGCGCGTTCTGGACATTGTGGCGGCCGGGCATCGGCAGCTCGATCCCCTCGATCACCCGCACCTCGCCGGCACGGTTGCGAACCGAGACGTCGAAGCGGTTGCCGCCGGGAAACGGCGTCACATTGTCGCCGCGGATGTCGGCCTGCGCCGCGAAACCGTAGGTGACGATGCGCCGGTCCCGGAGGCGCGGGATCAGCGACTGGACCTCGGGATGATCGACGCAGAGCAGCGCGGCGCCGTAGAAGGGCACATTCTCGACGAACTCGACATAGGCGTCCTTGGCGGCGTCGAACGAGCCATAATGGTCGAGATGCTCGGGATCGATGTTGGTCACGACCGCGATCGTGCCGTCGAGACGCAGGAAGCTGCCGTCGCTCTCGTCCGCCTCGACCACCATCCAGTCGGACGACCCCAGCCGCGCATTCGAGCCATAGGCGTTGATGATGCCGCCGTTGATCACGGTGGGGTCGATGCCGCCGGCGTCGAGCATCGCCGCGACCATCGAGGTCGTCGTCGTCTTGCCGTGCGTCCCCGCCACCGCCACCGTGGACTTGAGCCGCATCAGCTCGGCCAGCATCTCGGCGCGGCGAACCACCGGGATGCGCCGCTCATAGGCCGCGACCACCTCCGGATTGTCCTTCCTGATCGCGGTCGAGGTGACCACGACCGCGGCGTCGCCCAGATTTTCCGCCTTCTGGCCGATCGCGACCGGGATGCCCCGCTTGCGCAGTCCCTCGACGACATAACCCTCGGCGGAATCCGATCCCTGCACCTGATAACCGAGGATCTTCATCACCTCGGCGATGCCGGACATGCCGATGCCGCCGATGCCGACGAAATGGATCGTCCCGATGTCGGTGCCGACGCCTCTCATGCCGGCACCCCGTCCGGCATCGACCGGATCGCGCCGCCCTGCACATATTCGGGCGCGCAATCGGGATGCTGCCCGACGCGCTCGACCAGATCCGCCATCGCCCGCGCCGCATCGGGCCGGCCGGTTGCGCGCGCCCGCGCCGCCGCATTGGCAAGCGCACCGGGGTCGAGCGCCAGCTTCTGCATCTGCTTGGCGAGCTCGATCGGCGTGAACCTGTCCTGCGCGATGGTACGCGCCCCACCCGCACGCGCCATCTCGCGCGCATTGGCGGTCTGGTGGTCGTCGGTGGCGCTCGGCAGCGGGACGAGAATTGCCGGACGGCCGGCGACGGTCAGCTCCGCGATGGTCGAGGCGCCCGCGCGCGCAATGACGAGGTGTGACCAGGCGAGCCGGTCCGGCAGGTCCGGCATGTAGGTCGCAAGATCGGCGGGAATGCCGAGCGCGGCATAGCGCGAGCGCACCCGCTCGATATCCTCGGCGCGGCATTGCTGCGTCACCTGGAGACGCCGGCGGAAATGTTCGGGCAGAAGGCTCAGCCCCTCCGGCACGACGTCGGACAGGACCGAAGCGCCCTGGCTGCCGCCGGTCACGAGCAGGCGGAACACGCCCTCCTCGTCCAGCGCCGGGAAGGGCTGGTCGCGCAGCGCCAGCACCTCGTCGCGCACCGGATTGCCGACCAGATGCACCTTCTCCGCCGCATTGCCGGGCAGCCGATCGACCTGATCGTAGGAGGTGGCGATCGCGTCGACCTTCGAGGCGACCAGCCGGTTGACCCGGCCGAGCACCGCATTCTGCTCGTGGATGATCGTCGGGATGCGGTCGCGCCGCGCCGCGAGCAGCGCCGGGAAGGCGGGATAGCCGCCGAAGCCGACCACCGCCGAGGGCCGGAACGTCTCGTAGAGCCTGAGCGCCATCGTCCGCCCGGTCATGATCGCCCGCGCCGCCCGCAGCCAGCCGACCGGTCCGCCGCTCAGGCGCCCCGCCGGCAGGATGTGGACCTGCACATTCTCGAACAGGCCGGGAATGCGCGCGCCGCGATCGTCAGTCACCAGCGCGCAGCGGTGGCCGCGCGACAGCAACTCCTCGGCCAGCGCATGGGCCGGCATCATATGCCCCCCGGTCCCGCCCGCGGCGAGCACATAGTGCTGGGACATCGTCATCTGCTCACGCTCCGCGTCACGACATAAGGCGAGCGGTGAAGATATGGGTTCCGGCGGCTGAACGCGAGCAGCAGGCCAAAGCCCATCGACAGCGCGATCATCGACGAGCCGCCATAGGAAATGAACGGCAGCGTCATACCCTTCGACGGGGCGATGTGGACGTTGACCGCCATGTTGATCAGCGCCTGCATGCCGAACTGGCAGACGAGGCCGGCGCCAGCCAGCACGATGAACTTGTCTTCCTCGTGCAGCATGCGGACCAGCACGCGGGCGACGATCACCATGTAGAGGATGGCGATGGCGAGGCAGGCGATAATGCCGAATTCCTCGCCGATCACCGAGAAGATGTAGTCGGTGTGCGGCTCGGGCAGGTGGAACTTGCGCGTCCCCGCGCCCGGCCCGGCGCCGAACAGGCCGCCGGCAGTGAGCGTGCGGAGCGCGGATTCGACCTGGTAATTGTCGCCTTCGGCGAACAGGAATCCGTCGATGCGCGCGGTCGCGACGGGATAGAAGAAATAGGCGAGGACGATTGCCGCAACGCCTGCCGCGCCCAGCACGTAGAGGAACCGCATCGGCGCGCCCGAGAGCGCCAGCAGCAGCACCCAGATGCCGACGAAGATGATCGTCTCGCCGAAATTGGGCTGCTGCATCAGCAGGAGCGCGACCACGCCGGTGATGAGCCCGGTCAGCGGCACCACCGGCAGCGACGCGTCCTTCTCCTTCAGCGACAGCAGCCAGGCGATCGACACGATGAACAGGGGCTTCAGGAATTCGGACGGCTGGAACTGGGTGATGCCCACGCCGATCCAGCGCCGCGCCCCGTTCACCTCCTGACCGATGAAGGGCACCAGGAAGAGCAGGCCGATGAACACCGCCGCGCCGACCAGTGAGAGCCGCCGCGCGGTCGGCTTGGGCAGCATCGATACCGCCATCATCACCGGGATGGCGAGCACGATCCAGAACAGCTGGCGGTAGAAATAGTGCAAGGGGGCGAAGCTGACGCTGCCACCCGAATAACGCTGCGCCGCCGCCGGCGAGGCGGCCGCCACCGCGATCAGCCCGATCGAGATCAGCACCGCGACCAGGATGAGCAGCAGCTTGTCGATCTCCCAGAACCAGCGGCCGAGCGCGCTGCGGTCGGAGCGGCCCAGCCGCCCCGCCTTGCCCGCCGGGCCGATGTCGAGCGCGTTCGTGCTCATGCCCCCAAAGCCCCCACCGCGTCGCGGAATGCCTGCCCGCGCGCCTCGTAATCCCGGAACTGGTCGAACGACGCGCAGGCCGGCGACAAGAGCACCACCTCGCCCGGCTGCGCCGCCGCCGCAGCGTCCCTGACCGCGGTCACCAGCAATTCCGATTGCGTCACCGGCACCTTGCCCTCGAGCAGCCGCGCGAACATCGGCCCGGACTCGCCGATCGTATAGGCGGCGCGGACGTGACCGAGCTGCGCCTCGCACGGCCCGAGGTCCTCGGTCTTGGCTAGGCCGCCGACGATCCAGTGGATGTGCGGGTAAGCGGCCAGCGCCGGCGCCGTCGAATCCGGATTGGTCGCCTTGCTGTCATTGACGAAGAGGACGCCGTCCTTCTCCCGCACGCGCTCCATGCGGTGCGGGAGACCGGGATAGGTGCGTAGCGCCTCAACGATGATTCCGTTTTCAAGGCCGATTGCCTTGCAAACCGTGACGGCGGCGAGCGCGTTATGCGCGTTATGTGGGCCTTGCAGGGCCGGCCAGTCCCGCTGCCGGGAAATGGCAACGCCGTCCCAGAACAGCGATCCATCGATCAGGGACGGGCCCGTGTCCATCGCGCTTTGGGGCATCGCCCAATATTCCGTCTGCCAACCGCGGCTCGCGCCGAGATCGTCGATAAATTCCATCAACGAAACGTCGCAGTTGAGGCTGACCGTTCCAAAAATCGGGGTGTGGTCGACGGACTGCATAGCGAACAAGCGAAGTTTCGAGCGGGCGTAAGCCTCCATATCGTCATACCGATCGAGATGATCCGGCGTCACGTTGAGCAGCACCGCCACGTCGCAGTCGAGGCTGTAGGTCAGGTCGATCTGGTAGCTCGACAGCTCCAGCACATAGACGCCGACGCCATTCTCATTTGGCGTCAGCGGGTCCTGGCCGAGGATCGGCAGGCCGATATTGCCGCCCATCGTCGTCGGCACGCCGGCGGTCTGGAGAATGTGGTGGACCAGCGCCGTCGTCGTCGACTTGCCGTTGGTGCCGGTGATGCCGACCACCTTGTGCGGCGGCAGGTTCGCACGGGCCTGCGCGAACAGTTCGATGTCGCCGATCACCGGCACGCCATATTTCGCCGCATGGCCGGCGATCGGATGCCGGTTCAGCGGCACGCCGGGCGCGACCACGACGCCCGCATAGCCGGTGAGGTCCGCACCGACCGGATCGCCGATCTCAGCCCTGTCCGCGACCGCGGCCCGCGCGTCTTCGCGCGTATCCCACGCCACCACCTCGGCCCCGCTCGCCACCAGCGCGTCGACCGTCGCCAGCCCCGAGCGGGCGAGGCCGAGGACGGCATATTTCTTTCCGGCGAAGGCGGGGCTGATGATCATCTCAATTTCAGCGTCGCCAGACCGGCCATCGCGAGCACGAAGGCGACGATCCAGAAGCGGATCACGACCGTCGGCTCGCTCCAGCCCAGTTGCTCGAAATGGTGGTGGATCGGCGCCATGCGGAAGATCCGCTTGCCGGTGCGCTTGAAGTAGAAGACCTGGATGATCACGCTCATCGCCTCGACGACAAAGAGGCCGCCGATGATGCCGAGCACGATCTCGTGCCGCGTCGCCACCGCAATCGCGCCGAGCGCGCCGCCGAGCGCGAGGCTGCCGGTGTCGCCCATGAACACCGCCGCCGGCGGCGCGTTGAACCACAGGAAGGCGAGCCCCGCCCCGACGATCGCGGAGCAGAGCACGGTCAGATCGCCGACGCCCAGCACGTGCGGGATGCCGAGGTAGCGGGCGAACACCGCATTGCCGACCAGATAGGCGATGACGATGAAGGCGAGGCTGGCGATGATCACCGGCATGGTGGCGAGCCCGTCCAGCCCGTCGGTCAGGTTCACCGCATTGCCGAACGCCACCACCACGAAGGCGGCGAAGAGGATGTAGAACGGCCCCAGGTTGATCGCCGGGCCGTTGTAGAAGGGAATGTAGAGCTGCCCGTGCACACCCCACAGGATGATCGCGCAGCCGATGCCGGCGACGATGAACTCGGCCGCGAGCCGCACCTTGCCGGACACGCCCGCGGTGCTGCGCTTCTTCACCTTGTCATAATCGTCGAGGAAGCCGATCGCGCCGAAGCCGACTGTGATGAACAGGCATGCCCACAGATAGCGGTTGGAGAAATCCATCCACAGCAGCATCGCGACCGCGACCGAGGTCAGGATCATCAGGCCGCCCATGGTCGGCGTGCCGCGCTTGGCGAGATGTGATTGCGGCCCGTCCTCGCGGATCGGCTGACCCTTGCCCTGGCGCACGCGCAGCCAGCCGATGAACTTCGGCCCGATGATCAGGCCGAGGAACAGGGCGGTCGCCGTCGCCGCGCCCGCCCTGAACGTGATGTAGCGAATGAGATTGAGAAGCCCGGGAAAACCCAGCTGCTCGGCGATCCACAAAAACATCAGCTTTCCCCACTCGCCAGCGCCTCGACGAGGGCGGCAAGTCCGACGGAGTTCGATCCCTTGACGAGAACGGCGTCCCCCGGGCCGATCGCCGCGCGGGCGAGATCGATGGCGGATGCCGTATCCGGCACATGCGTCATTTTGATGTGGCCGCCAAGCGCTTTCGCAAGCGCCGCCATCTCCGGCCCGACGAGGATCGCCTCGTCGACCTTCGCCGCCTCGATTGGTGCCGCCAGCGCGGCGTGGAAGTCGTCTGTTTCGCCGCCCAGCTCGCGCATCGCGCCGAGCACGACGATCCGCCGCCCGGCGACGTCCTCGGTGCCCAGCACCTGCAGCGTCGCTGCCATCGAGGCCGGATTGGCATTGTAGCTTTCGTCGATCAGCAGCGCCGCGCCACCGTCCAGCGCGACCCGCCGCCGCTCGCCGCGCCCCTTGAGCCCACCGAGATCGGCCAGCGCGAGCCCGGCCTGCGCCAGATCCCCGCCGACCGCATGGACCGCGGCGATGACGGCGAGGCTGTTGCTCACCCAATGATCGCCCGGCTGGCCGATCGTGTAGCTCAATTGCGCGTCCGGCAGGGTCGCAGTGATCATCGACCCACCCCTGGGCGAGCGCACGACATAATTGGCGCGCACGTCGGCGCCCTCACCCTGCCCGAACGTCACGATCCGGCCGGTATGCGGGCGGGCGGCGGCGATCAGCCGGTCGCGGTGGGGGCTGTCGAACGGAATGACCGCGGTGCCGCCCGGCTGGAGCCCGGAGAAGATCTCGCCCTTGGCGTCGGCGATCTCGGCCTCGCTCGCGAAGAACTCCCGATGCGCGGGCGCGATCGCGGTAACGATGGCGACATGCGGCAGCACCAGCTGCGTCAACGCCGCCAGCTCGCCGGTGTGGTTCATGCCCATCTCGAAAATGCCGAACCGCGTGTCGCGCGGCATTCGCGCCAGCGACAACGGCACGCCGGTATGGTTGTTGTAGCTCTTGACCGAACGATGCGCCCGGCCCGGCGCCGCACGGTCGAGCGCCGCGAACAGTGCCTCCTTCGTGCCGGTCTTGCCGACCGAACCGGTGACCCCGATCACCTGCGCCCGCGTCCTCTCCCGCGCTGCACGCCCGAGTGCGTTCAGCGCGACGAAGCTGTCGGGGACGCTGACATGTGGATGACCCGTCTCCTCGCTCACGATCGCCCCGGCGGCACCGGCCGCGAACGCCTTGTCGAGGAAGCGATGCCCGTCGGTCGCCTCGCCCTTCATCGCGACGAACAGGTCGCCCGGCCCGATCTCGCGCGAATCGAACGCAACCCCGGTCACGGTGAAATCGCCGCTCGCGGTTCCGCCCGTCGCGACGGCGATTTCCTCGGCGGTCCACAGCGCACTCACGCCGCTTCCTCCCGCGCCACGGTGACGTCGTCGAAGGGCAGTACCCTGTCGCCGACGATCTGGCCCTGCTCGTGGCCCTTGCCGGCGAGCAGGATGATGTCGCCCGGCCCCGCCTCGGCCACCGCCGCCCGGATCGCCTCGCGCCGGCCGGCCACTTCGGTCGCCCCCGGCGCCCCATCCATGATCGCCGCGCGGATCGTGGCCGGGTCCTCGCTCCGCGGATTGTCGTCGGTGACGATGACCAGATCGGACAGCCGGGCCGCGATCGCACCCATTTCGGGCCGTTTGCCGGTATCGCGGTCGCCGCCCGCGCCGAACACCGTGATCAGCCGGTCCTGCGTGTGCGGCCTCAATGCCTCGATCGCGCTTTCGATCGCGTCCGGCGTATGGGCATAGTCGACATAGACCGGCGCGCCCGCTCGCGTAATCACCGCCCGTTCAAGCCGCCCGCGCACGGGCTGCACCCGTGCGAGATTGGCGAGTGTCGGTCCCAGCTCGCCGCCCGTCGCGATCACCAGACCCGCCGCGGTCAGCGCGTTGGCAGCCTGATAGGCGCCGATCAGGGCGAGGTTGACGCTGTGCGCCCTGCCCTCCGCCTCAACGGTCAGCTTCTGCCCGAGCGGCGTCGTCTCGCGCTTGACCAGCCTCAGCGTCTCGCCTTTCGTGCCGACGGTCATCACCCTGAGCCCGCGCGCCGTGCAACGCCGGACCACCTCGTCCGACCTGGCGTCGTCAGCCCAGATCACCGCCACCCCGTCCGGCTCGACCACCTCGTCGAACAGCCGCATCTTGGCCTCGAAATAGGCCTCCATCGTCAGGTGGTAGTCGAGATGGTCGCGGCTGAGATTGGTGAAGGCGGCTGCCCGCACCGGCAGCCCCTCTGTCCGGTATTGCGATAGGCCATGGCTCGATGCCTCGAACGCGGCGTGGGTGACGCCCTCGCGCGCGAGCCCGGCCATGTTGGAGAGGAAGGTAACGATATCGGGCGTCGTGAGGCCGGTCGTCACCTGGTCGTCGGCGGTGGTCACGCCCAGTGTCCCGATGCTCGCCGACGGGTGCCCCGCCATCCGCCAGAGCTGGCGGCAGAGCTCGACATTGGAGGTCTTGCCGTTGGTCCCGGTGACCGCGATCACCGTCCCCGGGAACGGCTGGAAAAACCGGGCCGCCAGCTGCGCGAACGCGCGCCGCGGCTCCTGCGCCGCGATGTGGACGGCCCCTTCGATCGCCGCCTCCGGCCGCGCGACGACCGCGACCGCTCCGGACGCGACCGCGGCCGCGATGAAATCCTCTCCGTTGAAGCGCGCGCCCTGGAAGGCGCCGAAGACCGTCCCCGGCGCCACCTTCCGGTGGTCGATCGCGAAGCCGGTGACGCGGGCGGGATCGTCGCTGCCGGTCAGCGCCCCCAGCCGCATCACCGCCTCGCGCTGGCGAGCAGCGGCAACAGCTCCGAATTGTCGATGTCGCGGGCCGTGTCGGGAATGACGCCGAGCAGCGGCCCGGCGCGGGAGATCACGCGGGAAACGACGGGTGCGGCGGTGTAGGCGGCCGTGGTGACGAAGCTGTTCGCCTCTGTGGGTTTGGGTGCGTCCATCATGACGAGCACCACATAGCGCGGCCGGTCCATCGGGAAAGCCGCCGCGAAGGTCGAAACATTGACTCGCCGCGAATATCCACCGCCTGAGGCGACCTTCTCGGCCGTACCCGTCTTGCCGCCGACCCGGAAGCCCGGCGCCTCGGCCCGCCGGCCGGTACCATTGGTGACAATCATCCGCAGCAGCTGGCGCATCCGTCGGCTGGTCCCGTCGGAGAAGACGCGGCGGCCCTGCGCGGCGCGGCCCTCTTCGACCCGCATCAGCGTCGCCGGCCGCCATACGCCGCCATTGACCAGGGCCGCATAGGCGCTGGCCAGGTGAAGCGGGGTGATCGCCAGTCCGTGACCGAAGCCGGATGTCAGCACCGTGGCGCGGCTCCACTCGCGCGGCCAGAGCGGCCGCGAGCGCTCGTTCAGCTCGATGTGCGGCGCTTCGTTGAAGCCCAGCGCCCGGAACACCGCCTGCATCCGCTCCGCGCCCATCTGGTCGGCGATGCGCGCGCTGGCGATGTTGGAGGAATGGACGAGAATCTCGGGTACGGTGATCGCCCGGCCGAGCGGGTGATCGTCGCTGATCCGGAAACGACCGATCGGCACCGGCGCGGATGCATCCCAGCGCTGCGCCATCGAAGTGATCACTCCCGCCTCCATCGCCGCCGCCACGGTGATCGGCTTGAAGGTCGAGCCCAGTTCGTAGACGCCCATCGTCGCGCGATTGTAGAGCGCACTGGGATCGGAGCGGCCGGCGGCGTTGGGGTTGAAGGTCGGCGCCGAGGCCATGGCGACGATCTCGCCGGTCGCGACGTCGAGCACGATGCCGGTGCCGCCTTCGGCCTGCATCGAGCTGACTGCGGTGTCGATCTCCGCCTCCATCGTCGCCTGGACGCGGCTGTCGATCGAGAGCGCGACCGGCCGGCCGCGCAGCGCGGGATCGGTCAACCGCGCATCGAGCACGCGCTCCATGCCGGCGACGCCGTGCCCGTCCATGTCGGTCCAGCCGAGCACATGGCCCGCCATCGCGGTCTGCGGATAGAGCCGCTCCGGCTCGCGATTGAAGACGATGCCGGGCTCGCCGAGCGCGTTCACTGCTGCGACCAGCTCGGGCACGGCGCGGCGCGCCAGGTAGAGATAGCTGGAATCGGCGGCGAGAATGGCGCGATATTCCGCGGCGCTGCGCTGCGGCAGCAGCTCGGTGAGGCGCTGAGCCAGCTCCGCCTTGTCGCCGATCACCCGGCCGGGATGGACGCCGATCGACCAGGCGTCGATCGTCCGGGCGAGCGGGATGCCGTTCCGGTCGGTGATGTCGGCGCGCGGCGGGATCAGCGGGTTGGCGAGCGCCGCCGCACCCGACCTGTCCGTGAAGACCTGGAGATAGCCGAGGCGCAGCACGATGAGCGCCGTCACCCCGAAGAAGAGGAGCAGCACCAGCATCAGGCGCTGGTAGGTGGTCGCCAGCGCGTCCGTCTGGCCGGGTTGCGTAGCGGTCCGTGCGACTTGGGCGGCGAGTGTCGCCATCAGTTGCGGGCGCCTCCCCGCTCGGCGCGCGCGGTGCGGCCGAGGTCACGCAAGGTGTCGTCGGCGAGGAGACCGCCCGACCGCTGGGGCGCCGCGGCCGGGCGGCGCGGCCGGGTCGCCGCCGGACGTTCGGTGAGCACCTCGGGCAGCAGGTTGATCGCGGTACGGACCGGCGCGGACGACGGGCGGTCGACCCGGGTCGGCGCAGCCGCCTGCCGGATGGCGGTGCGGACCGGCGGCGTGCCTGCCGCCGGGCGGGCGGGCGCCGGCACGGCGCGCGGCCCCGTGGTCAGGCTTGCACGCTGAACGATCGGGCGGGTCGGCTCCAGTGCTGCGGGCGCCACCGGCCTCGCCACCAGGGCGGCCTGGCGCGGCGTCGCGGTGGCGGCGCCCGACGCCGCCGGGGCTTCGGCCGACGCCAGCTGCACTTCGGCGGCGCGCTCGTCGATGCCTGGCGTGCGGGTGTCGAAGCGGGCGAGGCTGACGTTCGATTCGATGAACTGGCCGGAAACCGGCGCCGCCAGCGCCAGCACGTCCGCGTTCCACGCCTCGAGCTGCTGCATCCGGCCGCGCGTCCCGAGCTCGGTCTGCAGCTGGCGGATGTCCTGCCGGGTCGCGACGATGCGCCGCTCGATGCTCGACAGCTCGGCGCGCTCGGAGGCGACCTGGAGCGAGAGCATGTAGCAGGAGAGCGCCGCGGTGCCGATGGCGGCCACCCATGCGACGGGCCTGAATCCCCTTGCGATCATCTCGATTTCCCTTCGGTACTGGCACTGGCCCATGACGGGGCGGAGGTTCTCAAGGCAGCGCGCAACGTCGCGGAACGCGCGCGCGGATTGGCTTCGGTCTCGGCGGCGCCGGCCCGGACCGCTTTGGCGACCGTTTCAAAGGTCGGCGCCGGCCCGGCCTCGTTGGCCGCGGGCAGGTGGCGCGATCCCGCCGGCAATGCGCCGCTGCGGCTCTTGAGGAAGCGCTTGACGATCCGGTCCTCGAGCGAATGGAAGGTGACGACGGCAAGGCGGCCGCCCGGCTTCAATACCTGTTCTGCGGCCGCCAGCCCGCCCTCGAGCTCCTTCAGCTCCTCGTTCACATGGATGCGGATCGCCTGGAACGTCCGCGTCGCCGGATCCTTCTTCATGCCCGGATGGTGGCCGAGCGCCTTGCGCACAACCTCCGCCAGCTCGCCGGTCCGTCCGATCGGTCGCGCCGCGACGATCGCCCTTGCGACCCGGCGCGCCTTCGGCTCCTCCCCATAGTGGAAGAGGACGTCGGCGATCTCCGCCTCATCGGCAGCGTTGACGAAGTCGGCGGCGCTCTGGCCCTCGCGCGCCATGCGCATGTCGAGCGGCCCGTCCGCCTGGAACGAGAAGCCGCGCTCCGCCTGGTCGAGCTGCATCGAGGAGACGCCGATGTCCAGCGTCACGCCGTCCACCGCCCCGACGTCGCGGTCGGCAAGCGCCTGACGCATCCGGGAAAAACGCTCCGGCACAAGCGTCAGGCGCCCCCCGCTCGAAGCGACCAGCGCCTCACCTGCCCCGATCGCTTCGGGATCGCGATCGAAGGCAAAGACGCGGGCCGCTCCCTTTTCCAGGATGGCCTTGGTGTAGCCGCCCGCGCCGAACGTGCCGTCGACGTGCGTCTCGCCCGGGGCGGGGGCGAGCGCGTCGACGACTTCGTCCAGCAGGACGGGAATGTGCGGCTGGGCGGCGGAGGCGGTCACGGCGCGATCCCCTTCTCTTCCAGCCAGTAGAGCGCGATGTCCTTGAGGTGGGCGCCCCCCTCGGTCGCGGCGACACGCGGGTTCCACACCTCGAAGGTCGGGCCGGTGCCGACGAACAGGGCGAGATCCTCGATCCGGCCCTTGCGGCGCATCGTCTGGGGCAGGATGATGCGGCCGCTGCTGTCGTACGGGGCCTCCTCGGCGGCGCCGAACGCGCGGTGCTGCCGGTCGAAATGGGCGAGCGGATCAGTCGCCTCCTCGGCGAGGCGACGGCGCTCGTTCTCCGCATGAATTTCGGCGTCGTAGTTGGAATCGTAGCCGACCAGGCAGGGATAGGCCTCGTGCGGGGCAAGCACGATCAGCTTTTCGTCGGAGCGCCGCTCGATCTTGGAACGGATGAAGGCGGGCACGGAGAGACGCCCCTTGGCATCCACCGCATTCAGCGCGTTCCCTCGAAAGAGATGCTCGACCGCCACCCCGCGTCCCCAAAACACGAAGCCTCCCTGTCCGCGAACGCGCGCCTCCGCACGTCCGCGTCGCCCACGCGGCCAACAGGAAATGCCCCTGATATGAGGCCGGTGGATAACCCAAAGGCCTGGGGATTGGAAGGGTTTTCAATGCCATTTCTGGGGATTTCATGCCCAGAAGAGGAGATTTGACCGTTTATTCTTGATTTGTTCTCCCGAGACTCACGGGCTCTGACGACCCGCCATGTTGTGGATAAATCGGTGAATCAGGGCGCTCCGCGACTCGCGCTATTGCGGCGCCGGCGGCGCGACCACGGTGTTGGATTCGGCGTTGCCGGGCGCGACACCGAGGTCGGCGAGCGGTTCGGACGGCTTGGCGGGCTCAGCCACGCTCGGCGGCACCTGGGCGCCGCGCTGCTGCTCGATCAGGTTCGGCGTGATCGGTGCCTCGCCCGCCGGCTCGCGGACGAAGATGGCGGCGAGGAGCACCGCGAGGAAGACAAACGCAAGCCCGGTCAATCCAATTCGAACCCGTTGCATCGCGGGCGAAAGCCTCCTTGCCGTCACGCCCGCCAGTCTAGGCGCGAAGCCCGGCTTTGTCGAACCCGGCTTTTCGTCGAATGCCGGTCGATCTTCGTCGAAATTTGTATGCGAATGATACCTTTTGTAACAATCTCCCTCTTGACGGCTCATGTTGCACCCGCGAGGGGAGAGCCGCCATGCACATTCGCTCAGCTCTCGTCGCCGCCTGCGCGGCGACATTCGCCCTCGCCGCCTGCGGCAGCGAGCCCGAAACCGTTGTCGTCAACCAGTACGACCCGCAGGCGGGCGAGCTCGCCAATGCCGCGCCGGTCGAGCTGCCGCCGTCCATCCAGGACAGCCGCACCTACCGTTGCCGCGACAACAGCCTCGTCTATATCGATTTCTACACCAACAACACCGCGCTGGTCCGCACTGCGCGCGGCGGCGATCCGGTCGCGAGCCTGACCGCGACGGATGGCAACCCGCCTTACACCGGCAGCGGCTATTCGGTCAGCGCCAACACGCCCGAGATCAGCTACACCGCGCCCGGCAAGGGCACGCTCAGCTGCCGCGCCTGATCCTCGGCTTTCCCTGAAACGACAGGCCGGCCCGCGGATGCGGGCCGGCCTTTTTCATGGGCGACGCCGCCCGCCTCCCCGGAGCAGCCGGAAACGACGAAACCGGCCCCCCGCAAGGAGAGCCGGCCCGCCAGTTTGCCTGTAGCGAATGTCAGGCCATCAGGACGTACGCCTGCAGGTCGATCTGGCCGCGCAGGTCACCCCAGTCCATCCCGCCGGAGAACCCATCGGCGCCGTCGGCTTCGAACGCCTTCGTGGAAGTCTGCGCGAACGCCCCGTCTCCGCCATGATCCGGAGTGAGCCGGCCTGCCTCGTCCGCAACTTTCCCATGGGAGCCATCCGCACGGGCCAACTTCGGCGGGAGCACACCCGCCTCGCCGTCCAGTTTCCCATAAGAACCGTCCGCACCGGCCAACTGCGGCGGATCGTACATCTTGCGCAAGCTGCTGATGTCGAACCTGCTCGATCCCATCCCCAGCCTGAAGAACACGAACGCCTCATAACCACCGATCGGCTCGGGCGGGTAATAAAGGAGCGCATTTTCTTCCGGCCACCATACGAGGACGTTCGTGTCGCCTTCATAGAAATCGACCCCCACAGTCCGGAAGCGGGAGGCCAGGTCAACGTCGCGGAGCGGTGCGGCTCCCCCGTAGACCGGGATGTGTATCTGGTCCTGCTGGAAGTTGTAGAATTCGAGGGTATCGCCGATCTTGTCGAGCTTGAGGATGTCCTTTCCGGAACCGAACCGGATCGTATCCTGGCCGAGGCCGGGGACGACCGTCCCTCCCTTCGAGTTGAGTATGATGAGGTTGTCCTGATCGTTGCCGTAATAGATGCCGCCCGCGCCGGCGGTCTCGGAGATCACCATATTCTCGACGTTCGCGTGCAACCGGTACCCGCTAACCCCGACATAGACCTGATCCTGGGAGCCGCGCCCGGCATGTTCCACGATATTGTCGCTGAGGCTGTCGACATAATAGGTGTCGTTGCCCTCGCCGCCGTCCATGATATCGGCGCCGGTGCCGCCATCCAGGCGGTCATCGCCCTTGTTCCCGTAGAGCTTGTCGTTGCCGCCCCCGCCGGACAGCACGTTGTAGCCGTCATTGCCGTTGATCGTCTGGCCGAACTCGTTGCCGGTCAGGCGGACCACGCCGGTCGCGCCCGAAAGCTCCTCGATGCTGGCGCCGTATTCCAGCGTATAGTCCGAGCTGGCGAACACCCGGTCATAGCCGCCGGCGAACCACTTGCCGTCCGTGGCGCGGACATGCTCGTGCTGCTCCTCGACCCGGTCGTCGCCGTCGACATAATAGACGTCGTCACCGCCAAGGCCGCTCAGCAGGTCCGCGCCGCCGTTGCCGCCGCGGAACGTGCCTGCACCCATGTTGCCGGTGATGACGTTCGACAGGCCGTTGCCGACAAAGTCGAGCGTGCTCATCCCCCACCATTCGTAATATTGCAGGTCCTCGATATTCTCGGGCAGGACATAGCTGTCGTTGTAGAAGTGGACCTTGTCATGGCCCTCGCCGGCGAACTCGAACACGCGGTCGCCGGAATAGATCCAGTACCAGTCGTTGCCGCCCTCGCCCTGCAGGATGTCGTTGCCGCCGGCGCCGACGATAATGTTGTTGCCCTCGTTCCCGACGATCCACTGGTATCCCGAATTGCCGCGCAGGATGAAATTGACCGTGCTGGCGGCGTCCTGAACCCGGATCTCCTCGATGGACGAGGTTTCGGGGAGATAATATTCGCTGCCCCGCGCGAGGATGATGTCGTAACCCCCGCCGGCGCCCTCCACCGCAATGTCGTCGGTCTCCATCACGTAGACATCGTCGCCCGCTCCGCCGACGAGGGTGTCCACCCCGCCGCCGCCGTTGAGCACATTGGCGCCGGCATTGCCGAAGATCTGCTGGCCGAAGGCGTTGCCGGTCAGGTTGATCGCAGCCGTCGCCGCATAGTCGTTGACCGACAGGACCTCGATCTCGGCGCCGGCGCGCAGGACGTGGCTCGCACTCGCATAGACCTGGTCGAACCCCTCGCCCGCTGCCTCTGCAACCGCATCGTCGCCGTCGACAATGTAGATGTCGTTGCCAAGACCGCCGACGAGGGTGTCCACCCCGCCGCCGCCGTTGAGCACATTGCCGCCGGCATTGCCGACGATCCGCTGACCGAAGGCGTTGCCGGTCAGGTTGATCGCGCCCGTCGACCAATAGTCGCCGACCGACAGGACTTCGATCTCGGCGCCGGCATACAGGGTGTAGGTCGCGTTCACATTGACCGTATCGAACCCCTCGCCCGCCGCCTCCACGATCGAATCGTCGCCGTCGACAATGTAGGTGTCGTTGCCAAGGCCGCCGATCAGGCTGTCCGCACCGCCGCCGCCGTTGAGGACATTGGCCCCGGCATTGCCGAAGATCTGCTGTCCGAAGCCGTTGCCGGTCAGGTTGATCGCAGCCGTCGCCGCATAGTCGTTGACCGACAGGACCTCGACATGGGCCTCCGCCGTCAGCGTCCAGCTCACGCTGGAATAGACTATGTCAAATCCCTGATTAACCTGCTCGACAACCTCGTCATTGATATTGTCGACGATAAAGATGTCATTTTCCGCGGTGCCGGTCATCCGCCCCGGGCCGGGAATATCATAGGTAGCCATGATTACGCTCCACGCTGGTTTGAACCAGCGTCAGGACTAGGCGGCGCCCGATCTTGCACGAGGCCTTTGCGACAAAGGCCTATTGTGTGCGATGAAGGCCGGTGCTCGCACGACAAAGGCGAGGCTGGCCGCCGCCCGGACCTATCCGGCAGCCGGCGCGGGATAGATGCCGGCGAGCCAGGCCTCCCATCGCGTGGTCTCGCGCGCTGCGATCGCGTCGCAATCCTCGCCGTAGAAGAACAGGCTGATCCCGATCTGGGTCTTCTCCGCCCAGCTGAACACGCCGACGATCGCGACGCCGGCCGATGGCGTCTCCAGGCGCATCGTCAGATCGCCCAGCCACTCGCCTTTCTCAACCCGCTCGATCACCCCGGCCAGAGGCGGCACCCCGTCCGGCGCGCGGCGATATTCCCCGACCCTGGCGCCCGCAAGCCCCAGCCGGCCGCCAATGTCCGCCCAGGCCTCCGCCACGGCGCCCGCGAACGGTGCCATCGGTCGCGCCGACGCCGCCTTCTGACCGGCAAAATGGCCAAGGTAGATTTTGAGGACCTCGAAGAAGCCGGGCCAGCCGGTCTCCATGCTGCCGACCTCGTCGTCCCAGCGCGTGTCTCCCGACGGGATCGAATGCACCATCCGTACCCGGCAAATGCCGCCGCCGAGCGCCTCGACGATGACCTCGGTCGTCAGTGGCGGCGCGGACTCGCTCCAGTCCGGCTCGACAAAGGCGACGCGCGCCGGCGGCTGCCACTCCGTCACCTCGCCCACGGACTCCATGCCGCCGCCGAGATGGAACGTCACCTTGCCGCCGACATGCTCCTCGAGCTCGGTCGGCACAAACCAGGCGCTGTAGCCCGGACCTGTCGCGATCGCCTGCCACACCTGCCCGGGCGTCCCGGGCACCTCGACGCTGACTTCCAGCGCGCGGCGGCCATTCTCGTCGGTGGTCACGGGCATGGGATCATCCTTCGTCTGGAGCCACATGGATCGGCGCCGTTTCACCGTCGCCGCAGGGGTGAAGCGCGACGACCAGCCGGTGCGCCCGGCCGGTCTCGTCGCCGCAATGGTAGCGTGCCGCGAGCTCCGCCACGGCCTGTGCCAGCTCCCCGGCAAATGCCGCACGGTCGGCGGGCGTACGAAAACGCAACTCGCTGTCGAGCGAGAAGGTAACGAGCCGCTTGCCGGTCGTCTCGGCCCGCCGCAGCAGATCGCCAACCTCGCGGATGATCCGCCCGGCGAGCCCGATCAGATAGCCGGCGGAGAGCCGGTCGCGCTGCCGCTCCGGGTCGGCCGCCGCCGGCCCGAGCGCGCCCGGCGAGATCAGATAGCCGCCTGCGCTTGCCGCGAAGAGCACTTCGGTGAGCCCGCCCCAGCGCCGCTCATCCACCGCGCGGACCAGCCCGTGCGCTTCCAGCATGCGCAGATGATAATTGGCCTTCTGCCGCGGCAGACCCAGCCGCCCGGCCAGCGCCGCCGCCGACGCAGGCGCCGCGAGTTCGGCCAGCAGCCGGCTGCGCACCGGCTCCAGCGCCACCGCGCCGGCCTCCGGTCTCTCGATCACCTGGACGTCCGCCATGGCCGCTCCATGGCCTTGACGATTTTTCTTGTCAAGGCCATGGGCAAGCCCCTCGAACGCCCGGAGCAAAAAATTTTCGCCTCGCGTCGAAACGGGTGTCGAAATCGGCGCTTCCCGTTCGTCGCAGGGGTGGCAACAAAGCCGAACAACGACTCATTCCGGGAGATCCGCATGTCCAAGACCATCTTCGTGAACCTGCCGGTGCAGGACCTCGCCGCCGCGACGCGTTTCTACGCCGCGATCGGCTGCGTGCAGAATCCGCAGTTCAGCGACGACAATGCCGCCTGCATGAACTGGTCGGAGACGATCACCTTCATGCTGCTGACCCGCGATTATTACGCGACCTTCACCGCGAAGCCGGTCGCCGACGCCCATGCGGCCAGCGGCGCGCTCTTCGCCCTGTCGCTCGACAGCCGCGAGGCGGTCGACGCCATCGTCGCGACCGCAGCCGCCCACGGCGGCAAGGGCGATCTCCGCCCGGCCAAGGATTATGGCTTCATGTACCAGCGCACCTTCGAGGATCCGGACGGCAACGGCTTCGAACCGGTCTGGCTGAACCCGGAGGCAAGCTTCGACGAACCGGCCTGAGGCCGGGGCGTCAGCGCTCGATCCGGGGTGTCCCCCCAGGCTCCGGATCGAGCGCATTTTCCGTGCCGAACGCCAGTTCGAGGCTGATCCCGTTCGGGTCCCTCAGCACGATCTGCGTGAGCCCCGGAACCCGCGTCTCGCGGCGCAGATAGGCGATACCGCGCACCGTCAGCCGCCGTTCCATCTCGTCCGGATCGCGACAGTCGAAGGCGACGTGGTCGAGCCGTCCGCGTAGCGCCACCGGCGGCACCGCCTCCATCGCGCCCGTCATGTTGACATGGATGATCGCCCGGCCGTCGCCGTCGTAGAGCCAGGCGTTGCGTGCCGGGTCCACCAGGGTCAGCGCCGGCCCGCGCCGCAGGTCGAACAGGGCCTCATAGAAGGCCAGCGTCTCCTCGATCAGCGGCGTGCGGATGTTGATGTGGCCGATCCGGTCGATCATGGCAGGCTCCCGTGAAGGCGGGTGCGGATTCTAGGTCCGTGGCTCGGGTAGCACGTGCCGAAGATGGCGATCCAGCGTTTCGCGCGCGAGCTTCGGCGAGGCGCCATAGAGTGCAACACCGATCCCCAGGCCGGACGCCAACGCCATCAGCAGCCGCGCCTCCAGATCGGCATCGACGCCGGCCGTCCCTGCATGGGCCGCCGCGATCACCGCCGCCGCCAGCGCGTGGATTTCCCGGTCCCCGTCCGTCACCACCGCCATGATTCGCGGATCGGATTGACCGCGGGCGGCGAAGGCGACGTTGACCCGGATGGCGTCGCGGGTCTCGGCATTCTCGCCCAGAAGCTCGTCCAGGATCGACATCAGCATCGCGCGGTCGCCCTTTTCCCCACGGTTCAAACGGCTCCGGATCCGTGCTTCCATCCGGTCATAGGCCCGCTGGAGGCTGTAGATCAGCAGGTCGTCCTTGGTCGCGAAATAGTGCTGGACCCGGCCCATCGAGACCCGGGCCTCCGCTGCTACCGTGCGCAGCGACACCCCCTCCAGCCCCTCGCGTGCGACCAGCCGCCAGACGGCGTCGGACAGCACCCGTTTCTGTTCGTCGACATCGACCTGCCTCGGCATGGCGGAACGGTAGCAATGCGACTGCATTGACGCAAATCCGGGAGCGTTGTAATGCGATCGCATTGTAAAAAGGAGCTGCGAATATGACGACGGGCGCCGTAAACGGCCTGCAAGGTCTCGCCGCCCTGATCGGGATCACCTTCGGCCTGCTTCCGCTTGCGAAGCTGTGGTTCGGCGCAAGCCCGCAGACGATCTGGACGCGGTTGCTTGGCACCATGCCCGACACGTCCGTCTATGCGCTGGCCGGCGGCACGGTCGTGGTCGCGCTCGTCGCGATCACCCGCCTTGAGCGAAAACGACCGTCGGTCACGCCGGCCGGGCGCGACGCGACGCGGCCTCGCCGGGACTGGCTCGGGCCGGTCCAGATCCTGGCTCTGGCGGGGTTGGCCGGCGTCGGCGCGGAGCTGCTGGCCGCCTATGCCGAAAATACCGGCAACGTCCCGGCCATCCTGTTCGCTTTGGTCTTCTTCGCGGCGCTCTACGGAGCGCCGGCACTGCTTGCGCGCGAGCTTGTCCGTCGCGCCGGCCGGGGCTGGCCGTCCCTGCTGCTGCTCATGCTGGCGCTGGGCATCGCCCAGGCGTGCCTGATCGATCAGTCGCTCTTCAGCGCGGACTATTCCGGCTATGAAGGCTGGGTAGAATCCCGCCGGGCCGGATTCATCCCGTTCCTCTCGATCAGCGCAGATCAGGCGTTCAATTTCGTCATCGGCCATGTGATCTTCAGCTTCGGCGCGCCGGTCGCCATCGCGGAAGCGTGGCGGCCGCACCGCGCCCTGCAGCCATGGCTCGGACCGGTGGGCATCGTGATTGCGGCCGTCGCCTATATCGGCGCCGCCCTGCTCATCGCCTTCGATCCGGCTTCGCAAAGCGCCTCCGCGCCGCAATTCATCCTGTCCGCCCTCCTCGTCCTCGCCTGCATTCTGGCGGCATGGCGTGTCGGGCGCGGCGCTCGCCCCGCAGCGGCTGCAGAGCAGGAGATGCCGTCGATCGGCCCGCGCGCGGTCTTCGCCATGGCGCTCGTGCCTGCCCTCGTGCTGGCAAGTGATCTTTTCGGGGAGAGCCTGGCCGGCCTTGCGTTCAACGCCGCCGTCACTGGCGCGCTCGGCGCGCTCGTCTGGTGGCGCGCGCGGCAGCCCGGCTGGACCGTCCGCCACATCGCCGCCGTCGCCCTCGCCTTCCTCGTCAGCCGGGGCGCCCTTGCCTTCACCTATTTCCCGCTGGCCGGCCAGGTCGAGGCGCCAGCCAAATACGGGCACAACATCGTGATGCTGCTGATCGTCCTCATCGCCGGCTGGTTCGCGCTCCGGCCCGGCGCAGCACCCGCTCGCCACGGATCGTCCGGCCATCCTGCTGATAGATTGCCGTGATCGTCAGCACGTCGCCGGCCAGCGTGAAGTTACGCGTCTGCCCGGTGCCGACATAGCTCGGAATGTTGCCGCCGAGCACCCGGGTGGTCCAGCTCGGCCCGGCGGGATCGTAGCGGTAGGTGCCGAAATAGGAGACGTACCAGGCCGGCGTCCATTCGGCCGCCGCCGCGGCGGGATTCGAGGCTTCCCGGTCCGGGCCACGCATCACGCTGAACGAGAAATGCCCGTCCGCGGCGAAGACGAACAGGCCCACCGGCTGCTCGCCGAACGGATAGGCGGGCGCCCCGCCTTCCGGCGTGTCGGTGAACCGCTCCACGACCCAGGATCCGACCAGCGGGTCGGGCGCCTGTCCAAACGCCGGCGCCGCGAACATCGCGAGGAAAGTCAGAACCAGACCCGTCATCTTCTTGACCATCGCCCTCTTCCTTCGCATCGTGCGCAGCAGCGCTTTGCACGGCGGTGCTCCCGCCAGCAATGCCGGGGACGGGGGCATCGAGAATGTCGGCAACCCGTGGTGCACAGCCCGTTCGCTCCCAGCGACCGGAAGGAACGGGCCGCGGTCCGGGAACGCTATTTCAGTGGCAGAAACAGCTCCAAGACGACTTCGTAGGCCGGCACCTCCGGAATGCGGGAGAGCTGGCGCCGGCAAAAGATCGGGAAGTCGCGGGTTTCCTCGCCGCTCGCCGGAAGCCAGTCGCGATAGAGATAGAGCGCGGCAGGCTCGAGATTGTTGGTGTTGCCGGGATAGCGCAGCACCGCGCAGCGCCCGCCCGGGATCATGCCGGCCTTCATCGGCCCTCCGTCCCGCGCAATCGGCCGGTCGGTGGCGACGCACAGGTCCATGCTGTAGTCGGCAGGGTTTTCGGGGCACCTCTCGGAACGAAACACCATGAAGCCCGGGCTGGTCTCGGGTGACAGGTCGGCGGCCTTGCACCAGTCCCTGAACTGCTGGATGGTCTCGCCGAGCGTGGCCCGGTCGCCGCGATGCTCGATGATCGCCACCGGCGTGGGCGGCATGTCGCGGATCGTCACGTCGTCGTCGGCAAAGATGATCTGCATGAGCTTGCTCCTCGCATTGTCGAGAGGCCCGAAGGCCGCGAGCCACGGTCCCCAGTCGGGAGACTTCCGGAACGACGACGGCGATTGCCCGAACCGTTGCCGAAAGGCACGGGCGAAGGCGTCCGGCGCATCGTAGCCGGCATCCATCGCGATGTCCGTGACGCTCTGGGCGTGCTTCAGCGCCAGCCGATGTGAAGCGCGCTTCAATCGGGCAAGCTGGACATAGCGATGCACGGACAACTGGAAGGTCGCCCGGAACTGCCGGTGGAAATGGAATTTCGAGAAGGCGGCGATCCGGCTCAACGTGTCCAGGTCCAGATCGCCCCCAAGGTCATCCTCGAGATGCCGGTCGATATGGTCCAGCACCCGCTGCATCCGGGCGTGATAGTTTCGAAGCGCCGCCTTCATCGTTCCTTCCTCCGTGGCGGAGCCAGCTAGCCGTTCCCGCCCATAACCCGCTCGACCGATCTTGCGGTTTGGAATCCGGTCCCGGGAATCGGTCGATGATCGCTGACAGGCCGGCATTGGCAGTTGCGGGACTGGCCGCAACAGGTCGACGGCGATCTCCTCCGGTTGTTGGATACAAATAGGATTTCGCCTGACATGCTCGCCCGCGACTCGGTCTTCGACCGGATCGCCGGCTCTTTGACCTGTCCGCTTCGACGCTCGTGACCGTCCGAAAGCCCCCGGAGGGAGTCTCCTTGGTGACCGCGAACATTGGGAACATTCGCGCCCTGGCCCGCGCCGGGCTAGGCGCGCGGGCGCTCCGCCGCTAGGGAGCGCGCCATGAGCGAATCCCCGATCACGCCGCAAATCGTCGCCGAGCACGGCCTCTCACCGGAAGAATATGAGCGCGTCCTCCACGCGCTCGGCCGCGAACCCAATCTGGTCGAGCTCGGCATCTTCTCGGTGATGTGGTCGGAGCATTGCTCCTACAAGAGTTCGCGCATTCACCTGAAAAAGCTGCCGACCGAGGCGCCTTGGGTGATCTGCGGCCCGGGCGAGAATGCCGGCGTGATCGACATCGGCCCAGGTCCAGATGGCCGGGGCCAGGCCGCCATCTTCAAGATGGAGAGCCACAACCACCCGTCCTATATCGAGCCCTATCAGGGCGCGGCGACCGGCGTCGGCGGCATCCTGCGCGATGTCTTCACCATGGGCGCGCGCCCGGTCGCCAACCTGAACGCGCTGCGCTTCGGCCGCCCGGACCATCCGAAAATGCGTCACCTCATCGCGGGCGTGGTCCACGGCATCGGCGGCTACGGCAATTGCGTCGGCGTCCCCACGGTGGGCGGCGAGGTCAATTTCCACCCCGCCTATGACGGCAACATCCTGGTCAACGCGATGACCGTCGGCGTCGCGGAGACGGACAAGATCTTCTATTCAGCCGCCTCCGGCGTCGGCAATCCGATCGTCTATGTCGGCTCCAAGACCGGCCGCGACGGCATCCACGGCGCGACGATGGCCTCGGCCGATTTCGGCGAGGATGCGGAGGAGAAGCGCCCGACCGTGCAGGTCGGCGACC